>Ga0115566_10000001_pt1 | contig 467857 bp, 401 predicted proteins | sample COGITO_mtgs_1204_3_FD_87173 | JGI IMG/M metagenome (GOLD analysis project Ga0115566, IMG submission 87173) | Pelagic marine microbial communities from North Sea - COGITO_mtgs_120405 | ecosystem: Environmental > Aquatic > Marine > Epipelagic | place: Germany:Helgoland, sampling site...
CTTCGGCAGCAGGTGCTTCTTCAGCTTTGGCTTCGGCAGCAGGTGCTTCTTCAGCTTTGGCTTCGGCAGCAGGTGCTTCTTCAGCTTTGGCTTCGGCAGCAGGTGCATCTTCAGCAGCCTGAGCAGCATTCGCTGCTTCTTGTTCTGCCCGAGCTTCTGCGGCAGCAGATTCACGCTCGGCTTCAGCCGCTGCAGCAGCAGCTTCAGCTTCTTCCTTTGCCTTGGCAGCTGCCAATGAGCGCTCTTTTGCAAGCTCAGCAGCTTTTTCAGCGGCGCGTTTTTCTTCGTCTTTCAACGCTTTTTCGCGACGCTCAGCTGCAGTCATTTTGCCTTTAGCTGATGCTTTCTCAGCGCGTGCAGCCTGATGGGCTGTTACGGCTGCTGTAATTTCGTCGGCGGATTTTTCCTTACGACGCATGTGCAACGCCAGCATAATACCTTCTTTGCTCAACAAGGAGCGTACGGTATCTGATGGTTGTGCACCGGCCTCAAGCCAATGTAAAATCCGGTCGTTTTTGAGACTCATTGTCGCTGGCTCATCAAGAGGAGCATAGCGACCGAGGTCTTCAATGTACCGTCCGTCTCTCGGGCTGCGGGCGTCCGCTGCCACGATTGCGTATATCGGGCGCTTTTTGCGTCCCATTCTTCTTAGTCGAAGCTTTACCACTGTTTCTAACTTAAGGTGATAGTTGGTTTGTGATCTACAAGCATTTGGCTTAAGCCCGGCCACCCATCATGGAAGAGAGATCAAGCGACCTTCCCTTACCCATCAGTTTGGTCATTGTCTTCATCATTTTCTTCATGTCACGAAACTGCTTTAAAAGCTGATTCACTTCACGAACTTCGACACCGGCACCGCGCGCTATGCGACGACGCCTACTGCCATTGATGATTTCTGGTTGCTGCCGTTCATCTTTAGTCATGGAATAAATGATCGCTTCAATATGCACGAATGCATCATCTTCGATATCCATATCCTTGACCTGACGACCGACACCGGGAATCATGCCAACGAGATCCTTCATGGATCCCATTTTTTTCAAGCGATTGAGTTGATCCAAAAAATCTTCAAGATCGAATTTCTCCGAACTGATTTTCTTCTGAAGCTTCTCCGCTTGGGACTGATCAAATTGCTCCTGCGCTTTCTCAACAAAAGAGACAACGTCTCCCATACCAAGAATGCGTTGCGCCATCCTTTCTGGATAGAAAGGAGTTAGCGCATCCAGTTTTTCACCGGTGGATGCAAATTTGATAGGCTTCTCAACAACCTTCCGGATAGACAATGCGGCGCCGCCCCTAGTGTCTCCATCGAGTTTGGTGAGAACAACTCCGTCAAAATTTAGCTGTGAGTTGAACTCAACAGCCGTATTGACGGCATCTTGACCAGTCATAGCGTCTACAACGAAAAGAATCTCGGAGGGGTTAACGGCACTTTTAATGTCCGAAACCTCCTTCATCATCTTCTCATCCACATGAAGTCGACCGGCCGTATCAATAATCAGGATATCTCTCGCTTGTTGACGAGCTGCTTTTACAGCTTCGCGCGCAATGCGCACAGGATCCTGAACAATTTGGCCATCTTCCTCAATTGAGTAGACAGGTACTCCAACAGACTCAGCGAGCGTTTTCAACTGATCCACAGCTGCCGGACGGTAGACGTCAGCTGCTGCCAGCATGGGGGCTCGGCCAAGGCTTTTAAAGTGGTGTGCTAACTTACCGGTAAAGGTTGTTTTACCGGATCCCTGCAAACCAGCGATTAGAATCACGGTCGGAGGCTGAGTAGAGAAATTGATATCCTCTTGCTCTCCTCCTAGGAAATAGACAAGCTCGTCGTAAACAATCTTGACTATCTGTTGACCGGGAGATACCGCATTGAGCACTTCGGAGCCCAGCGCTTTCTCTTTTATCCGATCGGTGAAGTCACGAGCGACCTGATAATTAACGTCAGCATCCAGCAAAGCACGCCGAATTTCGCGCATACTCTCCGCGATATTCAGTTCATTGATTTTGCCTTGGCCACTGAGTGACTTTAAGGCTCCATCAAGCTTTTCTGAAAGACTGTCGAACATCAACTATTGCCGTTCTGTAGATTCAATTCCGTTTTGCAGGGTGTCTTTTGGTGCATTTACATGCAAAAAGGCACAGACGAGTAAAAGTACCGTTTTGCGGACCAGAAACCAACGTTTGTGGCCTTTGAGATTCTCGAGAGACCGGAAGATGAGCGCCATTCAGGCCAAATCCACTGTATCTTCATTGCCTCGAAGGATATCCAGGGTCTCTATTGCATGTCCGAGGTGAGGTATAACGATGGACCTTCCGACTACGAGAGCGATATTCCTATTGTTCAGTTCAGCATCTGATACGCCGCATTTCACTGCTTCAATCAAATGGTAATCTATACAGTCACTACATCTAAGCACCATCGAAGCTACCAGACCCAATAACTCTTTGGTTGATTTGTCAAGGGCACCGTCTTGATAGGCTTTCGTATTTCGGTTAGAAAAACGCTTGATGCCCAAATGAGCGTGATCGTTTGAGATGCGATCATTCATTTTTTCTCGGTGCACCTTGAAAGCTTCCACTGTCGCTGTCAAATGCAGCATGTTCGGGGTTATTTTCCGAGGACATCAGCCGTACCGTTTTAAATGCACACAAAAGACGAACATAGACTTCGGATCCAAAATTGGCGTTCCTCGCTGAGCCAACACACTTGGAAAGCCATGTCCGAAGCTATTTGTCACAATTTATACCAGTTAGACATCCTCTCCTCGGCCAAACGGATCCATTCATTCTGGCCATTGCTTGCCAAAAATGAAGTCGACATCAGGCCTCTCCTTCGAAAGCTTACCCGAGATGGAGTAAAAGTCTTTCTACCTGTCATGAAGAATGCCCAAATGCACCATGGGCTGTTTACAACGGAGGAATCGATGATTTCAGGGCCGTACGGTATCTTGGAGCCCATGCATTACGAAAAAGTCCCTCCGCTGAACCTTGATGCTATTCTTGTGCCTGCACTCGCTACCGACCATAAAGGAAACAGAATAGGCTACGGCGCAGGTATTTATGATCGCTTTTTAGCTACTGCAGGCTGCCCTTTGATATCTCCAGTATTCGGTGATCAGGTGGTGTCAGGGATCCGAAAGGAGCCTCATGATGTATGTGTTGATACGCTGGTAACAGAACGATCAATTCATCACGTTAGGACCATGTAACCTGTCCCATTTCTTTGCGTAGGAGACGGGGGAACGGAAAACTTTCAAACATGAGCACACGAACTAGAACAGCCCAACGAACAGAAGAGGACACTTTTCTGTATGACGAACAGACTCTCGATCTCGAGGCGTTGGACGACGACGAGTTGGAAGCTCTTCTTTTTGAGGAAGAGTCGGACAAGCCCAAAGGTCTATTTAACCTTCCAACGGTTGCCGGTTTGTCCATTATCATGGTCGGGATTGCCTACATTTTCCAGCAGTTAGGCATTCTGGGAGGCGCAATCGACTTAACAGTACTTGTAGCCATGCTTCCTTGGCTTGCCGGTATACTCATTATCCTCCTTGGATTTGGCGTTCTTTCCTGGCGCCCGGGCCGAACGCGAAAGCGGGCCAAAGCGAAGAGGAAACTCGCCCAATCACAGCTTAAAGCTGAGGAAGCCAGATCTAAAACGAAAGCCTCTAGTCGAAAAGGAAATCGGAAGCTCATCAAATCCAGAGATAAAAAGCTTGCTGGCGTTGCCTCCGGTATTGCAGACTACTTCGGAATGGATCCTACGCTCGTCCGGATTGCATTCGTAATTGGCACGATTGCCTCGGGAGGTCCGTTCCTACTGGCCTACATCATAATGGCTTTTGTGATGCCGGATCCGGACAAAAAGGAACTCAAGACGAATCCAACACCTTCGGAACGCATTACCATTATTCGCGACAGCTAATCGAATAGACCTATGAGTACTCGGAAATTGAAAAGAAACTCCCACGACAAAATGATTGCGGGAGTGTGCGGAGGAATCGCCGACTTTTTCGGTATTGATTCAACTCTTGTGCGAGTAGGCTACGTACTGCTCAGTGTATTCTCAGCCATATTCCCTTCCATCGTGGTGTATCTGATTCTGGCTTTTGTAATGCCTGAGGACTAAGCCCGTTAAGCTTCTTTGGTCCCCGCACTAACAATGGTCAGCGATGAGGCATCTAAGTGCCGCGCCATTGCTCGGTTGACCTGCTCCAGCGTAATCTCTAATACTTCATCGGGATACGTATCAATCCGCTCTGAGATGTGACCATTTTCCGCATTAGAAAGAAGTGTAGAAGCCACGCCCGACGTGCTTGAAAGCTGAACTTGATACGCGCCTGTCAACGTGCTCTTTTTTTCATCCAGCTCGCTTTGATCAATACCTGAGCCTAAGAAGTGCTCTATTTCGCTCAGAGTGGCACCTACTCCCCTCTCCAGATTCTCCTGAGAAAGAGTCACGCTCGTACTCCACATGCCTGGGTAATCCTTTGAGACACCGGACAAGCTAGATCTGATCCCATACGTAAGCCCATCACGGTCTCTTATGGTGCTCATCAGATGAGATGAAAAGTTACCGCCCAAAGCAAAAATCGAGATGAAAAGAGGTAGATAGTCTGGATGTGTCTTTAAGAGGTCGACGCCGTGACCCATGCGCACATCCAAATTCAGTCGGTCAGCCACCTCAACATGTCGTGTTTCTCGCTTTTGGGGAAGTGGTAACACCTTGAAAATCGCATCATCGTTATCCTGCGAAGACCAACCCGAACATAGCTGAGTAAAAAGAGCATCTAGGTTCACACCAGCGATATCACCGACAAGAGCACATTCAAAGTCGGAGGCGCCAAACTGCCGCTCGTGGAGAGATGACAACGCGGCCAACTCCATATTCTCAAGCGAACGCTCCAGTTCTTCCAAAGGAAGTGCTCGTGCCGGATGGTCCGCATGATATACGTGACGAGACAACATACTCGAGGACAGCGAAGAGGTGTCAGACCGCATTCGCTCCACGCTTGCTTGTAGCCGACCTTTTAACAGTTCGAATTCATCAACATTAAAAAGAGGCTGGTTCAACTGTTCAATGAGCAACTGAACAACATCACCCAGATCAGGCTTTAGGCACTTAATTTCAAAACGAATACGAATGCCCGCTGACTGGAATCGGATACTAGCTCCACGGTCCTCTAGCGCCTCTGCCACGGCTAGCTTTGATCGCAGCGCAGTCCCCTTGTCCAACATGCTGACCAGCAGATCCTGTATCAGTTCTTCTCCCTTTTGAAAATCAGGAGAGGTGCGAAATGAGCCCTTGAGAGTAACTACTGAGTCTACATTCCAAGGAAGAATGTGCATCCTGCTCTTACCTGAAGTAAGGACGGAAAGCTGCTCACTAAGATTGAGTCGCAAATGAAAATCTGTTATCAGGCAATAGCTAATTCAGCAAACTGCTCAACCTGCTTCAGCACCCGGTTACCAATGTCTTGTACCGAGCCAACTCCCGAGACTTCAATCAGGATTCCCTCCCGACGAAAAAACTCTTCAACGGGATGAGTCTGCTCTCTGTAGGTTTCGATTCTGGAGCGAACCGCTTCAGGAGCATCATCCTTCCTACGGATGATCATCGTAGGATCCACATCCGCCGGTGGTGGATGATATTCCAGGTGATAGCTTTCACACGTCAGTTTATGGATCCGACGTTTCGAAAGTCGATCAACGATGACCGAATCGGGTAAAGAAAGGCTTATTACAGCATCCAAGGGCGCTTTGTATGCAGCCAGAAATTCTTGCACCCAATGCGCTTGAGTAACCGTACGCGGATACCCGTCAAGAATAAAACGATCGAACTTATGCTTGGCAATACTCTCATTTGCCAGATCGCGGACCAGTTCATCAGGAACCAAATTCCCCATGTGCACGAACGATTTGACCCTATCTCCCAAATCACTGCCTTCTCGAATGGCGGTTCGAATCAGGTTTCCGGTGGATATAGTGTCCAGTCCAAAGTGCTCATTCAAGATCTTGGCTTGAGTACCTTTCCCGGCACCAGGAGGGCCAAATAACGCGATACGCATGATTGAATCCGAATTGTCTTCTGGGTTTCGGTCGCCGGAAAGAGCAACGACCTTTCAGTTGATCATTTGGCTCAAAATAATTGTAACCCGTGACCCTGTCCAAGCGAAATTACGCTATCATCTAGGGATAATGGGGTGTATGCCCGACATTCCTCACTCAAACTTTCGCCATCAGCGTAATTTATCCTCAAATGCCTTTCAACGAAGACAATCTCAAATTCATTCTCGGGTTCAAGCTTAAGAACCTTAGGCTTCAGCGAGGCTACTCGCTTAAGGACGTGGCAACCAGGGCCAACATGAGCATCTCTTACCTTTCTGAGATTGAAAAGGGAAAGAAGTATCCAAAGGCGGAAAAGCTATTAGCACTAGCTAACTGTTATGAAGTGGGGTATGACGAACTTGTAACAGTTGATGGGCAAGACAATCTGAATCCACTTGCTGAATCCCTCGAATCGGGCTTCTTTCAAGAATTCCCATTTCAGTTGTTCGGATTGCAGGCCGCCGACCTATTCAGCCTGCTCACCACTTCCCCGGACAAGGCTGGAGCACTTATCCGAACGTTTCTTGAAATTGGACAGATGTACGATGTCCGAGTAGAGCACTTTTTGTTCGCAGCACTCCGTGCCTATCAAAAGATGCACAATAACTACTTCGAGGATCTTGAATTGGCTGCCGAATCGTTTTTGGAGAGTGACATCTGGGGTGGAAAACCCGTAAACGAAATTAATCTACGACGATACCTTGAGGTCAACGGTCGATACATAATCGACGAAACCTTACTGGCTGATCATCCTACCCTCCATTCGTTTCGCTCGGTCTTCATCCCAGGTAAAAGACCCCGTCTATTTTTGAATAAACGACTTCTTCCATCGCAAAAGGCCTTCATTTTCGGAAAAGAAATTGGCACCCGCTTGCTAGGTATCGAGACCAGAGCTACAACTTCTTCGTGGATCAAAGTAGAAAGCTTTGAACAAGTACTGAACAACTATCGCACCTCCTACTTTGCTGGCGCGCTACTCATCGGACGAACAAAAGTGGTTGGTGGCCTTTCCCAGCTCTTTAACCAGAAAACATGGGATCCAGTGGGTTTTCTTGGATTAATGAAGAGCCTCGATTCCACGCCTGAGATGTTCTTTTATCGAATAGGGCAACTGGCCCATAACTACTTCGGACTTAGCAGCCACTACTTCATGCGCTTAGCGAAACGAGATTCCGAAGACTTTATCGATGTCTCCAAAATGCTGAATTTATCCACCATTCCGCTACCGAGAGGTTTTTCTAACAGCGAAAACTATTGTAGGAAATGGGCTGGAATGAAGTTACTTGCGGATCGGACCTGGGAAAGAGGTATTGCCTTCCCTGATTTGCCAGCTCGCAGCGGACCAACGGCTCAAGCGCAACGATCCAATTTCGCAAATACCGGGCAAGAGGTTTTTTCCTTTGCCGTTTCCCGGGCCATGCAGCTCTCACCTTCTGATGATTCTGCTGTAATTCTAGGCTTTCCCATGGACGATGCGCTGAAATCAGTTATTCGATTTTGGGACGACCCCGCTCTCAAGGATCAGTTAGTCGGAATCACCTGTGAACGATGCAATTGGGGCCCTAAAGAATGCTCCGAACGAATGGCTGACCCATCCCTCGCCAATGAAATGAGAGACGTGGAAGTGTATGAAAGGGCGCTCAGCGAATTGCAGACCAGATATCAGTCCTGAGGGACTTTACACGCCTCGATTTAGGCCTTTCTTGCCGATATCACGTCGAAGTTGTACGCCCTCAAAGGTAATCTGGGAAGTGCCTCGATACACTTCTTCGAGGGCTTGCGCGAGCGTGGCCGCTCGCGCAGTCACAGCCAAAACGCGTCCGCCGGAAGTTCTAAGTCCGTCCGGCGTCGTCGATGTACCCGCGTGAAAAACCACTGTTGTCTCGGAGTCTATTCCTTGTGCGCCTGAAATCGCTTTGCCTTTTTCATACGCTCCCGGATACCCACCGGACGCCAAAACGACACAGGCTGCAGCGCCCGGAAAAGTACCAATACGGACGTTTTTGATGCCACCCAAGGCCATCGCTTTGAATACGTCTACGGCATCGGCGTCCATAAGCGGTAAAACGACTTGCGTCTCGGGATCTCCTAATCGGCAATTATACTCAACGACCATAGGACCATCAGGTGTAATCATTAGGCCAACATATAGAATTCCTTGATACGGCATGCCTTCGAGCGCCATACCATTTAAAGTGGGTTCAACTATCAGCTCACAGACTTCTTGTATCAGGGCGTCCGTCATGACAGGCGCCGGCGCATATGCGCCCATTCCGCCCGTATTTGGCCCGGTATCACCTTCGCCGATTCGTTTATGGTCTTGCGCCGGCGCCAGCAACGCATAATCTTGACCATCTGTCAAAACAAACAGACTCGCCTCTTCCCCAGACATAAAAGACTCTACGACCACCGTACTTCCAGCACTTCCGAGTGAACCCTCCTCCATCATGGATCGGACCGCTTGCTCGGCATCATCCAGCGTTTCACATACAATCGCCCCCTTGCCCGCAGCCAGCCCGCTGGCTTTTACGACGATGGGTGCTCCTTCTGCACGAACGAAGGACAGAGCATTCTCCAATTGCCCTGAGGTAAACGTCTCGAAAGCGGCTGTAGGAATTCCCTGCCGTTGCATGAACGCCTTGGAAAAGGCCTTACTACCCTCAAGCTGAGCCGCTGCTGCCGATGGACCGACTACTGCGACATCGTGATCTCGAAGGTAATCGGAAAGACCATCTACCAAAGGCTGCTCGGGACCGATCACAACCAGGTCTATCGAGTGTGTCTTTACAAAAGTCCCGACCGCTGCATGATCCGAGGCGTCTAAACTGACATTTTCTCCAATAGACGTGGTCCCACCGTTTCCGGGAGTAATGAACAGATGCGGCTTTTGGGGACTACGACTCAGGCTCCAAGCAATGGCATGTTCTCTCCCGCCACCTCCGATGATCAGAATATGCATGAGTAGGCTCAGGTATAGAATGGATTGGTGTCAGGACGCTCAACACCGAGATAAATGTTTTTGTACCGAACGTAGTTGCTGGCGTACTCGTAAATAGAATCGATTTCATCTGATCTCAATCCTCTGATAACCTTGGCCGGGGATCCCAAAACCAACGACTCAGGAGGGATAATGACACCACTAGTAATCAAAGCGCCGGCTCCTATGATCGAACGGCTTCCAATGACCGCCTTATCCAAAATGATGGAGCCCATACCCACCAGTACGTCGTCTTCTATGGTACACCCATGGACGATAGCAGAGTGGCCAATGGTAACACCCTTCCCAATATTCGTTGGTGCTGTGCCATTCGTTACGTGAACGACCGCATTGTCTTGGACGTTTGACCTTTCGCCTATGCGTATGCGATTTACATCCCCCCGAAGCGAAGCACCAAACCAAATGCTGACATCTTTAGCCAGATGAACATCTCCAATGACCGCTGCCGTTTCAGCCACAAAATTGGTGGCATCCAATTGGGGTGAACACCCTATAAAATCTCGTATCATTCGTCTGAAATTTTGTGATGGAGTCTAGAAAGCAATAACAGAGCTTCCATTGGAGTCATTACATCGGGGTCCAGAGCAGCGATTATTTCTCCTACTTCTTGAAGGTTAGGGTCGGCCGCAAGTTCAAAGAGCGACATTTGAGGTCCGGAATCTTTTACTAGGTCTGGTTGGGGCGTTTGGGTTGTTTTCGTTCCAACCTCCAATTCTTGCTGCTCCAATTGATTTAGAATCTGTCTCGATCGGTCCAAAAGACTTGCTGGAAGCCCAGCCATGCGGGCAACCTCGATGCCGTAGCTATGATCGGCGCCGCCTTTGACCATTTTTCGGAGGAAGACAACTCGTCCATTATGCTCTTGAACCAGAATCCTGTAATTGCGGACGCGCTCCAGCCTGTTTTCTAACTCGTTTAATTCATGATAATGGGTTGCGAACAAAGTCCGAGCCGCTACATCAGAGTTACCATGCAGGTATTCAACAAGGGCCCAGGCAATAGAAAGTCCATCAAACGTACTCGTCCCCCTTCCCACTTCATCCAACAAAATCAGCGATTGCGGGCTCGCATTGTTCAGAATGTTCGCCGTTTCGTTCATCTCTACGAGAAACGTGCTCTCACCGGCAGACAAATTGTCTGAGGCTCCAACCCGGGTAAAGATGCGGTCCACTAAACCAACTCTAGCCCGCTTAGCTGGGACAAATGAACCAATCTGAGCCAGCAACACCACCAATCCAACTTGGCGTAATACAACGCTTTTACCCGCCATATTGGGACCAGTAACGATCAGAATCTGCTCCGTTTCAGTGTTTAGCTTGGTAGAATTGGGAATAAACGGCTCGCCCGGGGGAAGCGATTGCTCTACTACGGGATGCCGACCGTCTTCAATCTCTAGATCCGTACCCGAATGCATCAAAGGACGAACAAAGCGATTTCGAACGGCGACTTCTGCTAGAGAAGAAAGCACATCCAGACGTGCGATCTCTTTGGCATTTGAGAAAACGTCTTCTGTAAAACCCGCCACGTTGTCGCGCAGTTCGTGGAAGAGGTCGCCTTCCAACTGACTGATGTGCTCTTCCGCACCTAAGATCTTGTCCTCATACTCCTTTAGTTCGGGAGTGATGTAGCGTTCAGCATTAACAAGGGTCTGCTTCCGAATAAAATGTTCGGGGACTTTATCCTTGTGAACGTTCGTGACCTCCAGGTAATAACCGAAAACGCGATTGAACCCAATTTTCAGACTAGGTATTCCGGTTTTGGCAGATTCCGTTTCCTTAAGCTGTTCTAACCACTGCTTGCCACCCGATGAAAGGGCTCTCAATTCGTCTAATTCCGCAGAGTAGCCTGCCCGAATCACCCCTCCATCTTTTAGGCTCGTACCCGGTTCGTCTACCAGCGTCTCAGTGATAAGCGCCACTAATTCAGTTACTGGAATCAGGCGTTCTGCCAGTGCCTTCACTTCTTTCTTGTCTGCTCCCTCCAGTGCATCAACTACTTTTGGAAGCACTTCGCAGGCTCTCTTCAACCCGCCAAGATCTCTTGGCGTGGCGCGACCTGTACAGATTCTAACTGAAATACGCTCTAAGTCGCCCACTTCAGCAAGCTCGCTCCGTAACACATCGCGAGTCTCTCTGGATGAGTGAAATCCGTCTACTATCGTTTGACGTTTCACGATGCGATCTAAATCACGCAAGGGCCGAACAAGCCATGAGCGTAGCATTCGAGCGCCCATGGGTGTGCGTGTTTCATCGATAATCGTGACTAAACCCCCCTCCTCTCCAGAACTGGAGGCAAGCAACTCTAAATTTCTGAGCGTCTGAACGTCTAGCGACATGTATTCAGACTCGTCATACACCTCGATCCTTCGCACATGAGGAATACTTCCTTTTTGCGTCTCCTGCAGATAATGCATGAGGGCTCCGGCTGCAGTAACCCCTGCAGAACCCTCATCAACTCCAAAGCCTTTTAAGGAGTGCACATCAAAGTGATCGGTCAATGTTGATCGAGCATATTCTTCTCCGAAAACCCAGTCCTCCAAAATGGACGTTACTTGTCTGGGATAGCCCATGGCTTCCAGATCAACTCGAATGGGTCGAGTACACAAGATTTCCGCAGGACCGATGCCACGCAGCAAGTTTTCAAGGTCAGCTGCATCTACCTCGGTTAACTTAAACTCACCCGTAGAGGCATCAGCAAATGAAACACCAAAACGAATCCGGCGCTTGTTTCCCCGACCCACCGTAATCTGATGCAAGGCCACTAAATACCGGGCTTCCCGCGGATCCAGTAGCTGATCTCGCAGCGTAACTCCGGGAGTTACAATCTCAACTACATCACGGTCAACAATCTTCTTGCCTTTTGTAGGTGATTCTAATTGCTCGCAAATAGCGACTCGAAAACCAGAGCGAACGAGCTTCGGCAAGTAGGTCTCCAAGGCATGATGTGGAAAACCAGCCAGGCTAACCTCCGATGCCGCGCCACTGGATCGTTTTGTAAGCGTAATTCCCAAAACAGCATGAACTTGCTCTGCGTCTTCACCAAACGTCTCGTAGAAGTCGCCCATCCGAAAAAGCAATACAGTTCCGGGATGCCGGTCCTTAATTGAATAATACTGCCGCATTAGCGGAGTCTGGCCTTTTTTGGCGGTCGACGTGACAGTATCAGGCATTCGGAATAGAGTTAGGATCTGGTATCTTGACGGGGAGCGTCAAACTACGCGTCCTCGCGCTCAATCAAAACCAATGTGGATAACACAAATCATGTCTCATTTGATTACATCAGATCAGCTCGCGAAAAGACTCGCTTCTCCTGATATCGTGCTGTTCGACTGCCGTTTTCAATTAGCAGATCCGGAATATGGGCGCAGATCACATGCCATGAACCGCGTTCCTGGAGCGCATTATGTGCATCTAGACCACGATCTGTCCTCCAACGTGGGTGACGGTAGCCGAGGACGTCATCCATTGCCCGATCCACAAGAGTTCTCAGATCTGATGACTCGATATGGAGTCTCGCCCTCCTCTCAAGTAATTTGCTATGACGACGTATCCGGTCCGTTTGCCGCTCGGATGTGGTGGCTCCTTCACTGGATAGGTCATTCGAATGTTCAGGTTCTCTCAGGCGGCTTTACAAAATGGGTAGAAAACGGACACCCTACACAGAGCGGTTCCAACAGTGAACAGTCTTCCTTAGATAATGGGGGCACAATAAACACGGTCGTCCAGTCAGGACTTCGCGTAGAAATGGATCAAGTCGAAGCGCATATTGAGTCCCTAAACTTGGTCGACTCTCGGGCCAAGGAGCGGTACTTGGGCATAGAAGAGCCTATTGATCCTGTAGCCGGCCATATTCCTGGTGCCGTAAACATTCCTTGGATGGATAACCTGACATCAGAAGGCGTTTTTCTATCAGAATTGGACCTGAGAAATCGGTTTTTAGCTGCATTTTCTCCAGATTCAATCCCTGTATTTTATTGTGGATCAGGCGTGACGGCGTGTCATAATATTCTTGCCACACAGATCGCAGGTTTCCCCATGCCACGTCTGTTCGCCGAATCATGGAGCGGTTGGATTCATGATGACGAACGCGGAATTATTAAGAGAGGCACGAGCGGTGAGAGTAGCTCATAGGAAGTAGTCCTTAGCGAAGGCAAGTACTTTTCCATTAGGCAGCCCTTATTTCTGCCCATCAAAACCAATATCGAAACCGAGGTCGAGGTCGAAATCAAAAAATTCGGGCTACGGAGATTCCCATTCTAAACCCAGGCTTATCTAAGCGAAACGCAGTATCCAGTCGGGCACCCGTAAAGAGTCCAGATAGCGAGATTCCAAGTTCATGATGAGATCCGTCGGTAGAAACGAGCATATCCCTATTTGCGCCAGAGTACGAGTCAAGTGAGGCATACCCATGAGCCCCGTGAACCAATACCGTCCAGTGCCGCTTGAGCGCCCAATCCCAACCTAACAATTCGAAAGGAACCGTCCGAAACGAATGCTCCCAGGCCAACAGCACCCATCGATCACCTTCATATGGTCTATCTGCGAGCGTTTTTATGGTCCCGAATGTTGTGAGAACAGATGAGCCATCGATGATTCCGAGTCGTTGAAGCGGAATCGAGTCGCCACCCAATATGCCGGCATCCAGCCGGAATTCGACCGCATTTGGCAGTAATCTGCGCTTGAAAAAGGTATTAAAGCTCCAGAACGCGGAAGTGCTAGCCCGCCAATAGGAACCACCAGAAAGAGCATCTCCCCCTATACTATGCTCTAATTCCACATTCACTTTCCTTCGGAAAAAGACGGGGAGAGCAGCCCAATCCTGCTGGATTTCTAACCCAACCTGAACATATTGTAATCGTCCTTGGGCCACTTGTGCATTAGGGGTCGACCGGATGGTTTTCCCCAAAAACGATTTGCCGAGGGAGGTACGGATCGAAGAGGATTCTCTGTCGCTAAAAGAAGCGTAAAAGGTGGACCCTCGAGAAAAAAGACGGCGCTTCTCTACGGATACCTGCCATCCCTTGGTTTGATAATAATCGAAGTAATCAGTTTGGCCCACGCTAACCGCAGCCGAGTTGAGAAATCGACTTCTCACTGGCGAAGCGTACCTGGGCACAATCTCGTTCGAATAGTCTAGGTTGATCCGCGTGTTTTGACCAAAACTTATCCCGCCGCCACTCATTGTTTCTGATGGTGCAGTAGAATAGCCTGCCATTCCTTTGATTCGCAGATCATCTACCGGTTTGATCTCAATATTTAGACGCCCATGAAATTCTTCAACGCGATTATACCATGCGTTGGGTCGAATCTCGATGTTAAGACGTTTGAATGTCTTGCTACCCCTGTCTGATTCTCCTCTTGATCCGTCACGGTCCTCGCCTCCTCCTCCCATCTTGAAATTAGCCATTCGCGCTACAATACCGGATGGTTCGTACGCCTTTTCAAGGGTCATCGTAGAATCGATGGACGCATAAGCTTCTGTCTCTTCTTGCGTCAAGGGAACACCAACCGTCTGCACCGGTCGCACCTCTAAGCGACTCAGGGAATCAGCCTCAACAACGATGGAATCGGATTCAAACAGGGAATCTGGAAGACTAATGTTCACTTCAAAATCAGACAGCCTAGATATCTGCCGCACTTTAATTGGTGGAAACGTCAACAACCGATCTACGCCTAATTTCATATCCAACTCGGATTGAAAATCGACTGGCAACCAAAAGCGTTGCCCAAAATTCGAAAATTGTTGCGAGTAAGAGGCCCGCAGACTTTGAACTGGCGGTGGAAATAGAAATGCGTCACCTGGCTCCAAGCTAGCCGATATCATGGCATATGCACCATCAAGAATGGACAGGCGGCCCAAAAATCCTGAGGATGTTTTTTGTTTTGGCTCTACACTTATGATGTAGACTTCGGATGAGTCTCTTGCCGAGATTTCTTCCAATCGAAAATGATAAAAGTCGAGGGCGTCGGGATGGGTCACACCCATCATGTTGTATCCCGCAATTTCGACATTGTCGTCATACAGGTTCATTACGAAAAGAGCTGCAGGAAGGACTTGATCGAGACCCATATTTTGAGTCTGCTGTTGCCACTGAGAAACTTCTCTCACGCCTCGTTCCCTATCCCAAAAGGCGCGCGTACCACTTTCCCAGATGGAGACGATACCCGTGTCATTCTCTAGGCGAAAACGGTTATATGCGTTCACCGCGTAGGTTTTTAGATCAGCAGTCCACTTCTGCTTCTCCTCAATCACGCGGCGCATGATTCTAATTCCCGGATCTTCCCCAGTAACCGTCACCTCCGGCAATACCAAGACCGATGGGGCCAAGGGCAAACGGAGCTCGCCTTCCGGAATAGCCTCTAGCTCGTAGCGTAGTGACTGATACCCGATAAAGCGGACCACTAAGACGACCGGGACAGAATCAATATGGATTGAAAAGTGTCCCTGTCTGTTGGTAATAGTGCCAGAATACGTGCCTTCTATCTGAAGCGATGCCCCAGGAAGATATTCGCCCGTTTTAGCATCTTGTACCGATCCCGTGACCGTGTCCTGTGCCCAGATAGGTTCTGCGATACACAGAGAGAAGAGAACGATAGCGATGAAACGTAGATGCATCGTAGAGGGTAGTTGTGTACTATTTAGTAGGTAATGCGATGGGCCACAATACCCACGGCAATCCCCAGCAAAGAGCCAGCAAGCACGTCAGTTGGATAATGCACTCCCAGCCATACCCGGCTTGTTCCGACAGCTACCGCCCAAAGTGTGGCTGGGGCTACGACCTCCCACTGGGGATGTTGCAAGATAAGCGATGTAGCCAAGGCTGTCGCTATGGCTGAATGGCCAGATGGCATGGATGCCGAATCGTCTAAATGTCGGGTTCCAGGATACCCTGATCGAACCTGAACCCACGAGTGTGCAATATGGGGACGGACCCTTTTGAAGGTATTCTTAAGAACGAGCGCTCCCCCTGCTGCTCCTACCCAAGCCGCAGACATCGAAAGTGCTTCTGAGGAACGTCGTCCATTATCTAGAAGAGAGGCTCCCCACATGGCGAGTGGAGCCCCTACCATAACCGGGTACGCAGAGTAATCGGCCATTGCAAGCGATACGCGAAGTATGGAGGACTCCGATGTACTAAGACTCCGAAGTACTCGCAATTCCACCTTTTCTGGAAGTTGGGAGCCACTTAGAGGCGTGTTGCGGATTTCACCAATACAAAAACATACGTATTCGGGCGCCCCAAGGGGCGCCCGAATACGTGCTATGAGCTCGTTTTTAACCGCGCGTTCAGTCGTTAACCCAATGCCTTGACCTACCTGAGCAGAAGCCGAGTACGGAAGACACCAGCAGAATAAAAGCAGTAGGACTCCAAGCCTAGGCTTTAACGGGTTTCTCAGCAACACCGTTTGTTTCAAACGTAGGAACGAGGCCGAGTATTTCTTTAACCTTGTCAGTGATTTCCTCTCGCAACGTATCATTATCGAGTAGCCATTTTTTGGTCGCATCTCGCCCTTGACCAATTTTGATATCTCCATACGAGAACCATGATCCGGCTTTATTAATGACATCATGCTCCACACCGACGTCAATTAATTCCCCGATAGACGATATGCCCTCTCCGAAAATGATATCAAATTCTGCCTGACGGAATGGAGGAGCCACCTTGTTTTTGACAACTTTCACGCGAGTACGATTACCGGTGACTTCTGTACCCTCTTTAATGGCTCCGATTCGGCGGATATCCATCCTAACAGACGCATAGAACTTGAGTGCTCGTCCACCCGTAGTGGTTTCAGGACTGCCAAACATCACACCAATTTTCATTCGAATCTGGTTGATGAAAATCAATACCGTCTTAGTCCGGTTGATTGTACCCGTCAATTTTCGAAGTGCCTGACTCATAAGACGAGCTTGCAAACCCACATGGCTATCACCCATATCCCCTTCAATCTCTGCTCTTGGAACCAAGGCTGCAACGGAGTCAATCACAATTACATCGAGAGCTGCGCTACGAACCAGCGTATCACAGATGTTCAATGCGTCTTCGCCCGTGTCCGGCTGAGAGACGAGCAGATTGTCTGTATCCACTCCGAGTTTACTCGCGTATGAAGGGTCAAACGCATGCTCTGCGTCAATAAAGGCACAAGAGCCTCCCAATTTCTGTGCCTGTGCAATAATATGCGTGGCCAGTGTTGTTTTACCGGAGGACTCTGGACCGTAGATCTCAATCACACGGCCACGTGGTACACCACCAATTCCTAGTGCTGAATCCAGTAATAGGGATCCGGTTGGAATAGCGTCCATTTTTACTTCGGGAGCATCTCCCAGCCGCATAATGGCACCCTTTCCAAATGATTTTTCAATCTGCTTTAGGGCCAGATCCAAGGCTCTGTGTTTTGCGGAATCTTGCGAGCTCATAATGATATTCAGATTATTGAAGCGTTACTCAACAAAGGTAAAAACAGTGTGTGACATCATTATGTCATACCCATTTTAACGAGAGTCAAGTCACCCTACATTTTTTGGTGTACTTCGGATAAAAGGTTCACAGATTGCATTAAGACGCGCCTCATAGTGAAGTTGACTCAGAGGGATATTCTTGAACGGAAGATCACTGATTCCACACATATGTTTCGACTATTTTGCAACCATTACACACGCTTTAACACCGGACTGGGAGTAATATAACCTTTCATACTTGATAAAATCGAGTGTTTTGACAATTTCAAGGCAAATTATGTGTGCACATATGTTAACTAGTGCAAAAAGGCCTGTTTTGGTCTGTTTTTTTTCTTCGACAAAACCTTTCTAAGCACGTTTAGCGCCCCGGTTGCTGCCCGCTCCTTGTTACGGAGACGATGTTGCCTTAGTTGAAGTCGTACGGCCGAAGTGGAAGTAGAGGTCGAAATCCCAATCCAAATAGTGCCGACAGGTTTATCGACCGTTCCCCCTCCTGGCCCCATAATCCCTGTTGTGCTCAATCCGATATCGGTATTCATCCTTTTTCTAACTCCTTCAGCCATCTGACAGGCAACTTGACGAGAAACGGCGCCGTGCTCACTAATCGCCTGCTCCTCTACCGACAACATGCCCATTTTGATGGAATTGGAATAGGCCACGACTCCACCAACCATGTAGTGAGAGCTTCCAGCAATATTGGTCATCTTGTGCGCAACTAACCCACCCGTACAACTCTCGGCCGTGCTGAGCGTGAGCCCTTTAGTCTTCAATAACTTTCCGACCTCTTCCTCTAGCGAGGTATCTCCCTCTCCATATATCCATTCTTTGGCGCGAGATCTGATCCATTCTTCAAGCTCTACTAAACGCTCTTCGGAATCATCGCCAACCGTTGTTAGCCGAAGCCTCAGACCTGAGATATTTGGTAAGTACGCTAATGATCTTTGGGCGTCTAGTAACGCTGAAACGCCCTCCAATTTGTCATGCAGGTCTGATTCACCAATCCCCACTGTATGCAATGTCTTCTGCGCACGCTCTGGCATACCGGGCAACCCCTCAACACGAGGCAACACGGTTTCGATCATGAACTTCTTCATTTCGAAAGGAACGCCTGGCAAAAGCACCAACAAGCGCTCACCATTCTGGGAAATGAGGGCAGGAGCCGTTCCGGCTTCGTTAGGAATGGCTTCAAAACCTTCTGGCACCAAGGCTTGAGTGTGGTTTGAATTAGGCATATCTAAGCCTCGGTTCTCCCAGCGACTGCGGACGCGAGCGAGAATAGACTCGTCTGTTTGGAGATCGGCCTCAAATAGCTCCGCGACTACATTCCGCGTTATATCATCGTGCGTGGGTCCGAGACCGCCGGTCACGATTAGGACTTGCGCCCTCGAAAGACAATGTGTCAAGGCCTCTGTTATGGCAGTGGCATCATCTCCAACAGTAATCATGTCAGAAACGGCCAAGCCAAGTGCAGTTAGCTGCGCCCCGATCCAAGCTGCATTTGTATTCACAATCTGCCCGATCAGGATCTCGTCGCCAACCGTTATTACGGCACCTTTCACTCGGCACCACCGTGTTTTGCAGACCAAACACTAGGATCTTTGTACCAATCCTGCAAAGATGTCAAGTTCTCGCCAGACAGGGAGCCACTTCGAGCCGCCTCCTCAATCAACTCTGGAAAGCTGGTCAATGTATGAAGTGGGGTACCTGCTTTTTCAAAAGCTACATCAGCCGCAGAAAGCCCGTAGGTAAAAATGGCTAAGACAGCCTCTACGGACATTTCTACTTCACGCAATGGGGAAATGACAGCAGTAGATGACATCCCTGTTGAGACTAAGTCTTCAATGACGACTACGCGCGATCCAGCCTTAGAAAAGCCTTCAATTTGATTTCCCCTGCCATGCCCCTTGGGCTTGTTTCGAACATATCCCATTGGAAGATTCATGCGCTCGGCTAGCCAAGCCGCATGCGGAATTCCAGCTGTTGCGGTACCCATGATACCATCACAGGTGATTCGTTTACTAACTATGAGCTGCTCAAATCCTTGAGCGATAAGCGATCGTACTTCCGGATGAGCCATCGCTAGCCGATTGTCACAATACACGGGTGAGTATCGACCCGATGCCCAGGTATAGGGAGCATCTGGGGAAAGAGAAACGGCGCCTATTCGGAGGAGGGCTTGTGCTACAGTAGAACTCAACGACCGAAGGGCTTCACTCATCTATATATTCGCGTTTGGTGAAATACAGAACGCCTGTGTACAGCGTTACAAGGGTCACAACGATTAGAGACCAGAAGACAATAGCAGGTTTCATCAGCCAGACTGACCATTCTCCCACCGCGCCTGGAACGAAAGCCAAGACTCGCAACAACAACAGAGCAATAAGAAAGGTTAATTGAAACGTCGTTTTGAGCTTCGCAATACCCATCGTTTTGATCGTTCTCCCTCTTCGCTTCTCAACTGCTCTGAGTACCGTCACACTCAAGTCTCGAAGTGCGATCATACCGACCAACCACCAAACAACAGAGTCTGGACGCATGAAAGCGAGAGCGATGAACGTACCCAAGACCAGCACCTTGTCGGCCACCGGATCCAAAAATTGACCAAACTTGGACCCCGCTCCATACCGTCTGGCCAAATTTCCGTCGGCCCAATCCGAGATAGATGCAAAAACGAACAACGCAAGGGCCCATACGGACGCGGAGAACGAGTCCAAAAACAACATCACAATAATGACGGGCGAGACCAAAATTCGAAGTACGGTCAGCGCGTTGGGTAAATGTCTCATCTTAGAAGGAGGTGCTGATAGAATATAGCTGATGCGCATCTTCTATTCTCGATGTTCTGTCAGTTTCCACCTGACTTCAATCGAATGTCGGGCCAGAATGTCCTATTTAATTATGACAATATGTCTGAATACTGAAATGGCACTGTTATTGAATACCCCCGACATAGATGCACAACGTGCGTCTTGCTGACAATATGTCGGCATCCTGCATCGTAATCAACACAACCAATACTCAGATTCAATGGGAAAAATCATTGGAATCGACCTTGGAACGACTAATTCGGTCGTCTCGGTCATGGAGGGTGGAGAACCAGTCGTTATTACCAACGCTGAAGGTGCCCGCACCACTCCATCAATCATCGCATTCAAAAAAGACGGCGAACGTCTAGTAGGTGCTCCTGCCAAACGTCAGGCTATTACGAATCCACACCATACGATCTCTTCGATCAAGCGGTTCATGGGACGTAAGTACGCAGAAGTAAGCTCCGAGCTGAAAACCGTACCCTACGAAGTGGTTAAAGGAGATAATGACACGGCTCGCGTCAAAATTGATGACCGGGTTTATACTCCTCAGGAAATTTCAGCCATGGTGCTGGGAAAGCTGAAGCAAACAGCTGAAGATTATTTGGGCGAGAAAGTGACTGAAGCGGTTGTTACCGTCCCAGCTTACTTCAATGACGCTCAGCGTAAAGCCACGAAAGAGGCCGGCGAAATTGCGGGTCTCTCCGTGCGACGCATCATTAACGAACCGACTGCTGCCGCTTTGGCATATGGGTTGGACAACAAAGACTCGGAAGAGATCGTTGCTGTTTTTGACCTAGGTGGTGGAACCTACGACCTTTCGATTCTTGAATTAGGCGACGGCGTTTTCGAAGTCAAGTCCACGAATGGAGATACCCATCTTGGTGGCGACGATTTCGATCAGCGTCTCATTGATTGGATCGCCGATGAGTTCAAAAAAGACGAAGGTATTGATCTTCGTAAAGACGCTATGGCCCTTCAGCGCTTGAAGGAAGCAGCTGAAAAAGCGAAGGTTGAGCTCTCCAGTTCTACGCAAACCACGATTAACCTACCCTTCATTACTGCTACGCAGGATGGTCCAAAGCATTTGACGTTGGATCTAACCCGCGCCAAGTTTGAGCAGTTGGTTGACAAGTTGGTACAGCGCACAATTCCCCCAATGGAAAAAGCGCTAAAAGATGCTGGCCTAACCAAAGACCAGGTCGATGAAGTCATTCTAGTCGGTGGATCTTCTCGAATTCCTAAAATTCAGGAAGTTGCCGAAGCCTTCTTTGGCAAGAAGCCAAATCGTTCCGTAAATCCGGACGAAGTGGTCGCCATCGGTGCCGGTATTCAGGGTGGCGTTCTATCAGGAGACGTTTCAGACGTACTACTATTGGACGTAACGCCATTGAATTTGGGTATCGAAACGCTAGGTGGAGTAGCAACGCCTCTTATCCTGGCTAACACAACGATTCCGACCAAAAAAAGTGAAACGTTTTCAACAGCTGCTGACAATCAGCCTTCTGTTGAGATCCACGTTTTGCAGGGCGATCGCTCCATGGCGTCAGATAACCGTACCATTGGGCGTTTCCATCTGGACGGCATCCCTCCTGCTCCTCGCGGCATGCCTCAGGTTGAAGTGTCTTTCGACATTGATGCCAACGGTATCCTGAGTGTGTCCGCAAAGGACAACGCAACAGGCAAAGAGCAGACGATCCGTATCGAAGCATCCTCCGGGCTGTCAGAATCAGAGATCGAAAAGATGCGTACAGACGCGAAAGCACATGCTGACGATGATGCCAAACGAAAAGAAGAGATTGACAAGATCAATACGGCTGATTCGTTGATCTTCTCGTCAGAGAAAAATCTTTCTGATTACGGCGACAAACTGCCAGAAGACAAGAAAGGAAAGATCGAATCTGCTTTGGAGCGCCTCAAAGAAGCGCATAAAGAAAAGAACCTCGAAGAATTGGATTCCGCTATGGAGCAGCTCAATGCTGCATGGAGCGAAGCCAGTCAGGATCTGTATCAAGCTCAGCAAGATGCCGCAGCATCTGGCGAAGCGCCTGATGGAGAAGCTGCCGAGGAATCATCTGACGATGATGAAGTCAAGGATGTTGACTACGAAGTCGTCGAAGACGAAGAAGAGAAATAGTAGACTGACCACGTTGGTTTACGATGCAAGAAAGCGGCGCGGGGGCGAAGGCCCCCGCGCCGCTTTCTATTTATTTAAATCTCATTGCCACAATGGGCCCTTCGTCCAGCGCAACCCACACGTACACTTACAGGGCTACTCTTGTGGCGGCTAGAAGCACTTCATGATCCAAGCGAATCCTGTAATTAGGATTTGTGTACTGAAATTGAATCATGCCTTCGACATCTATTATAAAAACGCTAGGAGCCGGAAGTAGGAGATAAAGGTCGTATCCCATTTCTACAATATCATCATTGATGGTCCGTAATCCAGCTAACTGTCGATTGCAGAAAGGACACCAACCACCTCGATAGAAAACAAGGATAGCTGGTGATTCCAGCGCGTCGGCATCAAACGAAAAAGTAGTTCAATTTGCCAACACAAGGTTGAAAGTCAAAACGACATCAGGCTTCGTAAGCAATGCTCCAAACATGGCTGTTGGCGGTTTTATACCATAGTCACGCATGTTCAAGGTGTAGGCTCCGCTAAACAAGACAGCCTCGTCTGCATCCGACCGAGTAAGAGCAACGATAACGCTCTGCGTCTGCCCAGCAAGTGACAAGTCTCCCGAAACGTTCCATACTCCCTCTTCCCCGGCTTCCGCACTGGTCTGCACAAAGGATATAGCTGGATGCTCATCAGCCTTGAGCGACCCGTACATCAAGCGATCCATAATGAGACTACGCCCGCTTTTCATGCCCTTCGTTTCGAAAGATACTTCCGAAGCTACCGGAGCTCCTTCTTCCAGGGTTACCGACCCAGTAAAGACGTGGGCTTCAACAGACCAATCCGATTTATTGGATTTACCATCAATCGTGATGGTAGACGTTTCGCTAATGGTAAACGTCTGAGCATTCGATGGAACTGCCGCCACAACAGCCAAAAAAAACAGAAAGTGTAGAGCTCGCTTCATATCGGTAGTAGTTTCTTCAAGTAGCGCTTTTATAGCCGCACAAAAGTCAGATACAGTAACCTACGGAACGGTCGTGGCAATTTAACTTCATCATTGTATCTTCACGACTCGTGATGATCAAATATTATCGTCGTACCACTACCGTTTTTTCAACGTGTCCGTCCGGAAATGAAAAATAAAAAGTTGAACACCGCAGATTCACGCCGAAGTTTTCTAAAGAAAAGTGCTTTGGCTGCGGGTGCAGTCGTTGCAGGCGTGAACGCAAAGGATTCCAAAAGCTCCCCTGCTCCGAGGATTAATAAGTTTTCCAATGCTCCAGCCCCCGGTACGGTGTTGGGAGCTGCAGATCGGCTAAATGTCGGTTTTGTAGGCGTTGGAGGACAAGGATTCACCCATGTCCGTGTCGCTACGAACGCAAATGGTGATTTTGAGCCTAATCATAATTACGATCTCAATTCCGTGGGGGTAGCAGGTTGCGACCTTTACCAAGGGAGAAGAGAGCGAGTCCACAGTCACCTCGATGGTGTCCGACAGGCTAGAAACCTAGGCGGTTACCAGGTTAAAACCTATAAAGATCATCGAGAGATGCTGGACGACAAAGACATCGACGTCATCTTTATTGGTACTGTCGATCACTGGCATTCCACTATTGCTATCGATGCTATGGATGCCGGAAAGCACGTCTATTGCGAAAAGCCGATGACCAGATATTTGGGCGAAGCCTTTGATGTCTATGACAAGGTCAAAGAAACGGGCATGAAGTTTCAGATCGGCTCTCAGTACTGCTCTGAAGCAAAATGGCACAAAGCCGCTGAACTCGTTCGCGCTGGGAAAATTGGGCCTGCGACCTTCGCTCAGAACTCCTACATGCGTAACTCTCCGGATGGAGAGTGGAACTACTACCAACTCGATGAAGGCGTTACACCAGAAACGATGGATTGGGAGCACTGGCTAGGTAAAGTTAGCAATCGTCCTTCCTTCAACCGGGAGCATTACCATCGCTGGAGAAAATACTACCGCTACTGCGCTGGTATCATGGGCGACCTACTAGCTCACATGATTCATCCCCTCATTATTGCCGCAGATGTCCACGAGCTTCCTAAGCGCGTTGTGGCCATCGGGAATAAGACGGTAACAGATATGTTCGTTGGTGCAGATGATCGCTCTGTGGACGATAACACGCAATTACTCGTTGAATTCCCGTCAGGACTCTGCATGCTTATTGCAGGCTCCACGGTAAACGAACAAGGCATTGGACAGGTCATTCGCGGTCATGAAGGCACGTTGTATTTCGGGGGAGGTTCAGTCGAACTTCGTCCAGAGCGTCCTTTTGCCGATCTGGTAGATCAGGAATCTTATGAGAACCTAGAGCCGGGCGTTTCTATTCCAGCTCATGTAGAAAACTTGTTCTCTGCAATTAGAAATGATCACGACACCAATGGAAATATTGATGTAGCGATCATCGCTCAGGCTATCATCTCAATGGCGGAAACATCCAATCGATTTGGTGAAGCCGTTTATCTCGACAAAGAAACACGCACCTTCCATACAGGTCGCGGAACGGTCATTCCGGTCCCAACCTATGGCACGTTCGATTTGTCCTAGTGTCACAGAACTATTTGTAGAGAAGGCGAGCGCCAGTGATCGAAGATCACTACCGGCGCTCGCCTTTCTTTTTTATGCCCACCTCCCCAACTCATACCGTCCGACTCGCTACCGATGCCATGGCCACTCGCTTCGAGCTCGTGCTAGTGGGAGATGATCCATCCCACCTTCGCGCTGCTGGAGAAGAGGCTATTCGAGAAATCGAACGCATTGCGACCCGTTTTTCATTTTATGACAAACGCAGTGAGCTATCCTCGCTTAATCGCCAGGCATCGATTGCGCCCCAACGGGTTACTGGAGACTTATTCGAGCTGCTCCAGATGTGTAGTCGAGTTCATGACCAAACAGCAGGAGCCTTTGACCCCACAATTGGCCCCTTAATGCGAACGTGGTCTTTCGCAGCGGAAAGCACCCTTCCGTCTAGAGAGGACATCCAAAAAGCGGTTTCAAGGGTGGGTTGGAAGCATGTTCGAATAAACACTTCAGACTACACTGTTTTCTTTGACCGCCCCGAAATTGCTATCGATCTCGGAGGTATTGCTAAAGGATGGGCGCTGGACGAAGCTGCCTCCCTTTTACAAGAAAACGGTGTCCATCGGGGACTGTTGCATGGAGGTACAAGCAGTGTGATAGCTTTAGGAAAACCGAGCGATGGTACCCATTGGAAAGTGGGTATCGACGATCCGTATGAAGAGGGCTGGTTTACGCAAGCTCATTTAAATAATGAATCTCTTTCGGTGTCTGCCATTCATGGAAAGTCACACGAAGTGCGTGGAATTGAATATGGACATGTTATAGACCCGACTACGGGAGAAGCGCGAACGGGGCCCATCGTGGCCTCTGTTCAGGGCAGTACGGCCGCATTTACTGATGCTTGGTCTACGGCATTAATTGCGATGGACCCAAGCAATCCATTTCAACTCTTTCCCGGTATTTCTCAAGCCGCTTCGTTTATTAAATCGGGCAAAAACTGGATTATCCGTAGCGGGAATTGGCCTGAATAGAAACATCCCTTTCATTCCCGCTTATCTTTGCATCTCATCATCATCAACTCCCTGTGCACGTGTCCAAAAACAAATTATCCCGACGCAATTTCCTTAAGAAGAGTACCCTTGGCACGTTGGCCGGATCCGTTGCTACAACAGGGGCAATGGCTTCTGGTCAACGTATTCCAGTCGAACAGTTTGTACGCTCTCAATTGGATGCTCCTGACGACCTGGTGGCCTGCGCCGTAATCGGGTTTGGCGCATGGGGTCGCGAGATTTCAAAGGCAATCGATGAGATTGAAGACACTGAACTCACCGCGATTTGCGACAATTTTCCACTCATGCTTCGCCGTGCTCAAAGAGCGCATCCCAATGCCCGTCGGGAGGCGGATTATCGAACGATTCTTGATGATGAATCGATCAAATCCATTTTTATCGCCACACCAACCCACCTCCACCGCGAAATAGCTATTGCTGCGTTGGAAGCAGGTAAACACGTGTATTGCGAGGTGCCTCTTGCGCACACGTTGGAAGATGCCCGTGCGATTGCGCAAGCTGCAGCTGCTCGCCCTGATCAGATTTTTCAGTGCGGACTACTTTATCGCACGGAGCCTCAGTATCGCTCCGTATTTGGATTTGTACGCAGCGGCGCGCTGGGACGCCCAGCCATGACCCGGTCGCAGTGGCATTACAAAGATTCTTGGCGTCGCACGTCCTCTTCGTCCCAGCGTGCAAATGATCTAAATTGGCGCTTGGATGATAACCTATCGCTAGGCCTTATTGGAGAGGTAGGAATTCAGCAAATTGACACCACAATCTGGATGCTGGGCGACTTGCCTACTTCCGTTTCCGGATTTGGAACGGTCGCTTTTTGGAAGGATGGCCGGGACGTAGCGGACACCGTTCAATCTATTCTCAAGTTTCCAGGCGGAGAACACATGATGTACGATGCCACGTTGGTGAGCGGGTTCGATGCCATGTATGATCTGCTCTACGGAAGTGATTCGACGATCATCCTGAGAGACAACAAAGCCTGGATGTTCAAAGAAGTGGACGCTCCCCAATTAGGATGGGAAGTTTATGCGCGTAAGGATCGGTTTTATAAGGAAACAGGTATTGCCCTGCTGGCCAATGCTACCAAATTAGAAGCCCTTGGACAGGATCCTACTGCGGATGATCCAAATGCAAAAGCTCCGATCTGGCACGCTATAAAAGCGTTTGCAGACAATTACAACTACGGGCCGTTTGAGCCTGTCGTCAATTACCAAATGGCGTACGAAGCTACCGTTATCGCTATCAAATCCAACGAGGCGATCAAAGAAGGTATCCGTATCGATTTTCTACCCGAATGGTTCGACATTAACGGCTAAGGCCAAAGACCCTCAGCGCGTTTTCGGTCGTGACGGCTTCCACCTCCTGGATGCTCAATCCTCGAACTTCAGCCAATTTTTCGGCCACCAACTTCATCCACGAGGGCTCATTTCGTTTGCCCCGGTTAGGCGCTGGAGCCAAAAACGGGGCATCCGTTTCGAGTACGATTCGGTCCATGGGCACACTAGACACGGCATCCGGGACGCCGCCATTCTTGAATGTCAGCGTCCCGCCTAGCCCAACGTGAAACCCCAAGTCCAAGACTGCTTTGGATACACTTTCTGGTCCCCCAAAACAGTGGAACACGCCCCTGATTTTATCTGGTGTAGATGAGGCCTCTTTTTCCTCACGAACAATTTGGATTAAGTCCGTTGATGCTTCTCGATCGTGGAAAACCAACGGCTTATCCACCTTGGCTGCCAGTCGAATATGGCGCCGTAAGAAGTCTTGCTGCTTCTCATCGAAGGTGCGGTCCCAGTAATAATCCAAGCCAGTTTCACCAATGGCAATAATGCGATCGTCTTGAGCCCACTCTTCAATCTTGTGAAAGTCTGCATCCTCGGCGTCTTTGACCTCGGAGGGATGCAAGGCAGCCATCACTTTCATCATGTCCCATCGCTCGGATAGTGATATGGCCTGTTCAATTGATGCCAAATCGATGGCGGGCAACAATATGTACCGTACACCGGCTTCTTCTGCCCGTTCAACCACAATTTCGAGATCTTCTTGAAATTGTTCCAGATAAAGGTGTGCATGCGTTTCAATCAGCATAATGGCTTGAAAGTCTTGAGTACCACTTTACTACGTGGTGAACTGATTCCGAAGGTCATTTTCGATGCTTGCGCAATACACACACTTGAGCGCACAATGATCCAATACAAGCCGAGGACCCTCCTTTTTATATCACTATTTATTGTGCTCTCTTCTACGTAAATACCTGTCGTGAAAACCGCCCGCCTCATATCACAGATTGTCTTGTTGCTAGCCGCCCTGTTAGCCTTGATCCCCGTATCACAGGCTGCCATGGACTGGTGGGAGGTCACACAGTATCGGGACGTAATCGGACTCAGCATCAAACCCGGGGCCCGAGGGTCAGACTGGGTGGTCTGGGAAGATGATGATGGTGTAATCACTGCTGAACACGTTTTCCCCAACGGCCCCGGATTTATTGGTGGAATTCGAGAGGGTGATCGCTTCTACATGCTCGATTACCAGCAGTTTTTTGATTCAGAAGATTTGAAAAACGCGATTTCTGGTATTAAACCAGGAGCTACGCGCAGCTTTTTAGTCGTGCGCGATGATCAGATATTGGATCTCCCCGTCACCATCGAGAGGCACCCTACCTTTCTATACCCACGCTCCTCAGGAGTGTGGCAGTTTGCGATGTGGGGATTTACTATCGGTGCCTTTTTCCACTTATTGGCTCTGTTCATTGCTGGACCATTGGCGCTGCATTCTAGACGAGCGCGGTTTGAAGTTTTGGTAATCGCTGTGTCGTCCCTTTGGATATTCGGGAATCTAGCCCGCCTTATTGCCATCCAACTGTTTGGCCCACCAATAATCGGCTCTGCGTATGATGGACTTTTTCAGGTACTTACCTTTATCGGACTCGTAGGCTGGTTGGGCTTTCCCGTAATGCTGGTTCGCAAGTTAGCTGATGATGCTAATTTGTTGTCCGGTCCGCTGGGCAAACTTCTGCCTCTTACCTATCTACCTCCTATTGTTCTTTCTTGTGCAGTCCTATGGGCCGCGCTACTTGGACATATTGGTCCTTTTACACTCGAGGACTTTCTTCTTCCCATTCTCTTTTATGCATCGGTCTTTATTGGTTCAGCAGCGGCCATTTCCTTCGGCCTCAGCTTTCTGGATACGTCCAAAAGCGGAAGGAGCACTATCCAGTGGGGACGTCTTGAAAGCGCGGTCATCTTTTCGTTCTCCCTGTTAGCTGGCCTTATCATCCTCGAGTTTGTTCCCTTGATGGCTGAAGTAAACGATCAGACTGCATCGTGGTTTATCGTTGCAGCCCAATTACTTGCAGTCGTTCCAGTGACGCTCTACAGTGTTGGAACATTACGCTATGGAAAGGTCAACGAAGTACTCAGTGGAGCTTTCGTGTACGTCCTCATCATCGGGTTAATCTTCTTCACATTTGTGGGCGGCCTCTCCTTAATGGACTTCGTTTTGGCAGCTACCGGAAACTCACGCATCGTTCTAGAAGGCATTTATGTAGTCATTCTCCTCGTCCTTTTCGAACGCGTGGCTCGAAAATTGCGTCTCTTTGCGTCTTCCTTTTTCGCATCTGAGCGTTTTAAGGCAAGGCAAGACTTGAGTCGTTTCAACGAAAAGCTGCCAGACATCATGGGCGAGAGCGCCCTGTCTGAGCAAGCCATTGAGGTTGTTGGTCGGGTTTTTGGTGCCCAGAGTGCCATCATATTTGTAAAAAGTCCGGCCGATGAAAGCTGGATTGTGAAACGATACCAACCTGAGGTGCCTTATTTCACTGAACAAATTTTTGAGGGTATATGGCAATACTTTGAGCACGCACCAACCATTTGGGCTCGCAATTCAGAACTAAACGAGCATCCCCTTCCTGTTGAAGGCAGGAAAATATTGCTCGAACACCAGGCGGCTTTGGCCATTCCTATTAAGGGAGAATCAGCCGCCATTGGGTTGATGATTCTGGGTCTGAAGGAGCACAAGCGTGCTGTGTACAATCTTGAGGACTTAGGTCTACTCAGGTCATTGGCGGGAAACTTGGCTTTAGCTATCAATCGGCTCATGCTCGTGGAGCGCGAAAAGAAACTAGCCACCGAAAGCACACAAGCACATCTTGTCGCATTGAGAGCGCAGATCAATCCACACTTCTTATTCAATGCTCTGAACACGCTGCTGGCGCTGATCGAAGAGAAACCACACGAAGCAGAGGCTGTCGTAGAACACCTTTCGGCCATCTTTAGACATACCTTGCAAACCGGTAGTAGAGCATTTGTAAAAATGGACGAGGAAGTTTCCCTTGTTGAACATTATTTAGCTATTGAGAAAGCGCGATTCGACGAAAAATTGCAGGTAGAGTGCATTATCAGCGATGATGTACGCTCCATTCCCGTTCCCCCATTCGTGATTCAGACGGTCGTTGAAAACAGCATTAAGCACGGACTTGAGAAACGTCGTGCGGTAGGCTTACTCACCGTCTCTATCAGCCTACTGTCAAACGGTAATGCCGAAGTAACGGTAACGGACTCAGGCGTGGGAATACCTGAACTGTTTGGCCAAAAAACGGCGGACTTCGCAAAACAGTCTTTTTTCGGTATCGGACTCTCAAACGTTCACGACCGCTTGCGGCAGCTTTATGACGATGACAACCTAATGTTGATGGAGAGCGATCCTGAAACGGGTACGCGAGTTACGCTATACATTCCTCCCTCTCGAAACAGGTCGTTTGACACGGACTCTGGCGCCTGAACCACACCAAAACAAAGGAAGATGAGAATAGTTATTGCTGACGATGAGGCTCCCGCTAGGAAGCGACTTCAAAAGTTACTTGCCAACTCCACTTTCAAGGATGGTATCGACATCATTGGAGAGGCTGAAGACGGCGTCGAGGCTGTCGATTTTCTTTCCAAGAACAAGGCAGATGTCCTTTTTTTGGATATTCAGATGCCTGGTTATGACGGATTTGAGGTCTTAGACCGACTGCATCCGGACAATCGTCCAGTCGTCGTTTTTACTACGGCTTTTGATGAATATGCTATTCGTGCATTTGATGCCAATGCAGTGGATTATCTCCTGAAACCCATTCCAGCAGACCGGCTTGATGAAGCGTTAACCCGAGCTAGTAAATTGGTCTCAAAAAGGGAAGCTAATTCCGACCAAATGGCCCGCCTTTTAGATTGGGTAGACGCAAAAGCGATTGAAATTTCTGGAGAACCCACTTCCTCAGACGACTATCTCGAAAAACTATCCATCCCCTACCGAGATAGAATTCTCATCATCCCCATAGAGAACGTCATATCCATTGAGATAAATGAAGGCATCACACGCGTTTACATTTTGGAAGACGACCCGACGAGTCCTCGGCCACGAGTCAGACAGCACATTGTAAATTATACATTGGATCAACTCGGTGGCATGCTAGATCCGGCTGCATTCATGCGTATCCACCGATCTGCCATTATCCAATTCGGCCATATTAAAGAGTTGATTCCGTGGTTCAGTGGACGATATAAGCTCGTTCTGAGTGGTTCACACGAAGTCATTGCAAGCCGAGAACGATCTAAAACGCTCAAGGAACGTCTTAAGGTCTAACTACCGAACCACGGTAAACGGAATCGACTTGTGCGCGTGCCCTGATCGCACTACCATGAAATACGTACCTGGAGCAAACCTTCGTCCAGAATCATCTCGCAGTGTAAATGTGAATTGGAATAATCCAGGAGAGTAGGTCCCAGAACCCACATCTGGTGTAGCCAATCGCCTGCCCAGCACGTCATAGACTTCAAATAGCAATGAGGACGATCTTTCGATGTGACCCGATATTTGAAGTTTACGTTGGCTAGGATTCGGATATAACCCCATTCCGCTGATGGGTAATGCGCCATGCTTTTCGGTGCCGACGTTGGCGACTACCACCTCTGAAAGTGCGGTTTCTTGGCTCTCAAAACCCATGGGATCTACTCCAGTCACCGCGTAGAAATACCGTCCTGCCACCTCGAGAGCATCCGTGTCCACGAATTCTGGACTCCACGAGATAGCAATCAGATTCGCTGGATCGTTCGTCATGTCCCTTGAGTCGGGTATAAATGCATCAGAGCGCATTCTATACACCCCGAACCTATCGGCCTGTGTAAATCCCGTCAGTGGAGGATCCCAACGAATGAAGACCCCTGTTTCTGATTGGGTAGCTGTTAAATTCTCTGGAGTATCTGGAGGAAACGCACCTCTGTGCTGCATGTACGGAGTAAAAGCCTTTCCATTGAAAAAGGTTGTCCGCAGGGCATCTGATAATCCAAGGTTTGCGGCATTCGGCCGCAGATTACTTGCCCGAAAAAAAACGTTTCCCTGAATCCCCGAGGTAGCTCTACTATACTCAATTTGCCTTGGCACTTCGTCCGAGGCATATCTTGTGGACCACCCGTAGGTAGCTGCGTCTGCTCGATAAGCTGCTATGCCAGGATAGATGTGTTTTCCATTTGCCTGACTGGCCCACCAATCGGCAAGAAGACCGAAATCCTGCCCACCAGTAAACTTCCAGTACAACTGAGGCACCATATAGTCGAAGTTATCGTCCTGCAGCCAATCTAGTGGATCTGAATAAATCACATTGTAGGCATCTAGGCCGACAATGCCTTGTGGTACTCCATTTCGCCATATTCCGAACGGACTGATACCATATTTGATATCTGGGTCGATTGCTCGGATGGCGGCGCCTACACCGCGAACAAACTGGTTGATGTTGTCTCTGCGCCAATTTTCTTGGCTAAGGAAGCCGGCTCCGTAGGTAGCGAATGTGGACTGGTCCTCCATTCCTATCTGATACGATGGATAGGGGTAGAAATAGTCATCAAAGTGTATCCCGTCTACGTCGTAGCGTGTTACCACATCCTCTACAACGGCACTGATGTACTCTCTGACTTCGGGTATACCGGGATTCAAAATTTTAACTACGGTGTCCTCCAGATTTGAATCACTTCCTTTATAGCGTACATCAAGAATCAAATCCGGCCGCGTGTTCACAATGTGATTCGAGCTCAGGCCCCAAGGCCCCAGCGAACTCATTGCTCTAAATGGGTTCATCCAAGCATGTAGTTCCATACCCCGTTCGTGTGCAAGGTCGATGGCTAATTCCAGCGGGTCGTAGTACGGGTCGGGACGCAGGCCCATCGTTCCCGTTAGCATGCGAGAAGCGGGTTCGATCAACGAGAAATACAACGCATCCGCTTCAGATCGTATTTGAAAAAAAACAGCATTTATTCCTGCTGACTCTAAGTCATCAAAAATGGATGTTAAAGAGGATATTTGTTGAGCAGAAGAATGGGATGTATTGGGCCAATCAAGACCGTAAACGGTGGTAATCCAAGCACCCCGCATTTCATGTTTAGGCGCTTGAGCCGACGCCCCACCAGCGATTAAACTAATTAATACAATCGATTGACCTAAAAAACGTAAAACTTTGTGGCGCAATAGTATATACCCCTGTTGTTTCGTTGCTTCCTATTTAATAAAATGCCTGTTCAATCGAAAAAAAAATCGGATTGCTCGCCCACCCCTCAGGTTTACACTCAATTCGGTCATTTCGATCAAAACTCACACTTTTGGAGGCACTATGCGCAGAGTTACCAATTTTTTTCTGGCCTTAACCTTCCTTTTCGTTGGAAGCGCTTTCGGGCAGAGTACTGATTATTCGTTCATTTCGGAGCGATCTCCGGATCCTCAATCGCCCTACCCGGCCCTTCATTCTGGTACGCGTACCGTAGCTGGCCCTTATGATCTTGACGGTGATGGCAAACAGGAAGTCCTAGTTTCAGACTATACAGGCGGTAGCCGAGTGCACGTCCTGGAAGTAGTCGGTCCTGATACTTGGGAGCACGTCTATTCGACCCCGTGGTTAGATGACACGGCATCAACAAACAATGGCCGCGTCATCGCTGGTGGTGATATGGACGGCGACGGCAAGGGAGAGATTTACTTCTTCTCTGGCTATAGCTTTGTTGAAGGTTCACCATACCCCGTTGGACTGTATGCATTTGAGCATACCGGAGTTGACAACGACTACGGAACGGCTCCAACTACCATTTACCAGATGGGTGACGATCAGCCAAATCGGTGGCGTCAGGAGCAGATTGTCATTCAGGACTTCGACAATGATGGAAAGAATGAAATGATGTTCGGAAACAATGGAAATAACGCTGGTGATAACTGGTGGATTATTTCTGTTGATGGCGACATCGGTTCCGGTTTCGAGACATGGACCAACGAAGCCTACATCAACTCCAGAAGTCAACCTTGGGATGATATCGATCGTGGTGGAGGCTCACCTTATGGCTCAGTTGCTGCTGACCTTGATGGAAACGGTATCAACGAGCTGGTTCTGGGTTCATGGAACAACTTCAATATCACCCTCGGGCAGGCAACGGCTCCTGATACCTATTTCTGGCCAGATGGTGCACAAGGACCACATTGGGCTCACCTAAATGATTCTCGTGATACCGTGCCTCTCTTCGGTCTAGATGTCATTGATATTGACCAGAATGGCGACGATGAAGTATTTGGAGCTGAGTATCCTACTGGAAACGTCTTCGTCATTAACTACGAAGCTGGAGAGAACGTATTTGCCATCACTCCGGATAACTACTCTGTGGCACTTGAAGGATTCTCTTCACTGGGTTTGACAGCAGGTGATCTGGATGGAGATGGAAATATTGACCTGATTGGATCCGGTGCTGCGTACTCAAGCGGTCAGTACGAACAGGATTTGGCTCCTAACTGGGTTAACATTGTTGAATTCATCGGTACCAACCCAGAGGATCCGACTCACTATTCTGACGTCGTCAATGTATTCTTTCCAAACGATAGAACGGATGCATTCGATCTTATCACTCAGGATTCAGCAGGAGTGCTCACAACATTCCGCTCTCAAGCAGACAACGGCCCTCAGTTTGCTTCGAAATTTGCCTTCTTGGGCGATGTCGATGATGATGGTCAAAACGAAGTTGCCCTTGGTTTCCAGGGACAAAGCGATTCGCTTCGCACGTTTACTACCGTATTCAATCCGGCTGATAGTACCTACGTCAAGGACGAATCGACTGAGGTTACCGTAGCGAATCCAGTTCGTGTGTTCATGCGCATCCTGTCTGCAGGAGCCGTTGGTATTTCTATTGAAGACGAGCGCGTAATTATCCCTACAGATTACAAACTCGAGCAGAACTACCCGAATCCATTCAACCCAACGACAAGCATTCGTTTCGAGTTGCCTCGCGACAAAGCAGTCTCTTTGACGATCTTTGATGTCTCAGGGAGAATTGTCAAAACGTTGGTGGATAATCAGCAGATGGCTGAAGGTGCTCACGAAATGCAGTGGGATGGCACCAATGATGCCGGCGCCTCTGTAGCGAGTGGCACGTATCTGTATCGTCTCTCTTTTGGCAACTTTGCCCATACGAAGACGATGGTATTGCTGAAGTAAGAGCTCTTACTTTGACTCATGGGGAGGCCCTTCGAGGGCCTCCCCATTTTTTTCGGTTCTATTTCTGAACCATGTGACCAGGCCCAATTTGGACGCCTGAGACCCCTAAACGCACGAATCATGCGAAGAATAAGCACTCTTTTCGCTCTTCTTTTTCTCCTTGGGACTCATTTAGCCTTCGCTCAAGGAAAAATTGCCGGTCGAGTGACCGACTCAGGTAACGGTGAAGGACTCATAGGAGTGAATGTCGTAATTGACGGTACCACTCAGGGAACGACAACCGATGTAGACGGCAATTACATCATCCTGAACGTACGCCCGGGAGACTATGCGCTGCGTTTTTCCTACATCGGATTTTCTACTCAAATCATTTCAGGTATTCGGGTCTCTACCAGTCAGACGACTCGTTACGACCTCGAGATGTCAGAGGAAATCATTCAAGGACAGGAGATTATCGTTCAAGCAGAGCGCCCGATGGTCCAGAAGGACCTTACTTCCTCAAGAAAAACGGTCCTTGCTGAAGAAATAGACGCGCTACCCGTTGAAGGATTCTTCGGAGTCCTTGTAACGCAAGCTGGTGTAAACCAGGGGCCGGGCGGTGAGATTCATATTCGAGGTGGCCGAAGTAATGAAATTTCCTATCTCGTTGACGGCATGTCTGTGGGCAATCCCTTCGATACAAATGGATTGGCCACAAGCGTGGCAGCGGATGCCATCCAAGAAATGACCGTGATTTCCGGTGCATTTAATGCTGAGTATGGTAAGGCCATGTCAGGTATCGTCAACTTGGTGACAAAAGAAGGAGCGGATAAGATCAAAGGCTCTCTCAGCTTTTACGGAGGGGATAACGTCACCAAGCATAGTAACGTGTTTGGAGATCCTACTTCGCCGAGCGACTTGAGTATGAATGTTTTTACGGGTGAAGGAACGCTTTCTGGAAGTCTTCCTTTCGCCAAGGGAATCAAGTTTTTTCTTTCAGGCCGATATGACCGAAATGAAGGCACGATTTTCGGCAAAAACCTACATCTCCCTTCTGACTCAGCCAACTTTAACGGAGATCCTGGCCTCCAGGAAGTGATTGAAGAGTTCATTCCTGGTTATGGTGGTCCTTTGTGGTACTACGAAATCCACGGAAAGCCGTGGTATGAATATGGAGAGGGCGATCCTATCCCGGGAAAATCTGTCGCCTTGAACCCACGTGAAAGTGGAAATTTCATTGCAAAGCTTAGCATGAAGCCGTTTTCAGGATCCAAGCTGGAATACTCGTTCATGATGGATGGTGCAAAACGCAAGTCCTACAGCTTTGCCTACAAATATAATCCCGATGGCACGTTAAGTACCCGTGATCGCTCGTATAACAACAGCCTCCATTGGACCCAAACATTAAGTGACCGGTCATTTTACACGGTAAAAGCATCCCTTGCCTCAAACGTGGCAAAGACGTTTTTGTACGAAAACCCGCTTGATCCTCGATATGTGTCCACTGGAAATATCATCGGCTTCCCGGGAAACCAATTCGTTTTTGGCGGAAATCAAAAAGGGCACGTCTACGAATCCTCAAATTCATTGCGTATCAAAGCTGACTTAACGAAGCAGATGGGCATTATTCATGAGGCTAAGATCGGAATCGAACTGAACCAACATTGGCTCGATCGTCAAAACTTTGTTGTCTTGTATGATGGCGACAATTATCCGGAACCAGAGGTCCCGGACGTGGACACACCAACGCATGACCGCTACGATAATCAGACCGTAATGGAGTTCAGTGCTTATGCACAGGACAAGTTGGAATTTGATGACTTCATTATAAACGCTGGTCTTCGCTTTGAGCGATTCGACCCTAATGGAACATACTTTCCGAACTTGCTGGAGCCTCCAGTCCACGAAGGGGACTATACAGAATCACAACTCGAGGCCGATGCTACATTGGTTCTTATGCCGCGACTTGGCGTCTCCTTCCCTATCACGGACACTGGAATCATCCATTTCTCCTACGGACATTTCGCCCAGATGCCCCGTCTTAGAAATCTCTATCTAAATCCGGAGTTTGAATTCGGAGTGGGTGGCACGCCGACGTTTGGAAACACGAATATGCGTCCAGAACGGACGGTTCAGTACGAAATTGGCCTCCAGCAAGCGCTTTCTGGGACACTCGCATTTGACATCACCGGTTTCTTTAAAGACATCCGCGATTATCTAGCACTTCAGACCATTCGGTTTAGCTCCATCGCTGGTGAGGATGTTTACAACATCTATTTAAATAGAGATTATGCCAACGTGAAGGGTGTTACCTTCGCTCTTTCAAAAAGAAGGAGTCCGGGCGGAATACTTTCTGCCAATGTGGACTACACCTTTCAGATTGCGGAGGGTAATAACAATCAGACAAATGCCTTCTTCTACAATCATTTGTCTGGTCGGGAAAATGAATTGGAGCTGATTCCGCTTGGTTTTGATCAGCGACACATTCTATCCGCGACGGTTACCCTCACACAGCCCGGCAAATGGGGTGCTTCGTTCATCTCCTCCTACTCAACCGGTTATCCCTACACGCCTCAGTTGTTTGATCAGAAGATTGACCAGCTTCCCAATCAGGAGCGTAAGCCAGGAAGGACCAAGTTGGATATGCACATATACAGAGATATTCCCATGAAAGGCGATTCTCACCTTCGACTCTTCGCGAAAGTGTTCAATCTCCTCGACAAACTCAATGAAAACTCTGTTTTCAGTGACACCGGACGTGCGACCTATTCCTTGAATGAACAACGTGGGATTCATGCTTCTTGGCGATCGGCTTATGATCTGCCAGGGATTCAGAATTTGGATGAGTACAATACTCGCCCCCACTATTACAGCTCACCTCGCGAGGTGAGAATTGGAGCCACTTTATCATTCTAAAACCCATGCTCCAAAACACCATTTTCACACTTTCAGACAGCAGTCGAATGAAATCATTCGCCCTATTCGTCCTCATCGCATTTATCGCATTACCGGTCGCTTCTCAGGATCGGGAACGAGGATGGAGTTACAAGCAACAAGGTCGTTGGTTAGATACACAGGCTTCAATGAAAGGAGGCGCTGCTGCATCAGACTGTTTTATAGATCAAACGACCCGTCGGGAAGCCATTCTAAATGGCAATAGGATCACGGCTCAGATTCTCAATTTTGGTTCCATCTCGTCTCCGGGCAATACCCTGACAGACATCGTTTGGAACGGTTTGGGATATGGATACGAATTTGGACCCTTTGTGGCCGCTGAAGTGATTGACATAGGTCACAAAGACCCAAAAAGTGTTCTCAAAAGGGATGAAAACGGTCAACAGGTATTTGATGATCAAGGCAACCCGGTCTGGGTTATGCATATCGTCTCCGATGGTATCGTTTCGAATGGAGCGGAAGTGTCCCCTGATCTTTCCGAGAGATGGGGCTGGCAGCCTATTCCTTGTGCACAACCGGTAGGTAATTTTGATGGAATAGAAGTCGTTGAAGCTACTTCAGATCAGATTCCCACCTCAGACGCTGAGGATAAGGACTTAGATGGCAAACCCGACTCTTGGCCCGATTCATGGTTCAACCCGAACCTCAAAGAGTACGTATGGCCAGGAGCGTTGCAGCAAGGCGCTTCAAACGCAGATAAGGAAGCCCTCTACTTCATGAATGACTATTCCAACAAGGAATTTCATTACTACCCATTCAACGGTGACTCCACCAAAAAAGGACTGGGGTTAGAAACCGAAGTTCGTTTATACCAGTGGGCCAACCCGCTTGCTGAAGATGCCATCTTCCTTGTTTACAAGATTTCGAATAAGAGTGACAAAGATCTCGATAAGGTCACGTTTGGAATGTGGGGCGATCCCCATGTTGGTGGTCCGGGAGACTGGCAGGATGATCGCGCATTCTTCGATGAGCAACGAAACATGGTATTTGCTTGGGACGACAATCAAATCTCTGACGTCCCAGGCCGTACACCGGGGTATTTCGGGTATAAATTCCTGGAAAGCCCGGGTCTCGGGAATGAGAGGATCAATGGCGTATTCTACGCTGGAGACGGCATCGATAATGACAACGATGGAATGATCGATGAAAGTTGGACCGACGGCATCGACAACGATAACGATTGGAACGCTGATAGAGATGATTTAGGAATTGATGGAATCCCAGGTACTGGTGATCCAGGAGAAGGCGATGGGATTCCCACTGCTGGCGATCAATATGACATCACGAAGCCAGGCGAACCGAATTTCGAGTTCACGGACATTGATGAATCCGACATGATTGGCCTCACCTCCTTTTCCTCACCGTTCTTTTCTGGATCTAATATCCGCGACGATGAACGTGTTTGGGATTGGGTAACTCCTGGCCGTTTTGATGAAGTCCAACCGGATCCAGGTGATTATGTCTTTTTGTACGGATCGGGTTCCTTTCCACTCCGAGCTGGGGAAACGAAACGCTTTTCAATCGCCTTGCTCGTTGGCGAAAACCTATCTGATCTACGCCTAAACGCAGAAACCGTACAGCAAATTTTCGATGTGGGTTATCGATTCGCTCGTCCGCCAGACAAGCCGATCCTTCGAGCCGTTCCCGGCGACGAAAAAGTGACCCTCTATTGGGAGAATCGAGCAGAACTATCTGTGGATCCTTTATCTCGAAATCGGGATTTCGAAGGATATGCTATCTATCGCTCGACAGATCACGAATTTAGCGACCGGCAGACCATTACCGATATCAACGGCTCTAAATTCTTGTTTCAGCCACTCACCAATGAGGTGGGTGTTGAAGCGAAGTTTGACCTAGAAAATGGACTAAAAGGACCGAGTCCAATAGTTTTTCCACAGCGCGGCGTCTCTTTTGACTTAGGTGATGACACCGGCCTGTTTCATTCGTACGTAGACACTGACGTTACAAATGGACAAACCTATTATTATGCGGTTACTGCGTATGACAGAGGCTATGCTCCCGGTCAGGATGGTCAGTTCGCAAACGGTATCCCCCCGAGCGAAACGGCTAAAACTATTACCTACAATCCCGTAACGGACTCCTACATATTCGATACGAACACGAAAAGAGTGGTGCCTCGGCCAAGGACAGCTGGCTATGTGTCTCCGTCCATTGAAGCAGCCGGCGGACTACAACGTTCATCCGGTTATGGAACGGGAGATATTACCGTCCGCATTTTGGATGAGAGTGCCGTTAAAGATGGTGCTCAGTACGCCCTATCCTTCGAGAAAATTCCAGATGTACGGTATTCAGTCGAAGACATGAATACGATCCAAACCCAGATTAAGGCGGTCGTGGGTAAGACCTCTTCACTAGGCTTCCAAAACATTCGCTCCGATTCGTTCGTCCTTTCCACGGAAAACGGTGCCATCCTAGAACAGCCTGTCGACTATATATTAAACCCTCTTTCGGGCTCAGTGCAGGTGTTATCTCCAACCATTACAGATGGCGATATCCTTAACGCAACGTTTCGCTATTTCCCAATCTTGCGAAGCAATCTGATGGCCTTAGAGGAGTCCAATCCCATCTTTGATGGCATTCAGCTATTTGTTGACGACAAACAGCTGGAAATTGACACCGAACAAACTGGTTGGTCGACAGGAGGAAAGAGTGTTGAGTATGAGGTAGCTATCGCTAGGGCTGGGCCAGGCAGAATTGCTCAGCCTAATGATTATGAGGTTGTTTTTGACGATGAGATGGTCTCGACGGGCTTCTCAAATAACATTCCCCTTCCCTTTACGGTCACAAACCTAACTCAGGCCAATCAACAGATCGACGTCTTTGCTACGGATCTCAATAGAGACGGGGCATGGAGTATTGATGAGCCCATAATTTTTCTAGACATCGTGAACGGCGCAATGACCGCTAGTTGGCAAATTACCTTTGTCGACAATGGCTCAGAACTGCGTACGGGTGATGTGTTCTATATCCAGACACATAAACCATTTAACAGTGACGATCTGTTCACCTTTGGAACCGTGTCTGCTTCGACGGATGCTGAGTTAGCAAAAGAGGAATTACGAGACATCTATGTCGTGCCTAATCCATATGTAGCCACAAATGAATTAGAGCCTCGTAATCCTGTTTCTCGTTCAGAACGTGGTGATCGTCGCTTGTATTTCGCAAACATCCCTCCTCAATGCACCATTCGCATCTACAGCCTTGCTGGAGAACTGGTGGATACGATCATCCATGATTCCTCACTAGACGACGGAAAAGTGTTTTGGGACCTTCGCACCAAGGACAACATGAACATCGCCTATGGCCTCTACATTTACCATGTAGACTCCGTCGAAGGCAAGTTCATTGGCAAATTCGCGGTGATCAAATAATGTCACACGGATATTTTCGAATTCGAATCATGAAACGAACCACTGTCATATTCCTTCTGGCGTTTCTGTTGCTTCCAGCTGGAGCTCAGAGCCTGTCCGAAGGGGGCGCGACCGAGACGATAACCAAAGTGGGGACCACCTCTGCGCAGTTTTTGAAGCTCGGCGTAGGGGCCAGAGCCATTGCAATGGGCGGTACTTTCGTCGCTCAAGCAAATGACTTGTCCGCTCTGTACTGGAATCCAGCGGGTTTGACCGCAATTACGGGAGGTGCTGTTCAATTTTCCCATACCCAGTACCTGGCAAACATATCCTACAACTACGCTGCCTTCGGTATCAACATTGGTAATTTGGGCACGATGGCAGCCAGCCTGCTCTATCTCGATTCTGGAGACATGGAAGTCCGAACGACCTCCGCCCCAGGTGGAACGGGCGAGTCGTTCAAGAAGCAGGATCTAGCCCTTCAGATTAGTTATGCTCGCGCACTGACTGATCGATTCTCAATTGGATCTACAATTAAGTACATCCGAGAGCAAATCTGGCACAGCTCAGCAAATGCAACAGCCTTCGATATCGGTGTTCTTTTCACCACTCCGTATCAAAACCTTCGTCTTGGGGCTTCGATGGCTAACTTTGGTCCGAAGATGCAAATGTCTGGACGTGACATCATCTTTAGTACGGATCCATCCACCTCACAGGAAGGAAACGTTGAGATTGTTAATTCTGAGTACTTGATGGATCGCCATGCTCTGCCACTCATGTTCAGGGTAGGTCTCGCTTGGGATGCCATTAAAACAGCCGACCATCACATTGTTGTGTTAACCGATGCTGCTCATCCCAACGATAACAGCGAATACGTAAATATGGGTATGGAATACTCTTTCCGAAACCTATTTGCTCTGCGCGGCGGGTATCGGAATGCGTTCGAAACAGATGGCGAGCAAGGTGTAACATTGGGTGCTGGATTCAATCTCCGAATTGATCGGTCTACACGAGCGAGTTTCGATTATGCTTATGCCGATTTTGGACGTCTGGAGCAGACGCACTGGTACACATTGAACCTTCAGTTTTAAGACAGGCAATAGAAGATGAGGATTAGGGGACGAGTGAAAAATTTTGTTGTCGTCTTACTCTTACTATTTGTTGCAAGAGAAACAAGTGGTCAGATTTTAGCCGACGTCTTAGACGAATTTACTGCGATTGAGTACGCATCAGAATCAATCAGTGGCAAGAAAGCACTAAAGGTTTACAGGACAGACCTATTTCCTCAGACCATCAATGGTGCCGCGGTCGAGTTCGGGACTCTGGATGAAGATGCATCGGCATTTTTCAGATTCCGAACTAACGGAGACTGGGGTGATTGGAAACAGGCCGTTATCATTTTCTCCGCTACAGGTGGAACTGCGATAGCAGGCTACAGAAATTCAAAGGGTTTTGCCTCGGATGGTTTTGAGTTTCGTCTTGAAACACGGGAAGGTGAAATGGCTGTAGTGAGAAATGGAGGCGTGTTTTCTAACGAAAATGACGCAGACCAGCTTCCTGCCCCCGACCAGCTACCATTTACAGGACAACAATCTGGTGACATCATCCCCCCGCGTCTAATCACCCGGGCAGAATGGAACGCACGCCCCTTTCAACTCGGTAGCCCGGTAAACCTTGCTTCGTCCTCTTACAAGTACATAACATGGCATCACGCCGCCGGTTATTCAGCAGACACGGAGGAAGAGGGCAAGGCTCAGATGCGAGCTATGCAAGCCCTGCATCAGAATATCCGTGGCTGGAGCGACATCGGATATCAGTTCGCTATAGACAGAGGTGGTCGCCTGTATCAAGGACGACCATTCATGGACAATAGTACGTCATTATCTCAGGTCCCAGTTCTAGCTCGTGGAGCGCACGTTGGAGGAGCAAATTCGGGCAATATTGGAACCGTCATTATGGGATGTTATCACCCTCCCGAAGGTTCTCACTGCGAACAGGAAATCACTCCAGCAGCTTATAATACGTATGTAACGCTGTTTTCATTCTTAAGCGAGCGCTACGGGGTGTCTCCAACCCTTATTAGAGGGCATAGGGATTTCAGTTCCACCGCATGTCCTGGGAATAATAACTACGCATTGATTCCCGGATTAATCTCTGATGTGACGAGTCTTTTACAGACCGGAAACGAGCCATTAGGAGAAGCCGATCTGGCCGTAGGTGTACAGCAGAATCAGCAAGTGGACATATCGTGGTCCATAACGGATAATTTCGGTATCGAAACCCTCGTGCTAGAAAAAATCTCCAGTAAAGGAACGGAAACCGTCGTTGATGACGCGCTTACCGTGTCCACATGGACCGACGCATCACTTGCTGGTGAAACAGCGGTCATCTATCTCTTAATCGCGGCTCATTCGGACGGTCGGAAGCAAGAGTTAGCCCGCATGGAACTAGACATCGATTCGCCCTCGTCTTATCTATTGACGAGTGCATTTCCCAATCCGGCCGTCAGCATGGCTAATTTCAAGTACTTCCTCTCTGTGGAAGGGCTTGTATCGATCGCCTTATATGATCCGTCGGGACGGCTCTTGGAAGAATGGAATCAGGGCTTTCTAGATGCTGATGCCTGGTACAGCGTTAAGACCGACGTATCCCACCTTGCTTCTGGTTTATACTTTTTCCGGATCCAAGTAGAAGGATTCAGTGATACTGTATTCGACAAGACTCAGGCATTTCACGTCGTAAACTAGTTCCGCGTTACAAACTGGTCCCGTTCGCGACCTATTGAGCGTTTATCTCCTCCTCTTTTAGAAGTCTACTACGACGGGAAGGGTTGCCATGGTGTATGTGGCACGCTAAACTAAAACCAGTTTTACTACAAAAAAGCATACCCGGCTTCAGGAGAGACCGGGTAGCTTCACCCAGAACCAATCATCACTGAGAGGTGATGTACCGGCCTAATGGCGTGGAAGTGAACTATTACAACCCGCCTACCGGTTTCAAAGGCTAACGTACCAGTGTAGAATTTTCCGATATGTAGGTCTTTTTATCCATTTAATGTAAGGGAAAGCACTACACAGTTTCTCTCACTCTGCAAACAGCGTGATTTAGCGGTTTAGTTACTGCAGCTCCGGTCGATAAAACAAAGGAATGCTTCTGTTAAGCCCACTTGGGCGTGATGTAGCAACTTTAACTAACCATATCATTCAAATCGCTAATCCAATGGTGGCGCAACCCTCTCGCCCTCATACGCTTATAGCTGGCGGGGCCGGTTTTATTGGCTCTCATCTTTGTGAACGCTTTCTCGAAGATGGTCACAGAGTTACCTGCGTAGATAACCTGTTAACGGGCCGTCTTGAAAATGTGGACCACTTATTGGATCGTACAGACTTCACGTTTCTGCACCAGGACATTTCTGCGCAGCTAGACGTGGGAACGGATTTTGACTATATGTTGGTACCGATGGCATGGAGCAGTTTGATTCCTACTACATCCGAAACTGGTCTATTTGGCTCGATATTGTCATTCTGGTCAGAACATTGAGCGCCGTAACGCGATCTTCAGGCGCGTATTAGGCCAAAATCGGGCCTTTCTAAATGCACCTTTGATTTGTTTTGTCTGTAGCGGAATGTGATTTATCTTTAGGGGTCTTTACGCCTCTTGATTCGACTCAACATTCGAACACGGCATTACGCCGCGACACATGCCAAATGTAGATAGCGCATCAGCGCGCTCCTGGTCCATTGACTGGACAAATACGTTATTCCTAGCAGGTTACCACCTCCTTCTTTTCGCCCTACTTCCCGTCTATTTAGTCAGACAGACGCCATCGTCTGAATTGATCTGGTGGACCGTTGGTGGTATCGCCGTCTGCCTGATGGCCATTACCATGGGCTACCATCGTTTGTATGCGCATAAGACGTTCACGACTCATCCTGTTATTGAGTCTGTGTTGGTCTTTTTCGGAACGCTTGCCACTGAAGGCTCCGTATTCTCTTGGTCACACGACCACCGTCTTCACCACCGCCATGTAGACACTGAATTGGATCCATACAGCGCTCCTGATGGTTTTTGGCACTCCCACATGCTGTGGATGTTCAAAAAGTGTCCTGAGCCCAACCAAAGGGTCATTCATGACCTGATGGCTCGTCCTGCCCTGAGACTCCATCACAATTTCTATGGCTACTGGATGGTCCTTGTGAACCTGATCTTTTTTGGGACTGTTTGGGCGTTCACCGGAGATATTTTGGGCGCTTTTGTGCTAGGGACATTACTTCGGATGTTCATCGTGCATCACTGTACCTGGTTTATTAACTCACTGGCACACATGTGGGGATCGCAACCGTATTCCACAGAGCATACAGCCGTGAACAACTTCATTCTGGCGTTCTTGACGTTCGGTGAAGGGTATCACAACTACCACCATACATTTGCAGGAGACTATAGAAACGGCATCCGTTGGTATCAGTTTGACCCCCCTAAATACATCATCTGGTTTTTGAGCAAAGTTGGGCTGACCAAGAATCTCAAGAAGGTGAATAAAATAACCATCAAACGAAAACTGGTAGCCGCAGATCGTTTTTTGATGGTAGAGCGTCTTCGTGAGCTTTCGTTTTCATTCGACCATGAGGGGTGGATTTCCCGAGTCGAAGAGTCAGCAGCCTCCTTAACAAACAACCTGAATGTGTTGAAAACAGCTTCGGACAAATACCAGAAGATGAAGCATACTGGTAATGAAGAGGTCGAAGCCTTGAAAGTGCGTATCAATGACGTTCGAACATCTATCGAAAATGAAATGGACGAGTGGAAAGCCATGTGCCACTTGATCCTAGAGTCACCGGAGTCAAGACTTGCTGTAGCCTTAGCTTAGTACCATCTTAGTGCTCTGCAGAGGCTGGGTTCGCGCTTTCTGGCGTTTCCACCTGCCTTGGAATAGCTTCCAACGGAAGGACTTCTTTCAACTCACTGGATGAAGCCGTGCCCAACTCTTTGAACTTTCTAGCTGATACTAGCACGCGACTTTCCATGGATGCAACAGCTTTGTTGTAACTGGTTACCGCAGAGGTAAGTCCCTTGCCTACTTTTCCTACATGGTCGGCCATTGTACTGAGCCGGTCATAGAGTTCTTGACCCAAGCGAGATATTTTAAGCGCGTTCTCGGCTATCTGCTCCTGACGCCACCCATAAGAGACCGCCCTAAGTAGAGCAATCAAGGTGGTTGGTGTAGCAATGATTACGTTGTTTGAAGCGCCGTATTCAATCAGAGCAGGATCGTGTTGAAGGGCAGCATAAAAGAAGGACTCACCAGGTAGAAACAGGACAACCATGTCGGGTGTTGTTTCAAACTGGTCCTGATAGGATTTGGCAGCGAGTTGAGTAACATGGGTCCGAACATGTTTGGCATGTCGAATCATCTGCTCCTCACGCGCATCTTCTGATTCGGCCTCCACAGCTTCCAAGTAGGCTTCCAATGGCGCTTTTGCGTCTACCACGATGATTTTATTTCCCGGAAGATGCACAATCATATCGGGCCGCAATCTGCCATGATCGGTGTTAATCGAGTGTTGCTCCTCAAAGTCACAATGATCCACTAATCCGGCCATTTCTACGACACGCTTGAGCTGAATTTCTCCCCAACGCCCTCTAACGGACGGTTTTCTAAGCGCTTTGACTAAGTTGCTTGCCTCCTTCTTAATCTCTTTCTGGGCCTCAGACAAACCCTTTACCTGTTCAGTAAGCGATGAATAGGCTTGATCACGCTGCTTTTCCACTTCGCGAACATGATCACTTACTTCCTTGAGCGTCTTTGACAACGGATCGACGAGCTTTTGCATCTCTACCTTTCTCTTTTCGTCCTTGTCATCCACTTTAGTAATCATCTTCTCGACCTGGGTCTTAGCCAGATCCAAAAAGGTCTTACTATTCATATCGAGCGCCTTTCTCGAAAGCGCATCGAATTGCTGCATGAGTTCTTCCTGGGCCTGCACGAGAGCCTGCTGCTTCTCCTCCCAACCCTTTATTTCCTGCTTTCTTGCCGCGGTAACTCCGGCAAACTCCTCCCTTAGGGCTGCATGCGAAATCCGAATCTCTTCCAATTCAGAAACTGCGACATCGCGTGAAGCTCTTAGCTCGTGGCTGCTGGCTTCGAGTGCGGCAATTTTTGCTTTTTGGATGAGGTACACCAACCCCGCTCCAAGCGATAGACCTCCCAAACCGTATGCTAGTTCTAATACCATGCTATTCCATCTCCGTTATCGGAAGGTATGCCCCGGAACGAGTTGACCACAGGTATCCAGCACACCTCTGATCCGGGAAAATCTGCTTCCATGCCTTTACATATTCTGTGACCTGAGCCGAATGGCGGGCGACGAGTTCCTCGTCGCCCGCATTGTCAGTCTTATAGTCTACGATCGTCCACCCTGAATCCGTTCGGAAGGCCAAGTCGGTAACACCACTGACTACTTCTTCTATTCCGGAATCACTGTACAGAACCGTGAAGGGTACTTCAGTAAGGACTCGTTGAGCCTGTTCTAACTCAGTCCATAAATCAGATTCAAGAAAGGTCATAGCCGCGCCAACGGCCGTATTAATCAATTCCGTTTGAGCAGAATGGATATCTCTAAAACGAATCGCCTGCTCAGCTCGGCGCCTAACCTCGGCTTCATCCGGCTTTTGTTTTCGAAGACCAACAATTGATTCAAAAAGAGCATGTACACCTGCCCCAAACTCCTTGCCCAAACTTTGACCCGGCCCCTTCCGTCCAGATGGGGCTGAAGACCCCTCTTGCTTGCTCTCACTCGGACGTCGAAACCTGATACTTGGCTCCGACAGCGCTGCAATCCGTTGCGCAACGTCAAATGTAAGTGCTTTTTCGGGAGCTTCTGTATCAAGAGCTGCAACAACAGGCGTTGCTGAAGAGGAAAGGGTTATTACAGCAACTTCCGGAGCACTCAGGGCTGCATACAATGGATCCCATATTCCCTTTTTAGACTTCTCCTGTCCCGTTGAAATGACGAGTTGTCGACAAGCCCGCGTACAAGCGACATAAATTAAACGCATCTCTTCTGCGATAGAAAACTGGTTCTCCAAATCCTCAGCATGAGCCCATCCTGCAGGTCGAGCCAGAATTTCGCTCCGAAATGTAAATTTCCGTTTCAATACGGCCTTTCCCGAGACATTCGGTCCATCTCTCAACGTATGAAGAGTGGCCGGATGAGATTGCTTTGAGCCCGGATCAGCTAAAAAAACAACTTCCGCCTGCAAACCCTTGGCTTGATGCACCGTCATGATCCGAACACTATTCCCCATGGGTGCACTGGCAGAAAAAGCTTCCATCTTAAGCGTTTCCCGCCTGTATAATTCCAATTCCTCTACGCAGCGGCCAATGGTGTAGCCCTGCTGCTGCCAGTCTCTAAACATGGCTCCGACCTTGAGCATCATGCCTTTAGCAAGATCAGGCTCCTCAGCTAATTGCATGGCGCTTTCGAGGCCGATAAGCACCATCACACGCTCAAATGCATCGGCAGGAGCCAGTTCGAATAAACATGTTCGCGCTTTCCGTAGCAGCTCCGCCGAACGAGCAAGGTGCGCAGGACCTTCCTCTTGCGCTTCGACTAATGCCTCCAGTTGGTATCCGGCAGATACATAGTCGAACAAGTCCTGATCACTCACTCCGAACAGTCTGCTTCGTAGCGTCGCAACGAGAGCCACACCATTATTGGGATCATACAGACAACGCAAGACGTCGCTAATCAAAACCAACGCATCCGACATCTTTGACGCCGCACCACCGGTTACCCCTACAGGAATTCCTGCGCGACTCAGTTGAGATACATAAAAAGGAATATTGGACGCTGTGCGCACTAGGATCAGAAAATCCTCGAATTTGAGACCTGAAGAAGCTCGAAGACGTGATATATGCTCTGAAAAAGCATGACATTCTGCTATCAATCGGGGCTCTTTCGGAACGTAGCGCAAATCGCCCATGCGAATCGTGACTATTGCAGGTTCATCTGGCGCGAGTTCATCTGGCAAGCGTCCCTTCCAAGCATTCAAATCTTCCCAAGGTGCCTGAAAAGGTGCGTCCTGCGCAGTGAATAGACCAGACACCGTGCGATTAATCCAATTACAAATACGCTCATCTGACCTAAAGTTGACCGACAGTTTGAGATCTAATCCATTCTGTTTCCGAATACTTTCTCTAACCAAATGAAACGCTTGGAAATCTGCCTTTCTGAAACGATAAATAGACTGCTTGTCATCTCCCACGAGAAAAAGCCGACCAGGTATGAGCGTGGATTCAGACCAATCTTTTTGATCTGGATCGATGCTGCACAAATAGAACAGCATCGCCGCCTGGACTGGATCCGTGTCCTGAAATTCATCGACCAGAATATGGCGGTATTTTTCCTGAAAATGAGACCGAGAAACGGCATCTTCCTTCAGCAGACGCATGGACTCCGTCAGTAGGTCCTCATAAGTCAGTTTCCCGGATGCGAACCGCATCTTCCGATACGCATCGACGGCTACTCCGGCAAAATTGAGAGCCATATCGTTGATCCACTCTTCCCATTTCTCAACGAACGGCATTACATCTGAGCCCACGAACTCAAGCAACGAGCGATTCTTGCCCAGTTCTTCTTTTCCCTTCTTCAATTGTCCGGCCAACGTATGGCCCGCACTCTTGGAAGCACCCCAGGAATTTAGAGTGACGGCAAATTCTGGATTGTCAGAATCCTTGTATGCCTTCTTTAGCAACTTGAGGAGATGAACTTGAAAAAACGGATCGGTTTGATCTCCGCTCTCCATCAGGTTTAGAATGGAGAGTAGGGCGGAAAGCAATGCGTCCTTTTTCCGATATTCGGGTAAAAGAGGCTCTAGAACGTTCAGATAGTCTTTAAGGGTTTGGAATACCCCCTCGGAAGACGGTTTGATAGAGCCTGACCCCTCAAACTGGACTGTTGAATTTCCAGAAAGAACCCCGAAGAGATCAAATAGGGCGCTTGACGGAATTTCTGCCTTTTTTAGCGTTCTTAAAGTGTCTCTACCATCGCCCTCGGCTGCTTCCATGAAGGAATTCCAAAACTCAAGCCGGAGTCTTTCTTCGTCGCGATCGTCTATTTGCTCGAAGTCGGCGGGAAGCCCCATTGAAAGGGCCCTTTGCCTTAGCAGACGCGCGCAAAACGAATGAATGGTGCCAATAAATACGTCCTCAGCATGACGCACGGCTTCATCTAATCGTTCTTTCTCCTGAGCCCATAAAGCAGCACTTTCCTCAGAATCTGACTGAATACGCTCTTCAACGTGGCGCTGAGCTTTCATTAAGCCCTCAAAAAACCGCTGCCTTAGTTCACCGGCCGCTTTTTTGGTGAACGTGATGGCCACTATTTCATCGGGCGCTGAACCGCCGCGAAGAAGGGATAACATGCGCTTTACCAAAACCGTTGTTTTTCCGGAACCAGCGCCGGCCCTGACAATGATGGTTTTGTTCGGTACAAAGTCCATATCCGAACTAATCGGAACCGTAAAGTCACGACTACCTCGAAGTAGGCATCGAATTGGTTCGTCAACTGGAACGGTATGCTTGGGGTTGATTGCGGTCATGACTGAATCCATTTAGAGCTGTATGACCAGTTTGAATAGATTCCTTGTAGGTCTCCATCGGGGGCCTCAAATTTTTCTTTGAGACGCGCTTTTCGTTTCGAAAGGTCACCACATACATCCTTGAAACTGCAGTAGGTGCACTCAGAAGACCCAGCAGCCTGCACAAATGCGCCATCCTTGTACCGTTTTGAAAGATCGCGAACCAGGCGTTCGACTTCCTCTTTCGGCATCGGAGCCATCCTGCTAACGAGCCCTCCAGCCTTCAAAGAACTGAAAAAGTACTCTGACCACTCTACCGGCAATTGCTCGTGTTCAGCCACCATGAGCGCATACAACGCCCATTGCATTTTCGATTTCATTCCAGCAAGGTCATGTGGCGCATACCCTTCAGCGCTTCCGCTCTTGTAATCTACTATCACGAGTGAGCCGTCTGAAGTCGTATCTACGCGATCTACCCTTCCCGACAGTCTTAAAGAACTGTCCCCTGTACTCAGTTCAAATGGAGGGGCGTCTGAATCCGGATGAGACCCAAACCCGAACTCGGCCGATCTAGGTGTGCGTTGAGAGGACTCACGACGTTCTTTTCGAAAATAAAGCCGAATAGCATGTGCCAGTTCTTCAATTTTGGCGTGTATTTCAGTTTCAGCGGAGATACCCGAAACGGCAGCAAATTCGATTATTTGCTCGGATAAGCGATCCAACATCTCAGCCTCTGCCTGTTCAGAGAGATCGCTTTTATTAGCGAGTCGGGCTTTGACGTGCGCCTCGAATAGGTCATGAAGTACGTTGCCCTCTTCCCTCTTGTCAATCCACATTTCCTCAGATATCTCAGGCACTTTCACTTTTAACACTTTTCTAAGAAAGTATTTGAAGGGACATTGCCCAATCAATTCTAATTGCGACGGAGACCAAACATCTCGTTCCAACGGATCCTCCAGAGAAAGCACGCCATCATAAGCTGTCCAACGTTCAGAATGCCGTGCTTCATATGCCGATGCACCACGCAATAAATTTGAATACACAGACCGATCTGGCGAATACAGCCCGGTCGCATCTCGCTCTCCATCATCCAAGGGCATGTCTCGGGCTGCGGGCACGAATGCATTATCGCCTGAGAGCTCAATAAACGCAGCATTGGGAAAAAGGGGACGACCACCCGCTACGTCGTACGTGCTGGCCGAAAGTACCAGATCTGCGCCCAGCCGACTACAAAGTCCCTCCACCCTTTTACGAAGCGATGATTGTTCAGGATCTTGAACATGATGTTCAGAGACGATGGATTTGGATTGATCGCCACTTTTTGAGCCATCCTCAGTACCATCATCCATACCAGGAACGTACACGCGTTGCGCTGTGCCATAACCGGCTTCAGTAAGCGATACGATTTTCAGTCCAGTGCTACCAGCTGATTGAACCTTGGAGCCATCGGCTAATATGCTGGAAGCAACCCAAGATCTTTGTGACTTTGGGAGTCGAGAATCAACCAACAACCGGCTGTACGATTCCATCGTATCAGGATGCACCTCACAATGGGTAATCTCCTCAAGAAACGCTGCCAAACAGGTACCAAACTCTTCCGGACGTACGAAATTAGCAGGCATGTGGTGTTCCAGCCGCTTGAGCAGATGTACTAACGCGGTCAAGTGCTGCTTCCGAATATTTCTTGATGACGCCTTTTCATACAGCGACGCCAGAAAGCCGGGACGATAAACAGCAGAGGGATGTATTGGAAAGGCTTCTAAAGCCGTCGCTACATCTATTGCAGATACGTCTAAGAGGTCCGAACGCAATAACCCTTCTCGAAGGAATCGAACCAAGGCATCCGGACTTTGACCACTGAGAATCCATTCACAAAAAAACTGGATACTATGACCCGTTTGCATGGGTAACGCAGTATTCTTGCCGGGATATTGGATGGGAATCCCAAACCGGCGACAAGCAATTAGGAGTTCGGATTCATGCGGGCTTCCGGGAGAAACAGCGATTTCGATCCGGTCGAAAGGAATCTGCTGTTCTAGGATATGGACCAATACCATTCTTATCTCTTCCCTTCTGGTCGGAGCAACGAGAACTGCTGGTTGGTTTTCGACATGAGTGGGCTCTGGTTCTTCCTCCTTTCGCGGAAGCACATGATGTTTACGGACAGCTTGCCCCAAACGCTCAATTAATTGAGCATCGGCGAAAGAAAGATTAGGTTCTCCAACAACAAGAAGTGAACCTACATGCCGCTGAGCAACAAAAGCGCCCACTCCATCCAGAGCCGCCGCCATAACGTCGACCGAGTCTAAGAGGTCATACTCCTTTAAATACCCTTGATAGGCCTCAAAAACACTGACATAAGCCTTTTGAAAGTTAGTCCCGGCTTGCCTGTGCAACTCCGCAACCGGTGTGCCTGCAGCTCGATCCTGAAGGATAGACTCCCGCACTGCAGAAATTGATTTCTTAAGTAGCTCGGTTTCTTCTACTTCAACAGCTTCAGACAGAAACCCGAGAATGAAGTCAATCTGTTGATTGGTCAGCAGTTTGCTAGCTTCCTCAGGGTGCAAAGCCCGCCAAATGTGCCGAGCAAGTCCAGATGGAGTGACGGCCTCGAAATTCATGACTGAAAAGCCCATCCGCGCCAGAGATATCCGGATTTCCGTTGCGGCATAGGATCCCGGTGCGACAAGAATCTTCAGATCAGCAGCATCATCTTTAGCCGATAAGTCCTGAATGATCTGTTGATGGAGATATGTTTTTTTAGGGAAGGACAGTTTTTACTTCCTGTGATTGTTAAGATGCTTGGGTAAGGTACTTCCCCCCTGTGACACCCGGGTGTCACAGGGGGTACCGTATATTTGTGACAACAAGATAGTCGACCCACAGAAGACCTAACATTCTAAAATTACAGAATCAGGAGCGCACTGCCGATGAGCAAGATCATGATCGCCTTTGACGTGGAAACAACCGGTAAAAACCCGGATACGGATCAGATCATTGAGATCTCTATGTGTCTATACGACGGAGGCCAAGAGGAGTCGTATTACCAATTGATCAAACCCGATGTACCCATCGCGAAAGGAGCCCAAGCGGTACATGGAATATCTATCGACGAAGTAGCAGAAATGCCGACATTCAAGGATGTTGCCGATGATATTGAGGCGTTTTTAGCTAGAGCCGAAGTATTCGTAGGATATAACGTGCGTTTCGACATTCGGTGTGTCGAACAAGAATTTGAGCGATTGGGCCGCACTATTGACCTTGGATCTAAGCTCGTTGTAGATCCTTTTCGCATCTGGCAAAGTTTAGAGCCACGGAAGCTCACCGATGCGTATCGCAGATTTGTCGGAGGGGAATTGGAGGATGCCCATTCTGCGGAAGCTGATGTGCAGGCGGCTGTTGAGGTGTTACGTGGAATGCGCCGAACGTTTAACCTTGAGGAAACCTCTTGGGAAGAGTTGGCCAAAATGACCAATCCAGACAAAGAACTTTGGATCGGTCCCTCTCATCAGTTCGTATGGTCGGCTGGAGAAGTTGTATTTGGCTTTGGGAAATATAATGGCCGCCCCATTCTTGAGGTCGCTGCAAGAGATGCTGGATACCTAGGTTGGATCCAACGAGCGGACTTTCCGCCTCACGTGAAAAGCCTTTGTAAAGGCGCTGCCTCCGGACTTAGCGAAGACGATTTCAATTCCAAAATCATACAGCATTACGGGGCACCACCTGAAAAATAGCTTTCCGTTTTGCAGAAGTGAGTAGAATCCAGTTTTTTTGGGCAACCTTATCCAAACTCCCGACGCTATGTATTCCCCCGTGAACTATCTCGCTGTTTTGGTTGCTGGACTACTACCCATGCTTATAGGATCCATTTGGTATGGCCCCCTATTTGGCAAAAAATGGATGTCCCTAATGGGTAAAACAGAAGAAGAACTCAGAGCTTCTTTCAATCCAGCCAAGTCCTACGGTGTCACTTTCGTATTTGCGCTCATCTTAGCCTACATGATGGCTCATGTATTGGGAGCATGGAATGATGCCTATGATGTGACCGGTGCGATGACCGGCATTCAGGGTGCATTTTGGATGTGGCTGGGGTTTGTCGTGACTATAAGCTGGCAGCAGGTTGCCTTTTCCGATCAGAAAGTCTCGCTCTGGATTCTAAACATCCTGTACAACCTAGTCTCTCTTATGGCCATGGGCGCTTTACTTGGTTCCTGGAACTAGACATTCGGCTCAGCAACTCTTTTCCGCTTCACCACGTAGGTTCTCATTCAATCAACGGGAGGAGTATAATTATGTCTAAAGAGTACGAAACAGCGATCTACACCAGGGAGCAGTTAGATAATGCCCGCACGAAGGGGCAGTTGATTGGGTGGGCACAAGGTGCGGCTTCCATTGGCGCATTTTTTATGCTGCTCAACTTCATTGGATGGATTCCGCTCATGCTTATTGCAAGTGTTCTGGGCTTCGCAGGTTACAAATTTATAACCCGGAATAAGTCTGACTGAGTCTTGACGTTATTGACTCTAGCGATCTAGATTGAGGGGTACATTTTACCGAATACCCATGGATCGCCGGTCGGCTTTATCACGTATTGGACTTCTCGTTGGAGGCACGCTGTCTCTCCCGCTCACTTCCGCTCTTCTATCAGGGTGTTCAACGCCCAATGCTGAGCAATATGCACTGAAGTCTCTTACTCCTCGCCAATTTTCATTAGTCGGAAAATTGGCTGATTTTATTATCCCAGAGACGGATACACCCGGCGCGAAAGAAGCTGGTGTTGCTCGTTTTATCGATACGCTCCTAGCCGAGTATTATCTACCTGCCGAAGCGCTGCAATTCAAGTCTACCTTTGATGCCATGGTTGCTTCCTTCGACCTGGAGAAGCACACCGACGAAGAAATTAAAAGCTGGTTGGGGCAATTAGACCAAAGAGCCTTTGCATCCGACTATGAGACCCCCTCAGATGGCTCTACTGATGAGTTGTGGGTACATCGCCGGTTGAAGGAATTGATTGTAGCGGGATACTATACCTCAGAGATTGGCATGACGGTTGAGCTCCGGCTGAAACCATATGGAACGGCCCAGTATGATATTGCCCGCAATGACGTCGAACGCTCCTGGTCCAACTGACACACGAAATGAATATCAAATTGAATACTGAGTTTGACGCCATCGTCGTCGGATCCGGAATGACGGGCGGAATGGCTGCTAAAGAACTCTGCGAACGAGGTCTAAAGACGTTAGTGTTAGATCGAGGTGTGGCCTTTGAGCATGGGACCAGTTTTGTAACGGAGCATAAGCGTCCTTTTGAGCTCCCGAGGCATGGCCGCGTTCCGAAGGAAGAGTTGAACGACGTGTATTCCACACAAGGCAAGGTCTATCTTTTTGATGAAGCGACCAAGCATCTATTCGTAAAGGATAATGAGCAACCGTATATCCAGGAAAAGCCATACGACTGGATTCGAGCCAATCAGGTTGGCGGCCGATCCCTCATGTGGGCCAGACAAACCTATCGCTGGGGCCCACAGGATTTTACGGCCAATCAAGTAGACGGCCATGGAGTAGACTGGCCCATCCGGTATGATGACATCGCGCCTTGGTACGATTATGTAGAAGGATTTGTAGGCATTTCCGGTCGGGCCGAGGGATTGCGGCATCTCCCCGATGGTCAGTTTCTTCCCCCAATGGAAATGACGGCCGTTGAAAAAAATGCCAAAATGGCCATTGAAGCAGCCTTTGAGAACCGCCGCATGACTATTGGTCGTTGCGCGGTCCTCACACAGGAGTTGAATGGTCGCGCACCCTGCCATTATTGTGGGGAATGTGAGCGTGGATGTTCAACGCGATCCTTCTTTTCTGCCGTTTCGGTTTCGCTTCCTGCCGCTGCTGCCACGGGTAATATGACGTTACGACCCAATTCGATCGTGGAAAGTATCCTGTACGACGCTAAAACAAATCGTGCATCAGGTGTGCGCGTCATTGATTCCGTGACGCACGAAGTCACCGAGTACCGGAGTAAGCTTCTGTTTATGTGTGCCTCTTGTTTGGGTACCACGCAAATCATGTTGAACTCCAAATCTGCTGAATTTCCAGAAGGTATTGCAAATGGCAGTGGCGCTTTAGGCCACTATTTGGGAGATCACCACATGGGAATCGATGCATCTGGATTTACGGACGCCTTTGATGACCGCTATTATTCCGGATCTCGGCCCAACGGCATTTATATCCCTCGCTTTCGTAACCTTGACGCTGCCTCCCGTCGTTCCGATTATGTGCGAGGATTTGCCTATCAGGGGTCGAGTTGGCGGGCCGGAGTCGAACGCGGTGCAGTCCAGGAAGGGATTGGTATAGATTTTAAAAACAAGCTCAGAGATCCAGGGCCTTGGGAAATGCAGTTATGGGGATATGGAGAAACTCTTCCGAACTATGATAATCATTGCCGCCTCTCTCCCACCGAGGTCGATCAATGGGGCATTCCTCAGCTTATTGTTAGTGCCGGTTGGGGCGATAACGAGTTGGCGATGCGAAAAGATTGCGCAGAGTGTGCTCAGGAGATGATGGAAGCTGCCGGTTTCCGAGATATTTCAGTAAACGATAATCTGGAAGACAACCCTCAAGGATTAGCCATTCACGAAATGGGTACTGCTCGAATGGGACGTGATCCTCAGACTTCTGTATTGAACGCGTTCAATCAAGCCCATGAAGTCCCCAACTTGTTTGTGACCGATGGAGCCTGTATGACGTCAACCGCTGTACAAAATCCATCTATCACCTATATGGCCCTCACTGCTCGAGCAGTGGACTATGCAGTCAAGGAAATGGCATCAGGCAACATCTAAATTTTCGGAAACGAGAATCTGCAAATCGTTAAGGAGCTGCATGATCTCCACTTCGAGTGTCCCGTTATACAAACCGCGTATATATCCATGCGCATCAACGAGATACACGGTTTCTGTATGCGCGTATAAATTTCCATTTAGGTCCAAACGAGCACCAAAAGAGTCCAATGCAAGATGTTGGATGGCATTACTATCTCCCGTTACGAGTTTCCACATTTCTGATTGAATCCCGTTGACCTTGCTGTACGCTTTTAGTTTGGAAAGGTCTTGATCCTCGTCGGCAATAGAAACCGATAGCATGGTCAGATCATCGCTATCAAAGGCTTTCTGAACGGCAGTAAGTCGAGTTCGAAGAGTTGGGTAGATACCCGTACACTCCGTGAAAAAAAAGTTGGCCACGTATGGGCGATTTGAAAGACTGGCCTCTGCGACCCGGTCGCCATCTTGACCAACTAGGGAGAAACTATGTACCTGTTTCAAGAAGCTGGAATCCACGTTACCATCAGATATGAACACGGGTGTCATATCGGTGCTGGTGAAATAGGGCAGTTGTGAGGAGGGCGTTTCACCTCCGCAGGCTGACAGCCCTATCAACATCAAGCAGTAAACGACTCTATACATCTAGAACACCTTCAGCGTCACTTTCACATCCCTTGGTTCCAATGGAGCCGTATCGACGTCCTTCAATCACCAGATAGTTGGCTCGGATACTGGCATCCTCAAACCACATTTTTTGTGGTCCTTCTTCCTTGCCAGCAGCGTAATGAAATACCCGGGCAGGTGTCCCGTCCGAAAACCATTCCGTGAGTTCACCTTCAAGCACGTCGTGCGCATAAAATGAAGCACTTTTTCTGTTTCCATTGGCCCACCAGGGTTCCGAATTTCCCTCACGCATCCCATGTCTCCACTGCCTTTCAAATTGAATAGCACCTGAAGCGTAGGTAGACGTTTCAACCCCGTGTTTTTTACCGTTTAGGAAGGTTGTCTCCAGCATTGAACCGTCTGACTCACTGACTTTAAGCACCCCATCGAATGGAATACCTTTGTAGTGGACTACTCGTTGGATTCGGACCAAGTCCGAATCCAACGAGTCCACAATCAGCTCATTACTTGGCGCATTGCTGGAAAAGTCGAAAGGCAGCACGAAAACGCCTAGACCAATCAGAATAACACCGAAGACTGTATTTTTTTCCAACTCGTCATTGCGAAACCGTTCCAGCTTGGCCAAAAAAGCCATTGCCATTGATATACGGATCTTCTGCAGTGACATGGTAATGATAGATACCATCAGGGTACTCGGACGTAGCATGCTCATGACCGTGATAGGCATCCAAATCCGTATTCGTCACGTTGTTGCCCCCTTCGCGCGGTCCATACACAGGAAATCCATCCAATAGGTATCCGATCAGACCATCGCGCCCAACTAAATCCGTGATGTAAACGGGCTCCATGTGATAGTGGTATGCACCGAACTGTTGAGGGTGCCCGTTGTACTGATCAAATGAGTTGATCTCAAAGGTCAGCGGCTGATTGGGACCAGCATATTGATTGTAAATAGCTACTCCATTGAGGGCTACGCCGATGGCCCCCAGCGGCGTGGCTTCTTTATTTACTGCCTCGCCAGGATAAGCTGGAATCCGAAACGTGTACTGCTGCGTCACGATCTGATTCGGGTTCAATTGAAACGCCGAATTGTCTCCGTCATATGCAGCATATTGTCCACTGGAGTTGGAAAAGTAGGAAGAGTTGTGATTGGGGACGCCATTGGATTCAATGACGATCATCTCTTCATCCATATACACCTCTACCCCATCTTCAAAGCTTGAAAAGGCTGAAGGGATATCTGCGGGTAGATCTGGAGCAACGTTAGATGATTCACTGCCACATGCAGCGAGTAAACTGGCGAGGAAAACGAATGGGAACGTGTATTTCATGACGGATCTCGAATATTGGTCTCAACTGGGGCTGTTCGAAGTCAAGGATACCAGAGCCCCAGCGTAGGATTGTCACAAAACTGTGTACAAGAAATCACGATACATCCAGAACGAAGACCAAAGCACGTCCGAGCTGCTGTCACAAAAAGATCGTTCTGGCCAAGGAAATGATGGCAAGCACAATAATGGCTCCCAGTACTTGCTGGATAACTCTGGACTCCCACTTGCCCGCTCCCAAATGGGATCCTGCCCATCCTCCTACAAAGACTGCTAGTCCAAGTGGCCAGATGACATCCCATTCGATGGATGCAGAGCCGGCTCTTGCCAAAAGGCCGGTCACGGAATTAAACAAAATAAATCCGGCGCCAGTAGCTGCTGCTTCTTTGGGATTTCCTAAGCCCGTAATCAGAATGATGGGCACGAGGTAAATTCCCCCTCCAATACCCACAGATCCGGCGATGAATCCCAATAAGGATCCAATACCCAGTGAAAGAGCCCATTTAAAGGAGACCGAATTGGGAAGGCGAAGCACAGGGTCCTTCCATAGATAGATCCTGAAGGCTACCGCTACCAATGAAAAGAGAAGAACGACTTGAAAAATGCTTTCTGGCAAGTCCATGCGCCCTCCCAGATACGCAAAGGGGACGGAAGTCGCGATAAACGGAAGTAGGAGCCGCATCTTCAAATGCCCTTTTCTTCCAAATTGCCACACTGCTACCAACGTAACGATCGTGTTCAGCGACAGCGAGAGGGTGGGAATAAGGGTGTAAGAAAATCCAACGATCGTAAAAAGGGCTGTGTACGAGGATCCGCCACCTAATCCCACCGAACCGTAGAAAAAGGCGATGGCCAGAACGGCGACGCTCAGTAATATGATTTCTATGGACATGACCGGGCAGCTTGAAGCGAAGGCCAAAGATACTGCCTTTGGCCATTATAAGATCACTCCCTATTGATGACATCCGTTTCGGAAGGTAGATTCCGGCTCACCACAAACAACGTTTTCTATGCTCCTTGCCCTCATCTCCCTCCTCTTTCTTCCTGCTGACTTCTCCCCAACAACGCCAAGATGGGGATGGGATGCCCACAAGATGGTATGCACCATTGCTTGGTGGGAAATGGGAAATGAAACAAAAGCGGCCGTTTCTGACCTCATCGATACCGATATGGGGTACGAACGATTTATGGAGAGCTGTCTATGGGCTGATGACGTTCGTGGCAAAATTAAAAAGTATGATCGCTGGTCTACCGCTCACTATGTAAACCTACCACGGGGTGCCGCACAGTTTGAACTCGATCGGGATTGTGGGGATACCTTTTGCGTGGTTGAGGGCATTATAGAATCGAGAGCCACTCTATCTGATCCAAGAACGCCTTCTGCGGGCCGTTTAGAAGCCCTAAAGTTCTTGTCTCACTTCGTGGGCGATATTCACCAGCCAATGCACGCCGGGTACGGGGACGATCGTGGTGGAAATGATACCAAGGTTGACGTATTTGGCAGTCCTTCCAACCTGCATGCTGCGTGGGATTATGGCATTCTAGAGCGCACGAACCTGACATGGGTTGATTATGCCTCACGCTTGTTTTTTGAAATCACGGACGAAGATCGAGCCAATTGGGACGTCTTGGATCCTGCGACATGGACCGAAGAATCATTCGCGATTATCTCCAAAACAGCATATAACTTTCAGGATGGCCAGATTGGCGAAGCCTACTACACCAAACATATTCACATCCTTGAAACCCGAATTAAACAAGCTGGCGTGCGCCTTGCTAACGATTTGGACCGCATCTTTGCTGAATTGAAATGAGTGTCGAGCCGACATTCGAGTTTCCCGGTCCTATTCTGAAGCGGGAGGCCATCATGTCCTATCACTATCTGCCGGTTCCGACAGATGTTGCCGAGGCGCTGATAAAGAGCGGCACGAAGCGCGTGATAGCAACAATCAATGGCGTTGATGAAAACAGGGCTATTCAGGTTACCGCGAACGGGAAATACTATTTGATTTTCGGACTTCAGGTATTAAAACGACTAGGTGCTCGTCCAGAGGATGTCGTCATTATCAGCTTGAAATCTGATCCGCATCCAAATGTTATTGAGATTCCAGAAGAGCTCAAAGAAGTGCTGAATCAAGACCACGAAGCTGGTGAACGATTTTACGGAATGACCCCAGGCAAGCAACGCTCTATATGTATGTTTGTGAGCGAGGCAAAGCGGGCTGAAACGCGCATTAAACGCGCCCTTGAAATGGCCTATAAACTTCGTACCTATTCTTTACACGGTGACAATCCGAACGCATAGCCACCTATCTGCAAAAACGAACATGAAACGTACTCTCCCCATCATAACGCTGCTGCTATTCAGTCTGTTTTTCCAGGCTGGATGTAGCGCCCTTTCGTTTACATCGAATACCCAAGAAACGGATTCCTTTAGCGAATTAGTGCAATTTTTTGATGACTGGCGTGAGTTCAGAGCGCCTGTTCGAGTCAATGGTGTACCTGACTTCTCTGTTGAAGCGATGAAAAGCCAATACAAAGAACTCAAAAACTGGCAGAAGAAGCTGAATGCTTTCCCACTCAATGACTGGACGACCGAGCACAAAGTGGATTGGCATCTCATTAGGGCCGAAATGAATGGACTCGATTTTGACCACCGCGTTCTGAAACCGTGGGAGCGTGATCCAGCCTACTACGTCTATTTTTACCCAAACCCAACGGACGTTCCTTCGCGCGAAGGTCCCATCATTGAAGGATCTCTGGAAGTATCCTATTACGATTATCCCCTTTCGGACAAAGATGGAGCGCACATCCAACACGGACTCGAAATGATGCCGTTGCTCTATGAACAGGCTCGGATCAATCTCACGGGCAATGCCAGAGATCTTTGGATGAAAGGCATTATCAGCATTCAAGAGCAATCGGAAGCGCTCGCCTCATGGGTCGATCGCGTCCAAGGCGATCGGCCGGCCCTTGCGCGCGCTGCCAAAGCAGCGCGCGAAGCCAGCGATTCGTTCGCAACCTGGCTGCAGCAGGAAGCCTACTCCAAAAACGGTCCTTCCGGTGTAGGGAAAGAGAACCTAACCTGGGCTTTAAAAAACATCCATTATATAAATCTAACCTGGGAGGAAGAAGAGCTTCTTCTCAAACGTGAACTGGCACGTGCTCACACCGCCCTGCGATTGGAAGAAAACCGAAATCGTAGACTTCCGGCATTGAGACGAATTTCCTCTAAGCAAGAGTATGATCGCAAATTGAACGCGGCCGTAGATGAGTACATGGACTTTCTAGAGGAAGAGGAAATCCTTCCAATCAAAGATTACATGGAAGGCGCCATGCGGGAGCGCATCGGACAGTTTACGAAGGCCGATGGCTTACGTGGATTCTTCTCCGAGGTAGGCTATCGAGACGAACTCGTCATGCGTACTCATCACTATCACTGGATCGATTTGGCACGTATGGAACTCGAACCACACCCAAGCCCAATCCGCTCCAACCCATTGTGGTACAACATTTTTGACGGTCGAGCCGAAGGCTTTGCAACAGGTTTCGAGGAAATGATGATGCACGCTGGTTTGTTTGACAACCGCCCTCAAGCCCGTGAGCTTGTTTGGATTTTATTGGCTCAGCGAGCGGCGAGAGCATTAGGCGGTCTTTACCAACACGGCGGTGTCATGACTCTAGAAGAGGCTACAAAATTTGCCGACAAGTGGACGCCACGTGGCTACCTACCGTGGGACGGTAGTACGATTCAGCATGAACAGCACTTCTACCTGCGTCAACCTGCTTACGGTACCAGCTATGTGATTGGTAAACTGGAGGTTGAACGCCTCTTTGCCGAGTACGCCCGAGAGAAAGGAGATGCGTTCTCGCTGTATGATTTCATGGACGAATTCAACAAAGCAGGAATGATTCCCGTTTCACTCATGAATTGGGAAATGAACAACATTGACTCAGATATTCAGCAGATCATGGGTCAATAATGGTCCCCTATTCGAATGCGCCTGAGCCGTCCGCCTGCAACGTAAACCGGAAGGAATAATACCGAGGCGTCGGAGCCGGACCGTTTTCAGTAAACACGACTTTGTAATAGTCCGTGATCTCAATTTTGCAGTACTTGCCATCGTGGGTCTTCAACACAATGGTTTTGTTAGCTGCAGGCGAGATCACGTGCGTATTAAAGTCGTAACTGAACCACCCTGAATCGCTGCCGCTTGGGAGTTCAGACGTACCATCCTCATTCAGCGTGTACCCTTCTTCCGGTGCCACGGTCATCTCTTCGTAGGATTGGTCTAATAACTGAGAAGCACCATTCACTTTAATATTGGTCCCTTGAAAAGCAATATCCCAACCTCCAAATCCCGCGGCTTCTGGGGTGACGATTAGCGCGTCACTTAGATTGAAATACACAAATTCATCACCAGACGCATCAATGTGTTGCACGGCCTTTGAGGTCAGGGTCAGGGTCTGTGCAAAGGCAGAAGGTCCAACAACAGGTGGCGCAATGAGCAGGAGAACCAAAAACGTACAGAAGCGATGATAGTGAGACATGTTCAATATCGGATTATGAAGTAAAATCGATGGTATACAACCCTGCTGGGACAAAAAGATCCGACAGCTCCGGTTAATTGGTTTCGAAAAGTATAGGATTGAGAGGTGTATCAATGGGCTCTCCAACCCGGGCACCCGGACACCATGTATGCCAGTCCCGTTGTTGGTCCGCATGCGAGGGTGCCTTCAAGATCATTTCCTTATCCATGTAGATCACACACATGACCTTTCGAGTATGCTCTGTCGTGTTCGGAGCGGCTCGATGGTAGAGCCATCCCGAGTGGAAACTTACTTCTCCAAGATCAAAAGGCTCAATTACACGGTCACAGCCTGAAGCAGTGAGCATCTGCTCGATGGCAACCTCGCTGTCATCGCTGATGGCCAATCCCCTTGCCGATAAAAGGTGCTGGCTTCCCGCGCTGAACTCGAGCGCCCCCATCGCCAGACTTGTTTGCTGCAAGGGAATCCAAGCCGTGATACATTTAGGACTCTCAAGGGGCCAATAGTATTGGTCGGCATGCCAGGGCGTATATCCCCCGCCAGCTTCCTTGAAAAGCGCTTGATCATGATAAAGTCTCACACCATCAACTTGCATTAATGTAGAGGCAATACCGGCCAAGCGAGTAGAAAATACGAGTTGCTTTACAGCCTCATTCCTCTTCCAAATGTTGGTGATTTGAATAAATGCCTTACCATAGGTGTCCCTAGCCTCCAACGGGGCAAGATTTGGACTCAATCTGCTAACCTGATCGGTAATTACGGTCTCGAAGTAGGCGATTTCATCTGCGGAAAGTACATTCTTGAGCTTGATAAACTCATTTTCCCTGTAAAACTGCTTCTGCTCTGCGCTTAAAGAATAGGTGCCGTTAAGAGATTTCATACCCGGACAACATGTTTTTTTTACTTCGAATGGAAAAGGTACACACTAAAGGCAAGAGTGCCTTTGTACCCGGTTTCGCCTCTAGGCTTATCATCCCCTTGGTGTGCTGTTTTCTAGCCACAGGATGTACTTCCGAACCACCGCCGCCAAACCTCATCATTCTATTCTCGGATGATGCCGGATACGCTGACTTCGGGTTTCAAGGAAGTGCAGATTACAAGACTCCCCACTTAGATGCACTCGCTTCGTCAGGTGCTCGGTTTACGAGCGGCTACGTTACCGCTTCCGTTTGTTCTCCTTCGCGCGCAGGAATGTTGACGGGGCGCTATCAGCAACGATTTGGGCATGAACTGAATCTACCCGGCGTTCCTGACCCATCGGTACCGGATTCAGCACGAGGGCTTCCTCTTTCAGAACGCACTATTGCCGATCTGCTCAAAGACGAAGGCTATGCTACCGGACTTGTTGGAAAATGGCACCTCGGTCTAGAAGACCATTTTCATCCAACCAATCGCGGCTTCGACGAATTCTTTGGAATGCGAAAAGGAAGTGGACCTTATTTCTCAGGTAACGTGAACATCATAGAACAGGGAATGGAGGCAGTCCCAGCGGATTCGCTGACTTACCTAACCGATGAGTTTGGAGATCAAGCTGTTGATTTCATCGCCCGACATCGAAACGAGCCTTTTTTCCTATTCCTCTCCTTCACAGCGCCTCATACACCCATGCAGGCCAAAAAAGACTACCTTGCCGAAGAACTCAATCGATTTGAGACGCAAGTTCGGGCCAAAAACGTGGCTATGACGAGAAGCGTGGACGACAATATTGGTAAGGTGTTGGCGACGCTTGATGAGTTGGGCCTCAGAGAAAACACACTTGTGGTCTTCACAAACGACAATGGAGGTGCTATGCCATATAACGGTTCTCTCAACGCACCGCTCCGTGGAGCCAAGGGAACAGCTCTTGAGGGCGGCAATCGGGTCCCCTACTTGATGTCTTGGCCTGGTGTCATTCCAGAAGGCACCCTATTTGTAGACCCCGTTTCAACTCTCGATATCGTCCCCACCTTCCTTTCAGCCGCAGGAGGCACCTTGCCAGGAGACCGGTCCTACGATGGTGCAGACCTAATTCCTCACCTCACAGGGCTCGACATGACTGCGCCGCACGATACGTTATTCTGGAAGATGCAGTGGGGTGCCGCGGTTCGAACAGGAGACTGGAAATTAGTCCGTACGCCGTCGCAGGAAACGTGGCTATTCGATTTGTCGAATGATATCTCGGAGTCAACTAATGTCGCTTCACTCCACCCTGAAGTCGTTAATCGACTTACCCAATCATTTGAATATTGGGAGTCAACGCATCCTGATCCAATCTGGAAAATTAATCAAGCGTGGCATGCCCGCACATTGGAACGCTACGACCAAGATGTAGTGGATTCCTATGTGCGAAAATAGAAGGCCATCTAGCGAAAGTTGCACCCTATAAAAAGGGCGGTTTTCTTTCGAAAACCGCCCTTTGGTGCGTCTGAAGGGAGTCGAACCCCCACGGGCTTGCGCCCACTGCGCCCTGAACGCAGCGCGTCTACCAATTCCGCCACAGACGCTTTTGAACCAGAGAGCGTGGCTCTACCGATTAGCAGGCCGAATGGTACGACAGAACCTTTACTCAATACAACCAAACATATCGTTTTTACGCTCCTTTCACTTCTCTTATATTGCGACGATCTTGGAAGAAGCGTTCGTTACTATCTCGTCACCCAGACAAATCATCAAATGAAGCAAGGAAGTCTTCTTGTAATCGCCCTCCTATGCCTGTTCTCAGGAACAGCCTTCGCTCAGGACGCACCCGTCCCATCCATTGAAGCTGTTTTTGCAGACGATGCACCCAGAGTTGATGGTCGACTCGACGACGCCATCTGGAGTCGGGTACCCGCGATGTCTGACTTTGTACAGCGCTGGCCAAATGAGGGAGCTGAGCCGACAGAACAAAGTTGGGCAAAAGTCGCCTATGATAGAGATTTCCTCTATTTCGCATTCCAGTTCTCAGACAAAGAGCCCCATTTGATCCGCGCCAAAAACATGGAACGCGGTGGTAGAAATGATCGTGATGATCACGCCTACATCGGTATTGATACCTTTCTAGACGGCCGAAATGCATTTCTGTTTGAAATGAATGCACTCGGTACGCAAGATGATGCGCTTATCGCTGATGAACACATGACGATCGACTCTTACAGTTGGGATGCCGTTTTCAGCAGTGAGACCGTAATCAATGACGACGGCTGGTCTATGGAAGTACGCATTCCGTTTCGCCAGCTTCGTTTTCCGGAGGGCGATGATTTAACGTTTGGTCTCTGGATGCGCCGTACCGTGAACAGAAAGAATGAAATCCAGAACTGGCCGCTTATTCCCCTCTCCTATGGAACCGGGTATAGCGATGATATTAAGACGGTATCTCGTTACGGACGGCTTACCGGACTGAAAAATATCCGACGTGGGAAGAACATCGAATTGAAACCGTACTTTATTACGGGTGCCCAGAAAGTTCGAGAAGACCTTGCGTTTGAACGCACGGAGTCCGATTCGAATTATGATGCCGGGTTCGACATGAAGTATGGCATTACATCCAACTTGACACTGGATCTGACGGTCAACACTGATTTTGCACAAGTAGAAGCCGACAACACTCAGCTTAACCTGACTCGTTTCAGTCTCTTCTTTCCTGAGAAACGTGAGTTCTTCCTAGAGCGGTCAGGAATATTTGAACACGGAAATTCTCGTAGCACGCAGACCTTCTTCTCTAGACGTATTGGTCTTTCGGAATCTATTATTGCCGGATCTAGAATGACCGGACAGGTTGGACGCTTCAATATTGGACTGATTAACATTGAAACGGGCCCGGATGAAGGCACGATTGGAGAAAAACTAGGACGCATATTCGGTAAGGAATCTGCCAACAATGCGGTCGCACGCGTGCAGACCAACTTCATGAAACGAGGATCGGCCGGTGTCATTTTCACCAACTATGATCGCGATGGGCAGTGGAATAGAGCCCTAGGAGTGGATGTAAGCCAGCGATTTGGTTCAGCCAGTAGTTTTAATGCTTGGTATACCGATGTGCGCCAGACCAATAGTGATCTGAATGACGTTGCCGGGCACATTGGAGTGAATTACCGCACTGATATCTACGGAGCGAGTCTATCGTACACCAGTGTAGGCGAGAACTATAATCCGGCCCTCGGTTTTGTCAGGCGGCGTGATATGCGCCAGACCACGAGTACACTTACCTACAGTCCGTTTCTTGAGAAAGGATTTTTCCGCCAAGCAACGGCTCATGTGATGGGTATTCACACCAATGGCCAAGATGGCGATTTACAGTCATGGTCAGCTCATTACAGTCTAGGTGGCACCTCGCGCGAGCGAGACCAGATCCGTATTTCCGGATCAACTGAGTTCGACCGATTGGAAGGTCCCTTCCGAATTCGACCAAACGCAGAAATCGTGGCCGATGATTATACATTCAGTCGGCTGGGTGTAACCGTTATGACCGATCCGGGACGAAAGTTTTCAGCCACTCTTCGCACCGAAACAGGTGGGTTTTACGGAGGAGACCGTACGGATCTCAGGGGAACGATTGGGTACCGCCAGTCCAAGCATCTCACATTAGGTGGTGGCGTGTCAAAGAGTATTATTGACTTGCCTATCGACAATGGAGAATTTAGCGCCACCACGGCCTCTGTAGATATTTTGGCTAGTGTGAGTCGAAAGCTGTTTGCAAAAGCCCTGATTCAGTACGACAACTTCTCCAGAAACGTGAATGCCAATATTCGCATTGATTGGATTCATACGCCGGGTTCAGACCTCTTTCTTGTCCTGAATACGTCCTACCATGCGACGGGTGATAACGAAACATTATTTGATCCACGCGCTGACTTCCTGATGAATAGCACCGTCGGCGTTGCTAAGATCACCTATCTGATCCTCCTCTAGGTGCGCCACATTCATGGCACGTGAGGGCCTAGACCGCTAGGCCCTCACGTGCCAGAATGACATCCAATTCAGCATCCTGATGCTCAACCCACTCATTCGCCTGGGTTAGCATTGCTTCTAACTGCTCGTCGCTGCGCGAAGGATCATGGTGAAAAAGGACTAACTGTCTGACGTTAGCCTTGATGGCAAAGGAGCAAGCCTGCTCAAAAGAGCTGTGGCCCCAACCCTTCTTTTCCTGCATTTCAGCATCGGTGTACTATGCATCGTGAATCAGCACGTCAGCACTTGATGTAAAATCCACTAATCGATGCATTTCGTCGCTTTGCACGTCCGCAGGTAGCTCATTATCCGTCATATAAACCCAGTCACCATCATCACGGGTAACTCGGAAACCAAAACAAGCTCCCTCGTGAAGCATATTCACTTCAGTACACGTCACGCCAAACAGATCGAAGGCTGACTGATAGTCCTGCGAACCACAGACTATGTTCGCCTTCAACTCATTTCGGGTTATCGGAAAACGAACCCCATCCATCTGGCCTAGCACAGCATCAGACACAGTCGCACCTTCATCGTTCAAAAAGATAATTTTCACGTCGGGATCCATGATGGGACGAAAAAACGGAAAACCTTGAATATGATCCCAATGCACGTGAGACAGCAAGAAGTAAAACACGTGGGGCTTGGCAAAGGTTTGTTGACCTAATACCCTAAGCCCCGATCCTGCATCTAAAACCAGCGTATGGGTCTCATCCAGCGATAAAGAAATACAGGACGTATTGCCACCGTATCGCGCGGTTTCGCTGCCAGGAGTTGGAATGGAGCCTCTTACGCCCCAAAAATGCATCATATACGTTGAGTGCTGTCTCGTTACGGTCAAGATACTCGAAAGGAATCACTGAATCTTATATCCTGGTTCGAGACCCGCTAGAAACCACGATTGCACAAGACGTTGTGGGGGCGCCGGGAGGCGCCCCCACGGCCTTTATTTACTTAATCCGCTCGAAATAGGCGATATCCTCCTCCATAAAGTCCTCATCATTCAGATGAGCACGAACGTATTTTCGCACATCCTTGGATCGCGTCATTTCTGACATCGCATCTCGATAATGCTTGTTCCGAATGCCTTGGACGGCCAGCCGGTCATCGCCTTCAAAAGCGTATCGATAGAAAAACCATTCCGTCTCATCCTCCTCACAGTTAATGCATCGGATATTGGTAAACATATAGTCCTTCAGTTCTGTCGAAAAAGCCCTAATCCGCATGGTATCAGCGGCGGCTTCTTCATCCTCATCCTCTTCCTTCCACTCCATGTAGTATTCCGTGTCATTGAATGCCCAAATCGTAATGATTGAGGCCTCCTGCTCGTCGTCCAGAGCCATCCATTCGCCGAGTAAGCGCTCGTCGATCGGTACATCGTTTGCGTCACTAAGAGGTACCAGGGCTCCTTCACATCCGGCTATAAAAACCGTTCCGATGATGAAAAGACGTGTAAAGACAGATTTCATTAGAGTAGTCCGCCCGTTTGGGCATTAGTGAAACGAATCCACTCTTAAAGCCGCATTGAAACAACACTTGGTGACCGTTAAACGGATTGCCTAAAAAGGAAAGAGGAATCAGCGATGTAACCTAGGTCGAAATCAATCCTGATGGCATTCTTCCGACATAGATTGAGCTAACCATGTCTGGTCGATTTCGCCCTCCAATAAGTAATTTGTGTTCAATGTTGAAATCTCTGAAAAGGGACTTGCTCAAGGTCTCACATCACGGTATATTTGGGGCCGCTCAATAATTTGTTTGAGCGAAATTCCTCGGTAGCTCAGTGGTAGAGCATTCGGCTGTTAACCGAAATGTCGTAGGTTCAAATCCTACCCGGGGAGCCAATATTGAAGTCCAACGAGCTCCAACTCGTTGGACTTCATGCGTTTATGGACCTTTGATTCGTGAAAATCAGCGCTAAACGCTCTATCAGGTGCCTAAATTCCAGTTTGCGAATGGCCAGAGGCACCTCGTCTGACGGTTACCAGCTCAACTGGAACCCTACGGAAATCGTTCTCAATGATGCCGGAAACAAGAACGTAGTTTCAGATCCTCCAGGATCCTGATACGCCGTAGTACTGTACGATTTATCCAACAAGTTGAAGGCATCAAACGTTAGGCGATATGCATCTTTAGCATAGCTGATTCGGGCATCTACTACCGCGTAATCATCCATTAAGCTTGTATTGGCATCGTCGATATACATTTTGCGATTGCCCCGTAGAGTGAGGCTCGCCATCCATGGACCTACCTCCTTCTGAAGTCCGCCACTAAAAGAATGTAATGGAATCGCTTTAACTGCATTTCCCTTGTTCTCACCAATCAGATAGGTCACATCCTGGAGCGTGTAATTCAGAAAGACGGACCCAAGGTCCTCATCCGCCATGTTTAGACCGACTTCGAGGCCTTGGTGCCGACTTTCACCAATATTGATGTTGGAAAAGGTATCAAACGAAAAATCGATTTCGTCCTTCATATCCAAACGATACGCTGAAGCACTGAGCATAGCAGAAAGGCCCTGAGCAGTCGATAACCTGTGATAGAAACCAACTTCGTAGTTAATTCCGTACTGAGGATTCAACCCTGCATTAGCGATTTGAATCGAGTAAGGTGGAAACGGTACCGGAAACGCCCGTAAGTCATAAAGCTGATCTAACGTCGGTGCTTTAAATGAACGTGAAGAGCTGACGTAGACGTTTCCGACTTGACTCGAAGAAGAGACATACCGGTAATTAACTCCCAATTTCGGGCTCACAGCAACATGAGTGGCACCTTCTCTAGCCTCCGAAAGGCCTTCAACTTCATCAAACGTGTCTTCGATCCGGTCCACCCTTCCTCCTACAGACACCTTGAGTTTGCTTGTCGGATACAGGTCTAAATGAAGATAACCAGCCAGTCCATCACGACTCGCGCTTCCATCTGAGAGTTCAGGACGATTCTCGCCGGTAGCAGAGGCATACGCATCCTCAATTCCACCCGTAGCAATTTGCAAATAACGAGAATCTAGCCCGGCGGAAAAAGCATCCGCTCCAATAACCAACTTATGCGCTATAGGCAGGGGCAATTGCAGATCTGCTAGCCGCATGGTCGCGCGCGTACCCAATGCGTCCACTTGTCTTTCTTGAGTGTCAGCGAAGTCAGCACTGAGCGGTAATGTGCGAACAAAATCGTGATTTCGATACTCAGAAGATGTAGAGACTTCGATCACGCCAAGTACCGTGTTAATATCTGCTTCCACCGACAAACGAACGGTCTCTTCAGAACCCGTGTCAAATTGAAAGAACGGAAGACTATATGAGCGGTCTTGCGAACCATCGCTGGATCGTAGCGGACCTGGCGTTTCGTATTCACGAATATTCACTGCTGCGGATGCTCTAACGGTAGCTCTAGAGGTATTTAGCACCTCTCCCTCGCCCTGAGCCGTCCATGAGGACCGAGTACTGTGATCCCTGTATCCATCAACTGCCCGGTATGAGGCAGCAGCTGTGTATTTTTTGGTTTGAATAGACATCTGGCCATTCAAAAGACCGGAGCTGCCAATACTACCGGATAGTTGGCGATTGATTGTTTCGACAGGTGCTGTTCGGACATTAATAACGGCCCCAATGGCTGCGTCACCATAAAGAGAGGATGCACCTCCTCTCAACACTTCTACACTAGTAGAGGCATTGGCTAGCATCTGATCCCAGTTAACTAAGCCATTCTCGATGGTATTAATGGGACGTCCATTAATCAGCACGACAACGTATTCGGCTTCTCCACCACCGTAAAAGCCTCGTGTTACGGCTTGCGGAGAAAAGCCCATTCCATCAACATCCAAAAACGTGAGTCCTGGGAGGTAATTCAGTGCATCTGAAAAGCTTCTGGTTGGAATCGAAGCCAATTGCCTCGCATTGAGCACGGAAACACCAACCGTAGAAGTCGAAAGAGCAGACTCTACGCGCTCAGCGATAACGACAACAGGGTCCAGCGTCACGGTACGCAGAGAATCCGCATTCTGGGCTTGGACATTGGCACTCAAGAATCCTGAAAGTAACAGGATACACGTCAAATTTTTCATAGCTCAAAGGAATAGTTGAATCGTCGCAAAGGTACGAACCGATACAAGGCGAGGACAATTAAATCGGAAAGCGACTATTTGAGAATAGCCTTGGAAATAACCAAGCGCTGGACCTGATTGGTACCCTCATAAATCTGGCACAGTTTCACGTCCCTCATGATCTTTTCGACTGGAAAATCACGAGAGTAACCATCTCCACCCATAACCTGCACGGCATCAATAGCTACTTTCATCGCTACGTCTGAAGCATACATTTTGGACATGGCAGACAGTTTGTTCAACGCTCGGTCTCCATTGTCATACGCCCAAGCTGCTCTCCAAGTTAGCAAGCGAGCGGCCTCCAGTTCTGTTGCCATATCAGCCAACATAAAAGCAATGGCCTGGTTGGCCGTAATCGGTTTACCAAACTGGATACGATTTTTCGCCCACGCCATAGAGGTTTCGTAAGCCGTTCTACCCGCTCCCAATGCCAGTGCTGCAACTCCTGTTCTGGTGCGATCAAACGTCTTCATGGCCAGAATAAAACCACGCCCCTCGCCTCCGATACAATTCTCTAGAGGTATCTCAACATCGGTGTATTTGATTTCATTTTGTACGGAAGCATTCTGTCCCATTTTCCGCATGCGTGAAATCACTTCTACACCAGGAGCATCCGTAGGTACAATGAATGCCGTTAGGCTACGGGCTCCGCGTTCTGGATCTGCTAGGGCGAAGACCGTGTGATAGGCAGCCACTTCACCGTTGGTGATGAATCGCTTGTGGCCATTTATAATGTACTTATCCCCTTTTTTCAACCCCGTTGTCTTGATGTTAGCCACATCTGAACCCGCATTAGGCTCGGTTAGCGCGTAGGCCGCTACCCCTTTTCGCTCAATCAACTCGCCAAAGACGCGCTTTTTCTGCTCTTCGGATCCTCCTACAATCAGCGGGGTCAAGGCCAGCGAGTTAGCATCAATACAAATGCCGATTCCAATGCATCCGGCGCCTAGTTCTTCCGAAGCGAGTGCTCCTTCGAGGATATTATGTCCAGGACCGCCATATTCCGACGGAACAGGACCATTAATAATGCCCTCATCATATGCTGCCCGCACTACTTCCCACGGAAACTCACACGATTCATCGTATTTCGCACGCACAGGGACGATAAAGCGATCGCTAAAGTCACGATGTTTTTCAATAATCCCTTGTTGATGGGCATCCAGCGAAAAATCAATCATTGCGTTCTCCAGTAGTCGAGATATTGGCTCTTTAAAGTACTGATATTCTACACATAGGAGCTTTTAGGTTTTGTCAGCAAAACCCGCTTTTCTCGGATTCCAACGGATATTCATCGTAAAAAACCTTTTTCTGTTTCATGAAACTGAATCTCCCGACGGAAACTGTCCATTAAGTACGTTACATTTGTCCGATTCCGAACTGACATCTCACCCGGTTTTCCCAACATGCTTTTTTCTACTCTAGACTACATTGTTTTTGCTCTCTACGGAGCGGTGATCATCGGGCTTGGCCTCTGGGTATCCAGAGAAAAAGATGGTCATCAGAAGGATACCAGTGACTATTTCCTAGCTAGCAAGAGCTTGCCTTGGTGGGCCATTGGGGCCTCGCTCATCGCAAGTAATATTTCGGCAGAGCAGTTTATTGGGATGTCCGGTTCCGGTTTTCGCGTTGGATTAGCGATCGCGTCCTACGAGTGGATGGCGGCCATAACCCTGTTGGTCATTGCTTATTGGTTTCTCCCAATCTATCTCGAGAAGGGCATTTTCACGATGCCCCAGTTTCTCGAAAAACGATATGATTCAAGAGTTCGAACGCTTTTAGCCATTTTCTGGCTCCTCGTCTATGTATTTGTGAACCTAACCAGCGTGCTCTACCTCGGAGCCCTAGCGATGGAAGGAATCATGGGCGTTCCACTATGGTCAGGCATTGCCGGCTTAGCTGCCTTTGCTGCTGTCTATAGCCTGTATGGAGGCCTGAAGGCTGTTGCTTGGACCGATGTTGTTCAAGTAGTCGTCTTAGTGGGTGGTGGTCTTCTAACTACCTATTTAGCACTTGATGCCTACGGCGCTGGCGCCGGATCTATTGCTGGATTTATCAAATTGGTTAAAGAAGTCCCAGGCCATTTCAATATGGTACTATTCCCGGGCGAGTTGATGTACCAAGATTTGGAAGCGGGACAGCTCGTTACCAAAGATGCCTACGCGTTGTTACCCGGTTTAGGTGTACTGCTTGGCGGTATGTGGGTAGCCAACTTGTTCTATTGGGGATGTAACCAATACATCATTCAACGCGCTCTTGCAGCGAAGAGCTTGAAAGAAGCGCGACGCGGTTTGGCTTTTGCAGGCTACTTGAAGCTCCTTCTTCCAATGATCGTTGTCATTCCTGGAATTGTCGCCTTTGCATTAGACGCCCCTCTCGAGCGCGGCGATCAGGCTTATCCTTGGCTCCTAGCCACCTACGTAGGTCCCGGTCTGCGTGGATTAGCGTTTGCGGCTCTTGCGGCAGCTATCGTCTCGTCGTTAGCGTCTATGATGAACTCTACGGCCACGATCTTTACGATGGACCTCTATAAGAACCTCGTCAATACCGAAGCGTCAGAAACCAAGCTGGTCAATATTGGCCGAATGGTAGGACTTTTCGCTATCATCATTGGTGCTCTGATGGCACCTCAGCTCGCTGCTCTCGATCAGGCGTTCCAGTACATTCAAGAATACACTGGATTTATTTCTCCGGGCGTATTAGCCATCTTCGTGATGGGCTTATTCTGGAAAAAAGCGACCCCGAATGCTGCAATGGTCTCGGCCGTTCTAAGTATTCCCTTATCTGCTGGCATGAAAGTGCTCGCCCCTGCCGTGCCGTTCCTGAACCGAATGGGATACGTCTTTATCATTTCAGTGGTCTTGATCGTAGTCATTTCCTTATTTGAAGGAAAAGGCGCTGACCATGACAATGCAATTGACCATAAGACAAGCAAAGCGGAATCCGATCCCGTATTCAACGGACTCTCCTTCGGTATTCTCGGCATTGCCGCTGCGTTGTACCTGATATTCTGGTAGGACCTCATTCACATCCGATTTCATATGCTAAGTCACACCCTCCGTTTATTGCTCGTAAGCTGCTGCTTGTTGACGGGGCTTCTTCCGTCAACGGCTGCGGCTCAGGTGGACGAACTGGACGCGTTCTGGTCTGAGGTATCTCGCACCGTTTCAGAAGGTGACTTTGAGGGCTATTCTGCAACCTATCATCCAGATGCGGTTCTCGTATCCTCGTCATCCAATGAAAGCTATCCCATTGCGCAGGCTCTTGCGGGTTGGAAGCCTGGTTTTGACGACACAAAGGATGGAAGGCTATCTGCCGGTGTCGATTTCAGATTTACCCAACGGTTGCATGACGGGAATACCGCTCATGAAACGGGTATCTTTCGCTACTGGTCACAAACCGGGGATGCAGACCCAGTCGTTGCCATGGTGCATTTTGAAGGTCTTCTAGTGCGCAAAGATGGTTGGCTAATGGTAATGGAATATCAGAAGTCACCGGCAACATTTGAAGAATGGGAAGCTGCGAAATAGGTCTTTTGCAGGTGGGCCTTGTGACTTCTCCCACGATTTTCTTTTTCTGAATCTTTACGAAAAAGCAAAAGGGCAATTGACCCGATGGACTTATATTGAATTCTATTTATGAAAACCTTTTCATGGTTTTTTTGGTGTTTTAGGCGGTTTTACAGACTGTATCTAACCGCAATATTCCGTGCACAATTGACCTGTCAGTGTAAATGAAAACATATATCCTGATCCTTTCTTTATTAACCTTGTCCGCCTGTGCGACAAATACAGATGTCCAAACCGAAACTGAGTTGCCTGGACAGCAGCTCTTTCTTGATGCCGACGCCAGAGTAGATACGCTACTCTCGAAAATGACCTTGGAAGAAAAGGTCGGGCAGATGACTCAGGTCGATCAAGATTTCTTGGCTACGAAAAGCGATATCTCTGACTACCTCATGGGTTCTTTATTGAGTGGTGGGGGATCTGACCCTGTTACCAACAGCCTTCAGGACTGGCGCGCCATGTACGAGGACTATCAGTCTGAGGCCATGAAGACACGTCTTCAGATTCCCCTTCTCTACGGTGTGGATGCCGTACACGGACATTCCAATGTCATTGGAGCCGTTATTTTCCCTCATAATATCGGCCTTGGTGCGACGCGCAATGCCGATCTGGTAGAAGAGATTTCTCGCATTACGGCCAAAGAAGTACGTGCCACAGGCATTAATTGGACATTTGCCCCTTGTGTGGCTGTTCCACGAGATGATCGCTGGGGTCGCACCTACGAAGGTTTCGCCGAAGAACCCATGCTCGTTGCTGAACTAGGATTGGCTGCTGTAAAAGGACTTCAAGGAGTTGACCTGACCGACCCTCTACGTGTGTTGGCTTGCGCCAAGCACTTTATTGGGGACGGTGGAACGGTGTACGGAACAGGTATGTACGCTGAAGACGGATCGCGCTACCCACTGGATCGTGGAGACGTGCCCATGAGCGAAGAGGAAATTCGTCGCGTTCACATGGAAGGTTATGTCACGGCTGTTAATGCCGGAGTTGGAACCATCATGCCTTCCTACAGCAGTTGGAACGGCGTCTTGAGCTCTGGAAGCTACCGTCTTCTCACAGAAATCCTGAAAGAAGAAATGGGATTTGAAGGCTTTCTAATCTCCGATTACGCCGCCATTGATGCGCTTCCGGGCGACTACAAAAGTGATGTTCAGACATCGATCAATGCCGGAATGGACATGGTTATGGTTCCGGAACGCTACGAGCTCTTCTTCAACACGCTAAAAGAGCTGGCCGAAGAAGGTGGAATCCCAATGGAACGCATCGATGACGCCGTTCGACGCATACTGCGCGTTAAATTTGCAATGGGACTCTTCGAAAAAGATTACACATTTGCAGCCGACCGGAGTCTAGAAGATTCTTTCGGATCCGATGAGCACCGGGCTGTTGGAAGACAAAGTGTACGTGAATCCATGGTAGTACTGAAAAACGAAGAGGCAACACTTCCCCTCTCTAAATCAGTATCACATATCCATGTTACGGGCCCTGGTGCTGACGATATTGGTATGCAAAGCGGCGGCTGGACCATTGAATGGCAAGGCGAGCTCGGCGACGTCACTGAAGGCACAACCGTTCTAGAGGCCATCCAGGCTTCCGTTTCAGCCGAAACCATGGTCACCTATTCTGCAGATGGAACGGGTGGCGAAGATGCTGACGTTATCGTCCTAGTAGTTGGTGAAAAGCCATATGCGGAGTTTTTTGGTGATGACTCCAATCTAGTATTGGATGCTCCCAATCAGGCCGCTTTTAACAACGCTGCCGCTTCCGGCAAGCCAATGGTCACCCTGCTGTTCTCTGGCCGCCCCATGATCGTCAATGACGTTATGGATGCCAGTCAGGCATTCATCGCAGCGTGGCTGCCCGGCTCTGAGGGTGATGGTATGACGGATGTGCTATTCGGAGACTATGCCCCGACCGGCAAGCTCTCCTTTACATGGCCAAGAACGGCGGCTCAGAACCCAATCAACGTTGGGGATGAAAACTACGACCCGCTCTTCCCATTCGGATTTGGACTGACCTTCTAAATCGGTTGCGTTCGTAGTGGTTTCTACTCAAGCGGGGCGGTCGGCATAGCCGACCGCCCCGCTTATTTTTAGTCTCTTCTAATTGGGATAGAGCGATATCCGCTCAACGCGGTGAAAGGTAATCCCCCATTGGGCGATGGGAGCCGTTATGGTCGCTTCAAACACGACATTCCTTGAGGAATAATCAATTTCTACCACCTTTCCATATGGAATAGCCTCCCTTCCCACTGCTCCGGGCATAAAGACCACGTTGTTTTCTTCGATATGATAATCGACATCTGAAACAATTCTCGAGAAACCATCTGCCCCCCGCTCTTTACCATATTGCCAGCGCTGTTGCACCGTCATAGCCTGCTGGTCTATTACGTAGTGTACTGCGCGACTATAAAGCTCTGACACGCCGTAGTTACGGTTATCCCCATTATCAAATAAAAGAAGACTACCGTCCGGCATGATTTCAGGAGCGTGCTGATACCAAGCCCATTCGAAATCAGCATGATTGGACGTGCCGTCTACAACTAAAGGATCTCGAATCAAGGCACCGTTTTTATCTAACGGAGACAGCAACTTAAACGAAAGATTTGCACCATCCCCAGCGGTACCCCAACCCCGATGCGGCGCCAAAATCCAGACCACTTCATTGGTATTCGTAAGCTTGACCGTCCCTTGCGTTCGTCCAGAAACAATGATGGTGTCATCGAGTGGATCGTAAGCAAGTCCATTAGCATGAAACCAATCTACATTCTGATCTCCAAAATTAGTTGGCCATTCTCGACGTGCATAGTCCAGTGACTCCTTGAGATTCCATTCTCGAATCGTAGCTCCAGAAATACGGTCAATTTCTATGATGTAATCTTCTACCGTAGGCTCACCTTGCTTATCCACGGTAACCAGAAAATTACCATTTGGCTTTTCGAGTACGTGATGGTGAAACTCGTATCCCGGCATCGGCCACGTCTGTACAATGTTGCCTAACATATCCACTTCCACAATACGTCCATGTGGCCGATCTCCAAAAAACAGATTCCCGTTTGCCAGTCGCTCAACCCCATTATCGAAGAACAAAGAGGACAAGGAGGGATGATCTGTAAAATCCAGGTACCAGCGAATTACCCCTTCGGAATCAAAAATGAACGGCTTTTGAGGAGCGAATGAGCTGTTATGACCAAAATAGCTGACTAGATTCATTCCCGGTTTAATGCGCGACTCCTGAATCACGTTAATATCAATCTGAGGAAGGTCCGCCCACAAAACCGGCGTATCAATTGAAACGGGTAAGTCGCCTATCACTTGCTCTCCTGCCGTTATAAAACGCAGAACAACCTCGTTCGTAGACTCGGGATATAACCCAAGAATGGGAAGCGTTACACTGTCGGAGATATTATAAAATCGAGTGACGAGGTTTTTTCCACCATTTTGGCCTGTCATAATCATGTCGACATGAATGGGCTGAGTCACGTTAAAAGAGACTTCTGCCGTCAGAGGGGCATACCCAGACGGGTTTTGCTCGGTAACGAGCCCCGAAACCAGTTCATCCACCGTCAGCTGAATCTCAGTGTCAAGAGACTGGGAATCACATCCCGTCAGCAAGGCAACTACAAAAAGAGCGATAAAACAACGGAGCGAGATACTGCGTCGATGAGACATGTTAATTGATCCTCTTTTCCTTAGTGAAGTATCATCACAGGTGCGGAGTGCGACCCTGAAAGCGAGGTTGCAGAGACGAAATACAAACCAGGCTTAAGGTGCTGGGTATTCTGTGAAAACTGATGGCTGCCAGGCAGCAGAAAACCAGAATAAAGGACCGCCACTTTTTTTCCAAGGGTGTCAAACAATTGAACATCTACTTGCCCCCCCTTACCCATTTCCAGTTCAACTTGAAAACCCAACCGAGAAGGATTTGGGTACACATCCTGCAACTCAAATCCAATCTGGGGGCCAGAAACAGGTTCAACATCCGTCGCCTCGACGAGGGTAAAAGTCATTCTGTTGAGGTTGTAACTCCCTTTTCTACCAACATAAACTCGTAGAACATGTCTGCCCTGCGTGAGCATTATTCCGCCGGCATGTACGGAAGTCCAGGACTGCCAATCCCCCGTCTGCGGAACGGACAGGCTAGCAATCCGCTGGCCGTCCACCATCATCTCCAAATTCCCCCCTCCTGACTGGCTGGCGACCCTCGTCTCCAAACTGTACGTACCGGAGATGGTCACGTCAAACGTATACTCCATCCACTCGAATGGAGAGAGCCATCCTACATTGTATTCAAACCCTTCAGGATCCGTCGAAGCCTCTATGTCCACTCCGTCATTACGGTACTTTCCTCCCGTATTTCCGCCCCCCGGTGAGCCATCGACTCTCCAAATATCTACATCGGAATACGTGACACCCTGATTTCCTAGATCGTAATCCACCGCATTGATACTTCCTGGGACAACATGATTCTTGTACGGGGCCCGCTCAGTACCAAAGTTGTCGTTGAAGAGACTCGCCAAAACTCCTTGCTGCAAGGTAGCCTGATCAATATGTAAGGCTAAAGCCTGAGCAAAGAGTGCTTCTTTCGCAAAGTCAACCGAAGGCTTTGGTGCTCTTCCATCGAAATAGTCTAATACGGCCCGGTATTCCTTTAACAATGGAGTCGATAGAGGTGACGTAACCGAGTCAATTTTCTTGTGCGTCCACCAATTCCAACCAATATCGTTGGCCTCTGCTAATCTAGACACGGCAAAAAACCACGAATTGCTGTTTTCGCCCGTCTCGCCGAGCCAAAGGGGTACTCCCGTGTTGGCTCTCAAATCCAATAAATACTGAATAGTGCCCACATTTGGGGCATTCCAGTACTTATGGAAGGCATACACCATGTTGTCATCAAAGGCTGGATCCAGTAAGTAAAAATGGGTAGCGTAATAATTTCCTTCTATAAACAGGATGTGATTGGGATCAATAAGTCGAATCGCGTCTCTCAATCTTCCATACAAGTTCCTGAGATCTTGCTGACCGTTGACCAATTGTTCGTCCGGTGTAACGGGCTCATTGATCAAGTCGTATCCAATAATAGCTGGTTCATTAACATACCGACGCGCAATTTCTTCCCATATTTCGACAGTCATGTCTTGGTAAGGGACGGGTTCTGTCCATAGCCGTGCCTGTCCATCACTGTCTGAAATCGGTCCGGAATTTTGAGCCCCAGGCGTTGCGTGAAGATCTAATACCACGTCCAGCCCATAGGTTTTACACCATGACAAAAACGTGTCAAACAAAGCAAAACCTTCTTCCTTAAAGGATCGGGTCTCTATGTCATAAATGACATTGTAATGGAATGGAAGACGCACGTGATCATAGCCCCATTCTGCCAGCATCTTGACGTCCTTCTCTCGCACATAATGAGCCCGATACAAGGCCCAGAAATAGGCGGCATCCTCTTCGCCAATTAAATCGACGATGCGTTGATTCATATCCCTCAATGCACCTGAACCTGGAAAGTGGATCATGTAGCCTTCTGGCATGAGCCAACCACCCAATCCAACTCCGCGCATCATGGCTTTATCGCCATTTCCGTCTACTACTATCCCATTACTAGTGTGGTAAAACCCTTCCGCTGCTTGGGCATGGCCAAGACGAGCAAAAAAGATCAGTGACAGCAAAAACGCCGGAATGGCTAACATTTTGCCCAATCGATTCGTCTTCATTGCAGACACCCTATCTGGTGTATGGTCCATCTTACACGCTATCGGCAGTCAAAATAATACCGACCCAGCAACCCTCTACTACCCTGAAACGAATCAAACCCAATCTTCTCTGTTTTCAGAAACAAGACGTGAGGATTGAGCTCCTTTTCACGACTTCGTTTCACGCAACTTACCCATCCCGAGCTCGAACCCAAGAGTTGTCACTTCTAACTCGGGAATTGCCCTAAATAGGGCTCAATAGCCATCCAGTTGGTCCCTTCAGGACGTTGGTGGTCAAAAAGGTACACGGCATATCCTCCGTGGCCACTTCCGCAGTATTTCTTGGCCACCTCTCCAAAAGACGGCAACGGATCCATGCCTTCCTTTAACTGGACCTCGTGAGTCAGATTAACAGCTTCTGCTAATAGGTTCAGGTCTTGAGATAGAACAGCTCGCCTACCGATTGCTGCACCCTTAACCAACAGGTCATAATCCCTCTCCATGTTGGCCAGTTCTCGGGTTTCATGCTGCACGCCTGTCCAGAAAAGCGCCATTTTACCTTGAAGGAAATCCGGATTCACTTTCAAATCTAGGATGGGCTTCGGTCCCGACCTCCAGACGCATAATCCTGTTTCCATGATTACGGCCGGATCCTGCCAACCTACAAGATTACCCAGTTCGGCCGAAACGGCGTCTTTCCCTTGAAGAAGCGCCCAAGCTCCGGATCCCCCTACTCCTGATCGCTGTTCGTAGGGCCAATTGCTCAGGCTAACTTTCGGGGTGATCGAACAGTTTACGATGTACGCGCCTTCTCTGGAAAACCGTGGTACATCCAACCATCCTCCGGCAAAATCGACCCTTAAGGGGGCTTCAGTCACGGCTGAAACCTTATTTCGAATCTCGGTCGTCGAAACCGGTTCGTAACCTAGACTTTTTGGAAGGCTTACATAGGAAGCGCCCACTTCGGCACACAACGTGCGTTTTACGTCCTCATACTGATCGTCTTGCGTAACGGCCAGAATTGCAGGTTTGATGCGTGAGAACTCAGTTCTAAAATTGAGTGCGGGATCGGGATCACTCCCCACGATCACTTCATCCACGGGTTCGAGTGCACTCAAAATACTCATCTTGTGATCTAGCGGAATCCAAGGAAGACGCTTTTTATACATTAGCAACACGTCATCACTTGGAACGCAGACCGTTAGATGATCTCCTAGAGCTTTTGCCTGTCTAAAAAACTCCACATGCCCACCATGCAAAGCATCATAACAACCCGAAACGAAGACTTTTTTCACGATTTTGTCCATGCTTGATTGTGCCTCACGTATCGAGACGTGCGCTATGTGCTCGGTTAGCTTGCGATTATTGGCGCTCTTATCCCTTTTTCATTGCGAAGCACCCAGACTGAGAGTGCGCTGAAAGACGCCATTCTCGAGGAAATAAAGGGTCTGAGAGATGGAGCGCCGATTCTTCATGATGAATGGATGTGCGGTGGGCAAGACAATCATGTCCTGCATTCCATCAACCGCTGCGCGTTTGACTGAGACCTTGCCATCATCACTTCCATCTATCATCATGGACAGAAACAGATTAATCGTCCTATTTCCCGTGATGACTCCCAGCTCAAACCCGGCTGGACCTAATTGCAGAGGCATGCTAGAATCGTCCGTTCCCAGCTCCTTTCCTGCAGGTCCATTGACCAAATTAAACAACCAGTTTTCGCCTAATCGGTCTACCACTTCGCTTCCCTGATTCGGCGGGCTCAGCATGACGACACGCCCCACTGGATTAACCAACTGATGCTCAGCCAGATACCGCACAAGGATGCCACCCATTGAATGGGTAACAAAATCAAGGGTGGTATCTCGATCACCTACACATGCCTCGATCTCGGGTAATACGTGATCTTTAGCTAGGACTTCGATTTTATGACGAGTCGATGGATAGCTAATATTACAGGTCCGAAAGCCTTTTTCCTGGAGTGCTTGCTCCATCCGATTCATCGATCCTGCTCGACGAGAAAGACCATGCAATAGCACGATTGTTCTTTGTTCAGTGACGTCTTGAGCCGAAACATGACGAGGCCATCCCGTTTGAGAAACGAACAGGAGCGCCGCTAACACATATTTTAGTAGGGTTGAAATCTATCTAACTCGGTTTTAGAAGAAGCTGCTCGAAGCATCTATTCTCCGCTTCAAATGTCTCCTCACGCAGATAATACTACTCCCGCACGAAGTACGAGTTGCGTGATCGTGCCCAAAAACATAACGTATACACCTCACCGCACTCGTCGGGCAGCTACTCGACGTATCCGATCGTCAACTTTGGAAGGACGGATCGCGCGTTAATCTGAACAACCGGTATTTATCTACGCTCATTCTCTTGATTCAAGAGAATGAGCAGTTGGTCAGTAAAGAGCGTCTGTTTGACAAGGTATGGAGTGACGTCGTTGTTAGTGACGTCGTTGTGAGAGACAGCGCGTTACCTCAAGGCATAAAAGAGATCCGAAAGGTGCTCGAGGACAACGCGGTAAGCCCTCGGAGTATGCATTGTGTTAGACGTGAATTAGAGTGTCTCAAAGCCCATTTCCAACAGATTTCCTTCACATTAAAAGCGCTGATTCGATATAACAGATTACCTTCGCTCCTCGCCTCAGCCTAATCTCTTGCGATTTTTGCGCGTTCCGCGTCACGTCCTGCTTTCTGAAATAGTCTAGCCGCCCCCAACCACATAGCCATGAAAAAGGCCGTTAGTGGGCCGGTAAAACCCCACCCCATGACTAGCGCAATTACGAATACAAGAGCCTGAGCACCAGCTGTGATGCGCATGGCGATAGCTAGCTTGAGGGGATCGAATCGTGAGACTAGAAAACCAATCAACGCAATCAGCAAGACACCGTAAAACATGAGGTTAACGTCGTTGTCCTCCGATCCAATGATACCCACGGCTCCGTTCATCCAGAATTGCAAAAAAGCGGCAAATAAGGCGAGGCCGATGGCGGTCTTGAAAGCAGCGTTACCCGTTTTTCGAGCTGCTAGCTCATAGGTGATACCTACACCGAAAAGAAGAACACCGAATATCACAAAATCGGCTACATCCCAATTCACTTCATCGGTGAACTGCATGGCAATCAAGGGTACGAGCAAAAGTATAATGGCTCCCGCCCAATAGGCTTTTCTCAGTGACCTACTTCGATGTGATCCAACGTTCTCAGAGCGACTCGACATATTACTGCCTCTTGAAGTGAATGAGGTAAAAGCATACCACTCAAGGCCAAACGATACATGAGCAGTTTATGCGGTGATTATAAGCCATGATGAGCAACGGCCAATCCAATACAGAGGCAGCAATAGTTAACTATTCTTTTCTCGCTTTCTCTCTTGAACAACGGTTTCTGGCGTCTGGTCCGCAACATCCCTTTCATCAAGTATCGATTGGTGTGGTAATTCAGCGTCCGCCCGAATAGAGCCTTGTTCGTCGTTGATGCTTGATGATGTAGCTTTTTTAGGCGCTACTGCTTGCTCAAGTCTAGTTGACAATTCTGTCAACTGTTGGCGAAACCTACGAGCGGATACGGAAATCATGGCTCTCACACCTCCTAGCGACAAGGACCCTACCATTCCTGCATAAATGAGCTCAGAGATCTTGGATATATCTGGTAACGAATGTGCGACCATAAGAGTCAGGAAAGAGGTCAGGCCAAATGCCGCGATGTACATGGCCACCGCCCCTTTGTAACCCTTGTGGATCCGGATCGATGTCTTCCCTTTTACAGGCCTCATGGAAACCGTGAGTTCCTCAAAATTAATCCCCGATTCCCCCTCTCCTACGATGTGCGACCATCTTCTGGTAGCTCCAACCATCTCGGACTTCCCACTCTTACCGCTGAATTCCTGCAATTCAGATAGGGCCTCATTCCATTGCTCATCCGATACCGCTCCTTCCACCAAAGCTGTTTGATCAACCTGAAAAGGAGCGCCCCAAAAACTAAACGAGGACTCCGGATTTCCTTCCTTCTTTTCTAACGCAGCTTCAATTAGAAACCTGGATGGAATACCCAATTCATCGGCAATCGACTCAATTTCAGATAACGTCAGGTTGTGTTGACTATCGTCCAACGATCGTTCGTGTAGCTCAGAGGCCCGCTGAATGAGACTACCGACTTCCTCTTCGTTGAATTTCATAGTAGCTTTTTAGGATCGGGTTGTGAGATCGTATTCAGGAGATACAAAACACCAAACAGTCGAACATGACTCACGTTCCGAGACCGACGACATCGGCCTTGCTCTAAATGAGGCCTCCAAATCAGTATGACCAACCAAAACGCTAACCGCAAGGCAGAAAAGTCATACCTAGGAATGAGCATTTCCTTATCCAAATGTCATGAGACAGCGTTGAAAGGAAACTTCGAGAGCACTGCGAACCAATGACGGAATGCGTAAAATAGGAGCCGAAGGCGGAACAAGCTTTTTTCGGTGTTGTGACCTCCTCTTCTGCACGGACCATACACTCAATACGTTCAAACCATGCGCTCTCTGATGCTCATTTTCGTGGCCGGGTTTTTTTCTGTCGTCCTTTCTCTCAACGCAAGCGCCCAGAACATTCCTCCAGAAGGCTTTACCGCCCTGTTTAACGGTGTTGATTTAGAGGGTTGGTTTGGACACGGTACCGAAGATCCGCGGGTCCTTTGGGCTATGACAGATAGTGAACTGGCAGCCCATAAGGAAGAAACGCGTAAAGATATTCACGAGCACTGGAGTGTTACGGACGGTGAACTAATCAATGATGGAGACGGGCTTTTTCTAACGACCAATCAGGATTACGGCGATTTTGAGCTCCTATTGGAATACCGCACGGTTCCAAATGCGGACAGCGGCATCTATCTCCGTGGCGTACCTCAAGTTCAAATTTGGGATACTACGGAAGAAGGCGGGAAATGGGCTATCGGCGCAGACAAAGGATCTGGCGGACTTTGGAATAACAGCAAAGAGGCTCCGGGAAAGGATCCTTCCAAACTAATGGACAAGCCATTCGGTGAGTGGAATAGCTTCAGAATCATCATGGCGGGTACGAAGGTAACCGTATTTATGAACGGCGAGAAAGTGGTAGATGACTCAGAGATGGAAAACTACTTCGACCGTTCTATCCCCATTTTTGAACGTGGACCCATCCAGTTGCAAACTCATGGGGGCGAAATTCGCTGGCGGAACGTGTTTATTCGAGAGATCTCTTGACTCGATGTATGAAGAGACTCGCCAATCCAGATAGTGAAAAAATGAGGCCAAGGTTAAACATGGCGCTTTCAAAGCTGAAGGTAAATCCTTGCGTCACGATTCCGGCGGCAAGAAATATGAGTCCAAACGTCAAGAACTTCTTCCCTAAAGCGTCGAGATCAAATCTATCTACATTAAAGAAAAAACGAGCCAGGCTGAAAGCAGAGTAGCTATTCCGAAGACGATACCACTTACCGCTTTGGTCATTCCTTTGGAATTCCGAACCAAATAGCTCAAAAAAACCGCAGCCACGCACAGTCCAAGAAGGCCAAGCGTGTGTGCAAACGGATCCTGAAAGGCTTCTGGAATCGGGGCCATGTAGGCTGCAACTCGTTCCGTCTGGCCCCCTTTAACGGATCCTGAAACGCGAATCCATCTCGCTATCTCCAACACGGGTATGATCAATAAGCCAATGGCCGAAGAAAGGTATATCCAATAGGATTTATTCGACATAATAAAGTACGTGTATTAGGGACGTCTATTAGATACGTTTCCAGTCATTTGCCAACCCTCACTCGACTTCTGATAGAGCTCAATCCATGCCCATATTTCGGAGATATCCTCGATGGTCCCATCTGCCCTAGCAGCCCAACCCACCGTTTCAACCTCGGCAATGATCCAGCCCAAGGTGCCATCTTCTGAGAGACGGACGATTGGGCTCGATAAGTCTTGATACACTTCAAAGGTGGTTCTCCCTAAATATGCAGCTCTCGAAGCTTTCCTTTCGTTCCGAGTTAGGTAAGTGACAGCGCCATCATGTACTGAAATCGTGGTGTCTGCCTCCACGGCTAACCATGCAGCCACATCACCTGTAACATGGGCTTGGAGAACGGTCTGATGGTGCTTCAACAACTCTTTTGCGTCAGAAGTCGGCGCCTGACCTTGAGCTACGTTGACCAGCAGAACGGATACGACTAGAGTGCAGATCTTCATGCTGTCAGAGATAAATTCCATTTTGGTGAGACGCAGTAGGCTCTCTTTAAAGTAGCGCACACCCATTTCGATCACTATGCTGAGAAAATAGATGTAGCAAAACTATCTCAGACTATTACATCAAGCGCGAGTCGTAACCCCAATGCAATAAGGCCTGGCGTTGCTTCTTTCTACACGACAGCTCCTTTTCAGGGCAGTTTTTCACTACCTGAGCTCTATGGCGGGTCATCATTCGCCAGCGATGCACCTGCCTATCATCATCTGGACCACGCCTTCCCATGTAATACCGGCAATACCATTGAAACCATCCGCGAGGATCATCAGGGAATATCCACCCTTTCCGATTCCATTCACTCAGCGGCTGGGAAGCGTCTACTCCAAAAAAGTTGATTGATGGGTCGGCACCTGACGGCGATAATCGAGCATTCACGAACCAGGATTCAGGAAATTCATCCTGGCAATCAGTCATGTACTTTCCACCGAACACGCCTAACTCAAGCATTTCTGCAGGCGTTAACTCAGGCTTAAAATCAGGTGCATAATTCTTTCCTTGGGGTTCAACTAACACATACTGGTAGTCAGACTGCATTCGGTCATTGACTATCACGATCTTTTCTTCCACAACTTCCTCGATTATGCCAATCTCAGATCGGCGTGTTTTAGGAGAGTATTCCCCCCTCTCTTCAGAATGAATTCGAGTCTTTCGAATTCCACCTATCGCTTCACTCGCGCGCACAATTGATTCATCTTCGATTGTTGCGTCTCGGAGAGTGTAACGAAAAGTGTAGCCGAGGTTTCATTAAACGTGACCGAAGAGTCTTCCAATACTCTTTGACCAGAATCGGAAAGTTTAACCAAACTCTTGCGAGCATCCCTTGGGTGCTTCTCTTTTTTCACCATGCCCAATTTTTCCATAGGAGCAATTAGTCTTGTCACTCCTGAAGCGCTCAGTTCTACACTTCGGGCTAAGTCTATGCGAGACATCGTCTGATTGGAAGCCTCACTCAGCGTGTGCAGAATGTGGTATTCAGTAAAGCTGATTCCATGCATGCTTAAGTGAGCATCCATGCTTTTCATGAGCTTGGCGTTCAGGTTATGAAGAGAAAGAAAAAGATCGCTGGCTCGTTCCATTGCAACACACGTGCTATATGTTTGATTCATACTTGATAACTCAAGTATAATACAACTATAACCTATTTCCTAATAGGTGCTCTGCTGAACGTAGCTAAGCGTCCCGGTTTTCTTTCTGCTTACGATCATAAAGAACGCCAAAAACGATCCCAAGAGCGATTCCCAGCGCAATGTTATCCAATGCCACTCCGAATGCTACGCCAAGTGCGATGCCGATAGCAATCCCTTTACTCTCTTCCATAGCGACATAACCCTCTATTGATTAAACCACAAAGTTCTCACCTCCCCAACGAAAGTAAGCGTGCCCAACGCTCCAACCTAGCGTGATTTGCGGGCTTCCATTACCTTCTCCGAAAGCTGCGTCCCCCCTTCAATGCGGTCTGCCTCTGCCGCATGAGTTTGTGCACAATCATAGTCCTCAGTCGTCAAACAGACTTCCATGATTGACTCATGAATCGATGAACTAGTAGGATAATATCCCGCCGTCAATTCTAGAATTGCGCGGGCTTTGTCTGGCTGCCCAGCATCCAACGACATAAAAGCCAACATATCCAGTAACTCTTCCTCCATGGGTTGTGGATACCCCATATTCGTTGACCTAGCGCTAGACTGATTACGTATGAGCGCAAGCAACTCCCCTGTGGGAGTTTCAGGATTGTTATAAAGAGAGGGGGTTTTCAACTCCCAAAAATCATAGAGGGACACCAGCGCGTCGCGCATCCCAACTAACGGGACGGACCCATGAATATCCTGAGGGTAGTACTTCCAGTCAAACCGAAGTCCCTTGGGCGGAGTCGACTTTAGCTTCGTCACAAACAAAAGCAAGGAGCGAATTCCTAAGCTAAAAGCCGTCGTATCTGCCATTACCGTCTCTGGCGTCAGTAGATGCGAGAAACGGATAATCTCATTTGCAACGGATACGAACAATCCCTTTCCGGTTAGATCCGAAGATTCCAGCGTACTCAGAGTACGTTCCATCCATCGTTGATCGTCCCAATCAAGGCTGGGATCAATAGCTACATAGTTGGTGAATACATCTGGTCGAGTTACCAACGTATTCACCGCAAAAAGACCTGCATAGGAATGTCCGATGAGTACCCGATGGGTCGTAGTCGGATACTGCGAATCGATTAAAGGAATGAGCTCATCAGCTAAAAAAGACATAAACCGATCTGATCCACCCGACTCCTGCACCGATGCACCGTGCCGCGAATCGATACTAGATGGCGTTAAATCGCGTGTTCGATTGTTCGCATTAGAAATACCAACAACGATCATTTCAGGTAGCCTAAACTGATTATAGAACTCCTGAATAGCTGCAAGCCCCCCGAGAAGCACTCCTCCATCAAGCAGGTATATGACCGGATAGGATTGTCCCTCGACCAGACTCCTCCCTCCTGGAAGATGGACCCAATACGATCTCTGCTCTTGAAGAACCTCAGAGTACAGGCTGTCCGGGACGTCAACTTGGAGTAGATAATTGGACTCGCTTGAGGATTGGGCAATGACCGCTGATGGTAGCAGGCATACCAGCAGTGCTATGGCGACAATACTTAACTTGGACATATATGAGTCCATGGAGAACGTTGGTTTGGTCAAGGAGGTAGCGCGTCGGTTGTAGGACGGTCTCGATTGCTGTGAGTTGCCTGGGATGAAATAAATCATGTGAAAGACTTGGCTCACACATTCCGTACTCTGGAAATGAACTTCTTATTGATTGAGTTAAAACGGAAAGTCCGAAAGAATAAAAATGCACCTCAAACAGGTTTTTTGCGTAATTGAGTTCAAGCATACATCGAAAAGATTGGTCAATGAAAGTTTTTAACGAAAAGGAAACGGCTGCAATTCTAAAAACGGCAGCCGAACAATCTCACAAGGGCCTTTCAAACGAGGACCCAGGCCTAACTATCAATGAACTCGAAGTCATTGCTAAAGAGGCTGGAATTGATCCCTCGGAGATTAGTAAAGCAGTTGAAGCACTAGAGAATAAAAGCCAGCCTATCGATCACGATTTTTGGGGAGGACCGTTTTCATTTTCTGAACACGTTCAGATTGATCATGAGATAACTAGCGTGGAATGGGAAAACATGCTGGTCTCCATCCGAGCCTTTTTTCAATCCCCGGGTGAAGTCCATACCAGAGATATAGTGCACGAGTGGAGATCCCCGAGAGGAACGAGTAACTCGGCACACATAACGGCGGTAAAAGAACACAATAAAACCAATGTCAGCGTGAACTGGAGCGGTCCTTTGACTGCTCTTCCTTTTTATCTCCCCATTCCTCTGGTAGGGATAGCCTCCCTCGTATTTGCTTCCGAATTTTTGGGCTTAGGGGCGGTTTCAGGGTGGTCCTTCGTAGCGTTGGCAATCGGCTTAACGTTTGTGACTGGACGCGCTGCTCTTCGAAGACACATGAACAAGGGATTTACTAAGCTTAAAACCCTTTCTGCAAAGCTTCAAGCCACAGGTCATACCGAGAAACGCGAGCGAGATGAATCGAATGTTCAGCAGGATGCGCAACGTTTAGAGACAGAAGTCACTGCGACCAAACCGCTATTGGATCTTGAACTAGACGACCCTGTCGTTTCTGGCACTACTCCCGAAAAAGCTCTGCGCTCCAAAGAATAGAACCCGCCTAAAGCTTGCGATTACTTCTTTTGCTGTCGGCTCTGCTGCTTGTATTTGAAGTACGTGCCGATCGTCGAAAGCGTAGCCATTACGACTAGGATTAAAAAAACGGGCGAACGCTCAGCCGAGGCCAAATAGAAATACGTAATCACGCCTACAAACGTGATTCCCATGAGTAACGAGCTAAGGCTTCCGTTTTGAAAAGGGCTTCCAAACTTTGTCATAGGAGTATTGGATTATTCAGCTTTAGTAGGTTGGGCTTCGTTAGCGGTGCTACAGTTGGCAGTCTGCATGGAAAGAACCTTGCCTTCGCTCGGATTCCTCGTACCAACCTGAATAAAAGACTCCGAACGATGAAACGCTAAAGACGCCTCGTTGGCCGGTTCCAGATTCATTTCTGCAGCGAGCGTTTCGATACGCTGATCTCTCGACCAATTTCGAATGTATTGATAAAACGCCTTTCCTATGCCTGTCCCTCGATTGGTTTCGGATACGACTACTCGGTCTACATAAAAAAAGGAGGCCAACCGAGATCTGAACCACTTGAAATTGGCGCTATCATACTGGCAATTACCATCGAATCCCATTAAAAAACCAACGATTGCACCGTTTCTTTCCGCCACAATGATAAGAGCACATTGCGAAAATAAAAGCTCAAATCGTTTTTTATCCATAGGGCTGGTCAACTCAACCACGTTGGAGTTTAACCCAATTATGGCATTAGCATCTTGGGCGACGGCAGGTCGAATATCACAAGTTGAGCGCTTCCTTTTACGATTCAAAACCTATCCACGAAGGTAACTGATGGCTAAGTGCAAGCTAGCGTGATGTAGCGTTAGCTAAGAGCCACTCTTCGTAGCTGCCAACATATCGGAAACTCGTGTTTGAAACGTGGCATGACACGAGATACAACCCACTTCAATGCGGTGATAAATCTCAAACAGTTCCGGAATATCCATATCTGCATCAACGGCCTCAGCTAGTTCGATAGATGTATTATGAACGATTCCATCGAATTGAGCAAAACTCCCCATCTCTGAACCTAATTCTTCTTTGATAGCTGCCAACTGATCTGGGGTAACCTTTGGATGCTCCGCTATCCGCATAGCTGCTGCTTTTACGGTTTGGCGCTCTTGTGTCCAAAGACCATGAGCTATTTCGGCCAAATCAGTTTCCAGTCCCCTCATTATGTCGACGAGTGCATTATCTGATGGAGCCGCCTGTAACACGGCACCACTCTGAATCGCCAGGCTTTCCTCGATTCGCGCTTGTTCACACGAAAACGAGGCGACGGTAACCGAACCAAGGACGAATCCAATAATCAGTAATTTCTGCATGAAGGTCTCTTTGATAGCATGTTGAAGATTCGAGAATACAAAAATATGCGTAATTCAGTCTATGAGTCCGTCTGCTGAAACTGCCGTTCCGCTAGAATTCCAATCTGTTTCAGCATACCTGGGAAAATGAATCGGTGTGGTAGAGAAAACAAATACCAATACAGAAGACCCGCTACACCCTTCGGTTCGTAATAGGCTGTTTGTGTGATCGACGTCTTGCCGTCCTCCTGTTTCGAGATATTAAATTCAAGCCAAGCCAGTCCGGGTAGCTTCATCTCTGCTCGCAACAACAAATAATTTGGTGCATCCACCCGTTCGACACGCCAAAAGTCGATGGTATCTCCCTGCTGGAGCGCCGTCGGACTCCGTCTACTTTTCCGCATCCCGACACCGCCGAGCGCCGTGTCAATAAAGCCCCTCAATCTCCAGAGGAAATCAGCATAGAGCCATCCCGTATCTCCTCCGAGACTAGAAACGACCTTAAAAGCCGCCTCAGGGGATGTTTTTACGACAATTCTGGTTTTTTCAGTGATCAAGTTCTCGGATTCACCGAGAGTAGAATAGACTTGGTTATCGGACAAACCTGACGATACCGATCCACTCCAATAGGTCTCCACATCGTCTGAGTCAAATCGTTTAAGGGCCCGGGAAACGGCAACTGAGTAATTGACTGGACGGATGTCAAACATGGTAAGAGCGACGGGATTAGTAACGACTACCTCGTTGTCCAATCCGTCAATCAGCAATCGCGCAATTTTCGTATTGATGGGTGTGACCAAGCCTACCCAAAGTGATGAAAGTTTTGGAGTCAGCACAGGCACTTTGAGAATCGGGCGTCTAAGCTGTCTCAAGTCTGCGTATATCGTGAACATGTCCGCGTAGGACAACACTTCCGAGCCCCCAATCTCAATAATTTCGTCCCGGCTTTGAGGAGTAGTAAGTGCCGCTGTCAGATAGCTCAACACATCCCGGACACCAATAGGCTGCGTTCTAGTGCGTACCCATTTTGGAGTAATCAAGACGGGGACTCTTTCCGACAAATAGCGGACAAGCTCAAAAGACAAGCTGCCAGAACCGACAATCACACCTGCTCTGAATTCGGTTACACTTACGCCAGAAGAGCGCAACGCCTCGCCCGTTTTAATTCTACTGCTCAGGTGCTTCGAGGTCTTCACCGTTGTAGGCTCTATTCCGCCGAGATAGATAATCCGATCTACACCCTCGTTATGAGCAGCCTTTCCAAAATTATGAGCCGCTTGCTCCTCGGTTGATATCAAGTCATTCTGAAATCCGCCGAGTGAATGAATCAGATAATAGGCCGATTCAATCCCCTCAAAAACACCTACCAAAGATGCCTCGTCTAACACATCGCCTTCAATGGTTTCAACCTTTTCACTCCACCATTTATCCCGCATTCTTGAAGCGTCCCGAACCAAGCATCGGACTTCATGTCCGGCTCTGAGTAGTTCAGGAATCAGGCGTCCCCCAACATAACCCGTCGCTCCAGTAACCAGAATCTTCAAGATATTGCCTTTTAATAAATGGGAGGTGGTTATTTGATCGAGAGAAGATCTTAGTCAGCGTTTTCTTCCCGCCAATCGCGGATTTGTTTCCAGCCAACTTCAGGTTTTATACTGCAAACCATAGCACGGCAAAAAAATGGCAGATCGTGCCAGCAAGCACAAACAGGTGCCATACGAAGTGACTATACGGCAATTTGTGCGCTACAAAAAAGACCACACCCACGGAATAGAAAAGGCCACCTGCTAGCAACCATCCTATTCCCTCGGCCGGCATCGCGCTTAGAAGCGGTTTCGCTGCTATCACAACAAGCCAACCCATGACCAAATACATACTGGTTGAAAACCGAGAGTATTGGGCACCGTAAACAATTTTGACAACGACACCAATAACAGCACTTCCCCAAACGAGACCAAAAAGAGTCCATCCCCATACTCCACCCAGTACTCCAAAGGTAAAAGGCGTGTAGGTACCCGCTATGAGGACATAGATCGCAGCGTGGTCAAAACGCTGCAACCGTTCTTTTACCTTTCCCACAGGCATGACATGGTACCAAGTCGATGCGAGATACAGAAAGACCATCGATACGCCAAAAATGCTGCTTCCCACTACATCAATCGGACCACCACGCTCCACTGCACCGATTACGAGGATAGGAATCGCCGCAACTGAGCCTAAAAGACCTAATCCATGGCTAATACTATTTGCCAACTCCTCTCCCCGTGGGATCCAAGCTACTTTGGTACTTTGTCGAAGGTCGAAAGACATGTAGATGGTTCGGCGGTTTGATAGGTCGCAGCGATTATGCGATCACCCATTGAAGACTGGTTTCCAATACGAGGGCTAGTTGTCGCGTTTATCGGCGGCTGCTTTTTGGTTGAACTCGAACTCACGCGTCCGTTGTAGTTGCTCTTCCAGCCTCCATTCAAAGCTAAACCTACTCATCAAATGGTCAGCAATTGGACCAAGGCCTATTTTTGCTCTTCTCTCATCAATATTAGCCGGATCGAAAACAGGCCAAACATTGAAACTTTTAGTTTCTGGATAATACTTCATTTGGCCGCCGTAGATCTGTAAGTCACCTCGGTCTGTGGCAATTCGATCCTCTGCCCGAACCAGGAATCGAGGATGCAAATTCCCCTCTTGCACGGCTTGCCTCATCATAGGTAGGTATTTAATCCGAATGTCATTTGCTGAATGCTGCAGCACATTGCTTATGGTCAGATTACCCTGTTCACCGATCACGCTTTTCGCTGGCCATCCGTGGCTATCGAGAATAGCTCTCACCTTCCTTTCGTTGATGACGTGGTTCCTTTCGTAGATCTTCTGCTGTGCTTGCGCTTGCTCAGAATCGGCGCCGTGCGTAGAAATGAACGAGTCCCGCAGCCGAATGGGTTCTTGCTCAGATCTATAAACGCTATCGAGGACGGCCACCAAGTCCGAGCCACTCAACACAGCACGCTGCGCTGATATGTTCTGGACTCGTGTATTCTGCGCTTCGGCGCTTTCAATGAAGCTAATAGACAGAAACAGCATGAGGAGAATGCCGCCAGATCTCGTCCACATAATAAGAGACCAGTTAGAGGGTGGTTGGGCTACTGTAAAGACCCTCTGCCCCTCTCTTTGTTTCTACCAGAAAAGGCTGAACAATTCTCAATCAACGCCGCGTAATGACCGGTTGAGCACTTCACGTGAAGTGCTCAACCGGCATACACCATCCATCTCAAAACCAATTGGTTTAGTCTAGATCAAATCGATCCGCATTCATGACTTTCGTCCATGCGGCAACAAAGTCGTGTACAAACTTTTCTTTGTTGTCATCCTGAGCATAGTGCTCGGCATATGATCGAAGAATCGAGTTTGAACCGAACACGAGATCAGCTCTCGTTGCCGTCCATTTGACGCTGCCCGTCTTCCGATCACGGATTTCATACCCGTTTTTACCCGTAGGTACCCACGTGTACTTCATATCCGTCAAGTTGGAAAAGAAGTCGTTCGTCAGTGCGCCTACGTGATCGGTGAACACACCGTGGCTCGAACCGCCATGGTTTGTACCGATTACGCGCATACCGCCAATGAGTGCGGTCATTTCGGGTGCAGTAAGCCCCATGAGCTGCGTCCTATCGAGCAAGAGCTCTTCTGGGCTCACCGTATAGTCCTTCTTAATCCAATTACGGAATCCATCATGCAACGGCTCCAGCATTTCAAATGACTCGATGTCCGTCATTTCATCTACTGCGTCGCCGCGACCGGCCGCAAATGGAACGACAACATCAAAGCCTGCCGCTTTTGCTGCCTGCTCAACACCCACGTTTCCAGCCAGTACAATGACATCAGCTACGCTTGCTCCCGTTTTGGCTGCGATACTTTCTAGCACGCCTAATACTCTGGCAAGCCGCGCTGGCTCGTTACCCTCCCAATCTTTCTGAGGAGCCAGGCGGATTCTTGCACCATTGGCGCCACCACGCATGTCCGAGCCACGAAAGGTTCGTGCACTGTCCCAAGCAGTACTTACCATGTCGCCAAGGCTCAGGTCGCTAGATGTAATCTGGGCTTTTACAGCATCGATGTCGTAATTCGTGTTTCCTGCAGGTACTGGGTCCTGCCAGAGCAGGTTTTCCTCAGGTACATCAGGGCCGATATAGCGCGCTTTGGGTCCCATGTCGCGATGCGTAAGCTTGAACCAAGCACGAGCGAACACCTCATCAAAATAAGCTGGATCGGCATGGAATCGTTCTGAAATCTTGCGGTACGCTGGATCCATTTTCATGGCCATATCCGCATCCGTCATGATCGGGTTTTGCCGGATCGATGCATCCTCGGTATTAACCGGCATATCCTCTTCCTTGATTGCTACCGGCTCCCACTGCCAAGCGCCTGCGGGACTCTTCTGCAATTCCCAATCATGATTGAGCAGCATATTGAAATAGCCATTGTCCCATTCGGTCGGACGCGAGGTCCAGGCTCCTTCAAGACCACTGGTCACGGAATCGCTACCCACACCTCGACTTGTCTTGTTATTCCAACCCAAGCCCTGCTCCTCGACACCGGCTCCTTCTGGCTCGGCACCCAACAGATCGGCATTGCCGTTACCATGAGCTTTGCCCACGGTGTGTCCACCAGCAGTCAACGCAACTGTTTCCTCATCATTCATGGCCATTCGAGCAAACGTCGTACGGACATCATGAGCCGTCTTGAGCGGGTCAGGCTGACCGTCTACTCCTTCTGGATTCACGTAGATCAAGCCCATCATCACTGCGGCTAGCGGGTTATTCAGATCTCTTTCGCCGGAATAACGGCTATTGGGATTATCAGTTGGCGCAAGCCATTCTTTTTCAGATCCCCAGTATATGTCGGTCTCTGGATGCCAGATGTCTGGGCGTCCAAAAGCAAACCCAAAGGTCTTGAAGCCCATAGACTCATAGGCGATGTTGCCGGCCAGAATAATGAGGTCGGCCCAACTCAGCTTGTTGCCATATTTCTGCTTGATCGACCAGAGCAAGCGACGTGCCTTGTCCAGGTTGGTATTATCGGGCCAAGAGTTAAGCGGTGCAAAGCGTTGGTTGCCGGTACCAGCTCCACCACGTCCATCAGCCGTGCGATACGTACCGGCGGCATGCCAGGCCATGCGAATCATAAGACCACCGTAGTGTCCCCAATCTGCAGGCCACCAGTCCTGACTATCGGTCATCAGGGCATGCAGATCTTTTTTGAGCGCATCCACATCGAGTGATTTGACAACCTCACGATAGTCAAAGTCCTCTCCCATTGGGTTAGTCTTGGTATCGTGCTGATGCAAAATATCAAGGTTAATGGTGTTAGGCCACCATTCCGTGACCGACGAATCGTTCTTCGTAATGGCCCCGTGCATGACTGGGCATTTGCCGGAACCATTTTCTACGGATGAACTCATATTTGCGCTCCTTTCGATAAAGATTTTGGGTCGCTCAATTTATGAAAGGAGAGCCCCTTTCTAACGTCAATCTATTCTGAAATTCCTGTAAAATGGGCTATTCATTTAGAATCAATGTAGCCGTCCATTGAACTCCTAACTCACTTAATGGGAATCCAAATCTCTTCCCTAGCCTGGGGGTCTGAAGGCGAATATCCTTCCTCTAAAAGCTCAAAATGCTCTCTCGAATCTATTTGAAACCCTGAAGATGGTAGCCATACCTGAAAAATATGCTTCATAGTCTCCCCAAAAGCAGATGCTGGACCATGATGAATGAACACCGCATACTTCCCGCCCGACAAATCATAAGACACCATTCCATCCGGCAAGGCATCGACCTCTGATACCTCGACTACTGCCCACTTCCGAAATATGCTGGTTGGAGTAATGTTGCCTGCACTTTCTGCAGGATACACTTGCATGGACATGTAATGCGTACCAACACGGTGTGGCACCGCATTCCGAAAGGGCATGAACGCTTTCCAAAGTTCGGCTGTTTGATCTTTGAGAAAACTCATTTCCAGGCTTCTCCCAACGAGTAATTTGGAAGGCAGTATTTCGATTCTTGGTGGGTTCAAAGTGATTGGGGTTGATAACAAAAGGCGATCTTCCTAGTCATTACTAAATCACGTTGCGGATCATCACCAAGCATAAATATGTGCTCGCCTATTTCCTCGAAGCCATTTCTTTCATAAAAGGTAATTGCCTTTTCATTGTACTCCGAAACGCCCAACCAAATCAGCGCTGAATTTTTGCGTTCGGCAGATTTGACTGCTTGATCAAGCAACTGTGCGCCTAGCCCCTTTCCTTGATGAGACGCGTCAACATAGATACGCCAAAGCTCGTAATCTGAGTCTGCCCCCTGAGAAATAGGACACTTCTTCGATCTGAGTTGCATGAACCCAACGAGATCGGCTCCTTTTTCCAGTATCCACGTCTCCATATTTACATCGTTGATCTCCGAAAGCTGTTTATCTGGAGAGAACGATGTGCTTAGATACAACGCCATATTCTCTCGGGTGCTATGGCGCTCATACGTCTGACGAAACGTTTGCACCGCCAACTTGGCTAATCGGTACTCATCACTAGGGATCGCACGTCTAATCATTGGCAAGGTGTGGTACTCTCGTTTGTTCAATAATAGTTTAATCCTCTGGGCACCAACACAAAATACGGTGCACCATCTTACTTTAGGTTAACCGATCAGCGAATCGAGCCTGAGATCTGCCTTGCTACTTTCTCGGCGATGAGCACATATCCCTCGTTCGTGAAGTGGACGTTTCCTGGAGAAACGAAAAGATCGGCAGAAAATTGATCTGTTTGACTATGAAGGTCATTGACTACAATGTCGTGCTTCTTCATAACCTTAGCGGCAACCTCATTGTAGCGTGTATCGTCGCCCACAAATCGCCCCGCCTCACCTTCCGGGACTACCGTGGTATTCGCCCAAATCAGAACGGCATTGGTTTCCTTCAGGCGCAAGACTAATTGCTCCAGATTCCGCTCATACTGGTCTAGCGTTGTTGTAATCGTTCCATTAATCTTGTCTCTATTGCCCTGTTGTATCGAATCCGGATGTCGATAACATAAATCCCATAATCCCCAGTTGAAGTGGATCAAATCCCATTGGGTCTCTCCTAGCCATTCGGCGAGCATAGCTAGGCCTGTACCGGTGTGCTGCGCATTGCCGGGATGATGGAAGACTACCGCTTCGGCTTCTAACAGGCGAGAAACGTGCGGTGTATATCCAAGTGAGATCGAGTCGCCGATTATTAACACTTTAGGCAGTTCCCGTTCTTGCATTCTATTCTCTTCATGGATCTGTTGTGGTAAAAACACCATCAGAACTACCGCAAACGCTACGCTTTTCATAATGTCGGGGTGTCGGGGTCAAACAAGACAGTCGATCCAATCGAGAGCCATGTGGATCAGAAGTCCAAGGCCGATAAGATGAAGTATATACGATGCTGGTTGCCAGTCTGCGCCGTCTGTCCTCTGTTTCAGAACAACGGGGATAAGAAAAAGAGCGGTGTAGATCACAATCGCCCAGGTCGAATGCAACGGGTGGAAACCAATGGAACACCGATTAGGGTCATAAATCGGATTAGCCAAAAGATGGTCAACATCGACAAGCATGGTCGCAATCATGATAATTGTTGCCTTTCGCCACTGCCCACGGTAAAACACAGCGGCAATGAGCAACGGGACCAAGAAGTGCAGGACGATATGCATCATTTTTGCGTAGACCTAAAAGTCAGCGTGTCTCCAACTCGTACTATTCCTTCGCCGACCACGGTGGCGGTGATGCCTCCGTGTCCACGAACGGCATTATACCCCCCAGGACCTAGGTTTTTTTCCATCTTGCTACAAGGATGACACAGTCCGGTGTAACGGAGGTGCGTACTGCCCACCTGAAAGGTTTTATCTTTCAGAGCAAGCAGATTAATCCCAGAAACGACAATATTGCGCCGCAGTAAGGAAGGATGAACCTCAGGGCGGTGAAGCAATGATGCGATCGCAGAAAGGTGTTCTGCCTGGATAAGCGTCACTTGCCGTTTGCTGCCAGCACCACCGCTAAAACGATCACCATCCAGTCCATTCTCGATAGAGACCCTTACTTCGGCAAGCTCATTTATGGGTACGTTTCGTTCAGGTCTAACTCCAATCCACTCGACCCTTCCCTCTTGGGGAAGCGTCTGTAACAACTGCTTTAGCGGACTTAACTCCTTCATGCTATTTGCCAGCCAGTTCTCGTAACGCTCCAACTATCTTCTCTAGATCTGCAGGCAAGTTATACAGCGCAGGCGTAACCCGAATGCAGTCCCCACCAGCTACTCCAGTTCGTGCAACCGTGAAAATGCCGTAGGTATCGACCAATTGCTGCACGAGTTCACGGTTTTCGGATCCTTCGCCTCGACCGTTCAGACGAAAACTGGTAATAGCACCAACCAGTTCGTCGTCGTCAGGCGTCAAAATGTCTACGCCGTCAATGGTACGAGCTTCGCTTACCCACAAGTCTCGGAGATATCGAACGCGGGCAAACTTGTTTTCCCAACCGACCGACTCTTGAAAGTCGAGTGCGTCTGGGATCGAAAGGATCGTGGCGAAATTCATCGTGCCCGTGTGTAACCGACTTTGGATCGATTCTAAACTTCCTGGATCACCGTGGGCCCGGTCTATACCGCTTAAACCCGACTCTCGGATATACATGGCGCCAACACCTAGCGGTGCACCGATCCATTTATGCAGATTCAAGCCTACATAGTCTGCTCCAAATCCAGCCAAATCCAGCGGAACGTGTCCCCAGGAGTGGGCGGCATCTACGATTACGTCGATGCCGCGCGAGCGTGCGAGCGCGGTAATCTCACGAACCGGATGGATCAGCCCCGTCTTGTTATTGGCATGAGTCAGTAGTAGCAGTCTCGTTTTCGGGTGGGCATTCAGAGAATCGGTGTAGGTCTGGATGACCTGCTCGCGTGAAACCACAGGCTCTGGGATAACGAGTGTCGCGACCTTGGCTCCGCGACGTGAAGCCAATTCACTCATAGCCTGCTGCATCGCGGGATAGTCTAAATCGGCGTACATAACCGTCTCACCAGGTTCAAGCCGGTTATACTGACTAATCAACGCTTGCAGCGCCTCAGTTGCATTTCGAGAGAAGGCGATCTCGCCAGGTGATACGCCCAGTGTGGATGCAATGCGTTCTCCAATTGCGCTAGCCTCTTGGTCGAAACGCGTGCGAGCGTAAAACGAGCTTTCTCGATTCACACGGTCAGTATGGCGATGGAACGCTTCCAGAACGGGCCGCGCCATCATTCCCCAATAGCCGCCTTCCAGATTGGTGACTTCGGTTGACACCTCGTACTGAGCTGCAACCTCCTCCCAGTACCCTTCATTGCGAACGACCGAGCTAACCGGATCAAACTGTTTGAGAGGCATCTTGGGAAACGCTCGCGAAGAAGTCGGCAAAGCGAAAGCGGCAGATGCAAAGCCTGCACGTCGGAGAAACTGGCGGCGAGTGGACATAGGTAGTGGGAAAGGTGGATGGCCTGGATTCAATCGGGATAGCTCCCAATCTCCCCTACAGCTAGCTACGGGTCAAGTCATCGAACAAGATTGGGGCAGACCTCAAATTTATCCAGAGTGAAACAAACCTAAAATCGTCCGTAGTATATGTTTCACTTTAGACAACGTGATTAACGGCAGCGCCATTAGTCACCTCTCACAGAACACTGAGCTCACGCATATGAAATTGCTGACCCGTCCAGAAGAATACGTTATGCTTGCGATCTGGAAACTGAAAAACGATGCGTATAGCATACCCATCAGAGAGCAGGTCTCTAAAAGTACGGGATATGAATGGTCACTCAGTTCTGTCTTTACGCCAATAAATAGATTGTCCAAAAAGTGGTTAGTGACATCCATTCTCACGAAGCCGAAAGCCCAACGTGGCGGGCGCCATAAACGAGTCTATCAGCTCACGCCTGAGGGAAGACAAGCTTTGATACATATTCGAACGGTAGAAGAATCGATGTGGTCTGGAGTTAAAGGTTTGGCACTGATTGGAGGTTTAAAATGAGTCTACATTCAGAAGATGGCCGTCCTGATTGTCGTCCGCCAATCATATCGGCATGGATTTTAAGCTGGTTAGTATCTGATCATTTCAATACGCATGCTGGTGATTTTGAGGAGTTCTTCAATGAACTTGCAGAAGAAAAAGGAGTGCAGAAAGCGCGTTGGTGGTACCGAGGCCAGGTACTGCGACTCATCCCGGACCAACTCCTTGAAAAGGCCTATTGGGGTTTACTCATGTTCAAGAGCTATCTCCTCGTTGGGATACGAAACCTAGCAAATAACAAAGTACCCGCTTCCATCAATATCGTCGGTCTTTCTGCTGCAATTGGCAGCTCCATCGCATTGTTTTTATTTCTTTATGCACTGAATACACGAGACAATTTTCACGAAAATGTGGACAATGTATTTCTGATTGGGCATACGACGGATGCCATGGAAACATTGCCCGGAATGAAGCAAAAGTGGGGCACATCTCCTGTTCCAATGGGACCTACGCTGGTTGCAGATTACCCGCAAATCAATAAAGCAGTTCGGTATACCGAGCAAGGCGTGATGGTAAGGGCGAAACGTATTGCGTTTCGAGAACGCATTTCATTCGCCGACCCCGGCTTTTTTGAGATGTTCTCCTTCCCGTTGGCCAGCGGAGACCCCTCCGTTTTAGAAAACCCGTCAGCGGTCATTATCAGCTCAAGAATGGCCACTAAATATTTTGGTGACGAAGATCCGCTAGGTAGTGAACTCATGATTCGATTCCGAAATGGAAACGAGGAAATGTTGGAAGTGGGCGCTGTTGCCGAAGTCTTTCCTATTGGCGCAGGGTTTTCATTCGATTTCTTGGTCGGTTATGAAAAGCGCCTTGATGTGGACCTAGATAATTTGGACGATTGGAATGCACTCACCGCTACTTTTTTTGGACTTCAATGATCCATCGGATGCACCGTTTATTGCCTCGAAATTGGATGCCATGATCCGCCCACCAGAGATTGGGAATGAGTCCAGTCAGGTTCTATCCTTTTTTCTGGATAGCGTGCGCAATCCGAACTGGTTTACGGCTTTTCTCATTAAGAACCGGGCACTTCAAGCACCTCGCATTATAGAAACAGCCATGTTCGGTGTTCTAGCACTTTTGATGCTTCTCGTATCGTGCTTCAACTACATCACGATTGCACTGGGATCTGCCTCAAGGAGACTGAGGGAAATTGGAATTAGAAAAACGACAGGAGCTGAGAAAAATCAGCTAGTCCTCCAGTTTATGACAGAGAACTTACTGATTTGTCTCGTGGCGCTAGTAGGCGGCATCATATTCGCATGGGGATTCACCATTCCCTTTATGAACAGTATGGTGCACACCAGTTTTGAAATCCAACCCGGCTATCTCGGCAATGGAGCCTTTTGGGTCTTCTTGATCGGCCTTCTGGTTACGATTGGCGTTCTTTCAGGCTCTTACCACGCTTTTTATGTGTCATCTTTTCAACCCGTTGAGATACTTCGCGGAAGTCGAAAGTTGGGCGAAAAGAAAAGTCTGACACGTGCACTAACTACTATTCAGTTTATTCTGACCATTATCACCATCAGTTTTGCAACATTTGCATCATCTATCGACGAAAAACTGACAGCTGGAGATTGGGGATATGAGCCAGATAACATCCTAGTTCTTCCCGTAATTAATCGAGAGCACTTTACCCAGCTCAAGCACGAAGCCTCCCAGTTGGCCAATGTGGAAATGGTGGCTGGTGCAAGAGACCACGTGGGCGCCAACCGCGTTCGCTTATCTGTGATGGTTGAAGGAGTAGAAAAGAAAAGCTACTACTACGGCGTAGGCCCTGACTACCTAGACACCATCGGTCTTGAGGTCATGGAAGGACGTCTCTTTTCTGAGGCTCATACAGCAGATGATTCTTCATCGGTAGTGATCAATCAGACGTTTGCTAAACAGATGGGATGGGAAATCTCACTTGGCCAGACCATTCGCATCGATGACCACAATTATTCGGTCGTTGGAGTGATTGAAGACTTTCTTCTCCAACCGTTCGCCGGAATGGAAGAGCCTGTTATTTTTGCCGTCGCCAGCGCGGACGTATTTAACAGTTTGGCTGTTCGTGTTATGGATGAGATGTCATTGACAGCCGTCGCATCATTGAAAGGTATATGGCAAACCAACTTCCCTGAAGTTGAGTTTTCCTACTATCCGCAAACAGAAGTATTTCAAGCGGACTCATTAAAAGGATTGTCCGTATTCATGGGGTATATCGCGATATTTGCTCTCCTCATTTCATGCATGGGATTGTTCGGAATGGCTTCTCAGAAAGCCGCTCAGCGCATGAAAGAAGTAGGAATACGAAAATCAATGGGAGCGTCAGCCTCACACTTGATATACATAGTGAATCGGGAGTTTTTGGTAATGCTCGGAATAGCTACCGCCATCGCCACGCCCCTCTGCTATTTCACTTTCAGCAATACATTTCTGAGATATGCAGCTGTGGACGTCCCTCAAAGTATGGCGCCATACATCGTAGCCAATATCTTGGTTTTCGGTGTTGCTGCCATCTCGCTTTCATTGCAGTCGATAAAGCTAATAAAAATCATTCCAGCCCATGTATTGAGAGTTGATTAGCGGCGCGGCAAGGTGTTTTTTTTTGCACAAGAACGCATGGCAGGACTAGGATGAAATGGCCGTGCATTTCGACGCGAATTGCTCTTAAGCAACACTGTAGTTGTACTTTCTAAGGAGATCCAAAAGGTGACCACGCGTGGAAGTAGCAAAAGCCCTACCCTTCTCTGAAATCACGCACGAATGGGCCATGGAGACATCCATGAGTGCGCGTAATCTGGCCACGTACGGCGAACGTAATGCCACCGCGCCACGAACTACTGTTTAAACGATCATCTAGAGTAAAAAAATGAATATCAAGATACTTGGACCCGGTTGTTCAAATTGTCGGGTACTATTCCAAAACACTCAGGAAGCATTAAAGAGCCTCGAGATGAGTGCGGACCTAGAAAAAGTTGAAGATTACGCTCAAATGATGAGCTACGGTATTCTTGGGACACCGGGTCTCGTAATCGATGAGGTCCTAGTCTCATCGGGGCGCGTGAACACGGTGAAAGAAATCTCAGACCTTCTCCAGAAGAAGTAGTGAGATAGGTCCAGACAGGTAAACAAGAACGTCACATGCTTGAACAGTTAACAGATTGGCTCGTCTTTAATGTCTTCGGATTCGAAGCCGACTTAGCCTTCGCCGGAGTCCTACATTTCTTCATCTATGAGGCCGTTAAAATTGGTCTCCTGCTGCTTTTAGTGACTCATTTAATGGGGGCCATAAATCTGTTTTTCCCTATTGAAAAGGTCAGGAAGCTCATTTCTTCCGGCAAGCTGAGAGGATTTGAATATCCCGCTGCTTCCCTATTCGGAGCCGTTACGCCATTCTGCTCGTGTTCTTCCATCCCTCTTTTCATCGGCTTTCTTCAAGGGGGGATCCCGATTGGCGTCACGTTTTCCTTCCTGATCACATCGCCTCTCGTGAACGAGATCGCGCTGGCACTCTTTCTTGCCGCTTTTGGCGTGAAAGTGACCTTGATTTATGCATTTAGTGGCATACTACTTGGGACGGTTCTGGGATGGACCTTAGGACGATTTGACCTTGAAAGACACCTGGAGTCATGGGTCAGGGATCTGGCCAAAAATAAAGCGAGCGACAGCCTACAAAGCGCAATGTCGATGCGGGATCGAGTGCTTCATGTTAGTCGCGACGCCATGAGTATCATCAAAACTATTGCACCTTACGTATTGGCTGGAGTCGCAATAGGGGCCGCGATACACGGATACGTTCCGACTGGCTACTTCGAGGCCTACATGGGAGAAGGTGCAGGTATTTGGTCCGTTCCGCTTTCTGTCCTCATCGCAGTCCCCATGTACGCCAATGCGTCTGCCGTTATCCCCATCATGCAGGCCCTCGTGGTCAAGGGCATCCCTTTGGGAACGGCCATAGCGTTTATGATGGCTGTAGTTGGACTGTCCCTTCCGGAAGCACTCATGCTAAAGAAGGTTATGAACGTCAAACTACTCTCTGCCTATTTCGGCTTGGTTGCCGGATCAATTATCATCCTTGGATACCTATTTAATAGCATCTTTTAGCATAAGCCGGTGGCTGATATCTCCATTATTGTACCTTCATTCAACAATACGGACTTCAATCACCGCTTCACGGACCACTCCCTTAATCTCATGAAGGCACTCTTTCTATCTCTCACGCTCGGCTGTCTAGTTATAGGTTGCCAGCCAGAATCTGCGACGATTGAGCTTTTTAATGGGACTGATTTAGCAGGATGGCATGTTGATGTACCCGAAATGGACTCCGTCGCGACCGTTCGAAACCCTTTTGTCGTGCGCGATGGCAACTTGGTCAGCCTGGGCACACCCCAAGGACACCTTATCACAGATGCCATCTATTCCAATTACCGATTGGAAATCACCTACCGTTTTGTGGGCGAGCCGGGAAACTGTGGAGTCCTCGTCCATGCCTCGACTCCACGCGCTTTGTATAAGATGTTTCCCCAGTCGATTGAAGCCCAAATGATGCACGAAAATGCAGGCGACTTTTGGGTGATCGTAGAAGACATAGAAGTGCCAGATATGATTGCACGTCGAGGACCGCAAGAAGAGTGGGGAATCACAGAAGGAAAACGTCGACGTATTGTAAACTTGACGGATGGTTCTGAAAGCCCTCTCGGAGAGTGGAATACGATGACCATCGAAGCCGTAAAGGACGAAATCAAGGTGTGGGTTAACGGTGACCTTGTGAATCACGGATTCGGTTCGACGGCGCAAGAAGGGCAAATAGCCGTTCAGGCCGAAGGGTCCGAAGTTGAGTTTTCAAGCTTACTATTGACGCCAATCACCGCCATTACCGACTAACGCACATTCAAGCGACTTAACCCTGCCCTCATCTGAGCTCATCTACCGCTCGAAACGCTTCTTCAATAGCTGCCTGAGTATATGCAGATGCAGCAGCGTCTGCGTTGGCCATCGTAATATTTCCGATCGGTCGCCGCGCAATCTCATGTGGAGCCTGACCGTCTTCCCAATCCGGATCCCAGAGATCTAGGTATCCATAAGAGTAGCCATGAGGCCAGCGATTGACTGTAATGGCAAGAATATCTTCTGCGACATTAAAGCCTGCTGGGCCTAGCAGCCCATCCAACACCGTCCTCACTTCGCGCTCGTAATCCTCGAATGTCATTTGCAGCATGGACTGCCTAGATTCTCGAATCTGATCGTGAATAGGTACGTCTCGACGTGGCGGTTCGACCATTCCCCAAAACATGACGGGAATGGGCCCAGAAACATCTCTTCCACCCTCATATCCAGCCGTATTTACACCATTGATCATCCATGCTTTGGCATGCATTCGACCAGGGCAATAGGCCCCGGAGATTCCCAGATCGGTAAATGGTTGCCCACTGCGAATAAGTACGTTCGTAACGAGTAGCGGGTGTTTTTCCTGATAACGTGCCGCTTCTTGCTGTTTTTCAGGGATTTCAGGGCAAATATGTGGAATGATGGCATGGTAGCAGGCTAGAACACAATGCTTACTTCGCACTCGAGAGGTCAAGCCATCCCGTACATAAGAGACAGATACCCCGTCGTCCTCGTTCGCCACGTTAACCACTGTAGATTCGAGGCGTAAGCGCGTAGGAGAACTCGGAGAATCTAGCTTGTTATAATCGAATGCAGCCAACGCGATATGCTCTGCCGTTACTCCCTCTTTCGCACCGGATGTCGCACCGAATGACGCGCCGGACGTCACGCCAGGAATGAGGGCTTGGACCAAAAGGCGTGCAATTGACGCATTTCCATCGGGAAACATAGCCACTTTTTCGGATTCTTCGTGCCCGCTAGCATCACCAGCTTGGCTTCCCAATCGGTGTACTCCGGGTAGCCAAGCGTTCATGGCCTCCGTTGCAGACAAACTATGCGGTTGTACACCCCAGTATCCATCCGTGGACTTAGTAAACAACTCGATGACATCCTGAGGAAGCCCACCAAATTTTTTCAGGAATTCCGTGTAACTCGTATTGCGAAGGACCTGCTGGACTTCCTGCTCGTCCATGCCCTGAAAAACATTAGAATCAGAGCTATAAAAGTCTTTTAAGGCCTCTTTTCCAGCTGTACTAATGGGAAAGTGATCAATCTGACTCAAGACGTCCAGATTTCGGCTATACATCGAAAACCCAGGTACGAGAACGTCTTTGCCAAACGTCTCTTGATCAAACCAGATAGCCGGTTTGTCACTACCGTAGTGAAAATCGAGTTGCTCACTCAAGCGCTCAACATTGATTCCTAGTTCAGTCAAAAACGCAAGAACAGGATCAGAAAAAGACAGGTACTCGAGGTTCATTGTACCGCCCCAAGAAAGCCGCAAATCCCCGCCTTGGTTAAACTCGTTTCTTTTGGCATGACCACCAAAGTCATCATGATTATCCAATAGAAGGATTCGGGACTCCTGACCAAACTTTTTCCGATACTCGTAGGCAGCCGTCAGGCCACTGATACCAGCCCCAACCACGACCAGATCGTATTCCTCGTCCAAGTCAGTCGGGTGGTCGAAACGCGCACCATACCGAGCAAGCGCATGGGCCGTTTCGAAGGACCCCGGATGCGAACCGCGCAAACCACTCTTAGAAGGGGGATACCCAACGTCTGGTGATACCTTATGAGTGTCATTAGTGGATGGCGCGCACCCTAGCGGGAGCATCATTCCTAGAGCTGCAAGGCTGCTACTTTGAAGGAAATCTCTACGCGTAATGGCCTGTAACATGCCAAGTTCAGAATCGGTTTTTCTCATTTCTGTAACTGATTGGTATGAACATGGATACTCGCGGCGGCCTACACTACGGCGAACAAACAAGCCGCAAAACAGCCTAGCGAATGCGGCCCTCAATGAAACACCGCCTCAAAACCGCAAACTCCTCGCTTAATTAAGGACCTTTGCTAGAATGTCTTAGATGGCATCGCCACCTTGTGACTGAACAAAGCTCATTATGATAGGCATGAACTGGCTGGCCATACCCGAATCCAAATCTAATTTTTTGAATCCACTTGCAAGGGAGGCAAGATCTCCCAGTTTACCAGCTCCGCCGGAAGCCTGCTTATCAGAAACACCTAGCTGACTTGTTAACATCTGAATCAAATCCATCCCTACCTCTTGTTGTACTTGTTATCTGACGGAAAGAACAATTGAATTGAGCTGGTACTTTCCGACTAGCACATTTCTATTTCCAGCCCGCAAATTAAATCATCCGGCCCGCAAAATGCACCTATTCAGAGGACGAACTTTAGGAAACGAGCAAAATTAGATGGACCTCACTTGAACAGAGTTCAACTAGAAATCAACAGCAAACCGCCACACATTTTGCAATATTTGGCGTCCTCATCATGCCCTTCTTCCATGCAATGAGGACACGTCCTCGTATTGTATTGGCGATTAACCGTCATTAATTCTGCTGATACAATTCCCGTTGGAACCGCAATGATAGCATAACCGGCCACCATGACCATAGCGGCGATGAATTGACCAAACGTGGTCGCAGGGCTAATATCTCCATACCCCACCGTAGTTATCGTAACAATTGCCCAATAAATACTGCGTGGGATACTATCGAATTGATCGGCAGCCGGTCCATTACTCTCGATCAAATACATGAATGACCCGATAATGATCACCATCAAGAAAACGACATACAGGAATACGGCAATCTTGCGACGACTGCGTAAAAGAGCCGTCCCGATTATGTCGCCTTGATTCAAAAAGTTATGCAGCTTGAAGACCCTGAACACCCGAAGCAATCTCAAAATGCGGATGACTGCCCCCACTTGAGAGCCAGGAATGAGCAAACTCAAGTAGGTAGGCAAAATGGAAAGCAGATCAATGATACCGTAAAAGCTGCGAACGTAGGTAACGGGTCGAAGAGAACAGTAAATACGAAGGAGATACTCGACGGTGAAGAAAACCGTGAAGACCCACTCCAAGCCTTTAAAAAATGGACTGTATTGCTCGCTCATCGAGGGAATACTTTCCAGAAACACCGTAATCACACTAGCCAGAATCATGACTAGAAGCCATACATCAAATCGCTTGCCCGCCTGCGTATCCGCCTCAAATATGATTTGATACAACTTCGACTGAAATGGTGACAAGAACCTTTCGTTGTTCATTTTTAGAGTCTTGGGTGATTAAGGCGTGTAAACTAATCAATGCGATATTACTGAATCCCATCAAATAGGTGCGCTACGGACGTTCAGACCTTCAATCAGCTAAAAGCCGGCACCCTTTACGTTCAGCCGAATGCGAAGTAGATACATATCCGCTGTTATATACAGCGTGGATCCGTCATCGCCGAACACAGAGTTTGAAGTGCGCTGGGTCGTGCTGATAGAACCCAAATGTTCACCCTCAGGACTAATAATTAACACACCATTATCCGGGCCAGCCACATAGACATTTCCCTCTTCATCAATCGATAGCCCGTCTCCCCATGAGTCAAAAAAGATGCTACCTTCTCCGATACTACCATCCGAATGAACGGGATAGGCCATAATAGTCGGTTGGCTACCATCGGAATTGGCGACGTAAAGCGTGTTTTCATCCGGCGAGAACGCAATCCCATTGGGTCGTGACAGATCTTCTATCAAGAGCGACACAGAACCATCAGTAGTCAGGCGATATACTCCCTGAATAGCCATTTCTTTCGACGGATCGTCCATCCCGCCTTCCAATCCATAGGGTGGATCGGTGAAATACAGATCGCCATTACTGCGCCTAGCTAGGTCATTCGGTGAGTTAAACCGCAGACCATTAAACGAATCGGATAGCGTTGTAAATTGAGATTCGGGAGCGTGCAAAGAACTTTCCAGTCTCGCAATTCTACGATCGCCATGCTGAGCCAAAAGTAGCCGCCCTTCTTCGTCCAGTAACAAGCCGTTTGAGCCTGATTCGCCACCTCGGGGGGACCTACCCGTGAAACCAGCCGGTCGCAACCAAAGAGATACTGAGTCCTTCTCACTCCACCGAAAAATCGCATTCTTGGGAATATCAGAGTACAAAACAGACTGAATTTCAGGCACCCAAACGGGCCCCTCGGTCCACTCATGACCTTGTGCCAGGATTTCAATCTGAGCAGTTTGAGGAATGATGGCGTTAATACGTGGATCTACTCTTTCCACGCCTCCTATCGATCGAATCGCTGCAGAGTTACTGTTTTTGTTTGCCTCGTTACTGAGCTGGCAACTACTTAATAAAATGGAAAGCAGAATTATCGGAAAGAACTTCATTGATTCAGCCACGAAGGTCAGGTTAACAAGGCGATAGGAGATAAGGCGTGCGGCAGATTGAATGCCTTTTATAAGATACCTGATTTTGAGCGATGAAATTGCTGACACTGGCCTCCATAACGCATTGTTTCTGTCCTTTGGAATGACAATAAGAGGAGCTGATCGTGTAGCGGCTGGACATAAAACGAGCTAAACAAACTCTACTTGTTAACAGAAAACGCACCTACACGGACCATTTCCTTATTTAGATTGAGTCTAAACAAGAGATTTAATCAGCCTTTATTGATTCCAATGCGCGTTTTCCTGTTAGGTATATTGTGTTTTCTAGTCGGATCGGCCTCTTCCCAGTCCAAAGTTGGACTACTGCTCATGGCACACGGGGGAACGGAAACATGGAATGGGGCTGTTGAGGAATCTGTTGCTTCACTCCGCGTAGACATGCCGGTATCCATCGCTTTTGGAATGGCTAACCCCGTTACTCTTCAAACAGCACTAGACGATTTAGTATCGCATGGCGCAGAGTCCGTGGCAGTGGTTCGTCTCTTTGTTTCAGGAGAGTCCTTTCTTAAGGAGACCGCATATTCATTTCAGCTGGAAGCACACGCACCATCTGGACATACTATGCATGAACCGCGAGTATTAGATCTGTCCGTTCCGGTTTCCCTTAGCGTTGGAGGTCTCTTAGATGCCCAACTCATGGCCGGAATTCTTGTAGATCGGGCCTTGGGTCTTAGTATTGACCCATCAAAAGAATCTATTCTGATTGTAGGTCATGGTCCAGGTGATGACGACGAAAACAAACGATGGGTATCAAAAATGGACCACCTAGCAGAATCCATTCGCAAAGACGGAGACTTTCACTCCGTAAACGTGTCCACGCTGAGAGAAGACTGGACCGGAAAGCGCGAAGCTGCAGAGCTTGAGTTACAAGCATTTGTACGTACTGAATCAACAGCGGGTCGCACCGTGATTATCATCCCCTTCCGTCTGTTTGGATTTGGCCCATACGCTGATGTCTTTGAAGGACTTTCCTACCGGGCTGATAGCCTCGGCCTGCTTCCCGACCAACGGGTCACTGACTGGATCCGGTCTCAGTATATGAGTACTAAAGAAACACTCATCCAATCCGAAATGATGAACCATCAGTCCCACGACTAGCCGCGCCTTTCGGCGCGGCGTCCGACATTGCATACAAAAACGCCTGACTCCTTCGGCGGAACCGCCCGCGGACAAAGCTAAACTGCTACTGCCACTGCCTCTCTTTTCCGAACCCAGAGATGAAGGATCGTAAATAAGACGACTAGAATGGCCGGGAAGACAACCATCGTACCCAATGTGGCCTGTCCTGCAGCAAGCTCTAAGGCATCTCCAGTAAGCCCTGCTGCAGCCGCGGCACCCCGGTCTCCATCAATCCAACCTCCGATTATGGGCTGGAATATTGAGGATGCAAACATCCCAATAGCTCCCACAATCGACATTCCAAGGGCACCACTTTTAGGAATTTTGTCGGCTACGAACCCAATCATGTTCGGCCAGAAATAGGCGATTCCCAGAGCATAGACGATCGCAGCTACGTAGGCCATGGCTCCGGTCTGTGTACTGAAGAGGAAAACACCAATTGTAGCCAGGATAGCAGAGCCCAGAAGTACTCCTGTCTGACTGAATTTCCCAACTGCGTCGCCACCGAAGTAGCGCGCGACCGCCATGAGCCCCGTAACCAGTGCTAGAATGAGCATAGGCTGTGCCCCACTGCTAGACAGGATCAGGCCGACCCATTGCTGTGGACCAAACTCAGTGATAGCCGTCAGGGCCATACACGCAAAAATGAATAGGAATAAGGGAGAAAGCATGGCCTGGATATTTTTCGAGACCTGAGTAGACTCTTCCTCTTTCGCTTCGGGGAATTTTTGACCCCAGAAGAGCCAGGCGTAAATAAGCGTAGGGATCATGATGACCCATATCTGCGCCTCCCAACTGAAGCTGGCATCCGTCATAAACTTGGAGACAAGACTCCCAATTACAATGCCACCCGGAAACCACATATGAAAGCGATTCATCATCTTGCTCATCGTGACCCCTTCGTAGGTGTCGGCAATCATGGGATTACAGGCGGCTTCCGTGCATCCATTACCGAGTCCGATCAACAAAGTTGATATCAGTAAACCTGTGAAACTGCCCGAATAGATGGTCATTACGATTCCTACGGCATGCGCAAAAAACGCGAACTGCATAATTTTCTGAGGACCTACTGTGTGGTACACCAATCCTCCAATTACCATGGATATCGGGAAACCCAGAAACCACATCGAATTGATCCAGCCCAGCTCCGCAGCACTAAAACTCAATTCCGTACCTAATTGACCCAGGATGCCCGCCCTGATGCTGAACGAAAGTGCTGTGGTGATAAGCGCGAAACAGCTGCCGTAAAAAAGTCGCCGCTCAGTATTCATGTCAATTCTGGATGGATGATATGGGGTGGTTCGAGGTCACTCAGAAACGATAGACCTTCGCAAAATCTACACTATTGCCTACCCAGATCGCAAGTTTTTGCCACAGCTATATGATTATGGCGTCAATCACGGCATTTGAATGATCTTATGGCGCTTGTTCGTCTTGCAGGAGCCTACCGCAGCGAGGTCCCAACCACATAACCGCTGGCCCACGCCCATTGAAAATTAAATCCGCCAATGGGTCCATCCACATCACATAGTTCGCCACACAAATAGAGGCCCGGACACGTCCGAGATTCCATACGCTGGAGGAACAATTCGCTCAAGGGCACCCCTCCAGCCGTTACCTCCGCAAAGGTATAACCTCTATTCCCTGTTATCTTGAGGCGCATTTCAGTTATAGCTTGTACAAGACGTCGACGTTGACCTCGCTGAAGCTGATCACCGAGAACATCGAAATCAATCTCGCAATAGGTAAAAAGCATCTTTACCAATCGTTCTGGTAGTGCACTACGCTGTACGTACTTACGAACGGAGCGATGCTCCAAAGAGCGTATATCTTCCTCAAGGTCGTTCTGAGAGGTACCTGGGAGCCAATTAATGGATAGGTATGCTTCTGGATCGCTAGATTTTAGATCCAAAAAGTAGCGACTAATATCTAAGACGGATGGCCCAGACAGACCGAAATGGGTGCAGAGCGTTGAATTCGTGAACTCAATAATGCGCTTTCCGGTGTTGGAATGCAGCCGTATCGTCGTTGGAAGCGTGATCCCACTCAACTGGCAAATCAGATCATGCTTTTGCAAGTTCAGGGGGACAAGGGCCGGAAACGTCCTTGTGACCTCATGACCAAAGGTGCGTACGAAATCGAACCCCTTTCCGTCCGAACCGGACTTCGGGAGGCTTTTACCACCCGTTGCAAGAACAAGCTGCTCACATTCTAATCGCCCCCACTCTCCACTCACAAAAAAACCAGCTGATGTACGCCCCACATCATTAACTCGACGTGGGTACCGGATCGTAATATTTACCTTTTCAGCAGCCCTCAACAAGGCATTTAAGACATCCTTAGAGCGGTCGGTAGTAGGAAATAACTTGCCCGTTTCTTCGCGCTTGAGCGTCACACCTAGCTCTTTAAAAAACTGCTCAGTTTCCGAGACATCGAATTGCCTCAGCACCTTTGCGATTGCTGAGCTCGAGGATCCGGCATACCGTTTCGAATCTACTTTGTAATGCGTGACATTACAGCGCCCACCACCGGCGACGAGAATCTTAGCACCCAACTTTTTTGCGCCATCCAACAAAACAATGGATCGACCAGGATGGGTCCTTCCGGCCCAAATAGCAGCCATTAAGCCTGCCGCTCCAGCTCCCACAATACCTATATCACACTGTTCTAGATTCTCCATTCACTTGCGCTTGGATATGCATCCGTCTGAGTTAAAAACAACACGACCACCGACTTAAAATCACCACAGCACCCGTGCGAAATCAATACCGAGCCGAGTCTCGATCAATAAGGTAATTGATGGGACCTTTTTTATTGTCATGGTGTCGTATGATCTCGCTTCTTTATCGATCGAACTTCCAGAGTCCGGACATCGGTTTTTTGCTCGCATTTTTATTAAAGAGTTTCCCCAGCAGACACTCAGCCGTGCGACAGGTAGCCCACTCCTAGCGACTCTCCCTTTTTCCATTTGCCTTTTATGTCGATGACTACGCTTCCCCAAACGCGCAATTTGATCTTCATCTGCCCGGATCAGCTTAATCCGAATGGCGCGGCGCTGCGTGAAGCCGATGCGATTGAAGACGTCATCGTGATGGGAGAGTCCAGATCGGAAGCCACTCGGTTTTCATTCCATATCCAACGGCTGTCGCTCATTTTTTCGGCCATGCGCCACCTGGCAGAGTCGCTCCGGAATGGCGGGTTCAGGCTCGGCTATCATCCCGTCACGAAGGGAGGTGCGGATGCACTTGGCGACATCTTGCTTCAGGCCGTCGAACTGTATCGCCCGCAAGCAATCCGGATGATCAGACCCAATAGATATGACCTGATTGAGGCCTTTGAGCAGGTCTCTAAGGTCACTACTACCCCTCTAGAATTTCTGGAAGATGATCATTTCCTAAGTTCACCAGATTCCTTTTCATCTTGGGCTTCTGGACGTAAAACGCTTGTTATGGAGCATTTTTACCGGAAGATGCGCAAGGATACCGGTTGGCTTATGGAAGGAAATGGACCAGCAGGTGGTACCTGGAACTATGACGCGGACAACCGAGGGACCTTTGGAAAAGCAGGGCCCGGCCTAGTCCCAGATCCACTACGATTCGAGCCGGATGAAATCACGCGCCAGACCATTCGTGACATCAGAGAAAGTATTCCCAATCTGCCCGGATCATCCGAATCATTTGGATGGGCCGTCACGCCAGACCAAGCGCAACAGGTACTCGATCATTTTATTTCCCATCTCCTTCCAAACTTTGGTCTCCGACAGGATGCAATGTGGACAGACGAGCCATGGCTTTTCCATGCGCTTTTGTCACCCGCGATGAACCTCCAACTGATTGATCCGCGTGTGGCGATTGAGGCCGCTGAAGCAGCCTGGAAGCGTGGAGATGCCCCCATAAACGCCGTAGAGGGCTTCATTCGACAAATCCTAGGCTGGCGTGAGTTCATCAGAGGAGTCTACTGGCTGGAAGGACCCGAATACGGGCTTCGAAATGCTATGCATGCAGAGCATCCACTTCCCGACTTCTATTGGACGGCAGAAACCGATATGCAGTGTGTTCGCCAGGTGGTTAAACAGGTTCTTGAACATGGGTACGCTCATCACATTCAGCGTCTCATGGTTACCGGGTTATATGCGCTGGTTGCAGGTACGCAGCCATGGGCAATCCACGAATGGTACATGGGATTATTTGTTGATTCATATGATTGGGTCACGTTGCCGAATACCATTGGAATGAGCCAATTTGCAGACGGTGGCGTGGTTGCTACCAAACCATATATCGCCTCGGGTCGATACGTGGATCGCATGAGTAACTACTGCTCAGGGTGCCGTTTCCAACCATCAAAAGCAACCGGAGACGATGCCTGCCCCGTTACCACGTTGTATTGGTCCTACCTCATGGAACACGAAGACCTTCTTGCGGCCAACCGTCGCATGGGATTCCAGGTAGCCAATCTGCGCCGAAAGTCCCCGGAAGAACGTGCAGAAATCCTAAAGCAACGCGATGCATGGCTAGCAAAAACGCTTAACACATCATCAGGTGATTCGCCACCACCGTGCTCGAAAGGACCCTCCAATTAGGACCGAGAAGTACCTAACGACGAGTAGCTGTCTTGCTTACTAGTTGTAGATCAGTCTATCATTAATCATCTGCACGGGCCTGTTCGTTGATTCACCCATCAAGTCGTAAAACCAATCAACTTGATCCTGTGTTACTGAAACCTGCTCCGCCAAAACCAACCACGTTACTCCCTCGCTACACGGTGGAGTGGTGAGCGAACCATCGAATCGATAATACTGACGATCAGCGGGAAGCAAAGATTCAACATTAAACAAGGGCTCGATTGCAGAAGCTTCTTCCACGGTATCTAGCTCACGGCCCCAAATGGACTCAAGGGCACTATTTTCTGCTCCCAACTCAAAAAGTACGGCCAGTACAGTAAGCTTACCCTCTTCATTTGCATGGACCAAGTGCATTTCCATCGGAAAGGACTCCCCTTCAATCGTGTTCTCACTCGGAGAGTGAAAATGAAACTGCAGAAGTTCAAATGATTGATTGTCTACACTGAGCATACTCCCAGCGTCAACATTGACTTGAACCGTATGGCCCTTGTTCACAATGGAAGATCCACCATCGACATAGGCAATTTCAAGAGGGCTTAGATCTGCCTCGGTGAATGCAGATAGTTTATAGGAGATTGGGCCATACCATCTCCACATAGCTGATAATCGGCATTTAATGAAGCCCAGTATTCCGGTCCCGTAGCTCCTGCGTACGACCAGTGAGGCGACTCCGAATGAGAGGATTCAGAATGAGAGGATTCAGAATTGTTCGTACAAGAGGTAAGAAAAAGAGCTAAGAATAGAGGGGAGAGCTTTTTCATCGTGTTCAATCGTTGGAGACAGTGTAAAGGCCGCTAGCAGGCCTGTAGGATTAGGCAAGCAACCGCTGAATAGATAGAATTCCTGTTTCTAAGCACTTATTTAGATCAATTATAGTCTTACACTACCGGCTTAGCTAAGTACGGTATAGCAAGGTCCAGTTCCATATACAGATCAGCGGTCAAATACGGCTGGCTTTCGGGAAGTGACTTTTCAACAAATCCCATGGATTGGTACAGTTTAACGGCTGCAGTAAGCTTCGTGCTAGACAGCAACGACACTTTCGTAGCGCCCAACCGTTGCGCTTGCCGAATCGCGTGTTCAGTCAATCTGCGGCCTAGACCTTGGCCACGCACCTTGGGGTCGACAGCTAACTTGATGAGCTCAAACTCAACTTGCGATATCTTAACAAGGGCACACGTTCCAACTACTCGTTCCCCTTGCAAGGCAACAAAAATCATCCCTCCAGAGCTTAAAATGGATTCATTTGGCGTGTACAAATGAACTCCGTCTTCCTCTTCATAAAGATCATGGGCATCCAACCATTCACGGTTAAGACGAGCAAAATCCGAAGCAAATTTATCCTGATAAGACGTAATTCTTGTAGGAGAGTCCATGGACGAAAGGAGAATTGAGATTCAGGAAAGTAGAACGCATCAAGGCTCAATAATATGAAAGCCGGCAGATCTATGTTTCGCATGGGATCGCTGTGCCAAAGCGAGCAGTTCTACCGCCTTTAGCCGATTGTTGGAGCCCGAAGGAAGCGCTCGTTAAATACCTTTGCCGTGCATAGAGTGGTTCTCATTCGATTGAACCAAATCCCACTTATTTCCATAGAGGTCTTCAAAAACAGCAACTGTTCCATAATCAAATTCGGTAGGTTCTCTCACAAATGAGACCCCTTTAGCTTTCATTGTTGAGTAATCTCGCCGGCAATCATCCGTGTGCAAGAATAAGAACACCCTACCCCCTGTTTGATTTCCGACCCTTGAACGTTGCTCCTGCGTTGAAGCTTTTGCTAGCAGCAAAGTAGCTCCTTTCGAACCCGGCGGAGCTACAATTACCCATCGCTTACCCTGATCTTCGAGATACGTGTCTTCTACTAGTTCAAAGCTCAGCGTCTGAGTAAAAAATGCAATCGCTTCGTCGTAATCATCTACAACAAGGGCGACATGGATAAGGGATTGATTCACGTTAAATGGGTGTAAATGCCAGTTTTCTGCGGCTCGCTGTTGTTCGGCGAGTATTCGGTATGATAACAGAAAATAGGAGTTTTGTGGGACACGTGAACGCCCGGCTATTCCACAGAGGAATACTGATCAAAGAGTAAAACCATCAGCAGCAGGCGTTGCAGGCCTATGTGCGCGTCGGTCGAATCGTACCATTCATCCACATTGTGCGCGCCACCACCAAGGCCTCCTGCGCTTATGGTCACGGCTGGTATGCCCAGGCTCATCGGAATGTTAGAGTCCGTGCTTGATGTTCCAGAAAAGGGTTCGCCGCCGACCAAGACTGACGATTGAAATCCGGCACGGTAAATGGCAGATTCTTCTGAAGTCGTTCCGGTCGGACGATCACCGATCACCTTTTTATCCACTTCAAGTTGTGTCCCGGAAGCCGAGCGGAAGACATTTTCCTGATTTACACCCATATCTACTGCGCTCAGGAAGGTTTTTTCCAACTCAGCTAGGGTCGCAACCTCTTTGGAACGCATATCCACCTCCATCCAAACGCTGTCTGGTATGGTATTCACCGAAATACCGCCGCCTATCCGACCAATACTATACGTCGTTTTAGGCTCAACGGGGACAGCTGTTGCGGCAAAATGGGATATGATGTTTCCAAGCGCATGAGCGGGATTCACGATGCCAAATGCTCCTGAGCTATGGCCACCCGGGCCAATCACTGTGATCTTGTAGCGCTTACTTGCTGTTGCTCCATTGACGACTCGATCGCCTCCGGCGCCGTCAACAGAAATGAATGCATCTATTTTGTTTGCATACGAGCCTTCGCGAAACAGATACTTGACGCCGCGTAAATCTCCAATCCCTTCCTCTCCGACTGTTGCAACAAAGAGGATATGGCTCTCCGTATTGAAATCACCCGCTTCTAAGGCATCCAGCAAGCCTAATAAGGACACCAAGCCCGCTGCATCGTCAGATATCCCAAGACCCATCAATCTTGCCCCATCTCTTTTGACCGTGACATCGTCTTCTAAGGGCCAAACAGTATCGAGATGGGCGCTCACAACCAATGTTCTATCGATTGATCCCGGACGCAGAGCAATAACATTTCCCTCAGAATCGATATGAGCACTCGTGATACCTCTAGACCGAAATTGATCGCGCATGAAGACGGCTCTCTCATGCTCACCAAAAGGCGGAGCAGGAATTTCAGATATCGTGATCTGGAGATCTACATACTGAGCGTAATTCGTCTCGATGCCCGCAAGCGCAGTACGAACCTGCTCATCAGCAAGAATACTGCTTTGTCCTTTCACAGGAAGGGTGAGGACCAAGGCAAGTAAAAGCAGATAGGATCGTTTCAAGGATGTTCTAAATGGATTATTTATTGGATGCCAGATGTCGGCCAGCCGATTTGGTAAGAGCAAACGCGCTTCAGGCTGACCAACATTGTTTGTCAGAAAGTGGGTCCTACGAACACCCCCATGATTGTACCACTGAGGACAAACGGTAGAAAACGACGAGCGTGTTGAGCTGTCATAAACTAGGGAGTGAAACAGGAAGGCCAAACCGATTACGGCTTGCAAAAAGTCTCATTTGGTCGAAGACTATACTTCACCGATCCCGGGGTGTAGAACTAAAGCGCCAATCATTCGGAATCAGATGGTTCTTTTTTTCGCTGATGGTCAACAAACCCACCAAATAACAATCCAAACAGGATTCCCAGCGCAATATTGTCAAAGACAATACCCACAAAAATACCGATTAAAAGTCCTGAACCAATTCCTTTACGTTCTTCAATCATAACAAGTCAGATCATTTTTACGTTCTACTAAGAGCAATATCTTGGCGTGTTAGGCACCTAATTCAGCAAAGGTAAGGTACCATCTTATTCAACTCTCCAGCTCTCAGTCCAATTACTCAAAATCAAGGTGTGGCATAGGTCCTCAAGAAAGAAATCCAGCAGGCATATGTCAACCATTTGTACATGAGTTTTGGACTGCATGTTTCAATGACTGCCCTCAAAGATTACTCGGAAATGGCCATTGCAGACATTAAAGACCTTGCAGACTTGTAGCTGAAAATGGTTTCCCCGATCTAAAGCCGGTTCACTTGGCTGGCGAAGTGCCTACCTCATTATCCCAAGGAGCGATATCATCGCGGTCCGCAAAAAAGCATATCCGTATCTCGAGAAATGGCCGCGTTAAAATCACTCCGGTTGCCGTTATGAACTGAAAATATTCGGAAGAAGTCAGATTGGTACTGATCCGCGGCCACACCATGCCCACATTCCTTGATCCTAATACCCGTAAGCACTTTTTCAGACGCTGATTCCGGGGCAAAATTATAGACGTAGTATTTTGGGTACTCCTTGAAGCCCGAGTATTCGAGGTTGAGATTTTTGGCCCACTTATGAAGCGTACTGGGCTTTGAAGGATCGTTTTCGTCCCACGCCGAAAACGTTAGTCCGTGATTGGTATCTCGCAGGCCGTCAATAATAGTAGGCGGAGATGGTCGCGAGAATTCTAAGAAATTGACTCCGCTCTTTCCCGTTTCTTGTCCGTTAAACCACAAACCTTGATCCCGCTCGCCCTGAATGTGTAAGACAGATGGCAACGTACTGGGTGTATTTTCTTTAAAGTCGACCACCCCTTTTCGGAATGTTGATCCTCCCGACACCGAAATGGCTTTGAAGGCATAACCATCATTTATAGCTAGCTCAGATAGGTCGGGCGGACCACCTAGAACGTACGACATCAAAAAGATGGCCCCAGATGAATGACCAACACCAAAAATGTTGTTCGAATCGATATTGATTTCGGATGACACGTGTAGTTCTTCCAGCAACCTATCAACAAACACGTAGTCGTCGCGATTTGACGTTGCTTTTTCGTGCCAGAGCCACATACCACGAGCTCCGCCCTCTTCAACCTCTTGCGGAGTTTCCGGCTTTTTTTCAGAAAACGCCGACATCTTTATCGTGATAAAGTCCTCTTTATACGATTCCTGCCTCGGCTTCCAATCCAGATAGCTCAATATCATTTCATCCGTAAAACTGGGACGACACATACAGCCATGAAACAACAGAACAACTGGATACGAAACAGTATGATCGTACGAAGTGGGAAACGTAACCGAAAAATGGCGGCCGTAGCCGTTAATATTGATCGTACCTCGATTCGTCTGGTTGATGTCTAATTCCGAAAACACCAGTTCAGAGTCACGAACTTGCTGAGTGGATTCGGCCGAATCCTCATCGGTTTGCACCTGAAAACCAAGGAGGTGTAATACAGCAATTCCGATTGCAAAAACCTGGATCAATTGGCGCATTCTCTTTAGCATTTTAACGTGGCTCTCAGAAATGTTGGACTGCTAGATGGGAGGCGAGCATCAATGCTTCCTTTCAGAATCTAACCCATACAAACCGGCGCTGCCAGTCTTTGCGAGCCCGCAACCTGCGCTTGTTGTGTGTGGAGAGAACATCTAGCCTAGCCGGGGCCGTTGTTAGCTGTTTGAGACTCCTCGAAACCGTCTTCGGAAACCCAACCAAGAAATCTTCGAAGACCACCGGGAGCACACATGTCGTTAATGGGTGTGAACCTCGCGAATTCAATTTATCTTTTTCCACCTCAGAATTCTCCCCGAAATATCATCGCTTTGAGATGATGCTCGTTCGTTTCTGCTCGCTTATGGTTTCATTGCGCAGATATAGTCAATACGTTGCCCTGCTCTATTTTATAGGCGGGACATTATTTCCTGCAATTCATTGGGCAAGTCACTCGGAAATAGAGTCCGCACCAACGAGCGACGGTACAAGCGTTTCCCAGTTATCCCACTCAGTCGAGTGCGAACTGTGCAGTACGCTGACGTACTCGTCTTCAGATCTGGACAGGAGATGTACGCCTGCGTACGTGAGTCTTGAATCGGAGCAACCTACCCACCTGAGCGAGTCGGCTCATCCGACAACCTACCCTTCGAGTGTGGTTCCAAGGGGTCCGCCGTCAGTCGGATAAATCCTCCTCATCATTGGCCACCATCGAGGCCATGACACTTGCGGGTCCTTTATCATATTCAGAGAAATATCTCTGGCATATCGCTTAACTCTTGTTTGCCAAATGCTGCGTTGATGCAACGCTTCGCAACGCAACAAGAGAGATTGGACTTTCTTGGTGCAGATGAGATTGTTGAATTCCCCAGATTATCCGATTCCTGAACGGTGGCTCCTGCAATGGGGTATTAAACAGCCAAATTGTCAGCCCACGTACGGGGCCATAATCCCTCTTCCTCGACTTCATAGCTAACCCTATAAGAACATGAAATTGCTTAAGATTGAATCAATCGCCGACACCGTTGGCATAATTAGTTCCACCATATGTGTTGCTCATTGTATCCTCGCTCCAGGTCTTCTTATCGGTGGAAGCGTGGCCCCTACACTCTTCATGTCTGAGGATTTATTCCATGCAGCAGTATTATGGTTTGTACTCCCATCTGCGATGTTTGCGTTTGCAATAGGTTGTCAGAAACACAAAGATCGTATAGTATATATTTTGGGATCAATCGGTGTAGCTGGCCTTATTGGCTCAGCTCTATATTTTCATGAGCTTCTTGGCGAAACAGGCGAACGGATTGCAACGCTTATATCTGCCGGGCTTCTCATCGCCGCTCATATACGTAATTTTCGAGCTTGTAGAAACGGTAGCTGTGAGCACGATCAAGGATAATCCGAGGACATTAATCCATTAATTCCATCGCTGTATCTAGAGAGGGTCGATGACCGATTCTATGCGTCAGTCCTTACAACGCTGCGTGTTCTGGCTCGGGCTAAACGCGGAAAACAGATGTGTACCTGTCGTGCAGTACACCACCTCCATGTCGTCTCGCCCAAGAGATTCAAGGAAGTGAAAGAGGAAAAGAACATGAAAATCCATAAACCGAACCTTCGGTAGATAACTTCATATCACCTTATCATCGTCTTGGAAACCCAAAATGATCCGGTAATGTGGTCCGCGACACCGACTACAAGAAGTTGATTTCAATCCATTTTTGAACATATGCACACCACTCGAAACACACTTTTTTCGCTTGGCCTGATCCTTGCAATCACGCTCGGAATAACCTCCTGCTCAAACCAACCGAAAAATGAGGGTCAAAGCTCGGAAGCACAGCAGGCGTTGGGAAGTGGGACATTGCGCGTCGTCACTTGGAACGTCGAACATTTGGCCTTTCCAATTACTGACGGATGCCGCTCCCGGACAAAAGCAGAAATCAGAGCCCTTCGCTCGTATGCCCAAGATCTGGAAGCTGATATCGTAGCTCTTCAGGAAGTCGGATCTATTGAAGCGCTGGGACAGGTCTTTCCGCCGAGCGATTGGCAGTTGTTTCTTTCGCAACGACCCGACAGTGAGACGTACGAGTGCCGAGAAAGCGGACGGCAGTCCACGCAGCAAAAGGTGGCCTTCGCCGTGCAAAATGATATCGAGGTACTTGGAGAAACCGACTTTACCGCACTGGGACTTGATAACCCCGGACTGCGTCATGGGATGGAGCTTACCGTCTCGACGCCGCTTGGCGAAATGGATATCCTGAATGTCCACATGAAAAGTGGCTGTTTTAAGGATGATTTCTCTCGCTCTGATTCTGAAGCATGCCAGACATTTGCCCGCCAGGCTCCTATTTTGGACGACTGGATTGAAGCAAAAGAACGCGAAAAGACGCCTTACCTCGTTGTAGGAGACTTCAATCATCGCTTGTCTTCTCCTTACAACAAGTTGTCGATGCTCATGGCAGACAACAGCAACGGCGCGGAATCAAACCTCGTGAACGCAACGGCTAGTCTCATCGGGTGTCATCCGTATTACCCTGCTCCCATCGACCACATCCTCATGGGCCAACTGCAGAGTCCCGCGCTAACAACATCCCCCCGAGTCCACTCGTATGACGATATGAACCCAGACAACATGCTGAGTGATCATTGCGCCGTGTCGTTGACGTTAGAGAACGGTCAGTTACCACTTAGCACATCGGTCACGTGGCAGACCACCAGTAAAGAATACCGCTATTTAACTACGTCGACCTACCATCGAGCTTCTGAATACTTGAAGAGTGCTAGTCTTCCCACCACGCCATGGATGGTGACCATGGACATCGATGAAACGGTGCTGGATAACAGCGACTATCAGGTCATATTGGACCGCTCAGGCCGAACCTATACCTCGGAATCTTGGGCCAAATGGGTGGCAAGCGAACAAGCGCGACTCGTCCCCGGTGTTGGCTCTTTTATTGAAACGGTGATCGGGCTCGGAGGTCACGTAGGATTTATCACCAACAGAAACCGCGTTCAAGACCACCACACCTGGAGCAACATGATAGCCCTGGGCCTGCCTCTTACAACAACCAATTCGTGCCTCATGGGCCGCTCATCCAAGGATGTATCATCGGTTAACGGGGGGAACATCATCAATGATAAAGACTTGAGGCGTGAGCAATTAGAAAACGGTACAAGTAGCTGCTATCAGGCCGAAAACGAGCGCCACAACTCCTTCCCGGGTGCCACCATTGTCATGCAAGTCGGAGATAATATCGAAGACTTTGCCGGAGTTACCCAAGAAACGGCAAGCTTGGAGGCCCTACTCGCATCAACCGAAACCACCTACATCCTGTTACCTAATCCGATGTACGGTTCGTGGTAACCTCAAGAGTGTGCCGTTCAGTTAAAACCGAGCCTACTTTACATCTACGACGGCATCAAAAAGTGCCTGAACGGTAGGGACAGCCTCGGGGCCGTTCATTTCATAGAGCCAATACGTTTCCCAGGATTCGCCCAAGCTCATGTATGTTTGCATGGTACCCTGGCTTTTGTGCTCGGCAATTAACCAGTTGCGAATAATGTTATAGTTCAGGCGATCGTCGAGGCCCAGTTTGGTGTTTCGATTAAATCCCCAAGGACCATGCTCGTCGCTGAGCGTCGTCAATGGATGACCCTCCAGCATGCGAAATGTGAACGACTCGGGCGGAAACGTAGACTGAGAACTTCCTGCCAGCACAATCGGCCGATTTGCTGTTGCCATACGCGATACGGCTTCGAGGGCAAAAATGGATGCAGCCTTGTGGTGGGCATGTGTTGATGGGACCGGCACCATAGTGAAAACAAAGTCATAATCCCCATCGGCCAATACTCTGTCTAGAACGCGGGCCACCAGTTCGACGTCCCATTCGTTATCCATGACTGCGTCGGCATCAAACGTTTTACCTGTGTCCGGCTGGTCGATGAACGTATAATCTCGAAGTCCGATGATGCTTCCGCCGGCCATAAGTTCTTTTTTACGAATAGCGGGAATGTGTTTCTTGGCGATCTCTGGGTTGGTCAACTCCAGGCCGTAAATATCTTCGGCGAAAGTTGAAAACCGATATCCTCCGGCACCATTCGTGATCAGTGCAAGATCTGCTGTTCCACCGAGATTGTGCGTAATTCGGTGGATCGTAGCGGCGAATGAAGCATCATCATCCGGGTGGGCCGTAATAATAAGAATGGAAGGGCCTTCTTGTGCCTGAGCAGGCTGCATATAACTGGCAGCAACAAGGAGGAGGATCAAAAAACCAAGGTAACGGCAAGTTTTCATAGTGATTCGATGATAAATACGAGCCCGCAAAATGAACTTTATACATCTCGTCATCCTGCGTAACCTCGAGCCTTCTCATAGTGCATTCGCTGTGACTCAGTCAGGATCGGAAGAAGGCGGATATGTGCTCGCAGGTGTACCAACCTGAGATGAGCACGATTCAGCGCGACGGCTTCGAGCAATTCTCCCAAACAGGCTTCGGAAATAGTGCCTTCAACAAACGTTTGATCGAGATCACGCTCCAATTCTACTATTAATCTACCGAATGACCGAGCTTCATTTTGCATCTCGTCGAAGATCGTCTGAATCTTGGACTCCTGATCCACAGATAGACCGAGTGCAGGTCCAAGTTCCAATACGTGACGAGGACCCGGGTATTTGTTTAATTCAGCAGCCAGTGCCATCCCAAGCCCATCACCGTTTAGTAACCCCTCGATTTCCTCTGGTGACATGGACTTGATCTCTCGATCCGTAAAACCAGCATAAGGAGAAGAATGATCGTGAGAATGTACCTGAGCATCCGATCGCAACGGTGCACAAAGGATGAATGCTAGAGTCAAAAGGAAAATAAAGGGTCGCATGATTCAGGCTTACTGACGAGAAAAACTGGCGCGGAATAACGGTTAGCGGATTTGCGGCGAGCATTCACTCACCCTTTTAAAATATAACTCTTTCAGACCAGCAAATCAGGTCGTGCGAGCCCGCAACATGCGCTTGTTATACCGACAAACAAGCCGTCTAATTAGAGTCTCCAAAAACCGAATCAACCTTGTCTTGGTAAGTCGAAGCCCCACTCAAAGAATCGGCAATGATGGCATGCTCTCGAGCACATGTTTCATCTTTCAGCTCAGCGCACAGGTCAACCAGTGTTCCGTGGAGTGAAGAGACCAGTGGATAATAGGTCGACGCCAGTGCCAAAACGCCTTTTGCCTTGGTAGTCTGACCGACATCTGCATAGAATTGACCCAACATTTCAAGCAGGTCAAGCTCCATCGGAAGAGGGTACCCCATCCCCTCCTCCCGAGCCTGTGATTGGTCCCTGATTAATGAGAGAATGGTCTCAGTTGGTGTGTCAGGGTCATTGTAGAGCGATGGCCTTTTTAACTCCCAGAAGTCATAGATGTCCACCAACCCATCCCGCATCCCCACGAGAGGGATAGAGCCATGAATGTCTTGGTCGTAAAACTTCGATGCGAACGACAGATCGTTGTGTAACTTTTCTTGTACTTCAACAAATTTCTTAGCCGAACGAACACCAAGACTGAACCTAGATGAATCCGAATCAACCGTCTCGAATGTCAGCGTATCAGAAAACCTGATGATCTCATTCGAGATGGCTAAGAACAGACTGTGACCTGCGAGCTGTGCACTATCGAGCTTTTCTAGTGCTTGCTTAAGCCACTTCCCGTCATCCCAGTCAAGAGAGGGGTCCAAAGCAACATAATGAGTGAACAGGTCAGCTTGTCCGACGAGAGTGTCAATCGCGAACAACCCTGCGAATGAGTGTCCAATTAAGACTCGGTGTGCGGACGTGGAGTAAGTGGAGTCGATATGAGGGATCAACTCCTTGGTCAGGAATGCTCTGAATTCTGGGGCCCCTCCCGATGCCTCCACTTCCGAGTCATGTCGTGAAGCGACGACTGTAGGTGTTAAGTCTCTCGTTCGATTGGTGTCATTGGAAATCCCAACAACGATCATTTCAGGAATCCTGAAAAAGCTGTAGAACTGCTGGATGGCGGCCAGTCCTCCAAGTAGTTGCTCACCATCTAGCAGGTAGATTACGGGATAGGTGATATCGACAGAAGCGGAATAGCTCTCTGGGAGGTGTATCCAAAACTTCCTCTCTTCGTCCAAAATCTCCGAATAGAGATTACCTGGCGACCCAATTTGAATCAGCGGATCAGTCAGCTCTTGGGCATGAACTAAGGCCAGTGGCCTAGTGCCGAGAAGAAAAAGCAGTACAGAGACACTGAGCCAATTTATGCGCATGAGGGAAACCTTGAAACTACTTGACAACCGAATAGACAACACGCAATCCGCGCTGCGATAAGAAGACACAACCAAGGACGAAAAGTTTATCTGTATAACGGCTGGCGGATTTGCGGCGAGCAATTCACCGACCTGAAAGAAAGTAATCGTTTCCAACCGACTCAGCCAGTCGTGCGAGCCCGCAACATGCGCTTGTTATTCCGCCGACTCACGTCGAACATCCCATCCAGGAAAAACCAACACAGAGGGATGGACTTGTAGCGAACGCGCGATGACTTTGGCGCGCTCAACCCCAAGATTAATCCGACCATTTTCGATGGCGGAAATAGTCGACTGAGGTATACCGGAATGCTCAGCAAGTTCTGATTGACTAAGCTCCTGCAATTCGCGCACGATGCGAACTGATTCTCCAACGGAGATCGATACAGTCTTTTTCGCTTTGGTGAAATGACTCATGTCCATGATTATTTCCTTCGGTAGTCGTGAGGTGTTAACTCCATAACAAGCACAAACAGCTTGTCAGACTCAAATTTGTAAATGACTCTGTATTGCTGATTCAATCGGGAAGAACGATGGCCTTTCCACTCACCTTTGAGTGCTTCGTCGTTGAAGCCTCGAATGAGCTTGAGTCCTTCTGGTCCTGACACTTCAACGATGTCCTTCCACTTTTCGTACCTCTTCAGGACTTCCTGAGGAGTGCGCTTTAAGCGTTTTGTGACATTTCGGTGTTCAAAAACTTCCCACATACCATAAATATACTATACCGTATATGGTATGTCAACATTTAGGCGGCATAACGGCTGGCGGATTTGCGGCGAGCATCCATACCCACCTATCAGAACATAACAGTTTCAAACCAGCTTGCCAGATTGTGTGAGCCCGCAACATGTGCTTGTTATGCTTCGGGCTTAGTCCCTTGTATGACTTTTAAAAAAGGACCACATTATTTCTGAAGCGGAGATTTCCATGACGGTATTCATGCCCCAAGACCAATACTCCTCTGCCAAAGGAGATCCAGGCCATGTGTGATCGCCAGTCTTCATCTTCAACATTTCAACTGAAGCGTTAAGAGAACAGCCTAAATATTTCACGATTGTTGTTTCAGGTGTGATTTCGACCTCATTTGTCAATCCATTGCATCCATTGTGTGACCCCCATTTCTCCAAAGCAGGTTCTACTCCCATGTGCCAATGGGAGGGCGAGTCTTCAGAGTGAACAAAGTGGTTTACCGTATCCATTTGTCCGTGAAAGGTCATGATGGGCATTGGAGCCACAGGATTACATTCGTTTGGAAATTGAATTCCAGCAACTGGTGCTATGGCTGCAACTACGTCAGCCAGATCACAACCGACTCTGCTACTCATGCGTCCTCCTCCTGAAAATCCCGTGGAGTAGATTTTGGTCTTATCGATAGCGTACCGTTGGCCGACAGTCGCGATCAGGGCTCTGACCATCTTTATGTCATCTACTCCAGATTCATCCCTGTATACGTTCCAGCTGACAGGTCCATTCTCTTCCCTCAAATACACCGCTTTTGGAGTGAGAACTATAAACGATTCGCGAGCCGCGACTGATTCGAGATCAGACACTGCCCTTTGTCTATCCGGTGAACTTCCTGAACCATGAAAACTGAAAACAACTGGAAGAGCTTTTTCACTGGCGTAATTTGACGGAACGAACAGGTGTGACTCTCGCTCAATCCCATCAACAACTACCGTGATTAGAGAATCTGATTTGATGGACTGAGCAGATGACTCAATGGCTGTACTAACAAAGAAGACGAGGCCGAACAATAGTAGCTTTGACATAACAATGGGATTCTTGAGCGGTTAAATGGCCCCGAAGCATAACGGCTGGCGGATTTGCGGCGAGCATCCATGCTCACCTCTCAGAACATAACTCTTTCCAACCGCTAATTCAGGTCAATGCGAGCCCGCAACATGCGCTTGTTATGCGCTTTGTTTTCGATCTCCTGACGGTGACATTCGCCCTTACTGCTCTTCAAGTACCTTCAGTTGGGTTTGGGCGTTCTCATTTCCTGCATTGAGCGCAAGGGATCTCTGATAGCTCTCAATGGCCTTCTTCCTTTCTCCCATGGCATGATATGCTTCCCCGAGGCTGTCAAACGCATTGAGTGTAAAAAGAAGTGGTTGTATTAGTTCTGAATACGAATATCTACTCCGCTAATCCAATCAAGTTGTTGCAGGAGTGTCACAAAACCGTTTCTTTTGGAACTTCATGAAGAGCAGACACGTGTCCCTTTCTAAATCCGATTAATACATAACACCCAATGAGTGAATCTCCTTCCCCAACCCAGGCTGGATCCGAATTGGAATCCGCAGGTCATGGATTTGGAACGTTACCCGTTTTCTTGGCCGGAATTAGTACGATTCTGGGCGCAGTCATGTTTTTGCGCTTCGGATATGCCGTTGGAAACGTAGGGCTACTGGGCGCATTTGCCATTATCATTCTGGGCCACCTCGTCACTATCCCGACAGCCTTGGCCATCGCAGAGATCGCAACGAACCGAAAAGTGGAAGGTGGCGGTGAGTATTTCATTATTTCCCGATCATTCGGTACCACGATTGGCGGCGTAATTGGGATTTCCCTCTATCTATCACAAGCAGTGTCGGTCGCCTTCTATATGATCGCATTTGCAGAGGCTTTCGGACCTGTCTTAGCCTGGATAACGGAATCGACAGGCGTTGTAGTAAATGCTCGGTTCATCTCAGTGCCCGCTACGTTGGGTCTGCTCGCTCTTATGTTCACCAAAGGAGCCGATATGGGGGTTAAAGCGCTCTATGGCGTCGTCGCTATTCTGGCCATGTCCCTCATCATGTTCTTTCTTGGGTCGCCCGTCGAAGGCTTTGACCCAACCACCGTCGGATTGACTTCAGCTCTTGATGATCCAGATGCGTTTTTCTTTGTTTTTGCCATTGTTTTTCCTGCTTTTACCGGTATGACTGCAGGTGTGGGGCTCTCCGGTGACCTAGCCAATCCCCGAAAATCAATTCCTAGAGGCACGATCGCAGCCACGGTCGTGGGAATGATCGTTTACGTATTCATCGTGATAAAGCTAATCTATTCCGCTCCTGCCGAATTGCTGAATGGCGATCAGCTGGTTATGTCAAAAATTGCGCTGTGGGGTCCCATCATTCTTATCGGATTGGCCGCTGCCACCCTGAGTTCAGCGATCGGATCCATTCTAGTTGCTCCGCGCACGCTTCAGGCACTCGGAGGAGATGCTAGTTTGCCCATCGCGAAAGGAAACTCGTGGCTAGCTTCGGGAATCGGAGCGGTCAATGAGCCTCGCAATGCCACGATCGTAACAGGTATCATCGCCTTAGTAATCGTCTTTCTGGGGAATGTGGATATTGTTGCCCGCTTGATCTCCATGTTTTTCATGGTGACCTACGGCTCTTTGTGCGCGATCAGTTTTCTGGAGCATTTCGCGGCACGCCCCTCCTATCGCCCCAGCTTCCGCTCTCGTTGGTACTTCAGCTTGTTTGGCGCCGTCATGTGTCTCTTGATGATGTTCCAAATGGACCCCGTTTTCGCCGTGCTTTCGCTACTCACCATGACGAGTCTTTATCAGATCATGAAGCGCACTCACAAAGGCGGTGATGATCTCGCTTCTATGTTTCAAGGGGTCATGACACAGAGTTCGCGCTATATGCACATCAGGCTACAGCGCAGACGCAGAAAGTCAGTAGATGATGAATGGAGACCTAGCGTCATCATGGTTAACGGACGAACATTCGACCGAAGGAGTCCCCTTATTTTTATGAGATGGATTTGCCATCGTCATGGATTCGGTACCTATCTGCACTTCATGCAAGGTCAGCTGAATAAAAAAACCGTCAGAGAGGGTAGAAAAGTGAGGGAAAAGCTTCTCGCTATGGCTCGGGTTCAGAAAAGTCCGGTCTATATGAATACCATTATCAGCCCCTCAATGACATCGGCCTTGGCACAGAGCCTTCAAGTACCGGGCGTATCGGGTCTGGCCAATAATGCAGTTATGTTTGAGTTCTCCCAAGATGACCCTGCAGAAATTCTTGAGGAGGTGACGAAAAACTGCCAGTTTGCCGCAACGACAGGCATGTCACTACTGGTGCTTCGGCACGGCGACTATCACTTTGGAGAACGGCAAAACATCCATATTTGGCTAACCTGGAATGATCAGGAAAATGCCAACCTAATGATCCTGCTGAGTTACATCTTACTGGGACATCCAGACTGGAATAGCGCTGAAATCAAAGTATTTGTGGCGATTCCAGCTCATCAGGTTGCGGAAAGAAAAGAAGAGTTTAGTTCACTCATTGCAGACGGGCGTCTACCTGTTTCTGAAAAGAACATCCGTTTTTTATCCACCGAAAATGCCGAGCAATTCCGTAAAGTCGTTGCCAGACTTTCAGATTCTGCCGATCTCACGGTCATTGGTTTTGATATGGATGGGCTGGACGAACGAGAAGCCGGGGTGTTCACAAATCATCCTACGTTGAAGGATGTTCTGTTTGTGCACACCCCACACGAAATCACGATGGAATAAAGTGACTAGTTCTCAAGTCGCTGGGTTCGTTCTTCCCAAGACTCGCCATTTACAATCCAGTCTGCTGCAGCCTCTCCTTTCAGGTAGTGACCGAACCACTCCAAAATTCGGTTATGGTAGTCAACCTGCTGTGTTTCCTCTCTCAAACTGTGACCGGCTCCGGGATACACCAGCATAACAACAGGCTTACCGGCTCGACGGGCGTAATTGTAATACTGCTGGCCTTGACGGAAATCTACAACGCCATCATCATCTCCATGCATAACCATCACGGGCGTGTTTAGTTGATCTATGAAGTTGATGGGACTGCTTTCAAGATGGCCTTCGAGGTTTTCCCACGGCGGCATGGCCATACGGGCCTGGCCGCGTTCCCAGTGACTGAACTCTTCAGCCCCACCACTCCAATGAATCGTTCCGGGAAAGGAGATAAAGTCCGTAATGGCAGCTCCAGCAACGGAAGCAGCAAATCGATCGGTGCGGGTTGGTAGATAAGCTGCCTGATACCCACCCCAGGAATGCCCAATCAATCCCATGGCCGTTTCATCTACATGACCAGTGGCTATGGCAGCGTCTAAAGCGTGATTTACGGCATCCAGTGCACTCGGTCCAGGCCTTCCTGCTTCGTACACGATATCAGGGAGTAGAACGAAGTACCCTTGCTGGCTCCAGGTCTGATTGTTGTAATACGACCGTTCTCTAGGTAATTCATACCGGTGCAGACCGGAGCTCAGCTTTTCGTATTGATACAAGATGAGCGGGTATTTTTTGCCGGGTTCGAAGTTGGCTGGATAGGCTAGAACAGCTTGCAAATCATGGCCGGCATCTGTAGTGTACTGCAAAATCTCAGCGTGTCCCCACGCCCATTCATCCTGAAACGAATTGGTGTTTGTTAGTTGCTTCGCTTGCTTCAGGGAAGAACCGACAAATATATCTGGCGAATCATCCCACTTTTGTATCGTGTACGCAAACACAGACTCATCCATATTCTGCTCTAATCCAGCTATTTGTGCTGTTTTTTCAATGATCTGATCCACGCCATCTTCTGATACTACCGCGTACCCTGAATCTTTGGTATGCAGATTAAATGTACTAGTCCACACGTCTTCTCCTGCCTGTACCGTAACGGGGCCGAACCGAGGAACTTCAGGGTCTATGCTCACAGGTCTATACCGAACCTGACGGGCTTCACCATCCGTTACTTTCATTAGCGTTCCGGTTGCAAAATCAGCCTTCCATAAATCAAAACGGCCACTCAGATAGGCCCCCGCATCGCCTTCCAACCAAGCCATGCTTCTGAACGAGGGAGAAGGTCCGGGAGTATCATAATCCAGGATGCCCATCGCAAAATCAGGTGCACTATCTCCCCTGTTATCAGGATCGGATCTTCCTTCAAATCGAGTTCGATTCATGGTAGATAGATCAACAGCCGTCCATCCGTTGTCTTCAAAAAGCAATACGTAGTGTCCTGCCGGTCCAGCCGTTGGTCCTTGAGAGAGGCCAGCAGCAAGCAACGTACGTTCACCCGTTTGTGTATCTACTTTGTACCAATCCGTAACACCCATATTAAAGCGGAGCATCACGTGATCGGGATCCTTATCCCCAACTATCCCCCACCGTTTGGCTTCTCCAACCAGAGAAACAGGTTCGTCATATTCCGATCCAAGGACAATTACCTGCTCTTCTTCCACATGCCACACTGTCAGCAATGTGCGTTGGGCGTTCCTGCTTGACCAATACTCCTGTCCCCGAAGAATCTGATCATCATCCCAGTGCCAGATCTGAACATCAGCTGGATCCATCTCATCCAATTCGATCGCTGAAGAGTCGGCTTCTACATCCGTCTCGACCTCAAGAGAAGCGTCTGCGTCTGTCTTCAGCCAGGATCGAGTACCCACAAAGACTGTAACCCCATTGGGCGCGAACTGAATACCTCCAAATGAATTGACACCTAGCGAATCCCCAAATGAATCTTGAGAAGCAGATTCCAATACATCCATTTGATCTGGGTGGGCCAGTACGTCGTTCCAATACAGCACATCCTGAGCGTCTCCCTCGCGGTTCTCGTCTGCAACGGACCTAAAGGCGGCTAATGTGGCGCTTTCTTCCTTCCAAGTGAGGCCGGTATACTCAGAATCTCCTGAAGACAGCGCCTGTAATCGCCCGTCCCCCGGTGAAAACAGGGAGACTCCATTGCCATAGGCTGTTGAGGACTTTAAGGTATAGGCGAGCACAGTGCCTTCATCTTGCCATGCAAATTCTGAGACACTACCCAAGGTGGTACGACGCTCTGCACCCGGTTCAAATACGAGGAGATCACCGCCCACAGAGTCTGCTGGCGCCGCACCTATAACAGCCAGCCACTTTCCATCATCTCGGAACGCCAATCTTGAAATGGCCATCAGTACCGTATCTCGTCCCGTTTCCAAATCCACGAGCCCAAGGCGATCCTTAATAGGATTTTCGGCCTTTTCCTGATCTTCTTTCGATACACTCTGCCGAAAGGCCAGCCAACGGTTGTCTGCGCTGAAGACGGGTGCCTTGGCATGATCGAGCGTGATCACATCACTATTTCCATCGGTTCGGTGCAGCTCCAGACGGGTGTCTTCGTCCACTCGGGTGATGGATACAACAACCCACTCACCATTCTCGCTCAGGCTATAGGCTCCCAGGCGTTCCCATTGGCCATAATCTGCCTGAGTGAGGATAGGTTTGTCTTGTGCCATAACCTGCGTTACAAACGCCAGAGATAGTACGAGGATGGCTGATATCGTGCGCATTGAGAAAGTCTGCATCGTAATTGTACTTCGCGTTGTGAGTCGTGCATGATGATACATGCAGGAGTTGGTTTGTGCACAAAAAATGTTTTTCTGATAATCATACCATCTTCTATTGACACACATATTTTACATATGTTAACATGTCTCTATGACACACCCCTTTATCGGCTGCCTAACCATTAAACACTTCCCGGCGTGGGCCATCTCGCTCATCCGGCGGCATGATGCCATTCGGCCTCTCATCGTACAGGAAGATGACCACATCGTCGCCCTCAATTGGGCGGCAGCAGAGAACGGCTTAGAAGTAGGTATGACGGCTTCTCGAGCTACCTCACTCTGCCCGGATGCCACACTATACCTGCGAGACCCCGTGGCTGAATTCAGTGCGTGGGAATACGTACTCGAGCGTATGAACCGCATTACCCCCTTCATAGAAAGCGATCAACCTAGGCTTTGGTTCGCAGCAGACGCCGAAGAAGTGCGCATGAGTGCGCGCTATTTGGGCGCTTCGATTGGGTTTTCCACGCATCGGTCCACGGCCTGGCTAGCCTCCATCCAGGCAGGGGCTGGGCAGACGGTTACGGTAGAAGGAGATAAACAAGAAGCCTTTCAAGACGCCTTTCCAACTCCCTATCTGGCTGAGGCAGGCATTGGTTTTGATTCTATTGAAGGGCTCGAATTACTGGGCTGCACCATGATTGGTATGGCCCGGGGGCTCACGAAGCGACACTTGAAACTGGCCTATGGAAGAGAGGGTGAGCAGGTTCATGACTTCCTGCACCCCGAAGACATCTCTCCCGTTGGGCTTTTCCGCCCTTCTCCCAGTATCCAGAAGCACTTCACGCTCTATAGCCCTTGCTACGACCTGCCCTACGTCATACCCATTCTGAACCGACTAGCACAAAAAGGAGTGGAAGAATTGAAATCACATGTAGTTGGACAGGTCCGCATCGTACTCCATATAGAAGGCTACCCTCCTCAACAGATTTCACGGGTCCTTACGCACCCCACCGCCCGACTGGACGCCATCATCCGGTTCTCAGAAAGACTACTCGAAGGTCTCTTCACTCGTGTCAAACAATCGAAAGGCCGAGTAGGCATCGAGAAGGTTGAACTCGTGCTCGCAGGGCTCCTTACGGGAGACATGCTTCAAATGTCACTTTTCACCGAGCGCACGCGCCAAGTGAAGTCTGCCGTGGGGCGGGTCCATCGCCGCTTTCCAAAGGCCATGAAACGTGGCGTATTACGCGCGGGCGCTCATTTTCACGAAGACCGATACAGTTATGTGGTGTGGGACTAATTCCTACGCCGCCCACGCCGCCTTCGACCTATAAACCATCTATGATCAAACGAACTAAAAGAAACACGAATATTCATTTTGAGGGTGACCGTCCTACCCTGCTCGTACGAGGCCGCCAGCGCTATGAAGTCAGGGAGGTCATCGAGCAATGGGACGTACGGGGCACTTGGTGGGCCGGCGAGCGCCACCGGCGCTACGTCACATTGCGCACCGATCGGGGCATGTTCGATGTCTCCCGGGATATGAAAACCGGCCGGTGGTCGCTCGCCGGCATCCACGACTGAATGTCCAAACCGGCTCTCCCCTCTTTCACTACATAAAATAATACGCCTCCATGTTCGTCCATTTACATACCCGAAGCTGGTTTTCATTCCGAGCTGGGGCCTCGTCGCCAAAAGCGTTGGTCGCCGAAGCAGCAAGACTTGGTATGTCCTCCATGGCGATCACCGATCGGCACGGGGTATATGGTGTGGTACGCTTTCAGCAGGCATGCAAGGAACACGGCATCCAGCATGTATTCGGTGCCGAAGTGCCCATCCAAACACCTGGCGCACCAGCCGAACGAGATCTAGTACTCATCGCCCGAAATCGGAATGGCTATGCAAACCTCTGTCAGTTACTCACGCTCGCACATCTAAACGGCGCGGCGCGAGATACTCGGGATCGACCTTTCATCGATCTAGATACCCTGTCCACATACCATAGTGACCTATTCTGCCTCACGGGTTCTGACGAAGGCATGCTCTACCCTCTCCTAGACGGTGGGCACTGGCACCAAACTCAGGAATGGACCGGGCACCTACAGGATATTTTTGACGAACGCCTTTTCATCGAAGCCACCCACGGGCGGCGCAAAGGTGATGATAAACGTCTTGGTCGCATCATTCGTCTTTCCAAGCAGACAGGCATTCCCCTTGTGGCCACCGGCGATGTGCGATATGCTACTCCATCTCATTACTGGCGCTACGATCTACTGACCTGCATCCGGAACGGTATTACGGTATATGATGACCATCCGGAGCGGCCAGCCAATGCCATGGCCTTCGTGCAGCCCGAAGCAGAACTGAAGCGACGGGGGCTTCCTCATGACGCCCTACACCGCTCAGGAGATATTGCCACAGCCTGTGAAATAGATCTGATTCCGGGAGAAATCATTCCACCCGGCGCCCTTCTGCCCGATGGTAAGACCTCCGAAGATGTTTTACAGCAAAAGATTGAGATCGGGTTTGCCCGGCGCTACCCCGAAGGCTCCGAACATCGCGAGGAGGCCAAAGTCCGACTGCGCAAAGAGATTGGTATTATCACTGATCTGGACATACAGGACTTCTTTCTCGTAGTGAACGAGGTCATCGAAGAAGCCCAACGGCGTGGAATCCGATGTCTTGGGCGCGGATCGGCGGCCAATTCCATCGTGACCTATCTACTCGACATCACGCGGGTCTGCCCCATAGAGCATAACCTGCTTTTTGAACGGTTTTTACACCGTGGACGCAAGGGTACACCCGATATCGATCTCGACTTCGATTCAAGCCGACGACAGGAGATTATTTCCTGGATGGAAGAGCGCTTCGGTGTGGACCACACGGGCATGGCGGCCACCATAGACCGCTATCTAACGAAGTCTGCCGTACAGGACACCGCTAAGGCGCTTGGCTGGCCGGCCGAAATGGCGGTTCAGATGTCAAAACGATGCAGCCATGCTCCCCCCACAGAAACCTATAACGCAACGCACATCGAAAACATCGCTGGAGGAGCGTCTCCTTTACTCCGGATTCTGCTGGCGGCCTCAACTGGACTACTTGAGTGCCCCCGGCACCTAGGGCAGCATTCTGGCGGCATGGTCCTCACGCGCGAGCCCATGCGCCAGTTCTCTCCCCTTCAGGCTAGTGCCAACGGGGTGCGGATTGTGCAGTTCGACAAACACGATCTCGAATTCTTAGGTCTAATTAAACTGGACGTGCTAGGCCTACGCATGCTGGGCACCGTTTCCGAGGCTCGGGAGATCGTTGCTGACAAACAAGATATTACCATTGACCTCGATGCCCTTCCCTTCGATGATGATCGAGTCTATGATATGATCTGCGAAGGCGATGTCTTGGGGCTCTTTCAGATTGAATCTCCAGCTCAGATGAGTACGGGTGCCCGGATTCAGGCTAGAACGATGCAGGATCTCATCAAGCAGATTTCCCTTGTACGCCCCGGTCCCATTCAAGGTGGACTAATACACCCATTCATCCGCCGTCATAAGGGTCTTGAGCCTGTGCGCTATGACCATCCCATCCTCAAAGAAATATTAGAGGACACGTATGGAGTAATTGTCTTTCAGGAGCAAGTACTTGAAGTAGCCCATCGATTTGCTGGATGGAGCCTCGATGAGGCTGACAGTTTCCGGCGCCTGATGTCTCGTTTCCGAGATGCTACAGAGATGGAAAGCATGCGGGACGGATTCGTGGAATCGGCTATGAAGAACGGAGCCAGTCGAAAGGTGGCCAATCGGGTCTTCGATCAGGTGTCCAAGTTTGTGGGGTACGGGTTCTGTCGTTCGCATGCCGCTTCATTTGCTCTTACCGTATATCACAGTGCCTACCTGAAGGCCTACCATCCTGCGGCCTTCTTTGCTGGACTCATGCAGCACCGACCGGGCATGTATGCCCAGATGACTCTCGAGCAGGATGCCCGCCGGCACGGAGTGCGAATTCTTGTACCGGATGTGAATACATCTGGACTGCGCTTTGATCTAGAAATGGTTCAGTCTGTGTGGGCCATTCGTAAACCGTTGACTTCCGTCAAGGGTGTCTCAGATGGGACAGCCCGAAACGTCATACTTGAACGGGAAAATGCTCCCTTTGTGGGCCTTGAGGACTTCTTTCACCGCGTCCCAGCCGCCGGTAATGAGTTAAAGGCTCTAGCCCGCGCAGGCGCTTTCGACCAGTTAGAGGGCGCTAACCGAACTGTGCTCTACAAACTGCAAGTCCTTACACGCCAGTACGTTAAGAGCAGTACGAAAAACAATTACTCCAGAACATCGCCCGGCACTACACTACTCGATACGACCACACTCCACGCCAAAGACATCCCTGCTCTGCCCGGTATCACACTGCGCACCCGACTCGAATGGGACCTCCGTACTCACGGTGGCCCGCGGGTACATCCAATGGTTGTACTCAGGCAGTTTTTGAGTGATTTTGAAATTCGTCCGGTGGATATGGCCCGTCAGTTCGGCACAACGCTTCCCTACGATGAACGCAAGCCCCCCATCATAACAGTAGCCGGCCTCGTCATGTTCAGGCAACGCCCGGGTACCGCTAAGGGTACGATGTTCATTTTCCTTGAGGACGAATCAGGATTTATTCAGTGCATCTGTAAACCAGACGTTCGGGATGCACTCGGAAAGGTGCTAACTGAAAGTGCCTTAATTATTAGAGGAGCCCTTCAGGCCGTGGGACCATGGCGTGGTATCATGGTAGAAAAAGCGTGGGCGCTATCAGGAGTCATTGGCGGATATAAAGGCCGCCCAGGAGGTCATTCATTTGGCAGAGACGATCGCGAGATTGTCTTCGAAAAGGATGTCCCCAAAAGAAGCAAAACGACAAGCCGATCCGTAAAATAGCTTTGAACCATAACCCCTTCAGCCATGTGCGGTCGAATAGCCAACGGAACCAAGCCCGGATACCTCAGAGAACAGTTCGATGAGGTAGCTGCGGCGGATATTCTGGAAGAACCAGGTCTCTTGCCACGATACAATGTGACACCGGGCCAATATCTACCCGGAATTCTGCTACGCGAAGGAGAGGAGCTAGAATGGGCCATCCTCCGGTGGGGATTAATTCCACGCTGGGCCAAACCAGATAACATTCCCGATCGCACCTTTAATGCCCGAAGTGAAACCGTCGCAGAAAAGCCCACGTTCCGAAATCCCTATAAAAAGAGAAGATGTGTTATCCCGGTAAGTGGATACTTTGAATGGACTGGGGTTAAAGGCGCAAAACAACCTTATTACTTCTATAACCGGAATCAATCCCCCATTCTAATGGCCGGCCTGTGGGAAAAGTGGAACTACGAAGATAATAGCGTCGAGTCCTGTACCATTTTAACGAAAGCGGCCGACGACAAAATGGGGAAATACCATCATCGAATGCCGGTTTTCTTAGATAACGAGCATATCAGAGACTGGATAGAAGGCAGTCCAGAGGCTGTACCACTACTAATACATCAAGCGAACGCCGAGCCATTAGATGTGCATCCAGTAAGTAAAGAGGTCAACAGCGGCAGAATCGATCATCCAGGGCTTATTGAACAATTGAACACATTACTGTAGGACCCTTTCCCTACTAATCAGGGACATCGGAATTAGATAGCAAAATCCTCTTTGCTTTTCCCGGCTTTCACCTCTGCTGCGAGCCAACGGGGCATTCTACCACGACCGGACCATGCATTTGCTGCATTTTTAGGATCTAAGTACTTCACTTTAGCCCGTGCGCGCTTGCGCGATTTCTGGACACTGAAAAGTTCTTCTACCGAAAACCCAGCTTCAGCAGCTAATGCCTCTAATTTCTTTCGTGTCTCGTCCTTTTCCGCTTCCGCTCTTCGATCCATCTCATTAGAGATGTCATTCTGGAGTTTTAACAAATCAACGCGAGATAATTTCGACAGATTCATTCTTATTATTGATTGTTTCGTGGGGTTACAACTTAATAATAGTTTAAAAAAACTATTAAAACAATTTAATTAAACGTATTAAAATAAACAGGGTAAAACGACCTTAAAACGGTAAAGTGACAATAATGAAGACGTATTTCCAAATCATCTCAACTTTATGCATTTATATACCTTAAATCGTGAATTAAACACATAAATACATCACAATTCACTATTTTGGCAGATCAAGGCGAGCAGGACTCACATAAATCGGACCCTCCAATTACTAACATTGAACTGGACAACGGATTGCTAACCAGCCTTCCAACAACAGATATCATCCCTCATCACTCGACGGTGATCGATCAGGAAGCTGATGAATGGGATGAAGAAGACGAGTTTGATGAGGACGATTACGTCTTTGATGATGATGAAGATGATAGCTCGGACGACGAAGACTCGTTAGATGAAGATGAGCTGGACGACTTCGACGATGATTCGGATGACGATGACGACTCAGAGAAAGACGATCTAGACGACGACCTTGATGACGACTTAGACGACGATGATTACGAGTTGTAGACCAAGACTACGAACACTCAAGTGCCTTCTTGTTTCGTAGAGTGGCAATTTGAGCAGACGAGCTGCCTCTAAGAGGAAACTCAAATCCTAAAAAGTTCTATCCCATGATAAAGACGGCCCGATCCTGTTTTGCGCTACTCCTTGGCGCATTTCTGCTTACCGGATGTGCAGGATCTAATCAGATACAAAGCACTTCCCCATCACGCACCGTTTATGCAGATTCAGATCTGATTGAGTGGGTGGATCACCTCATAGAATACGAAGACGGCCGATTAAGGGTCGGGACGATGCATGATGATGACCAAATATACGTAGCCATAAAAACAACGAATCGGGGACTTATACAGTCGGTTATGGCCGGCGGATTAACCTTATGGTTCAACAATCAGGGCGACGAATCGAAAGGTTTTGGTCTGAAGTATCCTCTTGGAATCCGAGATGTCTCAGAGCCTGGTTCTGGCAGAGGTCCTGCCTCAGACCGCGGCGGCACAGACCAAGCACGCAACGATTTGTTGAATAAGACGCAAACGGAAATGGATATCATTTTCGAGGAAGGAAAACCCATCCGTAGAAATATTGAAGCAAATGGGGCATTCAAAGCGTCTTCCTCTTATGATTTCGGGGCGCTTTCAATGGAGTTAATCATTCCAAGAGATGCCGCTTCTGGATCCGACTTTTTTGTAGCTGTCCCAACAGATGGCACATGGGGTCTGGGAATCGAAACAATGGATATGTCAGGGCTACGTGGCCAGGCAGGTCAAGCCGGAGGCGGTCGCGGTGGACGTGGTGGAGGCCGTGGTGGTCGCGGTGGCGGGCGTGGAGGCGGGCGTGGAGGCGCTGGCGGTGGCGCAGGCCCTAATGCCGGTGGACTTTCACCAATCAACCTCTGGATTCAGGTTTCTATTTCTCCTGACCTCAACTAATCAGGTTTGATACATACAGAGAGGGGTGGGCGCCTGCGGCGCCCACCCCTCTCTTACATTTAGTACGATCTACTTAGTCTAGTAAATATCGTGAACGGTGTTGTACACATTAAAGTGACCCGTTGGAGTACGCATCCAATCGCCTGTGATCTCTTCGATGAGCTCTAGCGTCTTATCGTCGTAAACCAATACAGCCGTTACGTCTTCCATAGTACCCCAGACGGCTACCCATACTTCGGTGCCTTCTTTATTGTACTCAAGATGCACCGCACGACCAGCATATTTATCCGGTACCGTAAGGGTCTTGACGACTTCAAAAGACTCCGTGTCAACTACAAATACAGAGCGTTGAAGATCAACATTATTATTCAATGGACGATCTGCCCAGAGATGCTTTGAGTTTGGATGTGTTTTGATAAACAGATTGCCACCACCGTCTCCTGGTAGTTCGATCTCTTTCACAACAGTCCAACGACCGTCTCCCTCACTCGTCTTGATAGCTGAGATCTTGTTTTCTCCAAGATGGCCTGTTAACCACAGGTTACCCAGTGTTGAATGATCAATGTTCGCACCGCGACCAGGATGAGGAGTCTCGCCGGTTTCCACAATGGCTTCTAGTTCCTTGTTCTCGACATCAACAACAACCACTTTGTTCTCTGCGTTGGCAGCAACAAGGAAGTACTGACCAGTCAAATCCCAACCACCGTCATGCAAGAAGCGAGCAGTAGCAATCTTAGTAATCTCAGGATTGACAGGATCGGTGTAGTCAACTAACCAAACCATGCCACTTTCTTTCACATTCACGACCCAAAGCGGATCCTTGTGAGAGGCTACAATGGAAGCTACACGGGCTTCTTCCACATACTCGTCACCGTCGAGTGCATATCCCTCGGTGCTCGTTACGGAAATAGGCTCTAGTGTTTGGGCATCAAAAATGACGAAATGAGAAGGTGTATATCCACCAACAATGAGGTATTTGTCACTAAAGTCGCCTTCAGGGCCATTGTATTTCGAAACTTCAACAGAACGAGCATCAAAGGATGCTTTTCCTTCTGCAACCATTGTTGGTGTTTCCATCCAAAGGTCAATCATCGTGATTTTACCATCACGACCGATTGAATAGAAATATCGGCCTGAAGCGGAAGTACGCAGGATATGAACGGCGAAACCAGTTTCAATAATGGTTAGCTTCTCTTTGGTATCTCCATCAATAATGGCTACCTGTCCCATATCACGAAGCACGACACCAAAATAGTTCTGCCAGTTACGATCATGCTGAGGTTCCGTTGGTCGCTCGGCAACAGGTACATGTAGTTTCCAAAACGCATTCATGTCGTCTAGGGTGAAGGCTGGAATCTCTGGAGGTGGTACCTGCAAGAAGCGAGCGACTAAATCGATTTCTTCTTCAGACAAGACACCCTGGCGTCCCCAATCTGGCATTCCGCCCGGAGTACCGTTAGTAATGAATGCAGACAACCCAGCTGTACCAAGCAAGGATGTGCGTGCCTCAGGTAGCAACGATGGGCCCGTCGCGCCTTTGCGCAATGTGCCATGGCAACCTGCACAGGTGTTAAAAAAGATATCAGAAGCACGATCCATTTCGGCTCCTGTAAGAACAATAGATCCGTCTTCGCTTTGAGCGCCTGCTGAGACCCCAGAAGGAGTATCTGAGCCACCACAACCAGCTAAAGAGGCGGTAAAAATGAGTGCGAATGCAATGTTGGCTATTTTATTCCACATGACAGTGCGTCGTTAGGTGTAAGTAAAAAATATGGGCTGTTTTTTGGCCCACTTCAAATATAAAAGACAAATTTGTCTTGAATATGAAGGTTACTCTAATAGTGGAGTAACTTGTCTTCTTTTATGTTGCCCAAACGTATACTTGACCAAGATATTTTTCCATTTTGAAATCTTATTACCGTTTCCGGTCATGTTATCAACCCAGAAGACAAGGTCTGTCATGCGTATCACGCGACTACTCCTCACCACTTCCCTTTTTATCTTGCTAGGGAATTCCCTAACAGCTCACGCTCAAACTCTTTTATCAGGTCATATAGTCGATTCTGCTTCAGGAGAACCCATTCCTGGGGCAAATATCTATGTAGACAATACGTCTGAGGGGTCTGTATCCGACACAGAAGGGCTATTCAACATTTCAGTCTCTTCTCTTCCTGTGCGTCTAACCTTTTCCGTTTTGGGATATACGACGACTACGCGCCATGTTGTCGAAGCGTCTTCTTCCATGGAAATCGTACTTCGCGCCACAAACCTGGATATGGATCCGCTGCTCGTAAGCGCGAACCGAGAATTGCAGCCTAGATCAGAAATACCGGTTTCGATTTCGGCCATTTCAGCGACACAGATAGATGCGTCGGCTCCAAATATGCTCTATGAGGTATTTAATCAGGTAGCCGGGGTGCATATGGCGAGCTTGAGTAACGAACAATACAAATTAAGTATTCGCCAGCCCCTCACGAACAAAGCCTACTTCCTATTCATGGAAGATGGCATCCCGCTGCGACCTATTGGCGTGTTTAATCCGAATGCGTTGATCAACGTAAACATGGCAGGAGCCGAGCGAATTGAAATTCTCAGAGGCCCTTCATCGGCCATGAATGGTGGTAATGCCGTCGCAGGCTCCATCAACTTTATTTCAACCCGCCCCACCGCCGTACCAGATGCCACTTTCGGCCTTCGTAGAGATAACTACGGGTACACAAGGGCCGATTTTTCAGGCTCAACGGTCCGAGGCAAAACCGGTGTCGCCATCGGTGGATATGTAGCCAGACAGCGAGACGGATGGTACGAGCATAGTGATTTTGACAAGGTATCCCTGACCGCTCGACTAGATCGGCAGATTGACGAACGCACTCGCCTGATTAATACGGCTTCTTATTCCAATATGGACACCGACACGAATGGTGCCTTAGATAGCCTTAGCTACGCAAGCCGCGGTTTCAACAGCCTCCATACGTTCTCCTATCGCCAAATGGAATCCTTACGTGTGCGAAGTACAATCGAAAGAAGTTGGTCTGAATCGCAACGATCCACGCTTACGGTCTTTTTCCGAGACAATACCATTAACCAACTCCCTTATTGGCGCGTGCGAGGCGTACGAGGAAATAGAGCTAAAGCAACGGGCGAAACGAACATTCAATCATTTTGGAGTCTTGGTTTGCTAGGTCAGCAGGAATGGCGCTTTGAGACGCTAGATACCAAACTAAATGCTGGTTTTTCCCTCGATCGAAGCCCGGCAACCTATATAGCTGAGTGGATCGATGTGGACCGAGATTCAGATGGTACCTATGCGTCTTTCGTGGCTCCAGACTCTATGCTGAGTGACTATTCGGTTGGCATTTTTAATGCTGCCGGATACATTCGTGCCGAAGTTCAGCCCGTAGCCAATCTACGCGTCTCAAGTTCGGTCCGCCTAGATCAGATTCAATACGACTATGACAATCATCTTTCTACTGATGCTTACTCTAGCGCACCAGACGAAGTAACCTCGTTTAGTCATATCAGCCCGAAACTGGGTCTTACTTATGACTTCGGCGGCGGTCGAGGATTGTATTCCAATATCAGCCTAGGATTCGCACCCCCGGAAATTTCGGAAATGTATCATGGCGTTTCTGTCCCTTCCCTTGAGCCTGCAACATTCCAGTCTATGGAGATAGGTGGCTGGGCTGCGCTCCTCGGTGGCAAGCTGTTTGTAGATGCCAGTCTCTATTCCATGACCGGAAAGAATGAGATCATTCCCATCGTATCCCCCACCGGTGGATTTGTGAATGAAAATGCAGGACATACAGAGCATCGCGGTATTGAGTATACCGTTCTCGTTCTACCCATAGAAAGTATATCCATTCGACTCACAGGATCTCAGTCCACGCACGAGTTCGTTGAATTCGTTGACTTTGGAGTTGACCAATCAGGCAATGACATGGCCTTTGCACCGTCTTGGACGGCAAATGGGGAGATCGCTTACAAGCCGTCATTTCTAGAAGGCGCACGGATTTCAGCCGAATGGAATCACCTGGGCAACTACTTCATGGACAACGCTAATACGACAGAATACGAGGGATATGATCTATTCAATCTTCGAGCTGCATACCGTAAGGGACCCGTTCAAGTTTGGGGTAATCTAGCTAACGTATTTGATACGCTGCATGCTACCAATGCCGCTGCATATGCCTGGGGATCCATCTACAATGTGGGCCAAGTACGAGCTGCTACCATCGGATTACGTTATAACCTGAAATAAGCTTTTTGATCTTTGGACGTGCGAGGCGGGGCGGGGATGAAATCCCCGCCCCGCTTTTCATTTTTGAAAGGTTGTATCTTACTTCCTTTCAGGCCAAAACGTCCGACTATGGAAGCCTTTCTGGAGTTTTTCGAGACCATTCCCAGTTCCTACCGATCCCTGATCCTAGCATCAGGCCTCGTCCTATTTTGGATCTTGGAAGGAGCGGTACCGCTATTTTCAGTTAGCTACCGGCGCTTTCGCCATGCCGGACTGAACCTCGTATTTACGCTTACCACACTGCTGGTCAACCTTTCGCTAGCCTTTGTGATCATCTGGTCTGCCGACGTTGCCGTTTCCCAGCAATTTGGTGTCATGCAATGGGTTACCGCCCCCCTGTGGCTTTCCATTGTGTTAGGACTCCTCACGCTAGACCTCATTAGTGCCTGGTTCGTTCATTGGGTTGAGCACCGAGTAAAGTGGATGTGGAAATTTCATCTCATCCACCACACCGACACCCGAGTCGATGTCACGACCGCGCTCCGACACCATCCGGGCGAGAGTGTTTTCAGAGCAACATTCACCATTGGCGCTGTACTCGTAGCCGGGGCTCCGATCGGAGTCGTCTTCATCTACCAGACAGCCTCCGCCCTCTTCTCTCAATTCAATCACGCCAATATCCGCCTCCCAAAGCAGGTGGATCGTTGGTTGTCCTGGATTGTTGTGACGCCGGACATGCACAAAGTGCACCATCATTACGTGCAGCCACTAACGGACACCAACTACGGTAACATCTTCTCTTTTTGGGACCGGCTTTTTGGTACGTTTGCGGAAGTCGATCAAACCACGGATCTCACTTATGGCATAGACACCCACATGGAGCCATCCGAGAATGACGACCTAGCTAATTTGATGGCTATTCCTTTTCAGAAGTACCGTGCGCCAGAAGGGTCTAAATTCGCTGAAGAGCGGAAAGAATCCGACTAATGCAGCACAAAGCGTCCATCTTCGTCGAAGACGAGCACGCGGCGTTGCGCCTTGTCAAACGGCATATCACCGCTCCACTCGTAGGCCCAAGATCCAGCATCGGACGTATTGTCAATTTCCACCGTTAGCGAATGGATGCCTACGGGGAATTCCAATTCGGAGATGCCTACACTCAGCCCATCATCGAAGAGACCACCCGGGTTGAACGATTCCAATACATGGACAGAATCATCGACTGTAATCCTAAGCCGAACGGGCACCCTAATGCGCTCTGCCGGTCGCTCACGTCGCATATGAGGAAGTACATCAGAATCGTCTACTTGCTCGGTTGTCGTGGACGTCACTACGTCACCAGCATGTTTGAACGAAACCACAAAGGCCGAATGCTCCATTTGCGGTGTCTGATACGGTCCATCCGACAATAACACGGTCGATGCCGTTAATGAGAGCCCTACCACGGCCGCTGCCGCTCCTCGCTTCAGGCGAGACGTCGTTTTCCGCATTCGAACAACGGGTATACCCGTCCTGAACGCCGCTGCAGCATCTATGAGTCCCTTGGGGTCTGTTCGGTCGAAACGCCCCACCTCCGACATCCTCCCCTGAACCACGAATGAATGATTCTCTTAGACCCCAACACGCTCCTATGCGGGCACGCGTGGAAGAAATCACCGTTTTCTAGCCGAACAACTGGACTGATCTAGGCAAGCACTGGATTTCGACTGAGACGATGTCAGTTGCCGTTTCTAAAAAACACCACGCCACCCGAATTTCCACCCAAAAACAGGTCCAGATCTCCATCCGCATCGATGTCAGCAAACTCAGGTGCTGAAATGGCTTGGGCATCTACATCTAGTGCACCATATTCCACGAAATTGGGTTCCTGCGCGGTGCCTTCATTCACGTACAGCAAAACACCTTGAAGTTCGGTACCAATGACCATATCGTAGTCTCCATCATTATCCAGATCGGCAAAGGTTGGAAAACTACGTCTGCCCGTATCGATGCCGAGATAAGAATCTGATACCAATTCAAATAGGGCACTCTTAGCAGTTCCTGTGTTGGTCCAATAGTTAATCGTGCCCGATGCTTCGCCAACAAACAGATCCAGATCTCCATCGGCATCAATGTCCACAAGCGCCGGCGTTGTGTTCTGTCCCCTAGTTAACTTCTCGTAGATCGGATTGACTTCAGTGAACTGATAAGCCGTGGGCGTGCCGTCATTTCTGAAGTACGCTATTTCCTTATTCCACTTTCCAATCAAGAAATCCAGATCTCCGTCCGCATCCAAGTCAGCAATGGCAGGATTTTGATGATAGGTCTTGGTCAAATCCATCATCTCTTTGTAGCGGAACGAAGCCTGATTCCTATCTCCCACATTCTCGTAGACCCACATCAAAGACGTGCGCTGATTAGATGGCTCAATCTTGTTCGCCACCAGCATATCGAGATCACCATCGGCGTCGAGGTCAGCCATTTTGACGATACTCTCACTACCCACATCGAGATCACCCACGAAACGCATCGTACGTTTTTCAAATTTCTGAGACGACACCTGCTCCATGTAGTAAAAATTGTTGCGCGTAGTAGCATTAGCATTAAATGCACCCCCTAGCACACCAAAGACCATATCGAGGTCTCCATCGGCATCCATATCCAATACGACGGGCGCATTATACCCACTCGTGGCAACCGGATTATTCAACGGCCAATTCACCGGTTCACTGCGCAGAGAAGGCGCACCGCATGTACCCTGATTGCGGACAAGTAAGAGACCCGCTTCAAAGAAATCGCCCCAGAACAGATCTAAATCGTTATCTGAATCGATATCGGCAAAGGTCATCGTGTTGGCCCCGTGCAAGGACACGTTTTCTCCAACAATTTCGATGTCCTCCCAACGATCTGCAGCAAATCTGAATCGAGGAACGTCGTTAGCGTCCTGACCCACAGACTCGTAGCGAGTAATCGTACCTGTGACTCGACCGATAAATAGATCCAGCAGGCCATCGCAGTCGATATCCACGATGTGCGGAATATTCTGTCTATCTGCAAAAATCGGGGTCCCCGTTGCATCCCGCAGGGTATCCACCGCCATTACAAAATTAGCATTAGTTGGCGTTCCTTCGTTGCGGTAGTAGCGAATGTGACTAAAGCGCTCTTCGGTGAGCAGATCCATGTCTCCATCTTGATCTAAATCCACGATTCGGTACCATTCACCAATATCGAGATCGCCGTACGCGTTGGTACGCCATTCAAACACCGGCTCGCCGGCTTCGCCCACATTTTCAAAATGCATGATGCGTCCGGACTCCTCCTGCACAAACATATCGGGATCGCCGTCACCGTCAATGTCTGTAAACTGAGGTCTTGGCACATTAAAACCACCCTGGAAAGGCAGGTCCATCTGATTCCCCAAGCTATCTTCTATCCCAAACGGAGAGATTTCTCTTGTGAAACGGGGAGGAAATGTAGCCTCTTCAGATGCCGAAGAATCGGTCATTTGTGATGAAGAGGAGCATCCAGCCCCTAAAATAAGTGCTGTAAACAGAAAGAGGGATAGACCCGAATACCGCTTCATATTGAACGATAAGTGATATTGATTAAGGAAAGACGGAGTCCACGTAACTCGGTCCTGATGCAGCCCCACTTACGCCTCAGTAGGTTCAAAGATGCAGCATTATACTGGAGGCTACGCATCCGTACTCGTACAAACGAGATGCCATAAAAAGAACAGAAGCCCGATTCAACCATACCTGCCTTGAACCCGCGTGTGAAACTCCGGTCAATCCACTTAATGCGCTTCGACCACAGGCCTGCCCCGAGTATATTTTTGAATCTCAGCCATTTTTCTACTCGAGTTTTACATGATTCTAATTACCGGTGCCCAAGGCCAGATCGGAATTGATCTTGCGGATTTCTTGGTCGAACGACACGGAAAAGGTCATGTACTAGTCACTGATCTACGCACTCCCGAAAACCTGAGACCAGATCGCCTATATGATGTCTTAGACGTCACGTATATGGAATCGGTGGAGAAAATCATTGAAGCACACAATGTGCATACGATCTATCATCTCGCCGGAATCCTCTCAGCTACGGGCGAAAAACATCCTGAATTGGCTTGGAACGTGAACGTAAATGGCGTGCGCAACATTTTAGAAGCCGCTCGGCGGTATAAATGTCGTGTGTTCTGGCCCAGTTCAATCGCCGTGTTCGGCCCCACTACGCCCAAGGTGAACACACCTCAAGAAACGGTGACGGAGCCGGGTACCATGTACGGTGCGACTAAAGTAACGGGAGAGTTGTTGTGTAAATTTCATGCAACCCACCATGACGTTGATGTTCGCTCGGTGCGGTTCCCGGGTATCATTTCCCATGCAGCACCTCCTGGTGGCGGCACCACAGATTGGGCCGTGGATATGTTTGTCCAAGCTGTTAAAACGGGTGAATACACCTGTTTTGTGACGGAAGACACCCGGCTTCCAATGATGTACATGCCAGACGCTGTCAAATCGGTTCTTGACCTGATGGATGCTGAACAGGCGAATATCACGGTCCGAACTAGCTATAACCTGACTGCATTCAGCTTTTCAGCTGGGGAACTGGCCGCCGCCATACAAAAACACATTCCTGAGTTTACCTGCTCCTACGAGCCGGATTTCAGGCAAGATATCGCTGACACTTGGCCCGCCTCTATAAATGACTCCAGGGCCCGAGCCGACTGGGACTGGGCTCCTGAATACGATCTTGATGCCATGGTTACGGATATGCTGTACCATGTCAGGGAAAAAGTATCCCGTTCTGAATTTTAGACCCCATACCCTCTATGTTCGATACAGCTCGCCCTCAGATACAATCCATCCTGGATGAAATCGAAAGCGCCGGTCTCTACAAAGACGAACGAGTGATCACATCGCAGCAAGCTGCCGAGATCACCGTTTCCTCTGGTGATCAGGTCACCAACTTCTGCGCAAACAACTACCTGGGTTTGGCCAACAGTCCTGAACTGATCGAGGCAGCCCAAGAAGGAGTCGAGAAGTATGGTTTTGGGCTTTCCTCTGTGCGCTTCATTTGTGGCACGCAAGACGTCCATAAAGAACTGGAACGACGCATCGCCAACTATCTCGGCACCGAAGATACCATCCTGTATGCCGCCTGCTTCGACGCCAATGCAGGGCTATTTGAAACCCTCCTCGATGCGGAGTGTGCAGTTGTTTCAGATTCACTGAACCATGCCTCTATCATTGATGGAATCCGCCTCTGCAAAGCTAAACGACTTCGCTTTGCAAACAGTGACATGGAAAATCTTGAGCGATGCCTTCAAGAAGCCCAGGGCTCCAAGCGCATTATGATTGCGACGGACGGCGTCTTCAGTATGGACGGTACGATTGCAAAACTAGACGAAATCTGTGACCTAGCAGATAAGTATGGGGCTATGGTTATGGTGGATGAATGTCATGCCACTGGCTTTTTTGGTAAAACAGGTCGTGGATCGGTAGAATATCGTGATGTGATGGGACGTGTAGATATCATCACGTCTACGCTTGGAAAAGCTCTTGGTGGAGCCATGGGTGGGTTCACTACGGGGCGTAAGGAGATCATTGAATTGCTACGCCAGCGTTCCCGCCCCTACCTCTTTTCAAATTCTCTAGCTCCTGTGATAGCGCATACCAGTCTTAAAGTATTGGATATGCTCACGGAGTCTACGGCTCTGCGTGACAAGCTAGAGGCTAACACACTGCGTTTTAGAGATAAAATGACCGAGGCGGGCTTTGATATCAAACCCGGCGTGCATCCTATTGTACCCATTATGTTGTACGAAGCGCGTCTAGCCCAAAAAATGGCCGCCGATCTCCTCGCGGAAGGGATTTACGTGATCGGGTTCTTCTTCCCCGTTGTACCACGCGAGCAAGCTCGCATTCGAGTCCAAATTTCTGCTGGACACTCAACAGAGCAGATCGATCGTTGTGTGGACGCTTTTGTTCGTATTGGTAAGAAGCACGGGGTGCTTTCGTAATCATCTGGAACACCACCTAATTTGCCGAAAAGAAAAAGGGCGGGTCGTTAAAAACGACCCGCCCTTTTCATTATCTAGCTTTTCTTTCCTGACTTCGTTGCCGAAGCAAGTGCACATGGGCTACTTCATCAGCACCAGCGATTTCGTCGCGGAGAAGTTGTCGGTCTCCATTCGGTAGATATACAGACCGGTTGTTACCGCAGATCCGCTATCGTCCGTAGCATCCCATGATACGCTGTGCATTCCGGATGGCAGCGTTCCGCTGACCAACGTTTTCACAACCTGTCCAAGGACGTTGTAGACCTTCAACGAGACATTGGCTGATTCCGACATGCGGAATTCAATGGTCGTTGTTGGATTGAACGGATTCGGATAGTTCTGACCAAGTTCAAACGCCGCTGGTTGCTCGCTGAACTCATCCTCAACACCTACGCTAAAGGATGCAGTGGTTGTGAACGAACCTACCGGAGAGTACGGCGATATTTCGCCAGACGCTGTTTTAGAGCGTACCTGCCAGTAGTAATCACCTGCATCTAGGTTAGCTAGTTGAGCAACTGGAGTGGTTAGTCCCTCTACGAGGGTGCTATTGGCCTCAAGATCTGGACTTTTCGAATACCGCACATCGTATGTAAGCGCTGATTCAGACGGTGCAGGAAGCAACCATGAAAGAGTGGGTGCATTCGTTTCGATCGAAACATTATTAGCCGGACCACCAATTCTTGGCATAACCGCATTGGCACCTGGGTGAATGGCAAAGCTAGCTACAGCGGACCAAGATCCGTACGTAACACCATTGTCAGTCGAAACGGCCACACGCCACCAATAAGTATGCCCAGGAATCAAATTGGATATAGCAATACTTGGCGTCGTGCTGGTAGCCTCTATCGTCACAGTCCCAATCGGGTTGAACGTCTCTGTATAACTATACTGGATCTTATAAGCATTAGCTGCACCAACTGCGCCACTTACCCACCAGATGAGCGTAGGATCTGTATCATATATCACTACATCCCCGGTTGGGAAGCTTGGATTAGCCGTCAGTGTACTAAGCAATCCTACCACGGTGAAGCCACCTTGCGCGGTCGCAACATTCCAATCAGACGAGGTTCCGGATGTGTAATTAGCCTTCACTCGCCAGATAACCACATCTCCGTACGTCAGGCCCGTTACTTCGTAGTTTTGGGTTGTAAGTCCGGAAACAGTGGTACAACTAGGAGCACCCGCTCCAAAGACTGGAGTCGAACCCGTTGGGATACCTTTGCAGTATTCCACGTCGTAGGAGGCTAGGTCAAAATAAGACCCTTCCAAATACCAGGTTAAATTCTGGCTCAAGGAATAAACCGTTGGATTTGGTTTAGGCCAGGACGCAACCGGGAAGTTTTTAGCTAGACCACCAGCCACCTGAAACGTAGCAACCCCACCTTCAACAGCACCGTTCAGCCCTGTTGCCGTCACACACCAATCATAAGTAGCGCCGGGCTCAAGACCAGGTGCATCCACGTATGTTGTTGAAAGCGGTGATGCAAGATCAAACACGTCCCCTGCGGTCGTATTTGGAATGGCCTTCAATGCCGCACAACTTGCCGGAGCTGTTCCAGGAAGGGTAGGCCGCTTTGCGTAGTGAGCAACAAAGCTAATGCCTGTGTTGTCTCTCTCGGTAAACCAATGAAACTGCGGATTTATCGTATAAATCTCAAGATTGCCGATTGGGTAGGAAGGAGTCGGGGTCCCTGCCACGCCTTGCCCATTGGTCGAGAAGACGGCTGGGCTAGTCCACGCTCCTGCATCTGCACCGGCGGCTGACCAATCGGAGGTATTCGAACCATCTGTACTTCGAACTCTCCACTCGTAGGTCTTTCCTGGCGTCAATGTTGAGGGCGCACACGCTGAAGTGTCATATTGGGTACCAGAAATTCCTGATGCGGTACACACAATCGTACCCGGAACACCCACTTCTCGCACTTGAATCTCGAACGTCAAAGCACCAAACGGTCCGCCAACCCACCAACTCAAGAGTGGCTCATTGGATGGAATAATCAAACCACCTGTTGGGTAGCTAGGTGTAGGCACGTAGGCCAGTGTTTGTGTCTGGAACTGGAAGACGGAAGAAATAGAAACAGTACGATCTGTTTCATTCAAGTCAAAGATCTCCTGAGGTACCCAACCTGTTGGGGGAACTGGCCACATAGTAGCAGCCCTCCAACTGTAGGTTCCTCCCCAATTTAGCGGGGTCGGCATATCAGAGGACTTAAACTGAGTCTTTTCAGCATACCCATCAGCTACCAACGTATTATCGTCATTCTTAATATCACCGCCAAGGTGAGAAGGCATAGAGCCATTAAACGCTCCTTTGGCGTTTTGATCAACATCCAGTCTCCAGTACACGGCGTTCTGAACGGCGCTTGCAACATTCCAGCTGAAGTCGAAGTCCAGAGACGGAATGGTCAGCTGATCTTTGGGATACGTCAATGCAGGAAGCAAAGCGGGAATAGTCTTGAATTGGCTGATCTGCTTAAACGTCGCCCCGCCGGCAAGAGTAGCCGTTAGGCCCCAGTAGTAGTCCGTGTCGTTCAACAACGGAACTCCCGTATCTAAGTCGGCATCTGTAATGAAGTGATCGGTGTCTGCCGGCGCACCATTTATTAACGGTGTAGTGTCTCTCTTCGTTGTTGTCGTAAAGACCGGAGACGACAAATCACTGTTCAACGAAACATCCAACTGCAGCGTGGTCAGAACAGTCGTAGGGGTTGCGGGCCAATTTTCAATGTCCCAATTAAAGTAAGGCTCGATAGAAATGCCGGTCTCTGTATGGAGAGGATAGAACATGTCGCCTTTATAGGTACCACCCTGCAAGGCATTTGGATCAGAATAACGCATACCCACAATTTCCATGGTGGCATATGAAAGATCCATAAAGCCGCCAGTGAACGATTACGTACCAGCGTTATCCGAGGCTTCGTTTAGCGTGATCACAGCTGCACCCAACGACCCTGCATCCAGATTGAAGGTATCGCCACCTACAAAGGTAGTAGGTGCATCTCCATTAACAGATACTGGATAAAACTTTGAAGGCTGTATATCAAATGTATCAGCTCCTACTCCGCCATTAATGACCAAATCCGTGGTTGGGTTCGTAAACGTCGTAAGTGCACTCGTTGCAGGTGTCGTGGAAATGAGGGATGCCACCGGACCATCAATCAGCTGCACAATATTATCCGCTCCGTTAAAGGTGTAGATGCGATGCAGTGGCTGCAGTTCGTCTATCACCGTCTCAACAGACGTATAATTTACTGTTTGGTGTGCGGGTTGTGCACCAGCGATATATGCAATTGAGCCACTATCGAGCGTTGCGTGAGTATGATGGATCGTGTCCATATCTCCCGGCGCTCCACCCCTAATAGTAAGGTCATCACCTAGCCCTCCACCATCGATGGTTACTGGGCCGGTAGCAACGTTACCATTCGTGTGATCGATAATGAAATTGTCTGGCGCAGCAGTACCTACAACTGTAAGAGGTCCAACAGCAGGTAAGGGCGCGCTAAACACCATAGTTGGTGGTCCCGCTCCAAGCGTAACTGTTGAATTTCCTGTCACATCCTGGGCTATAGTTATTGGCTGTGCTCCAGCTCCACCCGTTGTTGGGCTTAAATCAACTCCAACGGGAGAGGCTCCAGAACCATCGAGAATCGTAATTTTATGATCTTCAACTTCACCATCTGCGGCGGCCCCGATCGGAAGCGCTGTTCCGCCAGTCGAGATTCTGAATCGAGCAAACGTAGTACCCGTTGCAGCTCCCGCAGGAATTGAAAAAGGAACCACATGGATACCTACCGCTAACAATAGATCGTCGGTTACTTTTTCACCTATCTCAAAACTACCATCTTGATCGAAGTCAAACCAAGCACTGACCTTGTAGGGTCCGCCTGCTCCCTGAACGTCAACTACGTAAGAACTGGTATTTATAACTCCCACGGACGAAATGATAGAAAGGGGAAATGTAACCCCATCTTCATCGTCCGAAACATCCAAGTCATCCGCTGTCGCATCGGCATCCTGAAGCGTTCCACCTTCTGCTCCGGGTCCGTCAGCTAAAGCTCCCAACGTGGGTCCTCCAAGAAAGTGAGAAGGGCCCGCATCTGTTGCCAAGGTGTTGTAGTTGTTAGCGCCTGTTCCAATGCCCGAATCTGGAGCATCGCCGTAATCAACGCCTCCTCCTCCACTAACAAACTCCGAATAAATAGAATTGGTAGCGACAAAATCGATTTCAATTGTTTGCCCTACGTACGGCGCGAGAAGAGGATAACCGCCGCCGCCAATTCCACCCAATGTAGACTCTTCCGTACTCAGCTCAAGGTTCAATGGAGCCACACTTTCAAGTGTAGTATTTGGGAGAGTTAAAGGATCATTTGCGGAGGCTGCTTTTCCCTTGAAGTAATGATAGAATTGACCAGTGATGAACGTTTCCGAGTGGTGGATCGCAATTCCTGGGTAGGTCAACGGAGCTCCTCGTGCAAACGGAATCGTGTTATTGGTAAAGTAGGACGATCTATCCGATGCATAATCGTTATTTGGCCGACGAACGGACAAAGTGGAGGTGTCAAGTGGGTAGGGTACACCATCGACAAAAATGGTTCCGGAAGACACATTAGCAAATTTCTCTTCAAAAATTAATCCAGCCGCACCATATTCCCCAACCGCAGCGGTAACCTGAAGTTCAATTCGTGTCGACGGCGTCCCCGCTTGGGCAACGTTGTTGATTTCAACAGACGCAGGGCCGGTAAATTGATAAATGCGGGTCTGACCTGAAGCTGGTACTGCAAAAAGCAGAACGAATCCAAGTATAAATGCAGCTCTGAGAGAGGCAACTGAGCGCAAAAGCTGAGGGAATTTGTAGCTATCGATCATGATATTCTAAGTGAGCTCCCGATGGAAATATCCATTTCAGCCTAAAAAGGGCATATTTTGCCCTTCCATTTTGCTTCGAGAAGATCTACGGTATGGTTCTACATAGATGGGATACGTAGAAAACCACTTTTTTCGTTTTGATTGATATAAAAATGTCACATTTATATTTTGTTCAAAATACGACTATGCGTAGAGTTTTGATGACTAAATTACCCCCGGACATTCTCAATCTTCCAAACTCTTGACCCCACTAACCTGTGATTCTCATTCTCAAACCGGACACGGACACTCACTCTGACCAGTACAAACACCTCATTAGTCATCTGGACTCGGCACCTCAGTTCACGTATTCGATGCACCAAATCGAAGGTGTTGGGCAGCGCCTAACGGAAATCTATCTTATTGGTGACACGGCTGGGTTGTCAGTAGACCAGATGAAGAGCTTGCCGTGCGTTGAGCGTGTGGTACGTGTTCAGGATTCGTACCGTATTCTTGGGCGACACGGCGAGGATAATCTTAGGACTGGGTTTGAATACAATGGCGTTGAGTTCAGCCAAGACACACTTCATGTATTTGCGGGGTTATGTGCCGTAGATAATGCGGACCACGTTGAGAAGATGTTCTCTGCGTTGCGGGATGAGGGACAGGTCACTTCCCGAATGGGCGCCTACAAACCGAGGACGAATCCGTATTCATTCCAGGGCCACGGTTCAGACTGTCTGCCATGGGTATTTGAGCTAGCCGGGAAGCATGGCATTAAGGTCATTGCTATGGAGGTCACTCATGAGTCGCATATTGAGGAGATTGATGCGGCACTAGAAGCTACGGGGCGCCCTACGGGTGTCATGCTCCAGATTGGGACTAGAAACACCCAGAATTTTGAGCTTCTTAAGAGTGTGGGTAGACAGAACGAATATCCCGTCCTATTTAAACGAGGCTTCGGGATTACGCTCAACGAGAGTTTGAATGCAGCCGAGTATTTGGCCAGTGAAGGAAATCATAACGTAATCTTTGCACTTCGAGGCATGAAAAACCAAGGTGGCGACCCCCATCGAAACATGGTAGACTTTACGCACGTCCCCGTGGTGAAGCGTCTCACGCGTATGCCGGTATGTGTAGATCCCTCCCATTCCGTGGGGTCACGGGACAAAGCTCCCGACGGACTCCTAGACGTCTTTCATGCCACGGCTCAAGGCGTGATCGCTGGCGCCAACATGGTGCTTGTAGACTTTCACCCAAAACCAGCCAAAGCGCTCGTAGACGGTCCGCAGGCACTCCGCATGAATGAACTAGGATGGTTCCTAGAGGACGTTGCTATCGCACGCGAAGCGTATGAGAAGAGGTCCCGCCTCAGCGCTCGTCAGTAATCAGACGCCTGCTCGAACAAATACATCGGTAACCATTCCTTGCGCTTCTTGCTGAATACGTAACAGGTGATCCGCACCCCGAAAACTCTCGGCGTAGATCTTATAGATATCTTCCGTCCCAGACGGACGAGCGGCAAACCACCCGTTTTGAGTGGTCACTTTCAGTCCACCGATAGCCGCTCCGTTTCCTGATGCGTGCGTGAGTCGCTCAAGGATGGATTCACCAGCCAGAGAATCGGCCGACACATCTTGTGCCGACATGGAGGACAGGACAGCTTTCTGTTCTCTGTTTGCGGGCGCATCGGTGCGGGCATAAATGGGTGCGCCGTGCAGGGCCGTTAGTTCGCCATAGCGCGCTCCAGGGTCCGTTCCTGTGGTCGCCGTGATTTCGGCCGCTAGCAGATTCAAAATGATTCCGTCTTTGTCGGTGGACCAAGGCAAGCCATTTCTACTCAGAAAGGAAGCACCAGCACTCTCCTCCCCTCCAAAACCAAGCGAACCAGCGAGCAGTCCGTCTACAAACCATTTGAACCCAACAGGCACCTCGATTACCGATTTGCCAATGGCAGCCACAACACGGTCGATGATAGAAGACGAGACCAATGTTTTGCCAACTGCCTCCGTGCCTTTCCAGTTTTTGCGATGGGTGAAGAGGTAGTCAATGGCCACAGCCAAATAGTGATTGGGATTCAACAACCCGTGACCTGGGGTTACAATTCCGTGTCGGTCAAAATCCGGATCATTTCCAAACGCAATATCGAAGCGATCTTTCATCTCAATCAAACCCGCCATGGCATGCGTGGATGAGCAATCCATGCGCACCTTCCCATCTCTATCCACACGCATAAATGAGAACGTCGGATCTACCCGCTCATTCACAACCGTCAAGTTCAATCCATAGTGTTCTGCAATGACCGCCCAGTAGTAGGTGCCGGCCCCGCCAAGAGGGTCCGCTCCAATGCGTACATCTGCCTGCCGAATGGCCTCCATATCGACTACGTCATTTAAGCCCGTTATATAAGGCATCCGAAAGTCCATGGCTCGAATCGAATCACGCCCTTTTGCTGCGCCTAACCCGATCCGTTTAATACCCTTCAGTCCTGCTTTTAAATACTGATTGGCTCGGTCTTCTACCCAAGCCGTAATCGACCCATCGGCCGGGCCTCCTGAGGGTGGATTGTATTTAAACCCGCCATCTCGGGGCGGATTGTGAGACGGAGTAACTACAATGCCGTCCGCGCCGCCTTTCCCTTCCCGGTTGTATCTCAAAATAGCATTCGAAATAACGGGGGTTGGCGTGAACCCGTCGTTTTCTTGATACCGAACCTCCATCTCGTTTGCAGCCAGTACTTCCAACGCTGTGTCCGTAGCCGGTCCAGAGAGTGCATGGGTGTCTTTACCCAAGAAAAGAGGACCATCAATGCCATTGAGAACTCGGTAGTCACATATCGCTTGGGTTGTTGCCAGGATATGGTTTTCATTAAACCGCGTGTCGGAAGAGGACCCCCTATGACCCGAGGTACCAAAAGAGACCGCTTCATCGGGATCTTCTGCATTGGGTTTAAGACGGAAATAGTCTCCAATTAAAACATCTGGGTCAATAATTAACTCAGGAGGAACAGGCTTTCCGGCGAAAGGGTGGTCTGGCATCAGGTTACGGCATCAAATTATAATGTGGCGTCTCGGAATCTAAGGTTCAGCATGGTGAACAGGAATAGAATTAGATTGAATGCCCTTTCAAATTGCCCTAATGAAGTGAGCACCCTACTTTTAAGACTCACTTCAAACCGATGGACGCACGTGGATATATTAGGAATTGATATTGGCGGGACAGGAATCAAAGCGGCTATTGTGGATACGAGCACGGGTGCTTTGAAATCAGAGCGTCACCGTATCCGAACTCCCGAAAGTGCAACTCCTCAAGCTGTTTCAGCTGTGGTCGTTGAAATGATGGATCATTTCAAGTGGAACGGTCCCATAGGCTGCACCCTACCAGCGCGAGTCGAACATGGAATTGTACATACGGCGGCCAACATCCATGCGGATTGGATAGAAACAGAGGTCGACAGCTTATTTTCGATCGCCACTGGTCAGAAAGTTACTGTCTTGAACGACGCAGATGCAGCAGGTTTGGCCTCGGTTACCTTTGGGGCCGGAAAAGGTCGGATGGGGACGGTCTTTTTTATTACCGTAGGTACTGGAATCGGCTCGGCCATGTTCTTAGATGGAAAACTCGTTCCGGGGACCGAGTTGGGGCATCTTCAACTCAAAGGGCGTTCGGCTGAGCTCTACGCATCAGCCCGTGTAAAAAAGGAAAAAGAGCTAACTTGGAAAAAGTGGGCCAAGCGTTTCCAGAAATACCTTCACATGTTAGAATTCCTCTTCGCTCCCGATGCCATCATCGTGGGTGGCGGCGTCTCTCGTCCGGCTAAAATTAGGGAGTATGCGAAGTATCTGAACACCAATGCAGAGTTACTCTTCGCGACACTTGAAAATGAGGCAGGCATCATTGGGGCTGCTTGCGCCGCTGCTGTTAACGACCAAAATTAGACGGGGCAGGGCACCCTTTTGCTCGGCCTATCCCTAGTGAATGATCTCAACAAAATCGGGCACGACCAATGTCGATGGGAATCTTCGTTTCATTACCTCACTCAATGGTGCTGCTTCGTCCCGCGTCCTGAACGCTCCGATTCGAACCCGATAATAGGGCTGTCTATACAGGCTAATAACCTCTGAGGAAGAAAGGAGACCCAACTCGGCCAACTCCTCTTCTGTTTTCGAATTCAACCATCGTCTTAGTGATTCTTCGGCATTGATGGCTTCAATTCGGTCGACTGATGAAAACACCTGGACTCTAAACCCTTCCACTTCCTCAACGACACCATCATCTGCTGAGCTGGTCATCAAGATCTCGGGTACATCATGTACGATATCCTTGTCCGTCACGACTGGGGGATCCGGGAAGTTGGCCGGATTAATCTGCTCCACTTCTGACCAATTACTTGGCCCCACGACCACTACTTGAGGAGTTATATTTACAACGGGTTGGGAGGAACTGCACCCTACTAAAAGTAGGAGGAGGAAAAGGCTACGATACATCTTTCGCATGATCAATAGTCCGAATTGCTGGTAGTCCCTTTGAGAATGGCTACCGACGCACTGGCACCAATTCGCGTTGCCCCGCTCGCAATCATGAGTTCCGCATCTTTTCTGGACCGCACGCCTCCGGAAGCCTTGATGCCCATACGCGGACCCACGACTCGTCTCATCAAGGCGATATCCGCGGCGGTAGCTCCTCCTTTTGAAAACCCAGTTGACGTTTTTACAAAGTCAGCACCCGCATTTTGAGACAAAACAGATGCGATTACCTTTTCTTCATCCGTGAGCAGAGCCGTTTCAAGAATTACTTTAGTAATAATGTGTTTCCCACTAGGTTGAGTCGTGGACGCCGCTCGCGCGGCGTCCACGACCGCACGAATATCTTTTTCGACGTACTCGTGATTGCCGCTTTTCAGCATACCCACGTTAATGACCATATCCACTTCCGTAGCTCCATCTCGAATAGCGGTTTCCGACTCAAGTGCCTTAACCGCCGTCGCGCTCGCACCGAGCGGAAAGCCGATGACCGTACAGATGGCTACGGGCGACCCTGCAAGCAATTCCGAAGCCAAGCGCACGTAACACGGATTCACACACACGGATGCAAAGCAATACTTGGATGCCTCTTCGCACAACTCTCGGATCTGAGCCTCCGTTGTTTCAGGCTTCAATGCGGTATGATCAATCATACGTGCGAGTGGAGGCGCCAATTCGCAGGATGAAAAGCTGTAGCGCTCGGGTTGGTCCACACAGACGCCGAAACGACAAGCTCCGGCATCCACCATATGATTAAGGGCATGCGGACCAGGTCCTCGTTGGGGAGCCGTCGCATCGTATCGAGCTTGCAGTCGCTCTATAATTTTATGTTTTTCCTCTGGTGTCATCTGCTTAAGATACGCTGAGCGCCTAACATTATTGCGTTGATGTTAAAGTACTTCGGGAGCACTTTTGGGTACAATTACGCGGAGTGAATTCGCTACAACGCTAACCTCAATGGAACGTGCTTCCAGCGACTGCACTTCACCATCGGCGTGGATAGGCAAGCCCCGGTCCGTGTCTATCAGCATTTTTTCCAATTGATGATAATTGACTTCCTTCATGGTAAGGTGCTTCCCCTCTCGCGTTGCCGGTAACAAGGAAAGCGATCTCATGATGGAACAGTTCTCCACTACACACGCATCTACTCGTCCATCAGAAACCAAGGCCTTCGGATTGATTGAATAGCCGCCACCAGAATCCTGGGCATTTCCAATGGTGGTGAACATCATTCGACCAGAAAAAATGGGCTCCTTCCCATTCGACAGATTCCAAACAGTCGCTCCCGAGGATATCCACGATTTCAAGGCAACTAGAATGGATACGGTATATCCAATCCCGAACGGCCATCCTTTATACTTGGGCGCGATAACCGCACAGAATGCGTCAAAACCTACTCCTAACGCGTTTATAAAGCGGCATTCGCGTGTCTTACCCTCTTCTTTCCACCGGCTATATCCGGTGTCTACGGTCCTCAGGGTTCCAGTAGATAGGGCGCTGATGGCTTCCTTCCACTCCATGGGCATTTTTAAGGCTCGTGCAAAATCATTCCCAGAACCTAACGGAAGTATGCCCATCGGAACACGTGACCCCACTTCGACGAGACCTGTTCCCACTTCGTGAACCGTTCCATCTCCCCCGACCGCCAAAACGAGGTCCACCTCCGCTCCTAATTCCATAGCCAACTCTCTGGCGTGCCCCTTGTACTCCGTGCAATGAAACCGCACCGACCCAAAGGTCGCGTGCAGCTCATCCTTGAGGTTGGGTTCTAGATGAGCCAGCCTGCCGGTTTGCGCGGCAGGATTAAAGACAACAACTACGTTTCTAAATTGAGACATGGTGGAAACTACGATCTTCTAGAACAATTATGCCCCATCATCGAAACAGAACCCTATCTTCTGATTCCTTTTCTCAGGTCAATCAACTAAATCTGCTTTTGGCTATGCGGCGTGCGCCCATTGTTGCGTTCCTGTTTCTAACATTGCTGACTTCCTGCGCACTGTTCGACAAACCCCAAACAGCTGCCGAAAACGGTGAAATTCAGCTGGTGGACGGCCTAGGACGCTTGTTTGCATTCAATGAACCTGCACGGCGGGCCGTTACAATTGCTCCGGGAGCCACGGAAGTTGTGTTTGCGGCAGGTGGCTTTGATCGGCTCATTGGCGTGAGTAACGTGGATGATTTCCCACAATCAGTGACATCCCTACCTCAATTTTCTGTTTTGCCCATGGACTTCGAGGCCATTGTGGCGCTCGAGCCAGACCTAGTACTGGCCTCCTCCCAAGTGAACGACCCACACAACGCCGACATGTTCGACGAGCTAAACATTCCCGTTTTTTACCTGGATGCCTCTTCTTGGTCCTCGGTACACGCCTCCATTCGAAACGTAGGAATTCTGCTAGGCACAGAGCCCCAAGCCATAGCGGCCCAAACTGCGCTGGATACTCGAGTGGAAGACCTCAAAAAACGGACGACCACTCTGGCTGATCGTCCCAGGGGAATATTCTTGGTTAGTAATGTCACCAGTTATTCGTTTGGTGCTGATTCCTACGTCCAGGATGTCTTAGACTGGGCTGGTATCGAATCGCTCACCAAGGATCACGAGAGCCCAGCACCAGTTTTGTCGGATGAATGGGTACTAATTGAGGATCCCGACGTTATTATTGGAACGTTTCCGTCTGATTTCACACCAACAGATTTACCCCAGCACCATGCTTCGTGGGAGCGGTTGCAAGCCGTAGAAAAAGGAACTGTTTTTTCGATCGAACCGAACCTCATTTCTAGACCGGGACCGCGAAACGTTGACGCAGCCTACCAGATTGCCAAACACGTCCATCCTCAACTCTTCATTACCCTGACCGATTCGATTTGAAACGGCAGCATGTCATATTACTAGTTCTCCTGATGACCATACTGCCTGCCTTGGCCGTATCCATCGCCTTTGGGTCCATATCCATCCCCGTGGCGACCACCTTCTCCATGCTGCTAGGGAACGGAGCAGGTGTAGAGGAGACGTTGAAAGTGATCATTTTACAGCTGCGACTACCCAAAGCCATTGCTGCTTTTTTCGTTGGAGGTGGCCTCTCGCTGGTTGGAGTCGCGATGCAGGCTCTGGTCCGAAATCCGTTAGCCGAACCCTATGTGCTAGGCGTTTCGGGAGGTGCCTCTGCTGGTGCGTCCCTGTTTTACCTCGGTCTGGTACCGACCCTGATTGCCACGCAGCTAGACCTTGCCTTTGCCTCTTTTTTGGGTGCCTTACTCTCCATTAGTATGGTATACCTTGTTGCTCGATCCTCTGGCAGCTTGTCCGTTTCCCGATTGCTACTGGCCGGAGTAGCCATGGCCTCGTTCATGGCTGCCATTTCATCCTTTGTTTATTTCGCCACCCCAGATTTGAACCGCATGAGGTCTGTCCTCTTCTGGCTCATGGGTTCTTTTTATCATATTACGTGGGCTGATTTACCAGCAGCCATTGCCGTTACGCTTGCGGGTGGCGGCATCCTACTCGGTCTTTCTCGGTCGTTAGACGCCATGCTCATTGGCGAAGAACCCGCGCAATCCCTTGGTGTACCCGTTGAATCGGTGAAGAAAATTCTCATCGTGCTTTCTGCGTTAGTCACCGGTACGTTGGTCTCTGTTTCAGGAGCTATCGGGTTTGTGGGGCTCATCATACCTCATTCTGTGCGGAGTCTCATGGGCGTAAATCATCGATATGTACTTCCTGGTTCGTTCTTGGCAGGTGGCATTTTTCTGGTTTTAGCAGACACCCTGGCTAGGAGTATTCTTCCCGGCCAACAACTGCCCGTAGGAATTGTAACGGCCATTGCCGGTGTACCCTTCTTTTTATTCCTTCTCCGGCGAACAGACTATCAGTTCAAATAATCTCGCCAGAACCTGAATCGTAACGCTTCTCAAGCGTATTTTTAGAACATGCAGCAGACAGAATCCGAAGAACCACCAGCACCGCCCGTCGGAAAACTGACCCTAAAAGGGATCCAGCGACCCATTAATGCGGAACTGACCCATTTCCGAGCCTATTTTCGGGATGCAATGAAGTCTGAGGTCTTTCTGCTGGACCGCGTCATCCAGTATTTGCTGAAACAGAAAGGGAAGCAGATGCGCCCTATTCTGGTTCTTCTCTCTGCTCGAGCATGCGGCGGTGTAAATGAATCGACCTACCGAGGCGCAGCGCTTGTAGAATTGCTACACACGGCCACCCTGGTGCACGATGATGTTGTAGATGATGCGGATCGACGCCGTTCTGTGTTTTCCATCAGGGCGCTATGGAAAAACAAAATAGCCGTACTGCTAGGCGATTTCCTGCTTAGTCGTGGTCTCCTGCTCGCACTCGACCACAAGGATTACCAACTCCTGCATATCGTTTCAGATGCCGTTCGACGCATGAGCGAAGGAGAACTCCTCCAGATTGAAAAGGCCCGAAAGCTGGACATCGACGAGGAGACCTACTTTCGCATCATTTCGGATAAAACCGCATCTCTCCTGGCCGCTTGCACCATGTCTGGAGCCGCATCGGCTACCGAGGATGAACATATTCGAGAACGCATGAAAGCGTTTGGTCAGGCCTTGGGCATGGCCTTCCAGATTCGGGATGACCTATTCGACTTTGGCGTTACCGATGTAGGAAAACCTCTCGGAATCGATCTGATCGAGAAAAAAATGACGCTCCCCCTCATTTATTCCCTTTCGCGGTGTAAAAAGGCAGACCGGAAGCGCCTTATGCGTCTAGTCCGGAAAGACCAGAAGTCTAAAGAAGACATTCGGACGGTGACTCAATTTGTTACTGAGCAAGGGGGAATAGAGTACGCCACCTCCGCCATGATGGAATACGCTAACGAAGCGAAGCAAGAATTGGAGATTTTACCGCCATCGCCAGCCAGAGATGCACTCAGTGATCTGGTAAGCTTTACGGTTACGCGGCAGAAGTAGACGTCGTTCTTTTCAAGAAAGCGATGGCTATTTCATTGAAGACTTCGGGACGCTCAATATTGCAAACATGTCCCACCCCATCAATCACTTGCAGATGCGAATTAGGTGTCCGAGCTACTACCTTCTTGGCCGGCGGTAAAAACATGTAGTCTCGGCTACCCATCAGATAAAGAGAGCGCATCTTGGACTGAACAGAGGCCCATTTTTGCAATTTTCTACTCACCGAAGGAATGAGCCCAAGCCACCTTCGAAATTCCTCTGGGGCAACCCGGCGCGATTCCCTGATAAAAACCTTCCGAGCCTCAGCGGCCTTTTTACCCGGCATAATGATCCAGGCGAAAATTGCGTACAGCGTTTCGAACGGGACGAGATATTTAAGCGACTGACCTGCAACAATCAGAATTCTGGCCCATTTCGTGAATCCGGCAACCGCACCAGCATACACAGCGGACAAAGCCCGCTCGGGAGCCATTTCGACTATCGTTCGAATGAGAATAGTACCCAAAGATACGCCCACAAAATGAGCCGACTTAATGGATTCCTTATCCAGCACCTTCAAAACATCTTGGCTGATGGCTTCTATCGAGTAGGCTCCCTCGCCGTGATAGTCATTCGACCTTCCATGGCCCCTCAGGTCAACCAAAAGCACATTAAACTCCTTCTGAAAAGCTCGAAGTTGCTTAAACCAGACAGCCGAGCTGCCCCCTGCGCCATGCACAAAGACCACCCATTCGCTGGATTGTGATGCTGCAAATATTTTGTAGAAAAGCATGAAAACTCCTGTTTCAGAAGACACGGTATACGGATAGATTCCAGTCTGGTTGTCACTCCATCACCTCCTGCGCAGATTTTTCACTAGAGAGGCACCTTTTTTTTGGCTCTAAAGCTGCTGACCCCGATTTTGAAGCATGGCAACAATACATACTTTTTTTGCATCTCGGTTTGGAGATGCGCCAGATATCGTGACTTCTGCCCCAGGCCGCATTGAGGTCTTGGGAAATCACACGGACTACAACGGAGGAACGGTTGTAGGCGGCTGTATCGAAAAGCGACTTTTCGTGGGGATCACTAAGCGGACAGACAAGACCATTCGCTTAACTAGTTCTGACCCGCTGTCATTGGATACACCGGTGGTTTCTTCCCTCTCGTCCTACGCAACGGATGATCTTCCCGATTGGACCAAGTACCCACTTGGCATTCTCGACGAGTTGCTAATGAGTACCTCATTGGACGCTGGTTTTGATCTGGCCGTGCATTCTGAAATTCCGACCGGCGAAGGACTATCTAGTAGCGCCGCCATAGAGTTGGGTACGTGTCTGGCGTTGGATGCTGTCTTCGATCTTTCCCTCCATCTCAATCAGATGATTGGCCTCTCCCACCGAGCGGAAAACCGTTTTGTAGGCGTGCCCTGTGGGTTGTTAGACCAAACGGTGGTTGGGCGAGGAAAAGAAAATGCACTCGTGGTGCTGGATGCCGGATCGGGGCTGCATCAGGTTCTCCCAGTTGGAGCTTCGTTTCGGCTCGTGGTGTTTAGAACCCACATTCGACATGAGCTGCAGCATTCACCTTATGAGGTTCGACACCGTGAATGTCGGGACGCTATAATGAGTCTCGAACGTCTCATTCCAGGCGTCAGACATTTGGCACGTCTGCACCCGGCAGATATCTCTGCGTACGACATCGTGTTAAATGAAACGCTCGCCCGCCGCGCGCGCCATGTGGTCGAAGAGCAACGGCGTGTCGGCCAGTTTCTGAAAGCACTGAATGAGGCGGATTTACGCGCGGCGGGCAGCCTCCTGTCCGCATCGCACGAAAGCTCAAAAAGCCTTTTCGAAAACTCCACTCCCGAAATGGATTTTCTAGTTGCTGCGCTTTCAGCAAATGAACAAGTCTACGGCGCCCGGCTTTCTGGAGCGGGATGGGGCGGCGCCGTGTTAGCCCTTGTGTCAGATTCATTTCTAGACAGCGACGCAAACCGTCTGGCCGACGTTTACCAGGCAACTTTCGACGTGCGACCCAAGTGGTGGAGAACCACTCTCCATGAAGGGGCTAGGCGGGAAAGCCATTGATTTCTCTATCCGCTGAAACGTTTAGCGTGCAAGTACAACTCATCTGGAAATACTGCTGTTTCCGGCAACCACATCCCCTACTTAATGTCCAAATCAGACGAAAATCAAGCAAAAAGACCAAAACGATCTTGGAAACGCACAGCCTTAGAGTGGGCTGGCCTTCTAGCCATTATCGCATTTTTCAGGTATACGGACCAGGGAACGGTGGTTCAGAGCTGGTTACAAAGAGGGCTGTTAGCCACGGGCATCATGCAAGCCGATGTGCGATATGCTGAGAATCATGATGAGCCTGCAAACTTCAACTTGAAGCTGACTACGCTCGAGGGAGAACCAGCACTTCTGAGCGATTATCGTGGCAAGGTCATATTTCTGAATTTCTGGGCTACTTGGTGTCCTCCTTGCCTAGCTGAGATGCCGTTCATTCAGTCCTTGTACGAAGATGTCGCAAGTGAAGACATCGTTTTTGTGATGGTTTCCACGGATGAAGAAGTGGAAACGGCTCAACGGTTCATCGATGCGAAGGGGTACACACTACCCATATACAGACTAGCAGGGCGCGTTCCTGCCCAGTACGATGTGCGGACTCTTCCCACGACCTATGTCATTTCGCCGTCTGGAAACATGGCAACGGTCCATGTTGGAATGGCTAACTACAATACGCGCGGGTTTCGAAAATTTCTAAAGCAGATGTCTGTTACCAGAGTCTTAGAAGACATTTAGTCTTGGTCTCTGAGATAAGCATCCGTTCCATCTAGCCAATCCTGTCTAGGTGGGCTAAAAATATCAACATCGAGCGTGTCTTCGAGAGCCTCGGCTTTGTGCCAAACGTTGGAAGGGATATGAAGAACTTCTCCTTCATTCACATCCACTACTTCGGACAGGTCTTCTCCAAACCAGAAGCGCAGCTTCCCTTTTAGTATGTAGGTAATCTGCTCATTGTCGTGCTGATGCAACGGGACAATAGCCCCTTTATCTAAGTAGACATGCGCCAGCATAACGCGATCCCCCGTTACTAGCTTTCTTCCAATTTTGGGCGAGAGGGCTTCGAGTGGTATTTCATCCCAAGAGACTTTAGAAACTGAATCGGTAGACATAAGAATCTGATTTGATTGGAGGCATAATTGAAAGTATAACGTCCGGAGAACGGAGTCAAAAGACCTCCCACCCTTAAACCGCCTCCGTAACACATTTCGTTCGAGTGCATCCTACATTACAGCATCTTCGCCTCCTTTCTGGTCAACTAAGGAGAAAACCCTTCTCCTTTCGGTCCTATGGCAGTTCGTCGAAAAAGCACGCGTCCCCTTTCGAATGTTCGGCTCATTGATGAGCTAAAAGTGCGCATGCCTACCGACGCAACCTATGATGTTGGCATTGCAGAATCCGAGGCGGAAGTCATGGCACTGCAAAGCCTTCGATATTCCGTGTTCAATGTCGAAATGAAAGAAGGGTTGTCAGCTTCCCACATTGAAGGTTTGGATGTAGATGCTTTTGACGATCAGTGCCATCATTTGTATGTAAGACATCGAGATACGGGCATCATGGTGGGTACTTACCGAATGCAAACGGTAGACATGGCCCAATCGCATAATGGGTTTTACTCCGGCACCCTGTTTGATTTTTCAGCCGCACCAAGACAACTCATCCAGCGCGGAGTTGAAATTGGCAGAGCATGTATTGAGTTTGACCATCGAAGCCTGAAAGTGTTGTATCTCCTTTGGAAAGGCCTCGGTGTGTATGCGGCTCATCTCGACAAACAATACCTTTTTGGCTGTTGTTCGCTCACTGGTCAGAACGAAGAAGAGGGTTTGGCTGTAAAGAACTATTTATAAAAACGAAGTAGGATGCACCCTGATTTCGAGATTTCACCTCTTGAATCACATATTTGTTGCCAAAACCTCGATTCAGATGCCATTTCAAAACCCCCACGGCTCATGCGAGCATATTTGTCTCTAGGAGCATTAATTTGTAGCCCTCCTGCTATTGATCGCAAGTTTAAAACCATTGACTTTTTGACGGTTTTTGATACGCGTACATTGAAGCGAATCGATCTTGCCTTTTATCGAATTGCATAATGAACTTTCCTCGGGCAAGTCTGCGCCTACTCTCTCTATTCTTGGTGCTTATCGCTCTATTCGTCCTTTGGATGCCCGGCGACTTGTTGCTCAGGACCACCGGCCGGGATACCATTTCCTGGCGCGCAAATGTGCTCCGATTTTGGGGACGCGTGGCAGCTCCTATTATGGGGCTTCGCATTACGGTCGAGGGGACCCCTCCCCAAATGCCTTTCTGCCTGGTAGCCAACCACCTCTCCTACGTGGACGTTTTATTAATGCAGTTTACAACGGGTGGTATCCTTTTGTCCAAAGCGGAGGTGGCCTCTTGGCCCATTGTTGGAGCTCTGAGTGCGCGTATCGGCACCCTTTTTATTGATCGAACCATGCGTCGAGATGTTGTACGAGTCAATCAACTGATCGAAAACACCCTCGCTGCTGGAGATGGAATCGTTTTCTTTCCGGAAGGAACGACTGGCGATGGGAAGTCCGTTCGTCGATTCAACTCATCTTTGCTAAACTATCCGGCCCAAACTTCGTATCCCGTTCACTACGCCGCTATCAGCTATTCGAGCAAACACGTTGATCCAGCAGATCGCATCTGCTGGTGGGCCGATATGACGTTTTCCGATCATTTCTGGAAACTACTTCAGATCCCTTCTTTCGAGGCTACTATTGTTTTTGGCCCTGAATCTGTAACCGAAGTGGATCGAAAAGTACTGACCCTTACGCTGAAGCAGCGGATTGAGGACATATTCACTCCGTCGACAAGACGACTACGATGAGGAGACCGTAAGATGCAGGATACTTCCAGATTAGTGGAGCTTAATATTGAATTTCTGGAACAGGGAAAGGAACTGATTTCCGAGGTTACAGATAGCGTCTTTACCGCCTGTAATAAACCCGTATATCCCTCTGGTGCAGGGGAACACTTTCGTCACATTATCGAGCACTATCAGCTCTTTTTGTCCGGCATAGGCTCGGACTTACTCGACTAAGACGCTAGAAATCGAGATACTCGAATTGCTTGCGACCGCTCTTTTGCCTGCTCCGTGATTACTGATGTGCAAAGAGGCTTGGCCGAGATCCCAAGTACCGATCGGCAAGTCCGCGTTAAGATGGCCGCATCACAGGATGCAGATACAGACGCGCCGCTCAGTACCTCCACCTTGTGTCGCGAGTTAGAGTATTTACAAACGCACACGGTTCATCATTACGCATTAATTGCGATGATTCTTCGTTTGCAGTCCGTAGAACCCAACGCCAATTTTGGCGTGGCCCCCTCTACGTTACAGCACCGAACTATATCGGCATCGTCTGCACCTTCATCGCAACGCGCCTGATCCTCTGACGAGAGTGAAACCACCGACATCTTCCGTCCGCCCCAGCCTTAAAAGACGCGTTTTTCAAGGTGTCCTTGCGCTATACCTCGTTGCGCTTGCTTTTTCGCATCTCTACCGATGGTTTCAATCTGATTTTAATCCGCGACCGAATCAGGAATGGATTGAACTGGCTGAAATTGATGGCGATCAACAAGGCCCGGACACGATCCAAATGGCGTTTGTGGATTCGGAACCTCAAGCGTCTTCTGAGAAACCAAGCATTATTCTGCTTCATGGAAGTCCTGCCGCCTCCCCATTCATGATGCGACTGCATCGATCGCTTGCACAAGACAGTACATTTCGCGTCATTACGCCCGATTTACCCGGTTTTGAAGGCTCTTCTCGCCAACTCAACGACTATTCCTTTGCGGCACATGCCCGCTACTTAGAAGCTTTTCTCGATTCACTTTCTATCGCACAGGCCCACCTCATTGGATATTCTATGTCCGGTGGCGTGGTCGCAGACGTCGCGTATCGTGATCCCGATCGAGTAGCCTCTCTCGTTTTGATGTCGACTATTGGAGCCCAAGAACTGGAGTTGCTAGGTGACTACCACCTCAATCACTCGATACACGGTCTTCAACTCGCCTTTTTGTGGGGGCTATCTGAGTTCACGCCACATTTTGGATGGATGGATAGATCTATGTTGGGTGTGAGTTATGCCCGCAATTTTTTTGACTCCGACCAGCGACCCCTCAGGAAATTTCTCACCTCATGGGAAGGTCCTACTCTCTTGATACATGGCCGTCAAGACGAGCTGGTGCCTTATGCGGCGGCCATCGAACATCGAAGAATCGTCCCTCAAAGTTCGCTCGTGACGCTTGAAAATGCCGGTCATGGATTACCCATCACTCACCCTGATGAAGTTTCTAAAGCCATTCTTGAGTGGCTACAGCCTGTTGAAGCCAATCAAAGCCAGACTAAAAGGCAAGCCAACCTTGGTCGGCTCACGCAAAGCAGGCTACCTTTTGATGCCTCTTCCCTGCCTCCCGTTACCGGGTTTTCGCTAGTTATTCTGATGCTACTCATTGCCGTAGCCACCTTCGCAAGCGAGGACCTAGCTAGCATCGGGGCTGGACTCATGGTCGCGCGAGGCACCTTTGGCTGGGATCATGCCTTGCTGGCTGTCTTTGTTGGAATTCTAGCTGGTGATATTGCCCTGTATGTTGCAGGAAGAATACTGGGGCGAAAAGTGGTGACGCTACCGCCCTTCTCTTGGTACGTAAGTGCCCAGAAAATGGATAGAGGCGCGGCCTGGTTCGAAAGAGAGGGTGCGAAGGTGATCATTGCCAGTCGGTTCATTCCGGGATCTAGACTGCCCACCTACGTTGCTGCAGGTGTTTTGAAGGCCCCATTTTGGAAATTCCTGGGCTTCTTCATGATCGCGACCATATTCTGGACTCCGTTCATCGTTGGTATTTCCTTCCTGCTGGGTAACCAGATCCTGTCATTTTGGGAAATCTATGAGTCCTTTGCGATTTGGGTACTGATTGGCGTCATCCTACTCATCTATGCGCTATTTCACATCGGCCTCCCGATGGCAACGCACAAAGGCCGTCGCAAGCTACTTTCCCGATGGAAGCGTATTAGCCGGTGGGAATTCTGGCCGCCTTTCGTGTTTTACCCTCCCGTTGTAGCCTATGTGCTGTTTTTAGCCATTAAGTACCGATCTCTGATGATATTTACGGCATCTAATCCTGGGATCCCTGGTGGTGGGTTCGTCGGAGAATCCAAAAAAGACATGCTGGATTTACTACCCGAGGCCCAAGGGCATGTCGCTAGGTTCGTTGTATTGAATGAAGATTCCGACTACGAGCAGGCTGTCTCTGAGTTCATGACCTCTAATGAGCTGTCCTTTCCGATCGTACTGAAGCCCGATGTAGGAGACCGTGGTCACGGAGTACTCATTGCCGATTCATTGGAGCAAATAGCCACTTTCATGGGCGAGAGAAACCCGAATGATGCTCCTGTCTTACTTCAAGAATTTATACCGGGAGAAGAATTTGGCGTCTTCTATGCGAGGCGTCCTTCTGAAGAAAGAGGCTCTGTCATTTCTGTTACGGAAAAACAATTGATCTCTGTTCACGGAGATGGGCGTCACACACTGGAGGAACTCATTTTAGATGATGAGCGCGCGGTGTGCATGGCTCCCCTTTTCTTCAAACGACATATGGCTCAACTGGACACCGTCATCCCCGCTGGAGAGCATTTTCAACTCGTCCACGTGGGGACCCATGCACGCGGTGCGCTGTTTCTGGACGCAAACCACTTGATTACCCCTGAGTTGGAGGCTGCTTTTGATACCATTGCAGCCTCCTCAACGGGATTCTATTTCGGCCGGTTTGACATTAGAACACCTAGTGCAGACACTCTTAAAAACGGAGGCTCCTTCCATATTTTAGAGCTGAACGGGGTTACGTCCGAAGCAACGCACATTTACGATCCAAATACGTCTCTCTGGACCGCCTACCGCACCTTGTTCGAGCAATGGGACCTAGCTTTTGCGATTGGAAAAGAAAATGTCGCTCGAGGATCGAAAGTTGCTGGGTTTCTTGACGCCGTTCGCCTCATCTTTCGATTCAAGATCCAACCCGACTCAAAACCCGATACAGCCGCCCCAGCAAGAGCATGAAGGTCGTTTCCAAAAGACTGCTGAAAACGCTGAGCAGTGTAGGACACTACACGCTGTTCATGATTCGAGCCTTTTCGACCACTCGAGAAGCGCTGGCTCATGGACGAATGGTATCCAAACAAATGGTCCAAGTGGGAGTGAACTCCCTTCCGGTCGTTCTCATGGCGTCGTGTTTTGCAGGAGTCGTTGTCACGCTCCAAACGGCCTACCAGCTAGACAACACGATATTAACAGACGAAGCCGTGGGATCGGTGGTGGTCCCCACGCTCATGCTAGAGATGGCAGCTTTAATTCCTGGACTCGTTCTCGCTTCGAGAGTGGGCGCGAGCATTGCGGCTGAACTCGGAACAATGAAAGTCACTGAACAGATTGACGCCTTAGAGGCCATGGGAATGAATTCTGTCGCCTATCTCGTTCTGCCGCGCGTTGCCGCGGGGTTAGTGATGTTTCCATCGATGTACGTAGCCTCTGCACTGGTTTCTATCGTAGCAGGAGGCTTAGCCGGAGAGTTTATGGGGTATCTTTCTTTTGAATCATACATATTAGGCGCTAGGACCTTCTTTTTGCCGTTCGATCCTGTTTATGGCATGGCAAAGTCCATGGCCTTTGGCTTTTTGATTACCTCTATTGCTTCCTGGAAGGGATTTCATACTCAAGGAGGAGCGCACGGTGTAGGAATTGCGACCACTCAAGCGGTTGTTGTGAGTTGCGTGAACATCCTGATTGCGGACTACATTCTGGCCGAATTACTTCTCTAATCCTTCTGTTGCCGTATTATCCGTACTTAACCTAGGATTATGGCTATTAAATTTTTCCCACGATCTGACCGTGAATCCAAGTCCGAAGAAAACACTTCTTCTGGTCTGGGGACATTTGGTGGCGTATTTACGCCCTCCATTTTGACCATTCTCGGGGTCATTATGTACCTGCGTTTCGGCTGGGTTGTCGGAAACGTGGGACTTATCGGCACCTTCGCCATCGTGAGCCTATCAACGGGGATCACGTTTTTGACGGGCCTTTCGATTGCCTCCATCGCCACCGACCAACGAGTGCGAACAGGTGGAGCCTACTACATGATCTCACGCTCTCTGGGAATTGAGGCGGGCGGAGCGGTAGGCATTCCTCTTTATATCGCGCAAGCCTTATCCGTCGCACTCTATACCATCGGTTTTGCGGAAAGTGTGGTCAACGTATTTCCGGTTTTAGACCAAAAAATGGTGGCCTTGGTTACTACGTCTGCCGTTACGCTTCTAGCCATGCGATCGGCAGCAGCAGCTATTAAGATCCAGTACGTGATCATGGGAGCGATCGGTTTGTCCCTCGTCTCCCTGATATTTGGAAGTCCGGTCGAAGCTGTTCCCGTCGCCCAAGAAGCAGCCACTAACAAGGCCGGATTCTGGGTGGTGTTTGCGGTGTTTTTTCCAGCCGTAACCGGAATCATGGCTGGGGTCAATATGAGTGGAGACCTGAAAGACTCAGGTCGTAGCATACCAATCGGTACGATGGCCGCCATTGTAGTCGGGTATCTGATTTATATGGGAATTCCCTTCATCCTGAGTAGTAGGGCAACTCCCGAGCAACTCATTTCAGACCCACTCATCATGCGCCGAATCGCATTTTGGGGAGATGCCATCATCATGGGTGTCTGGGGAGCCACCCTGTCCAGTGCGCTCGGAAGCATTTTAGGCGCCCCTCGCGTGCTCCAAGCCCTAGCGCGCGATAAAGTCATTCCTAAGTTCTTTCAGTTTCTGGGACAAGGTTCAGGCGAAGACGACGAGCCTAGGATTGGAACAGCCTTCACGTTTGCTCTGGCCGTAATTACGGTGATGCTAGCCGATTTGAATGTTGTGGCACCTATTCTAACCATGTTTTTTCTGACGACCTACGGGGTGCTGAACATTACTGCCGCCCTGGAGCGGTTTTTGGGGAATCCTTCATTTCGGCCCAAGTTCAAGGTCCACTGGGTGTTTTCGCTCATCGGCGCCGTTGGCTGTACGATGGTCATGTTCTTGATTAACGCCCTAGCCACGGGGGCAGCTATTGCCATCGTTATCGTCATCTATTTCTGGCTCGAACGCCAGGAGTTAAGATCGGCATGGGGCGATGTCCGGCACGGGATCTGGATGAACCTTACGCGTACGGGTTTGCTGCGTTTGCGCCAAGCCTCTGATGCGAAAAACTGGCGTCCTCATTTGCTGGTCCTCTCCGGAGCTCCCACGAAAAGATGGCACCTGATCGAGTTTTCGTCCTATTTATCTCATAACAGAGGCCTTTTAACCGTCTCATCTGTCCTTACGGGAGAGCAAGTCACTTCGACGCGTATCGAAAACATGTCCTCGAGTATTTACGACTATATGGACAAGCAAGGGGTTCAGGCCCTGGTCCGCATTATCAAGGCAGAAGACCCGTTCGAAGGAGCACGACAACTGGTATCAACCTACGGGTTGGGCACGCTCGTACCCAACACGGTCGTCCTTGGAGCAACAGAACATGAAGCGAATCATGCGGCCTATTGTCGGATGGTCGCTCATTTTCATGCTTCCAAGCGCAATACGCTGATTGTCAGGTACAATGATCAGAGAGGATTTGGCTCTCGAAAACACATCGATGTCTGGTGGGGTGGTAGAAAGGGCAACGGAGCGCTCATGTTAATTCTGGGATGGCTGCTCGGTACCAGTTTGGAATGGCGAGGAGCAATCGTAACAATCAAGATGGTAGTGCCCACTCATCAGGCTGCAGAAGGCGCACACCATAATCTGGAGCGCATCCTGCAGGCTTCGCGTACAGGTGCCAGAATGGAAGTGCTCGTCTCAGAAGGTCGTCCCTTCTGGGATGTATTGTCTGAGTCCTCCGCATCAGCCGATCTGGTGTTTCTTGGAATGGCTGCTCCGAATGATGAATACGCGACCTATTACTCCCGTCTCCAGGAGCAAACGAGCAATCTTCCTTCGACCGTTTTTGTCCTTGCGGCAGAAGAACTCGAGTTTGGAGACGTAATCATGTAGTGAAGGGTTGAGTCTTGACGCTCACCACCCTATCATCGCGATTCAATCGATCGAACTCACTACCATCACGCCTGCCTTGAAAGTCCCGTTTCATCCCGAATTACTGCTCGATATTGCCCGGAAATACGGGACACCGACCTACGTGTACAATCAGTCGGTCATTCAAAACAGAATCCGCACACTTAGATCGCATCTCGAAGGATTGCCGCTGGATCTGTACTATGCAATGAAAGCGAACCATGCTGTGCCGGTTATGCAGACGATTCTGGCTGAAGGACTGGGTATTGACGCCGTCTCTCCTGCCGAATTGCTTTTCGCTCTGGAGATTGGTTTTGCTCCGGAAAACATTCTTTTCTCCGCGAATAACATGACGGATGAAGAGATGCACTTTGCTCGGTCTAAGGGAGTGACACTTAATGTAGGTTCGCTCTCGCGTCTCAAGAAACTAGGACAAGCGTATCCGGGATCAGAGGTGTGCGTGCGTATCAATCCTCAAGTTGGAGCGGGACACCACGAACACGTGATAACGGCTGGTTCAAAAAGTAAATTTGGTATCCCTGTTGAGCAGATGGACGAAGTACATGCACTCGTCAAAGCATACAATCTAAAAATTAAAGGGCTTCACCAGCATATTGGGAGTGGAATTCTGGATACCGATACGCTTTGGAAAGCCATCAGCGTCATGCTAGAGGTGTCGATGGGATTTGATAATCTTAGTTTTATCAATGTAGGCGGTGGCCTAGGCGTGCCGTACAGGCCAGATGAACGTGGAATTGATATGGACCAGTTCGAGTCCAAAATTGTCCAACCACTCTCTGCCTGCCTAAGTTCGCATCCTTCGTCTAATCTCAAGATCTGGTTTGAACCGGGGCGATTCTTCACTGCGGAATCGGGCATATTGCTCGCTACCGTTAATACGCTCAAGCAAACTCCTCACCGCACGTTTGCAGGAATGGATTCAGGCATGAATCACTTGATTCGCCCCGCCATGTACGATGCCTACCACGAAGTAGTAAACCTGTCAAACCCCTCTGGAGAGCGGATTCCGTACGACTTGGTCGGGAATATCTGCGAATCATCCGACTTTTTTGCCAAAAATCGGCCGATTCAGGAGTTATCAGAAGGAGACGTCGTAGCTGTTCTCGATACGGGCGCCTATGGCCTTTCCATGGCCACAACCTACAATATGCGCTCCCTACCGGCTGAAGTATGGATTGACGAGGCACTCCAAGTATCAGTTATCCGAAAACGGAAATCAGCAGAAGACATTGTGCGCGAGGCGCTAGACAGCGACTAAAATCAACCTTGCTGTACCCCAACCTCTAGAACCGGCAGCCCGTTAATCTCAGCTTTCAACCGGTCTCCAGCATGAACAGGACCCACTCCTTCAGGCGTACCGGTAAAAAGCAGGTCTCCCGGCTCTAAAGTGAATAAGCCGCTACACCAGCTGATCAATTCGGCCACGGGGAAGATCATGTCTGAAGTATGTCCAGACTGCCTAACCTCTCCATTGATGGTGAGATGAAGCGTAAGATCCTGTGGATCAGAAATAGACGCTCGATCCACGAAGGGGCCCAGAGGTGCAAACGTATCGAAGCCTTTGGCAACTGCCCATGGATGTCCTTTCTCCTTCGCCTGAACTTGCAAGTCCCGTGCAGTCATATCCAGACCGACGGCATATCCTTCTATGTAGCTCAGTGCATCTGATTGAGCAATGTTCTTTCCTCGTCGACCAATGAGACACACCAATTCCACCTCGTGATGGACATCATTAGTCATTGGATGGATTACAACATCACTTCCGGAGGCTATCAAAGACGACGCAGGCTTCATAAAAACCATGGGTTGCGTTGGAATAGCATTCCCTAATTCTCGAGCGTGCTTGGCATAATTGCGACCAATGCAGACTACTTTTCCGGGTCGATATCGGGTCTCCCCTAGAGAAATTCGATAATCCTCCATCATCCTATGCTTTGTTTGGCGATGATTAATGTCTTAAATTTGTGTGCTACGCGGTTTTATGACCGCATTCGATATAATTGCACTCTCGCGTTGGTAATCACTCCCGCGCCCCAAAGAAGAGAACATAATGTACGCGATCGTTGAAATTGCTGGAAAGCAGTACAAAGTGTCAAAAAACGACACCCTGTATGTGCCTAAGCAAGATGCCACTGCCAAAGACAAACTGACATTTGATCAGGTTTTGCTTGTCGCAGATGGTGACAAAATTACCGTTGGTACACCTACCATTACGGGTGCTGCTGTAAAAGCAACCGTTCTGGAGCAGGTCAAAGCCGACAAAGTGCTGGTTTTCAAAAAGAAGCGTCGTAAACGCTACAAAGTGAAAAACGGACATCGTCAGCCTTACACTCAGATAAAGATCGACTCTGTATCTGCAGCTAAGAAAAAGGCGGCACCGAAAAAGAAAGCAGCCCCTAAAGCAAAAGCCGCACCGGCAGACGCTGAATAATCAATCTCTGGAGGTCTGAAATGGCTCATAAGAAAGGAATGGGGTCCACCAAAAATGGTCGCGACTCCAACCCCAAGATGCTCGGTGTTAAAGCTTTTGGTGGTGAATTTGTTAAAGCAGGCGCAATCGTGATTCGTCAGCGTGGAACGAAATTCCACCCAGGTGATAACGTTGGGCGCGGGGGCGATGATACGCTTTTCGCTATGGCTCCTGGTACCGTCCGCTTTACGACAGGACGCAACGATAGAAAATTCGTTCATATCGATCCGGCTACTGCCTGATCTTTATAAATCGACTTTTAAAAGGTCCCTCGCCCATTCGGGCGAGGGACCTTTTTTTATGCCCGTGACACAGTCCTAGCAGAAGTTCTGAACGGTAAGTTTGTCTGCCTTCTGGAAAATCCTGCCTACCTCAACCATCCGCCATAGTGCTTAAACGCCCTGTTTTGCCACTTTTAGTTCTTGGCAAGTGGTTTGTTATGGAAAGGACGAACACTTTTTCCAATACCTGGAAAAGCGTTCAAACAAATAACCGAAATGGGATGAACCGCCCAATAATCGAGAACCGTCATGATGCGCAAAGTTGAACTACAACCAAAAACCGAATCATTCCTTTCAAGCCACCGCTTGCCGGAACTGAATTTCGAGTTAACCAATCTTTCATACTCCTCCCTGCTGCCTATTTGGTCAGCTATCCAAAACGGGGAGTTTGAATCCGCTAGAACTCGCGTTCTAGAAACCATGCAGGAACGCAGGATTTTTCCTGCCGAAGAACGAGCTGCATTGAAAATTGCTCTCGCCTCCTGCGAACTTAAACTTGGCGCCACCGATACGGCCAAACGTATGGCTGGCCGTTCATTGGATCTCATCAGTAATCAGTTTGCAGCACATCGCATCCTGCTTCAGATCCATGTTGCACACAAAGACTTTACGGCAGCTTATTTACACTTGTTAAATCTACCGTTGCCAGTCAATTCCCTTCTATGGGATGAAGAACTCTCGTTTCAAGATATTCAGGTAGCGCTTGCAGCCTGGGCTTGGCAGCTGGGCGAATGGGATCAAGTTGCAGACCATCTGCACATGGCCTATCCAAACGGACTTTCAGAAATGCCTCCAGAAATCAGAGAAGACTGGTTCAAGCTGGCACTTTATCGTGGCAAAGCAGACGATGCTGCAGCTGCGGCCGCTAGCCTACTTAGCGATTACAGTGTCGATGATGCAGACGAAATCCTGCAAACTATTGTGCAAAGTGGCTGGACGGCTGAGGCTCTCCCTCTATACCGCTCTTTTTACGCCGACAAACAGGACAATGAATTGCTCCGCCGCCGCCTTGTTGGTCTATGTGTGAAGGAAGGTCAGCTCGAAGAAGCTCGAGGTCTAACCATGACGGGAGCTTTAAAACTCGCTGCGTAATACCGCTGCCCATTTATTCCTTCAAAAGGATATTGAGATGAATACCGGATCAACACAGCTATTTGGTACGCTTTCACTAAAAAAGCTCCCTCTTTCTGAGACGATTAAAGCCTGTTCGACACTACTCTCTGAACGGAGTATTTGTGCGAACGACATCGTTAATATCCTCTCTTGCGACCCGATCGCGGTAGCCTCCATCCTTCACCGAGCAAACAACGCTTTTTACGGCCAGCAGGAAAACATTTCGAGTTTATCTCATGCAGTAGAGGCACTTGGCCCCTACTTCGTTGCTCGTATGATGGCTGAATCTACTGCCGCCGAAACATATACGTCCATTATTGCCTTTACGCGACATGCTTGCGCAACGGCACATATTGCTCATCGTCTAGTCAATGGCTCGTGGCCAAAAAGTGGCAAAGCGGCATCCAAAATCGGATCTGTTTACACATCCGGCTTGCTACACAGTATTGGTCGTTTGGCTATTTGTCATTCCAAACCCCGTGAATCAGCCATTTTATACGGGTTTTCAGATTCCTCTTTTCCACTTGTGGGCAACCTAACGGATCTAGAACACCTCCAATTTGGCACCGATCACTTTGAAGTCGGAGAGTTTATCGCTCTAAAACTGCGTTTTCCGCAGCTTTTAGTCGATGTAATTAGGAGCTACGGCCTCACAGATCAGCTCAATCCGGAAGCTTCCAGCTTCCGACTAATTGAAAGTATCTCGGTAGCCACCATGATTTCCGAGTCTCTTGGTTACGGATGCTCCTCGCAAGGGTCGTTCATAGAGATGGATAATCAAACCACACGAACTCGCTTCGAATCTGCGCACCCTGGACGTATAGAGCAAGTTAGAACAGAGTTTTCGGAAACCATCATGAAGGACAACCAACAAACTCCGTCCTCCCAACCTCGCTCTATTGCACAGGATCGCAGCGCTATGAATCCTGCTGCTAGTAGCACGCCGTCAGCTATGGCACCTATTAAAAGTCACTGAATGTGACCCCTAACGAATGCACAAGGAAGATCAAATGGCAGTAAACACTCAAGTGGCCAAAGAACGCCCCGCTATCCGACATGCACGGCATGTTTCAGGCCGAAATACTGCCAGAGAATCATTTGGGGACTTCACCCAGGTCATTTCCCATCGAATTGGGAGCCTACTCAGTAGCATCGAAGGATATACTGATCTTGTATTATCGTCTTTGGACCAACGCGAGGATCGAGAAAATGCTTTTCGTATTCTGGAAGGGGTCTCTCGAATTGAAGGTGTATTGCATGACCTTAAGCACTATCAGGAGTCTCTTTCGCTTGAAACTCATCCGGTAGAGGCTTCTGCCCTCCTATCCAACTTGTTTGCTGTCCTGGCTGACTCCGAACTGGAGCGCGTTAAGCTTGATATTCAAATCCCACCAAAGAGCCGTCTAAAAGTCGATTCTGAAAACGTGCGACAGGCTTTACTTTCCGTTTTGAGGAACGCCTTCGAGGCCACCTCAAGAGATCATTTGCCGGTTTCGTTCTCTGCGGATATTCTTCCAGGCACCACCCATCTTCGGTTTCGCGTGTACAGTCCCATACCCATGGCAGACGAAACGATTAGAACCCAAATCTTTAAGCCATTTTTTACGACAAAAGCCGCCAACTTGGGCCTAGGCCTAACTATGGCACGCCGCATTTTTCGAGCTCACAAGGGAGATGTTCGTCTTACTTCGGCAGCAATTGAGGCAGGAACGGAGTTCACTTGCACCCTGCCCCTAAATCAGGACTAATAAAGCGCTGTTAGCTACCATCATTTTGGTATATTGCTGATGATTCTTCTCGGGAAACCCGGTCAACCCTCAGCGCATGGACCAGCAGCCGCACCTCCTTTTTGTCGACGACGAAAACCTCCTTCATACCCTTTTTGAACGCCTGTTTACACGCAATGGCTTTAAAGTCACCTGTTGTGCCAGTGCCATTCAGGCTATAGAGGAGCTCAAGACAACTACATTCGATTTAGTTGTCACCGATTTCATGATGCCAGATATGGACGGATTTTCCCTGCTCGGGCATATTCGTGAGCACTATCCCACTACTCGGGTCATTATGGTTACGGCACATGCTAATGTTCAGCATGCGGTTCGCATGATGCAACATGGAGCGATCGACTATATTCCCAAGCCTTTTACGACAGCTGATCTAGTTGACCGTGTTAAGGCTTCTCTCAGTAAAGAAGTACCAGAATCTGCCACGGCTCAATCCGAATCAAAGAAGGACTCCCCCTCCGGCTCTAAGGGTAAGACCTCTGTTCAATACATTGGTGAATCGGCCAGCATCAGCCGGCTGAAGTCAGTACTTCCGAGAGTTAGCTAAAATCAGGCTCCTGTCTTTATCCAAGGCGAAAGTGGAACGGGGAAAGAGATTCTGGCGAAACTCATTCATCACACGAGTGACCGATCAAAAGGCCCTTATCTAACCATAAACTGTGCAAATCTTCCGAAAGAGTTGGTCGAAAGTCACCTATTTGGTCATAAAAAGGGAGCTTTTACCGGTGCTGTCGAAGATATGATCGGTGCATTCGAACACGCAGACAAAGGTACGTTACTCCTAGATGAGATCACGGAAGTTGAGCTCTCTGTTCAAGCCAAATTGCTAAGAGTCTTACAGGAGCAAGAGTTCCAGAAAGTGGGTTCTTCCGCCGTAAAACAGGTCGATGTACGAGTTATTGCAACGAGTAATCGCAATCTCGGAGAAGCCATATCCCTCGGGATCTTCCGGGAAGATCTCTATCACCGACTCGCTGTTTTCCCGCTTACTGTTCCACCTCTCAGAGAACGAGAAGGAGTTGTTGCTTTGCTCGCCCATCACTTCGTAGAAAAATACTGCGCTTTGTACAGCCTAGAGGCAAAAAGCTTGGCTCCAGAGTTAATTAATCACTTTAGGACGCATTCCTGGCCGGGCAATGTCCGAGAATTGGAAAACATGGTCCAACGAGGAGTACTACTGTCCGCAGAGCGTACTGAGATCAAGAAAAGTGATGTCTATGACGACTTTTTCACGGATGCCAATTCTTCTGGTGCCTCATCTGCCCATAACGCAGATATAAAAGCGGCCACCATTGAAGAAATGGAGCGGGACATGATTCTACAGGCGCTGCAGGACTCTGGGAATAATCAGCAGCTTGCTGCGGAAAAACTAGGAATAAGCGCACGTACGATTCGGAATAAGCTGCGTAAGTACCGGGAGGACGGTTACATCGAGTAACGGAAGATTTTTCCGGGTTTCCTCTGGCGTATCATCGGAAATATTTTCCCGATCGGCTGAAAGGCTACTGATCTTAAGGGCGACATCAAATTTTATTTGGTGTCGCCTTTTTTACGCAAAAAGGTCCTTTCAAAGGCGTATCGACCGTTTCTACGGCAATATTAAGCTCTAGTCCATTTTTTTGTCACTTCTTTTTCTAGTCGTGGCACACGGTTTGCAATTGGAGTCTGCAATGTCATCAAACATTGGACTTCGACTCTGTCATGCGAGCCATTTTTACACAACTCAGTTTTTTAGTTGCCGTGCTTACAACGGTTAATCTGAACTCAGACGGAACCACGTTAGTGGTCGCTCTGGGATGGGGCGTCATCCTGGGTTGCATGATTTACCTGATCCTCCTCGTTGGAGATTATTCGATCTATCGTCTGCTTGACTCCTCTCCTTTTGCGCTGCTCTCAGCACGATTTGAAGAAGAGCGGCCAGAAGTTGACTTGATTCAGGACTTGTTTGCAACGGAAGAACCGCTTTCAGGTGCTACAGCACATTCCGATTCGGAATCACTAGCCGCCTAATCCCCTCCTTTCCCCTCACCCCAATCCCCTTAGTACCATGTCAAAAGATCTACAGAGCGTCGCAGTCGAATACGTTGCATCGCCATCCGAAAAAACTCGCACAGCTGTTGTGATGGCAGCAATCCCTCTCGTACGATCCATCGTTGGACGTCTTTCTATTCCTGATCATCCCCTAGCAACCCGCGAAGATCTTGAAAGTGTTGGACAGCTAGGCCTGCTTCAGGCTCTTGAAGGATTTGATCCTGAACGGGGAACGCCATTCGTTTCCTACGCATACGGCCGGGTACGTGGAGCATTGGTTGATTATCTGAGATCAATCGACGCCCTTCCCCGAGAGCGCCGCCGCATGTTGGCCCAAGCACACCACACTATGGACGTGTTACGACAGGAACTGGGAGAAGAGCCATCTGATATGGCGGTAGCAGATAAATTGGAAATGACGATGATCGAGTATCACACGCTTCTTCGTGACGCCCAGTGCCGATTCTCTCTATCCTTGCACTCCCCTATTGACGGCGAAGGTGATCAGACCGTTTTGGAATCGATTCCAAATAAAGATACCCTCCAAGCCTTTGAAGCGATCGATACCGAATCTCTAAAATCGTATATCGGTACGCTTATTAAAGAGCTCCCGGAACGTGAGCAAACCATTCTAGCACTATACTACTTCGAGAACCTTACGCTGCGCGAAATTGCAGGGTTAATGGATCGTACCGAAGCCCGAATCAGTCAGATATTGGCCAAGGTCCTTAAAACATTGCGTGCTCAGTTAGCACAGGTATCGTCAAAAGCAGCCTAAAACAACTCTTTTAAGGATACTGACATTGAGGGATGGACAGTCAGGGGCGCGGCCAAAGGCCGCGCCCCTTTTCTTTTACCCTGAAAATCCTTGTTTATTCTTCAGCAAAAAAGTGAACAAATGGAGTCAGATACTGTATATTGCGAGGCTTGACAGGAACTGTGCGTTTTCGCTTGTTTCTGCTTTACAAACCGCTTTAGGCGGTTTTCTCCATTAAGACTATTACAAAAAGCACGTCGTTAAGACGGAAGAGGTTTGTCCATGGGTGTTATGAACAAACTCCGGGAAAACACTGGAGTCGTCCTCTGGATTCTTGTTTTCGCATTTGGAGTTATCTGGGTTCTTCAGGATTCAGGTGGACTCGATGCTGTCGGTAACTTGAGTAACAACATCGGAACCGTGAATGGCACTGCCATCACAATCGATGAATACAATCAGGCTGTAGACGGACAGGTGCAGAGCTACCAGAACCAAACTGGGGATAGTATGCCTCCTCAGATGTTGGACCAGACACGCGACCGTGTTTTCGACGAGCTCGTGAGCAACAAGCTTCGCGAACAAGAAATGGAACGTCTAGGTCTAGGTGTCTCCGATGCCGAACTTATTGAGATGATTCAAGGGGACGATCCTCATCCAATTATCAAAGCTTACTTTGGTGATGGCGAAGGTGGTGTAGACCGTGATGTGCTTCAGAATTTCATTGCAAATCCTGAAGCGGCTGCCGACTGGCTCAATATTGAGTCCTACATCCGCAGCGAAAGACGTCGCCAGAAGCTTGAAAACTTAATCAGTTCGTCCGTTCGAGTAACGGAAGCCGATGTTCAAGAAGAGCATCGTCGTCGCGAAGCAAAAGCCAACGTGCGCTACGTAGCGCTTCGCTTTACGGCTCTTCCTGACGAAGACATTTCCTACGACGATTCAGATCTGCGCAAATTCTACAACGATAACAAAGACGAGTTTGAGAAAGCCAAAACTTTCGATCTCTCTTATGTAACGATGTCGAAGTCCCCTACCCCAGAGGATACTGCCGCTGTGATTTCAGATCTTACTGGACTCATTCCTACGTTTGAAAGTGCCGAAAACGACTCCCTTTTCCTTGCTAGGAATGGTTCAGAGCGTCCTTACACGAGCGCCTACTTCCGTCGCGATGAGGTTGATGCCGAATTGGCTTCTGCAGTTTTCGATAATCCTGAAATTGGAACGGTTGTCGGACCGGTAATTTCTGCCGGACAGGTACACATTCTTAAAGTGATGGATGTCCGCCCTCCCGAAGAAACAGCTGTTAAAGCCAGCCACATTCTTTTCCGGGCTTCTGAAGGCGACGATGCTGCGCGTTCAGAGGCACGGGCCGAAGCAAATCGGATTCGCAGAGAGATCTTGAACGGAGCTGACTTTGCTGATATGGCACGTGAGCACTCCGATGATGGAACGGCATCGCAAGGTGGCGATCTGGGATGGTTTGGTCCTGGACGTATGGTAGCCCCGTTTGAAGAGGCTGCATTCGGAGCTCGGATTGGCCGGGTTGTTGGTCCAGTTGCTTCCCAATTCGGATACCATTTGATTAAGGTCACGGAGAAAGCCCGCGAAGAAGCTCAGATTGCAGATTTTGCACTGACGCTGCGCGCAGGCGTTCAGACGTTGAATCGTATTCAAAGTAACTTGGATGACCTCCAGTACTTTGCGACAGAAGAAGGCAACTTCTCTGAAGAAGCTGTACGACGTGAACTCGAAGTAATGTCCGTATCGATCGAAGAAGATCAGCAGTTTATTCCGGGTCTTGGTAATAGCCGAGCTATGACCAATTTCCTCTCTGACGCCTCCGAGGGCGATGTGAGTCCAGTCATTGAGTTGAATGACGTCTTTTTTGTTGCTTCCGTCGAATCTGTTAATGATTCAGGATTCCAGCCGTTTGACGAAGTTCGTGACCAACTAGAGCCTCGTTTACGTAATGAACTGAAGTCATCCATTCAGGCTGAAAAGCTTGAAGATGCGCTATCTAACGGATTTGAAGGACTTGCGACAACAGTCGCCACGACCGAGCGTACTGCAACCGACCTTTCATTCAATAACCTAACCGTTCCAGGAATCGGACGCGATCCACTCTTTGTGGGTACGGCTTTGGGAATGAATGAAGGTGATGTTTCAGATGTGATCGTCGGTGCTAATTCAGCTTACGTCATTTTATTGACAGGCGTTCAGGAGCCAACGGCTTTAGAGCCCGCCGCATTCTCTACGCTAAAGGAGCAATTAAAGAATCAGCGACAAAGTTTGGTCCGTTCGCAGTGGATCACTGCGTTACGGGAGTCTGCAGACATTGTAGACAACAGACGGATTTTCCTTCAGTAGGCCGAAGGATTTCTAAAAAAGGGGGCTCCCATACGGGAGCCCCCTTTTTTTATGCTCTATAGTAAGCTAAAATTACACCTAAACGAACGTGAGCTTAGAGTTCTAACGTTCCGCGATACACCAAATCGGCCGCTCCTTCCAAATAGAGCTTTTGAGGGTCCGATGACGGCCCCTCAAATCCGACCTTTAACTCTCCGCCCGGCATACGGACGGATATTTCTTGAGAACGCGTTTTACCGGTTCGGTGACTAACTAGGGCAGATGCAATTGATCCAGTGCCGCAGGCTAACGTTTCTGCTTCAACGCCTTTCTCAAACGTCCTAACATGGAATGTGGCGTCGCCCGTCTGTTCAACAAAATTGACATTGGCTCCCTCCTCGCCAAGCCCTGCATCTGCACGTAATCGAGGACCTAGGTGAGTTAGATTTAGCTTAGAGACGTCTTCAACTGGGATAACTAAGTGCTGCGTACCGGTCCAAATGTAGTGGGCCACTGTGCTCCCATTCGGTAAATCGCCGTCCAACGGTATATTTTCGACATAGCCCTTTGGCGCGGGTACAAAGAGACGAACAAGTGAAGCGTCCTCTCCAACCGACGCAGCATATAGCCCCGCATCAGAGTCAAAAACAAGCGGCTCTTCCATGAGACCTGCTTCCCGAGCAAATCGAGCTAAACACCGTGCACCATTTCCGCACATCGTTCCTAACGATCCATCTGCGTTGTAGTACATCATTCTAAATGACGCCCCCTCTGTGTCCGGATTGCAAAGAGCCAAAATGCCGTCGGCACCCAAACTTATGCGCCGACGGCACAGGTTTTTAGCCATCTCGGAGAGCTCATCCCTGCTAAAATTGTAAAACCTATTATCAATCACGATAAAATCATTTCCTGCGCCACTCATTTTTGTAAATTCAACGATGAGTTTCCTGGACTGGATCGACATATAAACAGGGTCGGTTCGGGTGACTAATTTTCTTACCGTAAAGATAATACTCCGTCTTGAACGACAATAATACCATCGAAAAACGACTGCAGATAGAGAAAGCTGAGCCCCTACTGCTATTTGGCTTCAACGATATCTACCTGAAGCGCATAGAACGCGCATTCCCTAACGTTCAAATTACCGCTCGTGGAGATCAGGTACACCTCTCCGGTGAACCCTCTGAAGTAAATACGATTCAACGTGTTCTGAATGAAATGACGGCGCTACTTAATAGAAACGGCAACCTAACAGAAAATGATGTAGACACGGTCCTTGCCTTGTTTGCTCATAATTCTGGGTCTGCGGCTTCTCTTCCCCTGAAAGGATCACATCATACCGTTCTTTTCACGCCTTCGGGTGGAAGTGTCAAAGCAAAAACACCCAACCAAATTTGCTTGGTAGATTCGGCGCGTAAAAACGATATCGTTTTTGCTATTGGCCCCGCTGGTACCGGCAAGACCTATACTGCTGTTGCGCTGGCCGTTGCCGCCCTAAAATCTAAGCAGGTAAAGCGTATTGTACTGTGCCGCCCAGCCGTAGAAGCAGGAGAACGACTCGGCTTTCTGCCTGGAGACATGAAAGAGAAGATAGATCCCTATCTGCGCCCTCTTTATGATGCACTCGAAGACATGCTCCCCAAAGAGAAACTGAAGTCTTTCATGGAGTCCAACGTGGTGGAGATCGTCCCACTAGCGTTCATGCGCGGGCGAACGCTGAACTCTGCTTTTGTGATTTTAGACGAGGCACAAAACGCGACAGCCCTTCAAATGAAGATGTTTCTAACGCGAATAGGAGCAAACAGCCGATGCATCATAACCGGTGATCTGACTCAAACAGATCTCCCGATGAGAGAAATCAGCGGATTGTCTGAAGCCCGAGAAATCTTGATAGAGATAGACGGAGTCAACTTTGTGTATTTCGACGAGCGAGATGTGGTGCGTCACCGATTGGTGAAAGAAATCATTAACGCCTATTCTCGGTTTTTCGATGACAGAAATAATGCGAAACCCGAATCGAAAAAGTAAAACGTCGATTTAAACGACCGTAGGTAACGCTTCGTTTTCGTAGACTGGCAACTCAAGAATCTCTTTTGGACGATTCGCCTCATTCACGAGCACTACCGTTGCCTTGTGATCCTTCGCTTCTTCTGGAGTCATTTGCGCATAGGATATCAGGATAACCTCGTCGCCCTTTGCAGCTAGACGGGCCGCTGGACCGTTCATGCATATGGTCCCACTTCCCCGTTCGGCAGGAATAGTATAGGTTTCTAGGCGGGCACCATTATTCACATTAACCACTGCCACTTTTTCGTAAGGCAGAATGCCGCTTAATTCCAACAATTCGCGGTCCACAGTAATCGAGCCCTCGTAGTACAGCTCAGCTTGGGTAACAATGGCCCGGTGGATTTTTCCTTTAAACAGCGTAATGGTCATAAACGAATGATGTTGAGTCGATTGGACAGAAGACTCTTATCACGAGTTGATCTTCAGGTTTCCGACTTATCGCACTTCAGATATTGAATTGTCGATGAGCCTAGCTCCCTGAAAGAACATAGCAACTGCCGCTAGAATGGTTTGCCCGGTCTCCAAGTTTTCGACCGGCTTTAAGGTATCTGCATCTACGATTTCCGCATAATCCAGTCTACCAGAAGATGCCGATTGCAGGATATCTACCATGTCCTTCTTGATTTTCAGTGTATCTCGGACGCCGTTCGTTTCGATCATATACCGAGCTCTGTTCACCGCCTGCGATAATACTCTCGCTTCAATCCGCTGCTCAGCATTCAAATATCTGTTTCGGGAAGACATCGCCACGCCATCATCTTCCCGAATCGTATCTACCCCGATCAAGCGTGTCGCGAACCCCATATCCTGAGACATCCGAGACAATATGAAAAACTGCTGAGCATCTTTTAGTCCGAAAACCGCATAATCCGGCTGAATAATCGCAAAAAGCCTGGATACGATAGTCGTTACCCCTTTGAAGTGGCCTGGACGTGATGCACCGCAGAGCGACTCACCCATTGAATCTACTTCCACCCAGGTCAAATTCGCGTTTTCTGAATAGATTTCAGACACGGGAGGTGCAAATACGACGGCAGCCAAACCCTGGGCATCTAGCGCTGCTACATCTTGCTCTAAAAGCCGTGGATAGGCATCAAAATCCTCACCTGGCCCAAATTGAGTTGGATTCACGAAAATAGAAACGATGACTACATCTGCTTCATCGGCAGCACGATGGACCAGTGCTAAGTGACCTTCATGCAGGGCCCCCATGGTAGGCACAAGTGCAGTGGACTTGTTTGAGCGAATGGAAGCGAGCACAAAAGCACGCATCTCATCTACACTATGAATAGTCTGGATAGCCAAATTCGTCAGATTATAAGGGTGATTCCGAAAGATAGGGGATTCCAACCTCCGATTTCAGCAAAGCTCAACACCCGATGTTTTCTCTCCCATTATATTGTAACCAAATGAAAAAACTCGACCCGACGGGTAGACAAATGGCTGACTTCCGAATAGAAAAAGATTCCCTTGGTGATGTAGAGGTACCCTCAGATGCGTGGTATGCCGCGCAGACTCAAAGGGCCCACAACAACTTCCCTATTTCAGGGATACGGTTTCCGAGACGCTTTATTGAAGCCATGGGGACGATCAAAGGGGCAGCCGCCCGCGCCAATGAAAGCCTAGGCTTGTTGGAATCTGATAAGCGAGAAGCAATCGTTTCCGCGGCCGAAAAAGTACGTTCAGGCGAAATGGACGATCAATTCGTACTTGACATCTTCCAGACCGGATCTGGAACGTCATCAAATATGAATGCGAATGAGGTGATCTCGAACCTAGCTACGGTTGCTAAGGGAGGAAAACGAGGCGACAAGATTATTCATCCGAATGATCATGTAAATATGTCTCAGTCCTCAAATGACGTCATTCCAACTGCCATGCACGTGTCTGCATCAGTTGCCATCGAGTTAGAGTTACTTCCTGCTCTTCGGGCCTTTCAGGAGGCATTGGAGCAAAAAGCCGTTGAGTTTGATGACGTAGTCAAATCAGGCCGAACACATCTCATGGATGCCACTCCGGTGCGTCTAGGACAGGAGTTTGAAGGGTATGCTGCTCAAATTTCGAATAGTATCCGACGGGTTAAAAGCTCCCAATTTGAACTTCAGGAATTGGCATTAGGCGGTACGGCTACCGGAACAGGCATCAATTGTCCAGCCGGTTTCGCCGAATCGGCCATCGCTTTCATTAGTGAAAGGTCCGGACTAGAATTCAGGGAGGCCCGAAACCACTTTGAAGCCCAGGCTTCAAAAGATGCATTTGTGCAAGCATCTGGTACGTTAAACACCCTTGCGGTGGCCTTGATGAAAATCGTTAACGATATCCGCCACTTGTCTTCCGGCCCTACCTCGGGCCTTTCCGAAATTCAGCTTCCTGCCATTCAGCCAGGATCATCGATCATGCCTGGTAAGGTAAACCCAGTGATGAGCGAGGCTACCATGATGGTGTGCGCTCGTGTGATGGGAAATCATGTCACGGTCACGACTGGTGGTCAACATGGAAACTTTGAATTAAATGTCATGATGCCGGTCATGACTCATGCAATGCTCGAAAGCATTACTATTCTTTCTGGAGCCATGAACGCATTCCGCGACAATTGTCTCACAGGCATTAAAGCCGATCGGGATCGGTGTCGTGAACTACTCGAATTGAATCCCTCGATTGCCACAGCATTAAACCGTACCATCGGATACGACATGGCTTCGAAGGTCGCAAAAAAGTCTGCTGCAGAAAAGAAATCGGTTCGCGATGTAGTGCTCGAAATGGGAATCATGGATGCAGATACCCTGAACGAAGTCCTGGACGTGCGCCATATGACTGAGCCGGGTATACCGGGAGCGTAAGCCACACCATTTTTCAAGTTTGAGGCTCAAAATGGACGGCATTTTTTCCGATGTTATCGTTCTAGAGTTGGCTGGCGTCTTGGCCGGTCCAAGTGTTGGTCAGTTTTTCGCCGAACTGGGTGCGCGCGTGATCAAGCTGGAAAACACGACAACTAACGGAGATGTCACCCGAACTTGGAAGATGCCGGGTGAAGAGGGAGACCAACTCTCGTCATATTTCCACGCATGTAATTGGGGAAAGGAATCCATTGCGGTCAACCTCGTATCGGTGGAGGGCCAAGCGATCTTCAGCGAATTGGTTGCCAAAACTGATGTCGTGATTAGTAATTACGTTCCAAGGGTAGCCAAATCCCTGAATGCAGATTATGCCTCTCTCAAGGCGATTAAACCCGACATTATATGTGGATCGATTGTCGGATATGCGCCTGATTCCAATCGCCCAGGTTATGATGCCATCATTCAGGCAGAGTCTGGGTATTACCACATTAATGGTGCGCCTAAATCAGAAGGCGGTGCGCCCACAAAAATGCCTGTAGCGTTGATGGATATCCTCGCGGGACATCAACTTAAGCAGGCTATTCTGATCGCACTCTATAACAAGCTCAAAACAGGAAAGGGCGCATCTGTAACGGTCAGCCTGTTTGATGCGGCCGTAAGTGCGATGGCCAATCAAGCTACCAATTGGTTGGTAGCTGGTATCATTCCCGATCGTATCGGATCCGAGCACCCCAATATTGCGCCATACGGATCCGTCTATGAAGCCCAAGAGGGACAGCAACTCGTTTTAGGTGTGGGTACTGACCGACAATTTGCTCAATTGTGTGCGGTCCTCGGGTTGGATGAGGTGGCCCATGATATCCGATTCAAGACCAACACCGATCGGGTTCAGAACAGACATACATTGAATGGTGTGCTAGGCAAAGCAATAGCCAGCTTTAATCGCGCCTCCCTACTCAAGACACTAAATAACAAGGGTGTACCATCGGGGGCGGTTCATGCCATGGATGAAGTGTTTGACGTTACTCCTGAACACGTAGTGCTGCGCGATGAGGAAGGCCAAGCCCAGGGAGTGAGCGAGTGTATCGTGTGGCCGAATGAAGAAAACAGCTTTATGAAGGGTACATCATCCAAGCTCAGTCCACCACCTTCTTTCGCGAAGCATACCCGAACGGTATTAAAAACGATGCTTGGATATTCGGACGATCAGATAACGAAGTGGACTGATCTGGAAGTCATTAAGTAAGACGAGCCTTACTCTGTTTCTACTTCTAATTCAGGAATACCGGTTCTAAACTTCAACTCTGAGGCCATAAAGAGGCCCTTCCCTGTCAAACTACTCCTGACTCGCATTACTTCATCTTCAGTAACCTCATCTGAATTGTTCGAAAAACCTTGCCGAACAAAGGTTATTACGGCGGCCACCTGCACATCTGAAAGGAAGTCGTGAGGGATCATCACATTACTGAATGACTCTCCTTTTACTTCTATTGGGCCCTGCATTCCACGAAGCACAAGTCGAATTAAACGTCCCTTATCTCCGTTAACCCACTCAGTGTCTTGTAAGGTTGGAAAAGCGCCAGGAATCCCGGCCCCATCAGCCTGATGACACGTCACGCAGTATTTCGAGTAAACGTCGATTCCGGTGGCCAGAGCAGGGTCTTCAGAACAGCCCGTTCCCAAAACCGAAACGAGACTGACAATTAGCACCAAAAAAACATGCCTTGATAAGAAAATTGGCGTTCTCATTCGCGTACCACTGTTATTGAGTCTCCGACAGATAATGAACCACCGGCAACTACATAAAAAAGCGCGCCGCGTGTGCCTGTTTCGCGCACGGCTAGCATCGCTTCTTGAGACACGCGGCGCGCGAACGTCTCGCACGGACGGTGGTCTTTTTCGCTTCGCTTCAAGCGTACGCTACCAATGTGCAACTCATCCCCTGGATTAAGAGACTTGAGATCAATTCCGGTGGTAATGAGATTATCTCCAATGATGCATGGATCGACATTCAACGTGGTAGCCACTTCCAAAGAAATCGCAGTAACCTCTCTTCCCGGAACACGGGCCCCTTTCCACCAATCTTTTTGCGCATGGTCACCAGAGAACCCACGATCCGCCGTCACAACAACAGACTCTCTTCGGGCATGAATGCCCACACTTGGCTTTTCTATGAGATCATGCACCTGTGCAGACCCTTGAAATGAGGTCTCTAACAGCCTAGAATGAAGAGGGGGCATCATTACAGATCCCACGGCTGATCTTCCCGGTCTGAACGCTGCCGAGCTCGTTCCATGAGCAATTGCTGCACACCATAAATACCGTTGGAATCCACCGCTTTACGCAATCGGTACGTGCCATCGGCACCCAATTCCCAAGCAGAAGCCGTGTCTGCTGATGTGAACTCAAGCGTGCGGATCATTCGATCTTTTAGCGCTTGCTGCTCTATTTCTACAATCACTTCAACGCGGTCTTCCAGATTGCGACGTTGCCAGTCTGCGCTACCCATGAACACCCGCGGCGACCCATCATTTCCAAAATAATAAATTCGACTATGCTCCAAGAACCGGCCTATTACGCTGATAACCGTAATGTTTTCACTGAATCGTAAGAGACCTGGACGTAATCGACAATGCCCCCGAATATGCAATTCAATCTGTACGCCAGCTTCAGATGCCTTGTACAATTCTTTTATAATAGAGATATCATCTAGCGCGTTCATTTTGGCAACAATACGTCCGTTGCCCGATTGCTCTTGGATACGAACCTCGTTCTGAATCAACTCAATGAACGTCTTACGCATTTCCTTGGGTGCTACCAGCAACTTCCGGTAATGCTGTTCAGGAGCGTAGCCAGTCAGATAATGAAACAGATTCACCAAATCGTGACCCAAGTCGGCCGAGGCGGTCAATAAACCGAAATCAGTATATAATTTGGCTGTGGACGGGTGATAATTACCCGTTCCAATATGACAGTATGTTTTAAGCTCACCTTTTTCAGACCGGACCACCAACGTCGTTTTTGCATGGGTTTTCAGTCCAACTAGACCGTACGTCACATGCACACCGTGTTGCTCTAGCTTAGCGCCCCATTCAATATTGTTTTTCTCGTCAAAGCGAGCTTTCACTTCGACCAACACAGCGACTTGCTTCCCTTTTTCAGCCGCTCTGAGCAGCGCCTTTACAACCGGGGACTCATCACTTGTTCGATACAACGTCTGCTTAATCGCAATAACGTCTGGATCGTGCGCAGCCTCATCAATGAAACGTAAAACAGAAGCAGCAAATGACTCGTACGGATGATGGACAAGTACATCTCCCTTTCGGAGTATTTCAAAAATATTTTCGCGATCCTTGGCCTCTCCTTCGTGCAAGAGACATTTCGGAACGACCGGGTCCCAAAAGGAAGTTTGAAACTCGGGAAAGTTCATATTGGCGAACTGGGTGACCGAAACAAGATCTAGGTCTCCATCCCATTCATAGACATCCGTTGGGTCCAGACTTAACTCACGAGTCAGGAGTTCTTTGATTTCCTCTGGTATTCCACACTGGACTTCCAGGCGCACAATCGGAGCAAACCTGCGCTCTCGCAACTCTTCAGAAATCAACGCAATCAAATCATCAGCAACTTCTTCATCACGCTTCAAATCTGCATTCCTAGTAATTCGAAACGGGTAGACGCCCGTTACTTCCATACCGCGAAAAAGCTCGGATGCATTGTGAGCAATAATTTGTTCAATGGGGACAAATCCTGTTCCGTCTTCGAGAGAGATCCAACGACCATCGGAAATAGGCACCTTAATTCGTGCAAAATGTTCTGTTTCGCGCTCTGGATGCTTGAGCAGCACAGCCAGCGAAAGACTGAGGTTTGAAATGAACGGAAAAGGGTGTCCGGGATCTACAGCAAGGGGCGTTAGAATGGGGAACACCTTGCTCATAAAGTAGCTATGTAAGCTATCTTTCTGACCTCGATTCAAGTCTTCATAACTTAGAATCTTGATCGATATGTCTGATGCTAATCGGGGTTTAAGCACGTTTTCCCAGGCATCAGATAGGTTTGAGGCCATTTCTAGCACTGCTGGTCTCGAAAATGCGAGCTGTTCGGCAGCCTTTCTTCCATCCGGCGATGGCGTCTGCACACCGGCAGCAACCTGTCGTTTCAGCCCTCCTACTCTCTTGCGGAAAAACTCGTCCAAGTTTCCTACCGCAATAGAAATGAATCGGACCCGATCCAACAACGGTACGCGCTCATCATGTGCCTGATGTACGACCCGCCAATTGAAGTCCAACCAGCTTAACTCTCGATTAAAGAAAAGTCGAGGGTCGTCAAGCGAAGTCTGCTCCGGAAATGCTCGCGGTTGCGTGGCACGTGGCACTACATCTAGTAAATCAATCTTACGCCCCATAGCAGATCGCTCATCTTGCTCAAGGTCGTTAACCCGTTCTTCCTTCTTCACTTTCAACTCGCTCATTTCAGAGATCACTATCAGATTTCAAGGCCATGAATCGTTTATACGTCAGCTATGAATTTTCGCTCCTTAACGGCCTTTCGAAATTCTATTAACTGCTTATGCTTTTGCTGGACCCCAGCTAGATCTCCGCCAGTCTGCTCAGCACGTTTCATCTGGTTGAGAACGTTCTGCATTTGTTCATCAATACGAACCAGTTTCAGGTACACCATGGCGCTGGCAGCGGCCTCATTCGAGTTTTCATCTAACCGAGGCACTGGAATCTGCTTTTTTCGTATCCAGTTTTCTGATGGCTCGTCCTGCTCCGTCATAATCTCGGCCGCGAGGGATTGAACAGCTCCTGAAACAGTTGGGCCGAAAAATGCCTGCCGATCAAAGAGGTCAGCCTCATACTGACGAACCAGTTCTTCTGCCATGGATCTGCATGCGCCTTTTGAAAAGTCATTCAAGGACATGCTACTCATAATCCACTCGATCATGGAAGGCCCTTCCCCCAACATGATGCGCAATAATTTTTTCTCGGCGGGTACCAATGCTATTTCAATTTCAGGTAGATCATGAGCCTGGGCCCCATCTGCTGTCGCACGCTCGTATTCCGGTTCGCGCCTCGCCGGTCGCCGCTTTCCTTTGCCACGAACATATTCCTCTAGAATGGGGCGGAGCTGCATGTCAGGAATATCTAAGCTTTTTGCGGCAGAACGTAGATACGCTTCTCTATTTAGAGGGTCTTTGATCCGTGCAATGGATTGCAAAATAGTCCGCTGAACAGCTGCCATCCCCTCGGGGGTATTGCCTTTCCCTGAAGCGGTTGCGTTAGTGAGTACGAATTCGATGAAATTCTGGCGTTCCTGCTTCAGAAAGGTTTCGAAAGCCGGTCCACCGTTTTCTCTCACATAAGAATCCGGATCTTCGCCTTCGGGCAATTGAACGGCATAGGGAATTAGTCCCTCCTCCAAAATGAGATCAATAGCACGCAAAGCCGCGCGGAGACCTGCCGAATCTGCATCATACAGGAGTACAATGACTTCCGCATATCTCCCAAGCATACTGATCTGTTCACGCGTGAGAGCCGTTCCTGAGGAGGCAACCACATGTTCTACTCCAGCCTGATGCAGAGATACCACATCCGTATAGCCTTCTACCATTATGGCTTCTTTCTTGCCCCGGATCGCGTTTTTCCCTTGATACAATCCGTACAGAACCCGGCTTTTGGTGTAGACTTTAGTTTCTGGAGAGTTGATGTATTTGGGTTCGTCATCTTCCCTCAGAATTCTGCCACCGAAACCAATGACCTTTCCGACATGGGAAAAAATGGGAAACATTAATCGATGCCGATATCGATCATAGAACCCTGTTCTTTCCTTCCGGGGAATGATGAGACCTGCTCCTTCCAAAATATCGTCTTCAAGATGCGTTTTTCGAGCGGTCTCGAGTAAGGCGTCCCATGAATCAGGAGCGTATCCAACACCAAATTTCTGGATGGATTCGGACGAAAATCCTCTCTTTTTCAGGTAATCACGAGCAACTTGAGCCTCTTTATCCTTTAACAGAGCATCGTGAAAAAAGCGACCTGCAAATCGTAAGGCATGGTAAATGGATTCACTTTCAGAGGCATCATCACCAGGTACTTCTTCTTCTGGAAGTACGATACCTACCCGTTCTGCGAGTACCCGGACAGCCTCTGGAAAACTGAGAGATTCCATTCGGGATACAAAACTGAATACATCTCCACCTTCCCCACACCCAAAACACTTAAAGATCCCCATCCGTGGGTTCACATTGAACGAGGGCGTCTTTTCGTTGTGGAAAGGACACAGTCCTACGAAATTTGAGCTACGCTTTTTGAGTTGAACATACTCCCCCACTACATCCACGATATCCGTCGAACTGCGGACTTCTTCGATCGATGTTTCAGGAATAATACTCAAGGTCGTTCGGCACTGATGCTGAGTTAGTGGGCAGGAAGACAAAGTACGTAGTCTACTCTACATGATGCACTCCGTTCTGAGTGATTCTACAGGATTTGGCATAAAGGAGTAGACCATAAAAATGAAACCCTGAGTTTCCCCTCTCGTAGCCCAACATAACTCTATTCTATTTAGACATTATGGCTTCCAATCAAGACGTGACCATCACCGGACAAATTACTCGAGTAGACCTTGAAGGCGGCTTTTGGGGAGTTGTCGATCAAGACAATAAACACTTCGTTCCGCTCAACCCCTTATCAAGTGAGTTTCAACAACACGGGCTGTCCGTCCAGATTGAAGCCAGGGAGGTCACGGTAATCGGGGTTTCCATGTGGGGACAGCACATAAAAATCATATCTATCCAGAAACTGAGCTGAATGCTCCCTATTTGACCGGAATCATCATGTTTACTTCAGGTATAGCTACGGTTGGTGCATTTTTACTCATCGGATTGGGCGCGACCCGAGAATCAAAGGGAGCGTTGTATACCCTGAGTGGCTTTCTTTTAATGGCCTGCGCACTTTATCTACACACGCAAGCTTATACCAGAGTGCTGACGGCAACTGCCGCTATTTCAGCCGAAATTGGAGTTGGCTTTTTTGTACTAGCGGGACTGCTTTCGAGGCACAGAAAACAGGCTCGGCCATTTTTCTACTTCGGATCCATCGCACTACTCGTAGCAGTCGTCTTATTCGGTTGGATGCAGGTCACCAGTGATCGCACCCTCAACACACCGCAAACACTTCTCGTAGAACTAGGACCGGATGATAGCATCTCAGAACTACATCAAACGCTCACCGAGCACGGCGCAACGACCGAAAAAGCATTTCCTGCATTCGATCTGAATATGGATCAAGATTTGGCTCAGGTATATATCGTGAGCGTTTCAGCCTCCCGATTAGCCTCTCTGATCGATGCTTTGAAAGAAGACGGAGAAAATGTCGACCATGTCGAGCTCAATTTTGACGTTTCCTTGCAAGATCCAATCGCTGCTTCCTCAGATCGAGACCAAAGGCACGACGTTTTAGAGGATGATCCACTTGTTGCTAACCAATGGGGGCTGGATGCTATTCAAGGGCATCAAGCTCATGCTCTCTTAAAGGATCTGAGCCCTGAGCGCAAGGCTCGCGTGGCTATTTTGGATACCGGTGTGGATGCTGGGCATGAAGACGTCGCCGGAACGTTCGCTGCAAGCCCGGCAACCGCTGATCCCCATGGCCATGGTAGTCACTGTGCAGGCCTTGCCGGCGCCGTAACAAACAATGGTATTGGCATCGCTTCGCTAAACTGGGAAGGTCGCTTTGTTGAAATCTCATCCTATCAAGCACTCAATGAGTCAGGAATAGGAACGATTGAAATGATCTCTCAAGCCATCTTAGATGCAACTAGAGATGATGCCGATGTGATTTCAATGAGTCTTGGTGCTAAAGCAGATACCCCTAAAGTCATTCGCGATGCTATCGGGTTCGCGCGCCGAAATAATACTATTGTTTTGGCATCGGCTGGAAACGCGAACGAAGATGCGGCAGATCACATGCCTTCAAATGTGGAAGGTGTAATTGTGGTATCCGCAGTGGACGAGAAGTTAGAAAAAGCGTCTTTTTCTAACACTAATATGAGTTTGTCACGCCCGATCACCGCTCCCGGTGTGAACATGTTGTCTCTCAAAACAGGTGGAGGCTACGTCCCAATGAGTGGTACGTCCATGTCCACCCCTCTGGTAGCGGGACTGGTCGGTATCATGCGTGCTCTCAATCCAGACATCACAGAAGACGCCGTCTACAATATTTTGAGCCGCACTGGAAAAAACGTGAAGGATTCAGCGAGAATTGGTAAACTGATCGATGCCGAAGCTTCCATCCAGTCCGTCCTTTCTGGTAGATGACCCACTCTGACGATTTTTCGATTCGCCCTGCCGTGCATCTCGACACGGAGGACATTGCGCGCATTTACTCCGCAGCCATTCTGGAGCGCAATGCTACCATGCTGTTAGATCCGGTTTCAGCGAAAGAAATGAGTCACAAGCTAGATACGCTGGCTCCTCGCGAGTCTATACGTGTTATTACCGATGCAACCGATCGTGTATGCGGCTGGGGTATCGTCAAAATGTACAGTGAGCGACCAGGATATCGCCTAACATGCGAGACCTCCCTGTTCATCGATTCTCAATTCCGCGGGAAGGGTTTGGGGGAAAAAATGCAACTCGCTCTTCATGCTACCGCCCGAGAGTTGGGCTTCCATCACATTATTGTTCGCATCTGGGCGGCAAACGAAATAAGTATTGCCTTACACAAGACGTGTGGTTTTAGTCTAGTCGGTATACAAAAAGAAATCGGCCACGTCGATCAAAAATGGATCGACGTGGCCGTAATGCAGTGCCTACTAAATTAATGCTTAGTTCTGAGTGAACGCCTCAACCGGCCCATCACAAAAAATGTAGTCGATGTTGTAAACGACCCGAACCAATTCTCCCTGAGCATTTACCGCGTGATGCATTCGAGATAGGAGATTTCCAGATTTCGGGTCCCAACTCACGCCTTGAAACCCGTCTAAAAGGTCTTCAACTTGATCACGGTCCGGACCATCTACCCAAATCACATCAATCCCACAAATATCCTCGCGCTCAGTGACAGGATCTTCCAATCGAACGGCAAACACCGTTTCTGGAAAATGTGCCTGAAGAGATATCGAGATTCGTTCTACTGCTTCGTCAGCTGTAACAAATACCGTTTCCATCAATCTTATTCCATGTCTTTAATATTCTAGCAACCGCTTCCCTCGTTTGGGTTGCACACCTTAAGAGTACGACCAAATCATAAAAATTCGTTCTACTTGCTTCGAATCCGAAACCTCATTCCTATGTTTAGTCCAACGCTGAATCGGGCCCTTAATAATGAACAATAAAGCAAACGAGTACGACGCGGTTCTAGACCGGATTCGAGCCCTGTTAGAGGGCCCTTGTGACTGGACGGCAGCTATGGCTACCGTTTCCTGCGAATTACATCATGCATTTGATTCATTCCATTGGACGGGCTTTTATCGCACCGTCCGCCCATCTCATTTACAGATAGGCCCCTACCAAGGTGGACATGGATGCTTGGATATTCCATTTGAAAAAGGCGTGTGTGGAAAGGCAGCGACTACAGGAGAAACCCAGCTTGTTGACGATGTAACGTCGTTCCCCGGACATATTGCGTGCTCCACTTCTACCATATCTGAGATTGTTGTGCCCGTCCTATCGAACGGTCACGTCGTGGCTGTTCTAGACGTGGATTCCGACTTAGCAGCAAATTTCGACCAGACGGATCGCGCTTACCTCGAACTGCTCTGTCGTGAACTCGGCGATCGGTTTGGCGCTCAAGCTATCGGCCTGATAGGCGACTGAAGTCGATAGGTCCCATCACGACGTTAAAAGACGTCGCTTGTAATAGACGTGGTATTTAGTAGACGTTGAAGCCCAAAGAAAACCGCATCAACAGATCGGGCACTCCCATAACATGGACCCCGACTTCTAATCGGTCAAATAAGGTATAGGCCCGACCAACGGACAATGAAGTAGGAATCAGGCCTCCTAGCACATCTTCCAAGTCTTGGGAAAACGTGTTGTCCAATCCTATAACGACCGGTTGGCCCCATTGAAGGCCACCGGACAAGGGATAAGCAATGATTTCAGCATCCGCTATTGGAACACGTTCGATTCGTCCATCGGGTAAGGTTCGGACTCCTTGAATGAGGCCCTCAATCCGAGAGGCTTGTTGAATGAGTACGAAATCAACGTCTGATATATCGTCTCCAGCAAACAAAGCAAGCTCTCTCGGCATCGGTGCAAGGAACCCCTCTTTGGAGATAGAAAGGCTCCAAATCCCTTCACTGAGGGCTAGAGACCACAGTCCTTCACCATCGGTTACCGTACTTATGGATTCATTTCCTTTGGTTGCCTTGATTTCAGCCTGAGAGACTGCGATTCCATCCTGATTCGTTATACGTCCTGAAATAACAACGTTATCATTCAGAATGACGAATGGAGTCGGTATGGATAAAATTTGTTGCTCTGCAACAGAAAGTGTAATCGTTGACGAACTGCGAAATCCCGCCTTGGAAGCCCCAATCCGGAATGTGCCCATGGTTAGATCAATAGAAAAGATGCCCTGGAAATTGGTTCTCGCTTCATACTCTAGACCAGTAACGACATCAACAAAGTTGACCGTCGCGTCATTTACCGGAACTCCATCGCCATCGATGACCTGACCATTAATCCTGGAGGGTAAAGGCACCAAGTTCAATTCTACTTGAGCCGCCGAACCAGCCTGAATAACAACCGGAGTGGTGATTTCAGCAAATCCGCTCTTGGAGGCTTTAAACTCATAATTCCCGACCGTTAAGCTATCTGTATAAGTAGCCCCATCTGGGTTGATCCAGTTTGCAGGAGGGTTGTAACCACCATCCGTGGAACGGGCTCGAACAGTAACTCCAATGATGTCAGATCCATCATTAGCAGACATGGTTTTGAATGTGAATTCACCCATATTCGTAAAGTAGGAGAATTCGCCAAATACACTGGTACTACCGGCTCCTTCGCGATCATTTGCAATTACAAACCAGCGATAGTCCCCGCTTCTGAATACTTCCGAAGCAGGAACGGTCAGAAATTCATTCGGCGTATTACTAGAATACACCATGACATCCGATACCCATCCGCTATCGCTAATTCGTTCAAAAATGGACAGGTCATAGGAAAGCGCATTTTCAACGTTTTCCCATTCAAATTCGATGTCAGGTCGCTCTGTGATCCGCTCAATACCAACGGGATAGGACAAATCAGCACTTGCCAAAGACGCGGCATCCCCAAGGGTAAACGATGCGATACTACTTGTAACTGAGCTCAGGAAGCCTAAATCAGTCTTACTGTAGGAATTGAGAACGGTGTAGTAGTACGTGCTTCCTAAGACGAGCGGAAGTGGATCGAACTGAATGAGCGGATCTGACTCGAAACGTTCACCATAAAGGGCTGAAGTCTGCGTGGTCAGATGCATCCAAACTGGATTGAGACCGTCGATCGTAAGATTTCCTCCCGACTCTGGACTAATCGAAAATGGCGTACTTGAAACGACGACGGCATAGGAAACCACACCAGGAATACTTTCCCACTCAAACGTGGGCACGCGTTCTTCAATAGTACCAGTGGGCGCTAAGATGGTAGGCGACTCTTCTGACTCCACGATGAACATAAAGTCTTTCGAGTACCGAGTAGCTGGGTTTGAAGAAGCCTCAAGCTGAATCTCGGTAAAGGTGTCCGCATCAGAACTGGTAAGAACACCGTAGTACACGCCGACCGGAATACCCACTACAGATGGACGAAAAGAAGAACTCGTATCTCCCCGCATTTGGACCGAATACAGTCCGTAAATGCCAGGTACGTCTCCAATCTTGAGCTTCAAACCAGCAAGCGGCTCCTCCCAACGGATCTGAACCAAGTCATTCGACCTGAACATGATGGTGGTAAGCTCCGCATTTCCGCGTTCGACGAGGGGCGTCTTCAACGTGATATTTTGCGAGAACACAGGACTCACGACTGCACACAGCATCAGTACCATCAGCGTTAACTGAAGAGACTTTCGAAGAGCATGTACTGGACGTATTAGCCGCATATAGTCGATGCAGAAAGCACAATATGCCCTTTCCGCCTAATTTGACCTGATTTTACGACTATTAACTCAAATCCTGTGCCAATAAGGATTTCGTCTCAAACTGGGAATCTGACGCAGCTTCTAGCGGTCGTTTCGCAGTATTTCTACCGTGTGAGATACCTGAGCCATCGAGCCAAATATGCCCCTTCCATTTTCCACGTTATCAACTACGTTTGGGATTTCTCCCGGAGATAATGTGGACCCTCCCTGTTGCACAAGCTGATAGCGTTGGAAATCAAAAAGATTGTCGTCTATAGCGCTCATTGTCACCTTGAGGGGGCCAAAAAATGGAACCGCGAACCAAGGAAGTTTAACACGAAGTGTCTCGTCTGGAAATACTTCGTAATTGCCTTCGAATATGGGCTGAGAGCTAAAGATCAGCAACCCTTCAAAATCCTCGGTGGTCCACTCGATAGAATCGATATCCTCAATGTCCTCACCCTCAAATATGAACTCGAAATAGGTAGGGATCAGGTTATAGATCGTTGGCTTTAGGGCTTCCATCGTAAACACAAAAATACCTTGCCGATCTTCAAACTTGCTTTGTGTTACCAACATCGAGTATTGAGCTGGATCTTTATACTCGATAGCCTCCGAACTGGGCGCGATCAGGTCGAATAAGGTCGGTACCAACGTCTGAGCAGACACTTTATCAAAAGCGGGCCCAGCATCAACCTCTAGCCGATAAGATCGTCCTCCTTCAACCAACTGCGTCTGAGCGGCTGAATAGGCTCCCGGGACATCTAATGCCCGGACATACTCAAATGCCTTCTCAGTTTGTCCTGCAGCATCCAGCAAATGAATAGTGACTTGCGCATCATTCACAGCAAGAGCATTTGAAACATAGACAGCATCTTTATCCTCGCTCAAATGGACCCAAACTTGTGGAAGCGGTTGGCCAGCCACCAAATAGGATTCAACTACAATTTCTGGTTCATGATTGGATCCCGATTCAGTTTCACATCCGGATATCACGAACAGCACTGCCAATGCGTAGAGAGATGTTTTCATGAGTCGTTTCATATCTGGCATCCTAAAATTTAAGTGTGAATGCCACGTTGGGAATCGGTATTGGAATTTGGGGGACATCTTCCCGCGTCACGCTGCCATCATCTTCAAATTCAAAGAAGGGAAACCAGATATTGCTTCTGTTATACACATTTACGACTTGTAATTGCAGCTCGTACTCAGCTCCGAATAAACGTCCGGTCTTGGTAGCTCCTACATCAAGACGATGGTAAGCAGGCAGTCTAGCGCCGTTGAACGGGCTAACTAGGACATTCGTATCAGGAACCTGAAAAGGCGAATGGGTCAAACGGTATTGCGATGAAGGCTCCGTATATGCTTGCCCGGTTGCATAGTTAAAAACCGCTGCGAGTTGCCATGTCGGGGTTAACTGAGTAGATCCGGTGACATTCAAGTCGTGAGTCCGGTCGTATTTGGGCGCGTAATAGGCGTCTTCGTTTATAGCGGGAAAACGTCGCCTCGTTTTACCATAGGTGTAGCCTGCAAACCCTGTGAATGGTCCAATTCTACCTTCCACGAACACCTCACTTCCCCAAGCATATCCTTTTCCAAAAATGAACATTTCATGGTAATCCAGGCCGGCCACATCGGGCAGAAAAGGATCCAAGGTAAATAGGTTTTGCATGGTGCGATAATATCCTTCCCACTCCAAGCGAAAGCCTGAGTCAGATCGATATTTGAGTCCCGTAACGAACTGGTCGCCGTGGGCTGGTGGCACTTTTGCAGCCGAGGTTAACCAAACATCCAATCCTGAAAATGCTTCATTAGATACCAGCGTCAGAAACTGGTGAAACCGACCTGTACCGAACTGGGCAAATAAACGGTCGGTAAGTCGTCGCTCTATTGACAGACGTGGTTCAACACGGAAAAACGAACCGTTTTCAAAATAAGACCCTCTAACACCCGTAGTTATGGTCCATTGAGCTGAGGGGCGATAAATGGATTCCGCAAAGCCGTTTCCATAGAGTGAGCGCGTCCTCAAGCTGAATACATCTACGCTATCAAACTCGTTGAGCAAGTCAAACCGAAACTGACCGCCCCAAAAGCCTGCTTTAAAAGATCGACGGGAATCTGGAATAAACTCAAAATCTCCTTTGACGCTATAGTCCGTGACCTGATTGTCTTGTTCAGAATACGTAGAGGCAAATTCAAAGGACGGATTACTGAAGTAATGGGACCGCGTAAAGGTAAAGTTGGAGAAAAGACGGTCGGAAAACAGATGGGTCCAGTTCACGCTGAATGTTTCGTTGCCATACCGCAGTTCCGCATCTACGTCCTCTACAATCGGAACGACCACTACATCCTTTCCTGCATAAAAAGACATCGAAACCCGATCGTTCTGACTCAAATCGAGATTTAGTTTCCCGTTGGCATCAATAAAGTAAAACGTATCTGGAATCCCGTTTACATCCGCATTTCGAGCGACGGCTAGAATCGGCTCGACCGTAGATCGGCGCACAGCCAACATCCAAGAACCCCATTGGTGCGGACCTTCTATCATGGCTCTTGAAGCCAACAATCCCAATGAAACGGTACCGTGACGGGAGTTCCGATTCCCATCCTTGTTGTAGATATCAACTACGGAACCGATTCGTCCACCGTATGAGGCCGGGTACGCGCCTTTAAATAGACGCACGTCTTTAATGGCGTCAGGATTGAAGGTCGAAAACACACCAAAGAAATGGGAAGGATTGTACACCGTCGTGCGGTCTAGCAAAATGAGGGTCTGATCGGGGCTGCCACCGCGGATATATAAACCGCTCGAGTAATCTGATGCCGCTTTTACACCCGGCAACAACTGAAGCGATCGAAAGACGTCGGGCTCTAAAATCGTGGGAAGCTTTCGAATCGTTGCTGTTTGCATCCGACTCGCGCCCAACTGACGTTGCTCCTCCTCCGAATCTGCTTCGGCAGTAACAACGATTTCGCCCACCTCAAAACCCAGTGGACTCAGTTCAATATCCAGTCTGGAGTGCTCGTCCGCAGAAAGATCAATCTGAATTTCCTGACTTTGATAACCGATGTAGGAGACTAAGATGGTGTACGTCGCGGCCGGAAGACCTGTTATGGTATAATACCCCGCCGTATTTGTCGCGGCACCCAGTAGCGAACCACTAATCCGAAGGTTCGCAAGAATGAGCGTTTCCCCAGATTCGGCATCCTTTACAAATCCGCTGATAGAGGCGGTGTCTTGGGCCTGAACTTGGCTGGTACTACACACCAGAATTAGTAAAGCTAAGGTTGCGAAGTGTTTCAAGATCGGTCTATTTGTTAGCGGAACCCCATGCTCTACGCATCTATGGGAGATTGTCTTCAGTATAGCCGCGCGAATTGCACCTTGAGCGTCACAGTTCATCCTAAATTCTAAGACAACGGTCGGATGAAGATATCCAGCAATGCACATGTCAAGGACACCATCTTCAGAGTATATGTCTACCTATTTGAGCCTTAGATCAACTAAAGAATTCGAGATTGGCTCAGGCCAATTTGGGCGCATTTTTTCATAGACTATAATCCGTTGTAGCACAACGATTTACGCATGACACACCTATACTCGAAAAGAATGGATAAAGTACCGTTATTTTCGTATATTTTAGCATCTGATTCAGACGCTGAACCCGCCACGTCTAACCGTGTCTGGAACTCCGATTATCATCGGTTTCCAGGACCCCGAAAAACGCGCTGAATCTGTTCGATATCTCTCTCAACAAAGGATGTGAACGCCAGGGCGCATGGAAGAAAAACAGCCAAGAATAATACCGCTCAATATTGAGGAGGAAATGAAATCCTCCTACATCGATTATTCGATGTCGGTAATCGTCAGCCGAGCATTACCAGACGTAAGAGACGGTTTAAAACCCGTTCATCGACGCGTTCTCTACGGTATGGAAGAGCTTAGTGTCGGTGCAGGATCAGCGTATAAGAAAAGCGCTCGTATCGTTGGGGAAGTCCTCGGTAAGTACCATCCTCACGGTGATACTGCGGTATACGACACGATGGTTCGCATGGCGCAGGAATTTTCCATGCGGTACCCCTTAGTGGACGGTCAAGGAAACTTTGGATCCGTAGATGGTGACAGTGCTGCTGCCATGCGGTATACCGAAGCCAGAATGACGCGTCTTTCTGAGGAAATGCTTCGGGACCTCGGCAAAGAGACCGTTGATTTCCAGGAGAATTTCGACGGTTCTCTCGAAGAACCCACTGTCCTGCCTGCCGCTGTTCCAAACCTGTTAATTAATGGGTCAGATGGAATTGCCGTCGGGATGGCTACTAAGATCCCCCCGCACAATGTAGGCGAATCAATTGATGCCACCGTTGCCTACATAGACGACAACGACATTACGATTGATGACCTTGTCAAAATTATGCCAGCCCCGGACTTCCCTACGGGTGGAATTATCTATGGGCATATGGGTGTGCGAGAAGGATACCATACCGGCCGTGGCCGAGTGGTTATGCGGGCTAGGATTCATGAAGAGGAAATTCGCCCCGGTCGCTACGCGCTTATTGCTACCGAAATTCCGTACCAGGTCAACAAAAGCTCGCTTCTTGAGAAGATTGCCATGTTGGCCAGAGATAAAAAGATTGAGGGCATCTCTGACCTCAGGGATGAATCGGATCGCGACGGAATGCGCATTGTTATCGAGTTGAAACGAGATGCAATGCCCAGTGTGGTTGAGAATCAGCTTTACAAGTACACAGCATTTCAGCAGACGTTTGGGATGAACGTTGTGGCCCTCGTCCATGGACGACCCAAAACGTTGAATCTCAAGGAAATTATTGGACACTACGTGGATCACCGCCACGTAGTGGTGCTTCGACGCACGCAATTTGAACTTCGCAAAGCGGAAGCGCGCGCGCACATCCTTGAAGGGTTGACGATTGCGCTGGATAATCTTGATGCGGTCATTAGCATCATCAGGCATTCCAAGGACACAGATGAAGCCAAAGCAAACCTGATTGCGGGTGTTTTCCCAGCCAAACTCGGCACCGTTCAGCTCGAAAAACTGGGATTGCCTACGCATGGCGATTCCCTCTTCACGCTTTCTGAAATTCAAGCGAAAGCTATTCTTGAGCTTCGCCTGAATCGTCTCACGGGGCTAGAGCGTCAAAAAATTGAAGACGAATACCAGACCGTTCTAGCAGAAATCGCACACTTGAATGAGATTCTTGCCGACAAAGGCCTACGGATGTCCATCATCCGGACCGAGTTGCTGGAAATGCGCGACAAGTATGCGGACGAACGTAGAACTGAAATCGATTATACCGGTGGCGGAGACATCTTCATCGAAGATCTGATCGAGGACGAACAGGTTGTCGTATCTCTTTCTAATCAGGGTTTGATTAAGCGCACCAGTTCTACCGAGTATGCCGCTCAAGGTCGCGGCGGTGTCGGTAAGCGGGGTACAGCCATGCGTGACGAGGACTTCGTTGAGCATGTATTTGTGGGTAATAACCATGACTACTTACTGTTCTTCACCGACCATGGTCGCTGTTACTGGCTTCGTATCTACGAAATCCCTGAAGGATCACGAGTCAGTAAGGGACGGTCTATTCGAAATTGCATCCAGATTGGTCCAGAAGATAGAATCCGGGCGGTTTTACCTGTTTCTAAAGAGGATTTCCGAAGCGAAGACTTTCTTAACTCGCACTTCGTCCTCATGTCCACGAAAAGTGGTCAGATCAAGAAAACCAGCCTTGAGTCGTTCTCGAGGCCACGCGTGGACGGCATTAAAGCCATTGCCGTCGATGAAGGAGATGAACTGATCGAAGCACACATGACGGATGGTAATGCTAATGTCATCATTGCTTCATCCAGCGGTGTCTGTATTCGATTTAATGAATCAGATGCCCGTCCTATGGGTCGAAATACACGTGGTGTTCGCGGTATCAGGTTGGCAGAAGGTCACTCTGTAATTGGGATGATTGTCGTAAACGATGAGGCCAGAGACATTCTGACGATCAGTGCTAATGGATACGGCAAGCGCACCGCACTGGAAGAGTATCGTTTGCAGTCGAGAGGTGGTAAGGGCATTATTGCTCAGAAAACTACTTCGAAAACAGGTCCAATTGTGTCCATTAAGGGTGTTTTGGAAGCGAACGACCTCATGATTACCACGGTTGGTGGAATTATGATTCGCATGGATATTGGGTCGATCTCCAAACTGGGTAGAAATACCCAAGGGGTACGTGTCATCAAAATCCGTGAAGGTGATTCCATAGCTGATGTGACGAAAGTCCAGATCGTGGAAGACCTTGAGGAAAATACAGATGGTGAAGAGCCTGCCGTTGACTCGGTGGATTCTCAACCTGACGCACCTGACGCACCTGACGCACCTAAAGAATAGTAGGTGCATCCTACTCCTCTTTCTTACGTACACGTCCTTATTCTAATTATAAAAACTCATCAGAAGTACATTCCCATGAAGCGATTTCGCTTACAACGCTTTCTTGCGCTGGCACTCATCCTCGCCTTTGCTGTCTCTGTTAGCACAGCGACCGCACAAGACGGTGCAGATATGTCTGCAAAAGAAATCATTAATGCTAATATTGAAGCGACAGGAGGCATTAAAGCCTGGAGATCCGTCAAGGATTTGAGTGTCGTAGCCGAAATCGGGATTGAACTTCCTGGAATGGGCGCATTACTAATTAATCTGGAATCGATCAATATTTTCCCAGGTTACGGTTACACGTCCATTGAAGTCGCTGAAGCACCAGCTGCCATTCCTGCAGAGCAGATTAATCAAAAAGCCTATTACACCCCTCTCGAAGGATGGGTCGAAGGGGCTGCTGGTCGTCAGGATATGAACTCTTTAAGTCCTCAGCAGCGTACTCAATTCCAACGAAGCTCGCCGAAAAACGAACTCGACTACCTCGCCTATGCGGATTCTATGTTGATTAGACTCGATGATCGCGATCTCGAAGGCAAATCAGTGTTTGCGATCGACGTTGTCACTGATGGAGTATCATCCACCATGTTGTATGATAAGGATTCGTTTTTGATGGTCGCTCAAGAGGCAGAGACACCTGCAGGACCCTCTATCACCTACATGAGCGAGTTCATGGAAGTAGATGGCCTCATGTTTCCAGGTAAGACCTCCGTTAACATGGGTGGTCAGAATCAGGTAATCACCTTCAAGTCGATTGAGGTTAATTCAAGCGTAACTCCGAGCTCGCTAGCAACTAAAGCCGGTGTCAAGAAGATGGTCGCTCCCGAATAGATCCGTAATTTGGTCTTATGCAAAACGGGGTCCGATGGTGTAACCATCGGACCCCGTTTTCATTTTATCTCATTTACCTGACGCTCTAGCCATCCATCAACGCGTCCGTCAAGCCTTGTTTCTTCTGGTAAGGACGATACTCTTCTTCGATCTTCAAAATGGCTGCTCGTAGCAGATGCATTCCCTTATCGATTTCTTCCTTGGTAATCGTGAGTGGAGAACGGAAGCGAATTGATTTCGCGCCGCATCCTAGTATGATCATCCCCTCATCAAAACAACGCTGAAGAAGTCGATCTCTGAATTCGGTCGAAGGTAAATCGATGGCGCACATCAGGCCCATTCCACGCACATTCGATACGGATTCAGTTTCATCTGACAAAGCATCCAACAGCGCATTGAGGTGGTCTCCTACTACGCGAGCATGTTCGATCAGATTATCTTCCTCGATGATCTCAAGGATTCTATCGAAACGCACCATATCGACTAGGTTACCACCCCAGGTCGAATTAATTCGACTGCCCATCTTGAATACGTGATCTTCGACCTCATCCAGACGGCGGCCAGCAAGAATTCCACAAACCTGTGTCTTCTTGCCGAAAGAAATGATGTCCGGCTCAACGCCAATAGCTTGATGAGCCCACATGGCACCCGTCATACCAACGCCAGTCTGTACCTCATCAAAAATGAGTAGCGCATCGTATTCCATACACAGGTCTTTTAGAGCCTGCAAGAATTCTTTCCGGAAGTGGTTGTCCCCTCCTTCACCTTGAATTGGCTCAATGATGATACAGGCTATTTCATCCTTCATCGAGTCGAAGTAATGACGAGCCTGGTTCAGGGAAACCTGTTCCCGACGAACGATATCATCAATGTGCTCTTCGATGGGGAAGACCACTTTAGGATTAGATACACGCGGCCAGTCAAACTGCGGAAAATGCATTGTTTTCCGAGGATCAGCCGTATTCGTCAAAGTCAGGGTATATCCTGTCCGGCCGTGAAACGCCTGGTCGAAGTGAAGCACTTTATGCCCTACTTCGCGTCGGTATCCCTTCTGGTAGTTCTTTCTGACTTTCCAGTCAAAGGCTGTTTTGAGAGCATTCTCTACAGCTAGAGCTCCACCTGAAACGAAAAAGGCGTACGGTAGATAGTCTGGTATGGCAACGCGTCCAAATGTATCCAAGAACCGAGCCATGTGCCTCGTTCGGATATCGGAGTTGGTCACCTTATTCAGGGCGGCATCCATGAGACGCTCTTTGAACTCCTCGTTCCCAACCAATTTAGGATGATTCATCCCTATCGCGTTACTGGCATAGAAGCCAAAAAAGTCCATGTATGATCGATCACTTTGCTCATCAACGAGATCGATACCGCTACTGGACTGCATGCCAAGCACGATAGGCATCATACCTTCCGCGTTCGTGTGTTTGAGGAAGATATCTTCCACGTCATCAGGCAGAATCGCTTTGGTCTGGGATTTTTCCATATGTGTGTACTCGTTGTGGGAGCCGTGATAGTTGCTGACATTCCTATTTTCACTCCGCGGAGTAAAACAGGTCCTGCTTTTACAGAGAACAGGCTTAAGAAGATAGCGTATTCGATGGAAACTTCATCGGTAGCGACTGCTATTCAGGGGATCTTAAAGCTTGAGCCAATGTTTGTCCCTCTCCCCGAGTGAAACCGAAAGCTAGCCGAATCAGCGGCTGAATGAATGTCAGAACAGAACAAACCTAAAAAGGGACTCCGACCCGGTGAAGTGGATTTAAAAACCATTTCACTCTCCTCCTCAGATGGTGGAAATGGCATGTTGGAACTGCCTGTCATTCAGGCTCCGCAAGTAGAAAACGTCCGGGGTGCACGCCCAGACTGGCTGCGTGTCAAACTCCCGTACGGCGAGACCTACAAAAATCTGGTTGAAACCATTGAGACCAATGGTTTGCATACCGTCTGCCAAAGTGCCCGATGTCCGAACATGGGTGAGTGCTGGACGGCAGGAACGGCCACGTTTATGATTTTGGGAAATGTGTGTACTCGAAGTTGCGGTTTTTGCGCCGTCAAAACGGGGCGACCTGATCCAGGGTTAGATTGGGACGAACCAAATCGAGTCGCGGATGCTGCGAAGACCATGGGTGTCAAGCATGCTGTAATCACGAGCGTAAATCGAGATGAGCGAGAAGATGGTGGTGCGCCCATTTTTGCAGAGACGATGAAACGTCTTCGCGAGGAAATCCCTGGAGTGACAATAGAAATCCTGATTCCTGACTTCCGTGGAGTGTGGGAGGCCCTTCAAGTGGTGATCGACGCGCATCCAGAAGTGATGAATCACAATGTGGAAACGGTTCCTAGACTGTACAAACGCGTACGTCCTCAAGCCATCTACAAACGATCTTTGGAAGTCCTCAAGATTTCTAAGGACCAGGGATTGAGGACCAAAAGCGGAATTATGGTCGGCCTAGGCGAAACCGACGACGAAGTTTTGCAGCTCATGGACGATTTTGTGGACATTGGTTTGAATGTCATGACCATCGGACAGTACCTACAACCCACCAAAATGCACCTAGCTGTTGAGGAATTTGTGCACCCAGACAAGTTTCAGTGGTACAAAGAGGTAGGCGAAGCAAAAGGCATTGAGCACGTGGAGAGTGGCCCTCTCGTTCGTTCTTCTTATCATGCCGAGCGACACGTCTAAGTTGCTTTTCGCCCGTCCGAAGACCCTATACCGATGTCTTTTTCCTTGCAATCTGAGTGGCAACGGGCTCGTAAAGCCCTAACCAAGGTAGATCTTCAAACGGCGGTGGTCCTGTTGTTTGCCGCTTTATCTGTCATTTCACAGATGAAATGGGGTGATCGGGGGTTTTTCAGAACCGAAATTGCTCCGCTGTTAGAAACCGAAGGTCGAGGTCTGAACGCTTGGGTTTGGTGGTTCGGCATGCAGGGCGTGCTCGGCTTTATTCTTCCTGTATTGATCCTAAAGATTGGATTCAAAAACTCATGGAAGGAAATGGGGCTTTCCTCTGGTGATGCTTCGTTGGGTTGGAAGATCGCGCTGATCTATCTCCCTCTTGTTGTAGTTGGGACATGGTTCCTTTCTGATTCGCCCGCTTTTCAGTCAAAATACCCACACTACTCTCCAGCCGCCACAAACTGGTCGATCTTCCTCATCTATGAAAGCTTCTTTCTGTTTTACTGGTTAGGATGGGAATATCTCTGGCGTGGATTTGTCCTATTTGGAACAGCTAGAACGTTTGGGCTCATGGCCATTTTCGTTCAAACGGTACCCTTCGCCATTCTGCACTATGATAAGCCCATGCCCGAGGCCTTACTCTCTATCGTGGGTGGTGTTGCCCTAGGAGCGCTCGTTTGGAGGCTCAGAAGCTTTTGGATAGCAGTTCCCATCCACGCCGCACAAATGATCATTCTAGACTTCTGGTGCACGCTCAGGGTAAGAACCGGGTCAAGCGGCTATGGCCTATCTACGCTCATAGACGTACTGAAGGGAATCAGCGGCTGAGCCATTCTACCAGCTGTAGGTAAGCGTCAGAATGTGAGCAGGTCCACCAAATCCATCTTCGAAAGGCAATAGGGCATAGTCGAAAATCAGTTCAGTAATTTCAATTCCAAGGCCTGCAGAGAAGTCTCGTAGCGCATCGTTGGTCAGATAGCCTACTCGGGCCGTGACCGTATCCAGCACCTCTCCCGACACGCCAACGTGCAATTGCGACTCCTCCGTCACAAAATTACGGGATAGCTCAACGATAACCGAGGTATTCAAAAGAGGTTTTCCGTCCGTTTCGGTCAGAACGCGAAAGGGAAATAACTCGACCCCAGCCCTTCCAATTCTCGGAAGCTGTGTAGCTTCCACGTTCAACTTTTCCATTTTTCCAAGATTCGAAAAGCTGGCTCCAAGCAACAATCCGTCGTTGAACAACCCGGACTGGACTCCAAAATCGAATGCATAGCCATTTGCTGAACTGGAAAAAATACGTTCAGACAAATACTTTACGGTCATGCCCGTCTTAACCTTACCAAACGATCTTGCATAGGAAAGTCCAGAGCTGACAAACTGGGCCTGAAAGACCCCTTCCGACTCACCCGGAGTTTGCCGCGATTCAAGGTCACCAGATCCCGTAGCAATAACGAAAAAACCGACACCCGAGCGCTTTCCCAAGGGAAATGAACTCTGGAAGGCATACGTTCTAACATCCGCGATCCAAACATGGTGTGACAAACCCAGTTCCTTTGCCCCTACAGATGCCAATCCAGCAGGATTCCAGTAGGTTGCAGAAGCACCCGTGGAAGATGCCACTCCGGCGTCTCCCCTCGCGAGGGCGGCCGCATCTGTGCCTAGACGCAGAAAAGACAGTCCTGAGTCCTGTGCATTAGCCGGTGCAGCCAACGCGAGAAAGCCGACTGAAAAAAGGACAAGAGCACGAAAGAGCATCGTACAAAAGACCGGGGCACGAAATTGGCGTCGCATGTCCTGCTATAGATTAGAGATACAATTTTAAACTAGCCAAGTGGATTTTCCCACCTGCTTGGGCTTCAAGTGCAAAAGCATATTCAAGGCGCAATCGAAGTTCTCCGACCATTTGATCAACCCGAAAACCGGCTGAAGGTCGAACAGAATCTAACATTGCACTTCCAAGTTGTTCAACTCCCGCGCGAAATGCAACCTGTTCCATCATTAAGTATTCTGCGCCAAACCGAAAGCGAGATTCTCCCAACACGAGATTGGTCTCGTTAACAACCTCCGCTGGAGAATCTCCAAATAAACGCGTTTCCCGCGTGAAGCTTTTTACAGAAGTAAATCGGGATTCAATTTCAGCAGATAGAATCAACGTTGATTTCAGCTGCTGGGTGGTTACACCGAGACGAATGCGACGCGGAAAATTATCAGTTGTAGAACGACCACCGCTCCCAAGATCAGACGAATCCCAAGAATATCTGGCTAGCAGATCGTCAAGAACAATACCAACAGCCCAGTTTTTAGTGATCCGACCGATTAAACCCAGATCAATCCCGACACTGCGAGCCGGCGTCAAACCTTCGTACAAATCGGTTCTAAACATCTGAAGGTTTATCCCCGCACTGATCCGGCCACTCAGCTTCAATCCGAATGCTAGAAAACCAGCGTATTCATCTACGGACAAATCGGATGTATGAAACCCACTATTGTCGCGACCATCAATATTCGACACCGAAGAGTGGATAAGACCAATCGAAAAACCAGCACGCTGCTGGAGAGGAGCGCCAACCTGAAGAAACTGAAGGGAGCGATCAAAACTGAGCGCTGCTACAGAGGCCTCAAGGTGCTGACCCGAAGCAAGTGGGGTATGAGCAGGATTGTAATATGGACTCGTTTCTTGAAAAATGTCTGCTGCCAGCGCGTTACCCATAGATATTCCACGCGCACCAAATCCAATGCGAGAAAACGATCCAGCATATTGTGCTTGGGCCTGAAACCCTACCAAGAACAGCACTATCAACGCGATATATCTCTTCGTGTATTTCATTCGATTACCAGGATTTTACCTCGAAACCGGGAATTTCCAGATCGAACCTCATAGAAATACACTCCATTGGGTACTTGAATGCCGTTGTCATCGGTACCATCCCACATGGATTCATTCACACCTTGAATGCCGTTCAGGTTCATCGTTCGAATCACGTTCATACCGTAATCAAAGACACGGATATCGACAGACTCCGAGCGATCAAGCTCATATTTAATCCGGATAAAGACATCATCTCCCCTAGAGAAGGGATTCGGGTAAGCATACGTGTTTACATCAGGTACAGCGTCCGATGGCTCCTCTGGATGCAAAGGGACATTGACATGAAAAATAGTCCATGTACTTCCTTGATCCGCTGATTTCAACAAGCCATCTGACGTACCCACCCATAGAATTCCGTTGGCGTACTCTACCGAAAAAATGCTCGCGTTTGGACGAACCCGCCTTTGTGAACCGGAGTCTTCAATAAAGTCAGAAATAGAATCCCACGTATCTCCAGCATCCGATGAAATGAACAAGCCATTGTCGCCTGCTGCATACACCTTCGCTCCATCAAAGGCGAAATCATAGATCCGTTCTCCAATCAGCGTCTGCTTGAAGTTTTGTCCACCGTCTTCGGTAAATGTCACACCGAATTTACCGGTCTGCCCATCGGTATCGCCCGTATTCCAAGTAGCTGTCCAAATGATGGGCATGCCCCCAGTGACCTGCTCCTCAATCGATATCACCCAGTTTCCAGTAAGCGATCCCTGCGTGCCATCAGTCTTGAATTTCTGCCAAGTCAGACCGCCATCAACCGAACGGTTCAGCCCTCCGGCTGTGCCGGCCCAAACCGTTCCAGCAGCATCATGTAGGATAGAAAAACCCATATGATTAAGGGATCCAGTTCCCCCACGCTGTGGCTCTACGGAGAATGAATAAGGGGTCTGAGGGGTAATAAAATCGAGATCATCTGGAGGCAAAACCACCCTCGACCAATTACGCCCCATATCATCCGACTTACGGATTCCACTTGCCCAACCAGCTACCCAAATCGTCCCCGATGCGCCATTGTAATCGATATCAAACGGCGGGCTCTGCTGGGGCACAATGACTGGAAGAGCATCCAAAACGGAAACGCCGTAAACCTCTGTATCGTCCTCTGGCCCATCCAGTTGGGGGAAACGATAGCTAAATGTGTTACCTCCATCCTCAGAAATCAAAAACCCAGCCGCCGTCTGAACGCTTTGCCCGCCCGTCCGGTCTGCTCGACCCAAGCCAGCAACCACGGTCATTCCTTCGACATCCAGTGAGAAAAGTCTGTTCACCGTTCCGAATAAGGAATCCGTTTCAGGAACGAACCAAGACTGCCCTCCATCTTCGGTAAGGTTTAGGTAGGGGCCTACCCAGACCATTCCATCTGCGGCATGCAGGTTAGCTACACTGTTGTTCAGGATACCAATTTCACTTTGGAGCAATCCTGCGGCTGAACCCAGAAAAACTCTCTGGGCGTGTGCGCTATGAGAAGTCACAAGTACCAATAAACAGGCGAAAAGGATTGATTTAGTGCTCATCAATTCACCGTTATGGTTCTGGTTTGCACGTCGCTTCGCAGACCAGCCCGATCCTCAACAACAAATGCGAAGAAGTTGTCGCCAGGCGCATTGTTAGCATCTAATTGGATAGTTAGCGTAAAGGCTCCATCGTTGGCCGTTACATCCCCACTGACCCCGAATCCAGCATTACATGTGCCCACTCCCCCATCATCGCACAACTGCAGAGAAACGGCTCCATTAACCTGAACCTCTACTTTTTGAACGTTTTGAAGCCCATCGGGGTCAGAAACCTGTACGACCATCGGCACACTTATGGCAGGTTGACCAGCCGCAGGACGGGTGATCGTATCAGGGATATCGATCTGGATTATTACGGGAGGTTCATTGCCCGCCAATACCTCAAAGGTCCCAAAAACCTGATTACTAATCGCTCCTCGAGTGTCGGATGCAAACGCCACGACCTGATAGACTCCTGCAGCACCCTCAGGAATCCGCAACGGTACCTGAAATGTTGCTTCTCCGTTACCTGAAACATTCGTTTCCAACTCACCAATAGGATCCTCTCCAGCAATTGATGACTGCACAACGACAAACAATGTACTCACGTCCCGATCTGCATCGCTGAAGGATACACTGACCGTTAGAGAGGACTCTACGAAACCATCTTTTACCGTTAACGGGACGATATCAAGAGCTCGCGGAGCGACGAATGAGCTAGCAGGGTGAATCTGCGGAGGTGTATCAGAAAGGTCTTCTACGCCAGGTGCTGTATCACAGGCTGCGACACAAAGTGCGCAAATAACGATGAAAATGTAGTTTCGAAACAACGTCAAGGACCAATTCCCTTTGATTTTCGCCTGAGAGGCCTAAATGATGGAGCAGTCGGTAGCAAACGGGATCGATGGGCGAACGTTTCTTCTGGGAAGGAATTTTATATGGCCAAACCTGATACCCTAATGAAGGCCTGACTACACAAGATAAAGCGGTTTCAAACTGAAGCAGAGAAGGAATATGACAATGCTCAACACCGCTAAAACTTTTCTACGCGGTGTTAGCTCCTCTCTGTATGCAACTGGGGGATGATCCACCTTAATAAGTACCATGATGAGTAGGCACCAAACAAACCAACCGCTGTATCCGAATAGATCTACAACAGTAGGTATGGTTGTTCCAAACGCGATCAATAGGACGAGTCCAGTAAAAATGGGAATGATCATTCGGAAAGAACCGGCAAACATCTTGTGCACAAAGAAAAACAGGATGCTCGACACAAGAGGCCATACTAAAGGAGCATATCCCCAATGCCAAGCATCAAGAGCGGGTCGAACCTCATCCACAAAGCCAATGCCTCCCGAAACCAAGAGAATGGAAACGAACACACGGGCAATGATACCGTGCCACTTGGGTCCTACTAGCGCATAAAGAATATGCCCTCCGTCAAGCTGGCCCACGGGTAGCAGGTTGAGTGCCGTAAAAAACATGCCCAGCCAGCCCGCAAAAAGGACCGGGTAATGATACATTTCCCACATGGGGGGCACGTCAGTGAATAACTGCGAAAGCATCCAATACAGTGGAGTGGTTCCGACCATAAGCATGGTCTGGCCATTTTCAGCCGCCATGATTTTTGCCGGGAAAGTGCCATACTGCGCAAGGTAGGCCAGCAATGCCTCGTGGCCCGGAATGCCATTGAGATACTCAAATCCAGGTAAGGTGGAAAACCCAATGAGTAATATGCCCAGCGCAATGACGAATCCCGCCAGCGGCCCGGCAATTCCAATATCAAAGAGACGCGTCATGGAGGGGATTTGCTGCCGGATGCGAATAACGGCTCCAAACGTGCCAATTCCATTAAAAGGAAAGGGGATGTAATACGGTAGAGAGGTATCCACCTTATGAAAACGGGCCGCGAAATAATGCCCAAACTCATGAAAGGTTAAGAACAGAAGCAAGCTCCCCCCAAATAGAAAGCCATCCATCAAGTAGGGCACTGTAATCGGAAAACCAGCAATAAAAAAGAGGGCTGGAGCCTCCAAATACACCGTAGCTCTCCCCGCCATTTGTGCCCCCGCCCACATGGTGGATATCAGGGTCAAACAAAAAAGTAGAATATGAAGCCAGTAGCGGTCTTTGAAGCGTGGATTCGAATTCATTCGGTGGCGCGTATTAGACTGGAAAAGGCTTTTTCCAGTCGATCACAGGCCGTATTCAAATCGTCCATCGAGGCTGCATATGAGATTCGAATGCCGGTATGACCTCCAAAAGCTTGTCCGGGTACGAGTCCAACATTATGCTCTTCAAGAATGTAAAAACACAGGTCTTCCGAGGTGTTGATAGATCGACCTGATGCCGTAGTACTACCCAAATAGGAACCAATATCGGGAAACAGATAAAATGCGCCTTGCGGAAGAGGACAAACAATTCCCTCAATCGAAGAAAGACGAGCATGGACTAAGTCGCGTCGTTCCTTGAACGACGCGACCATATCTCGCACAATCTGGCCGTCCATTTCTAGAGCTGCAATACCTGCCATCTGCGAAATGCTAGACGGTGCCGAAGTTAATTGCCCTTGTAACTTGGAAGCGGTCTTCACGATGCTCTTTTCAGCGGCCATGAATCCGAGTCTCCACCCCGTCATAGCGTACGCTTTTGAAAAACCATTTACAGTAACTGTTCGCTCTTTCATTCCTTCTAGTGAGGCAAAGGAAACGAATTCAGCATCATAAATGATGTGTTCATAGATCTCGTCAGACACCACAAAAATGTTTGGATGGTTGCGCAAAACTGCAGCTAAGCCTTCCATTTGTTCACGGCTGTATACACCTCCTGTGGGATTTGAAGGTGAACACAAAATCACTATTCGAGTCTTTTCAGTGATGGCCTCCTCAAGCTGTTCAGCAGTCAACAAATAACCAGATTCAACACCTGTTTGAACCGGTACGGGCGTCCCTCCCGCAAATCGAGTCATCTCCGGATAACTAACCCAGAATGGTGCAGGAATAATCACTTCATCGCCTGCACGACACAGTACCGAAATAGCCAAGGCTACGCTCTGCTTTGCTCCATTAGAGCAAATTATCTCATCAGAGTCATAGTCTAACCCGTTCTGGGACTTGAGCTTAGCCGAAATAGCCTCACGTAACTCTAGCGTCCCTAGGTTATGGGTATAATGGGTAAAACCATCTTGAATAGCTTTAATGCCAGCATCCGCGATGGGAGTCGGAGTAGCAAAATCAGGCTCTCCTGCACTCAAGCCAATTACAGGGTGCCCCTCTCGTTTTCTAGCCTTAGAGGCTGCGGTCATGGCCAGCGTTGCAGATGGACGCATGGAAGCCACTCGTTCATTGAATTCTATCCCGGCTATCATCGATGATCCGCCCACATCTCTTCCTCTATTTGTTTTGTAACGCTTTAAATACAGGCTCTGGAACGAACGAGGTAATATCGCCCTGGTGACTATGAATCTCTCGAACAATCGAGGCGCTAATTAGCGCATGCCGTTCGCTCGTCATCAAAAACACGGTCTCGATTTCCGGTGCAAGACGCCGATTGGCAAATGCCATGCGAAACTCATAGTCGAAATCTGAAACTTGCCTTAATCCTCTGACCAACGCTCCGGCACCGCTGCTCTTTGCGTAGTCAACTAAAAGACCCTCAAAAATTTCAACGCGCACATTCGGAAGATGCCCAATGCATGACTCTACGAGTGCTTTCTTTTCTTCCGATGAAAAAAGAGCCCGCTTACTCGAGTTGCGCGCCACCGTAACGATAACGGTATCGAAAATGTGACAGGCGCGTTCCAGAATATCCAGATGGCCGTACGTGAATGGGTCAAATGATCCTGGATACAGAGCGATTTTCGGAGATTCAGGTGCCATGATCGGATGGGGTATGTTGAACAGAAGAGAAAATACTCACGGCACTCTTACCATACTTCCTTGTTTCAATTCTGAAAGGATGAGATTCGAATCGAATCTTTCGGTCGTGTTCCAATACAAGGAGCCCGTCTTCTGCTAAAAGAGGGATGACGCGAGATGGAAGCTCTTCAATTTCCTCCAGGGCATACGGAGGATCCGCCAGAATAAGCCGATATCGTCCTTTAGCCGTTTTCAGCCACGAGTGGACATCAGACCGAATAAAGCGACATCGCATCTGTGCATCGAGAGACATCATATTATCCCGCGCTACTTTCAACACTTGGCCGCTTACCTCAACACAATCTAGAGAACCCGCTCCCCTACTCATCGCTTCCAAGCCCAACGCGCCGGTCCCTGCGAATAAGTCTAAAACGCTGGCATCATGAAGGTCTAGTCGAGATACAATCAAATTAAAAATCGCTTCGCGCGCCCGATCTGTAGTTGGACGGGTCTGATCTCCCGATGGGGACTTAAGGACTCTGCGTTTGAAACGACCTGAGATGATCCGCATAGCTTACCCTGAAGATGCTCCCAAGCAGGGCACAAACGCATGCAATGGAAAACCTTTCTCAAATCGTGCTTCTTCCAAGGAAACGATCGGCCCAGGGTTAAACACGGAAACTTGGTTTCCAAAGTCGACCTCTAACATGGCCAACAATTGCGCCGTCACATTATGTCCATAAACCAGCACGCGTTCAATCTGCGATGCAGTACATCCATGGCGGTGAAGTGATTCCAATCCAAAATAGACGCGATCAGAATCGGTTGGGGTAAATCGGGCTTCTACTTGCCGTTCCCCATTCGCCTGAACAAGTCCATAATCCGTTCTTTCCCGGTAACAGCCCATCAACAAGGTGGTGGTGGGAGACGTTTGAGTTACCGCATCAAGTAATTGGAGCGCACTGGTCGAAGCTATCGGACTGGGAATGACTTCTTTGCGCTGAGCAGGAAACATGTTACCCAATTTCTGGAGTCGATCAGAAATGTCTCCCGGCAAATGAAAAACTGACATTCTCTTCCATTCTGAAGCAGAATAATCGTTCTTTATTCCAGGAAAGACATCGCCATCAGATGCACCGCCATTGAGAAGATGCGTTTCAAAACCAATCTGACTTCTTACCGCGTCCTCCTTGGCACTCACAGCCGAAAAGCTTGCGAACGAAGTGAGCACTGACGTAGGTAAAACAAACTTGAAGGAGGAAGAGTCTGTATCCTGAAAAACATCACCCAATGCTTCCCGCACCGTGTTCAGTTTGTCAGCATCTGCGCCACCATAGACGACGCCAGAGACATCAAACTCAAATTCGCAGTTGCCCAGCCTCAGCAGTTTATAGCTGTTGTCCCGTTGCTCAACCTCTGCGTAACGCATGAGATTTCCAACGAATTCGACACCTGCTGTGGATACAGCTTCCATGGCGAACCGAGATTGTTCAGGGCGCGAACCCCAGATTAGCAACTAAAGGAGTGAGTTACTCCCAGCTGGCTGCATTCAACTCTGTAATGTCACCGGTATCAGTACCGATGTAATCATCTGAGTCCGGATCCGTCAACAAATATGAATTCGTTCTCGATGTATCATTGACGGCAAGTCCAAACATGGAACCTGTTCTCGGAGAGAAAATGAGCGAATCGGCCATGAAGCCTTCTCCGAACACACTATCCGCGCCGGCAACCATAGTTGAGTCTGTGTTTACCCACATCATCAATGAATCAAGGGAAGAAATGTATCGACCATTGTCTCTCTGATACTGAATCATAGCAGTACGCACCTGATTCATTCTAACGCGCGTTCTATCTGTGAGTGCCTGCCGACGCTCGATGGCCTCGTAAGGAGCTGTGATGGACACGTACAGGAAGTAGCCAAGAGCCACGATGGCCAAGCCTAGAACAACCTGAAGAACTGTTTGTAACCCGCGACTACTGGACGCCATTTCGGTATAGATTTAATAAATCCCTGTCAACACATGGTGTGGATAGATGCCATTTGCATCGCGACCGAAAATACAGGCTTACCACGCTAAATGCAATCAAAACACCTTCTGATTGCCAGAGCAAAACATTAAAGGTTTACGCGGGTTTCACGCGCGCTGACTCCAGGCACCCCAAATGACCCGCTGATAATCAAATAGTTGCGCGCAAGCGTTCATTTTTTATTGATGACGGACCTTTTAATCAACATAGACCACGTTGCAACCCTTCGGAATGCCCGTCGTGAGTCTTTTCCGGATCCTGTACAAGCCGCTCGTGAGTGTCTTGAAGGGGGAGCAAAAGGCATTGTCTTCCATCTCAGAGAAGACCGAAGACATATTAATGACGACGATGTGCGGCGTCTGAAAGCCGACCTTGATACGAAATTAGATTTTGAACTCTCCATTTCACGTGAAATCGTAGGTATTTGCTGCGAAATACAGCCGTATCTGGCCACTCTAGTGCCTGAAAGACGGGAAGAAATCACAACGGAAGGAGGATTGGATGCTATTGAGCACCGCATGCGAATCAAGGAAACCATTACCCGTTTAAAGGGAGAAGGCGTTTCAAATGTGGCCCTTTTTCTGGATCCCGATCTAGATCAAATTGACGAAGCGGCCCGATTGGGAGCCACTGCAATTGAGTTACATACGGGCGACTACGCCAACGCTCTGAGGGACGAAAAAAGGGTTCATATTTTGGATCGTATGAAAGCGGCTGCTGAGCGCGCCCACCAAAATGGACTCATTGTTCATGCAGGCCATGGACTGGATACGGAAAATTATCCGTTGTTTGGCTCTTCGGTTCCTCATCTTAAAGAGGTATCTATCGGCTTTGCCATTGTGGCCAGAGCTATTTTCATCGGCATTAGAGGCGCAGTTGAAGAACTAAATAACATCATCGCCTCTTCCCCTTACACTGGATAATTCTTTGCAGAACATGACCGACGCACACCATAAAAGCGGATATGTAGCGCTCATTGGAAAACCGAACGTGGGTAAAAGCACGCTTCTGAATACGATGATGGGAATGAAGTTGTCCATTGTGACCAACAAACCCCAAACTACCCGCCGTCGCGTCCTGGGAATCCTCTCTGATGATCATTATCAAATGATCCTGCTGGACACACCGGGAATTATCAAGCCACGGTACGGCCTACAAGAGGCCATGATGAAAGATGTTCGAACATCTACATCAGATGGAGACATATTGGTTTTTATGGCCGATGCAACGCGTGATTCAGTAGACGACCTATCGCTGGAATTTGTGGGCGACACGCCTGCCATTCTGGTTTTGAACAAGATTGACAAGGTGAAGCAAGAGGATATGCTCCCCCTTGTCGCCGCCTACACTGAAGCCCATAACTTTGAGGAAGTCATCCCCATCTCGGCTTTAAAAGGGCGCAATATTGAAGTGCTGCTCAAGGCTATTTCAGATCGTCTTCCACTTGGTCCCGCTTTCTATCCCAAAGATATGGTGAGCGAGCAACCTGAAAATTTCTTCATTTCCGAGATCATTCGAGAGAAAATTTTCAAGCAGTTCAAGCAAGAAGTCCCTTACGCGACGCAAGTCAACATCGTCAGTTGGGAATTGAAAGATGACGCAAAAGACGTGATCAATGCTGAAATCATTGTGGAAAGAGATTCACAGAAGGGTATTCTAATCGGCAAAGGCGGTAAGGCCATGAAGAAAGTCGGTACGTACGCCCGCGAAGACATAGAAGATTTTCTCAATCGAGGAGTGTATCTCAAGATTCACGTCAAAGTGCGCGACAATTGGCGTAATTCGGACACTCAGCTCCGTTCGTTTGGGTTTGACAAGTAGGCCCAGTTAAAATCGAAGCTTCGGCGCATTGGATAGGTAGCCCGATATGCGTGAAAGCCTTTTTCGATGTCGGCAGCGTTCATCACTTTTCGAAATCGGTGATCATCTTTCCGAATATCATACAAGTGTCTAAGCGCTTCAAGTAATTCGCTGCCGGGGGAAACGTGTCTGCGCGACGGCAATCCTGTAGGATCCTGATGTTGAATCATGGGAAGGCCGAAAGCTCGCCGGGCCCCATCCAAAACCATTTCCACACCTTTCTTCTTGGCATCTATGGAGTAGCCAGCGATATGTCCTGTGGCTATGTCTGTCTTATCGATATGAAGTCCGTTCACTTTCGGCTCACCTTCCCACACGTCCAGAACCAGCGCCCCGATCCGATTGCCTTCTCTGGCATCAATCATGGCTGTCTCGTCGCAAACGCCCCCCCGCGAGGACTGGATGAGCCAGCTGTCTTCCTTCATGAGGGCAAGTTGAGCCTCGCCAATGAGCCCGCGCGTGGCGTAAGGACCCTCTGAGGCAAGCGGAGTATGTACTGAAACGATATCACTTTGTCGTAAAAGTGTATTTAAATCAACAAAGCCTTTCTCTCGTTCTCCGCGTGGCGGGTCATTTTCAATGACCCGCATTCCCAGAGAGCGGCATGTGTCTGCCAAACGATGTCCTACGTTTCCACAACCAACTATTCCGATGGTTTTATCTACAAAATGGGTCCTGAAGCGGATAGATAATTCCGCCAAAGCGGCAAAGACGTATTCGACTACAGAGTCGGCATTGGCACCAGGCGCACTCTCAAAATGGATACCCTTCTCTTGAAGAAACAGTTGGTCTACATGGTCTAATCCAGCGGTAGCCGAACCCACAAACTTAACAGAGCTATCGCCTAGTAATTCCTCATTAATGGGAGTTATCGAACGCACAATGAGTACATCAGCCGTTTTCACTGATTCACGGTCGATTTCATGACCTGCAATAAGAACAACGTTCCCTAAAGCGGAAAAAATGTCCTCAACAAATGGAATATGTGCATCCGCTACAATGTGCATCATGTTCGTGGGAATAGACCAATACGGTTGTTTGTTGAGTCAAATTCACACTTCCAATGTGGGTTTCCACGAATGACAGGGTGTATTGAGATAAAACGAGATCTTCTTTTCCCACGACCGTCGATAAAGACGGCATGGAGCTTGCGTAAAGGTCGTGAGAACGAGCAATGAACCGATGATGAACCAGAATTGAACGGATGATGAATTCGTTTTCAGCAAATCATATGTCACTGTTTACAAATGACTTACGAAGTGTACAAAGCTTGAAACACGGTGCTGACTACCTCGTAGAGAGGCGCCGTTTGACGAAGTAAAAGTTCGTCAAAACATGGATTCTACTGCAAATTCCATCCAAAAGGTGGCGTTTTCTGCGAATCTCTGAAACCATACTTAGAACCAACCGCCTTATGCCATGAAACGTAAGCTTTTTACGACTCCGGTCCTTGTGGCCCTCGTAGTTAGCTTTTCGGGCGTGATCGCGTTTCGATACAATCTAATGGGAGGCCCGTCTCCAGTTCCTTCGGAACTTGCGATAGCTTCTCATACAATTGTCACCCCCGGTCCTCATTTGAACCCAATTGAGGAAGCTCTTCAGAATCCAAGGCGAATGAAGCCTCTGCCCCCAGAACAGATTGATTTGGAAACACTCTGGCTGGCGCGGGCAATTTTCTCCGAAACCAAGCGTGTAGACGAACAGGCTCTAGTAGCTTGGGTAGTGCGCAATAGAGTGGATACACGTTACCGAGGCAAACGCTCCTATGAAGCTGTTGTGCTTGATCCGTATCAGTTCAGTGCGTTCAGCCAAGGCAATGCGAAGCGTCCCTACTATATGGGACTCTCCATCCATTCTAAAGTACCAGGATGGCAGACCGCCTTGCAAATTGCCTATTCGGTACGTTTTGCAGAAGAAGATCACAGACCTTTTTCGGCCCATACGCGACACTTTTACAGTGAACGATCCATGGCACGCATGCTTGCTCCAACGTGGGCGGAAGGACTCAGTCCCGTTCGTATTAACTACGAGTTGGTAAGCGTAGACGAACGCCGATTCCGTTTTTACGAGGGCGTTTCGTAAAGCTAATGAGGTTGTAGACTTTGAACAGGCGGGGCGCTGGCGATTAATAATCTCCAGCGCCCCGCCTGTTTTTATTCAGTCTCGCCTAAAAGACCTTTATCGATGGCAACAGCCTGAGAGATCCATTCCGTTGCCCCTACGACAGGACAAAAAAAGGGTGGCCTTTCCCTTCGGGAAGGCCACCCATAAAGACGAGGGTGCCGCAGCTCTAAAACCCGATGCCGAGTCTGAGCATAACTGAATTATGACGCTGTGCCTCATCTGCACTAAAAGAAATATTTCCAATCTCGAATTCGTCTTTCATGAACCGAGAAACACCGATGACATATCGCAATTCAGGGAAAAGCCGCATCGAACCCAACTTAATGGATATTCCAACGCCAAGGTTACCCGACACAGCAAAGGATTCTAATGCGTTGTGGTAGGCATCATCTGAGGATGAGGGAATTGAAATAACCGGGCCACCGAAGATATACGGTTTGATGATGGGTGTCGCAGCTAGGTTCAAACGAAGATCAATAGGCACATCAATCATAGTAAGATCGAAAGCTTCGTCGATTCCATCGAGATCTACCTCAATATCTGAAACCTCTCGGTAAAAAGCGCCAATACGCAGTGCAATAGGGCCAGCGCCCAAATCATAGTACAAGCCCACGTGATACCCGGTGGCATTTTCAAACGTGGCCTCTTTATCTCCAGAAATGTCAGACATTTCGTCAAAATTCATCCCTGCCGCGATGCCAAGCTGGGCCATTGTCTGAGACGGCATCCACAAAAGAGCGACAAAAAGTAGTAGAGCAATTTTTTTCATGAGATTCCAAAGTTTGGGGAAGTACGACGTCACACGTCCTGCAAGATAAGCCGCCGTATACTTCCATTCAGTATCAGATCGATCCAGTACACGCGCTCTCCTCATAAATTGCAACTAGTCTGACAGACGTACGTTCTCCATTTCCATCGACCGAAAACTCATCAGAACCGAGTGATATTGTGGGATTGAAGATTGGGATTACGTGTTATCCAGTTTATGGAGGCTCCGGAGTCGTAGCTACTGAACTAGGAAAGGCACTCGCCGCCCGGGGCCATTGCATCCATTTTATTGCCTACTCCATGCCGTTTAGGCTAGGACACATTCAAGACAATATTCGTTTTCACGAAGTCAATGTAAATGCCTATCCCCTTTTCGAATATCCACCGTATACCCTCAATCTAACCTCCAAAATTGTAGATACGGTCAAGTACGAAGAGTTGGACATCTTGCACATGCATTATGCCATTCCCCATGCAACGAGCGCTGTACTGGCCCGTCAGATCCTCGCTGCTGAAGGCATCCATATCCCAATCGTCACCACGCTACACGGAACGGATATTACCATTGTTGGACAAGATCCATCGTTTGCCCCCGTCGTAAATTACTCCATCAATGAATCCGACGGAGTGACGGCCGTATCCGACTATCTGAAGAACGAGACTACAGGATGCTGTGACATCAACACAGACATTGAGGTGATCCCTAACTTTATAGATACGGACCGCTTTAAACCATTGAAAAAAGACCATTTTAAACAGGCTCTTTGTCCAAATGGAGAGAAACTGCTGGTTCATGTCTCTAATTTCAGGCCAGTCAAGCGAGCCGTTGAGGTAGTCGAAGTTTTTCACCGACTCCGAGCCGAAGACTATCAAGTCAAACTCCTACTTGTCGGAGACGGCCCAGATCGGGTCCCGGCAGAACATCGAGCCCGAGAATTAGGCGTATATGATGACATCCGTTTCCTTGGAAAACAGGAACCCGTTGAAGAAATCCTAGCTATCGCAGATATTTTCCTTATGCCCTCTGGATCGGAAACGTTTGGTCTAGCCGCTCTCGAGGCCATGGCCTGTGCTGTTCCTGTTATTGCTTCCAACATCGGGGGGCTTCCAGAACTCATCGTGCATGGGGAAACTGGGTTCCTATGTCCACTTGGAGACATTGACTCATACACAGAGCGCGCGAAAACGCTGCTTGACGATCCTAAGCTCATGGCCCGTATGGCTGAAGCTTCGCGTAAACGGGCCGCAGACGAGTTCGATACAGATATTATCGTTCCTCATTATGAATCGTATTATGAGCAGGTCATTGCTAAAGCTGCATTGCCCGCCTGATGTCACAATGAAGCAGAGCATCCTGCAGCATCACCGATTTGCAACACGGAAGTGCAACATTTAATCAGTAAAAAGAAGGCGATCTATCCTGTTACAGACTTCTTACGAAGTTATCTGACAAGATATGGGCGCATCTGGTCCAATTCTATTCGGTACCAGGATCTCAGTAGGTTTACGAACGCCATACCTCTGTATGACGAGAAGGGTGCCGATACGCTGTGGTCCACCGTTTTGTACTCAGACTCGGACCGAAAGGAGATCCATGAACAGCTGCTACATGCCTACTCCGTGCTTAAAGCCGACGGTGACATCTCCATCACGAAGAACCTATTCGTGGAACGAGTTGATCAATGCTTTCATGGAAACACGCTTCCCTTTCGGGTACGGATTGTAAACCGCATTAATGACAACTTCGACTACTTCTATGTCAAGAAGATTGATGCCAACCGCATCTATGGGTTGGAACTGGAGCATATCCTTTCGCCGAATCGAATCAACTATTTCATCCACGAAAACACCATCGTGGAAGAACACATTATCGGTATCCCAGCCGATGCCTTTCTGAAGGAAGACATACCTATCACGGAGTTTGATAAAGTTAGGCTGGCTAAGGAATTCGTCAAGTTCAATGAACGGTGTTTTATCTCCCTACTTGGCGATATGCATTCAGGCAATTTTGTCATTGAACTAACTCGCGACTTCGAAAAATGGACGTTTCGAATTCACGCCATAGATTTTGATCAGCAAAGCCACCACTGGCGCAAAGAAGTCTATTTACCCCAGTTTTTTGAGCAAAATGAGCCATTCGTAGGCTTAACAATCAAGAAACTGGACGCGGAGAACGTACTCCAGTATCAAAAAGAAGAACGAAGTCTGATCGCCAACAGGGTGAGAGTCTCACACGGAAGGTTCGATGCCTTGATGGCCGTTATGAAAGAGGATATCGTGTCGGATGACGAATACGTGCGAAAACTAGCTTCTCAACTAGCCCATCACTACCAGGATACTGTCTTTGAATCGTGTGATACGATGGGAGAGCTCGTATACCACTCCATAATGCAGCTTCTAGGCTCGTCCACGCCCGCAACAGACCCACACGCCCCTGTTTAACCAATATCAGGGTGATCCGTCAGAAACGGATTACTGACGCGCTCTTGGCCCACTGTTGTTTCGGGACCATGACCCGACAAAACGCGGGTATCATCTCCGAGCGGAATAATCTGCTGAAATATGGAGTCCATCAAGACCGGCATAGAGCCTTGCCACAGATCCGTTCGTCCGATAGAACCCGCAAACAGCACGTCACCTGAAAAAACGGTACCGTGTTTCGTATCGTGAAAACTCACTGATCCGGGTGAATGACCCGGCGTGTGTAGCACGTTCCACTCCACATTCCCAAATCGAATACGTTCTCCCGGTTCGATGATTCGAACGGGCTTTGGCGGAGGTTTACACTCGATACCAAACATTTGAGATTGAAACTCGGCCCGTTCCAGTAATAACGTCTCAGAGCCATGTACCTCAAGTCCAACTCCGAAGTAGGCACTGATATCGGCACAGCCAAAAATATGATCAATATGAGCATGAGTCAGCAGCATTCTTTTCAACTGACTATCAGACTGTTCGATATGGTCAATAACAACCTGAACTTCTTCTGCCGAATGGCAAGAGGGGTCAATGATCACGGATTCCCCTTCGCTACTGACGATGTAGCAGTTGGTAGAGAATGGATTGAAACAAAAGGTGTCAATAGTCATGGTTTAGTGTGCCTCGGAAAGGATACCGTTCTGGACCTATATTCCAATAAAGATCGGGCACTTGCCACGCTGCAGACATGAAACAGTTTCACCGCATGATTCTTCGGATGTTGCCAGGCCCAATGGTGGCTTGGTTGGGCGTCCTCATGTTTTTGCTGGTCATGCAGTTTCTGATCAAGTACCTGCCCCAACTCGTAGGAAAAGGTCTTCCCTTTCTGATCATTTTCGAACTGATCGTCTACAACCTGGCCTACATGCTTGTCCTGGCCGTTCCGATGGCGGCATTGATTGCTACGCTGATGGCATTTGGGCGATTAGCTGAATCCAACGCATATGTAGTCATCAAAGGCTCAGGAGTCTCTTTTCCACAATTGGCGTGGCCGGTTTATCTCGCTGGCATTCTGCTGACGGGTGTGATGTGGATTTTTAATACCCAGATACATCCTGAAGCCAATTTCAGAGCTCGAAACCTATGGCAGGATATTCGTGTGGCGAAGCCTGGATTTGATCTTCAAGCGGGCGTCTTTTATGACGGCATCGAAGATTATAAAATCTTAGTTGGCGAGATACCAGAGAACGATACGAACGCGTTGAATGACATAACCATATTCGATTATTCGGAGGGTGCTCGATTTCGTACCGATATCCGAGCCGCTTTTGGTCGCCTCGAACCTATGCGAAATGGTAGTACGCTCAATTTGATGCTGTTTGATGGCGAAATTCATCGGCGACGGCCACCGGGTAGCGGAAATACCGATCGATACGAGAAACTGGCCTTTGATCGTCATCTGCTGCGCATATCTCTTGAGGATCTGAACTTCCAACGTTCTGATCCTACCGAGGGCAGGCGTACCGATCGGACGATGAAGACCTCCGAGATGAAGGCACTCGTAGATTCGCTAGAATTGACTGCTACCGATCAATCGGCTCGAATCAAGTTGATAATGGCCTCATTAGGTACAGGATCCGTTACCAGAGATGAAGTGGGTACACTCATTCCAGACGAAACGAGACCGGTCCTTCTATCTCGGGTTGAGGGTTCTGGTACCTCCGTTGTGGCACAAAGCGGAGATACTTCAATCAAAACCATCCGAAACGTTCGCGTCAAGATTGATAGTGCCCGGCGATCGATTCTGTGGGCCCAAGGCCGCGCGGATCGGTATCGAGTGGAGATTCATAAAAAGTACTCCATTGCTCTCGCTTGCTTGATTTTCATGATGATTGGTGCACCCCTCGGGCTGTCTGTTCGACGAGGTGGACTCGGTACTTCGGCCGCGCTAGCTGTTGCCATTTTCTTGTTTCACTGGGTGTCCCTCGCCAATGGCGAAAAACTGGCAGACCGTGGTCTAATGGAACCGTGGTTTGGAATGTGGATTGCAGACATTATTACAGGTGGTATTGCCATCTATCTCACCTTTTTTGTGTGGAAGGATTTACGGGCCATACCCGATTTCAGCATTCCATCCTTTAGCCGAAAAACAGCCCCTCCTTCAGATACTCCATGAGTGATCCCAAAACACCCGGTACCCTTTTCCTGGTCCCCACGCCAATCGGAAACCTGAGTGACATGACATTCAGGGCTGTGGATACGCTTAAGGCTGTTTCACTAGTAGCATGCGAAGACACAAGAACCTCCGGTGTACTTCTGAATCATTATGGAATCGAGACACCTCGCACGAGTCTTCATGCCCATAATGAACACGGTAAAGTCCCAAGAATCGTTGAAAAAATGATTCTAGGCGATGATGTGGCCTTGATCAGCGATGCCGGCACACCGGGAATTTCTGATCCCGGATACTTACTAACGCGAGCTGCACTGGATGCTCATCTTCGAGTTGAAGCGCTACCCGGAGCTACTGCTTTGATTCCCGCTTTGGCTGCGAGCGGTCTTCCCACTGATAAATTTGTCTTCGAGGGCTTTTTACCTCCCAAAAAGGGCCGGCAAACACGGATTAAATTGCTTGTTGAGGAAGATCGTACGGTAGTTTTTTACGAGTCCCCACATCGTCTTGGCAAGTTATTAACTCAGTTGGCGAGCTTCGCGGGCGATGACCGCCAAGCGGTCGTCGCCCGCGAGATCTCCAAAAAATTCGAAGAGTACGCTAGAGGCTCACTCGAAGAGCTTATTGAATGGGCTACAGCTCAAACACGTATTCGTGGAGAGTGCGTGGTGTTATTGGCGTCGAGAAAGGCGTCTGAGCGAATCAATCCTTAGACCATCGCGTTCATCCGCGATGAAGCCGGCATTCGCTCCGGCCATTCGTCCGTCAACGATTCCTGCAGTTTGCTGAACCCTGATACGTATGAACTGGAAACAGACTGAAAAACTTGTCTCCTGGCTAGTTTTCGCCTATTCCCTGGTACTTTATTTCCTGACAGTGGCGCCAGCTACTTCCTTCTGGGATTCAGGCGAGTTTATCGCCATTGCCAACAGACTTCAAGTCTCGCATCCCCCGGGGGCACCATTTTTTATGCTCATTGGGCGATTCTTCTCAATGTTCGTCCCCTCCGAATACGTTGCCCTCTCGGTTAATCTCGTATCCGTGTTTTCCAGTGCGGTCACGGTACTGCTTTTGCACCTCATTATCGTTCGCTTAATTCGCGAATGGCAGGGACACCCTTCAACGTGGAATCCATTCGACCGCATTATGGCCTTAGCTGGGGGCGTAATTGGGGCCTGTACATTCGCTGTAACGGACTCGTTTTGGTTCAACGCAGTGGAAGCCGAGGTGTATGCTCTGTCCATGTTATTTACTGCTGCCGTGGTCTATCTGATTCTCCGATGGAGAGAAGAAGCAGCATTGGAAGATGAGCGGCTCAGCGGTGGGCAACATCGTTTCGGTTTAGCGACCAACAGATACCTGATTCTAATCGCCTATTTATTTGGCCTCGCCATTGGAGTTCACTTGTTGAACCTGCTAGCTATTTTCTTCATTGCTCTGATTGTGTTCTACATCGAGTTTGAAAATGAAGAGTGGAATGGCAAGCAATTATTTTGGGGTCTAGTTGGCACAGGTGCCGTCTCTTCCCTTTCGTTTTTAATTGTCTATCCCGGCTTGGTTCAAGTTCTGCCTGGCGTACTAGGAGATTCACCTACTCCCCTGTTCCTGACCGTGACCTTTTTTGCAGCAATCGGGTTCGGCGTCTGGTGGTCCCATAAAAACGGAAAGCAGGCTCTAAATCTAGTGATGCTCTGCCTGACGGTAGTTATGATTGGCTACTCATCCTACACGCTTATTTTTATTCGAAGCGCGTCGAATCCTCCAATTGATGAAAATGACCCCGAAACGGTCGATGCCATCGTTTCATATCTGAAACGAGAACAGTACGGAGCGACTCCCCTGCTCACTGGTTTCACCTATGACAATGCTCAGGGCACCATTCCAAGCCGTTCCGGACAAGAAAAGCTGTTCCCTCGTAGATATTCTCCCGATCCCAATCACACTCGAGTGTACGCCCGATATGAATCGGACTCAGAGTATTTCTGGCAGTACCAGGTTGGGCATATGTACATGCGTTACTTCCTGTGGAATTTTGTGGGGCGTGCAAGTGACATACAGGATGCACCGGCTATTACAGGGCTATCCAGTTTGGAGAGTGACCAGTATTTTTATCAAACGCCAAGTGAGAGAGCGAGTAGAAACGCCTACTATGGACTTCCCCTCTTGTTAGGATTGATTGGCGCAGCCTTCCATTTCATGCGTGATTGGAGACGAGCATTCGCCGTCTTAGTCCTCTTCTTGATTACAGGTATTGGTATTATTCTATACTTGAATCAAACGCCTATGCAACCTCGAGAGAGAGACTACGCCTATGTAGCTTCGTTCTTCGCGTTCAGTATCTGGGTGGGTATAGGAGCCACGGGATTACTCCGTCTGATGTATGACAGTGTAAAGGACCGCCTTACAGGAGGAGCTCTGCAAGCCGGTCTACTGGGCGCTTCAGCTATCATCTTTGCCGCCGTACCGCTCCTGATGATGCTTGTTAACTACGACGACCATGATCGTAGTGGCCGATACGTTGCTGGAGACTATGCCTACAATATGCTGGTTGGCCTCGAGGATAACGCGGTCATATTCACTAATGGAGATAATGACACCTTCCCTTTATGGTATATCCAGGAAGTGGAAGGAGTGCGTCAGGATGTCCGAGTCGCTAACCTTTCACTACTCAACACACCTTGGTACGTCCAGCAGTTGAAAGATCAGTGGTCCCGTGATTCTGCTCCACTTCCGATATCTCTAGCAGATGATGACATCGAGAACCTTGAGATTATGGGTTGGCAGCCACGTCAGTTGGAAATGCCAGTCGATAAAGAGGCCATTTTGGGAACGAGTGAAATGGATGCCCGCATCCAGCACCAGGATTCTAGCCTCATCGAAAGCCCAATGAAATGGACACTAGAGGGTCGTCCCTATAGCAAGGAGTTAAACCTGCTGTATGGTGCGGATCAGGCTGCGCTCAATATTTTGCTGACAAATGCCCAGCAAAACTGGAAACGGCCTATCTACTTTGCTGTGACAGTAGCACCATCTGGGCAATTGAACCTGCATGACTATTTCCAATTGGAAGGACAGGCTTATCGCGTCGTACCTATCAAGCATGATGATCAATTAGGTCGCGTTGTACCCGGCCTTACAGATGCTAAACTCCGGCAATTCCGTTTCACGGGCTTGAATGATCCAGATGTGTATTTCGACGAAAACATCCGACGCATGACGGACAATTATCGAAACATCTTCTCTCATACAGCTGAAACAATGGCCCAGCAAGGTCTGGTCGAGGAAGGCCTCGATTTGATGAACTGGTTCATGGAGCAAGTTCCGTTTGAAACAATTCCTGGAGATGAAACCTCCTATGCCTTCATGGCGCAGGCGTACTCAATATTGGGCGACATGGAAACGGCCACACAGCTTTGGGAACAGGCTGAACCACTCATCTTGCATCGATTGCTAATTGCAGACGCCACCAACGACTCAAACTTGATGGGACGAGTAGCCCGATTTGTTGAAGTCATTCGAGGCTCTTACCTGGAGGTGAAAAACTTCGAAGGGTACGCGCGATTCACCAACGCCATCGCAGATCTTCTGGGCGACCCAGAAATGAGGACCACGGTCGAAGAAACCCAAGCCTTTTACGAAGTCATGCAAGAACAGATTTCTCGCGACTCTTTGTCCAACCAATAGTTATCGAACGATACTGACGGTTCCAGTTTTAACACTTCCAGCCGCTTCGAGTCTAAAGGCGTATACACCGGGAGATAAGTGAGCCACGTCCAACGTGCTCAAGTGGCTACCCGAAGCCTGAGACTGAACGGAATGAATAGCTGCCATTTTCCCAGAAGTGTCAAACAGCTTAATCTGCACATCGGCGGCCCGGTTCATATCGTATGAAAAGGTCACTGACGTTCTAGCCGGATTGGGATACACTGGGTTCAAGACGAGCGCTTCGGGCAATTCTAACGTCTCATTCGCTGTCCCGCCTGCCATTGCTACTGGTTTAGACGTTGTATAGATGAAGTCGCCAAAACTAAAGCCGTCTCCGTTCGCAGTATTGGCGGCCGCATAAAACGTGACATCTCCTGCTCCTCCTGTCGGTGGTATCCAACGAACCGTCCATTCGAACTCATCTGCAGCAAATGGAGCATCCGCTGCATGCGTTAAGTAGGTAGGAGTAAATCCGTTGTCCGCATGCTGCGTTCCTGGTGTGATCTCCCATGTCCCTACGTTGGCATCTGATGCGTCTTTCGCTACGATCTCAAATCCAAAGCGAGCTGCTCCCGGTCGGGCCGCCCTAATCGTCATCTCCAAGGTAGCGTCGGGCGTGTAGCTTATGGGTCCGGTAATGTCCACTGATCCATCACCTGAGTTCAGCGCATTCGAGAAGTGGCACTGCGTGCATGCTCCTACAACATCACCAGGCCCCCCTGTAACACCAGAGGGTGGGCCGCCCGCGTACAGACTAGCAGCAACCAGCAACGAACTGGAAGCCAATACAAGAATTACGGACAGGTTCGATTTGAAGTTGGCCATGAGTCGCGTTAAGAATCGGTTTCAGCAAGTGGTTGAATCACGAATGTGTGTGTTTCGTCATTCAGTTTCATCGAATAGGAACCAGGTTTAGACAATCCATCTAGACCCAGATAAAAGCGGTAGGGTCGCAGCACACTCGCACAAACGGCTCCTTCCGGGCGCCTCATGGTGAGTGTGACTAGGAATAGATTACCTGCCCTCTGCTGCTCAACACCGTGTAATTCGGAGCAAGAATCAGGAAAAGAGCCCTTTATCAGAACCTCAACCGGTACCCCATCACCTACATTTTCAGCCATAACTAGCGCAGGGCGAATTACCACAGATTCGTAGGATGCTGCAAAAAAACGATAGTTTGTGCCTTCATCGGGAGGGGAAATGACAATAGTTTGACGTCCATCCTCAGTTGACCCGTCAATTCTGTGACCAAATTCATCCTTCTCACCTCGGATCGGCGAGAAGGCCAAACAGCCGGAAAGAAAGAGACACGCTAGCAAAAGCATGCCTGCGCTTGAATACATTCGTCCGACCATAATCACACTCCGTTTCTTAGTCTTTCAGCAGGTCCATTTCTGCAGCGCTGCTTTCATCTGCGACCGTTTCTCGAGGTGAATCACCCCAAAGCCGTTCTAGTGAGTAATATGAACGCATTTCGGGAAGAAAAACATGCACAACGAGGTCCACATAATCCATAAGAACCCAATTATTATGCTCTACACCCTCTACGTGCCAAGGCCGCTCGTTAGCATTTTCTTTAATAGAAGCTCGGATGGACTGCACAATGGCTTTTACCTGTAACTCGGACTCTCCTGTGGTGACGATAAAGAAATCGGCTACACCACTCACTCCGCGCACATCAAAAACTTCGATGTCGCGACCTTTTTTATCCAAGATTGCGTCCACTGCCAATCGGGTCAGTTCCTTGACAGGGGCCGGTGTAGACCGCTGCTTGTCTTCTGAACGTTCTGGCATCAAATCCCGCTCTGTAATTTCGTTACTCAGAATCCATGCTCCCTGGACCTAGTCCAGTGGTTTAATTCACTTCCTCTAAGTCGGGGACTTTCCAAGGCAGAAATTCCTGATAGTCCCGACCAATAATAATCGTTGCGTCCAGGTAATAATCAACGAGAATGTCCGTTGATATACGCTCTGAATTTGCTTCAATAGCCAAAGCAACTTGTTCTGAGGCATCAAGGTTTCCCAAACGATCCAAAATCACCGTTTTTTCCATTCCTTTTCTGAAGTTGTCCGTTTCAACAACATCGAAACCAAGGCCAATCAGGTGATTTTCCATTTGTAGACCCAGATTATCGACTCCTGCACCGTTCAGCACTTGGACCTGGATCGTACTCCCTAACAAATCCGTTTCCCCATCAAGGCGCATAGGATCCGGTATAGGAGTAGATATGCGGACATAAAACGCGTAAAGCAATACAGCGGCGACGAGTACCGCAACGGCGATACCCACATTCATCATCCAATTTCCAAACTTGCCTGCCACTGGACCTTCAGGGATAAAAGAAAAAAAGAGGCGCGACGGGAAAATCCCGTCGCGCCTGAAAATACACTAATAATTTCTAAGCGATAGGCCAAAAACCATGCTAGCGATTACGACCTCTCAACCATCCATCACCGCCACCACTTGGTCCGAAGCTAGCATACATGCTAGAGCCACCATAACTATCGTAGCCCATTCCATACCCACCACGGCCATAAGGGCTCATATATGATCCATAAGGGCTCCTACGAAGAGACAGGTTGAACTGCATGTTCTTCGTTGGACGGTAGGCGATATCCGCATTGCGAATAAATACCTGTGGCGCGGTCTGTCCCGTTACACTGGCACCAGACTGATTTTGCATCGGCGAATACGCGGCAGACACATCCAGCCGGGCAGCAATCTTATTAAACTTCCAATTCATGGAATTGGTGTACATAGACAACGTCGAACCTCCAGAAAACGAGGACATCTCAAACGAATGACTCATTTGGAAGTTGGTGGGAGAAAACAAGCGATTCAACGAGAATCCCGATCCTCCCTGATCGTAGAGACGCACAGCTGTTTGATTAGCCGGAGTTGCCGTTCGCAACTGGGCTTGAGCTGGAATGCTCATCGCAAGAGAAGCAACCAAAATGACAGTCAGTATAGATCCACGCATATGCAGATTAAGTCTAGGCTCTAAGAGGTTGAATTATCGTATTATAGAGTCGTAATCAACTCAAGTCAATAACGTTCCGAGTGCCCTGTTATTTTATGGCACTCGTTTTTTTCAGAGGAGCTGAAAAAAAGCGTTTAAATGCCATAAACCAGTCTAGAAGCGTGCCTCCAAAACAGGTAATTCTTGGAATTGAATCCTCATGTGATGACACGGCAGCGGCCGTCATTGTAGACGGAATGCTCAAATCCAGCGTGGTTTCATCTCAACTTGAACACGTTGCCTACGGGGGTGTGGTACCGGAGTTAGCCTCTAGAGCGCATGAAAGGGTCATTGTCCCGGTCGTAGAAGAAGCGTTGAGACAAGCTCAGATTCTCAAATCTGATCTTTCAGGAATCGCCGTAACATCAGGTCCTGGTCTGATTGGTTCACTATTAGTCGGCGTATCCTTCACCAAAGCAATGGCGGTAGGGCTTGGCGTACCTTTTATTGGCATCAACCACCTCGAAGGACACCTTTCTTCCCTTTACTTAGGTCCTAACGGTCCTCCCTCGCCCCATCTCAGCTTGATTGTATCGGGAGGACACACTCAACTCATGAAAGTAACCAGTCCAGTTACTGCGGAGTTAATGGGCCGAACTCGAGATGATGCAGCCGGAGAAGCTTTTGACAAAGTGGGGAAAATATTGGGCCTCGATTACCCGGCTGGACCTGTCATTGATGAGCGCGCAAAAAAAGGCGACCCAACCTTCCACGCCTTCCCTCGAACACGCTTGCAAGGATATGACTGGTCGTTTTCCGGAATAAAAACTTCCGTTTTATATTTCTTGAACGCACTATCAGAAAAGGAAAGAGAATCGTTGCTCGAACAATCCTTGAATGACATAGCAGCCTCCTTTCAAGAGGCCGTCGTAGACATGCTGGTTGCACCGGTCAAAAAAGCGATGAAAGAGACGGGAATCCGACATCTTGGAATCGTTGGGGGCGTTTCAGCAAATACACGCCTGCGAACAAAATTGAACGACCTAGTGAACTCAATGGATGGTCATTTGTACGTTCCGGATCTGGAATATTGTATGGACAACGCAGCAATGATTGCCATGGCTGGATATCAGCGCATGATTCAAGGAGAGTCCAGTCCACTAACATTAACGGCAGATCCATCTCTCAAACTCAGTTGATTCAGAACGATCACATCATATCAGAGATCAAGTCTATTCTCGCTGGACCAGAACCAGAGAGTGACAAAGACATGTCCACGTGGCGAGCGCGAATCGATGCCATCGACCAAATTTTACTGGTGCTACTAAATGAACGATCAAGGAGCGCCAATGAAATCGGGCACATAAAAAAGCAACACAAATTGCCCATTTATGTCCCAGAACGGGAAAAAACGGTGCTTGGTAACGTATTGAAGAACAATTCAGGTCCGTTGGAGGACGAAGCCGTCCGACGGCTCTTCGAGCGTATCATCGATGAGACGCGCTCACTAGAACGCCGCAAATATCAAAACTTGGATTGAGTGCATTGAACATTCAGCGTAAAATTCTATTCCGTATTGCAGGTCTTTTGGCCATCCTGGGACTAGCTGTTTTGATAGTTGGCTACGACCAGTTTATGCGCTCCACCACAACAGACTTTGAAACGGCCAAGACCTTTCACCTGTACCCAACGTCATCACTAGAAGACCTAGCAGACAGCCTGAGTAGCAACGGCATCATCCGAAAAAAAACAGGATTTGTCGTCTTTGGTAAACTGAGCGGATGGGGCGATCAGATTAAAGCTGGACACTATGAGGTCAAGCCGGGCGCATCGAATAAAGACATACTCAACATATTGAGAAGAGGCCTCCAGACTCCAGTGCACGTCCGCGTACCGGCAGGCACCCGAAAGGAGCGTATGATCAGAGGCATGGCTAAAGACATGGCTTTTTCAGTCGAAGAACTAACGGCTGCCTTTGCGGATGTCGACCTAGCATCCTCTTTAGGAACCGACACGACTCATCTGTGGGCTTCCATGGTCCCAGATACCTATTTCTTTTATTGGTTATCCGACCCGGAAGAAGTCATTTCTAGAATACGTCGTCGCTACGATGGGCTATTCGAGGCAGCAGCCGATTCGCTGGAATCCATTCCTTGGGATATGAATGCAGATGAGGTCATCCGATTGGCGGGAATCGTAGAATGGGAATCTTCCCATGTACCTGAAAAACCGACCATCGCGGGTGTATATCTGAACCGACTTCGAGATCGCTGGGCCTTGCAAGCAGATCCGACCGTACAATATGCCCTTATGCTTTTGGAAGGTGAAAAGCGGCGTCTTTTCTTTAAGGACTATAAACTGAATCACCCGTACAACACGTACAAGTTCAGAGGACTTCCTCCGGGTCCCATCACCAACCCGACGCTAACGTCCATTCAGGCGGTACTGTATCCAGCGACTCACTCTTATTATTATTTCGTAGCCAAAGGAGATGGGCAGCACATATTTTCGCGCACCCTTGCAGAACACCGACGCAATGCGCAGGAATATTACCGCCTTATGAGAGAACGTCGTGCCGCACAAGCCGCCGCTAAAACTCCTTAGAAAAAGCTGAAGACGAAGGCGCGTGACGCGAGCAAGAGTCCTGCGATAGCTGCGAGGTAGGCCAGCGCAAACCAATGACGGTGTACCACCGGTTTTACAATCCAGTAAATAGCTCCTCCCATAAGCACGGCCGTCCCTCCCATCATCATCCATAGCTCTTCAAACGGACTGGGCGGCTGCTGCCACTTGAACACGACGAGGAATGGAATTCCAAAGCCGACTATACAAAGTGCACAGACGATGAGTAGCATGTATAGGTATTTTCGCACGGCACTCGCCTGAACTCCAAAAATCCGAGTTGAGAATGCGTTAAATGGTGCACTGTACATCAGCGCAAACGCCAGTACAGGGATCAAAAAGAGGGATCGCTGGACAACCATGTCGGCAGAAGCTCGGTCCCAGCCTTGTCCGTACATAAACCAAGCTACCAGAACCAATAGGGACACGGCTAAAAAAAGAAGGCCGACAACGAGATTTTTCATGCAATGGATTTGCGTCAATTGGAAGGATAAAGATAACTCGTATTCAATTGTTTACCCTATTCATACCGGTTTAAATCGACCTGAGTTGGCTGAGCAAGAAGGTCTAGTGCCTGACTACGGAGAATGACGAAATAATAAGCGCCCAAATCAAAACAGGGGGCTCGACATCGTCGAGCCCCCTGTTCACGTTCTGTAAAGCCTACTAATAGGGTAGGATTAGAATCCGAAGGTAAACCCGATCTGAACGCGACTGCGAATAATATCCTCTGTTACAATCGGGGCATCATTCACTTCATTGTATACCGCGTATTCGTCTTCGAACGCTTCGGCCATCCAACCAAAGTCGATTTTCATATTGTCGGCCAGATTATACGTAGCGCCAGCTGAAACGTAGACCCGGTCCGTATCCAAACTGGTGTTTGAAGAGGTTTCATTGTGAGGGTCAGGGTACATTGCAAGCCCACCTCGTAAGGTCGTTTTGCCCACATCGTAGGATGCACCAATCCGTACGTTCGTCACAGCGTCCAGACCCCTCGTGATATCAAAATTCTCGTCGAAAAAGGAATAGCCGTCTGAGTCCAATTCCATTTGAGACCAGTCAATCCATTCAACATCGGCCGATATTTTTGCTCCAGCCACCGCGTACTCGGCCCCCATGCCCACTTTCCAGGGGGTCACAAAAGAGTAATCGAATGTACCCGTTCCGGCATCATCACTGTCACCACCATACTGAAAGGCATCTCCATTATCGAATCTCGTCGCTAACTTGGTGCTGTAAACATCTTCAACCGCATACCAGGTTGGTGTTTCGATCGTCAAGCCCACCTTGGTGGACGCATTTACTTTTGCGGACACGCCTAATCTAAGATTGACCCCCACGATTTCAGACTCGACCTGCTCATTGAACTGAAGCTCTTTGAAGTCGGTTGTGCCGTTTGTCCCATCGTTATCGTTCAAAAAGTCATTTTCAGTCAGCTCACGCGCAAAAGAGTAGGTCCCATAAGGCGCTGAAACGGTTAGCCCAACCATCACATCTTTCGCCACTTCCATGGCGCCCCCGATGTTTATCTCCATCATGCGGCCCGATTCGTCTACATAACCAGCCTGACGTACTGTACCCGCATTAACGGCTGGAACGAAAGGATTAGCATCACCATTTTGAACAGCCACGGCATCTAGATCAATGGCGTAGGTTTCAAAGCCAATGAATGAGAGCGTTCGGTCAAACAATGGAAAAACACCATCGTCATCTTCCTGCAACTCAAATTCACCTGAGACAGGCATCAAATAGTCTGTCAGAGAATTTGCATTATTCTCTCCTGAAAACACGAGGCTTCGGCTAAACGTCGATACCTGATTGAAGCCCGCTCCAACGACCATGGAGCCCCGCGTAGTAGGCACTTTAAAAAGATATGAGACGCTACCGATTCCCGCAGCGGTTACGTCGTTCTTAAATTGGCTCATTGAACTAGGAGCTACAAATACTCCATCGTCCAAAGTGCTCAAAGCAGAGAGAGATCCACTCACGTTTGAACTCGTGGCCCAACCTAGTCCGGCTGGATTATTAAAAAATGCTGACGCATCTGTAACGCCCGAAATTCCTACACCACCCATTCCCATGCTTGATGCCGTAAGTCCCGGCATGCGTTGCGCAAAACGCAGGGCATCATCGCCGGTTTGAGCATTAGACTGGCCCACGGACAGAAAGCAGGTTAAAATGATCAGGAAACGAGCCGAATAGCTGCCTAGAAATGAATTTTTACGTACCGAATACATCATAATTTGGGATCTAGAAGGTTGCTAGAAGAGCGACCTCAATGGACTGTATCTGTTTCAGGCGGGCGTACAAAAGGGCCCGTGCAGGGCACGGGCCCTCAAAATCGTTGCCAGGAAAGGACATCCCTTCCTCAAAGTGCCAAGCTACTTGTTGCGTCCACTCCGGCTAGATTTGGAAGAACCCTTCGAAGAGGAACCGCGGGACGATGCTCCGGAAGAACGACTCGAAGATTCAGAGGATCGACTGACTCCAGAGGACCGACTTGACGATCCCGAAGACCGGGTAGAGGATCCTGAAGAACGACTAGAAGAACTAGAGGATCGGCTTGTGTTGGATCGGGACGATGTTTTAGTACCCGAAGACCGACTCGAATTCCCAGAAGACCGTCTCGTGGATGTGCCTCTATTGGATGACCCGCGTGTATTTGACGATCGAACAGGCGTTGAGCGCCCACCACTACGCGTGGAGGTCGAGCGAGTACTTGTTCCTCTGGAGGTGGAAGTCGAGCGTCCTGTAGTTCCACGAGTAGATGATGTTGAGCGAGTCGATCCCGTTGTGGCCCGCGTGGAAGTAGAACGAGTTGAGCCGGAGCGTGTACTCGTAGACCTTCCAGAACTTATTCGCGTTCGACCATCTCGAGAGCTAACACCAGAACGAGTCGTTCTGCCTGTGCTCAATGCTCCTTTATTGGCCGCACTTGCGGTGCGACCGGTACTGATAATGGTTCGACCATCTTGGCCCCTACTAGTAACATCAGAACCGGAAGAGATTCCACTTCTACCTCCGTATTCTCCGGATCGGCCACCACGATTGATTGTTCCTGAGCGACTGCCGAGCGCGCTTCTAGCCATTGTTGACCCACGAGGTGTGTAATTACCTCTGGCAACGGAAACGCCACCTAGGCCGCCGTAAGAGGATGATGGGTAATAATTAGAATAGCCATAATACCCACCGTATCCGTATCCGCCGTACCCGTAGCTGCCGTAGCCGCCATAGCCGCCATAGCCGCCATAGCCATAACTACTGAAGCCATAACCTACTCCATATCCGTAAGGGCGATAACTACCGTAGTTATAGAGCGAACCAAATCCGAAAGAAAGACCCCAACCGGAAGAGTAGTACGGATTACAGAAGGACCAGTCCCAGCATCCACCGTACGAACCATAAAATGGATCGTAGAATGACGTGAAATAATCTCGGTAGCCATAAGGCTGATGAGTAATCCAGTCATATTCATCGTAAACGTCTTCATCGACGTAGCCATCTTCGTAGTACTTCCGAACCACAACGTCGCCATTATCCTCGTAATCTGCGACGACTTGGTCGAGTCCTCCGTGAGGCCGCTCCAATGCAACCAGTTGCGTGTAGCAACCACTAAGGAGAAACATGAAGAAAATTCCGGACAGGAGTACGGATATATTTGATGGCAGGCGGCCTGAATATTGCAGTTTCAACTTCTGCATCACTTTGTCCCCAATATTGATCTTGTTTCGCAATCCGACCCTGGTAGGTTCGATAACGCTGGACTGAATGAAAGTTTCCTCATTCATATAGCCGCACACTATCTTCGGTTTGGCACACTTGGTTTTTAAATCTCTTTTGGCTTCCTCGATTCGAGATGTTACCAAAAGCACATTTGAAACCAAGCGCTTCGATGAAAACTAGGGCAAATACCCTGCCGAATCGTGTCAGTATCCATTTGGCGGTGTATATACCCGCACACTGACTCATTTAGTAGGCAGTAGACCTACAAATTGTACACTTTCCGCCGAGCTATTTTTAGCTCATTAAGCCTCATAAACCGGCTTCGAACCGAATCAATATGGCAGACGCAATCACACCTCGCTCAGAGGATTATTCCCAATGGTATCTGGACATCATCAAAAATGCGAAGCTGGCGGACTACTCGCCCGTTCGTGGATGCATGATTATTCGACCAAACGGCTATGAGTTGTGGGAAAACATGCAGGCTGGTTTGGATGGAATGTTTAAGGAGACGGGTCACAAAAATGCCTATTTCCCCATTTTCATTCCACAGAGTTTTTTAGCCAAAGAAGCAGACCACGTAGAAGGCTTCGCGAAGGAGTGCGCCGTCGTAACTCATTCCCGTTTGAAGGTCGATGAAGAACAAGGATTGATCGCTGATCCAGATTCGAAACTGGAAGAAAACCTCATTGTGCGCCCAACCTCTGAAACGATCATTTGGGATACATACAGCCGGTGGATTCAGTCTTGGAGAGACCTCCCGATTCTTATGAATCAGTGGGCGAATGTAGTGCGTTGGGAAATGCGTACACGCCTTTTTCTTCGGACGATGGAATTCTTATGGCAAGAAGGGCATACAGCTCATGCAACTGAGCAAGAGGCTGTGGACGAAACACTGACGATTCTGGATGTCTACGCCACATTTGCTGAAGATTACATGGCAGTACCCGTTATTCGCGGTGTAAAAACAGCGTCTGAGCGATTTGCAGGAGCGGTTGAAACGTATTGCATCGAAGCGATGATGCAGGACGGAAAAGCACTTCAAGCCGGCACCAGCCACTTTTTGGGACAGAACTTTGCCAAAGCATTCGACTGCAAGTTTCAGAACAAGAACAACGAACTGGAATACGTCTGGGCCACTTCCTGGGGCGTATCAACCCGCTTGATTGGCGCCCTCATCATGGTGCACTCGGATGATCAAGGTCTGATTTTGCCTCCGCGCCTGGCTCCTACCCAGGTTGCGCTAGTACCGATTTATCGAAAAGATGAGGACCGGATTCAGGTTCTCGAAAAAGCACGCCAGATTGAGGCCGATCTCAAAGCAGTTGGTGTTCGCATCTTCGTGGACGACCGAGATGGCTATCGTCCCGGATGGAAATTTAATGAGTACGAAGTCCAAGGCGTACCCGTGCGTCTGGCGCTTGGCCCCCGCGACGTTCAAAACGGAACCGTTGAAGTAGCTCGTAGAGACAACGGTGAAAAGGAAACGGTGGAACAAACTGGACTTGTTGCTCACATTCAAGAGACCCTCGAAGCAGTTCAAAACGGGCTATTCGAACGTGCCTTGAAGATGAGAGAAGATATGACGACCTCAGTCGACTCCTATGACGATTTCAAGTCGGTTCTGGATGAAAAAGGCGGCTTTATCAGGATGCACTGGGATGGTACAGACGAGACGGAGCTTCAAATCAAGAACGAAACGAAAGCTACTATCCGTTGCATTCCAATTGAAGGATATGAGGAAGAAGGGGTAGATCCTGTTTCTGGAAAGCCTTCGAAAGGCCGCGTTTACTTCGCTCGATCCTATTAGTCCATCCAGGAGTTTCTGTGAAATGGCTTAACGATTGCTTTCCAGGGTCGGCCACACAGAGTCGATGAACTGGGGCGGTGTGGCTTCATCGCCCACTCGGTCCGTCAATTCATCTCCGATATGCATTCTGGCCTGTTCGATATCGAGTAGCAGGGCGTTTACAATCTCGGGTTTAGTCGATGCGAGATCTGTCGTTTCGCCTGGATCAGCTACAAGATCATAGAGTGCAATGCCAATATCCGTAGGACCATAAACTCCAGGATGCCCTCCTGACCCTGGTTTGCCTCCATTTTCTTCCAAAATAGAGGCGTAACGGTGGGGTACATGCATTTTCCATTGGCCTCGACGCATGGATCGAAGCTGACCAGAACGGTAGAAAAAGAGGGGTCTCTCACTCATCTCTTCCCCTTCAAATCGGGAAACGAGGCTTATACCATCCAAGTTATCTGGAATCTGGATACCAGACATTTCGAGCAGGGTCGGCAATAGGTCCATAACAATGGCGTTGTCTTCCACAACCATACCCTGCCCCACGCGACCGGGAGCTCGGATAATAGCAGGCATGCGGACTCCCCCTTCGAACGTGGTCGCCTTTCCTTCCCGAAATTCGCCCTTCGTTCCTCCATGGTCACCCATCAACAGCCAAGGCCCATTATCTGAGGTAAAAACGACAATAGTGTTCTGATCCAGTCCCAATTCAACTAATCGTCTGAGGATTCTACCCGTAGACGAATCTACTTCCTCCATTACATCCCCGTAGAGTCCTCCATCAGAGGCATCCAAAAACGGATCTGAAACCCAGAGAGGTACGTGCGGCATCGAGTGTGCCAAATACAGGAAGAAGGGCTGGTGACGATTGTCTTCGATTACTTGCAGCGCTTCTTGCGTGTACTGTTCAGTGAGATACCGTTGATCTGGTTCCCGCTCGACGATGGTAGTATCACGAATCAAAGGCAGTTCAGGCCACTGGACCGCATATGAACGCGGATTATTGATCGATTTAGGGCTGTAGTCATTCGAATACGGTAGACCAAACCAGGAATCAAAACCATTATTAGTCGGAAAAAAGACAGGGTTTGCGCCCAAATGCCACTTCCCAATAGCTGCCGTTGCGTAACCATCAGATTTAAAAATTTCGGCCATCGTGTGTTCAGCTTCCGGCAACCCTCGAAGGGTCCTGGGACTAATCACCTCCCGAACACCAGCTTTAAGCGGGTACCTTCCCGTTAGCAACGCGGCTCGAGAAGGCGAACAGGCCGGTGTAGGCACATAAAAGTTGGTAAATCGGGCACCTTCATTAGCCATCTGATCCAAAGAGGGGGTTGACCAATCTTTTGCTCCGTAGGAGGAGAGGTCAGTGTAGCCCATGTCGTCGGCGAAAATAACGATGACATTGGGAGGTCCTTGGGAATCTGGCGTAGACGTACTGCAAGACGCCAACAGAACACATGCCAAAGGAAGGAAGCTCAACGACATTCTAGACATAAGATCACGCTATTTAGGTAGGCCAACGAACCAATATCGCATTATTTTGCGAGAGAAGACGCCTTGAGTCTATTTCTGAAGTAACATCTTTTGAGTTTTGGAAAACTCCGATGCGGACATTCTCACTAGATATACCCCACTCGAAAGAGCACGCCCATCGAAGACAACGCGGTGCCAACCGGCTTCTTTGTGTGTGTCGACGAGGACAGCCACACGTTGGCCTAACGAATTAAAGACCTCCAAACGCACAGCACCAGCCTTCGGTAGAGCATACTCAATCTCGGATGAGGGATTGAATGGATTGGGATAATTCTGCGAGAGAGCGAAGTCCTTTGGCAGTCCAATCTCCTCCGTTCCTACGCTGCTTGATCGAGTCACATTTATATAATCCAGACTGAAAAGCCACCCCGTTTGATCAGAGTCGGAGCCAAATTCAAGCCGCATTATATGCGTCCCTGCCGATAATGAGACGTTCCTGATATCGATGGGTCTCCAAAATGACCAGCCGCCCGTACTGGGCACCCGCCTCTTTCCACTCATATCTACATTGTCGATTAACAAAGTAAGATTCCCGAAACCCGGAACGGTTGCCACGCTCGGAGCAAAATTATATATGCCCGCCTCTGAAACCTCGAACGTGTATTCAAGCCATTCGCCAGCTGTAATCCAGTACACATCGACGCCCACAGACGAAAACTCCATATCTACGCCCTCACTCGAGCGGTACGCCAAGCCAATATTAGATGCATCGACATCGTGATACGCTACCCCTTCACCACCCAAATCGAAGTCCTCAGCTTGAATTCGGCCAGGTACCGATACGGGTGATCCACGGAAAGGGGTACCATTTCCCAGAACGCTAATCAAAACACTATCCTTCGCGACCAGGGAAGCCGCGTTAGACACCATGAGCCGAATCATGTGATCGCCCACTTCTGTGAATGTAAATGTGGTATCGGCTTTTGCACTCGATCCAGTGTTACCAAATTGCCAGAAATAGGTGAGGTCACTCCCATTGGGATCGAAACTCTTGGACCCTTCAAGTTGAATGGTTAGCGGCGACTTTCCGCTCGTCTTGTCTGCCTGAAGCAACGCGACCGGGGCATCCGGATCCACGACAGCCGTACTGGCTGAATTCATAGATTTGGGGGCCACCGTAAACGAAAACCCGTCCGAAAACGTCACTAGACGCTCTTGGGATGCTGCGTTATAGGCGATGTAGGTCTTGTCGCCAGCCTGGTCTTGAAAAACGGAATAAGTAGAGACGTCGGCAACCACGGTGGTATCTACATGACCCATTTTTTTAAGATTAAAAAGCCAGTGTAGCGTGTGGGCGCGGGATTCACCATCGAAAGACTCATATCCCGGGTCTGCAAAATAATAGGACAAAGCACGCGCTGGATCTGAAAGGGCCAAGTATTCCCAAAGTACATCCTTCCATACCGTGGGCTGTCCGTTTCGTTCGGAGACAATCTCGTCATAATTAGCCACTACATAGTCAGGATGGCGACCCAAATAGAATGAGCCACTCGTAACCGGAAGGATATTAATCCCATGAATGAATTCCGGATCGGCGCCAAACCAGGTTGAATAAACCCCCTTTCCTCCCCACACCATGCCGATGGCTACATGGGGATAACCCTCAGGAAAGACCTCATTATCTATATCAAACCAGTATTGCTCGATTGCTGTAGTCTCGGTTGTATATAGAAAAACGCCCATATCTCGAATGTCGTCCTGACCGGTAGCTTCACCCCAGAGAATCGCCGCAGAGGCGAAGTTCATAGACTCAGAACTTGATTCTTGGTTGTTACCATCTCCAAAGTCACCGTGGCCGGATGCCCAAGAGTGACCTGCATATGCGTCATGGGATCGTAAAAAAGGAAATCGATCGTCCGATCTATCCCAGTTATTTGCGTCCTTAATGAGCAGGTTAACCATGCCGCCCCAATTCTCCTGCGTTGCCCATTCAGGATCATATTGCGCTACCGTAGCGGCACTCATAACAGCATATGCGGCGTGAAAGTGGTGATCATTGATCTGATTGTCTGCACCAAATCCCGATGGATAACCAGTTAAAACATCCCACTGCTCATTGTAGTAGTATTCTTGAGCGCCCCCAGCCGTGAACCAGTCCTCCAAACGTGTCTTGATTTCAGATAGGAAGTAGTCTCTCTCGGAGGTCGCACCTAGTTGGTCGGCAATATGTACAAGATTTGTAAAGCGCGCCATAGCTTTACCATTCTCATACGTGGGCGTTACTGGGAGGCGTTCGCGGGCGGCATCTTGAACCAATGCTAGAAGATCGTTCTTATTGTAATCGCCGCGATCGGGCAGGGCTGGTAATACACCGGAGAAACGCAGGTTAGTCGTAAAGGAGTTGCCTTCGAAAAGCTTGAGCGTGCCCTGAGGCGAGGCATAGGTGTAATCAGTAAGCAGATTGGAGGTATTGAGCCAATGGTGCCGACTTAAAGCACTAAGCGTTTCACTGCTGTTCGATCCACCATCATCTTCCATGAGTTGTGTCTCGTAGGAATACGTGCTTACCAGTTCCGCGTTCGCTTCATCGTAGTCCCATTCAACTAAACTATTTGTCACGAACGCATAGGCGTGACTTCTGAACAATTCAAGCGTCTCTGGTCTCGTATCGGGAAGAATGGCAACGGAAAAATAGTCCTTACCGTTGAGCGAAGATCGAAGGGTACCTGACTCATTCCAACTCGACCCGGCAGGGGCAAAAACGCCGTAGGACTTACCTCCCGTTGTAATACCTAGCACGCCCTCTTGATTGTGCCAAACGGTACTGTTCGATCCCAAGGGCACGATTTCAGCTTCCCCCTCATTCACTCTAAAATAGACATAGGGTAATCCATGCCCTATCGTTGCCTGTAGGTCCTTGGATCCTGTCTGCCAGATTGAAGTCACAGTCCAATCACCATAACTGACAACCTGTGTGGAGGGAGCAGTGAAGTTGGCCATTCCTACTCTTAGATCGGCTGTAAAAGGATACAAATAGTCGTTTGCAGCAAAAACATGATTCTGTGTGTGCCCCATCTCGAGTCCAGATGAAGTGGCACGGACGTTCAGTGGATGAGCATAGAGTACATTTGAGTGCTGATCGCCGTAGAACGGATAGATGAGGCTACTCCACCAATCATTTGTCTGAATAGGTTGAGCGAAGTTTGAGCTCACCTTTGGCGAGATATTCTGTCCATTAGCCTTCTGTGGGCCAACTGCTCCAGAAGGAAGAGAGGTACTGTAGCTTCCGGCGCCGACGTCAACGCTTTGACCAAAAGCATTGGGAGTGCTACACCACATGAGGATGAGAAATAGATAGAGGAGGGTCCTAAACCGGATCATGTATAGTTGTGTTCTAGGTCAAGTAGAGATCGACGTTAATCAACCCACGCATGTCGACAGCCTTACTCCCTTCAGCCTTCTACGTTTCGATTATTTCAAATTGATGACCCTTACATGAGCACAACTAGACACAAGGCAACGTCGGCCGCAGCTCGACGTCGAAAGTGGTCAATTGGCCTACTGCAACCGTGTCATCACTCATGACGTATGCGCGATCTAAGTGATACTCGCGCGTTGAATATGCCGTTCTAGGGCCCGGTTCAACCGGATCGAAAAGACGGTCGTTCGATGTATCATTATCCCGAACGGCCCAAACTGTAGCCTCGATTTATTGCAACAGACATCTTCTCATGCCTTCCGCCACCAACTTTCGTGGCTAGTATCAATGGTGTTGAATCCCTTGCTGCTTCCTCCCGTGATGTTTGCCCTCATCGCTATTGGTTCAGGACAAAGTGAGGCTCACATTAGCCGAACGATCCTTGTGTCCATCATGATGTATCTAGTAATACCGTTCGGGTATATTATTGCACTGCTTCGACTTGGGCGAATTGAATCAGTAGAAGCAAGAAGCCGTTCAAAGCGAGAGGGCCCACTTTTTGTAGGCGCTTCATTAATGATCTTTGCCGTACCAGCAATGGCATTCGGCTTCGAATCCACTAGAGAAATCTTTCTGATTGTATCCTCTATTCTGGCTCTAAACGCTGTATTAATAGCACTCATCACAACCCGATTCAAGGTCTCTATCCACTCATATGGAGCGGCTGGATTTTTTTCGATCCCATTGATGCTCGTAGGCTTGTCATTTCTTCCATCCATGCCAGGAGGCATCTGGTTCTTCAGCCTTTCTTTCTTTTTTATTCCGGTGGTAGCCTGGGCGCGCATTGCCAGTAAGGCTCATACCCGTGATCAGGTTAAGTGGGGAATTCTATTGGGACTGTTGCTTCCTCCAGTCGAAGTTTGGCTGTTTTCGCTCATCCTTTGAAGGGTGAATCAATTCTCTTGTTGGAACGAACGGGGATTACCTGTGTAGAGAACGTGCTCCTCTCAATTTCTGTCAGAGATCTGCACAACAGCTACCGAAAAAGCCTTTGATCACTTTTCGAGTACACGCACGCATGCGCACGTGGCAGATCTCTTTTCTCACGCTTCTCCTGTACACTCTATGTACCGCCCTTCCGGTGAGCGCTCAGGAATGGGGTGCCGTTTCGGGAGTCGTAAGAGCGTCTGATACAGACTACCCACTCCCCGGCGTATCTGTTGTGGTTTACGGCACCAATTTTGGAACCGCCACAGACGATGAAGGTCGATACTCGCTCAAATTGCCTTTTGGTGAGTTTACTCTGCGATTCTCGTCGATTGGCTTTGAAGCTAGCCTAGATTCAATTCTCGTTACAAGCGGCCGCACGACACGGTTGGATATTAACCTAGATCCTGCCACTCTTCAATTTGATGAGATTACAGTAGAGGGTGAAGTCCAGCGAGCCGCGGGGGTATTTGAGATATCTACGGCGGCGGTTCGTGACATGCCAGTACCCATAAAGGATGCCCTTCGAGCCCTTCGCGTCTTGCCGGGCGTGGTGGTAAATAATGAGCTTTCAAATCAGTTTTCAGTCCGCGGTGGAGGGTTCAACGAAAATCTGTTTTTCATAAATGGATTCGAGATTTTTCTCCCCATCCGCCCGCGCACGGGTGAACAGGAAGGCCTCTCGCTTATTAATCCAGACCTTGCCGAACGACTGACGCTCTTTACGGGCGGCTTCCCTGCCAGATACGGTGGCAAACTCTCATCCGCCGTGGACGTTCGATATCGAAAGCCTCAGCGCAGCTCAGACAGCCTCCGCGTTTCTGCCTACGCCTCCATGTTGGACTATGGCATATCCGCCGGATCATCGGAAAAGAACGGGCGCCTCGGATGGCTCCTCGGCGCCCGTAAAGCGCGGGCTCGTCACTTTTTTGCCACCCAGGAGCTGAAGGGCGAGTATCAACCCGATTACACAGATCTACAGGCGTACGTGGGCTACGAGCCCGCGCGAGGACATGAAATTGAATTCCTCGGTATGATCGCTGAAAATGAATTCCGATTGGATCCTTCCTCCCGTAAAACCTTTTTTGGAACGCTGAGCCAGAATGAAGCCCTAGCTCCATCGAATCTGCAGTCTCTATGGATTCGATTTGATGGAGACAATCAGGAAATAGATGGGTATTCAACCCGATTCCTAGGATTACGCCTCTCTGACCGATTTTCGAGTCGCCTACGCGCCGAACATGATTTTTCCAGGTTCACTAGTACGGAAACTGAATCATTGGATTTGTCTGGGACCGCCGTCTTATTTCAGGTTGACCCCACTTCTGATAATCCTGAAGATGGAGAAGGCCTCTTCCCAACGGGATCCAGTCGGCAAGAAGACTTTGCTGACAACCAAATCCAAGCCACCACCCTTACCGGTTCCGGAAGATGGTATTTGACGGGCCAACGGCATGCCTCTGAAGGCGGATACTCACTTCGAAACCTGCGCTTCGAAGATCGGCTATCTGAAAAATCAGTCGTCGTTGGGCGAGCCACCAATGGAGATATCGTTCGCATTGTGGCCGACAGTCTCAATGATACAGCTTCCTTTGATGCCTGGCAGGCTGCGATTTACGCTCAAGATGCTTTTGACGTCTTTAGTGATGATCCGGGTAAATTGGTGATCACAGCTGGACTTCGTGCAGACCACTACTCGTTTACCGATGAATGGACTATTTCGCCGCGGATCTCCTTTACCTATCAAGCTAACCCGATAACCACGTATTTCGGATCTGCTGGTGTGTACTACCAAGCACCCACCTACCGAGAGTTGAGAGGAAAACCAGCGGTCGGTGAGACGATTCTTGGCGCCCTAAACGAAAACCTTTCGTCACAACAATCTGTACAAATTGTGCTCGGCGGTGAGTATTTCATTCCCTCAAAGCGTTTTTATATCCGAGGAGAGTCCTATCTGAAGCGGATTTCGGAGCTGATTTCTTACGACATCGAAAACGTGCGCGTCTTGTACTCAGGTGAGAATGATGCCGATGGCCTCATGTACGGGCTCGATCTTCAATTGCGGGGCGAACTCGTTCCCGGATTAGAGAGCTGGTTGAACTATTCCTATTTGAAGGCGACCGAGACCTTTCGATCCGATTTTCTCACTGATCGCAATACAGGCAGCATTTCACGCCCGACCGACCAACGGCACACCGTCTCTCTTTTCGTACAGGACTATATTCCGTCAGATCCTACGTGGAAGCTCCATCTGCGAACGCTTTATGGCTCTGGCTTGCCTTATACGCCCCCCGTTCCCGGCGAACAGATTGGGAATCTCCTGGTCCAGGCACCCGGTGACCGGTTTTCAGCCCGATATACCCGCTTTTTCAGGTTTGACATTGGAGCCACCAAGTTCATCACTCCATCACGCACAGGATCCAATCTCGAGATTACCCTTACGGCCGAAATCTTAAATCTGTTCAATATGGTAAATACGGTCAGCTACTCCTGGATTCCGGATGCATCGGGCATTTGGCAACGCATTCCAACTCGTCTCACGCCCCGCACAGCAAATGTGCGCCTATCTGTTCGATTCTAATTCGATCCGTCTGCACGTTCAATTCGAGTTCCAAAGGCGACACCAGCGTCCTTTTGCCATGCTTTAAGCTCGGCTAGAAGCGCTGCCGTCTTTTGGGGATAGACACCCGAGACGTCCATAGACTCAGAAAGATCATCGGCAATATTGTACAGCTCCACGCTACCAGCTTCGAAAAACTGGATCAGCTTCCAATCACCCTTTCGAATGGCTCCACCCGGGCTTCCCCCTTGATTGCCATAGTGAGGGTAATGCCAGAATAAAGACCGATCATCGGCTGATGCGCCGGCCAGAACACCCGTAATACTCACACCATCCGTCATGAGTCTAGGTAGATCAGCTATTTCAAGCATGGTCGGTAAGAAATCAGTACTCATGACCTGCTCATCCGAAACGGTTCCGGCACGCGTCACACCCGGCCATTTTACGATGGTGGGCTCTCGAATCCCCCCTTCATAGAGCCATCCCTTCCCCGCCCGAAGAGGTAGGTTCGATGTGGGGTGTCCTTCTGATGTACTCAATCCGCCGTTGTCCGAGGTGAAGATGACGACCGTATTTTCAGCGACCCCCGCCTCATCTAACGCGGTCATTACCATGCCTACTGCGGTATCCATGGCTTCAACCATTCCGGCATACACTGGATGAGTTTGATTCAGCCGCACTTTTCGTTTCCCTTCCTGACCCCAAGTCTCCTCTGGAGCACCTTTTGCCTCATATTTGGCTCGCAGCTCGGGTGTTGTTAACAGCGGCGTGTGTACCGAGTAAAAGGAAAGGACGGCTAAAAAAGGGCCTTCTACACTCTCCTTGATAAATGAGGCCGTCTCAGCGCCAAGTCGAATGGGTAGATATTCTCCATCTGGACCGTCATCCAAGCGAGGATTACCAAATGGTGAGAAATACTTGTCTCCTCCATAGGGTCCCCCTCTTTCATGCCCCCCTTTGTTGACATCAAATCCGTGATCTTCTGGGTATGACCCCTCATTGCCCAAATGCCATTTCCCGGCAAAAAACGTCCGGTAACCCGCCTCGCCAAACGCTTCCGCCATGGTCGTCTCTGATGCGGGTAGCTGATCGATATATTCCGCCGGATAAAGCACCTTATTCTTGAGGTAATTAGGGCCAACGGTACTCGGTTGAGGGGCTCCAAAGTAGTCGGTGGTATGTAACCGTCCCGGATATTTTCCCGTCATTATGCTCGCCCGCGTTGGGCTACATACTGGAGCCGCGGCATACGCTTGGGTGAGTCGAATTCCGTCCGCTGCGAGCCGGTCAATGGAGGGCGTTTCGTAGAATGAATCCGGGTTATTAGCTCCGATATCCATGTACCCAAGATCATCCACTAAGATGAAGACGAAATTGGGTTTAGGCTCAATCGATGTTGAGGAGCATCCCTGTAGAAGAACGATCGCCGATATGAGAACGGCCATAAAATGGGTTCTTCGATGACCTACCTGCTTAATTTTCGAGTCCATGCTGTTGTACGTAAGATCGAGAGCCGTTTCATCCAATATACCGGTCAGCTAAACCAAATAATCTCCAGGGGTGATCGGGACTTTCGCTGAAATCAAAATGTCTTTGGTGATCATCTCACGAGGCATCCAGAAGTTACTCCCCTCTTTCGTAATGATGGATAAATGGCGCACATCGGGCCTACCATTACGTTTTATAAGGAAATGAGGACCTCTTTTCGGCAGCCTGCAGCCTCCTATTTCGGCTAGTGATGTTGCAATGACATCGGTGAGCCCCTCTAAAGGAGCAACCAACCCTCCCCTCTCATGAAAGCACTCACATATTCTTTCCTCAGCGTCATACTCATCGCTGGTGTCTCTTTTCTGGCTATTTCCAAAGAGCCGGAAGCCCCAGCTCCAGAGAACTACCCTCCGATTGTCGGTGATGAATCCAGACTTGCAATGGCTAGCATTCAACCGCGGCTAAATTTGAGTCAAGCATACCAAGCGGAGTTTAATGCTAATTTTGAAATCGCCTCAGAATACTTCCTAATCTCACTCGAGAGAGCCATAATCACGGGGGAAGATATAGAGTTGGTAGCCTCACTTTCTGGAGTTTTAAAACTGTTTGCGACATCAAGGGATTCCGAAAAAATTGATAGTCTTCGCAAACAAATTAGTTTGGAATCTTCGATCTCAATTCCCCTCAGGTCTATTTTAAATCATCTATTTAAAAGTGGCTATGCACGAATGGACCTATCAAATGGTAAATATCGCGAAGCAGAGCTTCTAATAAACGATTGTCTAGACTTTTTCGCGCCGCATAGGCATATCTATCCTGAAATTTATGGGGATCTGCTTCATCTAAAAGGACTGAACTTGCATGAACAAAACCTTCTAGAGCAAGCACTTGGCTACTACAATCTTGCTCTAGAATTTAGACGAGGAAATGATTCAATTGATCATGTAAAGAGGGCAGCAACATTAAACAATATTGGAAACGTCTATTGGAAATATGGCGACTACAAAAGAGCTCTGTCCTTTCATCAAATGTCACTTGAATACAAAAGTGCTCACCTAAACGAACAGCATCCCGACATTGCCACCTCCCACAATAATATTGGGGTACTACTTAATGATCTCGGGCAGCATAATCAGGCACTCAAGTATCATCAAATCGCCCTTGAGCACCGCCGCCAAACTCTGGGGAGTCATATTAGCGTGGCTCATTCTTTGCATAACATTGGGAAGTCGTTTTTCTTTCTCGATCAAGTAGAGGAGGCGCTTGAGAGCCTCGAAGAGGCGCTTGAGATAAAACTACTCCTGCTAGGAGAAGAACACTCGACCTACATTAACAGCCTTAGCTTCCTTGCTAATATATATTCGCACAACGGTAATTTTAAACGTTCAGATTCATTGTAAAATAAAGCAATGTTTTTGTGTAGGAATAGAATATCCGATCCTTGTTCATATATAAACCATTTAATACCTACCAATTTGGTAAGAAAAGGATTTATCACAAAAGCGATTTCTTTCGAGAATGAGTCAAACAAAAGTAAATCACTTTCCAACGATATTATCGACATCGAGCGGGGCAAGCAGTTGCGCGAGTTCGCTGAGGCCCTCAGCAGAGTTGGTGACGACTCTCTTGCTATTGTGTATGCCGACAGATCAATCTTCGCCTCCACTGGAGTTCTCAGGGGGAAACTAGATAACTCTTTCTTTCGAGAACACCGTTTTTTTAACCTGAGTGATGTGCTTTCCGCACTTGGACTCATATCCGATAGCTTTGCTGCGCTAGCTCAACAGCATCATAACTCTTCTTTTCTCATATCAGCAAATGAAGCAGATGAAGTGGCATTGCTTGTATTAGATGAGTCTATGTCAAATCCATATGCAGAAATCACTGGTGGGGCAATTGAACAAGAATCAACCACCGTCACTCAGAGGTCACTCAACAACCTGATTGTATTGTATAGGTACACACAAGAGGACATATACCTCTACCGCGCATTGGAGATCGCAAATTACAGTTCAATCTGGCTACTTCAGACACAGCTCAACGAGCTTGATGCAATGAATAAAGCTGGTGCACCGATAGAGACGATAGAGGATGCTAAATCTATCATTTCCAAGTTGGTCGATTCAAAGCGGAAAGAATATTCCTGGCATGAACTATCTGATTCAACTCATCAATACAAAACGGATCAGTTCCATTGGCGACAAGAGCTAGCAGTCTTAAAATCCAAACTGTCTAATACTTATCCCCTCTACAGGGATTTCAGAAGTTCAAGAACTAGTTACTATACTAATAGCACGATTGATTACTTGACATTAAACAAGGCTAATTTATTACAATATTTCTCATCCAATGATTCGCTATACGTATTAATTGCAGGTAACAAATCAGTTGCTCTCGAAAACTTGGGTTTAGAAAGTGAAATCAAAGAACAAGTTGATGCTCTTTTGAATGCTATGAATCCCAGTCTTGCAACGGATTTTGTAGTCCCCAGCGAGACTATATACCGACGTTTATTTTTCCCATTGCAGCCCCACCTAACAGAGTCTCGAATTGTTGTAATACCAAATAAAACCACACAAACCATCTCGTTTGAGAGTCTTATTTCTGATAAAAAATCAATGCAAGGGCCATATACATATTTAATCTCAGACTACTCTTTTTCGTACTCTTACTCCGCTTCGGCATTCACTGATCAAGAATCCGTGGTTAGCCGTCAATATGAGAAAGACATTCTAGCTATCGCACCAGTTTTTGACTCAAAACACACTCCGAGTGCTTCCACTCTTAGATTTCTTTCATCTTTTTACGACAATGAAGGAAGTATGGGCAACTCAGTGGAACCATTAGCTGGTACTATTGATGAGGTATCAATGCTAAAAAGCCTTTTTGGTGAGAAAAAATCAAATCGAACCATATCAGGTAAATCAAATTTCTGGTTGCGTGATTCCGTTTCTGAGTTCGATTTCAAAAATCAATCCCTGGACGACTATCGAATATTACATATTGCTACCCACAGTTTTTCCTCAATCAAAACCCCATTGGAATCTGGCATTTTACTCAACGTGTCAGAGTCACACCCTGAGGATGGCATATTATACGCGAGTGAAATATTTAGCCTAAACCTTAACCCTGAACTAGTCGTCCTAAGTTCTTGTGACACTGCCAGAGGAAGTAACAAGGCCCAGTCAAGCCTTTCTGGATTCATTCACGGTTTTCTATTTGCTGGTGCAAAAAACATAATAGCATCAATTTGGCCTTCTGACGACGTCGGGAGCAGAGTATTTATGCAGCACTTTTATTCAAATTATTATCCAAGTGCCAATATTCCCGTATCGATTAGAAAGGCTAAACTTTATCTACTGAATGATCCAGGGCCGATTTCACATCCTTACTACTGGTCTGGGTTCATACACATCGGCCCACCTGCTTAATCGCTACCGATTCCCTGAGGCCATTTGAGAAGACCGGGGGTCACTACGAAGCTTGAGCATAGAGACTATTCCAACAATTGGCCCAGGTATGAGAAGAAGGAAGACCCACTCGAATCCGACCTTATCGATTAAAATGGGTGTTAATTGAAGCGTCACCAAGGTGAGGAGAAAACCTAGGCTGGTTTGGACCTGAAGTGCCGTACCTACATAGCGTGAGTCTGCCAATTCTGATACAGCTGCACTGAACTGGGCAGAGTCCGCTATTACAGCCACTCCCCAGATGAGGCAGACCATAGTCAGAAGAATGGGCTGATTCAAAAAAAGACCTGCAATGAGACAACAGGTGCCAGAGACTCCGAGAGCGATACTCGTAATGCGGGTGCGGCCAATCTTGTCCGCCCAAATACCGGCGAGGAACGAGCCGGCCCCTCCTGCTGAAAAAACACCAAATGCAGCAAGTCCTGCGGCTGTATCGCTGTATCCAGCAGCACGGTAGCTTACAAGGAGCATGACGGGCACCCAAGCCCACATAGCGTACAACTCCCACATATGCCCGAAATAGCCGAAGTTGGCCAGCCGTGTAGGCCGGTCCGTGAGCCCGGAAGTAGCTTGACGCCAGTCGAACTGGGAGGTTTGACCTAGATGCGGGCCAGACTGAATCAGAAATAGCGCAATGGCTGCAGCAATGAGTGATTGGACTGACGTTCCATACAGTACCTGATGCCACATAGGAAGCGCTGTCGATGTAGCGGAAAGGGCTTTAAGTAAATGAGGCATACCGGAGCCCAGTGTAAGTGCAGCGACCAGCATGCCAATGCACTTACCCCTGTCTTCCTTACACCAGCTGGCCATAATCTTCATTCCGGGAGGATATACTCCCGCTAATATGGCCCCCGTCAGGAATCGAAATACCAGAGCCGATTCAGGCCCCTTAGAAAAAAGAGGGATACACGCATTGAAGACGGCGCCGAGGGTGGCGCTGAAGGCGACCACACGAGGCGCGGAAAAGCGGTCCGAGAGATTGAGGATAGCACTGAATAATGCTCCAGCTACAAATCCCAGTTGTACACTCATCGTCATCCAAGCTTGCATGGACGTCGATAGACTCCACTCTTCAGCAAGTTGAGGCACGACGGCCGAAGCGGAAAACCACAAAGACATCGACAGCAGTACGGCTGTCGCAAGGAAAAACATATTCCTGGTTTTCACGGAAAGACTGTGTGGTGTTGAAAAGGGTTGTTTTTCAGATGCCTCATAATATTAAAAAGAGGCGGCGAATGGCGATTTAAATCACCATCTTCGCCGCCCCTTGGTGTCAGGAGATAGTTGGGGCTATCATCCTTCGGGTTCGATGTGTAACCCGAATTTTACACTGAAATAAAGCTCACCGGCCCGATGGCTGTGCCACAGCTGGCGCAGGTAGTGGCTTCCTAGGAAGCTTTTCGTCACGCTCAGATGTGTGATAGGCAAATGCAGCGATAATCGTAGCAGCCTGTTTCAAGTCATCCGGAATCGTGTGATCGTATACGTCCATATTTGAATGATGTGTTTTCGGGCTGTAGGCAATCCGATCCTGAATGAACTGGAAGCCAGGAAGTCCCACCCCATCGAACGCAAGATGGTCCGTACCACCTGTACCATTCATCGTGAGCGTAGCAGCATCTAGATCGTGGAATGGAGATAACCACTGACGGAAAATGGGGGCCACACCTTCGTTACCTTGCATATGTACACCTCGGATTCGACCCGTTCCGTTATCCATATTGTAGTAGGCCGAAAACTTATCGTAGTCATCCAGGAAGGTCGTTGGCGGCTGTCCGCGTCCTGCAGACTCAGCAAAATTACTAGTCACGTATGCTCGAGATCCTAGCAAGCCTTGCTCTTCACCCGTCCACAATGCAATGCGAATAGTGCGACGAGGCCCAACGCCTTTTTCAGCGTATACATTTTTAAGGATGCGCATGGCTTCCATCATAGCTGCTGAACCTGAAGCATTGTCCGTTGCCCCGGTGCCTGCATGCCAAGAATCATAGTGAGCACCTAGCATGACGATTTCATCACCGATTTCCGGGTCTGTACCGGGAATTTCAGCAATGATATTGTATTCCATGAGGTCATCATCCTTGAATTCGACCTTCAAATCGACATGTACTCGTACTTCGATGCCTTTTTCCATCATGCGCAGCATCCGGTTATAGTGCTCAACGGCCACTGTAAACTGCGGCGGGGTATCCGGGGCATCCATATGCTGTGCACGCGGCCCACCAAATCCGGCTGCAGGATCACTTGGAACAGCAGCGCTAGAGACGAAGATCGTACCGTAGTCTCCTTTCGAGCCACGATCCAGAACGGCGATGGCTCCTTCCGTTAGAATGAGATTACGAAAAGCTGTGGAGACCTCGCGGTTTCCACGACCGAATCGCCTTCTATTTCCAGAAGCAGGTTGAGGAGCAGCATTTGCCATATCCAACAGAGCAGAATCGCTGTGGCGATTAGCAATTGCTTCAAAAGGCTCTTCCGTTTCGCGTATTTGCTGTGTAAGGATGACTTTGCCAGCTAGTTTCCCTCGAAACGCTTCCACTTCTTCCATCGTCTCGGCTGATACCAAGACCACTTCTCCTTCCACATGTCCATCCGTTCCAGGAGACCATGCTTTCGGATAGGCCGTTAGCGTAAACATACCGTAATCCGATCTTGCTTCAATATTGAAATGCTTGAGCGTCCATCCTCTTCCAAAGGGACCCCACTCTTCGCGATGGGCGTTTTCCAGACCCATTTCAGTAAACGTCTCAAGCGCCCAATCCGATGCGGCATCGAGCTCAGGTGATCCTGTAAGACGAGGTCCGAAAACGTCAGTCATCCAGGACATATAGTTCATTACGTTGCTATTTTCCAATCCCTCAGTACGAATCATATCGACCACTTCTTGGTCGACTGGCTCTAATGTGTTCTGGGCAGATACGGGTAGAAGCACAAACGAGAAGAGCGCGAAAAACGCGATAATCAGACTTCGTTGAGCGGTATGGATCATTTCTTGGCGGAGAGTTGATTCAAAAAACAGTTTATACGGGTTAGACGGTCTCTAGGGTGATTTCATTCCACTTTTCCGTACCTGTCATGATATTCCCAGAAAGAGTTTCGATCATAAAAAAGGCGCGGCGGTTGAGAGATCTCAACCGCCGCGCCAAAAACCAATACCTGATGTTCAATCAGCGACTAGTCGTCGTCTGCATCAAGCATCTCTTCGATGCGAGAAGACAGATCACGCAAGTGAAGTCGAGTCATGGAATCACGTGTTCGAGATGCCGCACGATCTAGCTGAGACTGCATTGTCTCTAGTTCACCCATTGCAAGCATTCTCAAGTCGGACTGCATGGAGTTGACGCTCTGGTATCCGTAATCGGCCAAAAAGCCCGTCGCAGAGAAATTAACATCCATCAAGTTACCCACTGCAGTGACATAACCACGCTGCAGGTTTCTCCGATATGAATCCACCGAGGAAGCACTAGCTAGCTCGGAAAAAATAGATCCGCGCATATCGCCGAACAGATCAGTAACACTGTACTGATCGCTTCCCCAACGTGCTTCGCCTTCCATCATGCGTGCAAGTTTCTGAGTATCGAGGAGACGACTAACACCGCCTACCTGATAGCTTCGAACACGATTAACAATACCGTTTCCTTCAATCAACTGAAGAATATCTTCCCGGATCATCCACTCTGGTGTGGTGAATACTTCGTCTGCCATCCACTGTACAGCGCGAGCTTGGCGCTCTTTGGGGACTGGAGAATAAACAGTGCCCATTTGGTCAGTTGTTTTGAGCTGCTCGTAAACTCCACCGACATTTGAGGATACGTGACCAACATAGCGGCTGTACTGTCCTCCAACATTGGAATACAGCTCTTTCAGCTGAGCGTAATCTTTGGCTTCTTCTTCTGTCCAATCAATCAGCTTGTCCAGAATGCGCTGCAAGTTTAGAATACCAAGATGAGAAGCTTCCATTTCGTCATTAGAAATGTTCTCAGTCTGCACACGAGGATCGCCAAAACCACTTCCAAACCACATGGCAGGATCGTCAGAACGGTCTTTTACCCACTGGTTTAGAATCTGACGTTCTTCTTTTGGTGTGCGATCGCCATCGAACCAAGAGTATGTCCATTTGCCGGCCCAATCATCATACTCGCCAACAAGGGCGCTGTACTGCGTGACGCCGTCTTCTGGCTGAGCGACGTAGTTAAAGCGGGCATAGTCCATAATAGATGGAGCTACACCGTGCGTACTCGTAAATTCAGGGTCACGAAGCTGGTCAACCGTGTAGGCATAGGAAGAACCCATGTTGTGCTGGTAACCGAGTGTATGACCTACTTCGTGAGCAGACACGAATCGGACTAACTCAGCCATGACATCGTCTTCAAACAAGACTTTCTGAGCAGACGGGTTCACGGCTGCTGTCTGGATCATGTACCAGTTACGTAGCAACTGCATCACATTGTGATACCAGTTGATATCACTTTCTAGGATCTGCCCGGTACGCGGATCATGTACGTGCGGGCCCGATGCGTTCTGAATGTCAGAAGCAAAGTATCGGATTACAGAATACCGAGCATCTTCTGGGCTGAAGTCAGGATCTTCCTCGGCTGTCGGGGCCATTTTACCCACAATTGCATTTTTGAAGCCAGCAGCTTCGAACGTGCGATTCCAGTCTTCGACACCCTGAAGCAATGGTTTGCGCCATTTTTCTGGAGTGTTCTGATCCACATAATAGACAATAGGCTCAACGGGCTCTACGAGTTCGCCACGTGCATAGGCTTCAGGATCACTTGGAACGAGCTTGTAGCGTGTGACATAGCAAGTCGTTTCTGATCTATGCTGCTCACCATTGTATTCGGTGAACTGAACACTGAACAAGCCAACCCGATCGTCACACAGGCGAGGCGTCATGAGTTCTTTCGGAAGTTTGACCATGGACTGGGCCATTTCTACCGTAATGCTGTTTGATGAGGCGTTCGATGGCGCTTTGTTCGCTTCGTACGTCAATACGTGACGCATTTCAATATTGGTCGGAAAGCTTTTAGCAGACGTGATGTAGGTACGACCTGCATCAACACGACGAACTTGATACTGCGAGCGCCGTCCGGACTGAAGGCCCAAAGCTGGAACGTCGGACGTAAACAAAGAAGTAGCATCAATGACCACTCCTGTAGTGTCGGCGTTCAGGGCCGCAATATCGAAGGATTTGATGATGGGCTCGAGGTTCGAATTACGAACAGCATGGTAGATCGGGTCTCCCTCTTCTCCTCTGTTCTCGTAGCCGACCATTTTGAGGTCAATTTTGTCACCACGACGATCCCAGCGAACAACCTGAGTATTGGCTTTTTGCCCACCATAACCAATGTTATCCGCAGTTTTGGCGATACGTGTTACGAGTAAGAACTCCTCTCCCAACTCGGCATCAGGAATCTCGTAGTAATATTTTTCAGAATCGCGATAGATGTTGAACACACCCTCGTCTTTCACAAAATCATCCTTGATGACTTCGGAAAACTTCTTAGGACCATCGTCCTTTTTTTTCGGCGAAGGTTTACTGGCTGCAGAAGCCGGTGCCTTGCTGTTGCTCGCTCCTTGAGATGCGGCACAACCTGAAAAAAGCACTGCGGCAATCAACAGGGTGGGAATAAATCGAAGGTATTTCATCACATTTGGGATAAGTTCAACTGCTTTACTAAACGTATTCCAGTAAGGAATCGCGCCTGAAATTGCCGATCAAGGCATCAAATAGATCAAAAAGGTAGCGTCCACTTCTCCACCAAACAGCGGGCGTAAGTCTCGCTTCGGCAAAGAATAAGTGAAGATAGTAGGAAGTTGAGCCTATTCGACGATCGTTCCCTGAACGGCAACCAAACGATCGGTTTGCCTACGGATATCATCGTAGTAGATAAAGGAGGTATACATACTCCGATACTGGGGTAACCCAAGACTCATAGCCCGACTAATACTAGGGTCATCTGCTATGAAAGAATACTCGTGGTGTCCTTGTTTGACAAGTACATCTCCTTCAAACCAGTTTTCTTCTGAGTTCCAACTCAACTCAAGATCAGGACTGTACTGCCAGTTTGAAAAACTCCCGATCACGGCTACTCTACCCGCAACGGGACGTCCGTTTGGAGGGACAAATCTAAACCTAGTCTGAACGTATTCAGCACGGAAGTCCGGCTCGACAACAGTTCTAACCGAACTTCGCACGACACTACGTCCATTTAGAAAAGGGGATAAACCCGAGCCGGGAAGGGTGGCCAAATCGGGAGCCATCGTTACGCTCCAAGGCACCGTGGATTGACTGGTGCGCTCGAGTGTCCCCCCTGGTCGCATGTTCGTCAAATCCAGAAAATACATGGACGCAGCCGGAGCAAAAGCATCGGAGGGATCCAAATAAAAAGCTACATCTGGAGCCACATCCAGGGCCGGACGGTCCGAACACTTCACCAACTCAATGAGGCTATTTTGTTGAAAACAAGCTGTAAAGTCGAACGAATTAGAACTAATAGATTCCGGATTGAAACGAATGAACGGCTGTACTGAAGAAGCCCTTCGACCCGGAATCATGACGTTGTCGAGTCTCATTTCCACGGGAATAGACTGCTCAGCTACGAAAAAGGGTCGTTCAAACAGAGGCTCATCCTCCATCCCCTGTTCAGTCACGCGCAGGTAGTAATTTCCGCTCAGCTTAAAATCTATCGAGCTATTGGGAAAAGCATATTCAAAGTGCGTGTACGGAGTGACCGTCCCAAATGAAGGCTGATAATCTCGAATCTCATCCCGGTGGAATATATCCATGAACTCTCCAGGCGTGAGGTCTCGCTTCCATTCCCGGTCAGCATGGTAGAAATAAATACTGAGTGGTTGGCCCCGATCTTCCATTAAATCAAACGACAATCGCAGAGGCAATCCCCGACCTAACTGAAGAACAGGCAACGCCGTTTCACTCTCTCCAGCATGCAACTGAATGGTCTTCACTATTGAGTCGTCCACCGTCTGCAAAAAACCTTCGGGTTCCACAGGCCGAGGAGGTCGATCCACTGCTCCTTCATCAACGCCTGCACAGCTCGCGATGCCAACAACGAGTATGAGCCACAAATAGCTTTTCATGGGCAAGCGTCCCTAAATGAAGTGGTAAGAAATTCCGAGTGAGAATATTTCTTTCATCTGAGCCTTCGAGCTGACGTCATCATCAAAGAGCATCACCCATTCAAAGTTGACGTTCAACCAGGCGTTCACCTTCATGTTGACCACATTCTCCCAAATCATATCTGGATGTTCGGGCTGATTAAACGCGGCAAATACCCCAAACATAGATTTCAAATTAACGTTTTTGAAGATTTCCTTATCAAAATCCGTAAAGGCCATGATACCCGCCTCATACCGCACATTTTTGTCGGCGTCGACGTTATACAAAGACCTGAGATCCTCGATCAATACAACCGTTTGCTTACCACCAATACCAAGACGCTGACTCACCCATTCACGTGGTTGGTACGTCATACCAATAGATTGGGTGAAGGTACCCGGAGAGAGAAAGTCAGACACTTTAACCGGAGCAGCCCGACCGTCATCGAATGGGTTTTTCTTAAAATTAAAGCCTGGTGCAAACTGAGTTCTGGCTTGAAGAGCAATCGTAGGGTGGATGTGATTTAGAAACCCATCTCCTTCATAATTGAAAGTCGAGGAGAACCGGATGAGGTCTTCAGCTTTCCGGAAATCCAGCGTATCCTGCTGAACCAAACCAAAACTCAGTTTACCGGTATGTTTTTGCGTCCATCCGTTTGTAGTGCGCTCAGCTTTTCCATCTAAACCGACGGTAAAAGCCAACGTATTGATCCCCCCTTCTGCCCAGTTCTGAAAACCTGCTTGGGAACCCGATAGATTACCGATGGCTTCTTTCACCCAGCCACCGGGAGCAGATTCCTCCTGAGCCAATGCAGGGGCAGAAAAAGCAATCAGAAATACGGAAACAAGTATGATTGAGAGAAATGGTCTCATGAATCGGGGGATATCTCTAAGGAAAACTGGACTAGCTATAAAATAGAAAAAGGCCGTGCTAGAAAAGCACGACCTTTTTCGAAAACCAAAAAAACAACGTTAGTCGTTTTTCATATTCTGAACTTCAACTCGAATGTCCTGGGCCATGGATTTGATTTCCTGCATAGCCTTACGAACACGCGTTCCAGCTGCTTTATTTCCTTTGTCGTAGAACTTGCTAAAATCGTCTTCCATTCCGTCAACGAAACCTTTGAGATCGGCGAATCTGCTCATCGAAATTACTCCTTAGATAGATGTGTTCTGTGATCGAGGACTTTAGGACCGGACCCCGTGTTAATCGAAAGCAAGCTAACATCTTTAGTTGGGGCTGTCAAGAAAAAAACGGCGGTTTTACCTAAATTTAAGGCAATTATACCTTCGAAAACCCCAAAGAGCGATCGCTCAGAGTACGAATTTTAATACGCTAAAATAAATAATTTCGGGTACTTCCAAAAAGCGAAACTATTCTGTATCAGTAGATATTGGCTGCAGGCAAATTTTATTAGCCAAAAGGTCCAAATTTGGGCGACAGCCGCGTTCAATAGACGCATCTTTATTGTTGAACGGAACCAAAAAAGAGCAGAAATACCAGAACCACCGCTCCCCACAAACATCTGTAACCTTTTGCAACATAACTGCTTATACAGCACTCGCGTATAATTGACTACACGCACTACCAATCGATACGGTGCAATTCGCCTTAGCCAAGAACACCCTTCTCGAAAACCTGCCCCACCCCTAATAATCGTATTTCGGTGAGTGCTAATAACGCTACTATTCCGACTCAAAATCGTCGCACCCACCTTCTTTTTCTTACTCAAACAATGGTGCTTTTTAATACCAATCGTCGGGTTAAAACACACCGAATCACGGTCTCAATACCCCAATTGTGAATTTCCGCTATTTATGCCGTTTTACCTGAACTGCATGTCATTATCAGATCAAAAAGTGACGACATATCCCTATTTCAGGACAAGATGAAATTTGCGGCCTTCAAGATATCAACAGGCATTGATTTTGGAAGCCTTGGGTGCGTTATTGCTTCACTCCTTTCGACCGATGCCCGAGCACCTGAGCGGCCCAATCCCAGCCCTCACCAGCGCACTGAACAACTATGGATTTTTGCCATCTTCACTGTCACACACAGTATTCCCTTCTTGACGGTGCGGCCCGGATAAATCGACTGGTAGATAAAGCTGCTGAACTGGAAATGCCTGCTCTGGCTATCACAGATCACGGAAATCTGTTTGGCGTACCCGAGTTTTACACGAAAACCAAGGCGGCCGGTATAAAACCCATAATCGGGTGTGAGTTTTACGTTACGGCGACAGGTATGTCGGACAAAACAGATCGACGCCGCTTCCATCAGGTTTTGCTTGCCAAAAATGAAGAGGGGTATCGGAATCTAATCCGTCTTTCTTCTCTTTCTTACACCGATGGGTACTATTACAAGCCCAGAATTGATCTTCCTACCCTAAAAGAGCATTCTGGCGGTCTCGTGGCCACCACGTGTTGCCTTCAGGGGCACGTGCTTCGGACCATTTTGGACGAAGGTGAAGTGGAAGCCAAAAAGGTCTTCGAACAGTACCTCGACATTTTTGGCGAAGACTATTACATCGAGATTCAGGACCATAAGATTGACGACCAGCATCGGTGTAACGTCGTCCTGATGAAATGGGCGAAGGAATACAACGTACCTCTGGTGGCTACGAACGATGTGCATTATGTCGAGCAAGAGGACTCTGCCGCTCAAGACGTGCTTCTTTGCCTTCAAACGGGAAAGGATCTCTACGATCCAAATCGAATGCGCTTCGAGAACGATCAATTCTACCTCAAGAGCGCTAGTGAAATGGAAGCTGCTCTTCGACACGCAGACGACGCGCAGGTCAAAGAAGCTCTTTCCACGACCGTATCGATAGCTGACAAGTGCAATTTTGAGCTCCCAATGGGGCAGCTCCTTATGCCTCACTATCCGATTCCAAAGCAGTTCAACGACGACATCGACGTCTATCTCAAACATCTGGTCTATCAGCGAGCGAAAGAAAAATGGGGCTCACTATCCGTTGATCAGACGGAGCGAATCGACCATGAGCTAGGTATTATTGCCCAAATGGGGTACGCAGGGTACTTCCTCATTGTGCAGGACTTTACCACCGCCGCCCGAGACTTGGGTGTGTCCGTCGGACCAGGTCGCGGCTCAGCTGCAGGCAGCCTCGCCGCCTACTGCCTCGGTATCACCAACGTAGATCCACTCAAATACGATCTACTGTTTGAGCGATTCCTCAACCCCGAGCGTGTTTCTATGCCGGATATCGACATCGACTTTGATGATCGTGGCCGGGCAAAAGTCATCGACTATGTGGTCGAGAAGTACGGCCGAGAAAACGTCTGTCAGATAATCACATTCGGAACAATGGGTGCTCGGTCCGTGATCAGGGATGTAGCTCGAGTGCTACAAATTCCCCTCCCGGAAGCAGATCGTATAGCTAAAATGATTCCAGAGGGGCCCAAAGTATCTCTGGAAAGCGCTATCAAGAATGTACCAGAGTTTAAGAAACTGCTCAATGATTCGAATGAGCAGATTCGAAATCTTATGCACTACGCCAAAGTGCTGGAAGGATCCGCTCGGCACACCGGGGTCCATGCAGCCGGTGTGATCATCGCTCCCGGAGAAGTGATTCAGTATGTGCCCGTTTCGATTGCGAAGGGTAAAGGAGGTGCTGATGACATTGTCACCACCCAATATGATGGGAAGTGGGTTGAGTCGTTTGGGCTGTTGAAAATGGACTTTTTGGGTTTAAAAACCCTTACCGTCATTAAGGATGCTCTAGACCTGATCAAACAAAATCACAACTTAGATATCGATCCCGATACTATCCCGTTGGACGATGAACGCACCTATGAACTATTTCAGCGTGGCGATACCGTTTCCATTTTTCAGTTTGAATCCAGCGGCATGAGGGAATGGCTTCGCAAGCTCAAGCCCACATCGATTGATGACCTCATTGCGATGAATGCTTTATACCGACCGGGTCCGATGGACAATATTCCGTCCTATATCGCTCGGAAGCATGATCGGGAGGCTGTTTCCTATCAACATGATATGCTCAAGCCTATCCTGAAGCCCACCTTCGGTATTCCAGTGTATCAAGAGCAGGTCATGCAGATGGCCCAGGTCATGGGGGGCTACACGCTTGGAAGTGCCGATATCCTTCGCCGCGCGATGGGTAAAAAGAAGGAATCTGAAATGGTCAAACAGCGGGCCATTTTTGTGGATGGAGCTGCCAAAAAAGACGTTGATGCTGAGACCGCCAACGAGGTATTCGACCTCATGGCCAAGTTTGCCGGATATGGCTTTAACAAAAGCCACGCTGCTGCTTACTCAATTGTCGCCTACCAGACGGGCTATCTGAAAGCTCACTACCCCTCAGAGTTCATGGCTGCGGCAATGACCAATGAGATGGGGGATACTAAAAAGCTGGCCATCGTCCTGGAAGAAGCTCGGCACCTTGGGCTGCAACTATCACCACCCGATATCAATTCCTCCAGCGCGCGATTCGCTGTCGGGAATGGTAAAATTCTTTTTGGACTCGGGGCGATTAAAGGAGTTGGCCTAGGAGCGATCGAGGCGATCGAGAAAGAGCGCCTCGAAAACGGCCCATTTTCTTCGCTCTTTGAATTTGTCCGCCGTGTAGATCTACGATCAGTAAACAAGAAAGCAGTCGAAAGTCTAGCGAAAGCTGGAGCCATGGACAAGCTAACCGGTCACCGCGCACAGATCGCAGAAGCTGTCGATATTGCCATTCAATACGGTCAAAAATCCGCTGCGAACAAAGCGGCGGGAATGATTTCATTATTTGGAGAATCATCGGGAGATGGAGCTGCTGGAATGGAGCCGAATCTACCCGTAGTTGAGCCATGGGCGAAGTCTAGACTACTCAAAGAAGAGCGCGATTCGGTTGGCTTTTACGTCTCAGGGCATCCTTTAGAAGCCTTTCTGGCAGAATCAAGAGCATTTGCTTCAGCTCAAATATCGGATGCCGCCGCTATAGTAGAACGCGAGGGACCGGCCGAAGATAGTTGGGCGTATCGCAATAACCGGCCTCAACACACGTTTTGTGGCATTCTCACGGAAGTCCAGCATCGGACTAATAAGAGCGGGAAGCCTTACGCCTTTGCGCAATTTGAAGACTTTACCGGCCAAGCAGAGCTGGTCTGTTTTTCGAATACGTATGATCGTGTCCAGCGATATCTGAATCTGGACGAAATTTGTTTGATTAAAGGAAGCCTCGAAATGAGAGGTGGATCAGCCAAGGTCATCGGAAATGATATCATCCCTATGTGGAAAGTCCGTGAGCAGATGGTCAAGTCGCTGACCGTGCGCATGCCCTCTGAAGACTTGGCGCTCGAACAAGTGGAGCAATTGGAGGCCTTAGCCACGGCTCATCGGGGTCAGTGTAAATTGTACTTTGATTTGATCACTGGCGACGACCCACGGCCTTGCCGTGTGTTGAGTCGTACGGTTGTCATCGACCCCAATGAAGAAGTAATGCGTGGGTTGGCTAAGATTTTTGGTCGCAGAGCCGTCATGGTTGAAGGCGACAAATAACCGGGTAACGCCCTGGCAATTTTAGCGGTATCCCAAGGATTCGTCTCGGCTTCCTCCGTAGGACCGTTTTAACTTCAGGGAACTCTGAACGAGGGGAAATGTCGGAGCATATGTTATGCTCAAGAACCTGTTATACATACCTCGCCTGATCCTTATTGGTCTGGTTCGACTGTATCAACTGATTATCTCCCCCCACTTAGGCTCGTCGTGTCGGTTCACACCAACCTGTTCGCAGTACGCCATTCAGGCTCTGCAACAATACGGTGCGATGAAAGGCTTTCTTCTTGCAGCACATAGAATTGTACGGTGCAACCCGTGGGGTGGTCATGGACATGACCCTCCTCTCTGGTATGGGGAGACGCCAGCTATTGCAGATGAGGAAGAAAGGGAAGAACTTACTCCCCCCTCCAATGAACCCGAGTCCAGATGAGTCAGGCACTTCATGAGGCGCACGGCGCCACGCTTTCTATCCGCTTTGCCATCATCACGTGTAGTGATACGCGATCGAGCGAAGATGACACGAGTGGAGCATTTATTCTAGACTGCCTTCGACAAGCAGGACACGAATTACTGAGCTATCAAATAGTGAAAGATGAGCCTGCTCTAATTCAGGGAGAAGTTCGATCCCTAGTCGCGCAAAAGGCAGATGCCATCTTGATCAATGGCGGTACCGGCCTCGCAGCTAGAGACACTACGTTTGAAGCCCTAACAGCGTTGATTGAACGGCCCATTCCCGGTTTTGGGGAATTGTTCAGAATGCTTTCCTACCAAGAAATTGGGGCAGCCTCTCTACTTTCAAGAGCTCAAGCGGGCATTATTAAGAATACCCTGCTGTTTTCCATGCCCGGATCGAAAGGAGCTGTTCATTTAGCCATGAAAAACTTGATCCTCCCTCAACTCGGACACATGGTCGCGGAGATCAGGAAATAGATTTATTCGAATCTAAGCGCATCAATCGGATTGAGTGCAGCTGCTTTTCGAGCCGGATAGAAGCCGAAAAAGATGCCAACAGCGGCAGAAAAGGCAATGGCAACAAAAATGGTATCTGGGGAGACCACCGTATTCCAACCGGTGAACGTGGCTAATAATCTGGCACCACCAAATCCGATAGCTACCCCGATCGCTCCACCAAGGATACTCATCACAATGGACTCGATCAGGAATTGAGTTAGCACGTCACTACCTCTGGCTCCAATGGCCATGCGTATTCCAATTTCTCGCGTACGCTCCGTTACCGATACCAGCATGATATTCATGATCCCGATTCCTCCAACGAGCAATGAGATGGATGCGATCGCGGCAAGAAGCATCGTCATCACTTCGGTAGTTCCCTGAGCCGCTTCGCTCAACTGGTCCTGGTTCTTGACCTCAAAGTCATCAGATTCCCAAGAAGCTAATCCGTGAGCTTCCCGCATGATGGCCCTCAACTCAACCTGAGCTTCATCGATATCATCGGGGGAATACGTATTGGCCAGAATCTGGCGCACAAACGTGAAATTGGATAACCTTCTCTGTACCGTTAAAAACGGAGCTAAAGCCACATCATCCTGGTCATTCCCATCTGGAGTCTGTCCCTTTTTTTCAAGTACGCCAATAATGACCACCGGGACATTACGCACCAGAACTCGCTGACCTACTGGATCTTCATCCGGAAACAAGTTCTCGGCAATGGTCGCTCCCAAAACCATGACTTTCTTTCCGAGACGCTGTTCTGAAGCGTCGAAAAACCGGCCAGAAGTCAGGTCCCAGTCCCGAATAACGGGATAATCGGTAGAAACACCGTGAATGGTTGATCGCCAGTTTCCATTTCCACCTACGATTTGTGTTCGAGTGAAAATTACGGGAGACACTCCTGCGACGAAAGCCGATTCGTTCTTGATCTTTTCAGCGTCCTCAGCCTTGAGGCGATTAAAACTAGATGCTCCCTGACTCACTCCTCCTGCCGAACTTGAACCCGGAGTGATCACGAGCATATTGGTACCCAAGTTCTGAATCTGCTCTTCAATTTGGGATTGCGCGCCCTCACCCACCGCAACCATGACGATCACAGCGCCTACACCGATAATGATGCCTAGCATAGTGAGGAGCGTTCGCATCTTATTCTTGATGATGCTCTTCCCGGCTACCTTAACAAGTCGTGTAGATCTCATAATCGTCTAATTAAGCGGTTTCAGCGGTGCTAGCGTTGTTCTCGATGTCTTCGTCAGCGTTCGAGGCCAGTAATTTTTTCAGATCCTCTGCAGCAGAATCTGGCGTTTGTACGACGTCTTTGATGACACGGCCATCTCGGAGTTCAATGACGCGTTTGGCATAACGGGCTACATCGTCTTCGTGTGTAACCAATAGAATGGTAATACCGCGGTCATTCAACTCTTGAAAAAGCTGCATAACCTCTACGGTAGTGCGACTATCCAGATTCCCTGTTGGCTCATCTGCCAGCACCAGACTAGGGTTGGTCACGAGAGCACGGGCTATCGCTACACGCTGCTGCTGCCCACCTGAAAGCTCGTTGGGGTGATGGTCTACCCTATCACCCAATCCTACTAGGTTTAAAGATTCAAGCGCTGCCTTTTTGTGGTTCTTAATTCGCCCAGTTCGATCGTATAGAAGTGGAAGCTCCACATTTTCCAGAGCCGAAGTTCTCGCGAGCAAATTAAACCCCTGAAATACGAAGCCAATTTTAGCATTACGTATATCGGCTAATTCGTTTTTCCCCAACTTATTGGCTTCAATGCCATCGAGGAAGTACGATCCAGATGTGGGATAGTCCAAGCCACCAATAATATTCATCAACGTAGACTTACCGGATCCTGATGCACCCATGATGGCGACCATTTCTCCTGCACATACATTCACCCCGATCCCTTGCAAGGCATGGACTTTTGTTTTACCCATGATATACGTTTTACGTACATCGCGAATGTCGACAACCGCAGTGGTATCGCTCATGATTTTCCTATCTAATGCTGTTGAGCCTGGGTATTAAAATCCGCCACCGCGGCTAAAACGGGATCCTTGATCATTTTTACTTTGGAACGGATTCTTAAATCCGCCCTCTGACTCAGTGACAGAAACTCCTGATATCACCTGCATTCCGGCTTCAAGAGATGCGCCGATAACCTCCGTCATCGATCCATCTGTGATTCCTGTTCGTGCTCTAGCTACCTGAATATCCCCGTTTTCGTTGAGATACCACAACATAACTGCGTCAGAGGCTCCACCACCAAAACCACCTCGTCCACCCGTCGGTCGTCCAAAACCTCCACTGGGACGCTGTTCACCTGAAGAGCTCTCTGTGCTTTTTTGCTGAGCCTCCCTTTGAGCGATCATTTCGGTCATCATTTGCTCATTCGGACGAAAACGAAGCGCTGCAATCGGCACCTTCATCACATCTGAGGCCTGATCAATCAAAAACTCAACCGTCGCGGTCATTCCTGGAAGCAGCTTGCCATCTGAATTGTCTACATCGATGACAGCAGTATAGGTGACTACATTTTCCTGAATCGAAGACTGCAATCGGACCTGGCGCACGGTACCCGCAAACATCGCTTCATCATAGGCTTGAACGGTAAAGCGCACTTCCTGACTCTCTTCAATCAAACCAATGTCGGATTCATCAACCGAAGCCAATATTTCCATGGACGCAAGGTCATTTGCGATCAGAAACAACTGAGGCGTATTCAGAGACGCAGCCACCGTCTGACCCTCATCAACATTCCGCTCTACTACAACGCCGTTAATCGGAGATACGATCGTCGCATAATCTAGATTTCGCTGGGCTCGTTCAAGACTGATTTGGGTCGAAACGATGGTCGCCTCAGCCAAATCCAGATTGTACTTAGCCTGGTTTAGCTCCACTTCAGTCGCAAATTGTTTGTCGAACAGACCCTTAATCCGGTCATACTCAGTCCTAGAAAAATCCAATTGGGCTTGGTTTCGAGTCATCGTTGCACGGGCGTCCCTGACTGAACTGACCAATAAAGTCGTGTCTATGCGAGCGATTATCTGACCTCGGTATACCTTGTCATTAAAATCCACATATATGCGATTCACGATTCCAGAAACCTGCGTTCCAACCTGAACGGTCGTCACAGCATTCAAATTTCCGGTCGATGCTACAACCGACTCTAGGTCTCCTGTTTCAACCGAAACGAAGCGGTATTCCAATCTAGATACAGCTTCTGCACTGTTCGTGTACCAAATCGTTGCCACAACAGCAATCAGTACAACTATAATAGCAATAGTCTTCTTCATTGTAGATAAAGTGCTCTCAAAGAGCTTTGAAATTCCGGGTTACGGACGTGATGTAGTGGAATCAGCGTTCGACTCACTTGAGGATTGAACCGATGTGCTATCCCCTGTCGCTGCGCCTCGACGTCGAGTCGCTCTGTCAAACCAGGGAGTAAGAGCAGTTACTTGCGAAGAGTCTAGCACAGGTACAAGTTCCGTTCGAAGAGAGTCCATGAAGCCCGACCGATACCAGCGATACCTTTTGTACAGTTTGTCTAATCGATCCTGATGACGATGAGAAATGGCTACGAGCGTGTCTTGCTGAACCTGATCAATCGGATCGATATAACGATCTATTTGACCGTAGAGACCTCCCAGACGGCGCATTTCAGTCAACTTCTCCATTCGACGATTATGCATGGTACTTTGACCAAGCGCCCCCAGCGCCAGCCCGATGGCTAGCGTTCCGAGAAGAACGAATATGGTTTTCGTGTGTAATTTCATAACGCAGACCTAATGGTCCTCAATCGACAATTCGTAGGCGGAAGCAACGGTTACCGGCGGCAATCCCAATAACATTTCAGTTGGGGATTGATCGTAATCGTTTGTACTTGAAAGCTTGACGTTGTAGGCAATGAGCATCAAAATGACAAAACTACCGGCAAGGACTACGGGTCGGAACCAGCTGACCAACTCCAACGACAAGACATTTTCTTTTTTCCAGGAGCGAGATGCGCCGAGTGCACGCATCACACGTTCTGTGGGCATGGACATCATAGTCTCATCCCGTTCCTCATGCACAAGCATACGGAGCTCCTGAGAAAGTCCCTCCGGAACGTCAGCTTCGCTTGAATGATGGTGTTGTGCAATACTCATAGTCTATGTTTCCTTTTCAGTCGAGCCAGGTGGACGATTCAAGATCACTTTTCAATCGGTCGAGACCTCTCTTAAGTCTCGATAACACCGTTCCATATGGAAGATTCAGTGCTGTAGCCGTTTCTTGTGTCGATAGATCCTCAATCATTCTGAGCACAATGACTGCCTTCTGGTTATCAGGTAGACGATCAATGGCCCTTCTCAATTCCCTTTTTCTTTCAACAGATTCAATATTCCCATCGGAATTCGCGGAGGACACGGGGTCCTGGTCCTCAGCAAGAGACCAGGGTTGAAGCCATCTGGCCCGTTTTCGCTTGCGAAGAGCATCGAGACTCTTGTTAATAGCCATGCGAATAACAAACGTCTTGAGAGATGAATCTCCACGAAACGAAGTCAACGATCGATGCAGTTTAATGAACACTTCCTGAACCACATCATCGACCTCGGCAACGGGTCCTAACATCCCTGTAACAGTTCGCGAGACCTCATCCATAAATCGATCCACTAAAATGCGGAATGCATTATCGTCCCCCCCCAATGTCGCTCCGATCAGCACTTCATCCGAAGAGTTGATCGAAATAGATGGGGCCGCGACTTTCTCTACTAACAATCGAGAGGGAAGCGTGAGCCAGTGAGATATGGGAATAGATAATTGCAATTCGCTTTATTGCGGATTTCCTGCTCGTTGACCTCGACGCTGCCCACCTTGACGACCTCGTCTACTAGAGCTTACGATCTCTTGGTACTTTTTCAATTGATCCTCGGTGAGTACATCGGTCAAAGCAGCTGTGGTTTCTTTATCCATCTCGGCCATTTTAGCCCGCATGCCATTACGCGCTAGGTTTCCTCCTCCGCCACCACCACCTCTGAGCGAAGACATCATTTCCATTCGTTTTTCTTGAGCAGCCCACAGTATATCTTTAACCTTGGGTGATGACTCAGCATCTAATTCCAATGTCGTGGCCATTTCCGCAAACCGCTCTTCAAAAGCAGCCTTCTGTTCTTCGGGAGTTCCTCTCATGCCTTGCGCAAATGCTCCAGGTGCCCCAGCTACCGATAGTAGAGTGACCGCTAGCAGGAGGCTAAAAATATTGATTGAAGATCGCATGCTTCTAGTGTAATGTGATGAGTTTCCCCTGTTAGACGAGCATAAAACTGTTACATTCCCGTCACGGTATCGAGCCCTTTCCTGCTATCGAATAATCTAAGAAAGTGAACCATTAAAACACGATTGCGTTCGCCGAGAAAGCAAACGTTTGGCTTCAAGCTAACTACCACGAAAGCACTAAGTACATTGTCTAGGGAATTCAGGATATACAATACGCTCACCCGCAGTGTTGAGCCCGTTCGGACGCAGAAAAAGAACCACCTCTCTTTTTACTCGTGTGGTCCAACCGTGTATTCCTACGCACACATTGGAAATTTCAGATCGTTTGTGACGGCTGATTTGATTTTCCGAACGGCCCGCGCTCTAGACTGGGATGTAACCTACGCCACGAATATAACGGACGTTGGTCACCTCACCGAAGACGACTTTACCGATCCAGAGGGCGAAGATCGCATGGTGAAAGCTCTCAAATCAAAAGAGGGAGAGCAATTTGCTAATGTTTGGGATCTGGCTCGCTACTACTCAGATACCCTTATTGAGGATTGGCATCGTCTCAATTTGTTGGAGCCAACCATCCGTCCTCGTGCCACGGAGCATATGCGAGAACAGATTTCGGCGGTAGAACAACTGATTGAAAAAGGCCACGCTTATGAGACATCTCAGGGGGTTTATTTCTCGGTTACCTCATTCCCTAACTACGGCAAGTTATCAGGCAACACGTTAGACAATGACCTCGAACAGAGCGTCCGGGATGTTGTTATTGATGATGAAAAAAAGGATCCTCGGGATTTTGCGCTTTGGAAAAAGGACGATAAGCACCTAATGCAATGGTACAGTCCGTGGGGATGGGGCTTCCCAGGCTGGCACATTGAATGCTCCGTCATGTCTATGAGTTACCTAGGAGAGACGTTAGATCTGCATGCGGGTGGAGAAGATCTCATCTTTCCGCATCACGAATGTGAAATAGCTCAATCTGAATCACTTTCGGGCAAGCCATTTGCCACCCATTGGGTGCACACTCGATTCCTTCAGGTCGAGGGCGAGAAAATGTCCAAGAGCCTCGGCAACTTCTTTACGGTTCGAGACCTCTCTGCGGCCGAGGAAGATGGTGGCAAAAATATAGATCCACTCGCCGTTCGCATGACGCTGCTGTCCGGCCATTACCGCAAGCCGTTCAACTTCACCATGAAGACCCTGAAAGGAAACGTGCGACATCGCGAGCGCCTTGAGGAAGTCATTCAACTATCTGGGCACCCTGATTCCGGAGACTGTGCATACGAAGGAGATTTCGGTGTCATCCTCAAGGGAATGTATGAACGCGCACTCGATGCGCTTACGGAAGACCTCAACACGCCATCCGCGCTAGCCGCTCTGTTTGGTGGCACAAAAATGATTCTATCCAGATCGGATGTCTCGGATTCAGACAAATCCTCCATTCGAGCCTGGCTTCGCGATATGAATGATATTTTGGGAGTCGTGTATACCTCGTCTGAAACAGGATCTTCGGATGATGCCATGGATCCATTAGCAGCCGCTGTCGAACCCTTACTCCTTGAACGAACAAAGGCGCGGGCCGAGGGCAACTGGGCACGAGCAGACGAAATTCGAGATGAACTGACAGCGCTTAAAGTTGAGATAATGGACACGCCCGAAGGCCCGAAATGGAAACGTATCGGTAACCTGTAATTCCGTCAACCAGTAGTACATAAACGAATGGCTTACCCCAAAACACTTCTCGACTACGGTACCTTAGACGGTGGTCTGGTCCGCATGATGGAACGCTTCAAAACTGAAGGCACCCTCATCGGTGATGAAGCATCAGACCGGTTCATCATGGATAGGCCTGAGGCTGCCCTGCTGGGAATGCTCTACGATCAACGTGTGCGTGCAGAATATGCGTTCACAGGGCCTCAGCGCCTCATGGAGCGCCTTGGACATCTGGACATGCATAAAATCGCCACCACCGATTTGGACGAACTACGGGAGATGTTCGCTGAAAAACCGGCTGTGCATCGTTTCACGAATGTAATGGGAGAACGTACCCGTGACATTGCTCAGATTATCGTATCGGATTATGAGGGTAAGACTGAAAAACTTTGGGACGATGGGGCTTCATTTGATGTCATCCAGAAGCGACTCATCAAACTACCCGGTTTTGGGAAGATGAAAGCGCAGAAAATGCGATTCGTACTTCACTACTTCGGGTATCGCGACCTATCCTAGCTACCCATCTTCAGGCTTCAGGCCGCCAAGCTTAAAAAGTCATTATTCTCGACTTTGAGTGTGCTAATCACAAAGTAATTGCCACTGCGGGCAATATCAAGAGCAGGACGCTCGAGTGCGTTCACGTGATAGAACACGTCCCAGGCGATATCAACTGCCGCATCGATTAGCTCTTCAGGGGTCCATTTGCCGGTATGGGCAAATATAGACCGTTCCCAAGCGAGTGATCCGCCTGCCGTGCTTCTTACCTATTTTTCTAGGTATTCGTATGCGCCCATTTTGTCTTCCTCCTCGGTAAATAATTACGCCGAAGTTGATCACCTCTCTCTTGCGGTCGGACCATCCAAACCAAAACAAAAGGCAGAACCCGATGCGGGTTCTGCCTTTATATGTTTCAAAGCCCGTGCCAGCTACGCTGTGGACAGGCGATTTTAAGCCGAATGGTCAGATTCCGACCCTGAACCGAATCAGCGTTTCCAGAATGCCGGAACGAAAACAATGATCACAGTAAAGATTTCCAGCCTCCCAGCCATCATTAGAAAGGATAGTACCCATTTTGCCATTTGAGGAAGATGAGCATAGTTCTCCGTAGGTCCGAGCGTTCCAAATGCCGGACCAACGTTGCCTACACTAGACAGAGTGGCTCCAAACGAAGTCAGAATATCAAGACCTAGAAATGACATGGCCATGGTGCCAAATCCTATCAATCCCAGATACAAAACGATAAAGGAGAGCACGTTCTTCATCACCTCCTGGGATACCACTTTATTTCCGAGGCGCACAGGCATGATGGCTTGGGGATGAATCAGCTGCTTGATCTCTTTGAATGAATTCTTAAACATGAGAACATGACGGATCACCTTTACTCCACCACCAGTGGACCCGGCCATGCCCCCGATATAAAAACAAATAAAGATGATCCCCACGGCCAGCGGTGGCCATATTTCATAATCCGCGGTCCCAAACCCTGTCGTCGTAATAATGGCGGATGCCTGGAATGCACCATACCGAAGCGATTCCATGAAGGTGGCATAGCCCAGAAAGCCCCCCTCCGTTTCATACGAAGGCAAATAGCCCATGGCCGGTGCCCAAGTACCAATCGTAATGAGCAAGGTGGCCACCAAAGTGATTCCTACATAAACGCGAAATTCGGTGTCCCGAAAAACCGTGATCGCTTTCCCACGCAGCATGCGGAAATGAAGCGCAAAGTTGACCCCCGCCAGAAACATAAAAATGGTAATCACCCAGTCGATATAGGCTGACCCAAACTGCCCTACTGACCCATTTTTAGTAGAAAACCCACCAGTCGCCATCGTTGCAAAAGCATGATTTATGGCATCAAAGGTGTTCATGGCAGGCAATAGAACCAGAAACTCAACAAACGTAATGCCCACGTAAATCATCCACAGACGTTTGGCCGTTTCCTGTACACGCGGTGTCAGCTTATCAGCCGACGGCCCCGGCACTTCCGCCTTATAAAGCTGCATACCACCTACGCCTAGCAGCGGTAGGATGGCTAGTGTAAGGACGATTATACCCATCCCGCCCATCCAATGTGCAAGACTGCGCCAAAAGAGGAATGCATGCGGAACGTCTTCGATGTCTGGATTTCCAGCCCCTCCGAAAATGGTCGAACCTGTGGTCGTAAACGCACTCATGGTCTCAAAGAAGGCGTCTGTATACGATTCCAACACCCCGCCCATTACAAAAGGCAATGCTCCGATGAGAGACAACACCACCCAAGCCATCGCCACGATAGCAAACCCATCTCGTATCTGAAGTTCGGTTTGAGATCGAGAACGCTGAATCCACGCTACTGTACCTACAATGAGCGATCCCAGTGCGGTTACGCCAAAGGTCCACCATTCCGGCTCACCGTAAAGCAGAGCAACTAGCATGGGCAGAAGCAGCGCGATACCCAAAAAAAAGACAAGAATCCCAAGGGTAAAGAGGACTGCTCGGTAATTGAGAACCATAATTATTATCGGTTATCGTCGCTCAAACAGCCGTTCAGCTTTCGAAATGGATTCTGGTAGTACAAAAACATACACACGGTCTCCAGCTTCTATCTGAGTCAGTCCCGTTGCGATTTCAACATTCTTGCCTCGAATAAGCGCTGCAATAAGCACCCCGCGCGGCATCGACACGTTCATGAGCATGTCTTGGGTAATCGCAGCGTTTTGATTGGCTTCGATTTCCAAGATCTCCGCATCCAGACCGTGAACCGAGGCTACACTTTTAACGTGTTTACCCCTCAGAAATCGCATAATTTCTCTAGAAACGGCCAGTTTTTTATTAACGGCCGCATCCAACCCAATGGATTGGGAAATGGGAATGTAGGCCCCTTTAGAAAGCAGTCCCACTGTTTTTCGAACTTGAAGATGCTTGGCCAGCAAACAGGTCACTAAGTTAGATTCTTCGTCGTTCGTGACCGCGACAAAAGCATCCATGTCTGATAATCCTTCGGTTACGAGCAAATCGATGTCCGTATGCTCGCCGTGGATCACGAGAACAGATCCCAGCAGCTCGGCCAGCTCTTCTGCCCTTTGCCGATCTGAAACAATTAACTTAATACTCTTATGCTTTTCCTGACTCAGCTGAAAGGCCACTTTGGCGCCGATCTCTGATCCACCGAGAATCATGACATTCTCGATCCGCCTATCGGATTTCCCAAGAAGCGTTAATACGGGTGGAATCGACTTAGGTCGTCCCAAAATGAAAACCTGATCGTTTTTCCGTAGGCGTTCATCTCCGGTAGGTAGAATAGTCCGAATACCTCGGGCGAGGGCCATTATTCTAAACTGGGGGGCATTTTGACCTGAACTCAAATCCTGAATGCTTCTTCCAATGGCCGGGCTGTCTGGATCCAATCGCAGACCTACAAGGTGGAGTCTATCGTCAGCTAACATGATCACATCGGTGGCACTTGCCCGGCGTATGAGCCTGATGACTTCATTTGCTGCACTTTCCTCGGGATGAATGACCAGATCGATGCCAAAGTCTTCCGTATTCAAGACCGCTTGCGTGTTAGACAACTCATCAGAGCGAACCCTGGCTACGGTAGTTGGCACGCCCAACCGATCGGCCAACATGCAGGCGATAATGTTTACCTCATCGATGGCCGTGACAGCAATCAGCATGCGTGCATCCCGAATGCCCGCCTGCTCCAATGTATTCGTGGATGTCGCGTTTCCCACGATCGTCATGACATCGAGTTTATCATTTACATGAGACAAAGACTCTGCATCGATATCTATCACAACGACATCATGCTCGGCGTGCGACAACAATTTCGCTACGTCGAACCCTACTACTCCCGCACCGACAACAATTGCTTTCATATCTACTGGTTATCCTTTTCGAGTTATACCGGCCAGGACTGCAAATTCCAGGCTTGATCCCAGAACATCCATTCATATCGGACACTCAAATCAAAGCCATGCATAGCTTTTGTTTTTACCTCACTTCCCACACCTTCTGCAATGCGCTCCATATGCGCTAACAACTCATTGGTGTACGTGATAAACACGGGATCGGCATAGGTCGCCAACCAATCTCCGAAGGGGTGATTTACAGGAATTGTTCCCATTTCAGCCAGAATACGAACGCCAATATCGGTATAGAGCCAGGGACAAGGAGCGAGCGCAGCGAGCGACTCGAGCAACGATCCGTTGGTTGCTGCAGCCAACATGTGATTTTGATAGGCTCGGTTACTGGGAGATAACTCCAGTGCAGCGACATCTGAAGGCGAATAGCCCAACTGTTTACCGTATTCGCTGTGCAACTCCTTTTCCACCACTAGCGCCATACGTGCGCCCTCAATGAACCATAATTTGATATCTGGATCGCTAATCCGTGTGGATATAATAGAACAAACGTCCGCGTAGGCCTCCAAATAACGCGCATCCTGCATCTGGTAGAATCGGAATCGCTCTTCTGGGAGCGAACCATCTACCAGCGATTGTACGAAGGGGTGTTGAAACGAAGCCTCCCACCGCTTGCTAGACTGTTCTCTGCATGTCACCGAAAATGGCGGGACAATTAAGTCAGGTACGTTTTGTTGACCGTCATCAGCCTGATCGACGTCCGGAATCGGACCCTGCATTCGAATCACAGATTTGTTTTGATCACCTAAGATACCGCGAATGAAGAGGTCATTCAATTTGTCTTTTAAACCAAGGGGACTTTAATCCAAAAGGTAGTGCCCTCATCCAAGCGGGTATCAAATCCAATTTCTCCATCCATATTCTCGACGGTCTTCTTGGCTATTGCCAGTCCGAGGCCCGTTCCACTCGTTTTGGTCGAGAAGCTGGGCACGAATATGCGATCCCACAGATTACGAGCAATCCCATTGCCGTTGTCTCGAACCCGACTTTCAATAAAAGGTCCTTTCTCATTACGCATTATAGCGGTCGAGACCTCGATTACGGCCGAACGCTCCTCGGGCACGGCCTGAATCGCGTTTTTCAAAAAATTGATATACACGCGTCTCAATGCTTCCCGATCTCCATGAACCAAGGCTTCGCTAGCATCCAAACGCAAACTAATGGAGACGTTTTCTTCTGCTTGCATCAACTCAACCGCTTCAGAAATGACCCGGTGTAGATCTACTTCTTCTCGAATATGAGTAGGCATCCGTCCGAAGGATGAGAACTCATTGGCAATCCGTGCAAGGGCATCTACTTGTTCAATAAGCGTAATCGTTGTCTGGCTAAATTTGCGGGCAAACTTCTCATCGTCCGATCCATCTTCACTCCTGCGGCCAAAAGCAGCGCGCAGATGTTGAATGGATAATTTCATGGGAGTCAGCGGATTCTTGATTTCATGCGCAACCTGCCGAGCCATCTCTCTCCAAGCCAGTTGCCGCTGTTGTTCACCTACCAATTGTTGACTCTCTTCCAATTGATCCTGCATCGTGTTAAATGAGTCAACCAAATCCGCGATCTCGTCTTGCGAATCCACATCCGCAATATGCTCAAAATGACCCGCTGCAACCGATTGTAAACCAGCTCTTAGCTGGACGATGGGTCTAGTCAGTGCGTTAGCAAGCAAAGATGCAGTGACCATCACGACGAGGACCAGCAATAGCAGGGCTCCGAACAAGTAGGCAATCGTGCGAGCCCGTTCTTCCTCGATGCGCTCTTGTTCTGGGAGCGTCGGGATAGAGACCACATAATGCGGTGTTCCCCTCTCATCGGTCAGTGATCGATAGCCCGCAGTATAGGCGAACGATCCAAGCTCTTCATCCACGCTCACAAACTTGAACCCATCAAAGAAAAGGGCCTCATATGCAGCTAAGGGAAGCCTCTTTTCAATTAAACGATCTCGAATTAGTTCGGGGCGACTAGCCTGATCCACTTCCGTAAAGTGATAGACAATTAGATCGAGCCCGACATGAGCCGAGAGCGAGTCCACACTAATGCGATCCAACACCCGATAGGGCAACTCTTCGCCTTTGGCCTCCAGTAAGAGCGTTTCCTCTACCCGCTCCAAGTGCTGTTTCAGCCAAGATTCTATCGCACGATCGGTCTCACCGGTAACCACCTCCAGTCCAACAAATCCCATGGCTAAGACCGTGACAATTCCGACCGAGAAAAAGGCGTTCAATACACGGTCCCTAAATCGTTTGGGCTGGTTTGTAGCACGACCCTTCTTCTTCAGCCTCCAAATCGATCCACCGAAATAAACCGGCCCGGCTAGAAAAAGGCCAGCCACTACGACTCGCAATAAGTGATATAACTGATCAAAAAAATTGGTGGTTCTTCGCCGAATGGCGATAACCGTCGATCCGGCCCGCTGAACGGGAGATTCTATCAAGTTGTAAAGTGTGTTGTAGTCCCGATCTCGAATCCGCTCGCTGATCCATAATTCCGGGTCACCACGAAGTTGGTCCAATATGTTGGGATCCAGAAAAGACTTTCCAAAACTTTGCCCCTGGCTTCGAACCAAAACCCCGTCTCTAAACTCGGCAATCGAAAAGTCCGTGTACCGATCCCCATAATATCCAGCTGGCGTAAGCACCTTTGGAAATGGCGTACTCGCAGATTCGGAAAGAGACCGTTGTTCGGCGCGTACGAGCACATACAGAGGAAGACCTGACGGATCGCCTTGAAAACCCGCATACCGGAATCGGTTTTGATCTGCCATGCCTGTCAGCTTCTCGATCATACTTCCGCTTGAGCCGAATTCACTGTACATGGCTCCGAACAACTCAAACTCTGATCGGTCCGCCGCATCTCTTGTTGCTCGCGGCATCCGGCGTACGCGGTTTGAATATCGCCCGAGAACCCTGCCCGTTGGTTCATGCAGCGTAATCGTTACATCGTAGCTAGCAAGTGCTGTTAAAAGGAATCCACGCGTAGACTCCTCGGCTAAAGAGTCCAACCTGAATCTGCGCTCGACTTCATCAAGGCTTTCAAGCTCAACAAACTCTCGGGCAAAATCTGTACTCGCCGATGCGTCCAATACCTGAGCTAAGGCGAACATTACCCGCGCATCTTTATCCTCCTGAAAAGATTCAGCTGCATCTAACATCCGTATGCGCACCTTCGCATCCTCGCTCATTTCGAGCATCGGAAACAAGATCAGTGAAACCCCCAAAATGATGGGAACGAAGTGCCGTAAAGAAACAATAGGAGAGCTTCTTGCAGGCTGGATGGGGCTAACGGCAGCGGCAAGTACAAGGGCGAAGGTCGTTCCCAAAAACACTTGCCAAGGGACATCTGAAAAACTCACGGAAAACAGCCATGAGACGAAAATCGTCGACGTCAAAAACCAGACCATGAGTTTCGCTTTCCCAGGCAGTCGGGATAAATCCAAGCGTAACCAATCGGTCAGAACCCAGACCAATCTTCCGCCCATGAGAATGGCAAAAAACACGACCAGTAGCAGAGCTGAAAAAACGACCAATGTAAGCCGATCAGGGAGCAGACCGGATCGGGCGAACAGATCCAAGGTACTGTCCATAACCGCATGTGAGGCAACAGAATAGGTAAACCATGCGATACCAATGGCAATCAACTGGTGAATCCCAATGGCTATTCCCATTCGACGCGTGAAGCTTTCCGTGGAGTCAAAATGAAGAGAGTTTATTGCTCGTTCTCTGACGGCTGCAGTGAGCCGTAAAAAGACCAAACCCGCCAACATTAAAAACACGGATGTAATGAACAGATCTCCTATCGTTCTCAGAGATCCCATCCCGAATACAGAGGCCAAGTGCTGAGGATCAAACAGTGGAGCTAAGGGCGCTTTTCCTGTTTGCCATCGAGACGGAATATGGGCCCAAAGCAAGACCCATCTCGCACCGGCTAGGAGAAGGAAATAGCCTCCTAAGTGCGCCATTTTGATGCGTGCAAATGGATCTGATGTCGCTCCAGCCGATATCCATAATTTTCGCGTGGCTAGCGTAATGATCCAGCCAAGTAATAGCGCCAGCCAGAATGCCATGATGTCCCTGTACACCCCGGCTCTTTCCTCTGTTAGGTCTAACGCACTGGCTGGGGAAACAAGTACCCGTCCGACCTGCTTTCCTAACGGTGAAACTAACGAATGAAATCCCTCTTCCGCTTTTGTTGAACTAGACCCGAACTCAAATTCAACCGGAAACCCCAGTTTTCTAGTCCACGTTTCTCCCCAGGTATAATCCCGCAGATAATCGTTTCTTATGGGCATGAACACTTCGACCATAGTGCCCAGTCTTAGCGCACCTAATATCTGAGTTCCGTCACGAATAGGTTCCCAGACAACCAATGCTGTTCGTTCTGCTCCATCGCGAACAACCCCTTCGAGGGATTCAGACATGAATCCACTCGCATTTACCCCATCATCTATCGGAAATACCGGACCGTTCCAAGCTAGCAGAACTGGGGCGTGATCATAGACTTCAACAAAACCTCGGTTCTCAATCTCGAATGTCGAAGTGGCGCGAACCACTTTTTCTCTTGAACCTGCCTCAGATTCGCGAAATCTAAAGCTAGAAATCAACTCAGGAGTCGAGGCCATTGCTTTGGCTGATCTACTCATTTCCCGAAATACCCGTGACAGATCCTCTTGAATCTGCTTGACCGCCTCTACTTCGCGAGATGAAATCATCTCTTCATAGGAGTGTTCAATGCGATCCACATCCCATTTTCCAATCGCCCATGTGAGAACCAACATGAGCGCAAGTAAACCACTAACGCGAACTGCGGTAGATGTCCATACGGAAAAAGGGGATCGTTCGGACATCTTACCCATCCGATTCTTCTACTAGAAACTCGCGAACTTTCCAGGTGCCGTCACTAACCCTCAACCGAATATATATTCTAATGGGCTTTTCAGCTGATTTAGAAAGGTATTTCCCCTCAACAAACCAAGCTCCAGGGGTACGAGTTGAACCTGTAACACTGAAGTCTTCCGGAGGAAAGTCGCTAAAAAAGCTCTTGAGCAACAGAGTGGCTTGGCCTTTGGAGTAATACCGTCCGACGCCAAATAGCCCGATCTCAACGGAATACAACGTTTGATCCGCGAGTCCAGCTGCATCAGCTGAAAGGATAGCCGATTTAATCTGGGACAAAACGATGTCCCCAGTCTGGGCTTCCACCGATCTCACACCAAATGAGATCATCAAACAGAATACTATAAGGATGCGCTTAATCAAGGATGAAGAAAGCTGTCGATAAAAGTGAACAAAAGCGGTTTTGTAAGGTGATTGCAGTCGAGCCTTACTAGAGAAAGTAGCAAGAAACGCGCCTATTCACCCGATTTATCTAAAACATCCTGTTTCTGAAGGTTCACCACTATTTCGGAGGCGAAACAACCACAGAAATGTGCACTTAAAAGGCCAGTGCTCCCATCAATCGAAGTGGATGATGGTCACTCCCGCTCCACCTTCCGAAAGAGGAGCCTCCTCAAAGCCTTTGACGCCGTCCATAGACCCTAAAATTTCGTGTAGAATCTGACGTAATGCGCCAGTACCCTTCCCGTGTACAACCTCCATTCTGCTCAAGCCTGCTGCCATCCCTCGATCTACAAAAGGAACGACTTCGGAATAGGCCTCTTCGACCCGCTTCCCACGAATATCTAGCCTCGTACGCACGTCATGCGCAGTTAAGCCCCCCGATGCGGAAAGCGATTGTTTGACGCTAACCTGCTGCTTGGCTTTTCCGCCCACCTTTACAAGGCGTGCGATAGGAGAACGCATCTGCATGCTCCCGAAAGCGACTAAAGCATCCTTTCCCTCCAACTCTAACACTTCACCGACGGTCGTCGCATTCTCCATGCGAACCTGATCCCCCAACCCGATGGGAGATGAACCCGTCGTCTTTTCTACCCTCCTTTTTTTGCGGGTAGCCTTCTTCTTTTCGGTCCGCTTTGACTCATTTGTAAGGGTCTCCCCAGTCCGCTTCAGGCGATCCCGAGCACTTTTTGTTTTTTCCTTGTCGGCTCCAGACTCTTTAATTTCTCGGATCGTCCGCTCAATAGCCCTATTAGCACCGCGGACAATGGCATCAGCTTGTTCTAAAGCCTTTTCCCGAATACCCTGCTTTTCTTCCTCGATGGAAGACAAACGACTGGCCAACGTATTACGCTGAAGCGAGAGCTCGGAACGTACTCGGTCGGTTTCCTCCAGGCTTTGCGCTAAGGAATTGTTTCGTTCCATTAATTCAGCGATCAACGCCTCGGCACTAGCATGTCCCCCATCCATGAGTTCGTGTGCTCTCGTCAGCACAGAATCGGGCATTCCCGCTCGCTGCGAAATCTCGGTGGCGTACGATGATCCTGGAAGACCAAAAACAAACTCATACGTTGGCCTAAGTTCTGATTGATCGAAAACCATTGATCCGTTGGCCACGCGCTCCGTTTCGTGGGCAAATACTTTCAAAGGGCCAAAATGAGTGGTTACTACGGTTCGAACACCGCTCATCAATAACTGCTCCAAGACGGCTCGGGCCAATGCTCCCCCTGCTTCCGGATCCGTTCCTGTGCCAGCCTCATCAATCAATACGAGAGACCGGTCTGTGGCACTATCTAGAATCGAACTAAGATTCTTCAGATGAGAGGTAAACGTAGACAGGTCATCCGAAAGGGACTGCTCATCGCCAATGTCAGAATACAAGGCGTCAAATACATCTACTCTTGATCGATCATCCACGGGCACGGGCATCCCCATAGCCACCATGGCGGTGATCAATCCAATTCCTTTCATTGTAATTGATTTTCCACCAGCATTTGGGCCCGAAATAATGAGCACATCATGTTCTTTTCCGAGCTCTACCGAGAACGGAATCACCTTACGCTTTTTCCCTTCATTGTTGAAATGGAGCACCAAGGCCGGATTGAAGCCGTCTTGAATCTGAATGACGCCTTCGTTCCCCACTTTCGGTACAATCGCGCTCATCTCATTGCCGAGCGTCGCTTTTGCCAATCTAAAATCAAACAGCGTCAACCGCTGGCGAATTTCTCTCGTGTGAGGCAATACCAAGCGGACTGCCGAGGAAAGTCGCTCTCGGATGAGAAAAATCTCTCGAACTTCCTCTAACTCTAATTCTCGGACACGGTTATTGCCATGCAGCGCAGCTTCCGGCTCGATGTATACCGTTTGACCCGTTGCCGAGGCATCGTGAACAAATCCTGCCACCTTGCGCTTGGCCTCTGCTCGCACGGGGATTACCACACGGCCAGCTCGAATCGTGGGTTGGTCATCTGCTGCAAAACCATCAGAAGAAGCACGAACAAGTGCTTTCATGGCCGCGGCCCGCACGGAACCTCGAGCAGAAACTAGCTCTCGTCGAATCCGATTTAGCTCTGGAGATGCAGAATCTCGGATCTCTCCAGTATCCTCGATCGCGCCTAAAATCGTGTCTGCGGGAGAAGATGGAACGACTAGATTGATCAATTCAGCCGAAATAAGAGGATATTTCTCCTTTCGGCGGCCAAAGTAGGTCCCAATGCGTTCTGCCAGTTGTAACACCCGGGCAATTGAGCGCAACTCGAGTGCGTCCAGTACGGCACCTTCGGGAAGAACCCGCGCTAGAAATTCTTGAATGTCTGGAAAATCTAGAAACTGAATCGGATCATCAAATCGCAAACACTGCTGCAATTCGTCTACATACCCAAGTTCGGCACGCACGGCTTCGTGGGATCCTGGATTCAGAAAATCGTGCTGGGATCGAGCTGTTGCCTCCCCTCGGAAGTGTGTTTTCAGTCGGTCCAGAACGATGTCCAGACCAAGTTTATCTGCACTTTCGAGGGGAAACAGCTTCATCTTACCGCGTTCCCTTTACTTCACTGTGATCACCAACATTGAGTGACCCTTCGAAAGACTTGACTTGGGCATGGTGTCCTACTAGTGAACCTTCCAACTCAGAGTCTTCTACGAGTGCATCGCCAAATACGATGGAATGGGAGACGGTAGAGTTGCGAATAGTGGATCCAGCCTCAATCGAAACAAAGGGCCCGATTTCTCCGCCTTCAACGGTCACACCTGGTCCGACATACACCGGATTGTGAATCGTCATGCCTTCAATATCTGCTGAATGATTTTCCATGCGTAGAATGACTTCTGTGGTTTCGGAAAGTGCTTCGATCGTTCCACAATCCAGCCACTCCGTAACAGTTGTCGTCTTGAACACTTTGTCATCTTTGAGCATGAGGTCAAACGCATCCGTCAACTGATACTCATCTCCAACACCTGTAATATTATTGTCAAACAGATATTGAATGGCTGAACGTAGCTGCTTGAACTCACGGCAGTAATAGATTCCAATCAGCGCTTCAGTAGAAATCAGTTCCTGTGGTTTCTCGACAAGCTCAACAATTCGGTCGCCATCACGAACAGCTACTCCGAAACGGGATGGATCTTCCACGTGCTTAACCCAGGCTACCACGTCAGCATCGGTGAGGTCGACGCCGGGATCCATGTAAAACAGGGTGTCTGCAAAGACCATGATGCCCTCTCCTTCGAGGTGATCTCCTGCACAACCCACGGCGTGGGCAGTTCCAAGCGCCACGTCTTGAGTAGCGAAATGGGCTTTTGCACCATGTCGTTCGCAAATGTCGGTAAGAGAATCTCTTACTTCTTGTCCAAAGTCTGGTCCTAGCACGAAAACGGCTTCTGTTATCGGTCTTGGTAAGACAGCTGAAAAGGTATCCACGATACGCTCAACCATGCTTTTTCCGCATACTGGAAGAAGTGGCTTAGGAGTGACGTGCGAATGGGGACGTACGCGAGTACCTCGTCCAGCCATGGGAATAATGAGCTTCATGGGCGAATTTGGATTGCTGTTAGGTGATTTTCATTACTAAATCCGACGATCGAACACGATATAAGATAATCATCCCAACCAGCAGTCTTGTGAGGGAATCGTAAAAGATTGACTACAATCTTAAACCGGATCAGATAGGAATTGGAGGTGGTAAACCCATTCAACTATCTTTGGCCTCTTCAAATAAACCCATCTCTTCAAATAAACCCAAATGAACCATGAGTGGACTTCCCATTTCCCGCCCTGAATCTTCTTCCAACGGATACGATGCCTGGCAAGACGCCAGAATCAAAGACTTATGGCGTGTATTTAGGGTGATGGGAGAATTTGTCGAAGGCTTCGAAACCCTATCGGAAGTCGGTCCCGCTGTGTCCATTTTCGGCTCTGCACGAACGGATCCAAGCCATCCCAACTACCAAATGGGTTGTGATGTCGCCAGCGAATTGGTAAAACGAGGCTTCGGGATCATCAGCGGCGGCGGGCCAGGCATCATGGAGGCGGCCAATAAAGGAGCCCGCGATGCTGAGGGTATCTCAGTCGGGTTAAACATCAATATTCCCCGCGAACAGTTCTCTAACCCCTATATCGATCCAGATCGATTGGTGAATTTTGATTTTTTCTTTGTCAGGAAAGTGATGTTCGTCAAATACGCCCAAGGGTTTGTAGTACTGCCCGGTGGGTTCGGTACGATGGACGAGCTATTTGAAGCCCTCACACTCATTCAGACCGAAAAATCTAGCCAGTTTCCCGTTGTTCTGATGGGAAGTAGCTTCTGGGGTGGCTTGATAGACTGGCTTAAGAACACCATGCTGGAAGCCGGGAATATCGCAGAAAAAGACCTTGATCTATTTCGGATTACAGATGACCCGGTTGAAGCCGCTGATCTCATCACGCACTTCTACGAAACTAGAACGATGAAGCCGAATTTCTAAGCCTCAGATCACGATCTGTGCTCAGGACTGTACATTTGCCCTCTTTGATTCTGTGTTTTAGGAAACATCAAGTTTTATCCCGGCGTTGGTGCAACTTCGTAGGACCGTCTCGCTTTTACCTTTAGAGGTTCTGCATGCGGGATCGCTGAACCACCTACCGGTTTCACTTTCATTTTAGACCAATCCCAAGTAACGATGACTGTTTCCAGCTCAAAGCGGACCACCATCCTCTTCGCGATGTTTTTTGCTGCGCTCCTAATTGGCTTGAGCTCCTCCACGGCGAGCGCTCAGGCATACAAAGAAGCCTACAATGCTGCACTCGAAGCTGCTAAAGCCAAAGATCTGCCAACGGCCCTAACTAAGTTCACCGAAGCTGCTGACGGCGCTGCCGCTGAAGGCGATGGTGACGTTGAAAAGCGTTCACGCAAAGTTATCTCGCAGATTGAGTACAACTTGGGACGCCGCGAGCTGAAGGCTGAAAATTTTGACAGTGCAATTGCGCACTTCGACAACGGAATAGCCAACTATCCAACCAATGCGCTCAATTACTTGGCCCGTGCCAGTACGTTGAAAAAAATGGATCGGATTGATGACGCTATTGCTGCCTTTGCTCAGACAGCAGAAATTGCTACTGCTGCTCAGGATACCAAAACGACCCGCTCAGCTCAAGAAGCTATTCGCGGTCATTATGTGTTTTTGGCCTCCTCCGCTCTGAGCCGTAATGGTGCTCGCGCTACCGCTTCAGATGCAGACGAAGCAATGGGACATATCCAAAGCTTGCTCCAGTACGTAGATGCTGACTCTGATGCGCTGTACTACACAGCAGAAAGCCAGAAAGTAAAAGGCGAATACGATCAGGCTATTGTCAGTGCCGATCAAGCATTGGAAATGCACCGGGGAAGTCGCTCAGACAAAGCCAAAATCTACTTCGTTAAGGGTGAGTCCATGATGAATAGTGGTGATATTGCAGGAGCGAAAGCGGCCTTTACTAATGCTGCTTACGGTTCTTACCGCGCTTCCGCAGAGCATTTTCTAGAAACGCTCGGCACCAATTGATTTGAAAAGTCAGCTTTTCTGATTTATTGGGGAGGGTGGCCGAAGGCCGCCCTCCCTTTTTTTTATCTAGTCTCAGCCTACTCTTCTTCACTTTGAGTATCTTTCCGCACACTATCCACCGTAGGGTATGGACCATCTCTCAATTCATTCATCCGCTGTCATAGGACAAGACACCACGCTTGGTCAGTTTGTGGTGATCGAAGAGGATGTAGTTATCGGATCTAATTGTAGCATTGGACACCACGTTGTCATTCGCCGTGGTAGTCGCATTGGTAACTCCGTTCAGATCGGAGACCACTCCATTCTCGGACAACAGCCCATGAAAGCGGCCAACTCTGCTGTAACATCTGGTTCGGCACACGAGGGTCCGTTTTTGTCCGACCGCGTTCGTATTGGCTCCCACACCGTCCTGTATGCGGGCTGCCATCTTTCCGAAGATGTGTTCGTAGCAGATCTTGCAACAGTTAGAGAAGAAGTCACCGTTGGTACAAAAACAATCATAGGCCGCGGAGTGGCTATCGAAAATCAATGTGTCATTGGTTCACAGTGCAAATTGGAGACAAACGCCTACATCACAGCCTATTCTGAAGTGGGAGACCGCGTATTTGTTGCACCGGGCGTCGTAACGAGCAATGATAATTTTATCGGCCGCACAGAAGAGCGGTTCAAACACTTCAAGGGCGCTGTACTCAAAGATGGCGCGCGAGTCGGAGCCGGAGCCGTCTTATTACCCGGAGTGACGCTAGCTGAAGAAGCCGTTTTGGCAGCAGGAGCAGTGTTAACGAAAGATGGAGTGCCGGGCCAGGTTCATATAGGTGTCCCAGCAAAACCGGTCCGCCCCGTCCCCCCCGAGCAGCTCTTATCGGATAAGTAGGTATGAATATTCAGATGGTGGATCTCCAGGGCCAATACCTTGGAATCAAGAATGAAATTGATGCAGCCATTCAAAGCGTGATTGATTCATCAGCCTTTATAAGAGGCCCCGTCACCGCTGCGTTCGAAAAAGATTTATCCACTTATTTAGACGGTGTCGGTTCTATTGGTGTCGCCAATGGCACCGATGCTCTTCAAATAGCCCTCATGGCGCTGGACATCGGGCCGGGAGATGAGGTCATTGCCCCTTCTTTTACCTTTGTCGCGACCGCCGAAGCTGTCGGACTTTTGGGCGCCACGACCGTATTTGTGGATATCGATCCCAAGACGTTCAATATGGATGCAGCCGAAGTAGAGCGGCTCATCACTCCAAAGACCAAAGCCATTGTACCAGTGCACTTGTTTGGCCAGTGTGCCAACATGACAGCCATTATGGACATTGCCGAGGCAAACGGAATTGCGGTAATTGAGGATGCTGCTCAGGCGGTTGGGGCATCTTGGAACGGAAAAAAGGCCGGTTCATGGGGCGAGATGGGTACACTATCGTTTTTCCCTACAAAGAACCTGGGCTGTTACGGTGACGGCGGTGCGGTTTTGAGTAAACGAGCTGATCTGCTTGAGCACGCTCGGTTAATCTCCAACCATGGATCCAAAAAGAAGTACCACAACGAAGTCGTTGGCGTGAATTCACGGCTAGACGCCATTCAAGCGGCAATTCTAGGCGTGAAACTGAAGAAACTAGACGAGTATTCCGAAGCAAGAAGGCGTGCTGCATCTCGCTATACCGAGTTTTTGCACGACCTACCAGGCGTAGCAACTCCGATAATCGATTCAAGGGGTACCCATGTATTCCATCAATACACGATGCGAGTTCTTGGAAACGATCCGTCAAAGCGGGATGCAGTTCAATCCCATCTTAAATCCAACGGTATCCCCTCGTTCGTGTACTACCCCGTACCGTTACACCTGCTGCCCATCTACAAAAACGATACCGTCTCGTATCGAGTTGGAAAGATGGATAATACCTTGGTTGCGGCCAATGAAGTACTTTCTTTGCCTATGCACACCGAACTTACGGAAGAGCAGCTTTCGTTTGTCGCTGCAGCCGTTAGGTCGTTTTTCTAAACGCCTTAGTGAGAGGCCGTTACGCGGAGCATTTCTTCGGCTGTCGTAACACCCATTGAGACGAGCACACGGGCAGAATCAGCTAGTGTTAACATGCCATCGGCGATGGCCTGATCTCGAATCGAATCTTCATCTATTGCTTCCGCTGATTCGGCAATCATATTGCGAATCTCGCGCGTGAAGTACAGTGTTTCACAGACAGCTCGACGTCCCTTGTAGCCATTGCCATTACATTTTGGACAGGCAGCGCCTAGTTGGGCTGTGTAAAAAGTCGTTTTGGAGATTTCTTCCTCGCTAAACCCAAGTGATTTGAGTAGTACAGGATCGGGATCATGATCAATTTCTTTACACTCTGAGCATACTTCTCGGATCAATCTCTGGGCCACAACTAGGTTAATGGCATAAGCGATGAGAAAGGGTTCAACGCCCATTTTATACAGACGACTCACCGCTGCAGGAGCATCATTTGTATGCAACGTAGAAAAGGTGAGATGTCCCGTATTAGCCAGTTTAATAGCTAATTCAGCCGTGTGTTTGTCACGCATCTCCCCAACCATGACGATGTCTGGGTCATGGCGTAGAATGGCGCGCAGAGCACCTTAAGATCTAGTTTATTGCTGAGCTTAATCTGGCGGACGCCTTTAATGATGTACTCAACAGGGTCCTCCACGGTCAACACATTCACTTCCGGTGTAACTACCTGATGCAGTGCCGCGACGAGCGTTGTACTCTTACCTGAACCCGTTGGGCCGGTCAGAATCAACATGCCGTGAGGCTGCCGGATGGCTTGGTTGAATCGATCCAGGGCTACATCGAGCATCCCCAGTTTAGTAATGTCAGTCAACACTTTCCGATCATCCAAAATACGGATGACTATACTTTCGGCTCTCATATCCTGATTCGCAGAGGCAATGGGCAGAATCGATACACGAAATCGAATCAATGCACCATCAATGTCTCTCTGAATGAAGCCATCTTGAGCGGAGTCTCGTTCAAACCGATCCACGTTGGTCGAGTTGTCCTTAACTACGGCTAAAAATGCTTCCGGATGAACTTTGTCTTCGGTGTGCCACTTTTTCAATCGACCATCCGTGCGGAAGTGAATTTCCACTTGCCGATTGGGATTTGGAAACAAGTGAATATCCGAAGCTCCTTGCCTTACCGACTCTACAAGAGAAGCCTCAAAAAGGTTGATCAGCTTAGAACGACTGATTTCTGCTTCAAGAGCATCCTCATCAAGTTCATCTTCACCCTCGTCATAAGACATACCCAGATCAAAGGCATCTGTGTCTTCGGTCATTCGCTCGAGAAATTCGTTCTTTCTCGGAAAAATCTCGTCTAAAAGGCTTAAAATCGCGGACTCCGAGGCATAGCGCAACTCGAAGCGCCCCAAGTCTAACTCGTGAACGAGTTTATTTACGTCTGGGTTTGTCGGATCGGGAGTAATGAAAATGATACGACCGGTTCCTGTTTCAAAGTCGATAGAATGCTCAAAGGGTACAAGCAACATTTCCATCATCTCCTCACGGTGCGTATCCGCAAGCGTATCCATCGTCAAACGAACGAAGTCATGGTCAGGTCGATGTTCAGAAATGGCCTCAATCTTGAAGGCATACACTTTGGCTGCCGCTTCATAGATTTCTTCTCGATTGACAGATTTTAAATCCGCTAGGATTCTCCAGAGCGTAGTATTGCCTCCTTGCTGGTCGAGCAATACGATGGCTTCAGAAACATCTGCTTCTGTTACGACCTGCTCAGCGATCAAGCTCCTAACTACTCGATCCTTACGAATACGTCGTTCAAGCTCAGAAACCTCAACGGGATCAAGTGGAGCAACGCTCTCAGCTTGAACTTCGACGTATTCTCCTTCGTCAACTTCAAGATCGAAATTAATCTCAGTAACCGCAGTCGCTTCAAATTGCTCAACCTCTTGTCCTTTCTCCCCACACCAAGCAACGCCTAATTCCAGCGATTTGTAAATGACCTGGGAAGGTGAGAAACGACACTCTACCAAAACAGGACACGCCAATAGGGCGGCCTGTACTTTTAAATTTAGCGGATCACTGGAAAGAACCACCATCGAATACTGATCCAGGGCCTCATTCAGTTCCAATATCACGGGTACCAACCCAGCTGACAACAATCGTGCTGCATCGGTGACGTCCATTGCTTTCAGGACGGTATCGAAAAAATCGCGCGTTGGCGGTGTATCCAGGTCCGGCTGAAATGTATAGCCTTGTTGTTCGGCTACAGCCGCTTGAACCTGTACCTCGTCCGTTTCTGGATGTGCGCAGAGAACGCGCCATAAGTCTACACCTGCTTCGCGGTGCCGAATGGAATCGAACACTTGAGACATGGTTACCACGTCTGACTCAAGCAGAGCTAGGGCTATTTCGTCTTTTACTACACCCGATATGGGAGCATCCAAATCTCCAGAATGACCAAATGCAGGACGCGTGTTGACATCTGCACGTGAATCCGAGACCATGTGGTCGTCAACGATCTCATTCAGAAGCTGATCATCCACTAACTGAGATAAATTGGCTTCAGAATCCTGTATCAGATCATAAGCGTCTTGCTGCTCAACCTGATTAAATTCTGATTCCGAATCCACGTCAGCGAGCGCAGTGCCGTAAATCTCTTCCAGGGTACACGTTTTTAGCTCTGATGCTTCTTTCGATCCACCTTCAAGCAATCGAAGCGCATCGGACATTTCGTCCAAGGACATCGCACTCAGTTCACCAAATGCCTGCTCTACTAGTTTCCCCTGATCCTTCTGAATTCCAGAAGTCCCTTCTGCGGAGTGGTTAGATCCACCCGCAGTGCGGAAACGCGCTATGTTGAACAGTTTTTTTGACATGATTGGAGTTTGTATCGTCCCCTTAGTTCATGAAATCGGTCGCAGATGGAGAAACCAAAGCCAATTCTGAAGAAAGTATGGTCAATGCCATAATCGCGACGGTAATGATTAGTGCCACTCCCGTCTGGATCATCTCTACAACCGAGTTCAGTTTCAGGGATGTTTCATTCTCATAATAGTCTGCCATCTGGCGAGCACTGGTTCGAACATTACCGGTCTCCGAACCACTTCTAAACCGTGCTAACGCCATCGGAGTGAATACTCCAGACGATTCCATGGCTTTGACCAGATCTACTCCCTGAGCGACCATCATGGGTATAGTTACCGTCTTGACTTTATGTTCGATATACTTGTTTCCACTCGCTTCTGCGGCAATTTTAATAACTGAGATATTATCGCCGCTTCCCGAATACAAGACCGCAAATACACGACAGAAAATCTCAATATTCAGCTTGAGGAGCAATCCTCCAATAACAGGTATTCTGATCATATATCGATGCATTATAAACGTACCTTTTTCCGATTTCAGAAAGGCGGATACCCCTCCAAAAACAGCGACACAGTACAGAAAAACCCATCCATAATTGTTGTCCATCCATTTAGAAAAGTCGAGCGTTTTCTGAGTCATAGGCGGCAATTCAATGCCGAAATTTTCAAATAACCCAGCGGTCTGAGGAAAGATGTACCAGACATAAAAAACGAATGCAGCCATCAAAATTAGCAACGTGATTACTGGTGTAATCATAGCACTCTTAATACTTTTTCGGAACTCATTTTGGCGTTCCAGGAAGCGAGCAGTTGCTTCATAGATCTCAGACATGTTTCCAGTCTGTGATGCTATTCCGAGCATATAGGCAGTAAATTTGCCTAGCATATGTTGCTGTTTCATGAAAGCCTGTTGCGCTTCCATTCCTCCTTTCAAGTCCGCATTCAAATCACGTATGACCTGTTTGAGACTGTTTGATGAGACATCAGCCACCAACAAGTTGAGTACTTCATCAAAAGGAAGCTTCTCTTTTAAAAGGTTGGCAGACAAACGCACAAACATAATCAAGTCATTCTGAGGAGGTTTGCGCTGAATCTCAAATAGCTTTTTTTGAACCTTGAGTACTTCAAGACCCATTTTGGTGAGCGCAATACGTAGTTCTTCTTCGGAAAATGATTTCTGCTCACCTTGGATCACTTTCCCATTGAGATGCCTCACCTTATACAGAAAGGTCTGGCGTTGCTCAATATCTCGCGTGCGAAAGGAATGGCGCTCAGCCAACGATTCTACTCGCTTCTTGGCAACCTTTGAGCTAGGTGCAAATACCGTTCCTTGGACCGGTTGCCCTGCCTGGCTAATACCGTTAAATCTGAATTCTTTGACTGCCATTGTTGCCTCGACTATTCGACGGTATAGGCTCCCGTGTAATTAATGTCCGTAGAATCAATAGAGTAGTCTTGAAGCCAAGTGCGAACGCCGATATCTGGATACCTGGTGCTATTGCCAGTAATGACTACTGCAGAAGCGGTAACACTGGTAATCTCATACTTAGCATGGTGCGTTTCGGCTTCCATGTGTAATCGAGGCAGTCCGTCAGTACCTAACCCAGCATAGCTGGCGTTACCACCAGCAAACGGGTCTTTTTTTGTTTTCCAATAAACAGCTGATGTAGCAATCTCCAGGTTTCTACTGATCAGATTGTCCGCTTCGAACTGCTTCATTTTTTCGAAAAATGCTGTAATCCCAACCAAAACTGCCACTGCCGCGACAATGATGCCCATTACAAGTAGTAAAAGTTGTTGCTGTCCCATCTGCTCGATGGTTAGTGAATAGAAATAAAGGCGTGATGCCCCATGTATTCTGTATCGGCGGTGGTTCTAGGTTCTTAACAGATTCAATTACACAAAAAAAGCTGAGGGGTCTGCTTACGCAGACCCCTCAGCTTAAAATCTTTCTTTGATAACGCTAGTTATCAGAGACTCAGATATTATCCGGATTAATTAATCTCGGTTGAAATATCTGCTGAAGACGTTCCATCAATCGTTACTGTAACAGTATTCAAGACTGTCGTTCCGTCGGCTTCGTACCCATAGGCAGTCACAACAAGATCTGTTGTAGCTTGACCGGAAAGCGCGTAAACGCCGTTCAAGTTTTCGTATTCACCTGCTATTGCAAGATGAGGATTCAAACCCTGCTCGCCATCTGGATAGCCAATCTGACCGAAATCTAGACCGGTCCAGTTGGTAGCTGAAGAGCCGCCGCCGAATGCTGCTGGTTTAAGTTTCCATGCCTGAGCATCGGCCGCAATACGAATAGCATCATTGACGAGTGCATCCGCATTGGTTTTCTTCATGTTTTCAGAAAAAGCCTGGATACCTACTACGACGGCTAAACCGACGATTACGATACCGAGTACGAGAAGTAAAAGTTGCTGCTGACCCATTGGTAAATCTCCTTGGTTGTTTGGTTAAGTCAGTTATTGTGGTAGAACGCACTTCGTTCGGAAAATTCGTTCTGCTTGCTGTATCGACAACCGCACTCCAGTCTTAAGAAATAAATCCGAAAAATATTATTTGGTATATCTGAATTCCCGCATGTGCGCGACAAAACCTTGCCTCTTTGGCGCAACACCCCGTTCAACCATGCGTAATAACGTTAACTAGTATTCCAAACGATGATTTTAAATCGAGGCCAAACCATGGTTGATAAAGAAAAAGTGCGCGTAACGATGGAAGAAATGAAAGTCAAAGGCAATCAGCTTGTTGACAAAGTGAAAGAACTCATTGAGGAAGGCAACGCACGCAGCCTCCAAATCCGAAAGGATGATCGAACCCTGATGGAAATTCCATTGTCTATCGGAGTGGGTGGTGCAACAGCAGCCATTTTTATAATGCCTACTCTCGCAGCTGTCGGAGCATTGGCCGCGCTAGTCTCAGATGTCGATATCGTAATTGAACGTGAGCATCCAGATGTCACCGACGTCGAGGTTGAGGAAGTCGAAACTGAAGCTAAATGATCCTATCTTCGGGTTCTCTCTACCTGAAGTACCTGTCACTGTAGCTTGAATATGCATACTACCCAGGAAGAGCGCGGTGCGAATAATGATTCGCGCCGCGCTCCTGTTGTTTTTGAGGATATCCTCTCCGCAGCTGAATTGATTCGGTCACACGCTAGGCGAACGTCCATTGTTACCTCTAAGTCGGTCAACGAAGCAACAAATGCAGACGTATATATAAAGCCTGAAAATTTTCAACGTACCGGGGCTTTCAAGTTTAGAGGTGCCTTCAACGCGCTGAGTAGACTAACGAAGGACCAACGGCAGGCTGGAGTGTTAACCTATTCCTCTGGAAATCATGCACAAGCCATCGCTTTATCGGGGACTCTCCTTGGTATAGAGACGACTATTGTAATGCCTAATGATGCGCCAGCGATTAAACTCAGAGCAACCAAGGCCTACGGCGCCGAGGTTATCACCTACGACAAACATTCCGTCGTCAGAGAGGAACTCGCCGGAAAAATTGCGGCAGAACGTGGTATGACTATTATTCCCCCATATGACCACCCGCACGTTGTAGCAGGTCAAGGGACTGTCGCCTTAGAATTACTTTCAGACGTAGCTGACCTAGATTACGTGTTTGTCCCCTGCGGTGGTGCTGGCTTACTATCAGGATCTGCTATTGCTGCGAAGGCTCTTCAACCATCCTGTAAAGTGATCGGCGTTGAGCCGGCCGCCGGCGACGACGCTACCCGGTCATTCCGTTCAGGAACGCTTCAAACGGTTGCCAATCCAGATACGATTGCTGATGGGGCCAGAACACCCTATCTCGGAAAAATCACCTTCCCTCTTGTAATGGCCCATGTAGACGACATGATTACGGTCGAGGACCAAGAGATTGTTGAAGCCATGGATTTGCTTTGGAATCGAACCAAAATGATAGTTGAACCAACCGGAGCCATGTCTACGGCAGGTGTCATGGGAGGGAAAGTAGATGTAAAAGGTGCTAAAGTAGGCGTCATCATTAGCGGCGGAAATGTTGATCTAGCATCGGCACTGACGTTATTCCAAAAATACCTTGCTAATTGAATCCCATCGCATCGCACAACTCCGGTCGTACCTAGATCCGATAGCAACTAGATTTGAACAGGCAACGTTTATTCAGGATGACCCCATTTCCATCCCGCATGGATTTGAGGATCCTCGTGACCGGGAAATAATTGGCCTTTTTGCTGCCTTGCTCGCTTGGGGCCGACGAGACATCATGCTAGCAAAGCTAGGAGACCTGTGCGAGAGAATGGACTTTCGTCCCGCTGATTTTATCTCAAGCTATTCGATTCAGAAAAGAGACCGAATCGATGGGTTTGTCCATCGGACATTCAATTCCTCAGACTTGGAAGGCCTCATTCTCTCCTTACAAGCTCTTACCGCTAAACAAACCCTTGAATCGGTGTTTGTAGCGGGTGCTACGGGAGATGAGCCGATTAAAGGCGGCATCCAGCATCTCGCAGATCAACTTTTTAATCACGTCCCCGGACAACCCGCGCGAATCAGAAAGCATTTGGCGCGTCCCTCAACTGGCTCCGCCTGCAAACGATGGAATATGTACCTGCGCTGGATGGTCCGCTCCGGACCTGTTGATATGGGGCTCTGGAAGCAAATTCGCACTGAGGACCTGATTCTTCCCCTCGATGTGCATTCCGGTACCCAAGCACGAGCCGTGGGACTACTTAGTCGAAAGTCGAATGACTGGAAAGCAGCGATTGAGCTAACAGAAAACTGCCGCGCACTTTGTGCGCTTGATCCCTGTAAATATGATTTTGCTCTATTTGGGGCCGGATCTGCTGGAGAGACCCTAGACCACATTATTTAGGATGAGATTGATCGGCCACGTGTGATCCTATCGCATGGTACGCTCTTTGGTGAAACACGATCGGACGTGCGGGATCTCCCTCGTCCACCTGCTCAACGCATCCCAAGATGATCGAGTGATCACCCCCATTTAGAACTTGCCTCTTCTTGCAATCAAACCGGACCAAGTAATTCTTTAGGGTAGGGATATTATCAGATCTAACCTCGATCTTAGTGGGGTCTAATTGATCCCTAGACACCTTGTTGGAGTCTGCGAATTGATCTGAAAGGTCAGCCTGATCATCTCTGAGAACATGAACGAGAAATCGTTCTGCCTCAACAATATGATCATGAATTACGGAGGCTTGCTGCACATTGAAACAGACCAGAGGTGGGTCTAGTGAAAGCGAAACAAATGACCCTATTGTTAAACCACAGGGACCCTCCGCGGCATCAAAAGTGACTACGGTAACAACCGTTGGAACTTGTCTAAATCCGCTCTTAAATGCTTCTGGAGTAACCGGATTAAACGAACTGCCCATATTCTTTGACATAAAGTTCTGGTTTAGGAGAAAACATCTTTTACTCTTGAGAAGAACGACTTTCGATCGCCAAGGGAATCGGGATCGGGCGTAAATGACTCAGAATCCTTCATATTCTTCATCCATTCTGTCTCCTCATCGGTCAGCGAAACAGGCGTCCAAACATGAATCCGCACCATCTGATCTCCAATCCGATTGGATTCAATATCAGGTAGCCCACGTTCACGCATACGGAGAATCTTACCTGACTGAACCCCAGCGTCAATCTGAAGCCGGGCACGTCCTTTCAACGTAGGTACTTCGACTTCTGTACCCAAAGCGGCATCAGGTATGGAAATGTATAGTTCATGGTATATGTCTAATCCTTCACGCGTAAAGTCGGTGTGAGGCTTTTCTTCAATTTCAACGCGAAGATCCCCGGACGGTCCACCCCTCAACCCAGCATTACCGGCCCCTCGGAGGGTAAGATAGTGCCCTTCCAGAACGCCAGCAGGGACGGTAATATTGATCGTTTCCTCTCCCTTGATCCGCCCCTCACCGGAGCACTCGGAACAAGGATTCTTAATGATCCTACCTTCTCCTCGACACGTTGGACACGGCTGGACGTTTACAAATTGTCCAAACACGGAACGTGTTACCTGACGGACTTCACCCTGCCCTTGGCAGGTCGTGCACGTATCATACCCGGTGGACACGTCATCCACGCCTTTTCCTGCACACGTGTCGCAGGCGACGTTTTTACGCACCTTGATCTTTTTCTCGGTGCCTTCTGAAATATCTTCAAGAGAAAGGGGAAGTTTGATACGAAGGTCGCTTCCAGGTCTTCCTTGCCGCCCCCCTTGCCCACCACGGGCCCGACCGCCGAACATTTCGTCAAAGATGCTCCCACCACTTCCGAAGATATCGCTGAACGCACTGAAAATGTCATTAATGTCTTGAAAGCCAGCTCCACCACCGCCTGTACCCCGAACTCCAGCATGACCGAACTGATCATATCGCTGGCGTTTAGCAGGATCAGAGAGTATCTCGTAAGCCTCTGCAGCCTCTTTAAAGTTATCCTCGGCCTGAGTATCTCCTGGATTTCGATCAGGATGGAATTTCAACGCCAGCTTCCGATAAGACTTTTTGAGTTCATCGGCTGAGGCGCCCTTCTGGACACCTAGGATTTCGTAGTAATCTCTCATATCAAGTGGTTACAATTACGCGTGCATGGCGCAGGACCTTGTCGCCCATACGATAACCACGCTGAATCTCGCTCACGACCATTCCTTCTTCTTCACCTTCGCCGGCCGGCTGCTGCATGAGCGCTTCGTGCTCATCCTCATTAAACGGCTTGCCAACTGATTCAATGGGCTCGACGTTCAATTTTGTGAGCTCATCCATGAGCTTCTGATAAACAAGCTCTACTCCACTTTTCAACGATTGATACGCGGGGGACAATGCACCCTCATTTTCGCCTTCAGCTTGTGCTGTCGCGTCAAGAGAGCGGTGAAAGTCATCGGTTACATCCAACAATCGCTGGATGACGATGCTTTTTCCAAGTGAGACAGATTGAGCCTTCTCTTGCTCCGTCCGACGACGATAGTTCTGAAACTCAGCTGCCTGCCGCTTCAACTGATCCGTGCTCAATTCCAAATCTTCCTTGAGACGTTCAATTTCCAGAGCTCGGTCAGCCAGTTCATCAATAGCGGAGAGCACATCCATGTTGTTGTCTTCACCCAATCCTTCTAAAGGTTCGGCAGACTCCTGTTCTTCGATGGGTTGTGTTTTTTTTGCGGCCATGGTTATGGGTCAAGTAGCCTGATTAATTAGGCAAGATGTTCAGAAGTGCCGGGGACACTCATCAATGTGGATATTCCTTCCACGAGAGCAACTGCTCTCGCGTAATTCATTCTAGTTGGTCCGATAAGGCCAATCGTTCCTCGAAGATTACTGCGCACATACGGAGCAGAAACAATAGATAGCCTACCCGAAGAGGGATGGCTGCTTTCGCATCCAATGCGAATACGTGCTATTCCAGTTCCGGCAACACCGGCAACTTGCTCGAGGGACTGTTCTACAATCTGGGTAATGGAAGATTCATCATCCAAGAGATCAATCAGTTCCTTCACCGGTGCCATTTCGGAAAACTCGGGTTCGGATAATATGTAGGTCGTACCGTCCATTTGGATCGTTCCTGAACTGGGGGTCTCACTAAAAAGGTCGGTCGACCGATCAACAATCAGCTGAACTAATCCCGTCTCCTCATCTGTCAGATCCTGAAAGCGAGGCAAACAAGTTCTTCTAATCTCATCTAATGTGAGTCCAGCAAGCCGCTCATTCAAAAGGGACACCAATGCATCCAGCTGATCTTTTCTCAACTCAGAGTCAATCTGCATTAAAATCGTGCGGATGAATCCGCCTCTAACACTAATCACAAACATGACCGTGTCTGATGCCACTTGAACAATTTCTAGTCGCTGTAATACTCCCTCGCTCATCTTCGGGCTCAATACGACACCAAGCAGACGTGCTAATCGCGACAAAATCCGAGAACTCTCGCGAATCAAGGTCTGCGTGTCTTGAGTGGCCGACATTAATTCCCTCTCCATCACCATTCGATCTTGATCGGAAAGAACAGCGGCCTCCATCAGTTCGCTTACGAACGCCTGGTAGCCCAGCTTTGTAGGGACACGACCAGAAGAAGTGAACGGATGTCCGAGCAAACCCAGTTTTTCCAGCTCGCTCATTTCATTACGAATCGTAGCTGAACTCATTCCAAGATCAAACCGATTTTTGAGAGCAGCAGACCCAACAGGACCAGCTGACTCAATGTAGCTTTTGACAACCATGCGCAACAACGAGCGTTGGCGCGCGGATGCATGCCGAAGCGTTGTACTCAAATCGCTATGAAATCGTTTGGACAAGTCGTTGAGGGTTTGATGGAATCGCTATGCTCCTACTCAAAACGGATCTTCAAGTGTATGAAAACAGCTTTGGGTCCAACCCTCCTAAAGGGGTCAGTGTTTCCCTTCGTTTTCTTTTCAAAACCAAGTCATCGAATGACCATAAAATACAGCGGGGCTTCCTCCATTAGAGGAAGCCCCGCCTATCAGCATGTTGAATTACCAGGGTCCGCTATTCAACACGCTGAATCTGAGACTCTCTTTTAACACTGAACTCCGCACCAAAATCAGTGGAGTATGAATACTCATTGGATGATCTCATTGCATCCGAAGTCCGGTACCCATTTCTTCGACTATCTGCATAGCCGTAGTAAGCGTCATAATCGTCACTTACTGCACTGATTGCGTCTACGCCGTAGTCCCATAGCCATCCTTCGTCTTCAGGCAGGAGTGAAATTGGAGCATACCTCTGAAAATTCCGGGGATTAAACAACCTACTTCTGCGGATTGAGCTCACTTTACCACTGCGCAAATTCAATCGACCTGCACGGTATCCATCTCGATCCCGATATTTAGCCATGGCGTAGTCATTGTAGAACTCGGTTGAAATGAGTTCGAAACCTTTGCGACGGTCCCCAACAATAAATACGTCACGATCAAAAGTGATGGCACCATCACGATAAACGGTAGCTTCAATGCTAGACAGTTTAGCTGGAATTCGATCTACTGTACCCAGATACCGATCTCCTTCGTATAGAGCGATTTCTTCTATATCGATATCCAAAACAGCATAATCGTCGGTGGCATATTTCACTTTGTGACGATAAACGGTCTCCATTTCGACCCGTGTTGTACGGTCTTTGGAGCCCCAACGAGCCTGCACATAGACCACTTGGCGATACCGGTATCGAGGTGACCAATGTCGCTCGTAGCGAACTACCCATGGCCATGAGATATGCACATTGATCCGGCTGTATGGACGATATCTCCAAGTAGATCTCGTATTGAATGCGATTCTCGGAGCATATCGCAGGTTATTACCACGTTTCCGAATAACAACCGACGGCTTTCGTGCTCCATTTACACGAACCGCGGATCGAGCACCTGTAAGCACTCCGCGTGCTCCGTTACCTGAAGAACGACTTGATCGCGCATCTGAATTTCGACTTCCATTACTTCGGTTTGATCCATTTCGACCTGAACCTTGGACATTAGTTCTACCATTAGATCTCTCATTAGATCGAACATTGGATCTATCGCGTGCAGATTCCCGTGTCGCCTTTCCTCGATTGCGATCCTGATTGCTATTTGTAGTAGCCGATCTAGAACCGGGAGCTTTTGAACTACGAGCTTTCGAACCGCTCGTTTTCGATCGGTCGGATGTTCGTGCTTTAGAAGAACGGCTAGAGCTACCTGCCTTCCCATTACGCACCGCAACTTTCCCTTTTTCCGTGCGGGTTCGTTGGGCCATAGACTCCGAGGGCATCGAGGCTGTGGCTAGCAGTGCGATGAGTAGCGAGAGTGTAAAACTTCTAAGGTGTGTAATGGTCTTTTTCATAATGATCTACCTCCGTTTCAGTTAGTTATCGGGTTTAGAAACGGACCCCACGCAGATCATAGACAAGACTGTGCCATTCAGGGATAGTCCCCAAGGCAAGCCCCAAATGCATCATGGCAGCTTGCAGATGCACCAAAAGGCTTCATTTAGGCCAAAACACTGTCTACTATCATAGACAAGTGAGATGCCGTCAGACCGGAACGCCCCAACTCATTAACCCACCTATATGTGCGGTCAAGGAGACCATCACTGCTGCAGCGAGAAGAAGGATAAAAGACAAAATCCGTATCCAGAGGGCAGTCCCGGGTCGAACGAGATCCTGACGACTCTGCCAAAATCCAAATACGAGTACGACCAGACTAATGCCAAGCACCCACGTTACACGTTCCGCCATTTGTTCATGTAATTGCACCAAGTCATCTATAATAGCGATCCCTTCTCCCTGCTCCTCCATCGTTTCGCCCGTCCTCGTAGATAGAAGCGCGCCAATAAAACCTAAAGCAGCCAGCCAAATCGATGAATAAAGCCAGAACAAATGATCTCTTAGTAGCCAACCAGCACAACAAATAGCGGCCAAAACAGTGAGCACGATGGGAAAATGAACCATCATCGGATGAAAAACGGGAATGGTATACGAAGAAAGCTGATCTAGCATGGTTTAACCCTGATCTAAGAGAACGCGCCCGACAGCCGAGCGTACTACCGTCAAGATATTCAATTCCCCACATCATCTCGCACTCCTATGAAGTTTCTGAAGACCCTAGTTGCCAGTACCCTCGGTTCATTGTTAGCCATCGGCGTGTTGCTCTTTTTCGGATTCCTGTTCCTGTTTGCGATTGCAGCAGCCTCCGATCAGCGACCACCGGTAAGCGCAGGGTCAGTCATGACGATCGATCTTCGGGGCACACTACCCGAGCAGGTATCGGGCGATCCACTTACGCAATTGATTCTAGGCGAGTCGGCTATCGACATTCACAAGCTAACGAATGCAATCGAAGCGGCTGCCGATGATTCACGTATCGATGGAATTTGGATCCGAACAGGTGGAATGGTCTCTTCGTGGGCGACTCTTGAAACCCTTCGCCGCTCCCTTCTACAATTCAAAGAGTCCGGAAAAGGCATCGTGGCTTCAAGTACCGTCCACTTTATGACCGAGGCCGAATACTTTGTCGCCTCGGTAGCCGATAGTATTTTCCTCGATCCCGAAGGAGTGTTCGAATTCAACGGATTTGCCTTCACGTCCACATTCTACGGAGGTCTGCTCGACAAATTAGGAGTCACCGTAGAAGTAGTCAGAGCTGGAAACTTCAAAAGTGCCGTAGAGCCGTACACCAGAACAGATATGTCAGAAGCCAACAAGGAGCAACTTCAGGCCCTTGTAGATGGAATGGACCGCTCTTTCGTCTCTAGCGTAGCTGCATCCCGAAATATGTCTGAGGATCAGGTGCGTCAATTGATGGACACCGATATCATGTTTTTTTCGAGGGATGCGTTGGATAAAGGCCTCGTGGATGAATTGCTGTACGAAGATGAAATCCAGCAGATGCTCAGGGGTTGGACCGGACAAGACGCCGACGAGAAACTAAGGACTGTTTCCGCAGCCAACTTTGCATCTCAGATCCGAGCACCACGCGCGACGGACAAAATTGCGGTGGTACATATCACTGGTATGATGATCGCTGGCTCCGGTTCAACGTCTCCACTGGGTGGAGGAAGCGTTGCTGCCTCACGAACCGTTGCCAAGTCCATACAGCAAGCTCGAGATCGATCTGGAGTCAAAGCCATGGTCATTCGTGTTAACTCACCGGGGGGCTTCGCCCCAGCCGGAGACGCCATGCTCCGTGAAATCCAACGAACAGCCGAAAAGATGCCGGTCATTATTTCGATGGGCGATGCTGCGGCATCCGGCGGGTATTGGATCGCAACGGGTGGAGAGTACATATTTGCCGAAAGAAACACCATCACAGGCTCTATTGGCGTTTTCTCCGTGTTTTTCGACACCAGTGATCTCTTAGAAGATCGCCTTGGTATCACGTTCGATCACGTTGCGACAGGACCATCGGCCGACATGTTTTCTGGTGTTCGCGGATACTCACCGGCTGAACGGGCCATGATGCAACGGAGCACGGAGTCTACCTATACCTCATTTCTCGAGAAAGTAGCAGAAAGCAGAAGTATGACCGTGGAAGAAGTAGATGCCATCGCGGGAGGTCGCGTATGGACGGGAGAGGATGCGCTTAAAATTGGCTTGGTCGATGAACTAGGTGGTCTCGACGCGGCTATTGCATACGCAGCCAAACGCGCCGAGCTATCGCCAGACGATGTGCAGGTAGTCCGATATCCAGGTATGAAGACCTTTGTGGAGCAAATGGCCTCATCACCTCTAGCCACGGTTCGTAGTATGACGGAGCTTCAGGATTGGCCGCTGGCAAGCGAAATGAATACGTTGACCAATGTACTTGCCGAACAAGGCAAGCCACAGGCGCTCTGGCCCTATTCCATTTCCATTCGCTAGCGAGGGCACTGCCTTAGATTAGGCTTTGCCCCGTCATGGAATCTGGTTTCTGAATATCCAGCATATCCAAGATGGTTGGTGCGACATCGCCCAGTTTCCCATGGCGTACGGCCCCCGAGAATCCCTCTTTAATGATGATATGAGGAACGGGAACCGTCGTATGCGCGGTATGTGGTGACCCATCTGGATTGCGCATGCAATCGGCATTTCCATGATCAGCAATGACATTTACCGAGTAGCCCGCTCGAAGCGCGCTCTCAATCACTGTTTTAGCTGCTTTGTCCACTGCCTCAATTGCCGATACCGCCGCTTCAAACACACCCGTGTGGCCAACCATATCGGGATTAGCGAAGTTAAGAACTACAAACGCGTAGTCGTTCTCGCGCATTGCAGTAGACACTTTATCGGCCAATTCAGGAGCACTCATTTCTGGCTGCAAATCATATGTTGCCACTTTGGGAGAGGCTACCAGAATACGATCCTCTCCCTCAAAAGGGATCTCCCTCCCACCATTGAAAAAGTACGTGACATGTGGATACTTCTCCGTTTCAGCAGCTCTAAGCTGTCTGAAACCGGCTGAAGACACCACTTCCCCCAACGTTTCCGTCAAATTAAGCTTGGGAAACGCCACTGGAAAAGTAAAAGCATTTTCATACGGAGTGAAGGTGACATAGTGCAGTCTGCCGAGTTGCTCACGTTCAAATCCAGCAAACGACTCATCATTTAGGGCACGGGTAATCTGGCGAGCTCGATCAGCTCTGTAATTAACGAATACAATCACGTCTCCGGATTGAATTCGAGATGCGCCCATCGGACCAATCCGCGCTGGCTCAATGAACTCATCCGTCACACCGTCTGCATAGCTACTGCTTATCGCCTCTTCCGCACTCTCAAACACAGCTCCCTCTCCATGCACTAAAAGTCGGTACGCTTTCTCAATTCGCTCCCAACGATTGTCTCGATCCATGGCCCAATATCGTCCCACCACAGAAGCGATACGACCGCAACCTACTTTTTGCGTCTCCTTCTCCAACCGCCTGACATACTCTAGTCCACCATTCGGTGAGGTATCTCTCCCATCCATGAAAGCATGTACTTGAACCTGATCCTTCTCCAGGCCACCATCTCCACACATTTTCAATAGCGCATGCAGGTGATCCTGATGGGAATGCACCCCTCCATCTGAAAGTAATCCCAAAACATGCAGTCTTGCGTTCCTCGTCTTGGCCGTGCTCACGGCTTCGAGCAGTGCATCATTTTCGAAAAAATCGCCCTCCGCGATAGCCTTGTCAATGCGAGTCATTTCCTGGTAAACAACACGACCGGCTCCCAGATTGGTATGCCCCACCTCAGAATTGCCCATCTGACCCTCGGGCAATCCAACGGCAAGCCCCGACGCATCCAGGGTGCCATGCGGGTAGGTTTCAAACAATGAATCCAAGTAGGGTTGCTTCGCATGATCTATCGCACTGACCGTGGGGTCCGCTGCTATGCCATATCCGTCTAGAATTAAGAGTAAGTGCTTCTTCATACTGGGTCAATCAAGATCTAATGTTGCAGGATCTAACGTTACGGGATCTATCGCTCGTGCTTTTATACTCTGAAGTCTTTAATACGACGTGTCGTCCGGCCTGTTTTCGATATAAATACATTCATGGATCCGCACGAGGGGCAAGATACCTGCTCCACACCAGATCGATCTGAGATCGTATCGGGCTCCATGAAATAATGTTTACGTGTCGCACAATAATATTTCCCCTTCGACGGTATCAATCCTTCTTGGTCGGAAGGCAATTTCTTGAGTCGCTCAGCATAGTCACAGAATTCGCTCGCAACACACGTGTCACACCCCGGATTTCTGGCCATGCAATGATACCGACCGTGAAGAATCATGAGATGATGTGCATCTCCCCACTCTTCTGGAGGAAGCAATTTCTTAAGCTGCTTTTCAACTTTATCAGGGGTTGTAGCCGACGGATCCACTAAAGAAATCCGGTTAGCCACACGAAACACATGGGTATCGACGGCAAGCGCAGGGACTCCAAATGCGACCGAGGCTACTACTTGGGCTGTTTTTCGACCCACTCCCGGCAATTTAACCAACTCGTCAACTGTGCCAGGGACTTCACTACCAAATTCATTTTCCAGAATAATGGCGGCTTTGTGCAAATGCCCAGCCTTGGCATTGGGATAAGAAATAGACCGTATCCACTTAAATATCTCACTCTGAGAGCTCTCAGCCATCGTTTTGCTGTCAGGATACCGCTCGAACAAAGAGGGGGTCACCATGTTGACTCGTGCATCGGTACATTGGGCCGACAATAGAACGGAAACCAGAAGCTGCCAGTTATTCTGATAGTTCAACTCTGTTTCCGGCTCAGTTATTACTTTGCGGAGTGCAGAAAAGACGTTGTCCGCGCGCTGTTTTCGAGTCATACCTGTTTGAATCTAATCTGAAGCTGAACGTGCCATTTCCGAAACAAGCTACTCATTTGATCCGAAGCTACAATGCCCTGATTATTGTCGCTGTGCTTTTTCTGTGTGGAACCACGAAAGTCTTCGCTCAACTCCCTCCTACGGTCTCAGAAGACGCGACTGTTTCTCTGCTGACCATTTTCCCCGGAGAACCGGTGTATTCGGCCTGGGGTCATTCGGCCTTACGCTTCCAGGATCCTGCGAACGGACTTGATGCCTCATTTAACTGGGGAACGTTTGACACGACCGTTCCCTATTTCATTCCTCGGTTTGCCTACGGGGACATGCAATATAGACTGTCTGCCGAACCAACTGACGGATTGAGGCGAGCCGCTGTATTTCAGGAGCGGGAGATGGTCGAGCAGATATTAGCGCTATCGCCGACTCAGGTCGCGCAATTGTATGGATTGGTTTTAGAAAATCTAAAGCCCGAAAACCGGACGTATCTCTATGATTTCGTCTACGATAATTGCTCTACTAGAATACTAGACCTGCTTTTCGCGGTAGAGGGTATCGTTTTGCCCAATGAGGATGTGCATACGAGTACCTTCCGGCAAATGATCGATGAGTTTGTACACGACCGGGCCGCACTAGATCTAGGAATCGATTTGGTGTTTGGTGCAAGTATGGACCAGGTCCCTACGCTCAGACAGCGAACGTTTCTGCCAACCTACCTCATGGCAACGCTCGACCAATCTCTGACGCCGGACAACGAGCCGGCCGTGAGGGAAACGAGTACCCTTTTACGCTTTGACCATGAAACCACACCTTCAAAAACGCCTTGGACCATCTGGGTCTCCCTGCTGCTTTCGGTGGCATTGGGCTTGTTGTCCTGGTTTAATACACGTTTCAGCAACGTGCTCGACCGAATCATCCTAGGCGTATTCGGATTCATGGGCCTCTTCTTCCTAATCATGTGGTTCGCTACGCTTCACCACGTAACCGCCTGGAACCTGAATATCCTGTGGGCCCTTCCGGTCCACCTGTGGATTGCTGTAAGATGGGCCAAACTCCATTGGCTCACATCTTATTTCAAGATCACCTTCTGGTGGACTCTGGGGGTCTTCTTGATTCAATTTGCCTTACCACAGCACATCCCTCCTGCTGCCCTGCCTTTGGCGGTGCTCGTGCTTGCCATTCTTGCCAAAAGGCATTTTGTACAGCCTGTGACGTTAGAAGAAGCCTAAAGGTCGCTTCCCCTACGAGAGTCAGCTCTCTAGATACTCAACCCGACCTGTCCCAATATCGTATTTGGCTCCTAGAATCTCGACATCTTCGGGAGCAAACTCCGCTATGGCCTCCATTCCACTCCGAATGTTGGCCACCTCGGCATCCTTTACCGATGTAATACCCTGATTCGAGAGATTCGCGCACATGTGATCTACAATGCTCTGCAGATTGGGTGGCAGGCTAGTTGATTCCGCATTCAACTGATCCACAGCAGCCCGAACGGCTCCGCATTGAGAGTGTCCCAACACGACAACCAATTTGGTATTCAACACCATGGTCGCAAATTCGATGCTTCCCGCCTGCGTTGGAGTGATAATATTTCCAGCGACTCGAATAACAAATAAGTCTCCTGACCCCTGATCGAATACCAACTCTGGAGCCACCCGTGAATCAGCGCATCCTACCACAACGGCGAACGGCTGCTGGCCCAAAATGAGTTCTCTTCGGTGCCGATTTGTCGTTCGGGATCGGCGTCCGCCCAAACCAGAGGCATGTCGTTTATTACCTTCCTTTAGAAGCTTTAGTGCCTCTTGTGCTGAAATCATGGGCTTGCGCTTCGATTCGATGGTCGGATGAGTAGACTCAATATAAAAACACGGAGACCACATTTTGCCTTCTTCCCTCGGTGATTCACACTCTGAAGACGAGCGAATAAAAGCATTCAGGAGATAAAGACGGAACGAAAAGGCCTAAAAAAGAAAAACCCCCTCCGTAAGTCCTTGCTGAGCAAGGAGATACAGAGAGGGCATCTCTAGTACCGCGTACGGGATTTGAACCCGTGTTACCGCCGTGAAAGGGCGGCGTCCTAGACCCCTAGACGAACGCGGCATCTGATCATTCAATCAGAATATGTGTGAGATCCGATGACAAACAGCAAGCTGTTCGTTCCATAGCTCAAATTTGGGGTGATCGAGGGGAATTGAACCCCCGACCTCCAGGGCCACAACCTGGCGCTCTAACCAACTGAGCTACGACCACCATGAAATCACAAGACGAAAAATATACGGCAATAAGTATTTGGCGGACAAGCGATTTCAGTTTGAACTTTCTATGGACTTGATGTTTTTTTAGCGTCTTTCAACGAATCACGGCAACCTTTCCATACGCCGTTCCCTCATCGTTATCTCCCACAGCTATGATAAGATAGACCCCTGAGGAAACTAAACGACCGTTTTCATCCTTTCCGTCCCACCTCATCATACCCCCTCTACCTTGTAACCTACGCACAAGACTACCATTTGGAGAGACGATGCGAATAGTGGTTGAAGAGACGAGTCCATCAATAAATACTTGTGGTGTTTCTCCATCCGACAATCGAAGCGGATTAGGAAACACAATCAAGTCATCCGTGCTAGCCGATGGGTTTACCGCATCCGATATAAAACTCACCAATCCCCTATCTGTCGAAAAGTAAACTCTTCCGGTATTGCCATCTACTGCGATGCTCAGAATCTCGTCGGAAAAAATGGGTGAGTTGTCGACTGTAAAATGTAAAACCGAAGCATAACCGCCTTCCACAGACTCAACCAGCCATGCGCCCTCGTTTGTGGCAAACCAGATTCGACCAGCAGGATCTATAGCAATGTCATTGATGTGAAGTCCAAAGAGCATAAACGTCCCATTGGAACGATCTGCCCATTGGGGCCATATCGGTTGAGCACCGGGATCACGGGCAACGATTCCCGTATTGACGAAAAACGCTGGACCACTATTCGTCCCGATCCAGACTAGCCCGTCTTTGTCCTCTGCTACCGAATACACTTCCGTCCCAGGCAAGCCTACGCCTGCAGCTCCCTTATCATCGAAAAATCTGAAATTATCATCGAGTTGGTCCGTTAGCGTTCCTGTTTCGAGGACAGCAAGTCCACGATGGCGAACGAAATTGTTTTCATCTCTTATCAAGATCCATTTCTGATCAAACGAATCGACAAAAATTTGTCCATAAGCCGTGGAGCGCGCCAAAAGTCCGTCGCCAATCATGGGTCCAAATGCCGTCCACTGGCCATCTTTGCTACGTACGTGTAATGGAGTCCCACTACCTCTCGTGGTAAACCACATATTCTCGTCTTCATCCTCGTACGCACCACCAACGATGATGAAGTCTTGCGTACCCGCTGCAGGCTCTAGCGATGAATTCGTGCCATTATAGAGCGTCACGAATCCATCCTCATCTACTTTGGCGACTCCGCCCCCTTCTGAACCGGCCCAACCTGTACCATCTGTGCCGGCAAAGACGTGCAAGAAGCGGGCTGTTCCTCCCAGCTCTGAAGACGTGCTGGAGGAATACGTTGTCCATGCACCCTCGATATCTAAATGATGAAAGCCCGTATTCGGCACGTTGGCTCCACCGACCCATAACTCACCGTTCGAACCAACAGAGATATTGGTAAACTCTCCTTCTGAAGGCCCACTGGGCTGAACCGAAACCGATAAGGTCATTTCTGATCCCGAATCAGGTATTTGCCCATTACCCACGCCCGTCAGGGCCGAGGCAATCCAAACGCCACCGGATTGTGATACCTCGACTGCGTTAGGAAAAGAAAGTCCGCTAATAGAGACCGTCCGACCACTCGTTCCGGCCTCCATTACAATCAACCTGAACTCGGCCGATCCAATAACTTTTGAATCATCAGCTGACAGCGAAGGAACCCGTCTAGACGTCAAATTTGACCTGTCGTAGCGGCCTGTAGCATCCCTAATAAAGAGATCCTGATCTGTACCGGCGTACAGTACCCCTTCTAGAGACTCAAGAGACAGAATCGATAACGACGCCTCAGAAAAACCAGCATCTTCAATTTCCCAGCTAGACGGGTCTTGCAGGTTTACTCCGTGCAACGGAGCCCATGCCACACCGGATTCGGTTGCAGCCCATATGGTTGGCGTCCCTGCTACACTCGATTCGATATGAATATCACGTACTTCGGAGGCTGGAGGCAGCGATCCCAAACGAGAATAAGAATCGATAACCTCGTTTCGACTGGGATCAAAAACCACGACTCCAAATGCCGTAGCAATGAATAGAGAGTCACCCAATACCACGATTTCATTTACTCCTCGATCTGAAAATTGATCGGCTCGCTGAATATCTCTAAATGTCTGAATGACGCCCGTATCCGAGTGAATACTATTTAGCGTGCCGTCAGAGAACCCGACCCATACTAATGAGCGATTGGAGTCTACGGTCACGCTGGAAGCAGCAACCGCAGCTAGGCCGTCCACAATGGTAAAGTTCTGAATACTTTCGTTGGACTCGTCGTAGCTGAAGACGCCACCACTGGTTGCAACCCATACAAAAGAACCATCCTGGGAAACATCAATGGCCTCATTCATCGAGGTATGGGCAGTCCACGTAGAAATAGACTGCGCACGGCCTGAACCCGACACGAGAAGCAAAACGACAAAAAGCCAAAATGTGCGCATAGTCAGGACGGGGGAATTAGGTATGGATGCAGCACGCTAATGAATCGATGTGCTCAACGCCTTACATGGTTAGGAGGTCCGAATCAAAGAGAGGACTTCTTTAACGGGTTCAATCCAGATATGCCCCAATACCAATTCGCCGTGGCGCTTTCTTCCGTGAAAGTCTGATCCTCCCGTGGTGAAAAGACCAAATTGATCGGCAAGACTCCGATAGTAGGACTCCAGCATTTTATCATGAGATGGATGTACGACCTCGATGCCATCCAACCCCCCATTGATCAAGTGCATCACGACCCGATGCGACGTGTTATGACCAGGATGAGCCAGAACCACCTTTCCACCTGCTGAGTGTACAACCTCAAATACGTCTTGTGCATCCGGCAGTGGTTTAGGAATGAATGTTCTTTTGCCCGGCGTCAAATACTTGTTAAAGGCCTGATTCATGTCCGGCACCGTACCCGCTTCAATAAGCATTTGGGCAATATGAGGCCGGGCTATCGTCTTTCCAGGTTTTGGCTCGGGTGCCGTCGCATTATGCGGAAGCGCACCTTCCGCCTTCAAAATCTCCACAAATTTGACGGCTCTTTCCCTTCGGCGGTCTTGCTGCAATTGCAAAAATGTTACCAACTGTACATGAGCCGCGTCAAATCCATAAGAAAGCAGATGAACTTCCTCAGATAAACAGGAAGCGCTAATTTCTGCACCCTCTATCATCTGAATCCCTAACGAATCGGCCTCTTTTCTGGCCTCAACCAATCCACCCGTCGTGTCATGATCTGTCAACGCTATTACATCCAGACCTGACCGGCTGGCAAGACGAACGACCTCTGTAGGACTTAGTTGTCCGTCTGAGGCCGTAGAATGCATGTGAAGATCTGCTTTAAGCATAGTCTAGACTACTTTAGTGCTGGTACACGAAACTAGCTCACGGTACCTTCGTTTTCCGAGAATTCATTCCTCCCCCCGAAATGATTTCCAATATCTCGACAGATCCAGAAAAAGACGACGCGCCGGCCTTTGAGCCGCCGGTCATCTCGGTGGGAAATATGCTCTGGCCCTTAGCACTTGGTCTCGGAGTCCTAGCCATTATAGCGTTCTTTACGTACGATAAAGGGGCTTTTCAGAAGTTTATTTCTTCAGTTAATCCGACCATCATGGCCGGCGCTGTCGGAATGCTTGTTCTCCGAGTCGTAATGGGTGGTTGGAGAATTAGTTTTGTTTCTAGACACGCTCTTGGGTTTTCAGCGGGTATTAGATCCCAACTGGCCTGGGATTTTGCGTCGAATGTATCCCCTTCTGTGGTGGGCGGTGCTCCGCTAACAGCCTATTACATCGCCCGAGAATCAAAAATATCCACCGGAAGGACGATTCCGTTCGGAGATGTCTCGGCCGTGATGACCTATGTCATGCTACTGGATCAAGTGTGGTTTGCACTATCCGTTCCCGTCATTCTGGTGGGCGCCTTTTACATGGAAGTAATCCCTTCTTCCGTAGGTGTTCTCGGGCTCTGGACGGCAGTGACTTACTTCCTCATCCTGATGGCCTACACAGGCTTATTCGCCTATGCCACGCTATATCGCCCAGAAATGCTCGGTCGCGTTGCTGATCGAGTGTTCAGACTCCCTTTCTTAAAACGCTACAGAAAGCAGATATCGAATGGCATGAAAGAGTTCGAAGCCCGTGCGGCCGTCTTAAGGAAACAAAAAAGTGATTTCTTTCTGCGAGGATTTCTACTGACGACCGGCACGTGGATCGCGAGGTATGGCCTAGCGGTATTCGTGATTTGGAGCTTTGTACCCAACGTGGACATGCTCCTGCTCAGCCTTCGCTCTGTAGCCATGACGATCAGTGGCTTAATAATGCCCACTCCAGGAGGAGCTGGAGGCATCGAGGGTCTCTACGCGCTGTTTTTCGGAGATCTACTGCCCGACAAAACACTTCTAGCGCCTTCCCTGCTTACTTGGAGAGTCCTGGGATACTATATTTTCTTGGTGTTCGGCGTCAGCCTCTATACGCGCCACGTTCAGCGCACCTCCAAGAAGAAAACGACTTAGGATCTTCCGTAATCGTCTTCTAGGCGTTCTATATCATTTTCATCGCATACCCCTAGTTGTGTTTCGATGATGATCAGGTTTTCATCGCCGGTATTTTCGATGCGATGCACCCCACCAACCGGAATAAATACGCGATCTCCAACAGAGACTTCAAATACGTCGCTATCTAGCGTGAACATTCCCGTTCCCTTAGCGATCGCCCAATGTTCTGAACGTAGAGCGTGGCGCTGCAAGGACAGACGCTGCCCTGGATGTACAAAAATCCGTTTAACTCGATAACCTGGTTCGTTCAGGAATTCTTCCCACCGCCCCCAAGGACGATCATCTGAATCGATCCAATTCTCAATAGCCATTCTCTTATCCTTTAATTACGTCTGGAAGATGGTCATCGGCATTCTTGCCAAAAACCTTTAACACTCCCAGAAGAATAGCCATTCCGATCAAGAGCGAAGCCCACCATGGGAAGCCAAACCCAGCAGGAATGGTACCTAAAAACACCGCAACTCCACCCACTAAACCAGCATACGGCAACTGAGTACGCACATGCTCTATATGGTCACAACCCGACGCCATGGAAGACAGGATGGTTGTATCGGAGATCGGCGAACAATGATCTCCCCAAACGGACCCTGCCAAAATACAGGAAATGGCCGAGTACAAAATATGCATGTCTTCGGGTCCATTAACTCCCTGTACGGTCATTACGGCCCATGTTAGAGGCAGCACCAGCGGTAGCAAGATGCCCATCGTTCCCCAACTCGAACCAGTTGCAAACGCCGTGGCAGCTGCTAGAATGAAAACGACGGCTGGTAAGAGGCCCGGCACCAGTGAATCGCCTAGAATAGAAACTAAATACGGAGCTGTGTGCAAATCGCTCGTAATGGCAGAAAGCGCCCAAGCCAACTCCAAAATAATCATGGCGAAAAGCATGCTTTTCAACCCGGTATACCACGCTTCAACAATTTGACCTATACCCATGATGCGCTGGATACTCGTCAGAACTGCGGCCACTATTACTGCGCCCAAGGAAGCCCACATAAGGGCCTTATACGAATCGGCTGAACCGATAATATCCCGGATCGAGTCTCCTTCCCCTGTGGCATACAATCCGATAAGTACACCAAATACTAAAACAAGAACCGGAAGTACCGCATTGATGGCTCGCTGCGGTTTGCCCTTAATTGGCTTCGCTTCTTCAGCATTCAATGCCGCGTCATCTACATCCGCATCGGGCCCCAGAACTGCTCCTGTGCTGCGTGTCCTTATTTCTGCCTTGAGCATGGGACCAAAATCACGTTGTGTCAACGAGACGGCAAACACGAAAAAGATAGCCAGAATGGGATAAAACGAATAAGGAATGGAAGCCAGAAAAAACCCAAATGGAGATCCTGTAAGACCGTCGATCTTGGTCATAGCGTCGCCAATCAATCCCACTTCATATCCGATCCAAGTGGTTACGAAAGCAATACAAGCGACCGGAGCTGCCGTTGAATCCACGATATAGGCTAGCTTCTCTCGGGAAATTCTCAGTTTATCCGTGACAGGGCGCATGGTATTACCAACGACCAGCGTGTTGGCGTAGTCATCAAAAAAGATCGCTATACCTAAAATCCCTGTCGCGACCTGCCCGCGCTTTGCCGTGTTGGCCCATTTAACAATGTGGTTCACAACCCCTTGCATACCTCCGTTTCGGGAAATGATGCCCACCATGCCTCCAATCATACAAGAAAAGAGGACCACCGAAGCATGACCATCCTCAATAAATGCATTCAGCACATACACTTGAAACGCATTCAAGAGACCAGAAAACGCGCCTGTGAAGGACAGGCCTACCACCATCGTCGCGCCAACCCACAAACCTAAAAACAATGCGGGGATCACGCGTTTGAATATTAACGCGACGGCAATAGCGATCAGAGGGGGTATGATTGAAAACCATCCGGGAATTTCTCTTGTCGCTTGCTCAAGAATCGGCACCCCGTCCCTTAACAAGGTCACAACCTGCTCTCCTCCGCCCGATACCACGACATTTGACGCCGACCACTTACCGTCACTTGGATCTTGTTCTACCGTTACCGGTGCGCCTGTCCCTTGTACTTGATAGGCACGTACGGCTAGCGTATCGCCTTTCACCTCAACGGACACATCAAACCCAATGCCATCCAAATACACAGAAGGGGTTTCCATGGAAACGTACTGGGCCGCCGCTGTATCTGGCGAGAAGCCTAATACAAGAGCAAGAACAATCAGGACTGATAGGTTGCGTAATGCCATTTTCTCACGTGTTAACTGGTACCGTATATCCGATCACCCGCATCTCCAAGCCCCGGGCGTATATAGGCGTTTGAATCAAGCTCACGATCGACCACGGCCGTTACAATGGCAACCTCTGGGTGGTCTGCATGAACGAGGGCGATCCCTTCAGGAGCAGAAACCAATGTTACTAGCGTCACATCGGTAGCCCCTAGGGCCTTTAGATGATTGATGGCTCCCGATGCGCTCCCTCCGGTCGCCAACATCGGATCCACTACAATTACCTTGGCCGTCTCTATCCCACTCGGGATATTCGCGTAATAATCTACCGGTTCATGGGTCTCCTCGTCACGGTACATGCCTAAGTGACCAATTCGAGCCTCCGGCAAAAACTCCACAAACCCATCAATCATACCCAACCCAGCCCTAAGGATGGGAACGACTATCACGTCCTCAGCAATCTCATGCCCCAGGGTTCGTTCAAGGGGCGTGTCGATTTCGACCTCTTTCAACTCCAAGGTTCTAAAAACCTCGTAGGCCAAAACAGACGACACGGCCCTTATGGTCTCTCGAAAGAGTCCATAAGGGGTATCTGCTTTTCTGAGAATCGTAAGATCCCTTTTCAGGATCGGATGATCAATGACTCGAAGCTTTTGCATATCGATGTCCGATCAACCGAATTTCTCCCAAGGTTTCCGCTCGAAGTAACTGTCTGTAACCTTCTTAAGCAATCCAGAAAGAAGAATCAGACTGATTACGTTGGGCAACGTAACTAAGGACAGTGCTACGTCTCCGAGGTCCCAAATCGTGGTCACAGCTAATGTCGCTCCAACGAAGTGGAAAATTAGGAAGACAAATTTGTACGGAAGGATCGCTTTTTTACCCCAGATGTAGTTCGCGCAACGATCGCCGTAGTAACTCCAGGAGATCGCCGTAGATACCGCAAAGAGGAATACGCAAATCAACACCACGTATTTACCTAGCCATCCAAGACCGATGGGATCAAGACCTTGCTCAAAACCTAGGGTCGTTAGCGGCGAGCTATTGCGAGCCGCATTTCCATAGAGCACGGTGTAGCTCTCACCGCTGGACGATTCCGCTAAGTCCGTATCCGTAGTGATAACACCCGTAAACGGTATAGTCTGCGCTTTATCAGTAAAGAATTTATCAACAGATACATCGTAAAAAGCGAACTGTCCGTCACCTGTTTGTGCAGGAACCCCATCAGCAACCTGAATTTGATCAGGAGCACTGACTGTTTCATAATTCCCATCTGCATTGGGCTCCAAGTACGAGATATTTCCATCGCTAAGCGAAATCTCAGTTGGTACTTTTGCCTCAAAAACGCCCGTGGATACAATTACCAGACCGGTCATTGTGCAAATCACAATGGTGTCAATGAATGGCTCTAGCAACGCTACGACGCCTTCAGAAACAGGCTCTTTCGTCTTAGCAGCAGAATGAGCGATTGGGGCAGAACCCTGACCAGCCTCATTGGAAAACAGCCCACGCTGAACGCCATACCTAAGAGTAAAGAGGAAGATTCCCATTCCCGTTCCGGCTACACCAGCCGTCGGATTGAACGCTTCACGGAAGATGGTACCAAAGGCCGGAAGCACCCCTTCAAAATTGATAATCAAAACCAATAAAGCGGCTGCGACATACAAACCGGCCATTACGGGCGCCAGAATACCGGTTACTTTCCCAATTCGTTGAATCCCACCGATAATTACGGCACCTACGATACCGGCCGTAAACAGACCTGTAATCCAAGTAGCAATCCCGAAGTTGTCAGCCACCTGGGTTGCAATCGTATTTGACTGAATGGCATTACCTGTAAAAAATGAGGTAATCATCAGCATGAAGGCAAAGAACATGGCAACTGGCTTCCAATTCCATCCAAACACGTCTTTTATACCGTGCTCGATGTAGTACATCGGACCACCCGCGACCGAACCTTCCCATTTATGACCGTCGTCCATCGAGACGCGATAGTGCTGAGCTAGCGTAACCTCAGCATATTTTGTAGCCATCCCGAGAAGAGCTGTAACCCACATCCAGAAAAGCGCTCCGGGACCGCCCCAGTGAATGGCCAGTGCAACACCGGCAATATTACCAGTTCCCACGGTAGCGGAAAGTGCTGTCGTGAGGGCCTGAAAATGCGATACATCACCCTCATCGTCTGGATCATCGTATTTCCCAGAGGTTACAGCAAAGCCGTGACCCAATCGCCGCAACTGGATAAATCCAAGGCGAATGGTCAAAAACGCGCCAGCACCGAGAAGTCCAATGACTAGTACGGGTGACAGAAGATTGTTAGCAATCTCAATAAAATGCTCTAAGGCTTCCATGAATCAGTGACGTTTGTCCGGATGGTGTACGGCTTTCATTGTAGCGATGCGATTACGCGGGAATCCGCTAAATGTCAGGTTTTAGACTAAAACTCCCTTTATGAAGTTAAATGCCGCTTTTAAATCGAATAGGCGGCAATATAACCTTGTACCTCCCCGTGAGCAAACCACTGGAAAACACCCGAAACGAGGTCAACTGGATAATGATCGAGGATCCACTTCAACGATGCGTTTATTCATGACGGCAAGTGTCCTAGAGGGGTAATTACGAACCAGTCGATAATCGTGAGTAGCCATAAGAACCGTCATTCCAGATCGATTTAATCCAATAAGTAGCTTTTGAATCTGGTCGGCGACGGTAGGATCAAGATTCCCCGTCGGCTCATCGGCTAGAATAATCCAAGGCTCGTTGATTATGGCGCGTGCGATCACGACTCGTTGCTGCTCTCCCCCAGACAACTCGTGAGGAAACTGATTGCGCTTGTGCGAAAGGCCTACACGCGAAAGTACTTGGATAACTCTGTTTTTTACAGATTTTCCGCGATTTCCCGTCACGAACTGCGCAAACGCTACATTATCGAAGACATTTCGATCCGGGAGTAGCTGAAAGTCCTGAAACACGACCCCTAGACTTCTTCGTAAGTAGGGAATCTCTGAGCGCTTCATCGTTGAAGAACTGAAATCGACAATACGAATGCTTCCCGTTTGGGGGGGATGCTCCATATACAAGGAACGCAAGAGAGACGACTTTCCGCTACCGGTGGGACCGACGAGATACACCAGCTCCCCTCGCCCAATTTTCAGCGATATGTTTTCCAGCACATGTCTGGCCTCGCCCCCTGGTACGGGGAAAGAAATCGATACGTTGTTTAACTCAATCAATGAATCATAGTTGAACGTGGAGATCCCATTTTAGTCATTCTGATGGGAGGCATCAACCATGCCACCTATTACCCAATGAATGCGTTCTGATTCCTCGAAGGCAGGATCCAGACTAAACCCATCGAACGCAGCTCTTACTTGTAGACCATTTTTTTCAATCGCGCTCTTCATTTCCAAAAATGTCCATGTCCGTTGAACATGCTTTTCGTAAAAGGTGCCCTCAGGAGTAGTAATCTCAAACTCAGTGGAATGCCGATGAGTACCCTCATCATACCTACTCCTACGAATATAGGTCACGCTTTCATTGCCGCCTTCGTCTTCAAAAAACTCGGCGTTATTGATCGAGTTTGCAGGCGTCGACTGGTCAAAAACAAAAACGGTACCCTCGGACAGAAAGCGCTTTACGCCCTCAAAAAGCCGATCTAACCCGGCTTCGGTATGGATGTAGTTAATACAATCGTACAGCAGAAGGATGACCTCGAAAGAATGTGAAGGCTGAAAGGCATCCCAACCTCTTTCAAAGTCCAATTGCGAAAATTCAAACCGAGAATCAGTCTCATCAAACCGCTGGCGGGTTCGTTTCAGCATATCCTCTGAGCCATCACAAGCTGAAATCGATGCGCCACACTGATACGCCAGCTCTTCAGTAAATAGACCCGTTCCACAACCTAATTCCAGAATACGCTCGTTCGGTTCTAAATCAATATCTCGTTGCATACCAACGATATGCAAGATGTAGTCTACCCATCCTTCATAGTCCACATGCTCCATAACCAAATCGTAGACCGAAGCGAGTACGGTGTATTCATCAACTGACTTCATGTACAGTGCTTCCTGTTCGAGTTTGATGAATGGAGACCGCCGCCTGAATGGCCGCCATCAGACTGTCTGGGTTCGCCCGACCCGCTCCTGCAATATCAAAAGCCGTTCCGTGATCGGGAGACGTTCTGACAATAGAAAGCCCGGCCGTAAAATTAACACCTTGGCCGAACGAAAGGGTCTTAAAGGGAATGAGCCCTTGATCATGGTACATGGCCAGAATAGCATCAACTGATTTCCAGTTACCACTGCCAAAAAAGCCATCTGCAGGAAATGGACCTTCTACGCGGATGCCCTTCTTTCTGAACTGCAGAATTTCCGGGAGCAACACGTCTGCTTCTTCACGACCTAGCACACCGCCATCGCCAGCATGCGGATTGAGGCCGAGTACGGCAATATGAGGTGATTGAAGCCCAAAATCGCGATGTAAAGACGCCACCATGATGTCGAGTGCCTCGCGAATAGCCTCCCTCGTAACCTCTTCACCTACCCTATTCAATGGGACATGCCCACTTACCAAGCCTACACGTAGGTGGTCAGAAACCATCATCATTTGATAGTGCTCTGATTTGGTCCGATCAGCGATGTACTCGGTATGCCCGGGAAAATGATGACCCGCCAAGGAAATAGCTTCTTTAGAAATCGGACACGTCACCATGGCATCGGCTCTGCCATCCAGACACATATCTACAGCCAGTGCCACTGATTTCATGGCTATATCCCCAGCCTCACGACCAATGCGTCCTGGATGAGGGTGGAAGTCGGATGCCTCAATGGGAGTTATCTGAACATTTTTAACAGCCAAGTTCAATTGATCCCGGTAATAGTCTAAGACCGAAGGTTGCCCGACGACCTCTATGGAGCACAATTGCTGGGCCTGTCCATCCTTGAGGATCTTCAAAAGTACTTCTGGACCGACCCCATTGGGATCTCCCATAGTTATCGCAATTCTGGGCTTCCGGAAGCTCTCTGACATACTAACACAGCTGTTGATCAGCGTTTTTGCTCTGCGATTTGCTGGAGATAACGGGTCAATAAACGGACGCCAAATCCGGAACCACCTGCTTTGTTGTACCCGCGGGCTGCATCCAAAAATGCTGGACCAGCGATATCGACATGGATCCACGGGTAGTCTACAAAGTGCTCAAGAAACTTAGCGGCCGTTATACTTCCTGCTCCGCGACCGCCCACATTCTTCAGGTCAGCGACCGTGCTTTTCAGTTGCTCATTGTATTCGTCGAACATAGGTAAAGGATGAACGCGATCACCACTAGCTGAACCTGCTTTCACAATGCCAGCAAGGCGCTCATCCACCCCTTTTTCATCATTCGTCATGACCGCTGCCACAATATCTCCCAATGCCACCACAGCTGCTCCCGTGAGCGTAGCTAATTCAACCACGATTTCAGGATAGAACGTTGAGGCATACGACAGTGCATCTGCCAAGATCATGCGCCCTTCTGCATCCGTATTGAGTACTTCGACCGTTTTACCTGAATGCATCTTCACGACATCGCCCGGTACGTAAGCATTCTTGCCGGGTCGGTTGTCCGTAGCTGGAATTAAACCAATTACATACAAGGGCAGGTCCAATTTTGCGATGGCTTCCATAGCCCCAACAACTGCTGCTGCTCCAGCCATGTCGCATTTCATAGAGTCCATGGATCCCTTCGTAGGCTTGAGGGACAGACCGCCTGTATCATACACTACTCCCTTTCCAACCAAAATGATGGGACGTGAGTTACGCGCATTTTCTGGTTGCCATTCGAGGACTGAAAACGTCGGAGGCTCTTCACTTCCTCGGTTCACCGCCAACAAGCCGCCCATTCCTTCTTCTTCGATCAGCTCCTTATCCCAGACAGAAACCTCGTACCCCGTTTTGCGGGCTGATTTCTCAATAGCCTTCGCAAATAGGACCGGTGTTTTTTCGTCAGGAGAAAGGTTAACCAAATCTCTCGCAGAACAAACTCCTTCCGCCACAATCCGTCCGCGGTCGGCTCCTCGGCGAACTTGTTTATCCTGATCATCCGTTTGGATAACGAGACGCTGGGTACCATCCACCTCGGGCTCGACAGTACGATATTTATCGAAACGATAGGACCCCAAAATAAATCCTTCCACTAATGCCTGAGACGACTCATCACCGTCCAACTCCAAAGAAGGAACAGATATTCCTACGGTCTCTGCGCGAACCGTTGAAGCAGAGGATGCTCCATCGGAGGCCGCCAGCCGAAGCCTTTCAGCCGTTACGCTATCAGCATCTCCTACTCCCAGTAGGACAATACGCTTTGCTGCGCCTGAATCTGGATAAATCACCGAGCTATTCCCGTCGCTTTTCATATCCGCGCGGGCCTTCTCAATGACGCTACCGAATGCATCCACGAGGGTACTCAACCCTTCATCCAAATCTTCCCCCGTGACCGGGACAAGAAGGAGATCCACATCCAATTCTGAAATACCAATCGTTGAAACTGAAACTTTCATAGTTGCCTACTTAATTCTGACTGTTCATCAGCGAACTGAGGTACGCTGCGTCTTCTGCTGATAATGATTCCTGATCCTCATCCTGCACCGAGGTATATCGCGGGGCAGCATTGATCGCCTTTTTCATAGCCTGCTCTAAAGGCTCTCTGATAAATGCGCCGGATGCATTTCTATGCCCTCCGCCGCCAAACGCCTGTGCCCATTTGTGCACGTGATAATCGCCCTTGGATCTAAAACTGACTTTCGTTCCGCCCGCCGTCTCTGTGAAAATGAGCGCAATGCGCACGCCTTCAATCGTCAGCAAGTGGTTTACAAATCCTTCTGTTTCTTCTACAGGAGCACCCGTATCTGCCAGAAAACGGCGCGATACTACCATGGAGCCTACTGCTCCATCGAAATGAGTTTCAATCGTTGAAAACACCTTGCTCATCAACTGTAACCCTTCTCTACTCTTCTTATCGTATACCTGAGCATGCAATTCAGCTACATCCAATGATCCACGCTCAATCAATTCTGCTACCACCCGATGAAGCCGAGGTGTTACACTTGAAAACCGAAATGAGCCCGTATCCGTCAAAATAGCTACATAAAGAGGCGCAGCAACCTGATAGTCAATGGCATCTAGGTCCCAAGCTTCGAACACATCAAAGAGAAGCTCACCGGTGGATGAAGCGGTCTCCTTACGATACATCAGGTCAAACCATGACTCTGGATCTGTGTGATGATCAATTAATACTTTCAGAGCGGAGGTCCCCTTAAACTGAGGACCTACTGTTCCAACCCGACTTGCTGCATTCGTATCCAAGACAATGGCTAGGTCAGCCTTTGCAATGAATTCTACTTGGGCGAGAGAGCCTTTATAGAGCTGAATATCCCCCACGCCTGGAAGCCATTCCATATTGTACGGGCACGCGTCCTGATTCACCATGAGGACGTCTTTGCCCTGACCCTTCAAAAAATGGCCAAGAGCCAACTGGGATCCAACGGCATCACCGTCTGGGCGGGTATGCGTCGTGATCACCACTCGTTGGGCATCTTTGAGTGCAGAAACGATAGTTGCTGGCATGAGCTTTAGGTACGTGCGCGAAAGCTGAAAATTGGCAGTCGGTCTTAAACCCGCGTGCGCAATCTATGTTCGACGCTACCTCAGCAAATCATTTTAACCGCAAGATGCTGTCCAAATATGCATTCCTACGCCGAGACCAGCCGGGTCAAGGATAGAGTCTATGGGTCTTCCAACTTTGCGCATCGGCTTCAAAAATCAACCGATCATGCAACCGAAACGGTCTACCCTGCCAAAACTCAATCCGATTGGGAATAACCCTGAAACCACCCCATTTATCAGGTAACGGGACTTCTTGGTCTTTGAATTGTCGCTCAAAGTCGTCAACTCGCTTTTTGAGATCCGACCTTGTACTCAATTCACTGGACTGATCAGAGGCCCAAGCACCAATCTGACTTCCCCGAGCTCGAGAATGAAAGTAGGCTTCCGACTCCTCTCTAGACACTTTCTCTACCGCTCCCTCAACGCGAACCTGCCGTTGAAGAATAGGCCAATGAAAGAGAAGGGCAGCGAATGGATTGCCAATCAGCTCGCCGGACTTACGCGACATATAATTCGTATAGAACACAAATCCATCCTGATCCGCATGTTTCAACAAGACCATTCTTGCCGAAGGCTTGCCTTCAGCGGTGGAGGTCGCCAGATTCATCGCTTCAGGCAAGTACAGACCCGACTTTTTGGCATCTTCGAACCAATCATCGAACAGGTCGATAGGGTCTTTATCTGCTGAGGCATCAGTTAGGCCTTGGGCTATTCCGCTTCCGGACGTCCATACAGCTTTGATTGATCTAAATATGCTCATTAAGCTCGCTCCACAAGATTACCGTGCTCTAAAACCATAATCCGATCTGCCATAGCGGCAAATCCCTGATTATGGGTAACCAACACGAACGTCTGATTCATTTCACGACTCAAACGAATCAACTCTTTGTGCAGTTGATCCGCCGTCTTTTCATCTAGATTGCCCGTAGGCTCGTCTGCCAAGACTAGATCTGGTGCATTCATAAGGGCTCGCGCCATGGCGACACGTTGGCGTTCGCCTCCGCTCAACTCTCCAGGACGATGATCAGACCTATCGCTGAGACCTAAAAGTGCAAGTAGTTCGTCAGCTCTCGGGCGAGCCACGCCTTGCGAGTCTCCTCTGACGAGAGCCGGCATCATGACATTTTCCTGGGCAGTGAACTCAGGCAGCAAGTGGTGAAATTGAAAGACAAACCCAACATGCGCATTTCTAAATGTCGACAACGCTTCGTCATCTTTTTCAGCCAACACCTCTCCGGAAAACCGAATCTCTCCGCTATCTGGTTGCTCCAGCGTTCCCAGAATATGAAGTAAGGTACTTTTTCCTGTTCCAGATTCACCTACAATGGCCACCACTTCTCCACGATGCACATCCAGATCTACCGACTTTAATACATCGAGGGGTCCGCGACCAGCCGCCGGGAACGATTTGGCCAGACCTCGGACGCTAAGCAGCACCTCCTTTTCGCCTAAGCTTTTGTCTAGCAGATCACTCATCGTCCCTCGAAATCTCATACTTACTCATCTTGTTATAGAGATGAGAGCGTTGAATCCCGATGGCCTCAGCCGTTCGGCTGATATTCCAATCGTACTGCATCAGCTTATGCTCAATGAAAAGCTTTTCTGCACTATCCCTGAAATCGGAAAATTGCTCAAAACGATCCAGTAGCCCAATAATGGGATTACTGCTCGCTCCTCCTGGAATTACATACCGCTCGACATCAAGCTGAGTAATGCGTTCGCCCTGACTCAGGATCGTTAGGCGCTCCACCACATTGTGTAACTCCCGAACATTCCCGCGCCAGTCAAAATTCTGAAGAGAAGAGAGAGCGTCTTTGGAGAAGGGTTTGGGCTCTAAGCCATTCCGCCTAGCAATGCGTTCAGCAATGTGCTCAGTAATCAAGGGGACATCAGAACGGCGCTCCCTGAGGGGTGGAACGTGAATCAGAATAACCGACAATCGGTGATACAGATCTTCCCTGAATTCTCTTTCTTCAATCTGGTTTAGGAGATTTTTATTGGTCGCAGCGATGACTCGAACATCCACAGGAAGCGAGCGATCTCCTCCCACCCGTGTGATAGTATTTTCCTGCAAAGCCCGGAGCACTTTCGCCTGAGCTGATAGGCTCATATCTCCGATTTCGTCCAGAAACAACGTACCGCCGTGGGCCTGTTCAAATTTTCCGATGCGTTGCTTGGTCGCACCTGTGAAGCTTCCTTTTTCGTGACCGAACAACTCACTTTCGATCAGTTCACTAGGAATAGCCGCACAGTTTACTTCAACGATAGGGCCTTCACTTCTTCCAGAAAGTCGGTGAACCCATTTGGCTACGAGTTCTTTGCCTGTTCCAGCCTCTCCGGTAATAAGAACACGGGCTTCGGTTGGGGCAACGCGATCAATCGTGTCCTTGATGGACTTGATCGCACTGCTTTCTCCCAGCATCGGTGTAAGCGATCCGGCATGTCGTTCGACTATCGTCTGACGCATACGACGATTTTCGGACTCTAGCTGCCCCCGATCTAGCGCATTCCGGATGCTCAACAACAGTCGATTGAGATCTGGAGGCTTCTCTACAAAATCGAACGCCCCGAGCCGCGTTGCCTCAACAGCCGTTTCGATCGTGCCGTGACCAGAAATCATGACGACGGGCACATCAATTTGCTCGCGCGCCATGATCTCAAGGACTTCCATGCCGTCCTTCTTCGGCATCTTTACATCCAATAGAACGACATCAAATCGGTCTGATCGGAGTTTTTTAAGCGCTTCTTCCCCGTCCTCCGCTTCATCGACTGCAAAATCCTCGTATTCCAGGATTTCCTTCAGCGTTCGGCGAATGCTGGCTTCATCGTCGACAACTAGAATGACGGGTACTGCCATTAGCTAGTGGCTTCTAGTTGAGCAAGAAGGAACGCGACGTTCTGCGCCTGAGAAGATGCAGGAAAGTCTTCCTGGATCGATTCGTAGGCATCAATCGCTTTCTTTGTATTACCCGCAGCAACGTAGGCTCGGGCAGCACTCTCCAGATACATAGGAGAAGTGATATCACTTTCGAAAACGCGAGCGGCGCGAGCGAAGAGATCTCCGGCTTTTGCTGGATCCCCTTTCAGTTCGTGGATGGATGCTTCACCTGCAAAGGCAGAAGCCCCGAGGTAATTGGCATCTTTCGAGAAGGCTTCGAAATTCTCAAGAGCTTGATCTAGATCACCGACGCGGAAAAAGGCATCACCAGCGTAATAGTTGGCCAGGTTGCCCGAGTCCGTACTGCCATAACGATCTGCAATTTCGACCAGACCAGTGAAGGATGCATCTCCATCCAGCGCTGCCTGAAAGTCACCTGATTCAAAATGCTGAACGGCGACCGCCATTTCAGACAACGCCTTTTCGTTTTGGCGACCCTGATTCCAGGAAAGACCAACGATAAGGGTCACAATAAGTAGGATCACTGCGGCGGCACCAAAGACTACGCTTCGGTTGTTTTCGAAATAGCCAAGTGCTCGGGCATAGGCTGTTACGACCGTATCCTCTCGCAATTCATGGCGGCGAGAAACTTTTCGAGTCGGATTCAGGGTTGACATAGATACCTATGTTTCAATGTGTAGCATTAAGGGAGGAAAACGTCTAAAACGCCCCTTCCCCGCTTGGATTCTGTGCAAAGATCAAGAAAATACCCTTTTTCTTGGTTCAGGGCAATCGGAACGCCGTCTTATCGGTCAGGTTTTCCGATTTTTCGCAAATCAGAGCATGTCAATCGCTGGAACCGCTTTCTTAACCAAGACTTAGTGGCCAAATCCTGCATTAAACGAGAATTGTCCCGACTTTTGAGATGTACAATAATGTACCACGAAAAATTGGATTCAGACCATGGCCATAAAACTGGGAATTAACGGATTTGGACGAATCGGACGTCTGGTTTTCCGCTCTATCATCGAACGTAATTCCGACGAATTTGAAGTTGTAGGTATCAACGACTTGACCAGTGCTCAGTCACTGGCTCATCTCCTGAAGTACGATTCAGTCCATCTCAAATTTCCTGGAGAGATTTCTGCCGACGATGATTCAATCACGGTGAATGGAAAACGCATTCCTGTTTTTTCAGAGCGTAATCCAGAAGAAATTCCTTGGGGACAGCTCGATACAGATGTAGTCGTAGAATCCACTGGGATCTTTCGCACCCGCGAAAAGGCTGCCATGCACCTGACTGCCGGAGCAAAGAAAGTTGTTATTTCCGCTCCTGCTTCCGGAGAAGTGGATGCTACTGTTGTTCTTGGAGTAAATGATAGTGTCCTCACGGGCGACGAACAGATCATCTCAAACGCTAGTTGCACCACCAACTGCTTGGCTCCGATGGTCAAGGTTTTAGATGACGCGTTTGGCGTGAAAAAAGGTCTTATGACGACCATCCATGCCTACACGTCTGATCAAAATATCCAGGACGCACCACACTCCGATATGCGCCGCGCCCGCGCAGCTGCCGTGTCCATTATTCCGACATCCACGGGAGCCGCCAAGGCCGTGGGTCTTGTGCTTCCTCATTTATCAGGCAAACTGGATGGATATGCACTTCGCGTTCCAACTCCAGATGGCTCGGTTACTGATCTAACAGTAGAAATTGGAAGCGATACGACTGCTGAAGAAGTCAATGCGCTTTTCAAAACAGCCGCCGAAGGTGAACTGAACGGTGTGCTGGAGTATTCAGATGAACCGTTGGTTTCAATCGACATCATCCACAATCCACACTCTTGTATTTTTGACTCGGGCATGACAAAAGTCATGGGCAATATGGTCAAAATTGTGGGTTGGTACGATAACGAGTGGGGATACTCCAACCGTACCGTCGACATGATCAAACGCCTCATGAGCGCCTGATGACCTGCTCGACGAATAGACTGCATCACGTCATGTGATGCTGGATCGGCGGCGCGGGCATATGCATGCCCGCGCCGCCGTTTTCATTTTAGACCCTGCTTTGATTTTAAACAGGGCATTTTTTAGGGCCTGTGTCCACTACAGAACCTGATCTCATTCTAAACCGTGTTGTTCATGAAGACTCGCAGCCTGACCGATCTGAACTTTTCCGGTAAACGTGCCCTAATCCGCGTTGATTTCAATGTCCCATTGGGGCAAAATGCTGACGGGGAAACCATTGTGGCTGACGATACCCGTATACGAAGCGCTCTTCCAACCATTCAGCACGTATTGACCTCCGGCGGGTCCGCAATACTCGTCTCGCACCTAGGACGTCCCAAGGGTGAGGTGAAATCTGAGTTCAGTATGGGGCCGGTTGGCGAACACTTAGCCCTACTCACCGGCACGCCGGTAATCGTGGCGCCTGAGGTGCGCGGCGAAGCAGTGGAGCAGATCGCTGCTTCATTAGAGCCGGGAGAAATCATGTTGCTCGAAAACATTCGATTCGACGCAGGCGAGACCAAAAACGACCCAGACTTGTCTGCTTACCTCGGCCGTCTTGCCGACGTCTATGTAAATGACGCATTTGGCACAGCACATCGTGCCCATGCATCAACAGCCGGCGCAGCAGCTCATTATGATGAGAAGGCAGCAGGCTTTTTAATGCAGAAAGAACTCGATACGCTGCGCAAACTTACCGATTCTCCTGAGCATCCGTTCGTGGCCATAGTAGGTGGTGCAAAGGTCTCGGATAAGATTGGCATTATTGAAACGCTGCTTAAAACGGCTGATCACCTACTCATCGGTGGCGCCATGGCCTACACCTTTCTGAAGGCTCAAGGCAAGGAAACAGGCACTTCTCTGACGGAAGATGACCGCCTTGACCTCGCACGCGATCTAATTGAGCGAGCCGGAAATCGAATTCACCTGCCGGTGGATCATGTTTGCGCTGACCGATTCGCAGCCGATGCTACGCCCGTTGCTCATAAAGACAGTATTCCTGTATCGTTGATGGGACTCGACATCGGGCCTGAATCCGTCGCTGAGTACGCGTCCATTATCAAATCAGGACGCACCATCGTTTGGAATGGCCCAATGGGTGTCTTTGAAATGGACGCCTTTTCAACCGGTACTAAAGCTATCGCTTTGGCATTAGTCGAAGCCACGGAAGCAGGCGCCTTTTCCGTTGTTGGAGGCGGCGACTCCGTCGCCGCAATAGTCGGTGCCGGCCTTGAAAAACAAGTTAGCCACGTAAGTACGGGCGGTGGAGCTATGCTGGAGCTACTCGAAGGAAAAACACTTCCAGGGGTAGCGGCGTTAGCCCATTAATATGACTGATTTTGCCATCACTACCCACCAGCTCGCCAAAACGTATTCCAGCGGTTTTGGAAAAAAAGCCATTCACGCATTAAAAGGCGTGGACTTAGAGGTAGGACATGGGGAAATCGTCGGTATCCTAGGTCCTAATGGAGCCGGTAAAACTACGCTCCTGAAAATTCTACTTGGTGTGGTCTCCCCCACTTCCGGAACGGGAACGTTGCTTGGCCGGCCCATCGGGGATGTAAAATCCAGACATAGACTTGGCTATTTGCCGGAAAATCACCGATTTCCACCCTATTTGACCGCCCGTCAAACGCTAGACGTTTACGGGAGATTAAGTAGACTCGACGACGCCACCCTCAAAGAGCGCATACCGATGCTCATTGAGGAAGCTGGACTTTCGTCATGGATAGACACGCGTGTTGGGAAGTTTTCCAAAGGCATGATGCAGCGCCTCGGACTTGCTCAGGCTATGATTAATGATCCTGACGTGCTCGTCCTGGATGAACCCACGGACGGCGTGGATCCGGTAGGACGGCGCGAAATCAGAGATCGCCTCCGCCTTCTCAAAGCTCGTGGGAAGACGATCCTCATCAACTCCCACCTGCTAACTGAAATTGAATTGCTCTGTGACCGAGTCGCGATCCTTAACCGAGGCGAAATCGTCCAAGTTGGATCTATTGACGACATTTCAGGATCCCAGTCTGGATGGAGAATCGAATGCAGATCGTTGCAATCGGGATTTGACCTATCCAATTTTGGTGCTTCGCTAGAAGGTCCAGATCACGAATCAGGCATTATCGTGCCCTCTGGAAGCTTGGATAATCTTAACGCGTTGATCGATCACCTTCGCCAGGCAAACGGACAGATTGTGAGTGTAGAACGTCACAGAAGGTCTCTTGAAGCCGGTTTCCTCGATATTATTGATAGGGAGGAAAAATCCTGATGCGCACCCTATCTGGATCCCTACTCCTCACCTTTCGAGAACTTTGGGCCATGCGCTTGACGCAAGGCATTCTCCTAGTTTCCACGCTGGCATGGCTCTTCCTTTCCTTCGCGATGAATCTCGATGTGGTAGAAGGATCATTGGCTGCCGTACGCATTTTCGGTCTGGAATCTACCCCATCAGACATGATTAAAGATGCAGAAACGGGGGAATGGGTAAGACAAGCAGTTAGCGTCGACAAGTTTGTTGTTGGTATTAACTCTTTTGTTTTTGGAGCTTCCTATTTTTTGGGGACGCTCTTAGGGCTTTTCGCCACCATGCCACTCATTCGGGGGTTCTTGGAGCAAGGGCGCATAGATCTGCTCATTTCAAAACCCGTATCGCGCAATCAGCTGTTGAGCGGACACCTTTTGGGAGTGGTGCTTACCGTACTCGTGCTGGCTAGCTACCTGGTAGGCGGCGTCTGGGTGGCGCTCAGCTTAAAAACAGGCGTCTGGTTTACACACGTACTAATGAGCATTCCGCTTATCGTAATCATGTTTACAGTCATGTATTCCGTGATTTTGACAGTTACAGTAATGACTAGGAGCAATGGTCTAGCTCTGATTTTGGCCTACGGACTGATCTTCATCTCGGCCATTATGGCTGCTCACGAGCAGATTTTACCGGTCTTGTCTCCAACTGCAAAAACAGCCTTCAATACGATGTATCACCTCCTTCCCAACTTCGTTGAGGTAGTGATCATCCAGGCGCAACTCGTGACCGGAGAGGCCGTAGCATCTTGGTATTCGCTTATTTCATCTATTTTGTTTGGGGCTGTGATCTATGGATTGGGATTCATCTGGTTCAATCGTCGAGATTTCTAAGGCTGCGCCTCCTAACGCAGCGGTTTCTCACACGGGTAGCGGTGCTCGCCGTATCGCCCGCCATACGTTCGTCATGGCATGTGCCTTGATGGTGCTGGTTCTCATTCCCCTAAGTGGTTGTGACACGGAATCACTCTTGTCGTCTCCTGATTCAGATGCTGAACTAGCCTTACGCATACTGGATGGCGAGGCCATGATGATCGGGCATGTCGACATCAAATCAGGTCTCTCATTTGTTCAGTCGTTTGTCCCTGAAGCCGATATGGACAACCTAAATTCGGATGAAGACTATCTCGAGTTCAAGGCAAAGACAGGCATTGACCTGATGACCGATGTAAAAAGTGCCTATTTCGCTTTGAGCCAATCGGGTGACGGCGCAAACGGCGCCATGCTCATGTTTATGGACTTTGATCAGTCCAGTCTCGTGCAGCTCATGGAAGAACAAGCAGATATGACCCGGCTAAACTCAACGGATTTCACCGATGCTTTTCAAAGCCCGAATAGTGAGATCATGGTGGGTATCCATGATGGTAGTATGATGGTACTCGCTTCTTCCGAAGATGAATTGGCCCGCATGTCCGATCGAATGTCAGACGGTACCCTTTCCACGTTGCCTAGCGACCTCTTGCAAAAAGTCAGTCGCAATCAGCATTGGGCTATCATTAGAAATGTGGATCAAGTTCTTGCCCAAGGACTAGATCTTGGAAATAACTTGGGCAGCGAACTGGGACAGTTGGGGCAGATTGCAGGCACCATCGGTGAGATCGGTATTTCAGCAAGCTTTACCTCCACGGATATCTTTTCATCCATGTTCATTCGCCCAACGGATAACATCAGCCCCGCAGACCTCGAGAGTTTAATCAAAGGCCTCCGAGCTGCCGCGCGCATTCAATTCCAAGAGGTACCTGACCTTCTTGAAATGGCTGAGCGGCTTGACGTTTCGTCTGATGCCCGATTTGTCGAGATTTCAGTCGAAGTAAGCATGCAGGAATTGCGGGATCTTGGAGAAGAGTATTCAGACCAAATCGAATCCGCGCTTTCGAAACGAACGCTCGAAAAAAATCAGGACTGATTTTAAAATTCGGATAGAGGTTTAGGTCAGAAAGGTGTTAGATTCAGGTATTCACTAAGTACCCCACCACTTTTATCTGACTGGTATGGTAATTCCTTCATTGTCTGAGGTCTCTTTTACGCTAAACGATCTCCCGGATTTGCCTCGCCCTGAGCGAGTTTTAATGACGTCCCCTGAGCATTTCGATGTGCAATACGTCATCAACGCCCATATGGCGGGAAACGTGGGATCAGTAGATCGTGAGCAGGCACAGCGCCAATGGGACGTCCTTAAAAGTACGTACGAGTCCTGTGGGCTCGAAGTAGAACCTATTTCCGGACAAGCTGGCCTTCCGGATATGGTTTTTTGCGCTAATCAGACCCTCCCTTTTGTGTCCGTCGACGGCAACACCAAGGGAGTAGTGCTTTCCAATATGTTTGCAGCGGAGCGCGCTAAGGAAGTCCAGTTTTTCGCGGACCATTTCTCATCTAAAGGATACGAGATTATCCGCGACTTATCCGTGGGTGAGACTGAGTTTGAAGGGATGGGAGATGCGCTATGGCATATCGGGAAACGCCTTTTATGGGGTGGATACGGATTTAGAACCGACCTTTCAGCGTACAAACGCATTTCCGAGCAGTTAGATGTACCCATTCTAGCTTTGAACCTGGAAGATCCAGAGTTCTACCACTTGGATACCTGCATGTGCCTTCTGGATGCAGATACCGTACTCATATTCCCCGGAGCATTTGATTGGGCCGGTTTGGAATTGATACACCACTTCTTCCCTAACGTACTCGAAGCTCCTGAAGACGAAGCACGCGGACTTTTTGCGTGCAACGCGCATTGCCCAGATGGACGCCACGTGATCATTCAAAAAGGATGTACAAAGACGAATGCCCTGTTAACCGAAGCCGGTTTTCAGGTCGTAGAAGTCGATACGTCAGAATACTTGAAATCCGGCGGATCGGTCTTTTGTATGAAGCTGATGATCTGGTAGATCTCTATTTCAACGTGTACCGGGCGGAGAAAAATGCGTGTCGTGTGGCGGCCGGGAAAAACTGAGTCGCGCCGAAACTGACATTGCCGTAGGTCAATACCTCATCATTCAACACGTTGTTCAGATCCAGACCGAGTTTGAGTCCTGCAAACTTACCTGTCGAGCTGAAGAGGTAAGAAATAGATGCATCCACCAGCATGTAAGCCTCCAGCTTGAGATCCTCTTGAGGCAAACCGGATGCATTTTCCCCCTCGCCGTTATCTACGTACTGAGTTCCTACCAAGGAGGACATGATCGAAGCAGAAAATCCTTTTTTGCTGTAATCCAACCTCATGTTTCCACTGGTTGCAGGAAAGCCTGCTATCGGATTGCTAGCCCTATCGATCTCAGTTGTTGAAAAATCTGGGAGCGTCACAAACTCTGCAAACGAAATAAATCGATTCCTAGATATCGTCGCGTTTCCTGCCAGATCCAGCCCTGGAGCTAACCTCACGGCACCCTCCATCTCGAGTCCAATATGCCTTGTACGATCGGCATTGCCCGTTCTCGGAACACCGTACTGATCCAATCCCCCACTGGGCACTATTTCATCTTGGAAATCCATTACAAAAACATTCGCGCTTGCTCGGAATTTCTCTCCGCTCCATCGGGTACCTAGTTCCAAGTCAATGAGGCGCTCGGGTTTGATAAATGGCTTATCCATATCCAGATTGCCTTGTGCATCCATATTAAATAGCGGTTCGAACCCTGCACCTGCTTCCTCCCCATCGTAAAGTGACTTCATGCGGGGCTCGCGATGGGCCAACGCTAGAGAAGCAAACCCACTCCAACTTTGCTCTGGCCTGAAGGTGATACCGATGCGGGGATTGGCGAAATAATATGGTTTCGAAAATTGAGTGCCGATAAACGCCTCATCCCAGACCCGATACTGCCGATAGGTGAGCTGAACATCTGCCTGCACAGCCCACAGATCCGATATCCGATTCAGGTGAGACATATACACGGATGCGATCGCCTTTTCTCCCCTAAATGAATACACTCGGACATCATGGTCTGCACCAACGAGGTTGGCTGGTAGACCGTCTGCTTCTTGAATTCGGCCCCATCTTAAACTTCGATGTAACCGAAATTCCGCGCCGACGGTAGATGTCGCCTTAGAATTAGTTTGAGTGATTTTGGGCATCCAACCCACCTGCCATTGGTCCAGATAGGCCCGAAATAATACACTTGCAGACGGAAGGGAGACAAATAGCGGCTCTGCCCTTGCCGCACCGCTGACCGTACTTTCAGGTAGCCTTAAATAATCAGCGCTTCTGAACGTACCTCCGAAGTCAAAGTAGCCTTTCCCTTGGACCCCAAAGGCGGTCTGAGAGAATTGCAGGGATGAGTTTATGTCGAACGTATGATGGAGTTCAATGTGCGGCTGGTGGAAACTCTCTACATCCCGAGTGAGGGCTGAAAAGTTATACTTCCGATCAATGGTCCCGCCGAAACCGTCATCAATTTCGCCTTCGTTCGCTGCTTTGGGTATTCCTGCGTACGCAAGACCGTCTTTTTGAGGCCCCCCGTAGGCTTGAAGCGTCAGGGTTGATCGGTCACCATACCGAGTTATTCCTCCAAAAAATCGCCAAAATTCGGTCCAAGACCAATCCCTGTACCCATCAGAGAGCAGGCGACTCAGGCGACCGTACGCAACATATCGGTCATTGAGGAGCCCCGAGTTTATTTCGCCCGAGAAGCGGCGCGTTGCAAACGCGCCGCCACCTACATGAACGCTTGCCTCAAAGTCTGGCTTGTAAGGCATCGCGCGAATGTTGATGGCCCCTCCAATAGCAGTTGGACCGTATACCGATGAACCTGCGCCTCGCTGAATCTGGATGTCCTGAACAGCGCCCTGAATATCGAAAAAATTGACCCAGAAGACATTGAACTCCTCCGGATCATTTTGCGGTATTCCGTTGATAGCTACGGCCAATCTACGCTGACCAAAACCTCGCATCCGAAGTGTGGAGTATCCAATGGCATTCCCATTCTCGGAGTAGAAAGTGATCGATGGCTGCCGGGCCAAATGCACTGGCAAATCCTTCATATCTGGCTGCCGGGCCAGTTCTGCGCCCGATATATTGGACAAGGTTACCGGCGACAGATGAGGCGTAGCCCGGCCAATAGAAACCACGACTTCGTCATGCTGAACTGCCTGAGTCGAGAGCACGACGTGGACAGGAGCCATAATGTCGGTCGTGACGGATATGGACATCCGAATGGTGCCAAAACCGAGGAAGGAAACCATCATGTCGTACCTACCTGCCGGTACGCGTTCGATTACAAAACGACCCTCTGCATTTGATACAGCAGCGTATCGGGAGAGCAAAGACCCCTCTGCAAAAAGTTGAACGGCTGCGCCGGTAAGAGCAGATCCATGCTCATCGCTTATGTGTCCCTCAACGTCCGTTCTGGACTGCGCCGAAGCAGGGATAGAGGCGAAAAAAGCACAAAAAAGGAGGGCAAAAAGAAACCGGTTGACAAAAGTCATCGTGCGATCTAGTTGGTGGCGTTAAATGATCTACGTCTTGAAACGACCGTTCTGAGAGTCACACGACATGCGCATGCTGTTTTCCTTCGCCGGCATTATCCGGGCAGGTTCCAGGGGTATAATCTCAGCCCTTTCGAGCACCCCCAACAGTTCAGTCAACGCTTCCGAGAAAGCGCTCTTTAATATACGGCTGAGCCGTTTGCTATGCTGATTCGCTTCGTTTCAACATCCGATTCCACCCGAATACGAGTCCGAATGCCATCAAGAATCCAATAAAACTCATCACAAAATTACTCCAAGCGATCCGGACGTGTGTGGAACTAATCTGTTCAATCACCACTTCCTGAGCGGCTCCTTGCAGAACTTTTACTTGAAGCGTGTCTGCCTGAACGCGATGACCGATTGAATAGGGCAGTGTCAGGTTTTTCCGTTCAAACTCTGTGCCATCCGGAAGATGTACAATGAGGTCCAACTCGACGTGTGTTACATCCTTGCGGTCGGATCGATCGTAACGAGTCACTTCTGCCCATGTGGAAATACCCTCGTCCATGGTTTTTTGAAGCTGGATAGCCGTATATGCTTGATGCGCAGATAAGGCGACCAGTATGGCTGGGATGAGCCAGGCCCAACGGGCCACTTTTTTAACAATCATGGTGCTTAGAAGCTAGGATGGAATCGGTAATCTACCGGGAATCCAACCCTATCCGAAAGGATGGGTTCTACTCTGTGCAATGAAGAATCAGGAAAGGAAAAAAGGAGCAAACGAAATCCACTACTGTACATAAACAGAGTCGCCCACACTCAATACACGTCCTTCCGAGTCGCTTTTCGGGATCGCATTCATACCTACCATCACTTTATTATCGATGCGCCTGTAGGTCAATAGCGTTTTCATGGGCTCATCCATTCGGTCACCCGTTTGCTGGTCGGTTCGTATCACAATGCAGCGTGCGCACTGTTTGACCAGTTTCATAGATACCGGTCCGCCTGTTAACGTCGTCCAGGTATCCTCTTGCCAAGCTTCTGCCCCGGACACAATAATATTTGCTCTAAATCGATCGGTAGGCACAGGCCGTTCCATTCGCGAATTTAATTCGGCCATGGACGCCCTTCCCAAAACGAGTATGGGATATCCATCTGCAAAACTAACCCACTCCCCAGGTCTTGAGTAGTCAAGTTCTATTTGTCGTTCAGTGCTATCAGGCATCCCTACCATCTGAATAGGTTCTCCGAGCGCTGATGAGAAGAACTCATCTACTTCTGAACTGCCAGAGGATACACGAACCGTGTCATCCCAAACCGTTGCCTGCCTATTCGCTTCGAGTGCTGGGTGCAGAGTCGCATGAACATAGCCCATGTCAGCGTGCGTAATCCGTAAGGTCTCTCCCAATACTTCGACACCAAACTGGGTCAATTGAGGATGCGTGCGTTGCGTAATGAATCCACCGTCTGGTTTAACCAACATGAACCGGCGGTCGTACTCTAGACCTCGCATCGTGACGGTTGCTTTCTCAAGAGAAATCCCGGCTAGGCTCTTTATTGGATAGATATGCAAGGACTCAACGTTCATTTCGCGAAGGTATCCCACTGCTGCTCGTCCATAGCGAGAATGCTGTGCAAAATGTAATTGGCTGCCACATTAAAAAAGTCCCAAGTCACATCTCCCGCCACATCCGAAGGAGCGTGGTACCCGTCGTGATCTTCCACCCCAAAATATAGAAAGGGAATTCCAGCTGCGTGAAAAGGGCCATGATCACTGGACATAGTCCAATCATCTTGACCCGTGCCCGGCAGATCGTGTCCAAACAGAACCGAAAGGCCCTCACCAGTAGATATGCCTTCCAAAACAGGCTTTAAGAAGGGATAATGGTGGGTACCTACCGCATATAACTCAGACACTTGGCTTCTGCTCACCATATCTAAGTTTACATTCAACAGGACACGACGATCCTTCAAACATGCAGAATCGACTAGATGACGTGCGCCTTGCAGTCCCATTTCTTCCGCATCCAGAAACGCAATAACAATATCGTGTTTGGGTTGAACGTCATGAAAGAATCGACTCAACTCGATCAAAACAGCGGTCCCTGAGGCATTATCATCTGCGCCATTGAAAATCTGTCCATTTCGCTCTCCCAAGTGGTCAAAGTGGGCTGTCAAAACGATCGTATCGCTATTTCCCTCAGTACCCTCGTAAAGCCCTATAATATTTTTCCCTTCAAAGGATTCTCCGCTTCTGCGTGAGTCAAAACTAAAGGGCTGAAGCACGTTTTCCCTACAAGGAGCCATGTCGCCCACTTGCCCGAGAATGTATGTTCGAGCCAGATCAGCACCTTCCGTGCCGGTTCGTCGGCCCTGATACGTATCCGAAGCGAGTTCGGTAACATGCATCTTCAATTGGGCTCCTGACAACTCAGCCGGGCCTGATTGAGCCAAAGCACCCATCGAAGTGATTGCCAGAAGGAAAAGGAAGAAGATTGAATTCAATTGTTTCATAAAAAGGCATCTAGATTCATCAGCACACAATTTTTCCAGCCACAAAGCGGGACCGTTTGATACCCGATTCGTACACTGAAAAATATACGATCATTCGTCCATCTTCTCCCGCTTGCTCATGTCCTTTCCTCGCGTAGCCTTAGAATCCACCGTTCTCGCTCATGGACTGCCGCATCCTCATAATCACCATCTCGCTCACGATTTAGATTCCATCGTACGCGACGCAGGCGCGATTCCTATTACCATTGGATACATCAATGGTGTTGAGTGCATCGGACTTTCGGATGACGAAGTATCCATGATGTGTGTAGATCCATCCGTACAGAAAGTCAGCATCCGAGATATTCCGAGAGTGGTCGCAAGAGGCCTGCATGGGGCTACCACCGTCGCTACAACGATCCGATCGGCTTCTCGGGCAGGAATCAACGTGATGGCTACGGGGGGAATTGGTGGTGTACACAGAGACGCTCAAGGGCAGCCGTCTTCAGATATAAGTGCGGACTTAAGGCAACTCGCACTTTCTCCCATGACGGTAGTTTGCTCGGGCCCCAAAGCCATCCTGCATCTCGAAGCCACACGAGAACATCTGGAGTCGTTGGGAATCAGTGTAGTCGGGTATAAAACGGACACGATGCCCGCCTTTTACTGCGAAAACAGTCCCTATGCGGTGGATGTTCGTTGCGACACCCCCTTGGAAATCGCCGATCTGACCCGGGCTAGAGACGCCGCTGACCTACCGCAATCCATTTTAGTGGTCAATCCGCTCCCCGCTTCCATGGCGCTTTCTTTTGAACGCGTTCAAGAAGTGGTTACCGATGCGCTTTCCAGCACGGCCGCGCAGGCGCTCAAGCCAGCCGAGGTCACGCCGTTTTTACTGAACCATGTTAGACAGGAAATTGGTGATCGGGCTTTAACGGCCAACGTCGAGTTATTGAAACGAAATGCCGCATTGGCAGCTGCTATCGCCTCCGAATTGCACTAATTCAGGACTTGCTGCCCTTCAGCCCTTTGGCTGAACGCTCTGCCAAAAGATTGACATCGTAGGAGCGCACGCGTCGCGTGCGCTCCTCAAAACGATGGATGGCTAAATCTACCAATGTCTGAACCAAGGAATCAAAGGGTACGCCCGCAGGCTCCCACAGATAAAATGAGAGCGAGCCGGGAATAGTATTGATCTCATTAAACCAGACCTCGCCGGTTATTGCATCCATTAGAAAATCGATGCGGACGACCCCTGAACAATCCAGGGCTGCAAACACCTTAAGTGCCATTTCTCGTATAAGGACGGCTTCGTCTTCGGTCACGGGCGCCGGAATGACTCGACCCAGCGAGGCCATCCCCTCTCCCATGGACTTCGAACTAGATGTTTTCCCACCGCTGGAGTCATTCATGTACTTGTCCTTAAACGACAAGACACCCTCCGTTCCGAGCGGTTCTTCAAGTACAGAGACCCGAGAATCAACACCATCCCCCAGCACGGAAGCGTTTATTTCTCTCAAGTTAGGGACACACTTTTCGACCAATACATGCGCATCGTAACGAAGGGCTTCTTCGATGGCCGCATCTAATTCCGCACAATTTTCTACCCGCGCGATGCCGATTGAAGAGCCTAAACTGATAGGTTTGACAATGGCTGGAAACCCTAGGCTGGTTTCAATTCGAGTTAACTCTGCCTCTTCCTTATTCCTGAATGATGACTCGGAAACCTCGACCCAGTCAACGACTGGAACCCCAACGAAAAGGCATGCCTTTTTGGAAAGAACCTTGTTCATTCCGAGTGCAGATGCTGCAACGCCACTCCCCGTATAGGGCACGGTCATCGTCTCGCAAAGCCCTTGAACAGATCCGTTTTCCCCGGAAGAGCCGTGAAAAGCCAAAAAAGCCACATCTAGCACGATCTCTCTATTGGTCTTAAAACGCCCTCTATGACGCGGAATAAGTGCCAACGACCGTCCAGGTCCAGGCGCCAAGGTAATTTCAGCACACTGGGACAACAATTTGGGCACGTCTCCAAAGGCTTTGATGTCCTTGAGTTGATCTCCCACATACCAACGCCCCGCCTTCGAGACATATACCGGGACGACACTATTGCCCTGAGTAGAGAGGGCCGCGGCGGCCTGCAATCCAGTAATCACCGACACTTCGTGCTCAGGTGATTGTCCTCCGAAAAAAACACCAATTTGTGTCCGGGCCATGACTCAGGGTTGTGCGTTTTGCAAAATGGAAGGTAAAATAGGGAACGGTTGGCGAAAGAAATGAAATCCGAAACTTGAACACCAATGAGATGGCCATAGAAAGTGGATTGTCATCTTGATAAACCCGAACTTTGGGGCCGCCTGAAAAGTACGAGAGCGCATAATCGGCCCATCAAAATAGTAGGTATTCATTGGCTCTAGCCATCATCTCAGATATTCATTCAAACTTGCCTGCTCTAGAATCCGTCTTAAAGGTCATCGAGAGTCGGGGCATTTCCGACGTGTACTGTTTGGGAGATGTCGTAGGTTATGGCGCAGATCCCGCTGCCTGCCTTGAATTAGTTCAAAAGCATTGCAAATCGGTCGTTCTAGGTAATCACGATTTGGCTGTGGCTACGGGTGAAGGCATTGACTATCTCCCAAGAGACGGGCAGACTGCAGCCCTTCATAATGCCGAAAACCTATCGGTCGAACAACGAGCTTGGTTGGCTAATCTTCCCCTTGTCACGAGCGTGGACGACATAACATTGGCCCATGCTTCTCCCGGACATCCCAAGAAGTGGTTAAGGGTAGAATCGTTTTTTTTAGCTCAAGACCAATTCAACCATTTTGACACTCCGGTCTGCTTTGTGGGCCACACTCATCTCCCCGGAGTCCTTTCCGATAAAATTGGCGTGATGCGCGTCCGGGCCGGGCACCGGTATATGATAAATGTCGGCAGTGTCGGGCAGCCGCGAGATGGGGATCCGCGTGCCAGTTTTGGCATTTTCGATCCGGTTTCGTTCGAATTTGAACTTATCCGGACGCCATACAATGTGGACCGGAGCGTGAATCGCATCCGTGAAGAAGGCCTTCCTAGTGGCCTGGGAAAGCGCCTAGAAAAAGGAAACTAGCTGCTTAAGCGTTCTTGACCAACTGGCCTTTGTTATAGATCGCCCAAGCACGTCCTTTCATCTTCGATCCCACGAACGGGGTATTAACGCTTTTGGACTTGATGTCGTCTTTTTCAAAGACCCATTCCGTGTCAGCATCAAAAATAGTTAGGTTAGCAAGAGCCCCCTTTTCGATCCGAGGTAAGTCAATGTGCATGATATCCCGAGGAGTAATCGTCATCTTGTGTACCGCCTGAGCCGTAGTTAGCGTTCCATCAGCGATCACTTCTCGACCAGTCAATCCCCAAGCTGTTTCCAAGCCCAGAATGCCAAATGGAGCAGATATGTATTCGACTTCTTTCTCGAATGAAGCATGTGGAGCGTGGTCGGTGCAGATTGCATCTATCGTCCCATCAGCCAAGCCTGCCTTCAGACCATCAATGTCGTACTGAGGACGCAATGGTGGATGCATTTTCGTGTGGGTATCAAAACCAGACGTCTCGACTTCTTTATCGGTAAGCGTGAAGTGATGCGGACATACCTCAGTCGTCACAGGAATACCTTTAGCCTTGGCTTCCCGAACCATATCCACTCCTTTTGCAGTCGAAATGTGGGCTACATGAACGTGTCCGCCTGTAAATTCGGCCAGCAGAATATCCCGAGCAATCATGATCTCCTCTGACAAGCCCGGAATTCCGGTCAAGCCTAACCGAGTGGAGACTTCACCTTCGTGCATGTGTCCTTTCGGTCCGAGGGGAAGATCTTCCTCATGATTGATGATGGGCATGCCTAACATGGCGCCGTACTCTAGAGCGTGTCGCATCAAACCCGTATCCTGAACCGGCGATCCATCATCCGAAAAGGCTACCGCTCCACCGGCAGCAAGATCGGCCATTTCGGCTAGGCTCTCGCCCTCCCTGTTCTTGGAGACACAAGCGATTGGATACACATCAACAGGTGTCGATGATGCTCGCTCAATAATGAACTCGACCACGTCTCGAGTGTGAATAGGAGGTGTTGTGTTGGGCATGCACGCCACAGCTGTAAAACCACCAAAAGCTGCTGCGTTGCAACCGGTTTCAATCGTTTCTTTATGCTCTTGTCCCGGTTCACGGAGATGAACATGCATATCCATCCATCCCATTGATATGAACTTTCCGGATGCATCGTAGGTCTCTGCCCCAGCTGCATCGAGCCCATTTCCAATATCCGCAATCAAGCCATTCTGTATCAGAATATCAGCCTTCCGCTCTGTGCCCTTCTCCGTATCGAGAATCGTTCCTCCGATAATTAACAGATTCGGCGTCGTTTCCTGTGTCATGTAATTGAATAGATGGGTTTAGAAAATGCCTTAAGATTGAATCTCAGGCAAGCGGGATGCTGAAGTAAACTAATTAAGTCTTGTTTTGTCGCCGCTGATTCCGTGATTTTTTACGGGATACATCATCAGATCACATGGTCGATGTGCCTGAGGGACGACATGCAGTTCTTATTGTGTTGGACACAACGCAAATCTACACGTCTCACCACTCATAATCCTCTACCGTCTTGGGTTTATCAGTGATTCCACATTCTACAAGTTTGATGCCTCAGCGTATTTCACCTTTCCCATTTGGTGGGCTAAATTCAGAATTGTGAAACGAGCGCAACAACAAACCATCCCACATGCTTCTCAGGCGATTATCCATTTGGATAGGCTGGAGCAAAACGTACATACGATTCGAGGGCGTATGCCTGGAATCGAGCTTATTGGCGTGGTCAAAGCCAATGCGTATGGTCATGGCAGCACACGCGTTTCCTCGAAACTACATAACCTAGGTGTACGCACACTATCTGTTGCGACGGTTTCTGAGGCCGTCCATTTGAGAGAACACGGTATTTCTTCCGAGATCATTGTTTTTGCTCCACCTACTTCCGAGTCCATTTACGCGTTCGCAGAATATGATCTGCAGCCCATCGTAGACTGCCCCGAAACCCTTTCCATCGTGGAGCAGACAGTAAAAGCCATGGACGTGCACCTGAAAGTAGACACCGGAATGGGGCGGCTCGGGGTGACCACACAAGATGCCATACGTTTGATTAGACGGATAGAAACACGATCGGGAGTGAACTTATCCTCCATCTGGACTCATTTTGCTCGGGCAGATGAACCGGAAAACGAAATGACACGTCTTCAATTTGATCGATTTACGCATCTCATCGATCAACTAGGAAGTCCACCTGCTCCGCTTCATGTGGCGGCTAGCGCAGCCGTCTTCTCGTTTCCAGAAAGTGTAGACCCGACAATAATGAGTATGGCGCGAGTTGGTATCGCTTTATACGGTTTACTTGACCTGCCGAACGAGCGCCCGCCAGCAGGACTCTCTCCCGTAATGGAATTCGTGTCTCGCGTTTCCGCGGTAAAAACAGTTCCCCCAAACACCCCCATTTCTTACGGATCAAGATGGAGGGCCCCTTCCACTCGGAGGATTGCTACGGTAGCAGCGGGCTATGCTGACGGGGTACCTCGGGTTCTCTCAAATAAGGGGCAGGTTCGCATCGAAAATTCGCTCTTCCCAATTGCCGGAACCGTGTGCATGGATATGTTCATGGTGGACCTTGGAGAACCTTCCGAAACGAACGCCAATATTGGGGTCGGAACACCTGTTCAGATATTTGGGGCCAAATCGCCTACCTGCTTTGAAATAGCAGACCAGGCCCAAACCATCACGTACGTGCCAATTTGCGGTATTTCGGACCGAGTTCAACGTAAAAGTTGTCCTTGAACTCGCCACGTCTTCTTGATTTCACCTCTTTGTAGTATATTTGCGTCCCTTTCGGGTGGTACGTTTTCTAGTCTGCCTTAATCGGAATTCCTATTTCGTGTTTATCTCTGTCTACACCAGGATCAGTTATGGCTAGTACGTTTGACCCGTCACAGTTGCACATTCTTCTCGTCGATGATGAAGAAGACGTCGTTGAAGTTGTTTCTCATTTCCTTGAGCAGGAAGGATTCAACGTTCACAAAGCCTATGCGGGAAATGATGCGCTTGAAAAGGCCACTCCCGATATAGACCTCATCGTTCTGGACATTATGCTTCCAGAAATGGATGGGTATGAAATCTGTCGTCGCCTCCGTGGTCGCGTAGAAACAGAGACCATTCCGATCGTATTTCTTTCAGCCAAAGGCGAAGAAGACGATCAAGTCAAAGGCCTCATGATGGGTGCCGATGCCTACCTCACCAAGCCAGTCTCCCCACAGGTGATTGTTGCCCACGTGAAAGCGGTCCTACGCCGGAGTGGAATCGAAGAGAGTCGTACGCTTCAAGTTCGGAATCTTACGATTTATGAAGATGAGTACCGTGCATCCCTCGATGGTAAAGACCTTGGTCTCACACTGACCGAGTTTGAATTGGTACGATACTTAGTTCGCCATCCACGAAAAGCATTTACGCGCCAGCAGCTTCTAGAAACCATTTGGAAGGATGCGATGATGGTCACCGAAAGAACGGTCGATGCACACATCAAGAACCTACGCGAAAAACTGGGGTCATTTGCCCAGCACATTCAGACGGTTCGTGGTGTTGGCTATCGCTTCGTAGAAGAAGGAGAGCCTGAAGCATAGGCTTCCATTACGGTGTAGTCTATGCCATCTCGGTTGGTAGAACGTCTTTTCCCGACAAGAGCGTCGACGCAGACGTGGATGATCTTAACATTCCTATTTTTTGTAGGAATAGCGGTCGCCACAGTCGGTCTGTATATCACGTTTGTGCTTCGAAATGAAGTTCAAATCTCGTATCAGCAAACCATGTTCCAGCAGGTGTCCCGTGTGGCGTCTGTGCTGGAAGACGCGGACTCCAATGCGAATCGACTCGAAAAAATACTCACCATGTCCCAAATGGGCGATATCCAGATTGATGTCGCTGTTGGGGATTCTGTAGTCATAAACTCTTCGGGGATGGCTTCGGCCATAAATCATCCGCTGTTTAATACTGCGGAAATGCAGTTTTCTTCCGGAACGGATGTAAATCATGTCGAGCGAGAGGTTTCGGGACAACACGTCTACTTTTCTGCCCTTCAGCGACCCGGCTCGGGGATGATTGTGCGTGTTAGACAGCCGAGTCCGTTGCTGTTCCGAATGATCAACAGACTGCAGTTCACGATGGTCGCTGCCATGATTATGGCATTGCTCTTGGCCGTATTCGGGAGCTGGATTGCCGCACAACGTGTTACTGAACCCCTGCAGACGATCCGAAATAGTGCGAGGAGCATAAGTGAGGGCCGTCTAGACGAGGAAATCACAGTAGACTCAAGAGCGTCCGAATTTCAGGATTTGGCTAAAAGCCTGAATCTAATGTCGGATACCTTCAAGGAAAAGATTGATGAGTTACAGCGAATGGCTCATTTGCAGAATGAGTTCATCGGCAACGTATCCCATGAAGTCAGGAATCCGATCTTCGCCGTCGGAGGCTACTTGGAAGCATTGGCTTCTAGCACGCTTTCAGATGATCAGCGCCGATTTTACGCTGAAAAGGGCCTTTCGAACCTTGAACGTCTGAATAACCTGTTCAATGATCTGATCGAAATTGCTCGATTGGAATATCGCGAAGACCTAATAAAGCCTAAGATCTTCGAGCTGTCTGAACTATTGAATGATGTCTACGAGGTGCTCTGGAAGAAGGCTGAAGATAAAGGCATCGAACTGATCGTCGAAAACCCCTTCATTCTGGTCAGTGCAGATCGCGCCCGAATCCGTCAGGTGCTCATCAATCTCATCGATAATGCGGTAGCCTATTCAGACGCAGGAACAGTTCGGTGTCGATTCAGAAGACATTTGGAAAAAGTGCGAGTTGAAGTTGTGGACACCGGAAAAGGTATCCCTGAAGAGCATTTGGAACGTATATTTGAGCGGTTTCACCGCGTTGACCCGGACCGATCTCGCAAAAGTGGGGGCACCGGCCTGGGCTTGAGCATAGTTAAGCAAATATTGGCTGCTCACGGAGAAGCAGTTCACGTTGAGAGTACCCTTGGGCGAGGTACTCGTTTTTGGTTTGAACTTCCCTTTGAAGAATCGCATATTCCCGAAGCTGAAGCTTGATTGCATCAAGGCTAGGCCTCGGTTTCGCCCTGATTAACAGTGTTATGTTTTTAGGGAAGCTTCACCCAGACCCAATACCACCCTCCAAACATTTTTGTATTCTGAGACGTACAAGGAGGACCCGGTTTTTTCTGGGTTTACCCGTTCATCGATCTCAGAACCCGATTGGATATGGCGAGAGCATCAAAATCTGTTAAGAAAGCCACCGCAACCGCCGGAGATGGCGCCAGCGTAAATGTCGAAATGACAACATCTACCAGTGGTCGAAAGCTGTTTGAAAGTGACTTTGATGTAAAACCCGTAGGTGTTTCTGATTTCGATCCCAGTGATTTGTTGAGCATTTATCAAAAAATGCTGACCTCTCGCCGTCTGGACGAAAAAATGCTCACGCTTCTGAAGCAGGGCAAAGGGTTTTTCCATATTGGATGCGCTGGTCACGAAGCGGCGCAGGCTGCCGTCGGATTTTTGAGTCGTCCTGGTGAAGACTGGTATAGTTTGTACTACCGGGATATGATGATGTACCTGATGTTGGGCGGTACCAAAGAAGAAATCTTATTACATCATCTAGCCAAAGCCGATGATCCCAATTCTGGCGGTCGCCAGATGGCAGAGCATTTCGGAAATCGCTCGCGCAATATCCTCCCTATTTCCTCCTCTGTTGGCGCTCAGTTCTTACCCGCAGTAGGCGTTGCCCTTGCACTTCAACGAGAAAAAAAGGAAGCATACGTGTACTGCTCATGTGGTGATGGTGCTACATCCCAAGGTGATTTTCACGAAGCGCTGAACTGGGCTGCTCGGGAATCTGCGCCCGTATTGTTCATTGTTCAGGACAATGGATATGCTATTTCTGTGCCTGTTCGAGACCAGACCGCTGGTGGATCTGCTTTCAAATTGGCAAAGGGGTATGAAGGGCTAGCCCGTATTCATGTTGATGGCACCAATTTCTTTGAAACGTATGCCGCAGCCCAGGCTGCCATCGAACACATTAAGGCAGGCAAAGGACCCGTCTGTCTCGTTGCCGATCTTGTGCGTCTTCTCCCTCACTCCTCATCTGATAATCACGCCAAATACCGCTCGCCGGAAGAATTGGAAGCAGACAAACGAGAAGATCCGATCCTGCAACTTGAAAAAGAACTGCTGAATGCGGGGCTATTGAAAGATGCCGACATTGTTCGGCTCCGAAAAGAAGTTCAGGTAGCGGTAGATGAAGCTACCGTTTGGGCTGATGCACAAGCGGATCCTGATCCCGAAACTGCTTTGTTGCATGTGTTGTCGGAAGAGGATTCGGGGCTAGAGTTTGAGTCTACCGAGCCTTCTGGAGAGCCTATCGTAGTCGTTGATGCCATTAATCATGCATTGCATGAGGAAATGGAGCGCAATGAGAAAGTGATCGTGTACGGAGAAGATGTAGCCGGCGGTAAAGGAGGGGTATTCACAGCCACTCGTGAGCTAACCGCCAAGTTCGGTAAAGAACGTTGCTTCAACTCTCCCCTTGCCGAAGCATCCATCATTGGAACAGCCGTTGGTTTTGCGTCGGCTGGATTCAAACCAGTCGTTGAAATTCAGTTTGGAGACTACATCTGGCCAGCTATGCAGGCGCTGCGTAACCAAGTCGCTTCCTACCGATATCGTTCAAATGGAGATTGGGCCTGCCCAATGGTGATTAGAGTACCGGTTGGAGGATATATCCACGGTGGACTCTGCCATTCGCAGAATATCGAATCTATTTTCGCACACATGCCCGGATTCCAAATCGCCATGCCTTCAACGGCGGCAGATGCGAAGGGACTGCTCAAAGCAGCCATTCGAATGGATGATCCGGTCATCTTTATGGAGCACAAGGCACTGTATCGCTCAGCCGCCGCTCGAAGCCCTGAACCCGATTCTGAATATCTCCTACCGTTTGGAAAGGCCCGCACCGTTAGAGAAGGAACCGATCTAACGATCGTCACCTATGGAATGATGGTGCACAAATCAGTGAATGCAGCCCGCCAACTCGAAAAAGAAGGCCTCTCGGTTGAAATCATTGATCTTCGTACCCTCCTTCCCATCGATATGGATACCGTATTGGCTTCCGTTCGGAAGACAAGTCGGGCGTTAGTGGTGTACGAAGACCATGAGTTCTTAGGCTACGGAGCAGAGCTCGCGGCACAGATTGCCGATATCGCATTCTTTGAGCTCGATGCGCCGGTCAAACGACTGGCAGGGAAGTTCGCTCAGATTGCATTCGCCGACCCTCTCGAGAGAGCTCTTCTTCCTCAGGACGAAGACATCCTCGATGCAGTTAGAAATCTGGCGTCCCTCTAACGACTTTAGAGTTCAGCAAGGGTCCGGTCTAGATCGGCAATCAAATCGCGAACATCTTCTATCCCAACTGATAGGCGAATGAGCGAGTCATGCAGGCCTGCAGCATGGCGTTCGTTTGCCGGAATAGAGGCGTGCGTCATAGTAGCAGGATGATTCATGAGACTTTCCACCCCGCCAAGACTTTCTGCGAGTGTAAAGACCTGCGTCGATGAAAGCACCTGAGTAGCTGCCTCCATACTATCGTCTTTGAGTAGGAAAGAAACCATTCCTCCAAATCCATCCATCTGACGGCTGGCCAGTTCATAGCCTTCAAAGTCAGGCAAACCTGGATAGTATACTTTGCCCACCTTTTCGTGCGCAGACAGAAATTCGGCAATCGCTTGAGCATTTGAACAGTGGCGTTCCATGCGAACCTGAAGGGTTTTTGTCCCTCTCAAGGTTAGAAAGCAATCCATAGGGCCAGGTACGGCTCCTGCGGACTTGATTAAGAAGCGCAATTTTTCATTCCACTCATCGTCGTTGGTGCAAATAGCGCCACCAATCACATCGGAATGCCCACCCAGATATTTAGTCGTGGAATGCACCACCAAATCTGCGCCCTGCTCCAGAGGACGTTGGAGTATGGGTGAGGCAAACGTGTTATCCACGACGGCTACTACATCATACTCGTGAGCTAACTTTGAGAGCGCGGAAATATCTACCACGCGAACGAGCGGATTAGTAGGTGTTTCTATCCAGAGTAATTTCGTTTCAGGTTTAATCGCGTTGCGAACTACATCCAGATCCGTCATATCCACGAAATCAGAAGAGATACCGAAGGGCCCAAACACTTGACGAATGAGACGATAGGTTCCACCGTACAAATCATTGGAAGCCACAATATGATCGCCTGGGCGTAAACATTTTACAATCGCGTCTGTCGCTGCAACACCTGATGAAAAACAGATACCATGCTGCGCGGACTCTAAAGCAGCGAGGTTGCCTTCAAGCGCCGTCCTTGTCGGATTGGTAACACGACCATACTCGTGTCCTTTATGATCACCAGGGGCAGCCTGGGCATACGTAGACGTCTGATATACTGGAGTCATGACGGCTCCTGTAGACGGGTCAGGCTCTTGACCAGCATGAACCGATTTAGTGCCAAGACCCATGTGGTCGATCAACTCTTGCTTCATTCTATTCTAAATATGCGTTGGGTTCGAGGAGATTCCTGAAATCGAGGTATAAAGTCAGGGGGCGGGCTGCTACGCAACCCGCCCCCTTAAATTGGTCAGTAGCGACCCTCAATTGCAAGTAGAACGGGTTTAAAAACCAGTTCCAACTACTTATTCGCCTGTGTCAGAATAACCGGCGCATTCTTCTACTGAGCGAGCTTTGTCAAGCTCGTCTGTCTGCACGTAAGACTGATACAATGCCATGCATACGCCCGTTGCATCTTCGCCTGCACTTTCGAACAGTGACTTAGCTGTTTCGAGAGGAGCGATAGCTGAATCAAAAATTTCCCGGCGCTCATCTACTAATGCATTGATGGTTGCTTCGCGCTCTGAAATCTGATCACGGCTTAGATCTCCACGCTCAGCGCTCAACGCTTCGTCAAGTGAGCGAACCTGATCGTTCACATCCACTGCCATGTTGATGTATGCCGCACCGAGGTTGTAATAAGCATTGCTGTAATCCGGATCGAGTTCGATCGCTTTTTCCAACTGAGCAACAGCTGCAGGATAGTCTTCGATCTGGGTTAGCAGTGTTCCGTAATTGAACCGGAACAGTTTGTTGTCTGGTTCGCGTTCTACAGCCGTCTTGTAGCTTTCAAGCGCTTTGTCAATTTGTCCAGATGCTTGGTAGGCATTCAGCAACTCAGTCTGCACGTCGGCATTTTCAGGAAATTGGCTAGCCGCATCTTCCAACAGAGCGATCCCATCATCTACGCGATCATAGGTCTGATACAAACCCGCAAGAAAGCGGTAAGTATCGGGCTCTGTGTCACCCGTTTCCAGAGCCATTTCAAACGGTGCGATGGCATCTTCAGGCTGATTGGCGTTCATGTAAGCGTATGCTTCATTGACGAACGCACCTGAGGAATCCGGAAAAATATCTCCGGCAGTGTGGAAGTAGCGGGCTGCAACCACAAATTCACTGTCGTCATTACGACCACGGTTGAATGCCTGAATTCCTCGGGTGAATTCAGAGGCATACGCAAATCGCATGCTGTTCGTCACCGTTTCATCCAACAAAGGATCAATGTTTTTGGCTGCAGTGAATGCGTCAACCATCTGATGAATCAGATCGATGTGCTCAGCCTGATCCATGATAGCGAATGCTTTTTGTGAAAGAACACGCCCTTTCAGTTCAAGTGCTTCAGAATTTGCAGGGTCTTTCTCGAGAGCGGTCTCAAGATTTTGGAGAGCCCGATCATAATCTTGATTACGGAGATCAAGTTTCGCGCCTTCTACGTTAGGGTCGCTTGAACAGCCATCCGCGCCGATAAATAGAAAAGCACCGATGAGAAGGCTAAGAAGAATGGGAAATCGCTTCATAACTACCATGTTTGGTAACGTTCGTTCGTCGTGTGAAAAGTAAATCCGTGGAACCGTTTCTGGTGGGAAGGTTCACTTTAGGCCGTTAACTCGCTAGGAGTTCGGCTTCGGATACACCATAAAACCATTAAAAAATGCGGTAAAAACATCTTGAAACCGACGCCTAACCGATTTTTATGCGTCTTTCAATGTAATATTACATTCGAGTTCATACAAGGTTTAACCGAGAGTTCTTAGTCTTGACCAATATCCACGGATAGAGTTTCCCTTCATGCCCGATCGTACGCCGTCAATTCCCAAATACTCAAGTGTTAAAACACTCCTAAATGGTCTATTTGACTATGCTGGGCTGTTTCCACCTGCCTCGCTACCTCTTGAAGAGGCCATCCGAGAATATATGGACCATCGAAGCGATCCAGATGCTTGGATGATGGGTCCGTTTGTCGTCCCGGTTTCTCGGCTGGACGAAGTCGTTTCCCTGAGCGCCCTCTTCACGACTGAGTCCCCCGTTTCGTTCGATGTACTGCCACGCAGAGCACCTTCGATAGCCGAATTCTACGAATCCCTAAGGGAAGACCTCTCTACATGTGCCCAATTCGAAACGCAAATGCAGGGTAAAGCATCAGTCGATGCCCTAGAATTCAGTTTCCCTTCAGACGCTCTTCTCGATGGAAAAACGGCCGTTAGCAGCATTCACCAAGTTCGATCAATCTTAGAGGGTGCTGAACGTGGATCACTTGCGGTCTTTGCAGAGATATCTCGCTCAGAAAACTACCTGCAACAACTTCCATTGTATTTCCTTGGCTTAGCCTCCCAGTCCACAGAGAACCAACCTATTTTCGGCAAGATTCGGTGTGGGGGCATGTCCAAATCAGACTTCCCCACTCCATTTGAATTGGCCTCCTTCATTCACACCGCTGTTCGGGTTAATCACCCATTTAAAGCTACTGCTGGCCTACATCATCCCCTTCGTCACTTTAATGAGACCCAGGGAGTGACTATGCACGGCTTTTTAAATGTATTTTTTGCAACCACATTGGCCGGTGTACACGACTTGAATCCGGCGCGCATTCAAACCATTCTTGAAGACGAACGCTCTGAGTCTTTCAGATTCACTCCTTCAGGCATATGTTGGAATGAGTTAGAGGCCAGCACGACATCGTTTCTTAAAGCACGATCATCCCTTGGACTCTCCATCGGCAGTTGTAGTTTTACAGAGCCAAGAGAAGATCTCCACCATCTCGGTTGGTTAACCCAGTAATCTGTCAGATAAATTAGTTCACATGATGCGATCCTTCATTCCCGTTCCAGAGAACAGTGATTTCCCTATCGAAAACCTGCCCTATGGCGTATTTCTACCACCGGGAGCCTCCAAACCCCGTGCTGGAACGGCCATTGGAACGCAGGTTTTAGACCTTAAGGGACTCGAAGAATGTGGTTTACTGGGTACATCCGTTTTTGGTGGTACAACGCTAAACGCCTTTATGGCGGCCGGAAGACCCGTTTGGTCGACGGTGCGAAGTCGCCTTCAAGAGCTGCTTTCTGAAGAAAATGCTGAATTCAGGGATAATGGAAGTCTGCGTAGAAGTCTGCTATTCGATCAGCACACTGTACAAATGGTCCTTCCAGCTGATATTGGGGACTACACGGATTTCTACTCTTCCAAAGAGCACGCGACCAATGTTGGGTCACTCTTCCGAGACCCAGAAAATGCTCTTTTACCCAACTGGCTCCATCTTCCCGTAGGTTATCACGGTAGAGCCAGCTCCATTGTGGTCTCAGGCGCAGATGTTAAGCGCCCAAAGGGCCAGAGCAAACCAGTTGATGGAGTACCAGGATTTGGTCCCAGCCGACTTCTAGATTTTGAACTCGAGGTCGGTTTTTTCACGGGACCAGCCACTGCAATGGGTGAGGCGGTCTCGATCGATAAAGCAGCTGATCACATTTTTGGATTCGTCCTAGTTAATGATTGGAGCGCACGTGATATCCAAGCGTGGGAATATGTACCCCTTGGACCATTCCTAGGGAAAAACTTTGCGACCTCAATCTCACCGTGGATTGTGACGCTTGATGCACTCGAACCCTTTCGTTGTGCGGGGCCTACTCAGGATCCTGTTCCCCTGCCCTACCTCCAAACCGACGAAGAGTGGTCCTTTGATATTGCTCTTGAAGTCGGCATTAAACCTGAGAATGGAGAAGAGCATGTAGTATGTCGCTCTAACTTCAAGCATATGTATTGGAATATCTGTCAGCAGTTAGCTCATCATACTGTTGGCGGGTGCAACATCAATGCAGGTGACCTAATGGCCTCTGGAACCATATCCGGACCTGAAAAGGGTAGTTTCGGCTCGATGATAGAGATCACTTGGAGAGGAACTGATCCCGTTCAAATGCCGGATGGATCTGAGCGTAAGTTTATCGCTGATGGTGACTCCGTCATTATGCGTGGCCATGCAGAAAAAGATGGCCTTCGAATTGGATTTGGCGAAGTCTCAGGCAAAGTTTTGCCGGCTTCCTAACCCATAAGCTTCGCAAACCCACGAATTGGGCCCTTTCTGACAAGATTACCGATCTAAACGCCGAGTTGTCAGGATGAAGAGAAGGAGCTGACGATTTGTCGGCGACAAGAATTCCGACGTGCCTTAGCACCCCGACAACATGACATTGGTTTGCTGTCGAATGGTCCGCTTTGAGGCATTGGCACGGGGGTTGTAAACAATTTTGGTCAAACACACACTGGGGCGACAACACGCTTAATAGCGTGTTTTACTGTCCTCCTTGCCCAAAACCACACCTTGAGGTGACGTTATGACCAAAGTAGTTCGATTCTCTCCACGCGCAGATTTGTTCAAGATGCAGCGCGATTTTGATCACATTTTTTCAAATTTCTTCCCCGGATTTAGCTCGGATGAAGACCACGCTGAACCGGTGTCTTGGACCCCTCGCATCGACGTTGTTGAAACAACGGATACATATGAATTAGCTCTCGATGTCCCGGGCGTTTCTAAGGACGGTATCCAGATTGACTTCCACGAAGGCGTGCTTACGGTCTCGGGAGAGCGCCTAGCCCGCACTCTTAGCGAGGACGACGCGGCCGTACGGATGGAACGACATTCAGGACGCTTCCATCGTTCATTCACGTTGCCGACCAAGATCAATCCCAAAAAGATCGAAGCTCAGCATGAAAACGGTGTTCTTACGGTATCCGTGCCCAAGCTTGAAGAAACCAAACCACAGAAGATCAAGATTTCCTGATCATGATCTGAAAGCTGAGTTACAGGTACGATCGTAACTCGATATTTGGAAGACGCGGTGTGGCGGGCGCTCTTGCGCCCGCCACACCTATTTTTGGACCTTTACCTCACGGGCAAGGTCAATATCATGCTGGTGCCTTCACCCGGCGTGCTTTCAACCTCTAAAGAACCTTTGTGAGCTTGTGCGATAGCACGTGAGATGGCTAAGCCCAATCCCGTTCCTTTATACGTAGCGTCACTTACACGGGTGCGAGCACCCTCGCCCCGGTAGTACCGGTCAAACATACGCGCTTGTTCTGGAGCACTTATTCCTACACCCGTATCCGTTACCGAGAGCACAATCTGATGCGCTAAGGACACCGCCTTAACCGTGATGACTCCTTGATCCGACGTATATCTTATCGCATTTGAAATCAGATTATTGAGCACCCGGAGTAGTCGAGTCCCATCCGCTGTGAGAAGGGGAAGCCCATCTGCTACGTCAGCAAGGAGTGAAATTCCGTTTTTCGTTGCCTCCCCCTGATTACCAGCAATGGCATCGGCAACTAATTCCCCAATAGGTACGGGCTCCTGCCTCAACTTCTGCCCTTGGCTTTCCAATCGACTCAGCTCAAACAGGTCGTCCACCAAGGCGCTAAGGTAGCTACCCTGCCGAGCTGCTTGTCCGACCGCGTCTTCTGCTTCCTTAGCTCGACCTTCCGAATTAAACCGCTCGGCTTCCTCCAAATGGGCAAGCATGGCAGCGAGCGGAGTTCGAAGATCATGCCCCACATTTGCAACCAGGTCCCGGCGTAAGCGGTCAGACTCTTTGAGCGCCTCAATACTTCGGGCAACCCGTACAGCCATGACGTTGATAGCGCTGCTTAGCTCAGAGAATTCATCATTACCCTTTACTTGGATGGACTCATCATACTGACCATCACCAATCCGAGAAATACTACGCGTAAGCGAGCGAAGAGGCCGCACCATCCACCACGTCATCCCGGCTCCAAGCAACAGCGCCATGATGATGGCCAGAATACCTACCGTCCGGAGGGAGCGCCGAAACGCCGCGCGCGTATCCATTAATTCCAGATCCATTGATTGGGAAAGAGGCTGAACGAGCACCAATCCAGCTAGAAACCCCCCTTCATCAAACAGAGGGGCCATGGCGTAACCACCCTCAAGAAGCGCATCCGAAGCATCCACGAGAACGTCGGAGAGAACGTCATCCGAATCGAGAATATCCGGAATAATAGGCTGCACGCTTTCATCAGGCAGAACACCCTCAAACGCGTCCTGTGCCGGATAAAACACGTCTAGTACCGTTCCTCCCAGATCGAGAATGGTCAGCGGATCCGGAAAACGATACCCCATGTCCAAGCGAAAGACATCGGTAAACTGACTCGCTTCTAGCGTGCTCACTCGACCTTCTATCTCCTCTGCAACAGCATCCAAACGGGCAGCGATGGCCACTTCGGCCAGCGCGCGTTGATGATCACTTGCATACCAGAATGTAAACGCCACAGCCAGTATGCCGGTGGCTAGCTGTACGGCAATCAACACCGCGGCAACGCGCCAAAAGACGGTTCCAGGTCGAGAAGTATCGAATGTCTGAGCCATTCCTTCTACTCCGCGTCCGGCTTCAAAAACTTATATCCAACTCCCCAGACCGTTTTGATAAACTCAGGAGTACCTGCATTTTTTTCAATTTTAGCTCTCAATCGCTGCACGTGGGAATCTACCGTCCGGTCATATCCCTCGTATTGAATATCCCAAACCTTGTCCAGTAATTGCATGCGCGTAAAGGGTTTATCGGGATTTCGAGCAAAGAACACGAGCAAATCGAATTCTAGAACGGTGAGGACCACTACATCCCCATTTAGCTTGACTTCTCTGCGACTGATATCAATCCGGAGATTCCCCATATCAATGGGTAGCTCATCGTTAGGCACCGCGTTGTGCGTCTCTTCGGTCAGCTTCAATCTGCGAAGAGCAGATCGCACGCGAGCGACCAATTCACTCAAGCTGAACGGCTTTGTCACGTAATCGTCTGCTCCGACCTCCAAACCAACTACTCGGTCCATCTCATCTGAACGCGCCGTAAGCATAATAATGTAGAGGAGGGGATGCTCTGCCCGGACTCGTCGGCACACTTCTAACCCATCCATCTCGGGAAGCATGATGTCCAGCAGTATTAAATCAGGTACCTGCTCTGCGACTTGATCTATAGCCTGCTTACCCGTATCGGCTAACCGCACGGTATATCCCGACTCGACCAATCGTTTCTGAACGAGTTGTCTGAGTTCCAAGTCGTCTTCAACTAACTGAATATCTGGAGCTCTGTGCATATCCTTAAATGAGGTGTTTCGAGAATATAGCATCATCTGGTCGAGCCAACGAAGTCCGATTTCAGATTCAATACTTTTGTGACAACTTCAGGCTCGAGTTCAGGTATACTTGGATAATTATAATCACCAATCGCCTCTAATCCTGCCGAAAAACCGATACTATTTCATGTTGTACAGAAAGATTATTGTTGGATGCCTTCTGGCACTGACCCTAGCGGGGTCCGCATTTGCGCGGCAAAATCAGCGTCAGCAACTCCGAGGCTGGGCAGATGGGCAGCGTGCTGCTCTTCAGAAGACCAGCAGTTTTGGTGTAAAAGCAACCATTCGTCATTCGGTAGAAGCTAATAATGGCTCCAGGGAAGCAGATATTAAGCTTAGATTTGGCGGTAACCCTCTAACTCGTTTCCACCGCCCCGTTATTGAACACGTGGTGCTTAATGGGGACTCATTGGATTCGTTTGAAGCGAGACAGGTTCAGAGGAGCTTGACGGGAATTATGACACCGGAAATGGGTCCACTCCTTTTTGGATTTAGCTTCCCTGGATCCACTTTTGAGAATATGCGCCTCATAGAAGAAGGCCAATCAGTTGATGTAGACGAGCAATCTCTCGTCCGATTTAAATTCAAGTCCGATCCGAAGTCAGAGAATCGCTTTCAAGGTCCTGGAGCCCAGAGAGGGGGACGACCTTCACCCGGCATCCGACCACCACGTGGCGGTAGGCCACCGAACCGCCAGGGTCCTGGTCCGGGGCAATCGCCGGCTCGCCCGGTTGAAGAAGTTACCTTTTGGTTCAATCAAGATGTGTCCGAGTTGGTCTTATCATCCAGCTTCATCTCCCTGCCCGGTAAGCGGTCCATCGTTGTGGTAACGGAGTTTTCCAGACTAAATGGAATAGATGTACCGATTTTCAGAACTATAAAGGGCACGTTCCCCATGCAACGCAGACTGCGAACGGTGACGGCTCAGCTTGATAACAACACAGCCTATTCAGACTACATATTTGAATAGTCTGCCCGTCTTGTGGAACCAATGACTTGGTTGGGCACATAAGAGGGCCATGCACGACCAGATTACATTTCCCGAGTTTACCACATTGCTGAAAAGCGGATTGGCCCGGCCATTGCCGGGCCAATCCGCCCAATTTCAGATGGCGCCGCTGGCGCGGCGCCAACCAAAAGCGGCTTCAGTGGAGTCCAAAGCATGCAGAGAAGCTGCGGTACTCGCACTGTTTTATCCCTGTTCGAAGGGACGTCCAAAGCTGCTATTAACCGTGCGACCGGAGGCACTGAATAATCATGCCGGTCAAGTTGCATTCCCGGGTGGTCGGCGGGAGCCGGGTGAGGAATTGCTTGTCACAGCACTTCGGGAAACAGAAGAAGAAGTTTTCATTGCACGCGACAAAGTGAGCATTCTAGGCGAGCTCTCTTCCTTATTCGTCCCACCATCTAACTTCTGCGTGTATCCGTACGTTGGCGTGATGAATGAAAAACCAGACATGTCTGTCCAATCGGACGAAGTCGCTTCTATGTTTGGCGTGAGGGCTTCTGGTCTGGTATCTCCAGAAAGCAGAGAAGTCGACCAAATGACGCTTTCCGGAAAAGCACGCCCAATCCCCTACTTCTCATTTGCAGGAAAACGCGTCTGGGGCGCCACCGCAATGATGATGGCGGAACTAGCAGCGGTAATCAAACCTGACCTGTTGGAGCTTCAACCACTCGTCTAATGCACTTGGAGCTGCTTCAAAGCATCTTCGACAAGAGCTTTAGCCACATCATCAGTCTCGGCTTCGGCATAAACTCGAAGCACTGGCTCAGTACCCGACGGTCGAATGAGCAACCAACCGCCTTCTACGCGATGCTTGTATCCGTCCGTTGATTCGAGCGAAGTGACCGGTCGGCCACACAGTTCTTTCAATCCGCCCTGTTCTTCCAATAAAATCAGAATGGCATCTTTTCGCTCTGCGCTAGTGTGGGCGTCAATCCGATGATATCCATGATATCCGTATCGGCGGTGTAGGTCGGCCACAAGACTGGAAAGTTGCTTACCGCGAACCGCCATCATTTCCAGAATCACGAGACCAATAAAGATTCCGTCTCTCTCAGGGATATGTCCTTTCAGCGCCATGCCGCCGGACTCTTCCCCACCCACCAACACATCGCCGTTCAGAAATTTCTCGCCGATATATTTAAACCCAATCGCGGTTGTTTCAAGAGACAATCCTAGATCTAGGCATAATTTATCGAGCATGTCTGTCGTTGAAAACGTCTTGACCACGGATCCCGATAACCCTTTATCGGAATGCAGATAGTCGACCAGAAGTGCCAATAATCGATGTGAATCAACGAAATCCCCATGTTCATCCGACATCCCGATCCGATCCGCATCACCGTCGTTGGCGATAGCCGCGTCGCACCCTTTCTGGGTAATCAGATCCTTGAGCTGATTCAAATTCCGTTCGATAGGCTCAGGAGGAGTACCTCCAAATCCAGGGTTGATAGAACAACGGTGTTCTATGACCCGATCGGCTCCAAGAATCTCAGTCAATACGCCTTGCCCTGCCCCATACATAGCATCGTGAACAACCATAATACCCGCATTCCGAATCGCCTGAATATCAATTAAGGTCTTCAGATGCGCGATGTACTCTTCTCGAACAGGTCTTAAGGATATCTGACCTCCTGTTACTAATGCATCAAAAGAGGCATACAGATGCTCCTCAAAAGGAGCTAAGCGGGACTCGACATCAGAAATCATTTCTGGCAGCGCCGATCCTCCAAAATATCCCTTGATCTTGAACCCATTGTATTCGGGCGGATTATGACTGGCGGTGATCACCACACCAGCCTGATATCCGTACTCGACGGTCGCCCAAGAAATTGCAGGTGTGGGTGCAAAACCCTCGGAAACTACGACTTTGAGGCCCATTGAGGCCATTACAACGGCAGACTGTTTGGCGAAATCAACTCCCCGGAATCGAGTATCGTACCCGACAACGACGGTAGAGTCCTTCCCATACGTGTCTAGAACCCATTCAGCCGTGGCTCTGGAAACTCGCTCCAGATTATCCATGGTGTATCCGTCACCAATGACTGCGCGCCAACCGTCTGTTCCAAACTTGATGGCTGATCTCATAATTGTGTTCTCAAAATGATGGTTTCTCACCTTCGTGAGTCGAGTCTAAAGACCGGTAGTTCCGGTTCTAGGACGACTCTCAATCAGTTCTCGAGCGCTCTTAAGGGACGCTTCGGTAATATTTTCACCGCTCAATAGAGAGGCAATTTCTTCTCGTCGTGCGGACTCAGAGAGTCGAATCATGGAAGTACGAGTCGCTTGCCCATCATTTTCTTTCTCCACCCGAAAGTGAGCATCTCCCGCTGCCGCCACTTGAGGAAGATGGGTGATAGCAATGATCTGGTGATAACTCCCCAATTCCACCATGCAATCCCCAACGCGTTGAGCTATCGCTCCAGATATGCCCGTATCAATCTCGTCAAAGATCAATATGGGTAGTCGATCACTTTTAGCTAAAATGGACTTCAGAGCCAACATGATTCGGGACACTTCTCCTCCCGATGCCACTTTGGCCAGCGGCAAGGGTTCTACACCCGGATTAGTAGAGATATGAAACGCACCCTTGTCTAGTCCTTTTGGGCCTACAGCGTATCGCACTCCACCTTGGTCAATCCAGCCATCGGCGTCCTCGGTGCTACGAAGATCTATTTTGAACGTACTTTTTGGCATTCCTAAGTTTGCCAATTCGCTCACAATAGCAGACTCAATGCGCCCTGCCACGGCCTTGCGTTTGGACGACAACCGGAAAGCAACGTCTGCTAATTTCGAGCGCGCTGCATTGAACTCCTCATCCAATCGGAATAGCGCGCCTTCAAAGTCTGTCGCCAGCGCATAACGATCATTGATATCTTCCCTCAGGGCCAACACAGCAGCGATCGTTCCTCCATATTTCCGTTTCAATCGATCAAAATCGATGAGTCTCTCCCGAATTTCGGTCAACCTTTGAGGATTAAACTCTATGCGTGAGTTGTAATCTTGCAGAAAGGCCGCAGCCTCGGATACCGAGATTTGGGCAGACGATATCTCCTCTGAGATCGAGTCAAACGTATCATCGATGCGCGTTAAATCTTGCAGTTCATTGCGCGCGCGCACCAACAGGTCACTGATGGCACTTTCTGAATTGTAGAGCAGCTCAAATAAGACGGAAGTGGCTTCGAATAGGCGTTCCGCATTCTCTAGAATGCGTCTCTCGGCTTCCAGCTCTTCTTCTTCCCCATCTAGCGGAGCAACAGCGTCAATCTCTTCTAATTGGAATGCCAAGAACTCCTTTTCCTGTCGTAATTCACGCTCTCGACTGGCCGTTTCCTCTCTCCGTTGGACAATCTCTCTAGTAACAGCGTATTCATGCTCACAAGAGCGAACCAACCCTTCCAGTCCGCCAAATCCGTCCACAAGATCCAGATGAGTATCTGTTCTTAACAGCGATTGGTGATCGTGCTGACCATGCAAATCCACCAACTGAGAAGCCACTTCCCTTAGAACAGATACCGTCGCAGGCGAGTCATTGATAAACGCTCGACTTTGAACAGCACTGACTTCCCGACGCAATATTAGGACAGGTTGTTCATCAATGTCATGCGATCGAAGTAATTCGGACAAACCCGGAAAGGACGCGGCATCAAACATCCCTTCTACAACAGCCTTTGCACCTGCTTGACGCACGACATCAGTAGATGCACGATCCCCTAGGATGAGCTTTAGGGCTCCAACAATAATGGACTTCCCTGCTCCCGTTTCACCCGTAACGATATTCAAACCCGTGTCGAACTCGACTTCGAGTTCTTCAATGAGCGCAAAATTTCGAATGTAGAGGCGTTGAAGCACGAATATTAATTCAGTCGATCAGGTTCTACCGTGGCAATGCTTGTATTTCTTGCCGCTACCGCACGGGCAAGAATCATTACGACCCACTTTATCATTGGCCGTAACTGGAGTGGCTTTGGCGCTAGGGTCTTTACTAGCTGCGTTATTTCCGCTACCACCGGACACTCCGTAAGACGGGGAAGCTACATCTTTCTTTGTCTGAGCTTTTCGCGGATCGAGCCTACGAGGAGCGGATCGACGAGATTGATCGCTTTGCTGATTCACAAGCGGACCGCTTTTGAATACAAACGAGACCACTTCTTCGTTGATCACTTCGATCATTTCGGCGAATAACTTAAACGCCTCCATTTTGTACTCAACCAGTGGATCACGTTGCCCATAAGCGCGCAGTCCAATACCCTCTTTAACCTCATCTAGGTTGCGAAGGTGTTCAGTCCAGTGAGAATCAATCAGTGAAAGGGAAGCAACGCGCTCAAGCGCATCATTTACTTCCTGTCCTTCCGATTCAATGGCTACTTCGATTGGTACTACGGCTCGCATTACGCGCCGTCCGTCCGTGAAGTCGACGTAGACTTTTTCTGGCTTATTTTCTGCATCGCTGGCCGCTACTTGCTGCATACTCTCGAGAAAAGGTCGCGCCAAAGCCGCTCTCTTGTTCTCGTACATGGCTACAGCGTCAGCAAATATTTTCTCGGCAACACCGTCATCTCCCATCTTATGGAAGGTTTCGAGATCCATGTCGAAGTCCAATGCCAACAGTCGAAGGAGATCTTCCTTCAATCCGTCCACATCGCCATCGCCGTGATGCGTATTGACAAGTCGATCAATGATCTGTCTCAACTGGTCTTCGATATCTCCTGCCAGGCGCTCCCCGTTCAGGGCATGGTTACGCCGATCATATATCACATGTCGCTGGGCATTCAATACATCATCATATTCAAGCTGACGCTTTCGAATACCAAAGTTGTTCTGCTCCACCTTACCCTGAGCGCGTTCAATACTTTTGTTCACCCACGGATGCGTAATGACGGCACCCTCTTCGAGGTTTAAGCGATCCATGACCTTGGCCACACGATCAGAACTGAACATACGCATCAGGTTATCGTCCAGAGAGATGTAGAACTGGCTCACGCCCGGATCTCCCTGACGACCGCTTCTACCACGAAGCTGAAGATCAATGCGCCTACTTTCATGTCGTTCAGTGCCAATAATGGCAAGACCACCCGCTTCAATGACGCCCGCTCCAAGCTTAATATCCGTACCACGACCGGCCATGTTCGTCGCAATAGTTACGGCACCCTTCTGACCAGCCTCGGCCACGATTAGGGACTCCGCTTTTACTCGGTCTCGCTTAGCGTTCAACACATTGTGCTTGATACCTGCTCGAGTAAGCAGTCGGGAATACGTCTCAGAAGCTTCCACACTGACCGTACCCACGAGGATAGGCTGTCCTTTCGCGTTGTACTCTCTAATCTTTTCGATTACGGCATTCAGTTTCTCGCGTTTGGTCCGGTACACCAAATCATCCAAGTCCTGACGCTGGATAGGGCGATTCGTCGGTACGACGACTACCTCCATTTCGTAGATCTTGAAAAACTCTTCCGCTTCGGTTTCGGCTGTTCCGGTCATCCCGGCCAGCTTGTGATACATACGGAAGTAATTCTGGAGCGTGATCGTGGCATACGTCTGCGTCGCTGCCTGAATCTTAACGCCCTCTTTGGCCTCAATCGCCTGATGAAGCCCGTCCGAATATCGGCGACCCGACAACACACGACCCGTGTGCTCGTCAACGATCATAATCTTGCCTTCCTGAACGATGTACTCCGCATCCTTTTCAAATAGGATGTAGGCCTTCAAGAGCTGCTCAATAGCATGAAGGCGAGCTGCAGCTGCTGAATACTCCGTATAGAAATTACGTTTCTTCTCTGCTAGCTCGTTTTTCATGACCCGAAGATCATTTTCAAGCTTATTGGCCCGCTTGTCCTCGGTCAAAGCCGTATCTGCATCGAGAGCTTCCGTAATCTCTTTCGTCCGCCGCTCGTGCTCTCCGTCTAAACTAGCTACCAGTTCTCCCAGATCAGGAAGAACAAACAACGTCTCATCCTGTCCGGATGCTCGACCGATATACTGTCGGCCTTGCTCACTCAATTCAATGGAGCGCTGCTTCTCTTCGTACGCGAAGTGCAGCTCTGCATCGACAATGGGCATATTCTTCGCGTTGTCCTGCAGATACAGATATTCGGTCTTTTGTCGAAGTTGCTCGACACCAGGCTCCTGTAGAACCTTCCTTAGTTTTTTGTTCTTGGGAAAAGCACGATGAGCTCTTAGTAGAGCCAGACCGGCTTCACTTTCGAATTGCGAAGCCGTTTTGTTGTCACCGGCATCGATCGATTCATCTCGCTGAGCCAATAATTTTTCAGCTTTCGAGACAAATCCAGCAGCTAGTTTTTGCTGGGAATAAACCAGCTTCTCAACCGTGCTTTTGAATTCGTGAAACTGAGTCTCATCAGACTGAGGAACAGGTCCTGAAATGATCAACGGGGTTCGAGCCTCATCAATCAATACAGAATCGACCTCATCTACGATTGCAAAGTGGTGACCACGCTGCTGTAATTGGGCCGGATCGTTCACAAACGAGTTATCTCTCAGATAATCAAATCCGTACTCATTGTTGGTGCCGTACGTGATATCAGCTAAATAAGCTTTGGTACGTCCTTCCGTATGAGGTTCATATTTGTCAATTACATCCCAAGTGAGACCCAGGAATTCGTATACCGGACCCATCCATTGAGCGTCACGCTCTGCGAGATAGGGGTTAACGGTAATCAGATGAACGCCCTGACCTGCTAGTGCGTTGAGATATACTGGAGCAATCGCAACGAGGGTTTTTCCTTCCCCGGTTTTCATTTCTGAGATGTTACCGCCGTGCATGGCGACTCCACCCAACAATTGGACATCGTAGGGAATCATGTCCCACTTGACCGTCGTTCCGCCGGCTTCCCACTCTTTGCCCACCATTCGACGACACGCGTCTTTGGCTACTGCAAACGCTTCTGGCAGTATTTCGAGAAGCGTATCCTCCAATGTGGTATACCACTCAGCTTCAAGATCGTCTAACTCGTCGTAGAGATCTTGACGCTCGTTTGCAGACATAGTGTGCTCACCACCCTCGTCTTCTGACACGAGACGTTCCTTTAACTGCCGGAAGATATCATCCCTATCCGACTCAATACCGCTGAGAGACTCACCGATACGGCCACGGAATTCCTCCGTTTTAGCCTGCAACTGTTCATCAGTGAGCGATGCCAGCTTGTCGTATTCCACATTAATCTGTTCTACGACGGGCCAGAGCTTATTGAGAGACCGTTCCCGGTTATCTCCGAAAATCTTTTTTAATAGATTGAGCATATTCAGAAATTTGTGCGCGAGGCGTTACTTCCGGGTAAAACCGGGTCCCCTGCGTGGGTCCCTGTCCTACTATTAAATGTACTTGTCCTATCCTACTTCTCACGCCTCGTTGAGGGGCATCGTTCCCCTAATTTCGGGTATTCTTGGTTCGTTCTCATATTTTTACGCAGAAAAGTTAACAATACCAATTCAGATCAAGGAAACCGACTCCCCGCTAGGTCATTCTTCGTGATGGCGCACCCAACAAGAACCCTCAACTGATCTTGATTGTAGAAGCTATTTACAATCCACAAGGCATCAGTCAGAATGCCCAATCACAACTGCATGCATCGTACCGGAACACGTTTTGTTAAGCTGAAAGCACTCATCTTTGTGTTTTTAGTCCTCATTGCAGGTTCGGACGATTCTGTCGGACAGATTGAATCGACGGCGTTCTCCGTTCTACAGATGGATGCTTCGGCTCGCTCCGCTGCCCTCGGCGGTTCTTCTTCTGCCCTTTTGGACCCCAATTCAAGCGTTCTATTTGCCAATCCGGCCTTGCTTCGTGCCTCTGCGGATGGTCGATTGGAGTTTTCCTATCTCAATCACCTCTCAGATATCAATGCAGGCTGGTTATCCTATGGCCGGCAGGTAGATTCGCTGGCCACATTTGCCGTTGGCCTCCGTTATCTGTCCTTTGGTTCGTTTGATGAGAGGGATGTGCTAGGTGACAAAGTAGGCACGTTTGGTGCCTCAGATGTCTCACTTACGTTTGGCGCCTCGAGGCCTTGGCGCTCGGCTCTGCATTACGGTGCTTCTTTGGAAGTAGTGCGCTCTTCAGTGGCCTCTAATGCCGCTTCTGCTGTGGCTCTATCCGCAGGAATTACCATGCATGATGAACAAAGCGGCATGACCTATTCTGCTTCCGTGCATCACGCAGGGTTGGTGCTTTCTTCTATAGGAAGGCGTAAAGATGATCTGCCTACGGACCTACGCTTCGGTGCCACCAAGAAACTGGCCCACCTCCCCTTATTGGTTTCCGTCACCGCTTATCGTCTGCATCAGCTCGACGGTGGCCCCGAAGGCAGTGGATCGGTATCCAACGTGCTGCACCACTTGAAGCTTGCTGGTGAATTTCAGTTCAGCAAGGCGTTTCAAGTGCGCTTTGGTTATGACCATCGCAAACATGACGCATTAAAGGTGAAATCCAGGCTAGACATGGCCGGGTTCAGCACAGGATTTGGAATCGCCCTATCTCGAATAGGAGTTGACTATTCGTTCAATTCTTGGTCTTCGCTCGGTGCGTTGCACCGGTTTACGATTGTCAGCAGTATCTAATTAGACCTATTTGTCTTTGCTGGCTATCTCTTTCAAGGTGTCTCGAATCTCTCGCAAAAGTGTAAGGGAATCATCAGGATTAGAGGTGGGCTGAACCGCCTCATCCGTGGTGCTCTTAAGGAGATCTCTTTGTTTGAGAACCGCATCCCGGAATTGCTCGACATCCGTAATACCATACAGTTTGACCAGTGCCCCTTGACTGGACTGACCTGCTGTTTCTACGGTCAAAGAATGCACCTTGAAATAGCGCATCAGCGGGCCTTGAACGAGACCGAGATCCGTAATCTTATCCAAGGGTATGGTTTTCTCTGAACGAACTATCATCCCCTTTTTAACGATAAGCGTCCGATCGGTCAGCACGCATTCGAGTCTATCCAAGTATCTACCTGTGATCCACATCCCCAGGATATACCAAACGAGAATTAATGGGATACCGGCAATAGTCACAAACAGAATCCAAATGCCGCCCATCAACCAATATTTGCGCACATCAGGGTTGAATTCGGCTCTCTTCAAAATTGCAGGTTGCACAGACATAAAACGAATTACTTTTCTTTATGCAGGTCTTGTTGTCGGTAATAGATCATAGTGGTATCGAGCGTCCCATGACGCATGCGTTCGCGTACATTTTCGACACTCATTCCATCATTCAACCATAATAAGGCTGCTGTATGAGTTAAGCTATGAGGAGAAATACCGGGTCGTTTAATATCAGCGGAATTCAAATGATGATTTATTCTGCTTCGCACCGATCGCGTGTTCAGCCTCTGCCCTTCACTTCTGTGTCCATGCGATACAAACAAAGCATCTTCTGGACGAATGCGCCCGCGTGTATCTAGGTAGAGCCTCAAGGCATCCATCACAGGTGGGTCAATAGGTACTTGCTGATCTTTAACCGTATGACCTTTCCCTTGAATTCGCAGATACCAACCCATCAGAGTCTGTTCGAGGTCCCGTACATCCGCACGAACTATTTCAATTTCGCTTAAACCAGCAAATAACATGGTGAAGATGATGGCTCGATCTCGTTTGTCGATATCACTCTTTACACCCAGAGAAGACACCAGCTGCTCCACATCCAATTGCGTTAAAATACGTCTGGAGTGGGATTTCGGCCGTCTATTTCCTTTTACTCCGCGAGCAGGATTATCTTTTAAAACACCGGAGTCCATCATAAACTGACAGAGCCGACGAACCGCAGTCAAATACGTTGAAACAGATACCTGATGTAAACCTTTCTCTTCCTTGAGATAGATTTTGTAGGCTTCGATATCCTTTGTTCTAAACAGGCAGGCGCCTTCACCTCGGGCAAACCAACGTTCAAATTCATTAAGGGAGCGGCGATAGGTGCCAACGGTCTCTTTACTCTTCTCGCTCAGATAGTCACGTAAAAAATCTTGAATGAGCCCACTGAGCTGCACAACAGAAACGTCAATACCCTTTTCGGTATCTAGATTTTCTTCTGCTTGAGAACCGGCTGAGTGAGCCATGGCAGGTAAGCCAAAACGGCTATAGGTGTTGCGGACATCTTAATGAGTACCGTAATCGTTAAATGCCGGCTCCCTTCCCTTAAGGACGCACCTGAACATCGTAATGTCAATAACGGACATTAATTCCACCGCCAAAAACCAGAATCTGCCTAACGCAGTTCGCCGTCTGGACCAAAAGACTCCATCACATCGGTGTACCGTCTCAAGAACGATGATGCCATAGCCCCATCCACAATTCGGTGATCGTACGATAAAGACACGTACATCATGCTTCGAATTGCGATGGAATCACCGTGATCAGGATGTTCAATCACAACCGGTTTCTTTTTGATCGCTCCTGTAGCCAAAATGCCTACCTGAGGTTGGTTGATAATGGGCGTTCCCATAATCGAGCCCAATGAGCCTACATTCGTAACGGTGAACGTACCACCCTGAAGCTGGTCAGGAAGTAGTTTCTTGTTTCGCGCACGAACGGCCAAGTCGGAAGCTGCATGAGCGAGACCAACCACGTTCATCTGACCGGCGTTTCGGATGACTGGAGCCACAAGGCCCGTTTTTCCGATCGCAACGGCGATACCTACATGATATTCCTTGCGAACATGAATCTCCGAGTTATGAACGGAGGAGTTCATAATAGGGTGATCTTTTAGTGCTTCTACCGCTGCATACACGAAAAAAGGCGTGTAGGTCAGCTTGATACCTTCTCTAGATAGAAAGGCATTTTTATTCGCTTCCCGAAAGCGGACCAAATTGGTCACATCAATTTCAGCGAATGAGGTAACGTGTGCAGATGTGGATTTCGAACGGACCATGTGCTCGGCAATGATCTGCCTCATGCGGTCCATTTTGATAATCTCTACTCTTCCGGCTCCATCCGTTACAATAGGAGACGGTTCGAAAGACACCTTAGCAGATGGAGCGACGCCAGTCAGTGCAGGTGCAGCTCCTCGGGTTTTCAGATAACCGATTACATCGGCTTTATTGATACGCCCTTCCCTTCCCGATCCTGAGATAGCTGACAACTCTGCTACTGAGAGTCCTTCCTTCTCGGCAATCGCTCTTACCAACGGTGAATAGAACTCACCAGCTGGTCCAGTTCTTGGAATAGGAGCACCATCTCCAGAATGGGCTGGAGCAGGGGCAGCGGCTACGGGCACAGCAGCCGGTGTTTGCGCCGGAGCCGGTGGAGTCGCAACCGGGGCAGCAATCACAGCACCCTGAGATGCTCCAATCACTGCAATTCTGGTTCCTACGTCTACGGTTTCCCCTTCTTCGACTAGTATTTCCAAGACTGTTCCTGCGGCCGGAGCGGGCACTTCAGTGTCTACCTTATCGGTCGCAATTTCCAATAGGGTCTCATCCAATTCGATGGAGTCGCCCACTTGCTTGGCCCAAGTCAGCACCGTGCCCTCCATAATACTCTCACCCATCTTGGGCATGAGCACGTCCACCGAAGCACCAGATGCTGCTGGAGCAGGTACTGGGGCAGGCGTTGCGGCGACAACAGCTTCCGGTTCTGATACAGGAGCCGTCGCAGCAGGAGCTGCCTCAACCACTGCATCTACATCCGTTTCAATCACAGCGATTATCGTTCCTACATCCACCGTATCGCCAGCCTCAACCTTGATTTCGGCAAGCGTGCCTGCGGCAGGACTGGGCACTTCTGTGTCCACTTTGTCCGTACCAATCTCAAGGAGTGTCTCATCCAACTCGACGACATCGCCGACTTGCTTCATCCACTCGATGACGGTGCCTTCCGTGATGCTCTCGCCCATTTTGGGCATCGAAACTTCAACTTTGGCCATTTGAATCCAATCAGATTAAGGTGAGCCGGTCTCTTGAGCTCCGGCAGAAGAACGAGTACAGGTGGTTAGAATCGTATGTGGGCGATCTGTTTCAAACAGATCGCCCACATCGCCTAAATAAAGATGGATCAGGCAATAAGCGGTGCAATGACCAGCGCTACAACAGCAATCAACTTGATCAGGATGTTGAGTGATGGTCCTGAAGTATCCTTGAACGGATCTCCTACGGTATCACCAACAACGGCAGCTTTGTGCGCTTCTGATCCTTTTCCATAGGTCTCACCGTCGATTGTGATGCCACTTTCGATCATTTTCTTAGCGTTGTCCCATGCACCACCAGCATTAGACTGGAAGATGGCGAATAGAACACCAGAAACGGTTACACCAGCAAGCAGACCACCGAGCATGTTTTTGTCGATGAACCCGATGATTACAGGAACGAGGATGGCTAGCTAGCCTGGCAGTACCATTTCCCGAATCGCAGCGTCTGTTGAAATCTCAACGCAGCGCTTGGAATCTGGCTTAGCCGTTCCTTCTCTCAATCCAGGAATTTCAGCAAACTGACGACCTACTTCTTTAATCATGTCTGCAGCTGCACGCCCTACTGCTCCCATTGCCATGGCCGAGAATACGTATGGCAACATGGCTCCTAGAAGAAGTCCAGCGAGAATGTTAGGATTAGCCACATCAATGTTATCGACTCCTGCCTGCTGCATGAAGGCTGCAAACAAGCCCAGAGCAGTTAGCGCTGCTGAAGCAATCGCAAATCCTTTACCGATCGCTGCAGTCGTGTTTCCGACAGCGTCGAGTTTGTCAGTACGTTCGCGTACTTCAGCGGGAAGTTCGGCCATTTCAGCGATACCCCCTGCGTTGTCTGAAATCGGACCGTATGCATCGACTGCGAGCTGGATTCCAGTTACGGAAAGCATTCCAACAGCAGCGATCGCGATTCCGTAAAGACCGGCAAACGAGAAAGCACCGATGATGGCAAGCGCCAAAACGACGGCTGGGATGCCCGTTGAGAACATACCTACACCCAGACCGGCAATAATGTTTGTTGCAGATCCTGTGACAGACTGGCGGGCAATACCCGTGACCGGTCCTTTATCTGTTGCCGTGTAGTATTCGGTTACGAGCCCAATGATCGTGCCAGCAGCAAGACCAATTAGGACGGCGTAAAACACGCCCATTGCCGTGTAATCTGTTCCTGCAACAGACCAGCTTTCAGGCAACATCATCGTGATGATGAAATAAGCCATAACAGCCATAAACCCTGCAGCACCGAACTCACCGACATTGAGGGCATGCTGTGGATTGCCACCTTCTTTCGTTTTAACGAAGAATGATCCAGCAATCGAAACCAGAATTCCGACACCGGCCAAGACGAGAGGCAATAGGATCGGACTTAATTCGCCGTAGGCACTCGAGGACATGGCTGGCACAGAGATAAATGCTGTTCCCAAGACCATCGTACCAATAATCGACCCGACATAACTTTCAAAAAGGTCAGCACCCATTCCAGCAACATCGCCGACGTTGTCACCAACGTTATCTGCGATGGTAGCAGGATTTCTAGGGTCATCTTCTGGAATACCTTCGTAGACTTTTCCAGCGAGGTCAGCACCCACGTCCGCTGCTTTCGTGTAGATTCCTCCACCAACACGGGCAAACAGAGCGATTGAGGAGGCTCCCAATGAAAATCCTGAAATGACACCTACAATCTTAGTGATATTCCAGACGGTCATCGTGTCATAAGCGATGAAAAGGCTTCCGAGGCCCAGCACACCGAGCCCAACTACGCTCAATCCCATCACGAGTCCGCCTGAGAAGGCGACATTTAGTGCAGGTGCAAGTCCCGTTCTAGCAGCTTGGGTTGTGCGAACATTTGCTTTCGTAGCAACGGTCATACCCACAAAGCCTGCAAGTGCACTACAAAAGGCACCAACGATAAAGGAGACTGAGATCATCCATGATGATTCGGGCTGGCTAGCATTGGCAAACGCTAAGAGAACAGCGACGACGATCACGAAAACGAAAAGAACGCGGTATTCCTGACGAAGAAATGCGCGAGCTCCTTCGGCAATAGCGTCGGCAAGCTCTACCATTAGCTCAGTGCCGGGGTCTTGTTTACCGACCCATTTGGCACGCGTATACGCGTATAAAAGGGCGATTACACCCGCTACAGGAACCAGATAAGTCAAAGTGGAAATATCCATTGCAGTGGAGATCCTATGATGAATTGAAGAGCCTAGGGCTCAGGAGATTATGAAAACCAATTATTCCGCAAAAAATACCTTTTTAAGGGCATTTTATTTATTCGTTAACCAAGAATTCTAGGTCAGCTGGAAGCGCTTCCGGAAATCTGCCCTTGATAGAGCCTGTCAATGGTAAAAAAAACCACTCCACTTCAGATCTCAACCCAAACCGATTAAGCACCTTTCCAAAACATCCAAAATGTAGATATCCATCACCTGAACGCTACAGATTAAATCGATTCATGGTCGTCACGATACCATCCGTAACAAAGGACAGAGCCGCATCGCGTACATGGGAAATGACAGGATCTATAATCTTCCGTTCATCTTCAGGAAAGCGCGACAATACATATTCAGCCTGTTGCCCCCTCCCGAAGTCATTTCCAATTCCAATTCTGATTCTAGGAAAGTTGTTTGAATCCAGCCAGTCAGCTATATCCTCGAGGCCATTATGCCCACCCGTGCCTCCTTTTTGCCGAATCCGGACCTTCCCTGGAGGAAGATGGATATCGTCCACTACGACTAATATGTCTTGCGCGTCCAAGTTATTCTTACGTACTAGTTCCTCGACGGCCAGACCACTTCGATTCATGAAGGTTTGGGGCTTTGCTAAACCTAGCGGACGTCCCCGCCACTTTCCCCAAGCAATCTTGGATTGCCCCTTGGTTTTGAATGACTCTTTGACGCGATCTGCGATGGCATCGATGACTTCGAACCCTACGTTATGCCGAGTACCCTCATATTCGGCACCCGGATTACCAAGACCAATAATTATGCGTTTTGAGGAAGCCATCCGACTTATTGGGTAAGAATCTAGATTCAAATTTAAAATACAAAACTGGGGCCGCACGCGATCTATGATCGTGTGCGGCCCCAGTAAAATTCACCTACAAGCACATTCGGGAGAACTATTCGCTCGCCTCTGCGCCGGCAGCATCTCCGTCTTCGCCTTCTTCGCCTTCTTCGCCTTCTTCGCCTTCTTCATCCAACTCGATGATGACGCGAGGACGAGCAATAGCGATCAATGTCTGATCCATCGCTGCCTTGATCTCGATATTCTCGAGTTTCAAATCACGAACTAAGATGGACTCACCAATTTTGAGTTTGGTGACATCTATTTCGATGTGATCCGGCAGATTCTCTGGCATGCAGCGAATGGCAAGCTTGTTCAGGAAAGTCTTGCGCGTTCCACCATTTCTGACACCCATTGGGATTCCAGAAAAGTGAATCGGGACAGGGATGGTGATGTGCTCTCCTTCCTTCAGCATAAGAAAGTCAACATGAATTGGACGATCCGATACCGGGTGGAAATCAACCGATTTCAGAACACAATTGTATGACTTTCCATCTACTTCTACTGCGACAGTGTGAAACTCATCGGTGTAGATCAAGTCGCGGAGACTAAGCTCAGGGACTTCAAAAGTACAAGGTTCTGTTCCGCGACCGTACAGCACACATGGAACGTTGCCCTCTTTGCGAGCAGCTTTAGCCGCCTTCTTACCGGCCTCTCTGGCTTTAGCGTCGAGCGTGATGACTTCCATTTCTGATATACCTGTTAAGTGTGTTTTTTTGATTCTGTACTACTAAACGAATAAGGTCGATACCGATTCGTCTGTAGAAATGCGGCGAATAGCGTCCGCGAAAATGTCTGCAACACTGATCACCTGAATCTTATCGCAAGTACGAGTAAGAGGAATCGTGTCCGTTACGACCAAGCTGGTCAAGGCTGAACTCTCAATCCGATCATAGGCCGGACCGGATAGCAAAGGATGGGTACCCGCCGCTACAATATTGAGAGCCCCCGCGTCTTTCAATGCGTTTGCGGCATTGGTTAGCGTTCCTGCCGTATCAATCATGTCATCGATCAACAAAACGTTTTTGCCTTCTACTTCACCGATGATATTCATCACTTCGGCTACATTCTGAGTAGGACGACGTTTGTCAATAATGGCCAAATCTGCACTCAGTTTCTTGGCATAACTACGGGCCATTTTTACGCTTCCTACATCGGGAGCGACAATGACCAAGTTTTCCAACTCTTGCTTTCGAAAATAGTCAGCAAAAATGGCTGAGCCGTAAAGGTGATCCACAGGAACGTCAAAAAACCCTTGAATCTGCGATGCATGCAAATCCATAGTGAGTACACGATCTACACCAGAAGTCGTAAGGATATTAGCCATTAGCTTGGCTGCTATCGAAACCCTGGGCTGATCCTTACGCTCCTGACGTGCGTAACCGAAGTAAGGAATCACTGCGGTAATACGCGCTGCTGAAGCCCTTTTCGCTGCATCTATCAGCAGAAAAAGCTCAAGCCAATTGTCGGCAGTAGGATGGGTGCTCTGAATGAGGAACACATCGCATCCACGAATGGACTCTTCGTAATGGACATACATTTCTCCATCGGAGAAATTTTTGATCTCCACCCTACCCAACTCTTGACCAAAAGCACGAGATATCGCCCGTGCCAACGCTGGGTTGGAACGGCCGGCAAAAATGCTGATCGGATAATGTGTGCTCATTCCTGTCTCGGAAACGAATGCGTCAATGTGTGTTGCCCGGGGAGGACTCGAACCTCCACATACGGCGTCAAAGGCCGCTGTCCTGCCATTAGACGACCGGGCAATGAGATCACCTTAGATATGTGCCCGAGGGCATTTCCAGGCTCTCCTTTTCTCGAAATTAAACCGATAAAATCGGCTTAAAGCCAAAAACTGTACAGACCTGTAAAAATAGGGACATTATTGCGTTCCTGCAACGGTTTACCCCGAACTGAAACATCACCTTATAAAATTCACGTCCCGACCATACTTGCGCATTATTTCGATTACTGCATCGATAGAAATCGCTTCAATAGTACCTCGATGGCCACTTACGGTCTTCGCTTTAAGTAGCGCATTGTAGATTGATTCTTCAGTGGCTTCGACAGCTGCCTGAAAAATCGGAGATATCGCATCGTTGGGAAGTTCTTTGAGTTCGGACATCGCATTCCCTCTTCGAGCCATCTCAGCGGTCGTAAAAGCAAGCGCATAATCCCCGCTCCCATTGGTGGCAGGCGATCCAGACCGCCCGATGGCCAACATGGCCCGGGCAGCAAGACGGGTGAGGTTGCGATCCGAAAGAGGAGCATCTGTGGCAATGACAACGATAACGGATCCATCCGCATCTCCATTATCAATTGCCCCCTTCAAATAATATTGACCTAGCTCTTCGCCGACGGGCACACCATCTATTTGAAGAATGCCTCCATAATTAGTCTGCACCAAGACGCCCACCGTGTATCCGCCGAGACGGCCCGGAAGTACCCGTGAACTCGTGCCGATCCCTCCTTTCCATCCGAATGAAACCGTTCCAGTCCCCGCGCCGACAGCGCCTTCTTCCACCGGACCAGTATGCGCAGACTCAATGGCAGTCACAACCTGATCTGCATGCACATGCCGCCCTCTAATGTCGTTCAGATACCCATCGTTCGTCTCGCCGACAACCGCATTCACAGATCGCACCTGTTCGTTACCGGGTTGCTTCAAGGTCCACGAGATGATACCTTCCATGCCTTGGGGAATCGATAGTGTGTTCGTCAACACAATAGGTGTTTCAATCTCTCCCAACTCAATGATTTGGGTACTACCCGCAAATTTGCCGTACCCATTTCCCTGAAAAAAACCGGCTGGCACTTTCTCTTGATACAGGTTTCCGGTATGAGGTAGAATAGCCGTCACGCCCGTTCGTACATCGTCTCCTTCCCAAATGGTCAAGTGACCAACTTGGACACCAGCAACATCCGTAATCGCATTCAACGGACCAACCGGTAAAACGCCGGGCTGTATCCCCATTTCACGTGCTCGCGGCCGTTCTTGAGCATGAGCGCTCGGTAAAACCAACATCAAAAGCACGCATAGTTGACCAAATCGCTTCATCTTTCTATCAGGCTATCTTTTGCCGGGACATTATTGTGAGGTCGGAATATAACCGACTCGGCTACCCACTACCGCCTTTCAGAGAAAATCATAAACATGTCCGAACAAACAGCCATAGGCATTCTAGGAGGCATGGGTCCCCAAGCCGGAATTGATCTTGCTTCAAAAATCGTTGCTCAAACGAAAGTCAAGAGGGACCAGGACCATATTCCAACGATTCTTTATTCGGATCCCCTCGTTCCAGATCGAACCCATTTTCTTTTGGGTGACTCAACCGTGAACCCTGGAAATGAAATGGCCAAAGGGCTGCTGAATCTTGAGCGTTCCGGCGCAAAGGTTGCAGGTATTGCCTGTAACACGGCCCATTCTGCCCTCATTTTCGACCATACACTGAGTCAATTAAAAGAGGCCCACTCTTCCCTAGAGGTTCTTCACCTTATTGATGTGACCGTCGAGGGTATTCGAGCACGCCACCCTTCGGCTAAGCGCATTGGGATCCTGGGTACCAAAGGAACCTATCATTTTCGCTTGTATGACGATCGTCTTGAAGCTGCGGGGCTCCTTCCCCTACGCCCCGACACATTCGAGCACCTCGAAGAGGCTATATACCACTCAGATTCCGGCATAAAAGCGTGTTCCTCTCCCGTTTCGGACGTAGCCCGTCAACTAGTTTTCAGGAGTGCAGATCAGGTCATCCAGCAGGGTGCAGAGGTTGTTATTTTGGGATGCACAGAACTACCAATAGCTGTTCCTGAAGCTACTTACAAAGGTATTCCCCTTATCGACCCGGGGCTATTTATGGCACGAGCGCTCATTCAGGCTGTTGCTCCGGATCGACTGATGCCCTTGAGCGTAGCATAGCTCGGTATTCTTTTCTCCACCTCACCTTCCCCATTATGCCGCTTCGGAGCATGCTCAGCCAGTCTGTCGAAGACTATCTGAAGGCCATTTATAAGCTTCAGGCCGAAAATCCGGTATCTACTACGGATTTGGCAGAGAAATTGAATATTACAGCCGCCTCGGTCACCAATATGGCCAAGCGGCTTTCCTCCCTTGGTTTGGTGACCTATGCCCCTTACAAGGGAGTCCGTTTGACGGAATCAGGCGAGCAAATCGCCCTTGAAATAATTCGTCACCACAGGCTTCTGGAAACGTATCTCCGGCAGATCATGGGCTACGATTGGGACGAGATGCACGATGAGGCAGAACATCTGGAGCACCATATTTCAGAGGAGTTTGAGGACCGACTAGACAAGATGCTGGGCTATCCCACGCATGATCCCCACGGGGATCCTATTCCAGGACGAGATGGCACCATTATTTCCATCGAATCTCACCCTGTCACCTCGTTTCCGGAAGGGGTTGAACTAACCATTCGAAGAGTTTCGGATAGTAATGTGGACATGCTGCGTAAACTAGAATCCATGGGATTGCTGCCCGGTGCCACCTGCAAATTAATCTCCAAGTCGGAAGACACCCTTGAAGTGGTCACTAGCCAGAATCGGTTTGAACTGGACGCCGAGTTGGCCTCGCATGTTTTTGCCACTGAATCGACCAAAACGGACTTTGCATAATGGATAGACGTCAAACGATTCAGAAGGAAATCATGGACCTTTTTCGGAACCATGGAAAGCGGTCTTTTAGACCAAAAGAAATTGTCAAAAAACTGGGTTACTCCGACAATACGGACTATCGTCTGGCACGCGCGGTGCTGGAAGAGCTTTCTCAAAAAGGTGAAATAGCGGCCGTTAAAGGCAATAGGTTCACTTTTCGGCCTCCCGCAGGCCGAATGGAGGGCCGCCTCAGCGTGCACCCCTCTGGCTATGGTTTTGTGGCCGTCGAGGGCTTTGAGCAAGACTTTTTTGTTCGCTCGAGACGGATGAATACGGCTATCGATGGGGATCTGGTTCAGATTGGACTAGCTGCTCGACGCCCTCAGGACAAAAGACAGCAAGCTGAAGTGCTCTCGGTTCTTCAGCGAAAGAGAACGTCTGCTGTGGGAACGTTTAAACATGCCGGCTCCTACGCCTTCATCATTCCAGACGACAAACGCCTAACGCATGATATTTATGTCGATTTAGACTCCATCGAAGGCGTTAATGATGGCGACAAAGTTAAGGTCTCTATTGAAGGATTTGAACACCGTGGGGCAGCTCCCATCGGGAAAATCCTGAGTATCATCGGGGATCCTAATGATCCCTCCATTCAAACATTGGCTCTGGCTATGAGTCTTGGCGTGGAGGCCGACTTCAAAGAAGAAGTCTTACAAGAAGCAGAGGCTGTTTCCGCCCAAATCTCCCGGAAAGAAATAAGTCGCCGCCTGGATGTTCGAAACCGAACCGTTTTTACCATCGACCCAGTTGATGCAAAAGATTTCGACGACGCCCTCCACATCCACCCCCTTTCCAAGGATCGATTCGAGGTAGGGGTGCACATCGCAGATGTGAGTCATTATGTAGTTCCTCAGAGTGAGCTGGATGCTTCCGCGTTGGAGCGAGGAACGAGTGTTTATTTAGTGGACCGGGTCATTCCAATGCTTCCCGAGGCACTTTCAAATGATATTTGCTCGCTCAAGCCAGATGTTGATCGCCTAGCCTTCTCCTGTATTTTCGAACTAGATCGTTCTGGAACCGTCCACGGTTTCAAGGTTGCTGAAACCGTGATCCGATCTACGCACCGTCTAGCCTACGAAGATGCGCAAGCCATCATAGAAGGGGGACAAGGGGAGCATCCCTTGGCGGAAAGTCTCGGGATTCTGCAGGAAATGGCTGTAAAACTGAGAGCCAAACGGTTCAAAGACGGCTCCATTGATTTTGATCTGCAGGAAGTACGCGTTGTTCTTGATGAAAAGGGCCACCCTATCGAAATCGTTCCGCGCTTGAGACAGGATTCAAATCGGTTGATTGAGGAGTTCATGCTTCTGGCCAATCGAAATGTTGCTGCCGCTTTCGGCTCCGGCGACCAACCGTTTGCATTTCGTATTCACGAACCGCCTGATGCCGATCGTATCATGAATCTGTCCCGTTACGTGGCTGCTTTCGGGCTTGAACTACCGCATGATGAGGGTAGTGTAAACCCAACAGATATCAACGCCTTGTTGCGCGCGGTAGTGGATCGACCAGAAGCCGCTGTTGTAGAGCATGCTGCACTTCGCGCTATGTCCAAGGCCCGCTATGATGTTTCCAATCACGGTCATTACGGATTGTCGGCGGCGCACTATACCCACTTTACAAGCCCCATTCGAAGATATCCTGACCTTATCGTTCATCGCCTAATCAAAGATCAGATGGCTTCTCGCAAAGCACCAGAATCGGAAGATTTGGCGGACATGCTGCAGCACTGTTCTGAGCGAGAGATCGTAGCCACGCAGGCTGAACGTGAGTCGATAAAGCTGAAGAAAGTTGAATTCATCCAAGATCACATTGGCGAAGAGTATTCTGGGGTGGTAGCCGGCGTTTCGAAGTTCGGCGTTTACATTGAGTTAGATGTACTCCTAGTCGAAGGCATGGTACACGTGCGGGATATGTCCGATGATTACTATGAGTACGACGAATCTAGTTTTTCCCTTGTAGGCTCAGGATCTGGAAAGCGATATCGGCCGGGCGACAAAGTGCGCGTTCTAGTAGCGGGCGCTAGTATCGAGAATCGAGAAATCGACTTCTCTTTTGTGCGATAATCTCCATGTCGTTTAACTCTGTGTCGCTATCGCCGAAAAGACGGTTAACCCTTCTGTCCATTTTCGACACTCTATTGAATTAAATGACTTCTCTGAAGACATGGAAAATGCTGGCTTCGGTCCAGTATCGTGTAGCGCTTAGGCGCATGCGCATGCAGCAGGGCTGGTTCATTCGAGTGGTCCTCGGCTTGATGATGATCTATTCAGCGTTCATTCTCTTGACGCTGGGCTTCTTCTTCGATCGATTTTCTACCGAAGTATGGCCTAATAAGCCCGTAATCGAGGTTGTAAACCAATTTTTACTCGCTGCGTTTGTAAGTCTCTTTTTTGTCCGATTCCTGTTCCAGAAGACGCCGCGTATTAGCATCGTTCCCTACCTCCACATGCCGATAGGCCGGCAATCATTGGTATGGTTCTTTCAAGGGGCATCGCTTTTTTCTATCCATAACTTCTATCCGTTACTGTTTTTTATCCCGTTCTGGCTTCGATACGTCCGCATAGATTCGGGATCTAATGAACCCGGGATGTGGCTTTTAGCCGTGGGCATGCTGCTTTTATCCTCTCATTTTGCCAATCTCTGGCTACGAGCTATGCTCCAGAGACGAGCAGGATGGTTTTATTTGATCATGACCGTCTTTATGGTAACGGCCTTTATCGATGAGACGGCCGGTATGGGTGTGCAACAACGCATCTCTACCTACATCTTCAGTCACATTCTGTCCGGTGACCTGTTCAGTCTCGGCTTGCTGGCTTCGTTTGCTGCGCTCACAATCATTTTGTCAGCATTCCATCTTTCTCGATCACTCCGCGAGAGTGGCGCGCGCGTGGAACACGCGCGCGCCACATCCATCCCCATGCCTGAGTCTTGGGGTATGTTGGGGCACTTAATACGACTCGAACTCCTGCTTTTATGGCGAAATAGACGACCAAGACACTATTTATTAGTGTCCCTGCTCTTCTCCACCATGTATCTGATATTTATGCTGGGGACCAAGAATGCCTTTCCAGGCTTTGCCTTTGCGGCCCTTTTGGGACTCTTTGCCTCAGGTGGATTCGTTCTCAATTACGGTCAGCTCATGTTCGGATGGGATAGTTCATACTATCCTGCACTCATGACGCGCAACGTCCCGTTGCGTACGTTGGTGAAAGCAAAGCTGATTGTACTTCAGTTATCCTGTGTGGGACTTTTTGTCCTTTCCTTTCCACTTTTCATGTGGTTTAGACCGGACTTAATCCCTCTCCATTTCACGTTCCTATTTTACAATGCTGGCATAACCTCCGTATTAATTCTCGAGCTAGCCTCTCGCAACAAGCAGGCGATTAATATTGGGAAAAGTGGAGGGTTTTTTAATTACGAGGGGTTTTCCGCAAAGCATTGGCTTTGGTTCATCCCTACGGCTCTTCCTCCCGTATTATTTATGATGGCTATGAGCGATCGTGCCCAGCTAGCGCTAATCATACTAGCAACACTTGGTTTTGTCAGTGTGTTGCTCTCAGATGCTTGGACACGCTATTTTGCGCGAGGACTAACGATCAGAAAACACGATATGCTAGAGGGCTTCCGAAACAGTGCACGTTGATTTCAATCAGATCGAAAAACGTTTTGGTGACAAAGTCGCACTGAATATCCCTTCTTGAAGTATCGAGAAAGGAGATCTACTGGGCCTAGTAGGTAGCAATGGCGCCGGTAAGACTACCTTCTTGCGCATTCTACTAGACCTGCTGCTACCCACCTCCGGCTCGGTCCGATTAGATGGGAGACTACTGGCAATCGATTCGTCTTGGCGAAAACGGACAGGGTCGTACCTAGACCGATCTTTTCTTGTCGAATACTTGACCATTCCTGAATATCTCTCGTTCGTCGGTGCGGCGTTTGGTTTTACTGAAGAAGAAACCAATCAGAGACTGGCTGAATTCGAGCGATTCTTACCCATATCAAGAGTAGATACAACACGTCTATTAAGAGATCTATCTACTGGTAATGCAAAAAAAGTGGGCATCCTTGCAGCTCTCTTTCCACGCCCTGAGTTTGTCATTCTAGACGAACCCTTCGCCAATTTGGATCCACCTTCTCAGATCCGCTTAAAGGACGAATTGTCTCTTATGGCCGAAACGCATCAGACAACCATGATTATTTCGAGTCACGACCTTGGGCATGTCACTGAAATCTGCGATCGGATTACGCTTTTAGACGCGGGCGTAGTGAAACGAGATATCCACACGTCCGAAGAAACACTATCCGAGTTGAAGGACTTCTTTTCAGGCGACAGACAAACCTCAGCGACCTAATCTTCTCCTACCTGATCGTTAGCTTTTTCGGATAACTGGATCGCGCGTTGAGGCAGCACTTAGCGAGCCGTGGCGCTGTGACGGACGAGCCGTTTTATTTTCTTTAGGATTGGAAAGGAAGGGACAGACCGAGCACTTATCACCTTCTGACTCATCTTTACCATGCCAGCCCGTTCGCGGACACGCTTCTACACACAGCATTTCAGGCTTTTTGCTGGACGGGACGATGGACTCTACCACTAAGTCTGTTAAGCCTTCTATAAACAGTGGATGGCAATTGAGCCCAGCAGCAACGTGGTAATAGGCAATACCAGACGCTTCTGCTTCCGTTCTCGCCTTGACGTCTAGCATGTAGGCCGTATCAAACTGCTCAGTCACATAGTCTACGGGCACGACTAAAACGGCTCTTTTCCCAGCTCGGGCCAAATCAGAAAATTGATTTTTCAGATCGATGCTGATACTCGTTCCCCACCCCCCATCGCGGACGAACGACAATTTGAATGCGTGATCATGCTTCCTTTTTTGCATCAGGCGATCTACGGTGTGGTGCACCAAGCAACAGTAGGGATCCTTGTTGTCTTTACTATCACCCACAAACGTGCCATGTGCAGCAAATAAGATCGTTACGTCGGGACGTGCCTTTCGCGGAAACCGCTGAAGTCCTTGATCAATCCGCTCGTTGAGCGCCTCGACATACTTGTCGTTGGAGGCAAATTCCCAGATCGCTGTAGTGGGTCTGGCAGCAATCTCGTGATTCTTGATCAATGCCTCCCAGTGAGCAAGGGCTCTCCCTGTAGTCTCGATACCATACTGTGGAAACAACGGAAGTAGCACCACGTGGGTTACCCCTTCTTGTTTCATCTTTTCAGCAGCATCCAGCATGGACGGAGATCCAAATGGCGAGACCAAGTACGTTTTGATGTGAACGCCTTCGGGAATAATGACGCTTGATTTCAACCGTCTTCCCAAATCCAAAGCCTGTTCTCGATTCAATCGGTTTATAGACGCGCCACCTCCGATTTCGCGGTAATCTTTGATCACCTCTCGGGTTAATAATCGCGCGGAAAAGCGGGATTTCAGGTGGGATAACCAAGACCGAAGGCCCGATTTTTTACCTCCCGGCTGCATCAAACGTCGATACAAATACGGGTAGACATCTTCCTGCGACTCAGGCGCACCAGGAACCAGTAGCACAACACCCACGCAATCGCCCGACCCGATATCAATCGGATTTGAGGAGAAAAACCGGCCGTTGAATAACCGATCATCATTGGCCATTGCATTGGAAAGGTCGCGAGGAGACATTTTTTAAGCGCTACTAGTTAGGGTTCATATCTGCCGTCCGGATCCCGAGAGACACCGAAACGATATGATTTGAAAGGTAATCTAGTCTGACTTCCGGCCCTCTGCTTTCAGACTCTATGAAGGCCGAGGCTATTCCTAGAAGCTTCACTGCAATCCAACCGAGGATTCATGGTCGGACAGGAGAATTCACGGTAAGCCCATTTTCCAGCCCATTTACATGCCCAAAAGTCGATTTCCGGCCTCCTGAACATCTTCTGGCCAGGTCGAAGGCACCAGCGTTGCGAAGCGTAATCTGTCTTTTTTAGTGGGATGATTGAATTCCAATACGCCAGCGTGTAGCGCCAAATTACGGCCATCCAACTCTCTTCTAGAGCGATACCTAAAGTCTCCAACCAATGGATGCCCCCTCTCAGAAAACTGAATACGGATCTGGTGAGAGCGCCCCGTTTCCAACTCAACTTGCACGAGGGACAAGGCCCCAAACCGAATGACCTTTATAATTTTCAGACTTGCTTTTTTCGCACCCTTCGTGCCTTGAGGTACCAGTTTTACGCGCTCGTATTCTTTGATGAGCCAATCTTGATAAACCGCTCCTTCCTCGGGAACGCCTTCTAACAGAGCTAGATACGTCTTTCGAATCGTCTTGTCGCGAAACTGCTCTGACAACCTGGAGGCCGATTTGGACGTTCTTGCCAACACCATCACTCCTGAGGACGGTCTATCCAATCGGTGAACTAAACCCAGGAATACAGCTCCAGGCTTGTTGTACCTCTCCTTAATGAGGGCTTTACCGAGGGTTAACACATCGGGATCACCCGTCCGGTCTGGCTGCGAGGGCATTCCGGCAGGCTTGTCAATAATGAGCAAGTGATTGTCTTCGTGCAATACGGCTAACTCTTTTCTCTGTCTAGGTCTCATGTCAACGAGTTTCTAATTTTGGCGGGCAAACCTGCCACAACCAAATTGTACGAATCATCAATCCATTCGAATATTGTGCTGTCTGGGACAGATCCGTCCAATTCAACGGTATTCCAATGCTTTTTATTCATGTGAAAACCAGGCTTTACGCAAGGATACATTTCTCTCAACTCTACTGCCCGTTCCGGATCGCACTTTAAATTGGTCCGAAGCGGATTGGCTTCGAGCGACAATAACGCAAACATTTTGCCGGCAACCTTGAACACTAGCGTATTTTCATCGAATGGAAAACTCTCGCTAACATGCGCTTTTGCTCTGCAATATTCGTAAATACGTTCTAGCATAATTGAGGATCGGGCCCTTAGATGAAGTCCGCCTCGGACCCTGTGTACCCACGCATAGTTCCCCACTGCATATGTCCAAGCCCCTAGAATACAACAACGAGGTCCTGCGCAAGGGACTGCACGTGCTTTCTCTTGGATACCCAGTTGGATTTCTATTGATTGATCGAGTTTGGGGAATGTCCATCATGATTAGCCTGAGTTTCGTTGCCGTAGGGCTTGATGTTGCCCGACAACGACACCGAGGCACCCATACCGTTTTCGATCGGTTTTTTGGTAGAATGATGCGACCAGAAGAGCGAGCGTTTACGGGTGGGGAAATCATGCTGAACGGGGCAGTATGGCTTACGATGTCCTTCACCGTATTAGTGCTTCTTTTCCCCGAACCCGAGGCCATTTTGGCCTATATCTCTTTTGTGACCGGCGATGCATTAGCTGCTCTAGTGGGTCGAAAATTCGGGCGCCACCCTTGGTTGGGAGATGGGCGCACGGTGGAAGGAAGTTTGTCCTTTTTTGTAAGCGCCTCCTTGGTCGCTTTCACTTTTTCGAGCTGGATTTACCCATTCCCCGTCGTCGCCTTGTCGGTTTCGGCATTGGTCGGGACCATTTTGGAGGCCGTTCCTCTGCCCATAAACGACAATATTGTCGCACCCGCTGGCATGGCCCTGAGCCTGGTACTCCTTTCCGCCCTATTTTAGGGTCAAACTGTTTTGATTCATGCCAAATCTTACTTCGACAGCAATTCGACGGCTGGCCAGACTAGAGCCGTTTCCTCAGCCTAACGTCATTCCTCTGCGGAATCCGGTCGTCTTGATGCATGGATTTGGACTACTCGCCTTCCTTGCAAAAGGTGGCCACTTACATGAGGAAGCGATGCATCTTCGCGTGAGGGGTATTCTTGCCTTTGCTCCAAATGTATCTCCCTATGACACCATCAGTGACCGTGCGGTTACCTGGAAGAGCCACATTCAAGAGATTCTCTCGCAAACACGGCATACTAAGGTTCACCTGATCGCACATTCCATGGGTGGATTGGATGCGAGATACCTGATATCCGAACTCGGAATGCACAAACACGTGCTGAGTCTAACCACTATTTCCTCACCACATCGTGGGTCCAGTATCGCAGATATCGTTCTAGAGCAACCTGGCAAGATTAAAGAATGGCTAAATGACGCAGCGAATTGGCTGGGAGAACAAGCGATGATCAATGGAAATGCAGATTTTCATCGTGCCATTGAAAACCTGACGCCATCGGCCATGACGGAGGACTTTAACCCGAAAGTGATCAACCATCCTGATGTCGTCTATCGATCTTTTGCTGGAGGTGCCGGAAAGGGAACGTTACACTCTATCAATCCGATTTTGCGCCCATTTAATTCAATCATATACGCACGAGAAGGAATCAACGACGGCCTTGTATCAGTCAATTCCGCAATTTGGGGAGACTATCAAGGAGAGATTGCGGCAGATCACGCACAGCAGATCGGCATCGATTTTATGCCTTCTAGCAATTTTTCTTCGAACGCGTTCATCTCAGACCTAATACAAGATCTAAGTAATCAGGAATCTGGATCTACTCAACCATGAGGTCGCCGTAGGAAACGAGCTCTCCGAGACGGTCGAAAATGAACAGTCGGATGAGGCCCGTTCGAGCAAGAAGGGCCGGACTAAACCTAAATATGTAGGCTCCAGGGTCAGATGAATCCAAAATGTCATCCAATGTCCGGAGATTTCCAGAAGCATCGCGAGCTCTCAGAGACAGCCCGCCCTGGATGCTATTAAATTCAAGAATGGTGACGGGAATCGTCACGAAATCCACTGTCGCAGGATTGGGATAAGGCGGGTCTAACCTGACTTTCCCGCCATAAATAGGGGCAATTCGCCAATCATCCTTATCGTCATCAACAATAGCGCCATTGGAGTCTGTACGCACGAAACCAGAAGGCGTATCAGAGGCAGAACTCACAAACTCATCCTGCTGCTGCTGAGAATCGCAGGCCGTCATCGTCAAGATGAGCAGAAGAAGTACCGAATTTCTGAGTATCGCCGTATTCTGAGTCACTGATTAGTTAGTTTCTGCTGTGGGGTTCCGAGTTAGTGCGAACCCCTCCTTTCCGTTCTCGTTCCCGCTATTTACACCGCCCAGATGTCCTTACTTAGCGCTTCCAGATTGCAAGTGACCCTCTCCGGTACACCCATACTGAAAGACCTAGGCTTCACCATCGAGCCTGGATCTTGGACAGGTATACTCGGACCAAACGGCAGCGGAAAAACAACCTTATTGAAGACAGTGGCAGGACTCATTGACTTCGAAGGCGACCTTACACTAGAAGATTCTTCTATTTCCTCTTGGGCGCCGCGCTCACTCGCGCGGCGCATCGCTTTTGTGCGTCAATCACATAGCCTTCCTTTCGACTTCAAGGTCCAAGAATTAGTGCTTTTGGGACGCTCTCCGCACAAAAGCCCTCTCTCGACCTACGGACGTAGAGACTTGGATTTGGCGAAAGACGCTTTAGATCAGGTTGACCTAACAGGGCTCTCTAGCCGGACTTTTTCTTCCCTCTCGGGTGGTGAACAACAGCGGGTATTTCTAGCACAGGCATTGGTTCAGGAAGCCGATATGTTTCTGCTCGATGAACCAACTACCTACCTAGATGTGCATCATCAATTCGAGTTTCTGCAATACGTCCGCTCGATGGTAAGTCATGGTAGATCGGTCTTGGCTGCATTTCATGACCTCGAGCTGGCAGCCCGATTTTCAGATCATCTCATCATTCTCGATAAAGGGCGTATTGCTGCAACCGGTTCGCCACAGGAAGTGCTTACCGAATCTCTATTGGCTGACGTTTTCAGAATGAAGGCGCATGTCTACTATGAGAATGATGGATCCTTACGCATTCAATACGATGCGCCTATTCACAGACGATCCACAGAATCCTGAGTCGCTGAAAGGCGTTCAGACTTTTTGTGTATCCATAGATCCCTAACACGGGCAACTCATGAAAATTTATACTCGTACCGGCGATGACGGAACGACTGGTCTCTTCGGAGGCCCTCGCGTATCAAAAGATTCAATTCGAATTGAATCCTACGGTACCGTGGATGAACTGAATTCTATTCTTGGCTTGGTTAGAAGCGCGCTTCCCATTACCGATCCGTGGAGCAGTGCACAGATCACAGGCGAAGGAGCCCCTGTGGATTTTGACGGTGCCGCAGGCGACCGAATGAGCAGGTGGCTGGATCGAATTCAGACCGAACTATTTGAACTTGGAGCAGACCTTGCTACTCCACTGCACTCGAAGGTTACCATAAACAGAATCGCTTCTGTGGCCACTGTGAGGCTGGAAAACGATATTGATGTATTCGAGGAAGATCTGCCTCCCCTGAAAGCCTTCATTTTACCTTCCGGCCATGAAGCAGCCGCCCGACTCCATGTGGCACGAACCGTTTGCCGGCGCGCAGAACGCAGAGTGATCTCACTTTCAGAGCAGGAAGAGATCAATGAAGTGTGTATCGTGTATCTCAATCGGTTATCCGATGCCCTCTTCACGGCAGCCCGCTGGGTAAATATGTCATACCGAACTCCGGAAGTGGAATGGAAGCCAGGTGAGCAGGAATAAATGTCCACGTCTGACATAAAAACAGAGCCAGACCCATCGAAACGGAATAGAGCGTTTACCCTTCTAGCTCTTTCCATCCCCTTTCTATTCTTCGCATTACTAGAAATAAGCCTGAGGCTTTCAGGATATGGAAACGTTGAACCGCTTTTCATACCGGTTGAAGCAACGAATGACTACCGCATCCAAAACCCAGAAGTAGCGCGTCGGTACTTCAAACAGCTCCAAGTCCTCCCTACCGGCCCCGGAGACGTTTTTTTGACTCAAAAGCCCGATGACGCGATTCGGATTTTTGTACAAGGGGGTTCCAGTGCTGCGGGGTATCCGTACTACTACGGTGGAAGCTTTTCCCGCATGCTCGAACAACGTCTCCAATTGACGTTTCCCGATCGTTCGGTAGAAGTGATTAATACGGCTATGGCAGCAGTGAACTCCTATACACTGTTAGATTTCGCAGACGAGATTATCGCCGAAAAGCCCGATGCTGTGCTGATCTATGCTGGACATAACGAATTTTATGGGGCCCTAGGCGTTGGGTCGGCAGAATCTTTCGGGGGCGGATTCATGGTCCGCAGTATGATGGCCCTTTCTGGCGTTCGAATCGTTCACATGCTAAGAAACCTTCTTTCTGGTATTGCTGGCATAGTCCTAACAGACGACGGATCAACCGGCAGCAATAGAACGCTTATGGAGCGGATGGCCAAGGACCAATCCATCGCTCTAGGATCGAAAGCCTACGAGCAAGGACTCAGCCAATTCCGCACCAATCTAGGTGCTCTACTCCGAAAGTACCGATCGGCGTCCATTCCCGTATAAGTTGGCACTCTGGCATCCAACGAACGGGACCAGTCTCCCTTTATTTCCGCAAACTCGGAGGATGCATCGTGGAATGCTGATTTTCAGTTGTTCAAGGATTCAATTGGTACGTTTTCCTCTGAAGAAGCCATGCTTAACGTATCAGACCTTATAAACCGGGAGGATGATTCGGCTGAAGCCTTCTATATCCGGGGTCGATTGCACGGACTGCTTGGCCAACATGAATTAGCCCGTTTGGATTTCGAAAAAGCGCGCGACCGAGACCTATTGCGCTTTCGTGCACCAACGGATTTCAATGAGATTATCCAATCTCAAGCGTCAGAAAACGGTGCCTTTTTCGTTCCTGTTTTACAAGATCTGAGACAGCGCTCGCCCGACGGGATCATCGGATCTGAGTTCATGCTGGAGCACTTGCATCCAAACATTGAAGGCTATTATCAACTTCAAGAAAGCTTTTACAAGGCTTTGGTCGAGCGGCACTTCGCCCCAAACATAGCTTTTTCTCGCAAAGAGATTGCCGTTACCGAGGTAGATTCTGTTTTTGGCAGCTTGAGACTCATCCAGTTAATGGACAGTTGGCCATTCCGTACCGATGGAAAGCCACCTACGGCCATTCAACGCTATCGCCCAGAGACTTATGTAGATTCGCTCGCTTGGGCGGTTCATCAAGGAGAAAGGTCTTGGGCAGAAGCGCAATCCGCTCTTCGGCTCTACCATGAACGCGCTGGAAATCATGAAGGCGCTTTGAGAGCGGCTCGTACCCTTCAAATGCACCTACCCTATTTACCCGAAGCGAATGCCCGATTGGGCTTAGCCCTCTCCATATCCGACCGTAAAGAAGAGGCCGTCCGCTTTTTCAAAGCGACCAATCGCATCGAAGAGACCACGGCCGTCTATTTATTATTGGGAAACACCTATCTGGATCTCGGACAGAATTCTGAGGCCGAGGCGAGCTTTCGTAGGGCTTATGAATTGGATCCTGACCATGAAGACGCAGCGATCCGCCTAACTGCTATTCTTGCCGCTACGAGACAAGTTGAAGCAGCGATGCAAGTGCTCAAAGCCCACGTTGCAAAGCATCCAGAGCAGCGTCGCGCGGCATACGTGCTGCAACAAATGACTAGCATGAATGGTGGCTAGTCGACTACGATATTGGCTCCTTGCCGGCGCGTTATTTACGAACCCGTCATTTGCGCAGATTCAATTCGAAGATGTGACCCATTCCGCCGGTATGTGGATTGCGGGCGCCGCAACAGGAGTAGCTTTCGTGGATGCAGATGGCGACGGATGGGAGGATATCACGCTCGCTTATGCGAATGCTTCGACTTGGGTCTTTGCAAACAATGCTGATGGCACCTTTTCCCCCCGTGCCACGGTTCAAGCTGGTGGTCTGCAGGCAACGCCTTTGTGGGTCGATCTCGATAATGACGGAATTAGAGAGCTCATTGTGGGTGGTAAAATCACCGGTACAGATGGCCTTTTCAGATGGCATCAAGGTTTTTTAGAGGATCGTTCCTCTTTCTGGCACTTCCCGACCGATCTAGAAATCGCCTCGATGGCAGCAGCAGACTACGATGGAGATGGATTCACAGACCTATTCCTCGCCCTTCATCATGCACCCGACCTTCTCTTGCGAAATAGTGGTGGAACTCATTTTGAAGACCGCACGGCCGAAGCCGGAATTGCGGATTCACCGGGCAGTACGGCCATGCAGAGCACCTGGATTGACGTTGATGGAGACGGAGACCAAGACCTCTTTTCAGTCTACGACGGACAAGAGCCCAATCGATTTTTTGTCAATCAAGGAGATGGTACGTTCCTCGAGCGGGCGGCCGTCCTCGGGCTAGACGGCATTCGTACAGGCAACGCAATGGGCATCGCTTGGGGAGACTTTTCCGAGGACGGCCGCCCGGATGCCTATGTCTCCCGAATGGATGAAGCCAGTCTATTTACCTCTTCCGAATCCGGCGTGTTTGCTGATGAGGCTGACGCCACTGGTCTTACATTCAATGGAATGGCGTGGGGCACGCTCGTCTCAGATTTTGACAACGACCTCGACCTGGATATCGCGGTAGCCAACGTATATGGATTCAGCCAGACCCCCAACCTGTTATATGTGCAACAACGCCCAGGCATTTTTTCAGAGATAGGAGCTCTTTCTGGCTTTGGCACGCGCACCGCATCTATGGGGCTTGCGGCCGCTGACTTTGATCACGATGGAAGAATGGACGTTATCGTTCCTGATCAAAACCGAGGCCCCGTTTTACTTCGAAATACGACGCTCAATTCAAATCAGTGGCTTCGTGTTCAACTGACACGAACGGCTAATGAACAGTCCATTGTAGGATCGCGCGTAGCTGCTTATACCGATGGAAAAGCTCAGTTTCGATGGATTCAAGCAGGTGATAGTTTTGATTCGCAATCATCCATGGTGGCTCACTTTGGATTGGGCTCCAACTCCGCCGCCGATTCGCTCCTAATTCACTGGTCGGATGGAGGCCTTCAACACATTGGACAGCAGCCATCCAATCGAACCTTGATCATCAATCGAAACGGTAGCATTTCCGTGGGAACGGATCTTCAAACTGCCATTGAAGACCCCCAGCCCTCACCCTATCCCAATCCTTCCCATACTTTCGTGCGTCTTCAAACAGATCAAAGCATGGGACCAAAGGTCAGTGTTTATGTCATCGATATGCTCGGACGCATGATAGAGCCACCGTATTCCGTCCGTAATCAAACGATACAGCTCGATGTGTCAGCGTTGAATTAAGGCACTTATTTCGCCCATATTCGGGGTTCTAGCGGGAATTACAGCTATACCTTCACCGTCCTACACTAACTCGATGTATTCAAGACGGGCGACTTAATGGCCGATATTGTATCTTAGAGGTGCCCATCGTCACGTGAGTACTTTCCTGGTCGCTTACACCTGACCGCGTATCGATATCAACACATGCGAGATCGTTCCCTTTTAGCCGCCGCAATCATGATTGCGGTTGTCGCCTTCCTAATTGTGCGCGTAATGCGTGCACCTATCACGCACCCCGCGGGTGAGGGCGTCGTTCAGACTGCATCCTTGTCTTCGGACGAATTTGGACTAGATACTCAGGCACTGGAAATTCGAGATGAAATGGTATCTCGAAACCAGACCTTTTCAGATCTTCTGACGCCTCATAAAGTGGACTATCAGCGGATTGTCGAGCTGGCTTCGAGTGGCAAAGACGTGTTTGATGTGCGTCGTTTGAAAGCCCAGCGTCCATATCACGTGTACCTTGATTCTATGGGAGTAGCCAAATATATGGTCTATGAGCAGAATCGAACGAGTTATGTAGTCTTTGACTTAGGAGATAACCCGTCCATTCGACTTGAGGAACGGGAAGTCGCTAAAGTGGTGCGCTCCGTGAGTGGAATCATTTCCAGTTCGCTCTTCATGACGTTGGATGATCTAGGAGAACACCCAGCCCTCTCCATTAGCATGTCGGATGTTTTCGCTTGGCAAATTGACTTTTCCCGTCTCCAAAAGGGAGACTCGTTTCGCATCGTATTCGAGGAACACTACGTGGGCGACGAACGGGTTCAAGTTGGTGATATTTTGGCCGCTCGATTCATCCATAGAGACGAAGACTATTTCGCGTTCAACTTCGTAGAAGGGGACGTAAATGAACATTACGATGAAGTAGGCAATAGTCTGCGTAAGGCGTTTTTGATTGCTCCGGTCGAATACAAGCGAATCAGCTCAGGATTTTCGGGACGCCGCTTTCACCCAGTTCAAAAACGATACAAAGCACATCTGGGAACGGATTATGCGGCAGACAGAGGTACTCCCATTCAGGCAACCGGTGATGGCGTGGTCACTCACGCGACCTACGGCAAGTACAACGGTAACTACGTCAAGATGAAACATAACGGAACGTACACGACGCAATACCTCCACATGTCCAAGATCAAAACGGGTATCCGACCAGGGGTCCGAGTAAAGCAGGGACAAACCATTGGGTTTGTTGGCTCTACAGGACTTGCAACCGGTAACCACGTATGCTACAGATTCTGGAAAAATGGGCAGCAAGTAGATCACAGAAGAGAAAAAATTCCTTCTATTGGACCGGTACCCACGCAGTTCAGAACGCAGTTCGAATTGCTCCGCGATTCGTATCTCGTAGAGTTATCTCTGCCCATTCAGAGCGAACCAACTCCGGCTTATCCCGTGCTCAAAGATCACGCCGCTATAGCTGCTCCCTAACTTATTTCTTGATTTCGTACTGAACGCCAGGCGCAGGATCAGGCTCTCCTCTTCGATTAGCAGCCCGGTCAACGATTTTAAGCGTTGCTTTGGCGTTCGCCCCTCTTGTCTGAACCCTAACCGTGTAGGTACCTGCAGAAATGTAGGCCAGGCCGTTGTCAGCAGGTTCTCCCTCAGCGACACTCAAATCATATGAGATCGCATTTAGCCCGCTACTCAGACTGGTTTCAAACATCTGCACGGCTTCCCCATCCTCATTTTCGATAAGAATGCTACCAGAACCCTCACGACCAGCAAAGACCGTAAACACGACTTCAGGTTCATTTGCATTGGAATACGACGCATATTTCCGGCCCCAATTGGTGCTATGGTTCACTGAATCGATGTCAAAAAGGTGCACATTCTTGGCCAGCAGTTCGTTATCCATCTGCTGTACATGTTGGATATCTATCAAGAAAATCGAACGCCCGTGAGTACCCACGAGCAGGTGTTTCTCTCGTGCTTGAATTTTCAAATCGTGTACAGGAGAATTCGGCACAGCAGCAGATAGTCCCATAAACGAATCTCCCCTATCTAGCGATACGTAGACAGCATGATCCGTGCCCACGTAAAGGATATCCTCATTGGCTGGGTCTTCTACAATCACATTTACGGGTTCGGCCGGAAGAGCTGTGCCAATACGGGACCAAGTAGCTCCAAAGTCATCCGAGCGGTAGACGTAGGAATCAAAATGATCTGAACGATACCCATTCAACGTTGCATAGACGCGAGATTCTACATGATTTGAAGCTTCAACTCGACTCACCCAGAGATGTTGAGGCAAGCTTTCATCGATCCGCGTCCAGCTCACGCCACCATCTTTGGTAACGTGAATCATCCCATCATCACTACCAGCGTAGATCAAGCCGAAACGAAAGGTAGACTCATCAATCGTTGCTAACGTGCCGTAGGGAACGTCCCCGGGCTGCCCACCATGCGTTAGATCGGGCGAAATGGCAACGAGATCAGCCCCTTTGTTCATGGAGCGATACAGACGATTTGCACCGTAGTAAAAGATGTCTTGGTTGTGAGATGACAGCAAAATGGGTGTTTGCCAATTGAACCGAAGCGGTTTTTCTCCTAGTTCGTGGCGCGGGCGGATAGACATCCGCTCACCCGTCGAACGATTTAGGCGACTGTAAAAGCCAAACTGGGATCCGAAATACACGATATCGTTGGTCCGCGTATCCACTTGAACCTGCATGCCGTCTCCTCCCCCCAATCCTTTGTACGGATACTGGCCACGCCCGTACCAACCATAGCTAGCCTGATAGGTATGCGGGCCCATCCAAACGCCGTTATCCTGCAAACCTCCATAAACATTATAGCTATCGGCCTCATCCACCTGGATGGAGTAAAACTGGCCAACGGAAGGAATATTTAACTTAGACCACGTTTCACCCGCATCGTAGGACATATTCAATCCACCATCATTGCCATTAATGATGTGGCCAGCTCGATTTGGATTCATCCACAAGGCTTGATGATCAGAATGCACATGCGCGGCGCCAATGGACTTCCAAGATGCTCCACTATCATCACTTCGAATGATGGGTACTCCCATGGCATACACCTGTTTGTCGTCACCTGGCGCGACCCGTATTTCGCCAAAATAATAGCCATACGTGTTGTACACTCCACCCAATAACTCCTCATGAGTCCGTGTCCAGGTCGCGCCAGCATCGTTTGAGCGATAGACTTCAAGACCCGTTACTGGGGTATTGAACAGCTGTGCATTGGCATCATCCACATAATCGACCAAAGCCATGGGTTCAATCGTCCCATTTTCGACCATTCTGCGGACTGCTGAAACAGAATATCGTTCAGGGAATCGTTCTGCTCGCAAATAGCCATCAATAGCGTCATCATCCTGGCGCAGAAAATCTCGCACACTCATTCCACGCAGCGCATTCCGAGTTAGTACGTCATTCTGTGCGTCTTCAAGCTCATCTCCACCATATCGATTCTGATTATCCACGGAGGCGTACAACACATTAGAATCTCCCGGAAAAACAGTTAGGCCAATTCGGCCCACTCCCGATCCGTCTGGAAACCCAGAATCACCACCACTGATCTTAGTCCAAGTCTCCCCGCCATCTGTACTTTTATGGATGCCAGATCCAACCCCGCTTTCAACAAAATTCCAAGCTCTGCGATCTCGTTCCCACATCGCCGCATAAAGAACATCAGGGTTGCTCGGGTCGGCTACAAGGTCGACGGCTCCCGTTCGATCGTTGATCGACAAGGTTTGTGACCAAGACGCTCCACCATCCGTTGTTTTGAATACGCCTCGATCTGGATTGGCAGAATACAATGCCCCTAATGAAGCGACCCAAACCGTGTTCGCATCCGTTGGGTGAATGATGATCCGACCCGTCCGATGAGAACCAGCCAGCCCCACATGCGACCACGTTTTTCCCCAATCAGTGCTTTTATATACACCATCTCCAGAGTAAGAGGATCGACTGGAGTTGTTTTCTCCCGTCCCGACCCAGATCGTGCCTAAGTCCCAGTCCACCGCAATATCACCAATGGTCATCACGCCTTCGTGATCAAACAAGGGCTCAAAAGACTGCCCATTATTCCATGTGATCCACAATCCTCCAGATGCGTAGGCGACAATAAAGTGACTCGGATCCGTTTCATGCGCATCGATGTCCACAACCCGACCACTCATGATGCTCGGGCCAATATTATTTGCACCTACTTCAGCTACGAGAGATCGTTGAAACAGGCTCTGCCTATCGGCAAATGCAGCACGACGCGCGGCTGCATCAGTTGGCGCAACCCGGCTTTCCATGGTTGGATCTTGATTGAGACGCTGAGCTGATGCATCCCATGCTGTTCCGAAGAAAAGAAGCCCTGACAGCAGGGCCAGGCCAGTAGTACGAAGTAGTGAGATCATAACAAGAGGGGTCTTCTGATTTCTGTTTCGGGCTCTTTTTCAGGCAGAGCCTTTTTCATTACATACGATTTGAAGGTAGTTCATAGATGGTTTTCTTGCTGTGAGACAAACGGGGCATTCTTCAATTCGAAGTAACCCATCTTTAAACCGACACCGTACTGATCAACTAAAACACGGTCTAGCGACTCAAATTCATGCTTTCTAGCGGTACGGAGAGAACCAGATTAGGTCGAGAAGGCGACCGATTCGCCGCTCATGAAGTGAGCGTCGGGCAGTGTGTTTTAGCTTGTAAGGTCGTCTTCGTTCATCACCTCTCGAACCGTCTCAAAAGCTACGTTTCGTCCGGATAAAAAAGCGACTAAGGGGGCGGTTGGCTTAGGAAAATCAGGATGTAAAAGCGCTGCAATCGTGACAGCCGATGACCCTTCAACAATCATCTGATGATGCTCCATCATCCAGCGCATAGCCCGGCGAAGCTCTTCTTCGTTAACGAGCCGAATATCGTCATATCGGTCTTTGAGCACATCATACGTCTTGATACCGAACCCTCCTTCCAGCCCAGAAGCCAGGGTCCGGATCGGAGGTAACTCAAGAATAGGCTCCCCGGCTTCAACGGATCGAAGAAACCCAGCGGAGTCAGCATGTTGACAAGCGATAATTCGTGAGTCAGGTAAGACACTTTTCATATAGAAGGCAAACCCTCCCGCATGACCACCACCCCCGACTGGCATCACAAATTCCCGAGCTTCAGGAAGCTGACGGTGCACTTCATCGGCAATCATACCACCGTTTGCGGCCATCACAAAATCATCGTCGTAGGCACTGACAAACGGAATGCCCATGCTCTCCGCCTCGCTTTGTGCCCATGCCTCGGTCTCGTCATATCCGAAGAACGCTGATTTCCGGACATCAGCTCCCATACGCTGCATAGCGTCAAACTTAGTCGCATCAACCCCACTCGGAACGAAAATGGTAACGCGTACGCCTGTTTGTTGGCTAGCCCAAGCTAAGCCACGGCCATGATTTCCGGCTGAACAAGTAGCTACGTGCTGCTGCCCCCTGTCACGACATTTTATTAAGGAAAAAAGAGCGCCTCTGGCCTTGAAACTACCAGTAACCTGCAGGTTTTCGAGCTTCAGCCAGACGGGTACACCAAGGTGCTCAGAAAGCACAGGCGACTCTTCGACAGGCGTCACCCGAACTTTACCGTTCAGACTCGTGCACGCCTCTTTGATCAAATTGAGTGTCAGCATGTCAAAAGGTACAAAACACTTTTGTCTGGTGGGTCAGACCCTGTACAAACCGTATCTTCCTTTTGTTGACCATCGTTCCAACATGGTGCCCCATTGACTGCGCAAGAAGCCTATACCCTGCATCGCACGGCGTTCCTGAATAAACCCAACCCAGACCTCGCACACCGGATGTCGAGACTCAAGGCGTTGAAAGCGGCCCTGCTTAAAGCCGAGGACGCTATCAAGAAGGCTCTATGGGCTGATTTTCACAAACCCCCTTTTGAGGTGGACGTGACCGAAATGACGGCGACGATCTTTGAATTAGATCATGCTATCAGGTATCTCAAGTCCTGGATGAAGCCCCTCAACAAGCCCACTCCTCTGTATTTGATGGGAACGGACACGCACGTGTCATATTTCCCAAAAGGGCCTAGCCTCATTATTGCCCCTTGGAATTACTCGATTCTGCTTACCATTGGGCCCATTGTGCACGCGACTGCTGCCGGATGCCCTTTCGTCGTCAAACCCTCGGAAAACACGCCCGAGGCTAGTCTAGTCATTAAAAATATAATAGAGTCTGTATTCCCACCTGAAGAAGCGAGCGTTTTTCTAGGGGGCAAGGACGTGGCAACTGAGCTACTCGCTCAACCGTTTTCTCACCTTCATTTTACCGGTAGCGCGGCTGTCGGAAAGATTGTAATGAAGGCTGGCGCTCAAAACCTATCTAGCGTTACCCTCGAATTGGGGGGCAAATCGCCCACGTACGTGGACGCCACTGCCGACTTGAAATTAGCCGCAGAAAGCATCTGCTTTGGCAAGTTTTCAAATTCTGGTCAGACCTGTATTGCGCCGGACTATATCCTAGCCGACCGCCGTATTTACAAAGCCCTTCTGAAGGAATTGAAATTAAACATTTCATATCGGTACGGAGCCACGTTCGAAGATCGTCATGGCGATGATTATGCCCGAATTGTGCAAAGACCCCATTTTAATCGACTCGTAACCGCTTTAGAAGATGCAAAAAGCAAAGGGGCCACCGTAGAGTTTGGAGGCGGATCTGATGCATCCGATCTGTTTATTGAGCCTACCATTCTGACGGACGTTCCGGCTGGTGCCACCCTCATGCAAGAAGAAATATTCGGTCCCATCTTACCGGTTCTTGTTATCGACTCCGTAGAAGAGGCCATCCAACAGATTCAGCAATTACCTCCACCCCTTTCTACGTACGTATTCAGTAAATCCGTCGAGCAGTCACGAAAGCTTTCCGCGGGAGTTCGAACGGGAGCGGTCTGTACGAACACGACCTTACTCCAATTCATACAACCGTTTGGCCCCTTCGGCGGTGAAGGGAATTCGGGAATAGGCCGTTCTCACGGAGAGGCGGGCTTTAGAGCGTTTTCAAACGAACAGGTCGTGCTTAGACGGAAATGGGGAGCGAGGCTTCTAAACTTCGCATCCCCGCCGTATTCGCGAACCACAACGTGGTTTACCCGCTTGCTCCAAAAACTGTCCTAGCAAGAGGTACTATCGCAAGCCTAACGAGGCCCCATGCGCACGCCGCCATCAAGGCGGATCACCTCTCCGTTCAGTTTTACGTTTTCAATGATGTGCTGAGCCAGAAACGCATAGTCAGAAGGCTTCCCAAGTCGTTTTGGAAATGGAATTTGGCTAATAAGTGATTCCTGAACTTCGTCTGGCATACCGGCAACCATCGGTGTTTCAAAAATACCGGGAGCGATCGTCATGCACCGCACTCCATTTCTGGACAGGTCACGCGCGATAGGCAAGGTCATCCCTACTACGCCCCCCTTCGAGGCCGAATAGGCTGCCTGACCAATCTGACCATCATATGCTGCCACCGAAGCCGTATTAATTAACACTCCGCATTCTCCTTCTTCGCTGGGTTCGTTTTTCGACATCGCCACGGCTGAGAGACGAATCACATTGAACGTTCCGATCAAATTAACATTGATGACCCGCGAAAAACTTTCCAGATCATGCGCACCGCCACGTCCAACGGTCTTCTTTGCGACCAGAATACCCGCACAACTAATCGCGCCGTGCAGTCCTCCAAATGTATTGACAGCCGTATCAATGGCCGCCTGAACACTCGTTTCACTGGTGACATCCGTTTGAACAAAAACGGCGCGGTCACCCAGTGCTTCAGCTTTAGCATTTCCGGCTTCAACGTTTACATCAGCAATAATGACGTTTGCACCTAATTCTACGAGACGTTCTGCTGTGCCTGCCCCGAGTCCGGAGCTTCCACCAGTTACCAGAAAAGTATTTCCTTGAATCTGCATGTCGAGTTGGAGGATATTTATCGTTGGAAGTGCGTTGTGCTCAATCTACATCCCAACATCTTGAAGGGCTGAGGAAATCGGTCCCTAAACTGCCGGTCTGAATATGGCTTACAGCGTAAAAGAAGTTTTTTGCACCTTGCAAGGCGAAGGCTACCACACAGGTCGTGCTTCTGTCTTTGTGCGGTTTGCCGGATGCAACCTTTGGAGTGGGCGGGAAGAAGACCGCGAACAAGCCACGTGCACCTTCTGCGATACGGATTTTGTAGGTACTGACGGCCCGGGTGGTGGCAAGTTCAAAACCGCTGATGAGATGGCCAATCACATATCTATGATTTGGCAAAGAGATAACGGGACGGGATCGCCCTTTGTAGTGTGTACCGGTGGCGAGCCTCTACTTCAGCTCGATCGCGATCTAATCGATGCTCTTCACGCACGCGGTTGTTTTATTGCCGTTGAGACCAACGGGACTGTTCCGGCCCCAGATGGTATTGACTGGATTTGTGTATCCCCAAAAAAGGATGCTGAGGTGGTATTAGACAATGGAAACGAGTTAAAACTGGTCTGGTATCAAACAGAGGCCCCTCCAGAGCGTTTCGTCAACTTAAAGTTCGACCACTTTTTTCTCCAGCCCATGGACGGACCCGATGCCGATCGGTTCACCGAAGAGGCCATCATGTATTGCCGAACGCATCCTGAATGGCGCCTCAGCCTGCAGACCCACAAATTACTGGGTATCCCTTAGGCCTTCCTCAGAATGAGTACCCCGAGTGGAGGCAAGTCTAGACTTAAAATGGCTTCCCGATTGTGCAACCTGCCTTTTTTGGCGAGCACATCGCCGGAACTCCCGGCCCCACTTCCTCCGAATCGTACCTCATCCGAAGACAAGAGTACTCTCCATTTTCCTATTGTGGGAGCGCCTTGAAGGTAGCCCGATCGTGGTACGGGTGTAAAATTGAACACAAATAGCAGATTTTCATCTTGGCCGAGGCGGATATAACTGGCCACGGCGTTTTCAAGATCGGACATATCAACCCATTCAAAACAACCCGCCGTATCGTTTCTGAGCGCCGCGCTGTTACGATAAACCTGATTTAGGGCCTTAACCCAAGCTTGGGTGCCGCGGTGGATGTCTTTGTCTAAGAGCCACCAGTCCAGACCTCGATCATGACTCCACTCTCTACCTTGGCCAAACTCACTGCCCATGAACAGTAATTTCTTTCCGGGGTGGCCAAACATATGACCGAACATCATTCTAAGATTTGAGGCCTTCTGCCAATCATCACCCGGCATTTTCCCGAACATAGATCCCTTGCCGTGGACGACCTCATCATGGGATAACGAGAGCATATAATTTTCTGCCCAAGCATATACCAGTGGAAAAGTGAAGTCGTGATAATGGTGTTTGCGATGGACTGGATCTTCGTGAAAGAACTGCATCGTATCGTGCATCCAACCCATATTCCATTTATACAGAAAACCGAGGCCGCCACGATAGGTGGGATGCGAAACGCCTGGCCATGCTGTCGACTCTTCAGCAATCACCATAGCAGATGGAAACCGGGAAAACACCGTTTCATTGATGGCTTTCAACATTTCCATCGCGTCCAAATTCTCCCGCCCGCCAAACTTATTGGGCGTCCAGTCTTCGCGCGAGTAATCTCGGTACAACATGGAGGCTACCGCATCAAATCTCAGCCCGTCAATGTGGTATTCGTCTAACCAGAACAAGGCATTTGAGAGCAGATAATTGCGTACTTGGGGGCGCGAATAGTCGAACACGTAGGTCCCCCAATCCGGATGATGACGCATAACTGGGTCTTCATACTCGAACAGAGGCTCCCCATCAAATTCCATTAACCCTTGTGGATCTGTCGCAAAATGCGCGGGCACCCAGTCCAGAATGACGCCGATACCCTTCTGATGAAGATGGTTGATCAACATCTTGAAATCTGAGGGGCTGCCGTACCGATACGTGGGAGCAAAAGGCCCAACGATCTGATATCCCCAAGAACCATAAAACGGATGTTCTTGAACGGGCATTAATTCAACGTGCGTAAACCCCATTTCAAGTACATAATCGGCCAGCGGCTCGGCCAATTCTAGGTAGGTCAGAAACGTGCCATCCTCGTGCCGTCTCCAAGATCCTAAATGCACTTCATATATAGAGACCGCCTCTTTAAGACTTTCAGGGCCTTTCCTTTTCGACATCCAGGCGTCATCAGACCATTTAAAGTCAGATGGACTGATAATTCCTGACAGTCCTTGAACCGCATCTCCTCCTTCGACTGGAGGTTCCATTTCAAATCCGAACGGATCGGACTTGTCTATCCAAGAATCGCCCCGATTAATACTAAACTTGTATTTATCGCCCGCTCGAGCACCGCGAACGTACACTTCCCAAAACCGCTCCATCCCCGATCCAACCGACTTCATGGGGTGACGCGCACGCTCCCAATCGTTGAAGTCTCCAATAACCGACACCGCATCAGCCCGGGGTGCCCAAACACGAAACCAAGTACCCTGGCGGTTTGCATGGGCCCCAAAGGTCCTATACGCGTCCTCAAGGCGTCCCTGCCCCCAGAGGAATTGATCAAAAGCGGAAACAGCTGGCATAGCCTGAGTCAAATGAGTTTAAACCTTAAATTACGGTTCAGCGGGATGACGCATTGTTTTCATTTCAAGAAATTCGGGATCTATTTCCTTTCCAGAACCGGAATCGATGTATATTCGGCGTCCATTTCGGCACTCCTAGCTACACTCTCCGCCATTGACCGTTCTTCCAGGACATCCATATCCACTCGGCGCCACCGTACTTGAGGGCGGTGTAAACTTCGCTCTGTTTAGCGAACATGCAGAGAGCGTAACCTTGTGCTTGTTCGACTCTGTGGAAGCCACTGAAAGTGCTCGAGAAATCAGATTTACTCAAAAGTCTGATAAGGTTTGGTATGCGTTTGTGCCCGGATTAGAGGAAGGACAGATCTATGGATATCGAGTAGATGGGCCGTATGACCTAGAGAATGGGCACCGATTCAATCGCAATAAAGTCCTTTTAGACCCATATGCGCGGGATCTAGCTCGAAGTGCACAGTGGGATGACTCCTTATTTGGCTACCATCCTCAACAGGGCGATACTACATTTAATCCTCAGGATTCCTCGGCGTGTGCGGCACTCGGACGCGTTCAAGGGAATCCTACCCAATCGAATCGACCTGCTAAGCCTAACCATAAGTGGAGCAAATCGATTATCTACGAAACGCATGTCAAGGGCATTTCTATGCTTCATCCAGATGTGCCTGAAGCCCATAGAGGAACGTACCTGGGGCTCATCTCCCCACCGATACTCGACCACCTCAAAAACCTGGGTGTCACAACGATTGAGCTTTTACCCGTTCAAGCTAAGTTGTCCGAGTTCAACCTCCACAAAGCAAACCTCAGAAACTACTGGGGCTACTCCCCACTCGGATATTTCGCTCCCGAACCATCCTACGCATCACATCCGGATCAGGCTATTCAGGAATTCCGTCAGATGGTTGATGGCCTGCATGAAGCGGGACTGGAGGTCATTTTGGATGTGGTATACAATCATACGGCAGAAGGAAGCAGACTTGGGCCCACTATTTCCTTCCGAGGCTTGGACAATAAAGTGTACTACAGGGAGGTCCCGGAAAAAGCACGCTACCTACAAGATTATACCGGAACGGGCAACACGTTAGATGTGCGCAAACCCGTCGTTCGGCGGTTAATTGCAGATTCCCTCAGATATTGGGCTGAGGATATGGGAGTAGATGGTTTCCGGTTTGATCTCGCAGTTTCTTTGGCTCGTGAAGGCGGCGGCGTAAAAATGGATTCCGCCCTCCTTTCCTTACTCAAGCAGGACCCCGTCTTACAAAAAACCAAGCTGATTGCTGAGCCGTGGGACCTAGGACCTGATGGCTACAAGTTGGGCGCCTTTCCAGCTCCCTGGAGAGAATGGAACGCCAAATACCGAGATACTATCCGGCAATATTGGAGAGGACACGCTTCGGCGTCCGACTTGGCGACGCGTATCTCTGGATCCAGCGATCTATTCCACAAGCGCCGCCCCCTTTCCTCCATCAATTTCATCACGGCCCATGATGGATTCACACTGGAAGACACGGTGTCCTATGCTCACAAGCATAACCTTGCCAACCTAGAGGACAATCGGGACGGACACGAACCGAATTATTCCAGCAACTGGGGTGAAGAAGGACCCACTCTAGATGAGGGTATTGCCCGAACCCGACATTCCGTCAAGAAAGCACTTCTCTCAACGTTATTTCTTTCTCAAGGCGTGCCCATGCTACTTGGGGGAGATGAACTAGGCCGTACGCAGCAAGGAAATAACAACGCATACTGTCAGGATAACGAGATTTCCTGGTACAACTGGGCGGATCAACAGGTTGAGTGGACTGCGTTTGTTCGAGAAACGATTGCTTTTCGAAAAGCACATCCCAGTCTGTCGCGTCATCGATTCTTAAAGGGTGGGCCTGCTGGGTCTGTCGATGAACAAGCGATTTGGTGGCATCCTGAAGGTAGACCCATGCGGGCCCACGACTGGTCACATTCCGCATCGCTCACGCTGGGATTAATCCTTCCGGGGAATCGCATACAGGATGTATATCCAAATGGAGACCTGATTGAGGATGACACGCTGTTGTTAGTCTTCAACTCAACCGGACACGATTCTACCGTTGTTCTTCCGACCTGGGGCACTTTTTGGACGGGTTGCGCGCCTTTTTGTGAGGAAACGAAAACACAGCCATCCCACAAGATCTTGATCCACTCCCATTCAGTGGGTGTATTTCGTTCCGAAAGCCACCCATAACCGTCCTTTAGCGGCCTGATCTGGACGTTAACGTGGCGAGACGTAAACTTGTCGCTGCATTCAGGGCATCGGGTAACATGCGCCATCCCCAATTGCTATCCGTCGTGCCCGGTGTGTTCATTCGAGCGTCAGCGTCAAGACCAAGTACATCTTGAACGGGTGTAACCACGTATCGACAAACGGAATGCATCAAGGCTGAAATGGCTGACCAAGTAAGCTCATTTTCACCCGCATCATCCAGATTCAAGTAGGCCCGGCAATGCGCCTTCGCTTTAGCAATCTGTTCCTCATTCTGGGTGCTGGCCGTATCGGTCCACCATCCCATGAGCGTATCGTTGTCATGCGTCCCGGTGTAGGCAACGAGGGGCTCTACATAATTGTGGGGTAAAAACTCATTGGAGCCGTCTGTGTCGAAAGCAAATTGCAAAATGGCCATCCCAGGAAGACCAAATTCCTCCATAAGACGGGTTACGCCGTCCGTAATAACACCTAAGTTTTCCGCAATGACGGGCAGGGCACCCAAATTTGATTTGAGCGCAACAAACAAGTCCGCACCAGGTCCCTTCTTCCACACACCGTTGATTGCGGTTTTTTCAGAAGAGGGCACCTCCCAATAGGCTTCAAACCCTCGAAAATGATCCAGTCGAACCAAATCGACCAGTTCCAAGATGCGCGCCATTCGTGAAGTCCACCAGGCATAGCCGGTTTGCTTCATGATATCCCACCGATACAACGGGTTGCCCCATCGTTGTCCTGTTTCAGAAAAATAGTCCGGCGGTACCCCAGCAACAACCGTCGGATTTCCCGACGCATCCAAATAAAAAAGGTCTCTTCTCGCCCATACGTCAGCAGAATCTTCAGCTACGTAGATGGGTAAATCGCCAAAAATCTGTATGCCCCGATCATTACAGTATCGCTTAAGCGCGTTCCACTGTATATCGAACAAGAATTGCCAGAACATGACCATCAGGATATGATCTTCATGTTCGGCTTTAAAGGCCTCTAGTGCCGCCGCGTCCCGATCGCGAAGTGAGACAGGCCATTCGGTCCATTGCACTTCCTCATGAGCCTGTTTGATGGATTCAAACAACGCATAATCATTCAACCAGTGCGCATGACGCTTCTGAAATGCTGAAAACGCCACCGACATGTCCAAAAACGAGCCTTTACAAAACGTATTCCATGCTTTTTGCAGCAGTTGAACCTTGAAGGGGATGACCCGATTAAAATCAACTTCTACCTCAGAGAACGAAGGCACAGATTGAACATCCTCTCCCTGAAGTAGGCCCACTTCTAAGAGGTGATCAGGTGAAATGAATAAGGCATTCCCAGCAAAGGTAGAGGGTGATGCATAGGGCGAATAGCCGTACCCCACGGGCACAACAGGAAGTACCTGCCACATCTTCTGCCCCGACTCAGACAAGAAATCGGCAAAACGGTAGGCTTCGGGTCCCAGATCTCCAATCCCGTACCTTCCAGGTAGCGATGTAATATGAAGTAAAAGCCCGCTGGCCCGATTTGTTGACATGAAAGGTGGAAAAGTAGAGCTGTAAAACTGGAATCCGCTGGGGAAGGTAGCCACGGAAGTAATAAAAGTGTTCTTGACCTGCCAAAAAACAAAAATATTGCTAGATTCTTGGTCAAATACGGTAATGTTCGGCGAAGCTGAGAAGTGTAACCAAGTTGTCGAAAGAGGCGTAAACAAACGATTCCAACGTTATAGACCTCGTACTCTAGTGTTGAGGTCAAGAGCAGTCCATTTCAGCCATTCGACGCTATGAACGATCTTTTTTCCATACTCAACTTGGCCGACTATCGGTTCATCCACGGATTAATCGAAAGTCCGTTCAACCTGACCGACGATACCCGTATTTCGACCCTGGTAGCTGCCTTCGAAAAAGAAGAGTCTCCTGAAAACAGGTCTGCTCTGAACACGCAACTGGAGTCCTCTCTTCGATATTTAGGGAGCTCCGACCTGGCATACACCTTTCGGTCTATCACAGGATCTGATCCGGGAGTGTCCTTTCAAGAGATGATCCGAGATGTAGCTTCTACTATTAACGTGGACCCACCTGCTCTTGGAACGGCCCGAGAGATGGTGGAACAGCTGGCCACAGACTATGCCACAAAGCAATTTGCCGATCTGTCTACCGAACAACAGCAACAGATGCTAGAAGACCTGGGAGTGGATCGCGAAAAAGCCGCTTCTTTTTTGGCGCGCTCCGCGGGCGTATTCGCTCTCCCGATGCTCATTGAAGCGTTCAACTTTGTAATCGTTCAAGGACTTATTAAAACGATCGTTTTCGGTACCATTGCCAAAATTGTCGGATCTCAGATAGCCGGGAGATTATTTTCCTTTCTCGTAGCCCGAATGCCTTGGTGGGTATCCTGGATCGGACCCGCAGCATGGACGCTGTCCATTGGGTGGACAACCATTGATTTGCAAGGCCCTGCAAAACGTAAAACAGTACCTATCGTTCTGTATCTCGGTCTCTGTTCACTTCGCGAACGTCACGATTTGGAGGCGAGTTGATCGGCTGAAAAGGCGGTATACAAGTCATTAACTATTTCCCGAGCTCTGCCTATCGGGATATCTACTAACTCGGCCGGCTGCATCGGAGAAGCTCCTGCCGTATCAAAATACACGTTTTGCACGCCCAAACGTCGTTGGAAGTAGTTACCATCCATAGAGAAGGCCTGCATTTTCTCGGTTGGGATCAACCACATGTGCTTTCTAAAAATGCCCTTGCGAACCACGAATCCAGTTTCGGTCAAGGCAAAGCCCATATTTCTATATCGGGCGATAGATAAGGCTAGAATCAGCGGCAACAGTGCAAGTCCCCACGTCATATCTGCGACCCAGATATGAAAAGGCAGTAAGATGATGGCAGCCGCAATGCTCATTCGTAACGCAAAGCGCCGGATGGTAATACGGGAAACGGATTCAAATTGATCGGGTATTGACATCCCTCCAATCAACTCAAGAACAGCATCAATTTCATGGCGGTGCGCAAACGGAACAGCCACTTGAAAACCGCTTTCTTTCAAATCAATTCCTAGCGTCTGAAGCTCAAGCCTAAACCAGTCAAAACGCTGCATCAATGGATTCGTCCGAATGATCAAGGATTGAACCCGCTTCAGCGGAATCGTCCCTTCAGCCAGCGTCAATAATCCGTGCTTTCGATGCAGTTTGTTTCCGATCAGGTCCAATCGAAACTGATGGAAGCGATTCACCGATATGAAGATGCCGGACGTCCATCCGAGGAAAGCTGCAGTCAGTACTCCTAATATGCCCGCTAACCAAGGTGAGGATTCGATGGATGCTCTCCAAGGATCGAGAGGTCCACGAAGTAGCCACGAAAAGAACACGGTTGGATCGGGCTCTATGTATTGCAAAAGTGAGAAAAAGGCCGCGAGATAGAGCAAGGAAAAATGAAAGGCACCAGCAGTAAATACCCTGCGGGTGCTCATTTGGAAAATGGGCTCAGACGTGGCCTCACTGACATGAAACGCTTCATCCTGCAGGTCAGATTGCCCTGAGCCCTCCTCTTGCATCATCCGTTGCATCTGACGCAAGGATTCTCGGATTTCCTGGGCATCATGCACACCTACATATTCTAGCACGCCCTCTGCTTTGGCGCTCCCCGCGGTGTACACAGCCACCTTAGCGGTTCCGAGCAGGCGTGGCAAGGGCGACTGCTCAATCTCAATATTCTGGATGCGCTCAATGGGAATATTGCGCTTTCTCCGTGTAATGACCCCAGAGTGAATGACCAGTTCCGTGGGTGTAATCCAGTACCGGAATCGTATGTAGTACAGCGCAATCCACGGTATGATGAACATAGCGTACACACCGGCCAACACGAGATTAAACCATGCTGTCGAGTCCCCAGACGTAAACACCGGCAATAAGATAAATCCTAGCGCCGGCAGACTGACGACCATACGCTGTAACAGCGTCATGGGATGGAGACGTCGTACTTCGTTAGAGGGCTTCATCAGTGATATAGGTCTTCATTTCGTCTCGCAATCTCTCCGCTTCGGACATGGCAAGACCTGGGAGAGACACGTCACTACTTCGAGTGCCGGCGGTGTGAATGATCAATTTCCCCAGTTCATATTCCCTCTCGAACAAGTCCTGAGACACATCCAAATGCTGCAAGCGTCGCAATGGAACGACTGTGTGAACCCGGTTGAAAATGCCATGAACCAATACCAATTCGGTGGGCTGAAGCGCATAGCGCCAATAGGCATATCTAAGTGAAGGAATCCACCAAGAAATACTAAATCCCACGATCAGGGCAATGGCTGGAAGAACCCCAAACGGAGCCAATTTGTCCGAATCGAAAAAATTCAGAATGTCCACAACCAGCACAGCCAACATAAAGATGCCCATCCATATGCCTGTTTTGATTCGCCAGACCGTAACGATTTCTGGAGCCAGCTTATTAAGCTCGGAAAAAGAAGCCACACCCGCTTCCGTATTCGGGAGGATGGATTTGTTGGAGGTGTTTTCCATATAAGTATCGCGGGTAATGACGACTACTCCATCACGCATGAATGAATGAAAAGGTTCAAAAAGCCCGTCGTCGTTCGACTAGTTAACCTGCAATTTGAATACTATTGCCGCGAGTGCGCCACCCACCAGCGGACCTACAATGTAGAGCCACAGATTTCCGAATCCACCATCTCCCAAAACGGCATCAACCAGAATCGCGCCTAATCCGACGGCCGGATTGAATACGCCACCTGAAATATCTCCGACCGCCCAAACACCTGCCATCACGATGACACCAATGGCCAGACCGTAGTAGGCATTGCCTTTCGTTGCATCATTAATTGCCACCTGAAGGATGACCAGCACGAGCGCAAACGTGAACAAAATTTCAGCAAAAAGCGCCCGAGCAGCGTCTGCTTCAGGAGCAATCGTTAACGTATTGCCCGTGAGATAACTGGACGCAATACCAGCTAGAACAGCTCCAATCAGTTGAGTACCTACGTATTTCAACGCTTCCCCAGATTCAATCTTGCCATTCATCAGGAATCCCAAGGTTGTAGCAGGGTTGTAATGAGCGCCCGATATATGACCACCCATATAAATCATACCCATCAGTCCAGTACCGATGACCAGAGGTGCGAATGGGGTGCCTGATGAAATGGCCAGACCAATCGTCAGGACAAGAAAAAATGTCCCAATCCCTTCGGTAATGAGTTTATTCAAAGTGCACCTTCAAATTGAGTGGAAGAGCTGGCTAGCACCATGCCTTGCGAACTCTGATGGGGTTATGCGTCCATGAGAAGATCAGAATAGGATCGATCTATCAGGTCTTCTGGCTGAATCCCAAGTAATTCGATCCAGGCATCACATTGCTCACGCAACGCGTATTCTGTGTGCGACCCATCCGCATCGATGGCTTCAATTTCCACAAACGTTCCTAGTTCATGAACCACATCTAAATGGAGCTTAACGTTTTCAACAAACCATATTTCGCGTTGCTTGTCGACAACAACCAATACCCCATTAGAGGCAGAAAGCACCTCTTTCAAGGCTGGATCTGGAACCAGCTTATACAAGACGACATCCGAACGCTTAGGCCCGGCCTGATTACTTCGACTGTAGAAAATCAGGCTATTTTCAATATTGCCTTCACGCAACTTCAGACGCCCTTCCGAAACGTTGAAGTAAGTATCGATTTGATGGTCTAGTCCAACTTGACGGGCGTTTTTGGACCGTAGAATAGCTCTAATGTGGTCATGACGATCAGACCGGGCTTTGATTTCAATATTCAACCGCACCCCACCAGCCATCGAATTATCGTCCCTCATCGATGTTAGAGTCTAGACAGTTCTTCTTGCACAACGGCTCTGATAAAATCAGTATTCCGCCAGTAGGTCACTTTTCGACCATTGATAAAGACGGTAGGAGTAGAACTCAATTGTGTCGCTCTGCCATATTCGAGATCATCCAATACTCTCTGGTGTACGTCCGGGCGCACCATACAGGTGGCAAACGCTTCGCGGTCCCACCCCATATCCTCAGCAATACTCATGTAGAGTTGAGGTGAGAGCGTGACCTGATTACGAAAGAGTTCATCATGGTAATTCCAAAAATCACCGAACTCAGTCGCACAGACACCCGCTTTGGCCGCATTACCAGCTTGCGCGTGAAGCTGAGACTGCATAGAGGTGTTGATTGAACTATCCAGCGGGTAATTCATGAAGGTCATTTTCACGTCATCCTGATATTCGAACAGCGTTGGACGCAAGTGAAAGGCAGAATCGCGACAGGCAGGACACTGAAAGTCAGCAAACTCCACCACTTCCACAGCGGATTCGGGGTTTCCCCACACCGCAGCCTCAGGATGCGTATCCACTTGGATCTGCTGCTGACGAAAATGTGCATTCAGCGCTACATCCATATCAAACCCAACCGTACCGGTGAGCGCGCGCTGATGATTCAGCGCGCCAGCATATCCAATTCCAAAAACGACAGCAACTGTGATGCCCACTTTTACGAGCTGAGGCGAGAATTTGAGTTGTTCTTCCTGACCGCGAACCCCTGCAATCCAAGCTCCAATGAGCCCACCCCACTTCAATGGACTATATCCAAGAGCCAGACCGAGCGAGATCGCCGTTCCAAAATTGGCCACATACATGCCGATGCAGACGATGCACAACACCCCAAGTGAATACAGATGGTAGGCTTTCACGAACGTGAAAAGAACCGCTCCCATACTCAGTATAAAAGCAGCCGCGACGAAAGGAGCCGTGCTAGAACGATTCTCAATGGTTGCTCCATACAGAGCGGCTAAACCCGAGAAGGCATAAAACAGAAATCCCCACCATGCCACAGGAATACCAAACATCTTGGCATAGCTGGACGCATTAGCGATATCACAGTTTATCCAGTCATTGAGGGAGCATCCACTTGCCTCAACAAGCCCCTGACTTTCGATGGAGAACGTCAGATTGGTAGCATAAAAAGCTAGAGCGGCACCTAAAGCTGCAAATATCGCAGCGGCCCAGAGTGCATTTTTACTCAAATCTGGCTGATTCGTACGTTTTGCTCTTTGTTTGCGTCTGTTTTCTTTGGCCATATCGCTTTAAATACCGCTTGATATACGTTAGCTAACTGATTATTGGACGTACCCTACGCTTCATGAAGCTTGCGGATTCCGGACACAGGCATCGAAATTCCTCGGAATCTCTCAGCTTTGCCGGGGCCTCTTCTCTAGAGACCAACTCGAATCCAAACCGAACAAAAAATTGCTCAGCCGTTTCCGTAAGGAGGTACAAATCCCTTTTCGTTCCGGAAACTAAAGACTTTACAAGCATCTGTCCAACACCTTTTCCCCGATAGGCTGGGTGTACGACAATGGATCTCACTAATCCATCTGATCCACGAACCTCAATCACCCCTGCACCCACCACGACTGCACCTTCTTTGACCACAAGGAAGTGGTCTGCTAACTCAGTCACGCCTGAAACGGGCAACCCAGCCTCGGAAAGCATCTTAAGCACGTGAACCAGATCGTCAGTATGTAAACGATCCACTACCATGAAACCTGCGCGGTCTGCAGTGTGGAAGGCTCCCCGGGCACGGTCCAAGCGGCAATCAATGAATCACCAAACTTTTCTAGACGAGGGTAGCCCGAGCTTCGAGCAGAAGACGTATCCGCTACTTTCACCGTGTGCAGTGTTTTTCCAGCACGATTTATAATCTTTAACATCAAACCAGCTTCTTCAGAACCGGCTGACTCAATCCACATGACAGCAACTTCTGAGTCGGACACCATACGGAGAGCCACGCGGCCGGTGGGTCGCCCGGAATCAATTTGGATAGGTGCTTCAAACGTCAATCCCTGATCACCGGAAAAAGCAACGTGAACTGCAGGCGACCCACCGGCCGCCGTAAACCATGCTACGGCCACCGTTTCATCAGATGAGTGTGCAGCAGGGCCGTTCACCGGACACGCTTGCAGCATCCAGCCATCATTATGTACCGGCACTGGTTCAGACCACGTCTTGTTCTCGAAACGCGAGGCATAGATATCTCGCACCTCCCCTTCAGATCGATCTCGGTAAAACGCCATGACCGTTCCATCTTCAAGTGAGGTCATCGTTGTCGGGCAACAATCACATGTCCGGGTATCCACTGCACTCTCTTCGCCCAAACTGCCGTCCCACGCGATACTGCGAGCATGCATGGCCATTTCATTAGTACCACTGGCGTACCCATTACCATCGAGCCAAGTGGCTATATAGCCTGTTGGCACGGGCACGACGCTTACAAAGCCATGTTCTGTAGGCGACAGATCCTGGTGTAACCAAGCAGGAGCGCTCCAGGAAGCTCCCTCGTCGTTACTCACCGCATAGCGAACACCATACGCATACCGGTTTTCTCCTAACCGCTGCAACCAATGGGCCATCATGTGTCCCGATCCAGCAGCTGTTACGGACGGAACATCAGCCCAATTCACGAACCAGTCGGCTCCTTTGGCAATCGTTTGAGCCGGTGTCCATGTGCCGTCCACCAATTCCGACCAACGCAGGGCTGCTTCCGTTTCGGAATCTGTTTTCGAACGCTCTACCCAAGACATAAATACCCTGCCATCGGGGTCGCCACTAAGGTGAGGTTCTCCCGCGATGCCTTGCGTTTGAAGTGGGATCAAGTCCACTTCAACCGTCCCTCCGAATGAAGACCAAAATGACGCGACCGTAAAAACGAGTACAGCAAATAGAATGCGCATCAGCCCCAGCCCTTATCAATAGCACCCATGATGTCTGGAGGCGTCCAGCCTGGTGGCTTCATCCATTTGCCGTCCTCGCGCCGATAGCTGCCCTCTCCAAACTTGCGGAGGTTAGACGCATCAACTTCCTCGAGTAACGGCTCATCATCGATCCCAAAAGCAATTAACGTACCCATAGTGACCACAGAAATATCTGCGCACCCATCGGCTACTTCTTGCAGATTGATTTCTCCGCCGCCACTGTACTGCAACCCTTCTTCAACGATTTCAATGCCCTCGATATGAACGTGGACGCCAAGAGCATCGACGGTTTCAAGTGCTTCTTCAAGAATGAGTTTAGCTCGCAGGATGCGTGTTTTTTCGTCAGGAACGACTGCACCTTCAGGCGTATCCTGCCCGACTTTCTGCATGAAAGATTTGATCCGATCGTAATGGGCTGTGGGCATAAGAGTGGATTACTTTTAAGTCAAAAATGAGGTGAGAAATTAGCAGGTTGGTGCCACAATTCCGATAGGTCAGGCTTTGCCCAGCGGTGCTTTTTCGCTTCCCGGCCAGATCCGTCCCATTCCGAAAAGAATACGAATGACAATCCATACTCCGGTCACGATCCAAACGGTTAAAATGGTCAATCCATAAAGCCATCCTACCCCGTACAGGATGATCACTCCAACAATGGTAGCTATCGTTGTGGCATCTCGTAGATACTTGAAGTCTCCCGTTCCCCAGTGCACGCCGTCCGTTCCAAAGGCTAATGCATTAATCGGTTGCATGATGAAGGCGGCAAACCAAGGCGCCGAAAATGCATACCGCGCCGCCTCCGGCACCAAAAGTTTGGCGATGAGATCTTCTCCTATCCACATGACCACCATCAATGCGCAGCCAAATCCAAAGGACCACTGCATGATCGTCTTGGCAACCAATCGGGCCGTGTCTTTGCGTTCCGTTCCCACAAAGAAGCCAACCAGACTTTGCCCTGCTATGGCAAACGCGTCCAGAAATAGTGCAGTGAATAACCAAAATTGGCGAATTGCCTGATGAACCGCTCCTGCATCTGCGCCTAACTTGGTGGCTTCTCTCGTTCCCACCACGAGAAACAGAGTCAGCATTCCTGTACGCACAAAAAGGTCACCACCCGTCCTAAACAGATGACGGACGCGCTCCCCATCCCAAGAAAGGCGGGCGTCAAGATGACGTCGAACGAGAACAAGCGTGATAACAGCTCCGACCCATTGCGAAATACTCGTAGCGGCGGCAGCACCCTCGATGCCCATTGCCGGAATCGGGCCGTAGCCGAAGATGAGTAAGGCATCCAGTGCAATATTCAATGCATTCACGCCCACGGCGACCCAAAGAGGAATTTTCATCGCTTGCACACCACGCAGGGCTCCAAACCCAGCGATAGTGATGAGGATGGCTGGAGATCCAATCCAACGAATCGTCATATACGAGACCGACGCATCCTGAATAGCTCCAGAAGCTCCGAGTAAGGAAGCAACGAATGGAGTCAATGGCCAAAGGAGAAGTGCCGCTCCACCTCCTAGCAGGGCTGCTAGCATCATGGCCATACCAACAATCTCCCCCCGCTTGCCCGCATTTCCCCGTCCTAATTCTCGCGCCACATCGGTCTGCGTCGCAATTCCCAAGAAGTTGAAAATCCAAAAAATGGACGAAAGGGCCATCGTGCCCACTCCCAATGCCGAAGTTTCCACTGCGCCCAGTCGCGCAATAAACGCCGTGTCCACCAATCCAGTGAGTGGTTCTGCGATCAGAGAAAACAAGACCGGCACCGATAACCTGAGCAAGGTTCGGTGTGGTGAGGACTCAAATGGATGCGTCTTAACCTGGTTCACGAAAAGGGAATTGGGGCTGGGAAGGCTGAATTCCAAAACTACGAAAAGTAGCCGATCCCACTTGAGGTCTTTTTGATTCCGATTTCGGGTTGAATACGACCGGATGATTATCGATTTTGAGTATCCGCCGACCCTCCAAAATCCGTCCATTTTGGCCGTATGACTCTGATTCGCGCGCCTTACACGGGTCTCTGTCTGTCTTGGGCTCTGTTTGGAGTTCTATTAGGGACTCTATTCGGAGCTGTATCTGTACTACCTGTTTCGGCCCAGAATCAGGCCCATATCATATCTGGAGTGGTTACGGATGCTGAAACCAGCATGGCATTGCCCGGAGCAAACGTCCGACTTCTGGGCCCTATGGATAGAGGAACAGCCACGGATCTTGAGGGGCGCTATGCCTTCACGTTGTCACCAGGATTGTATTCAGTTTCTGTCACCTTTGTGGGATACGAACCCTATCAGCTCGACGGATTAGAACTGAGCGCAGGATCAACCTCTGAGTTGGACGTACGGCTTTGGCCAGGAAACACGCTCATCAATCCAATTACCGTCACCGCGTCGCGAAAACCAGAGAAACTGCTCGATGCCCCAGCTTCGATCACCGTTTTAGAACCCAAAGAGCTGGAATCCCGGAACGCATTGACGGCCGCCGCTCACCTGACTTCTGTGCCGGGAGTAGATGTCATAAAGACCGGTTTAGTATCCTCTCGCGTTGCCATTCGAGGGTTTAATGATAACATTGCCTCGTCCCTATTGACCCTGGTAGATAACCGCATTGCCCGAGCGCCATCAGTTCGATTAACCGCATTGCAACTCATACCCATGAGCAATGGGGATATCGAGCAAATTGAAGTCGTTTCAGGACCGGCATCGGCCTTATACGGTCCCAATACGACTAGCGGTGTGGTACACATGATGACCAAGAGTCCATTTGACTCGAGAGGTACTTCGGTCAGTCTTGCTGGTGGTCAACAAGACGTTTTGTTGGGTTCCATTCGGCATGCCGGCACACGTGGCAAGAAACTGGGGTACAAGGTCTCCGCCCAGTATTACACCGGAACCGATTTTGAATACATCGATCCTCAGGAAATTATTGCCCGTCAGCAAGCGCTTACCGCTGGAGCTCAACCCGATACACTCCTCATTGGACGACGTAATTACGGGGTTAAAAATCTGTCTTTGAGTTCTCGCCTGGACTATCGATTCAATTCCAATACGACTCTGTCTTTCAACGCGGGCGTGACCCGTGGAAATAACATTGAGGTAACTCCGACTGGAGCGGCACAGGTAGAGAATGCCCGAATAGGATACGGTCAGGTACGATTCACCAGAGGTAATTTTTTTGCACAAGCGTACGGTAACCTGATGAACTCAGGCACCTCCTATTTCCTTCGTACGGGTCAAATATTCAGAGATGTATCTCGCATGTTTGTCTCCCAGGTCCAGCATCATTCCCAATGGTCTAACGCTCATCGTTTCACCTACGGAATCGATGCGTTCTACACGCAGCCGGAAGGCGAGGGAACGGTCAATGGTCGCAATGAAGGAGACGACAATGTGTTTGAAATTGGAGCCTACCTGCAATCCGAAAGCACGATTTCAGATCGTTTGAGCTTAGTCGGCGCGGCGCGCGTCGATTATCATGATCAGCTTGATCTCTACTCCTTCTCTCCGCGCGCCGCCATTGTGTTCAAACCGTCCCCATCACAAACTGCCCGAATCACGTTTAATCAAGCCTTTCGCACACCACTTCCGAATGATCTATTCTCGGATGTATTGGGACAGGCGGACGCCTTTACCTTGGGACAGATGGAGCCCTTGTTGGGGTTTGCCCCGACTACTGATCTCCGCGTTCAGGGAATGCTAAACGGATTTCGTTTTAGCCGTTCAGGCAACGGCATCCCTCAATTTAGGTCTCCATTCGCGCAACTGGACCCCAGAGGTCTTACTACCTCCGATTACATTGATCTGAACGACCCCCAATTCACCAATGTGATGTGGGATGTAGCCAGACAATCTGCCGTTGCGGGCCTTGCGGACAACCTGGTCAGTCAGGGCATTCTCGACGCCTCGGTTGCTTCCTCGTTGTCTCTCGCCATGGACCGCGTGTTGCCGCAAGATGTGACCGGCGTACTGAACGTGATGCAGATTTTGGATCTTGAATCGCAAGCGTTTATCCCCATCGAAAACGTATCCGATTTCTCGAAATTGGATGCCACACGCACCCGAACGTATGAGATTGGCTATAAAGGTATTTTTGCAAAAGCATTTATGGCCTCCGTCGATATCTACCATACAGAAGTTCAAAACTTCGTAGGTCCTTTTGCTGTGGGTACGCCCAATGTATTCTTGGAATCCGCCTCGCTCAATAAACACCTGATCTCTGAGCTTCGCGAGGCTCTGTCAGATCCGGCAAACGCTGGGGCCTTGACCGATTTAAACGTGTTGGATACCTCTTCAGCCTTATTCGGAAATAGTGATGGCGACCCGGCCCCCGAATTGGCTTTTCTGCTGTCGGCTGGATTAGCTGGAGCCATTCCGTTTGGTACCGTGAGTCCGACAACCGCCTTTGATCCAACCGCAGTCATGTTGATGCGCCGCAATTTTGGGGACATTTCGGTTAATGGAGCGGACTTTAACCTCACAGCGTTTCTATCTCGTCAACTCCGAATAGGGGTCATGTATAGTTGGCTATCCGATAATTTCTTCGCCAACGTCGAAGGCATCGATGACATCTCGCTCAATGCTCCTAGGCACAAAGGGGGAGGTCAGTTTTTCTACGAAACGAAAGACGGACGCCTGGGACTGTCACTCAGAGGACGCTACGTGGAAGGATTTCCCGTGCGCAGCGATGTGTACGTGGGATCGGTGGAAAGCTTCGTCGTATTTGATGGATCGGTTCACTACCGGGTGCCCTTTTCGAAAGACACTCGCATGAATCTCACGGTCCAAAACCTGACGGACAACAAGCATCGCGAATTTGTGTTCGTACCAGAAATTGGCCGATTAGCCACCCTCCGACTCACGCACGAATTCTAAGACACGTTCGAGAATAGGGCGGATATTATCCGGACCGAGTGCTTCCCCAACTATGACATGATTATTCTGATCTAGGGCCCGAAGTACTACCATAGAGTCCTTCTTAGCCGATCCAAGCGTTTCCCAAACATCTTCAGAGACTCGCTGATCGATTACCGTATCGGTAGGCGAGTAGACCATAAAAACGGGCGTTTCGACCTGATCAAAATTCAGATTCCTAACCATCTCTACCAACCCCATTACCTGAAGTAACACGTCAGATCCGTACGCCTGATTGCCGATGGCCGCATGAAGCTCGTTTTGCGGCTCCCAGGAGTAGGTATCTCCCTGAATAATCTTCAATAGTGTACGTCCCCACGGCCACAGTAGCATTTTTGAGCGCTCGTCCGCTGGTGCAAAATTAGGACTAATCCAGATCTGTGCAACCACTGAACTCCTCAATTCATCCTGCACCGCGGCCCACGCCGCGAGCGTTGCTCCGGTAGATGTGCCGATAATGATCACCTTTTCGCCAATTGCTTCGGCCACCCGAATCCCTTCCACGGTGTCCTGCAGCCACTCTTCGGCCATCGATTTCCCAAGCGCTTCGCCGGTCCTCCCATGGCCAGAAATGCGCGTGTAGAACAAGTTTGCTCCCAAAGCCGCCGCTACAGAGTCTGGAAAAGGTTTAGTTTCAAAACTACTGGCTGAAAAGCCATGCAGATACACGATGGAGAATTCTGTTTGGCTTCCCGGTTCTCCATTCCACACAATGCGTTTGGCTTTCCCAACTTCAATGTCATCAAAGCGACGTTCACCCTCCAGTAACCAAGCGTCGACGTCCCCGCCCGCCTGGACTTCATCCAGTTTGGCCAAGGAGCCCTCTGTTTTGACCTGGGGCCCAGCCACAAAAAGTAGCCCAAGAGCCACAACCAATAGTAGAATAGTTCGTAATCGGGACATAATTGAACACTTGAATCGATTCGGACGTACCTGTGTTCTGGCTTCGATGTTCCGATAACGACGATCCATCTAGGTAGGTACCGACATGAATGCAGGACACGTATTTCTGGAAGATGCCCGAGCACAATTCAAGAAATATAAAAACATGGCTGAACGCGCCATGGCTCAGGTATCTGATGAGGATTTATTTCGTGAAGCTACCGAAAGCGGTAACAGCATGGCTATTATTGCTAAACACATGGCGGGAAATATGTGTTCGCGCTGGACTGACTTTCTAACAACAGACGGCGAAAAGGAGACTCGAAATCGGGATGACGAATTTGAAATGGAGCCTAATTGGAGCCGAAAAGACGTTCTAGCCTATTGGGAAACAGGCTGGGAGCGCCTTTTTGAAGCCGTCAACCCTCTCATGCCGAGCGACTTGGCTCGAACGGTTACCATTCGAGGAGAGGACCATTTGGTTTTAGTGGCCATTTCCCGTCAACTCACCCACTATGCATCTCACGTGGGACAGATTATACTTCTTGCACGGTCATTTACGGGGAAAGACTGGGAATCACTTTCCATTCCACGTGGGCAATCAGAAGAGTTTAATGCGCAGTATTGGGGTTCAAGAAAAGCGAGCCGACCGGATTTTCAAGCCTAATTTGTTATTAAAGGTCCCGTACCTTGGGCAGGTTCATTGAGACGCGTGTAGTGAGCACATCGTTCGTCCATTAGTATTTGAGTATTTACCCCTGGAATTATTAATGAGCATTCTCCAAGGCATCTGGGCAGCAACTGTCACCCCTCTGAATTCCGATCTTAACGTCGATTCGAGCAGACTTGTAGCCCATATTGAGTGGCTCTTTGATCAGGGTAGCCACGGTGTAGTGGTTTTTGGCACCACTGGAGAAGCTAATTCCTTTTCTGTGCGAGAACGCCGGAGCGTGATTGAGCAACTGCACGAACGCGGTGTAGATATGAATCGGATTATGGTGGGTACCGGCTGCACAGCCGTTCCGGATACCGTTGAATTATCACAACATGCGGTGGACGCAGGGTGTGCCGCAGTTCTGATGCTACCTCCCTTTTATTACAAGACCGTCTCAGAAGATGGCTTGTTTGATTTCATTTCTTCCTCAGTAGATCAAATCGATCGCAGCACAACTCGAGTCATTCTATATCATTTCCCTAAAATGGCCGGCATTGGATTTTCTGTGCCGTTAATTAACCGGTTAAAAGAGGCTCATGGGGAGCGTATTGCCGGTATCAAGGATTCAAGTGGAGATACGGATAACCTGACCAACTATTGTCGCGATATCGAAGATTTCGCGGTCTTTGCAGGATCCGAAGCCCTCCTTCCTTACGCCCTCTCAGAGGGCGGTGTTGGCTGCGTATCAGCTACGGCAAATGTAACGTCCCGCCTCGCCAGAGCGGTGTTTGACGGAGCAAAAGCGGAAGCTGAACGCATGATCAAAACCCGGAAAGCACTGGAAGCCCTGCCGTTTGTGCCCACGATGAAGCACCTGCTCGCAGAAAACAGCAGCCAGTCGGATTTCAATCTGGTCAGGCCTCCACTGAGACAACTCACCGCTGCTCAACTCTCGCGCCTAGATGAAATACTGGGATCTACCGGGGTACTGCCTAATTTTATTGATGCGTGATCCGCAGGAATAACCTGCGCCCAACAGCCTCTGCCCCCGTCGCACCAGTTGCTTCTGTCGCACCAGGTAAAGAGCGTACGCCGGCTCGTTTAAAGCTTATCAAACTTTCGGCCCGCGTCAACGACGCTCTTGACAACACTCTCGACAACGCATCTTCAAATGACCGCAATTGGGGCGGGTGGCATTAGCCACTCGCCCCTCTATTTTATTTCCCCTTTGACGCGGTTCAGGGGTTCGCTTACATTGGCCTTTCGGCATTGCTTTATGCCCAACATGCTTTCCACCCAACTTGATTGACCATGCTCAGACGTACGATTCCCGCTTTTCTAGTTATTGGCCTTCTGGCGGCCACTCCTTTCAGCGAAGAGGTCCTTATTGGATTTTCAGAAGCTGGATCGGATGCACAGCACGCTTTGGAGGACACGTATGATTCTCATCTCAATGCTGAGGATCTAGACAACTGGATGAAATTCCTTACGAACATGCCTCAGCCGGTCGGTTCACCCAAAGCAAAGGAAAATGCTGAGTTTGTGGCTAGTCTATTCGAATCTTGGGGTTTTGAGACGGAAATAGAAGTATTTCATGTGCTTTTCCCGACCCCCGTCGAACGACAATTGGAGCTGATCGCACCTACCAAGTACACAGCCGTTCTTTCCGAACCTGCGCTGGACGAGGACAAATCATCTCAGAAAAAGGGTGCCATGCTCCCTCCGTACAATGCGTATTCAGCAGATGGCGATGTGACGGGAGAACTGATATTCGTCAATCAAGGCATCCCTCGAGACTATGAAGAACTGGAAAGACGGGGCATTTCGGTTGAAGGTAAAATCGTAATTGCCAAATATGGTGGCTCTTGGCGCGGTATCAAACCCAAAGTGGCGTTTGAGCACGGCGCAATCGCCTGCATTCTGTACTCCGATCCGCGCGATGACGGGTATTTTCAGGGAGATGTCTACCCGAAAGGAGCGTACAAAATGGAACGAGGTGTGCAACGAGGATCCGTGGCAGACATGCCGCAGTATCCGGGTGATCCGCTCACACCTTTTGTGGGTGCCAAAGAAGACACCGAGCGCATGACTCCGGAAGAATCTCCAACGGTCATGAAGATCCCGGTGCTCCCGATCTCCTACGAAGATGCCCAACCACTGCTCGAAGCACTTGAAGGGCCCGTAGCACCCGCTTACTGGCGTGGCGCGCTACCCATCACGTACCACATTGGCCCGGGACCAGCCCAGGTACACTTGAAACTGAAATTCTCATGGGACATCGTTCCAGCCTACAACGTGATCGCACGCATGGAAGGCAGCGAATTCCCAGATGAGTGGATCATGCGCGGAAATCACCGAGACGGATGGGTTTTCGGCGCAGCCGACCCCACCAGCGGTCAGGTCGCCATGTTGGCTGAAGCTCAGGCCATTGGAGAGCTCGCAAAAGCAGGTTTTCGCCCAAAAAGAACGATTATGTATGGCTCTTGGGATGCCGAAGAGCCGGGTCTTTTAGGCTCCACCGAATGGGTCGAATACCACCGCGATGAGATTGACCAGAAAATGATCGCTTATCTGAACACGGACGGAAGTGGTCGCGGATTCCTCGGCATGGGCGGATCGCACACCATGCAGGACTTCATCAACCAAGTTGCCCGGGACGTATCTGATCCGCAGACAGGGGTGACGGTACTGGAGCGTCGGCGTGCGCGTGATTTGGCGAACGGCTCAACCACCACACCTGAAAAAGGAGATATTCCCATCAATCCTCTTGGATCTGGCTCAGACTACTCCCCGTATCTGCAACACATGGGTATCGCCTCACTGAACATTGGATTTGGGGGCGAAAACGGCGGTGGTTCGTACCACACGGCCTATGACACCTACGAGCATTACAAACGATTTGGAGATCCAGACTTCTCCTACGGGGTCACGCTTGCCAAAATGATGGGCCGTTCAACACTTCGCTTGGCGAACGCAGAGGTACTTCCCTTCCGATTCGAAACGTTCGTAGGGCATGTAGAAACGTACGTGAAAGAGATTGAGGAGCTGGTAGAAACTACCCGCGCGGAAACGCTCAAGCACAACCGATTAGTTGAGTCTGGTGCATATGCCCTGGCAATGGACCCTAAAGACGGTCTTCAGCCACCCAAGGCAAAGAGCCCCGTTCCTCACATCTCTTTTGCTTCAGTCAATAACGCAGTCGTTGCATTGCGAGCCGCTGCAAAAGCAGCCGATAGTGCGGTGGCCACAGCCGAGGCCTCTGATCACCTAAACGTAGCCATTGCTCAATTAGAACGAGCCATGACGTCTGATGAAGGGCTTCCTCGCAGACCGTGGTTTCGGCATCAAGTGTATGCCCCTGGGTTCTACACGGGATACGGCGTAAAAACGCTGCCTGGAATTCGGGAAGCAGCCGAAGAGCTAAAATGGGATGAGATGAACGAACAAATGATTCGGGTTGCAGCCATGATGAACGCCGTAACCGATGCCATGAATACAATCAAAAATGCCGCTTCCATGGGACCGGTCGAAGAAACCGCTAGGTAAACTATCATGAAACGCCTCCTTCCCCTTCTCCTCGTTCTTGCTGGCTGTCAAGCTGCACCGAAACCGCCCCCAAATATACTGCTCATCTTTACCGATGATCATGCGAGTAGCGCCATTAGCGCTTATGGCTCGACGTTTAACACGACGCCGAACATTGACCGCATTGCCGCCGAAGGCATGTTATTCGAGAATTGCCTAGTGACCAATTCGATTTGTGCACCGAGCCGGGCAACGATCTTGACGGGCAAATACAACCACTTGAACGGTCAGATCATTAATGGTCCAGCCTTTGACGGCAGCCAGCAAACCTTTCCCAAGCTTCTTCAGCAAGCCGGGTACACCACAGCCATGATCGGAAAGTGGCACCTTCGAAGCGCACCTACCGGCTTTGATCATTACGAGGTTCTGGTCGGCCAAGGCCCGTATTACAATCCACCGATTCGTACGGCCACAGATACCACGATTGTGGAAGGATATACGACCGATATCCTCACCGATATGGCACTGAACTGGCTCGATGAAGGCAGAGATGGTGAGAAACCCTTCATGTTGATGTACCAGCACAAGGCGCCGCATCGAAACTGGCAACCGGGTCCTGACCATATCGACGATTTTGTGGATCAGGAATTTGATATGCCGGCCACGTTTTATGACGATTACGCCACACGCTCTTCTGCTGCTGGTCAGGCTGTTATGCGCATTGATGATCATCTGAATGCAAACGATCTAAAAATCACGCCTCCCAGAAATCTTACCGAGGCCCAGATGGAGCGCTGGATGGAATCCTACGGCCCTCGCAATGAAGAACTGCGTGAATCAGGTCTCTCGGGCGATGACCTGGATCAGTGGAAGTACAATCGTTACATGCGTGATTATCTCCGCTCGGTTCAGTCGGTTGATGATAATATTGGTCGCGTACTGGATTACTTGGATGAAACAGGACTCGCTGAAAACACCGTAGTCGTCTACTCATCCGATCAAGGATGGTATTTGGGTGAGCACGGCTGGTATGACAAGCGGTGGATGTACGAACCATCTCTTAAAACGCCTTTTATCGTGCGCTGGCCTGAAAGCGTAGATGCGGGTGTGAAGAATGAGACCATGGTATCCAATGTCGATTTTGCCCCAACATTTCTGGATATAGCAGGTGCGGCTATCCCAGCCGATATGCAGGGTAAGTCTCTTATTCCAGTCCTTGAAGGAGGAACGGATCTCACGTTCCGAGATGCATTCTATTATCAATATTATGAATACCCTGGCGCTCATTGCGTTCGCCGGCATTATGGCGTCCGAACGGATCGATACAAACTCATTTACTTCTACGGGATTGATGAGTGGGAAATGTTCGACCTACAAGAAGACCCTGACGAAGTACGATCCGTATACGGCTCGGCGGACTATGCCGATATCGAAGCTGGCCTAAAGGTTCGGCTTACTGAATTACGCGAGGAATATGAGGTCCCTGAAGACACCCGCCCTATTCCCGAGGAAGTATGCACGTATACCGTAGGATGGATGGGGTATGATGCCGGATAAACCCATCTCATCCGATGCGCCTCGCCCTGAAAGGCCTGTTTGGGTCGTTCAACTCACTATTTTTGCCGGGATCTTTGGATTTCTGCTGCTTGCTGTCCCGCCTATCATAGATATCGTCCGGGTTTTTCTCCCGGATGAAGTCGACCCTCGTGGACAACTTGATCTATATGCCGATTCCCCTTGGGCGGAGACTCATTTCGTTGAGTTTAATAACCTCGAAACAGAATACTACGACTTCATTGGATGGCGACGCAAAGCCTTCGACGGCGAAACCATTCATATTGGTGCAGATGGAATCCGTTCTACCGCGCCCTCTTCTGAACCAGCAGATTCAGCAGAAACCGTTTACTTCATGGGCGGCTCTGTCGTTTGGGGCACTGGATCAAGAGATCAGAATACGATTGCGTCCATTTATGCGCGAGAAACAGGCTCGGTTGTAACGAATTACGGCGAATCCGCCTGGATTGCTCAGCAGTCCACCAATCTGTTAATCAGATTGTACTCCCAAAAAAGGAGTGCAGATCGTGTGTATTCTATTGATGGCGTAAATGAGGTGCTGCATAAATGCCGAGCGGAAAACGCCCCCTTATCCGGCGGCCGGGAGCAGCGGTTTCGCTCCTTGATTGCATCACCCAAACCCCTGACGACGCTCTATGCCGTTCGTCCACTTCTTTTTATGCTACCCGAATTACGGCGCGCAATCGCACCATCTCCGGATCCATCTGCTTTATTTGACTGTGATACCAACCCAGAAAAAGCCGAACAGATTGCGCGGAATTTGGTGGTGAATTGGATGGCATCACGTGATCTAGTGGAGGCCAACGGTGGCCGTTTCATCCCCGTACTTCAGCCGGTCGCTTATTTGGGTTCACCGTCCGTCGAACACCTTCCAGAAATCAACGATGTGAGCCCGCTCGGACACCAATTCCAGACGGTTTACCCGATCATTATCCAGATACTGAACGAAACGGACCTTAGTTGGCTAGACCTTACTGATGTTTTTGATTCTACGCCAAGAGTTTACATCGACTTCTGCCATGTGGTATCTTCGGGTAACTCCGTATTGGTCGATCGTCTTCTCTCAAGTAAAGAATGATATCAAAGCTCAAAGCAATTGCCGGATTTCTCAAAACGCGAAGGAAGTATTGGATGCTTCCTATTGTCCTAACGCTGTTGATTCTGAGCGTGCTGCTTGTTTTTGCTGAGGGCAGTGCTCTCGCTCCGTTTATTTACGCTTTGTTTTAGACCTAGAAGCCATAATTAGGGCTTCTAACCGGTTTACCTTCATTTTCGATACCAGATCTAGAATCTCTTGCCCACTTTTATCCTCGGGATCTCTGCCTATTACCACGACTCTGCAGCATGCATTGTACGTGATGGAGAAGTTGTGGCAGCAGCTCAGGAAGAACGTTTTACTCGGATTAAACATGATCACCGCTTCCCTAAAAACGCAGTTCAATATTGCCTAAAAGCGGCTGGCATTACAGCCGAAGAAGTGGATCACGTCGCGTTTTACGACAAGCCATGGCTCAAATTCGAACGACTGCTTGAAACGTATGTCGCATTTGCACCAGCTGGGCTTCCCTCTTTCATTAAGTCCATGCCATTGTGGTTGAAAGAGAAGCTTTGGATGGAAGACTCCATAAAAAAGGATATCGGCTACGAAGGTGATGTCTTTTTCCCAGAACATCATCAGTCCCATGCTGCGTCTGCCTTTTACCCTTCTCCTTACGAGCGCGCTGCCGTCCTGACACTCGATGGTGTCGGTGAGTGGGCAACTACATCTTGGGGAGTTGCTCATGGCAATACGATGACCCCGCTGGGCGAAATTCGTTTTCCCCATAGCATTGGGCTGCTCTATTCCGCATTCACGTATTACACGGGATTCAAAGTTAATTCCGGCGAATACAAGGTGATGGGCTTGGCCCCTTACGGCGAGCCCAAATACAAGGACCTGATTCTCGAGCACTTGGTGGACCTCAAAGAAGACGGGTCTTTCCGCATGGACATGCGGTATTTTAATTACTGTCAGGGCCTAACGATGACATCGCCCCGGTTCCATCGCTTGTTTGGAGCAGAACCCCGTCAGCCTGAATCCGAAATCACCCAACGTGAAATGGATCTAGCTCGGTCGGTTCAGGAAGTGGTGGAAGAAATTATCATCCGCATTGCCAGACATGTCCGTAAAGAAACAGGTGAGCGGTATCTCTGTCTTGCGGGTGGCGTAGCACTCAACTGCGTGGCAAATGGGAAGCTACTGCGCGAAGGCATTTTTGATGACATTTGGATCCAGCCTGCCGCCGGTGATGCGGGTGGAGCTCTCGGAGCGGCTTTGTTCATCTGGTATCAACATCTCGGTAACCCACGAGAAGTCGAAGCCGGTGTAAAAGACTTGCAAAGTGGCTCTTATTTGGGCCCCTCGTACGAAGACGCTGCGATTAAGGAATGGGCTTCACTAAATGGAGCTGTAGGGACCCCGCTCGAAGACGACGAGCTCATGGGACGGTCTGCTGAATTACTAGATGATGGCAAGGTAATTGGGTGGTTTCAAGGCCGTATGGAATTTGGACCGCGCGCACTTGGTGGGCGGAGCATCTTGGGCGACGCCCGCAATACGGACATGCAGACTACGCTCAATTTGAAGATCAAATTTCGTGAGTCTTTTCGCCCTTTTGCCCCCTCCTGTCTCGAATCTGACGTCTCTGAGCTCTTCGAATTGGATCGACCATCACCGTATATGTTGATGGTGGCTCCCGTGAATAAGGAACGCTGCATACCGATGCCGGACAACGAGTTATTCGGTATCGAACAACTCAGAGTACAGCGTTCGGACGTACCGGCCATCACCCATGTAGATTATTCAGCTCGCGTTCAGACCATTGATGGCGTACACAACAAACGCTTCCACGATCTGATTGCTCGTTTTAAAGACAAAACGGGTTATGGCGTTGTAGTCAACACCTCGTTCAACGTGCGCGGCGAACCGATCGTTTGCTCGTTAGACGATGCATATATCTGCTTTATGCGCACCGAAATGGATGTACTCGTGCTGGGTAATATGCTCTTCCTTAAAGAAGACCAGCCCGAGTTTAAGGATCACGATGATTGGCGCAAGACCTATGCCCTAGACTAAAAAACCGGCTACTTATGCCCTTACAAAACGACAAAAAAGAGCTGCGGAAATTTGGCTACGTCATGGCTGGAGCATTCGCCCTGCTTGCTTCCTTACTATGGTGGAAGAATGATTTTGCGTCTTGGTCCACCTACCCCGTAATTTTTGGTAGTCTGAGCGCTCTATTTCTGACCATCGGGCTCCTCATTCCCATGCTTCTCAGCCCCATAGAATGGGCCTGGATGAAGCTGGCACATGTCATGGGATTTGTCATGACGAGGTTCATCTTGACCGTCACATATGTTCTGATCATTGTCCCTACCGGTTTAATTTTCAAATTAATGGGAAAAGATCTTCTAGACAGAAAGCTGAATAAGAACGCGGAAAGCTATTGGATCTCTGCCGAATCAGATGGTCCTTGGACGCGTCCAGACAAGCCGTACTAGATTTTTCTCATCTTATCATTCTGATATGATATAGACCCCTTTTCATGTTGGCAAGGTTCTTGAAGTAGTGTCCATTCAATATCGTCACTACCTGGATACCACTCATGGGCATCACCACCCATTGGGCTACAAAAAGGTTGCTTAAAACCTTTTTAGCCTGCTTTTTGATTACCTCTGTCTCTTCAATTCTACCTGTTCTTGCACAAGTCTCTCCAACTGCGGATGGGCGTGTCATTTTGATAACAGTAGACGGAATGAGATCCGATGTGATACAATCCTTCGGTCCTGAGTTACTTCCCGGATTTCATCGACTGATGCAGGAGGGCTCTTCGACGCTAAATGCTCGACCAGATCCGGAGTTTTCACTTACCCTCCCTAATCATACCTCAATGTTTACCGGACGGTATGTAGGAGATCTGGAAGGACACAACTGGTATGAAAACACCGATATGCCTTCTAACGAAACGCTTCATAACAACAAAGGCGAGTACGTAGCCAGTCCGTTTGGAGACATAGAGATCAAGATCACAGGACTCCGCCCGGGTGAAAAATTATTTGAAGAATTACTTATCGGCGATAACGTCTCTGCGACAACCCACCCTTTGATTTCTTGCGCAGAAGAGTCTTATCCAAATAGACTCGAATTAGAACAAGGTCTTCTCGCATTATCAGCCGCCATCGACCAACAAGACAGCCGTGCAGCCAGAGTGCACTTATTACGGCTTGTTCCGAGCTTTACACCGACGTCAAAAAATGTAGACCACCTACTAGAAGACAATTCACCTAGGCAAACAAGTGGAAACTTTGCCACTGATAAATCTGCAGCAAAACCTATTTCACGATCTAACGGATTGTCCGGTATTCAATTTGAACACGGGAAAATTTAATAAGGACGGCTTGGTTAATACCTGATGGGGGCTATCAACGCTACTAACTACGCCCCAGCTTATTTCATTTCCTGCTTCGCAATGCGCAGATCAGACTCGACCATTTCTTGGGTCATAGAGGCCAAGTCATACTCGTGCGTCCATCCAAGCTTCGTTTTCGCTTTCGTTGGGTCTCCTAGCAATTCCTCAACTTCCGCCGGTCGATAGTAGCGTGGATCAACTGAGATCACGGTTTTTCCAGTTGCCGTGTCTATTCCGATTTCATCTGGGCCTGTCCCCTCAAATCGAAGAGATATGCCCGCGGCTTTGAAGGCGTTCAGACAAAAATCGCGAACCGTGGTCATAACGCCTGTCGCCAAGACGAAATCTTCGGGTTTGTCTTGTTGCAGCATGAGCCACATACCTCGAACATAGTCTTTAGCATGCCCCCAATCGCGCTGTGCATCCAAATTGCCCAAGTACAACATGTCTTGGGTGCCTAGACTAATTCGCGCGGCAGCCCGGGTAATTTTCCGGGTCACAAACGTCTCTCCACGAATTGGGCTCTCATGGTTGAACAAAATGCCGTTACAGGCAAACATGTCGTAGGCCTCTCGGTAATTGACCGTAATCCAGTAGCCATACAATTTGGCAACGGCGTACGGAGACCGGGGATAAAAGGGGGTGGTTTCCCGCTGGGGGACTTCTTGAACCAGTCCATACAGCTCCGAGGTAGAAGCCTGATAGAACTTCGTATCCTTCTCTCTACCGATGATGCGAATCGCCTCCAACAACCGAAGCACACCCAGCGCATCGGTATTGGCCGTGTATTCAGGCATATCAAAACTAACCTGAACGTGACTCTGGGCACCCAGATTATAAATCTCGTCTGGCTGAACTTCCTGAACAATCCGAATCAGATTGGCTGAGTCGGTTAGATCTCCATAATGTAAATGGAATCTTGATTCCGCTATGTGAGGATCTTTATACAGATGATCAATCCGAGCTGTATTGAACGAACTGGAACGGCGCTTGAGGCCATGGACTTCATACCCTTCAGCAAGTAAAAGCTCGGACAAATAAGCTCCGTCTTGGCCTGTTGTACCGGTAATGAGTGCTTTTTTCATGAGGTCCGTATCGTTTTCTATTAACATGGTTGGGGTAATCGTCACACCAGAGCCCTTAAGTTAATCAATGACCTCGGTTAAAGGAATGACCAATAGGTAGAACGTGGTGGATCAAACAGGTCCACCAGAAAAATGTACAGTTGTTTTGTGCCGGTCCAATCCCGAATAGCCCAGGATCTACTTTGAAATACGGCTTTGTACGCTCGGTTGAATGCTATTGGGTACTGTCTTCCTGGAGCGCGCTGGTCTGTCAGCTCGACTAACTTTTTTCGTTGCCCTTGCTGCTTGATTCATGACCTCTATCACGCGATCTGCCATTTCATTGGTCATTTGCGGATAAATAGGTAACGAGATTTCCGAATTACTCATCGAGACAGCTTGCGGAACGGAGGAGCTCGAATAGCCTAACTCTTTGAAGAGGGTTAGTTCTGGCAAGGGAATGAAATGGACGTTTACGGCTACGTCTTGCGCGGCCGCAAAATCAATTATCTCATCTCGTTGAGCAACCCACTCTGGATGAAGGCGAACGGCAAATAGATGATACGATGACTGGCGGGTATCCAATTGACTGACCGGCATCCTGAAGAACGCATGGTCCAACCCACTTTCATAGCGCTCAAATATTTCGCGTCGTCTCCTCAACGCACTTGGGTATGTTGCAATCTGCCCAAGGCCGATGGCAGCACAGATGTCAGGCATGTTCATTTTCATGCCATCCGTGACGATATCATATCGCCAGCCTCCCGCTTTACTCTTTGCAAACGCATCTTTAGTCTGGCCATTAAGCCGATGAAGCGTAAACCATTTCTCTTCTAATTCTACCTCAAACCATGGAGGTAAATTTAACACGATCATGCCACCCTCAGCCGTAGTTAAGTTCTTTACGGCGTGGGTAGAATAGATTGTAATATCTCCCCCCATTGCTGCCGATAATCCATTCCAACGTGCTCCCAAAGAATGCGCGGCATCCGTTAAGATGGCAATCCGACCAAATTTTTCCTGAATTCGGCTGGTTGGCTCAAATTCGTCCGCAGCCGCCTCTACCTCGGCTCGAATAGCCGAGTAATCCGCCGGTAGGCCACCAAAATCTACGGGGATGATCGCCTTAGTGCGCTCTGTGATCAAGGCACTAAGCTTCTTAGGATCAAGGCAAAAGTCATCTCCGGAATCGCACATCACCGGTGTTGCTCCGGCATGTAAGACGCTCAAGGCCGTGGCTGCATACGTATAAGCCGGAATAATCACCTCATCGCCTAGCTGAATACCCAGCCACTTTAGGGCCAGAATAGCTCCTGAAGACCATGAATTAACTGCTATGGACGCTTGGCCTTCCGTGTAAGCTGTAAACTCCTGTTCCAGTGCGCGCGACTTAGGACCGGTAGTAATCCAACCAGATTCCAACACTTCTTGAACGTGCTGAAAGACCTGATCTGTAATAAAGGGAGGTGAAAAAGGAATTTTCATCGGTGGCTCAAAGATATAGGGGTGAGGCTGGTAGGGAAGGTATCGGCCACTTCCCTGATTTTTTAACTCCACCACACCACTGGACAACCTATCTATTCGGTTAGGTTTTGCCACGTCAGGGGTGGCCAGCGCAGCAGTATCCACCGCGGCAGGGTTGCCACCGCAGCAATGCTGTTAAGTTTGATGGTTTTTCTCCATATTGCCTTCCCACCAAAACCCTGCAAGTATGCGACTTCTTCTCCCACTCCTTTTCCTCTTCGTCCCCGTTCTTGCCAACGCCCAGCAAACGATGGACGAAGCGTATGGGGAGAAAATCGCAGAGTTCACCACGGACGAACGGTTTCTAAACGACCTCATCGATCACCTCCCCGCGTCCGACACGGTCCCTTCGCCCCTAGACTATTTCGGGACGATCATTGGCGCCGAAGGAATCCTGCACTACACAGAGGACATTTATGGCTACCTGCGCGCCCTCGCGGATGCCTCCCCTCGCGTCATGGTTCGAAATATTGGCTACTCGGAGGAAGACCGGGAAATGATTGAGGTCATTATCGCCGATGAAGCAACGATAGCCGATCTCGAGCCATACCGGGTTGCGCTAAACCGCTTGGCTGATCCTCGCTCTCTATCTGAAGACGAAGCTTCGGACATCATCGCGTCTGCGAAGCCGATCTATTACTTGACGGCGGGCCTCCACTCGAGCGAAACCGGCTCTCCGGAAATGGTCATGGAGCTGGCTTATCGTTTGGCCGTCGAAGAATCAGACTATATCCGCTCGATACGGGACAATGTGATCACCATGTTTACGCCCGCCGCCGAGCCCGATGGTCGAGACCGTATGGTGGATGTACATCGCTACTCGGATGATCACAACGGACAAGCGCCAAATCTTACCTATTGGGGCAAATACGTTGCGCACGATAACAACCGGGATGGCTACGGGATGGCGCTCAATCTGACACGCAATCTCCTCGACAGCTTCCACCACTGGAAGCCTCAGGTCATGCATGACTTGCACGAGTCTGTTCCCTATCTCTACGTATCTACGGGACTCGGACCCTACAACGAATGGATTGACCCCATCACAGTGGATGAATGGCATAACCTGGCCTACGAAGACGTTTCTGAACTGACGCGGGTGGGCATGCCGGGTGTATGGACGCATGCGTTCTATAATGGTTGGGCGGCCAACTACCTGATCTGGATGGCCAATTTGCGCAACTCGAATGGGCGCTTTTACGAGACGTTTGGCAACAGCCACCCGGGCACGTTCGAACGTAAGCTCGGCAAACGCAGCACCGCTACGCAGTGGTATCGCCCGAATCCACCCCTTGAGACCGTGATGTGGTCCCTGCGTAACAACACGAATTACATGCAGTCCGGTGTGCTCGCTTCGCTCAAGTACACAGCAGATAATGCGCACCAGTTTGTCGAGAACTTCTGGCTCAAATCCTCCCGCGCAGTTGAAAAAGGCCGCACCGAAGCGCCCTATGCATGGGTTATTCCGCACGAATCTCAGCAGGACCGCCCCGTGGGAACGACATTCATGGTAAACCTGCTAATGGATATGGGATTAGAAGTGCATCAATCTGAGTCTGCGCTAAGCGAGGGAGACCTCGAAGCTGTCGCCGGTTCGTACATCGTTCGCCTTGACCAGCCCTACCGCACGCTCGCGCAGGTCATGATGGACAGGCAGAACTTCCCAGAAGGTGCGAATGCTCCCTACGATGATACGGGGTGGACGCTTCCTCTCTCCCACCGAGTCGATGCCGTACGGGTCGATTCGTCGTGGATATTGGATGCGGATATGACTTTGCTCGAGGCGCACGTGGCTCCTGCCACTTCCGGCGCTGGTCGTGGAAAGTGGCTCGTGCTAAACAACACGACCGATGATAATTTCGCACTATTTCGCTATCGATTGTCAGGCACCCAGATGGAAGCCGCAGAGTCGGAATTTGAGGCCGGTGAGGACACATTTCACGCAGGATCGCTCATTTTTGAACGTTCTGACTCTGCGTTGGAAACCGCCTCAGAACTTGGCTTGCAAGTTCAGGCCTTCCGGTCAAAGCCCGATGTAGCTACGCATAATGCCGACCCCGCGCGTGTGGGACTCATTCATACCTGGACATCCAGACCACAGGATGCTGGGTGGTGGCGCTTTGCGTTTGACGAAGTAGGCATTCCCTATACCTACCTTTCTGAGCAGGATCTAGCGACAACAGATCTATCCCAGTTTGATGTACTCATCCTTCCTCGTACACGATCTGACTTTAAGACGCTGGTTCACGGCAACTCAATGGTCGGTGAGCCTACGCCTTGGGAGCCGTCTGAAGAGTATCCGCATATCGGGCACATCGATCAGACCGATGATACCCGGCGCGGTATGGGCTACGCAGGCGTTACGCGCTTGCAAGCCTTTGTCGAGGGCGGCGGCGTCTTCCTGACGTCCGGCCCTTCGTCCGCCATTCCTATTGATGCGGGCCTTACGCGCCGTGTCAGCATCCGCCAGACACGCTCGCTCCAGGCCCGCGGTTCGCTCGTCCGCACCCAGGTCGCGGACTCGCTCAGCCCAATCGCATACGGATACCCGCATGATGGTGACATTCCTGCCTACTTCAGCCAATCCCCCGTGTTCAGCGTGAACTCAAACGTCGGTGGTTATCGCACGCCTGATTGGCAGAAAGACCTCGCGTGGGAAACAGAAGTCCCACGGACGGTGCTCTCGTTCGCCAAAAGCAATTTGAACATGAGTGGCATGCTCCAAAATCCCGGTGAGCTTCAGGGCGCACCTGCCGTCTTGGATGTGCCTGTTGGCGATGGACATGTTATATTGTTCGCAACACGCCCCGTCCGCCGCTGGAACACGCATGGTAACCATGCGCTAGTGTGGAATGTGCTTCTGAACTGGAATGATTTAAGGGTTGGGTGGCCTGAAAGGAAAAAAGAGGACTGATTAAGTCACATTCCTGGTGTCCACCAGAACCGGCGCCTTTTCTTTGATCATAGCCCAATCATAATCGCTATGATCAGTGACGATTATGGCACAATCGCATGCATCAAGAGCAGTGTCAAGGCTTGTCTCTGACCGCATATTGAAAACATGATCATTTATCACCGGAACGTGGTGATCGTAATAGATCACATTCCCTCCTTTCCGTTCGAGCAACTGAATTATATCAAGAGCCGGACTTTCTCGGACATCTGATATGTCCTTCTTATATGCTACGCCTACCACAAGAACTGTACTCCCTTTGATGGACTTCTCCTGATCATTGAGCCTGTCTTGTACTTTCTGAGCCCAGTGCTCTGGCATGGCCGTATTCACTTCACTCGCCAATTCAATAAATCGAGCGGTGTAGTTCAAGGTCTTTAGTTTCCAAGACAGATAATGTGGGTCAATTGGAATACAGTGCCCCCCCAGACCCGGACCAGGTGTGAACTTCATGAAGCCGAAAGGCTTGGTAGCCGCTGCATCAATTACTTCCCAAGCGTCCACTCCCAATTTTTCACACATCAACAGCACCTCGTTCACAAGTCCTATATTGACCGCACGAAATGTGTTTTCAAGCAACTTGACCATTTCCGCCGCTTCTGGACTCGAAACGGGCACGATGGTATCAATAGCCCTTCCATAAATCGTGGTTGCCTGCGAAATACATGCTTCAGTAATCCCGCCCAAGACCTTAGGAGTATTTTTAGTGGTGTAGTCGTCTCGACCGGGATCAACTCGTTCGGGACTGAAAGCAAGAAAAAAGTCTTCTCCGACAGCTAGCCCACTCTTTTCCAACTGCGGAAGAATGACTTCTCGTGTAGTACCCGGGTAAGTCGTGCTTTCCAGGATCACTGTTTGACCTTTTTTCAGTCGAGGCGCAATTTCGTTTGTCGCCGAAACGATGTAAGATATATCTGGGTCTCTTGTTTTACTTAACGGGGTAGGTACGCAGATGGAGATAGCATCTACTTCTTTGAGCAAATCGAAATCGGTTGTACCAGTGATCAACCCTGCTTCGACCAGTGATACCAAACGGCTTGACGGGATATCTTCGATATACGAGCTTCCACCGTTCAAAAAGGATATTTTTTCATCAGACACATCAAATCCGATAACACGAACTCCAGCTTCAGCAAATACAACAGCTAGCGGTAGACCTACATATCCCATCCCGATGATACCGAGCGTGGGCAAGTTTTGATTACTCATTTCAGCTAACATGTATTTTGATTAGTCGCCGTATTCAGGACGGCCAACAGAGGTATATTCGAATCCCATTTTTTTCATCCTGTGCGGTTTGAACAGATTCCGTCCATCAAATACAACCGGGTTTTTGAGCTTTAATTTGATTCGATCAAAATCTGGACGACGAAATTCATGCCATTCGGTTAAGACCGCTAGAGCATCTGCATCTTCTAGCACTTCGTATGGCTCACTTCCGTATGCTATCGCATCTCCAAATACGGCTTTTGTCGTACCCATTGCCTCCGGGTCAAAAGCGTGAATTTGAGCTCCTGCTTTAAGTAATTCTTGTATTACATAATGAGCTGGGGACTCACGCACGTCATCCGTTCGCGCCTTAAATGCTAATCCCCAAACTGCGATTCGTTTTCCTTCCAAGGACCCACCAAAACTCGACACGATACGATCTGCCATTTGAATGCGTTGACGGTCATTCACATTGAGGACAGCATCTAGAATCTTAAAATCATAACCATACTCATCTGCAGTGCGCTTTAAAGCTTGAACGTCTTTGGGGAAACAGCTCCCACCGAATCCAATGCCTGGGTATAAAAATAAATTCCCAATGCGACTATCAAGACCAATGCCTTTTCGAACTTGATCCACATTTGCACCAACTTCTTCGCATAAGTTTGCTACTTCATTGATAAACGAAATCTTGGTGGCAAGAAATGAATTAGCAGCATACTTGGTCATTTCAGATGATCTTTCGTCCATTACCAAAATAGGATTGCCTTGGCGTACAAATGGCTCATAAATAGTCCGCATAATTTCAGCAGCCCGTTCTGACCTAGTGCCAACAACCACACGTTCCGGTTTCATGAAGTCTGCGACGGCAACTCCTTCGCGCAAGAACTCAGGGTTTGAAACTACATCAAAGTCTTCTCCTACATTCAGCTTTCTAGATTCCATAATTTCGCGAACTGCATCTGCCGTACCGACTGGAACGGTACTCTTATTCACGACGACGTGATATCCTGAATCACTAGATCCTGCCCACAAATCAGCCAGATCGCCTGCCGCCTTCTTCACGTACGAGAGATCTGCCGCTCCGTTTCCTCCCGGTGGGGTCGGAAGTGCCAAAAACAGCACATCAGACCCAAAAGCCGCTCTGGCTAGGTCTGTGGTAAAATCCAAACGACCCTCTTTGATATTTCTCTTTAGAAGCATCTCGAGTCCCGTTTCATAGATAGTTGGCACCCCCCGTTTGAGCTGCTCAACTTTTTTTTCATCGATATCCACACAGAGAACATCAAATCCCATTTCAGCAAAACAAGTTCCAGTTACGAGACCGACATACCCAGTCCCGACGATTGCGATGTGCATATTTTTTCACTTATGACAATGATTTGAGAAACTACGGGTTGAGTATCCCGAAATCATCTTATTTCAACCTTTACAATTTGAAAATCTGATTCAACGAATACTTCCGGTCTACTTTAACCACGATACGCCCCAAAGTCGCTTCCATTACTTGGTCCAAGAGCGCTTCGGCCTCAAATTCAGGATCTAGGACCCCTTGTTCTTCTGAATACGTCAGGATGTTGGACTCTGCATTCAGCCGCAACGTATTAAATCGCTGCGCTTGTTCTTCCAAAAACTCCCTGACTGCCGAAACCCGACGCCGACTGTGAACTTATTTTGTAACTACAGAATGTATCGGCAAACATATCGGAAATCAGAGCAGCTTCTCTGGAGACCGCACTCGATGAGTGAATCTGAATAAGGTCTACAGCCTACATCCGGGTAGACAGGCTATGGTAATAAAGTCTTTCTGTAGACGCTGAGCTACGTCGGGTTGGGTCATGGGTCCATTCCCACCTTCTGGAATCAGCGCTGAGAACAGGTTCCCCGTACGTGAACTACCTTTCAATCCATCAACGCGTCCGCAACTCGCAAAATTTCAGATTCTTCCCATTTAGAGGCGCATTAGCACCATGAGAGGATTCAGAATTGGACAACTCTAAAAAGTGCCAAAGCCGTTTTCTGACATTCAATTGCAAATCTCACTTTCAAATGAACCCGAAGCCCCCGGGCCACCTATTTATTTCCAAATTGCTGTAAAATGATAACAATCGTCCCAAACATACTTACAATCGGGAATACATCTCTCCATCGGAAACCTTGCTGGGTAACCACCTCATAACTCAGGATATCATCACTTTGCACCTCTGGATCTTCGCCTTGAACCACAATTTCGTTTTTCATTTCGACCTGATGAATGATTAGTCGCTGCGCATCGCTTATTCTGTGCAATTTCAAACTAATCTCCGTAGTCGACCTTCTTGTCCGAGGCCCCAGTTGCGGGCCTCCCGTGAGCGAGATCAGCTCACTAAGTTTGGTACCTCGAGGAATTTCATACAAGCCGGGATATCGCACAGCTCCCCAAACGTGCATTTTGATCGTTACGTCTCCCTGCTCCGAATAATTGTAGTATGCAGCCGTACTCAATCGTGATCTATCCAAATCCACGACTTGGGCTTGGACGTTGCTAAATGCTAAAATCAGTATGGTACAGGCGAAAATTCTAACCATCATTATGAAAAACTCCACTTAAAAACCAGCTATTGTCGCAACCTGCAGATATACTGAGCCAATTACTTAATCAGTTCCACGGTATGCTAAACTAATCCATTTATATCTGTATTAAAGGGATTGAAGACCAACTCAGGAGACCCAGGCCTCTCACAAACTGAACCCACACTAGTAAACTTCTTCAGCTCTCCGGCCCTTGCTCTGGCATGAGGCCCTTCGCGTCGCGAAGTTCACACACTTCCAAGGGGGTACTCATAAAAATCTCGAAAAACTCGGCAACATCAAAGAGATCTCGTGCCTTTTTCATTTGGCCTCGGAGACGGAAATAAACGAACAGAGAACGATGATTCTCGCATCGACCATCAGCATGGCAGTCTTTAAGACGCACCAGTTTTCTACCCGCCCCTAATTCGATGTACAAGCTCAATAGCCGGGCGAGCGTCAGCGAGCCCGTATCCTCCCCCATTCAAGATGTCTTGGTAGACGGCCGTATGGAGATCCGTGAACCCATCTGAGAACTCAAAGGCCTCGCCGTCGAGGGTCAATGACCTCCACGTCGTTTTTTCTCCAGCTTCCGCCGGTAGGTCGTTCTTATCGACAGATAGGTGCCACGTCACATCGGCATTTTCCAGCGTCAATTCACCCTTCATACTGTGAGCCGAGCGATGCGTAACAGTGGAAGCCAGCTCAGAGCCGAAAATCCACATGAGCATATCAAAAAAGTGAACGCCAATATTCGTAGCGACACCACCTGACTTGCTCTCATCGCCTTTCCACGAAATGAAGTACCATTTTCCTCGGGAGGCGATGTAGGTAAGATCAATATCGAAACGTTTTCCCGTTGGCTCTGCTTCGACCTGCTTCTTCAACCGAATAACAGAGGGGTGCATTCGGAGCTGGAGCACGTTATAGATTTTCTGCCCCGTCTCGTTTTCAATATCCTGAAGGGCATCTACATTCCAAGGATTGAGCACAAGGGGCTTTTCGCATATCGCATCAGCACCAATACGAAGCGCAAAACGACAGTGCGCATCATGTAGGTAATTGGGCGAGCATACACTTATATAGTGCAGCCTGTCCGCCTCTCCCATCCTGCGAAGCTTCTCCGCATGTCGATCAAACCGTTCGAACTCGGTAAAGAAGCTGGCCTCCGGGGCGTAACGGTCGATAATCCCAACCGAATCAAATGGATCTGTGGCAGCCACCAGCTTATTTCCGGTATCTACAATGGCCTTCATGTGCCGAGGTGCCACATATCCGGCCGCGCCAATGATTCCAAAATTTCTGGATTGTGCCATTTACTTGTAGAAGGACAGGAGACTCTGTCTGAATTGAATGGGTTGTAAAATATCGAATTCAGGGCTGCAAAACCCACATTTTGGCTCAGATGCATCCGTTTTGAGGCTGTGTTGATACAAATCTGACATCAATCGTATGTCCTACGTCGTTCTGCGACCTCTAGGATACTTAGCCCGTCCCCACCCAGGTCCCACAGATTCCCAATAGTCTCGTCACACTTCTGTGACAATTCGCCTCTGTTAGTGCCGTTATTTGGGTGCAGAAAGGGACACGGCCGCCCCACAGAGGCTGAGTCGGGTCAATTTCTATCACACCCACGAGTATATTCCTCGTAACCACATTGAAAGAGTTTACAGTCATGAAGACGACCTTTAAATCAATACTATCCCGCATCGCCACCGCGTTGATGCTCGTCCTTTTCCTTACCGCTTGCGATACCTCAAGCAGTCTCTCAGGAGACGACGATTCAGGATCCTTGGCCGAGTCCGTTTCCTTTTTGGTGTCCGATCTCGGGCTTTCAGCTTCAGAGACCGCCGCACTAACCGATTCGTTTGCCAAGTTCGGAGGAGATTCCGACAAAGATCCTGGATTTCTATGGTATGTAGCCGCTGAAATGCAGGCGACCTTAACCGAAGAACAGAAGGCTCGCTTATTCCAGCGATTGGAGCAGTCCAACGATCGCGGGCAAGGACCGGGAATGCGTCCGGGCGGACAGCAAGGAAGACCTGGTCAGGGCGGACCAAACGGAAACGGTATGCGCCAAGGCAAGCCTGGTCAAGATTCGAACGGTGGTGGAATCAGTCAGATTGAATTGACGGATGATCAGAAGGCGCAGATTAAGACCATTCATGAATCGTACAAACCACAATTCGAAGCCATTCTGTCTCAGCGCGATTCATTGACCCGCGACGAGATTAAAACCCAGATTGAAGCCCTGCGCGAACAGGTACGTGCCGAAGTAGAAGGTGTCCTTACGGATGATCAGAAAGCTCAGCTCGACCAGTTGAAAGCCGATGCCGAAGCGCGTCGTTCAGAACGTGAATTAGAAAGAGAAGCCAATCGAGAAGCGGCCAAACTGGTCATGGTCGAAGTATTGGGTCTGACCGATGACGAAGTCGCCGCAATGGATGCTTTACACGCATCCCGCGAAGTAGATCGCCAGACGATTCAAGACCTGATCGACACCGGTGCTGATCGCGAAACGGTTCAGGCGGCCGCCGAAGAGCTCCGCGCTGCACACGAAGAAGCTGTAGCCGCGATTCTGGACGAAACTCAACTTGAAATCACGATGATTCACAAGGCATTGGCCCAGCGGATGCAGAATCGTAAAGGTAAAGGTGGTAAAGGTGGCCCAGGCGGACAGGGTGGTCCTGGTGGCCAGGGAGGCCGCGGACAAGGCGGCCCGAGAGCTGGCGGTCCCGGACCCGGACCCGGAGTAACCAACGGATAATCAAGACTCCATCCTCGAGTAGTCACTCTATTTTTGGCGGGATTGGGTGATTATGGTGGTGAACCCTGGGGGCGCGAAGCGCCCCCAGGGTTTTTTTATGCCACCCTTGTTCGCTTTCGGTCGGCGGCTTCCTCTTTACATGTTGACTGCACGAATCTCGTGCACATGTGAGATTGAACAGAAGAGGGGACGCGATGAAAAGACTTTTACTACTGGCCATGTTGTTGATGTACAGCGCACAGGCTGATGGCCAGGTATCTACTTTATTATTGGAATCATTTGATTCCGTGACCGCACCCGATATCCCTCCGGGAGTGTCTGAAAACGATGTCACATGGAAGACCAGCTCGTCCTCCGCTTCGCCCGGATCCGGAGCAAACAACCTAGTCCACACGGGAAGTACGCCCGGTCTAGCCATCCTGGGCCCCATCGACTTATCCGCCCAGACAGAGGCCACGCTTTCTTACTGGGCCCGCCGCACGGCCTCCTATCCTGCTGACAGCCTAGTCGTCCGATTTTCGAACGATGGTGGGATCACTTTTCCTCATGTCTTTTCGTCCGGAGGCCTCCCCACGACCGCCAGTACATATGAACAAGTGTCCATCAACCTCGACTCATCGATTTTAGGGTTTCCAAATGTATACCTCCAGTTTGAAGGCAGAGGCGGTTCATCAAGCGGCTCCAACATGCGAATTGACGATGTACAAGTCACAACCCCGCTCGACCTAGGATCGATCGAAGCAAAATTGGGCTTTCAGGATTCAATGAGGTCCTGGGACCTGGCTTCGAACAATCATAGTGAGAAAGTAGACTTGTCATGGCCAGGACCAGATTCTATTCAAGGATTTCAATTTGATCTCAACTTTGACACCTCTCTAATCCGTTTGGATAGTGTTCACACACCGGGGCTCTTTACCGATGCTTCGTGGCACGTATCCTCTGCTCCCAATCGCGTTATCGCACTTCGACTCGAAACGAGTGTACTGCCACCCGGCGTGTACCCCGAAATGCTCTCCCTCCACTTTTCTTGGATTGGCGAAGATTTAAGTGCTGATTCCCTGCTTACCCTAGGACTTCACCAACCCATTGTCTCGTCCTCCTCGCCCAGCGGTAGCGGTCTCTCCATGCCAGGGGGTATTCGCACCCTTTCTCTACATGCCATAGCCAGTTTGGCCTCCATTTCGACCTCCACTCCTTCCGTCGATTTTGGACTCGTCGTCGTGGGAGACAGTGCATTGATCTCGCTAGACCTAAATAATGCTTCAGGATCCACGGATCTCATCATTCAGGGCGCGAACGCGACGCACAGCACGATTTCAGCTGGTGCACTTCCATCGGCCATCCCTCCGCAGAACAGCGGCCAACAAGACTTCACGTTTATTCCTAGCTACTCCTCATATGGGCTTATTGAAGGAAATCTGACCGTATTTCACAATGCCACGGGAGATTCACTCGACGTTCCGTTCACCGCGGTTGGCATAGGCGGGCGCGGAGACACCGACGTAGATGGATCTCTTGACGTAGCCGACGTAATCCTTGGACTAGACGCAGCCTTGGGCCTCACGAATCCATTGAGCGCTGAGTTTCCAAGGTTTGACCTGTATCCCTTTCCCTCAGGAGATGGACTCGTTGATGTGAGGGATCTAACGGTCCAAATTCAGGCCATCCTGCATGCGACTTGGCCCGATGGCATACCGTTGCCAACGCCCCCCAACCCATCCAGCGCAGGAAAATCAGCAATAGCGTCCCTCTCCTTACAGGGATCACCGCCGCGCTTGCTGCTCAATACAAAAGAAGACCTCAGAGGCTACCAAATCAGAATAGAAACACGAATAGAAACATTAATAGAAACATTGCCTGGCGCGCTACCCTTGAACGCATCAAAAACGGGCCAAAGAACATCCTCATATTTTGACCAAGAGACTGGTGTGTTCAGCCTCCTTTCTGTATTCGAACCAGGAAACGAGCTCCAATTAGGAAGCCATGAACTGGCTCTCATCGACCCACATTCAGTCGTAACGATTGCTGGCTTAGCTGTCACCGATGCAGGAGAAAAGATCGAGTTGGACTGGAGCGTTTCTACCGATTCAGAAAGGACACCTTTACCTGCAGAATTATCCGTAGCGATATATCCGAACCCATATTCCCTGTCCACCTCCTCAAATCTCAACGTAGTCCCTTCCGTGACTCGTGAATTGTCTCGGATAACCGTGTATGATATGCTGGGTCGTAAAGTCTTCGCCCGGTCCTTCTCAAGAAATAGCCGCATCGTTTTGCTTCGAAACGAAATGCCTGATACGCCTGGCTTATACGTATTAAGATGGCAGTCCGGCACGGATGTGAGAGACATTCCCCTGATGCTAATCCGCTAATCCGCTAATCCGCTAATCCGCTAATCCGAAAGGTCAAGACCATAAAAAAGTGCCGACCACCTAGCGGTGATCGGCACTTCCAAAAAATTCTGTTTCAGGACCGCTATCCTATGGAAAGAGATATCGATCCATGTAAAGAAAAAGTAGCGTACTGGCAGTCGAAACCCAGACTAGGAACACGAAAACCAACGCAACCAGCTTCCAGGTATCGCGGTTTTTACCCGATTTTGTCTTGGTACGAGCCTTCTTTTCAGATGGGTTGGCAACGTTAACCTTCATACTCAATTCGTCCGACAAGGGGACGTGAACTGAACTTCCGGGCGCATTTACCGCTGTCGGCTTGGTATGCGAACTGACAGATATTCCGGTCGGGGTTCTTCCATATGCCGGCATCAATGAATTCGCTTCCTGATGACGACTTTCTTCAGACCAAACAGGCATGGCGTCGTTTCCTCGACCATCACCACTCCATCCCTTCGTCTTCCCCTGTCCATCACCTGAGTAGATAGGTATAAATGGTGTTCCGAGGCGCCGCTGTTTAGACTGACCATCACCCGAATGTTCGGGGTTGAAAGACCGTCCATTTCCCGTGTGATTCGACGACGAAGATTGTCCGTCACCAGAATGCGATAAAAAGGGTTGGGAGGCCTGCATACCAGAAGTATGACCCGAAGGAAAAGTAGGGCGATTCAGCATCTGGGAGTCAGTATCAGTTTTAGTATTCGGCTGCGATCCGGAATGAGTGCGGCCTGCGACTATATCTACTAAACGTGACAAATCAGATTATTTGCGCTGAACGATGAAATTTTTCTGCCTTTTGTCGAATCGCTTGAAGGACAGCGACCGAGACGACAGACCACTTAAAGACGGGACTGAAATAAAGGGGGATTTTCCGTGACAATCAACAGAAAGCGACCATTGTAGACAACTAAATTTCTGTTTCTTGGCCTCCCCGCCCTTTGCATTACGCACATGGCTCCTCATTAGACGCTTCACCGATACAGCGAGCACCTGACAATGGTTTTCTTGCGGTTCTCTAGCGGTTTTCTAGCGGCTCAATCGTTCGCGGATTTCATCGAGGCTATCACCACCAAACTTCTCTAAGACAGCATTCGCTATTTCTAAAGCCACGACAGCTTCGGCAACGGTGGACGCAGCAGGGACACTCGTCACATCACTTCGCTCGTACCGAGTAGGCTGCTCTTTGCCAGAACGAATATCGGCTGTACCCAGCGGCTTGATGAGAGTAGGAATAGGTTTCATAAACCCTCGGACTATGATCGGCATTCCTGTCGACATGCCACCCTCAATACCACCAGCCCGATTTTGAGTCCGCCCAAAACCAGTCTCGATCGGATCATGCACCTTCGACCCTCGCTCGGAAGCCGAAGCGATTCCATCCCCGATCTCAACTCCTTTTTGAGCCTGAATCGACAGAATCGCTCTCCCAAGAAGGGCATCTAGCTTCCGATCCCATTGTACATAAGAACCCAACCCGACAGGTAAGCCCGTTATGACTACTTCATACGAGCCACCGAGACTGTCTCCCTCTTTCTTGACGTCCTTAATATGTTCGATGCACTGTTGGGTAAGATCCGGATCAAGCATGCGAACCTCACTTTCATCCGCCACCCGATTAATTTCTTCGGCGCCGTCCTCCAGCAATCCAGCAAGTTGACTTGCATAGGACTCTGGACTCGAGTAGCCGACCTCGCCGATACGCACCACGTGACTTCCAATCTGAATTCCCAACTCAGACAACAGCCTACGTGCAATGGAACAACAGGCCACACGGATGGCCGTTTCGCGCGCGCTAGATCGATCTATAACCGGTCTAATGTCATCAAAACCATACTTCTGGGTTCCAGTGAGATCGGCATGTCCCGGTCGGGGCAGCGTAACAGGATCAATTCCTGAGCCATCTCCATCGACGGCCATCACATTTGGCCAATTCGATTTGTCCTTAAAATATGCTGCGTTATCCAGTCTCATCGAGATCGGACTGCCCATAGTTTTGGAAAACCGAACACCGGAATAAAAGTGTATTAGATCCTGCTCAAACTTGGCTCTGCCTCCTCTCCCATATCCAAGCCATCTCCTCGAAAGGTGCTTGTTAATGTCCTCGGCAACAAGGGGTATGCCCGCGGGCACGCCTTCAACAATTCCAATGAGGGCTTCTCCGTGAGATTCCCCGGCCGTTAAATATCGGATCATGGAGTTTCTCTTTCGATCTCAAAAAATACAATCGTTCTATCTGATCGCTGAGCCTGAATCAACACGGTGGTTTGATCTTTTAGCTGCGCTCTCATCGCATCAATATTAAATACAGGAGTGTCGTCGACGTGTGTGATGATCATCCCTCTCGAAATGCCCGCCTGATCGAATAAGCCGTCTTTCGTCACAACAGCAACAAAAACACCGTGCATAAGCTGATATTGACGGCGCAAACGCCCATCTAAATCGGCTAGACCCACACCCCACTCTTCAAACTGCACCGTAGATTCGTCTGGTATTTCAGAATCAGGCAACGAAGGAAGTGGGTTGAGCTGATTCTGGCGACCCAAATCAGACAACCAATTTTCGTATCCAGGAGACTCGCGCCCCTTCAGCGTAACATCAAAGTCACGAACCTGGCCATTTCGCCATATTTCAACCGGTACCACATCGCCCGGAGAAAATAATGCGATTGCACTTTGCAGTTCGTTGGGTTCGGTCATTGATCTACCATCAATAGTCAACAATACGTCGCCCGAGCGCAGTCCGCTCAATTCACCAGCAAGGCCACGGTGTACATCTTGTAAATAGACGCCTTGAACCTCACTTAATCCTAAAGCTTCTGCTCTGGCCGCATCCATTGGTGTAATCGAAACTCCCAAATATCCTCGACGAACTTCTCCAAATCGAATCAAGTCGCGCACGACTCTCTCCATCAAATCTACGGGCACCGCGAAACCATATCCTTCATACGAGCCTGACTCAGTGGCGATGGCTGTAGCAATACCTACCAATTCACCACGAAGATTGACGAGCGCACCGCCCGAGTTACCGGGATTAATCGCAGCATCAGTCTGAATAAAACTTTCGATCCCAAGCTGATTATCAATAACGTCTACCTGACGCCCGATAGCGCTTACAATACCTGCTGTCACGGTGGAAGTAAGGCGAAACGGATTCCCAACGGCCAGGACCCATTCTCCCACTTCCACTGAGTTAGCATCGCCTAATGCGATGACTGGGACAGGACTTTCCGGGTCAATCTTGATGACTGCTAGATCGGTTGTTGGATCACGGCCTATTACGCGTGCCTCAAATTCCCTTTTGTCCCCCAGCGTAACGAAAATCGAATTGGCGCCTTCAACAACATGGTTATTGGTGACGATGTAGCCATTATCATCGATAATTACACCACTCCCCAAGCTTTGAGAGGAGCCCCGTCCGTTTTCACTTCCAAACTGTCGAAAAATGGAATTACCCGTCACACCCGAGACCACCTGAATAAACACGACGGTCGGTGTAACTCGCGATGAGACATCTTTAAATACCTCATTCAGGGACAACGCATCGAGATAGGCCAAGGGTATATCACTTTCGGGAACTGCGACATAGCCAGAACCCGGGGCGCTTCCAAGCTCGACCCGCTCAACGACTCCGGGTCGCGCGGTACCAGACATACCGGTCCCGCCGAACCACATGGTCAGTAATATGCCCATCATCAATCCGATGACAATGAGCCCTATTCGTATTAAGGTCTGCTTATCGTTTGATCGACTCACTCTCTACTCCGCATTTTATGCTTAGTCCCTTTCTTACATTCAGGATCGAACTCGGTACCGAACTCAATCTTGACCTGTTTTTTTAACGATGTGGCGGACATCACCGTAAATACCGCATTCGGGGAATTTCGTTTCGACGATGCGATCTATTGATGGTAAGCCATCAACCTACAATTTAAGCAACTCGTCCTCTTCTTCTTGCTTTAGTTGCTGCATTGCGTCTTTTGCTGATCTCGCCAACTCCTTACGATTTTGATTCTTCGCAGGTATCGGCTTGCCGATCCGCACCACAAAATGCAATCGGCCCAATCCGAGCACCTTCCAGAGATTTGCAGTCATTTTTTGAGGCGAAGACCATGTCACTTCTACTCGAGAAAGCTCAGTTACGGGTTTCCCGTCAATGGTCCTCACATGAAAATAGACGGGTACAACAAACCCGTCATCCATGTTGGCGACACTTTCAAAGCCGCCCGTTTTAAACGGCAATAGTTCTTTTCCGTCTGACGTGGTTCCCTCCGGAAAGATGAGCACCGCAACTCCTGACCTCATTCTGGCCCGAATCTCATCAACGGTCTGGTTCGTTCGCATCACATTTTTTCGGTGAGCGAAAATGATCCCCACAGCTTTGCAAACCCAGCCGAAAACGGGCCAACCGCCTAATTCAGATTTTGCAACAAACGCGGTATTGAATCGACCAGCCAAGATCCAAGGATCGAGCGTCCCAATATGGTTCGGAACGATAAGTGAAGGTTTTTCGGACGAGTAGTGACCTACAACTTCTGTTGTTATCCGAAGACTGCGACACATCGAGACCCCGGCATCTCTCTGTCGTTGAGCTGCGAAGGCCATTCGCTCTGCGTGTCCCATTTTTCGACCACGCCACATGATGTCTGCGCTGTACGCAAGCATGATGATGAGAAATCGAATAAATCTAAAAGACCGGATCATTTGCTGGGTCCACTACTCAGGATACTGATTTGGAGAAAGATAGGGTAACCAGAGCACCAGAGGAAGCAATAGAACCTCAGAATGAACCTAAAGCGATACGATTAGCTACGAACGCCGGGTCTCATTCCCATCAGACGGTGCCTTCCATGCCCGATTTGTTCTGCTACAGGCAGATTAACGATAAACGTACTCCCGACCCCTTTTTCGCTTTCCACTGAAATGGAAGCATCTAGAAGACTCACAAGACCCGAGGTGATCGCAAGACCAAGACCCGTTCCCTCGTACGACCTGGACAAGCCGTCTGATTCTTGAATAAACGCATCAAATAACTCAGGCAAAAATTCAGACTCTATCCCAATTCCTGTATCTCTCACTTTTAACAATACGCGATCTTGAACGGACTGGAGTGTGATCGTTACTCCGCCGTCCGACGTAAACTTGACCGCATTTCCAATCAGATTGTGCAGAATACGTTCTATCGCATGCACGTCGGCCATAACAGCCGTTCTGGACTCAGGCTTTTCAACTTTAAGCCGTAATCCCTTGTTGACTGCAGATTCCTGAAACTTCAAATGCACCTGCATGCTCAATTGATACAAATCAACTGGCTCCAAGTTGATTTCCATAATACCAGCTCGAAGCTTGGCCAGATCCAACAACGAGTTCAGCGTCTCCATCAATCTCGAACCGCTGTCCCCAATAATGTCTAGGAACTCCCGATACTCTGCGTCTTTTGGAATCTCATCCTTCAGGACATCAGTAAACCCAAGAATGGCTGTAAGTGGTGTTCGCAATTCATGGGAAGTGGTAGCCAAAAACTCATCTTTAAGCTTGTTAGCCTGGATCAATCGGTCATTCGCTTCCTGCAGTTTTTTGACCACCTCTCTCTCGCGCTCAAGCTCCTTTGCTTGCTCTTGAGCTGCCTTGTTCGCTCTCCGCATGGAGATATACTTTCGAGCGGAAAGAAAAAGGCTAATGATCAGAACAACGTAGGCGAAGTAGGCCCAAAAAGTTCGATACCAAGGCGGCAAAATCGTAAAAGAGTACCTCGCATCATCACTAATCTGCCCCCATTCATTCTTGGCTTGAACGACAAGGGTGTAATTGCCTTCCCTCAAAGCTAGCACGGATACTGAAGACTCAATACTCCAAGAAGACCATTCCGTATTCTTCCCCTCAATTAAATACCGAAACCTAGTGTCCTCTGGGTTGGCAAAGTCTGTAGCTGATAGGTCAAAAGATAGATTTCGATCTTCATAATTCAATAGCGGCGTAAATTCTGGAACTTGAGAATCCAGTAGAACTCCTAAAGAGTCCGAAAAAGTACCAGAAAAAAGAATTGTTCCAGTTGAATTAATGGTGGCTTTCGACACATGAGACGTGAATTTGCCAGAACTCAATGACTCGTAAAAAGGGTCATATCGAACCAATTCACTTCCATCATTAAACCAAATAATTTCGTTCTCTCCGACAAACAAAGAAGCAACAGCATCTTTTGAAAACTGTAATGCAAGTGGGACTTTGTCGGGCTCAAAAAAATTGGTCCTAAAAGACTTGAATTCAGATACTTTCTCCGAGTCAACGATGGTAACGATACCAGACTCTGTCGTAAATGCTGAGAAGATTCGAGAGTAGCTATCATCGAAAGCTGATTTAATATCAGTCAACTCCTCCAAGGCTTCTGCAGTATGTCTATAAATACCTTTTTGACTTACAATAAGTGCATCATTTTTCCACTTTGTCAACGAGACTGTTCCTTCAGGTATTTTATCAATTTGCTCAAAGTCTGCCGCTTTCGTGATACCAAATTCCAGCTTCTTAGACTTGTTTTGATACTGGTAATAGAAAACACCACTATACCGAGTGGCAAAAAGGATTCCTTCCTCCGTAGTTACAATTGATCGAACGTCATAATTAGTGTAATCGACATTCAATTTCCGGATTGTACAGGCGCCACCAGCCTCGACCTCAACTTCGGCAATACCATTGTCCATACCGACTAAAACTTGTCCTGAATATTGGCTGTACCCTAAGGAAAACATCTTATTCTGTTCGGCATCAGATCCGGAATTTTGAAATACGCAGTCCTTCCAAGGCAGTGATGTGGAACTAGCGACGTCAAATTCATGATCATGTAGATATTTCAGTCCATCGCTTTCGCTAGCTGCAAATATCATCCCGTCTGATTCTAGAAAATCAAACACAAACTCAAAATCTGATACACTGCGAGCAAGCTTAACAGATGCATCGTTTACAAATGCCTTTGAGTTTGAATTAAATCGTTCAGACCACTCATCAATAATGAAAAGACCTTCACTTGTTGCCAAGCCGACCTTGCCTCCTAGGAGACCTATTCTATAAATGTTTCCCTTTAAGCCTTGATCTCTACCAAATCTAAGAAGAGCTACATCTGAACTGAGACGAGCAATACCCTCACTATCAAATCCAATCCAGACCGATCCATCTTTAGCATAGGAAACATAATTGACTACATCGTTTGGCAAACCTGTTTCAACTCCAATCGTGCGAGTAACGCTCATGTTTTCGTCTATAAATACTACCCCACTTCCCAAAGTTGAAATCACATACTGACCCAATTCATTGCGGTCAATATGATACAGTCGTGATTCTTTGGATATTTCAAGTAGTTCTGGAGGGTAATCCATCTCCCAACTCAGATTCTCATTAGCGTCAATTGTTAACAAGCCTAGCTGGTCACTCCAGACTAAAGTTCTGCCCGATTTATGTTCGGTCATACCAAAGATGCGTTCATCTGCCAATATTTCTGAACCATTCACAAGTGAAGGCCCATTTTGACCCAACACTTTTAAGCCAACGCCATATTCTCTCGCATAAAGCTTTCCGTTTAAAGAAAATGAATTGTGAAATCCATTTTCAGAGAACCATTGCTTTAATTCAAGTCCATCGTATCTAAAGATATATTGTCGACTTTGAAAATAGACATAAGGTCCTACGACGTGCGTACCCCAAACATCGCCCATGGAAGAAAGCACATCTGAAAGTTGTTTCTCGTTAACCAAGGAATGGATAGCAAAGGACCCATCGGGCTTAATGTGTATGTAGCCAAAGTCACTTTGAGCACCGTAATAAACTCTGAAACCTGATTCGGTATTTTCTTCTGAAATCGCTAGAGATCTTGCCGTTGTTGAATTGGGAGTATCCAAAAGTCTCCAATCTTTACCTCTTACAACTCGGATCCCCTCCTGTTCAGCAACAAAAACCCATCCTGACAACGACTCTTCAACCGACCATATTTGTGCCGAAACGTCATAGTCTTCTGGTGAAAAGTGAGTTATTCTCAAATCAGGAATTGTAGAGCTTGCAGGATCTCCTTCTGATATCTGAGATGATGCATGGGCCATGGTAGTCCCGTGAAATTGACAAATCACGAGAAAAAGCATAGGAACCGCATGAGCCACAAGAAGCTCTTTACAGATATTTGATAGGACTATTCGCAAATTCAGTTCTGAAGCTTGAGTTCAGGTTCTGTATCGTCTAATCACTTATGCACTTAATTTATTTTGAATCCGATGTCGTAATTCATGGTCATTCTCCGTTTCTCTCCCTGAAGACACTCAGCACAGAGCTGATTAATGAGCAACAAACCGCAAATCGCTCCGGAGAAAGAAGTAAAATGAAAATCTTAAACGCATTTATCGTACTTATTGCGGCTATTGCTTTAACAGGTTGCAGTCCAGACTCCTTAGTTGGATCTCAGTCAGACGACGACTTTGTTATGGTTACTGGGGATAGCCACAACGTTACTGGGGATAGCCACAACGTTACTGGGGATAGCCACAACGTTACTGGGGATAGCCACAACGTTACTGGGGATAGCCACAACGTTACTGGGGATAGCCAC